>Ga0102591_1000011_pt1 | contig 689678 bp, 641 predicted proteins | sample AraplaCol_mCL_r2_2_FD_76860 | JGI IMG/M metagenome (GOLD analysis project Ga0102591, IMG submission 76860) | Arabidopsis root microbial communities from North Carolina, USA - plate scrape MF_Col_mCL_r2 (SPADES assembly) (version 2) | ecosystem: Host-associated > Plants > Roots > Endosphere...
TTCTGAAAACAGAACTATTGACCTCGATTCCGCAGAACCTGAAACAGGCGGAAATGATGATCAGGCAGGCAATCGACATCTACAATACAAAGAGACCGCATCTGGCCTTGCAATACAAAACGCCCGACGCGGTGCACCGGGCGTCTTTGGAACTACATGACTGATGGTCAACAAATAGGGCAAAAATCCGTCAACCCATTTTAGGACTAGTCACGGAAGTAACGCGCTGTGGTCGTTACGTCCTCTTGCGACAGGGTACCTGCCGCCGCCTTCAGGCGCAGCAGCGCCAGCAGGTAGTTGTAGCGCGCCTGTGCCAGGTCGCGCTCGCTCGTGAACAGCTGCTGCTGCGCGCTCAGCAGGTCCAGGTTGATGCGTACGCCACCCTTGATGCTCTCCGTGGTGGCCTTCATCAGCAGGCGGCCCGATTCCACCGCTTTTTCCAGCGCCTGGATGCGCGATACGCTGCTGATCGCAGCGCTATACTGCTTGCGCAGTTCGACCAGGACGCGGTCGGTCTGCGCCTCAAGGTCTGCCTTGGCGCGCAGCTGGTTGGCGCTGGCCTGGCGCGTTGCGGCGCTGACCGCGCCGCCGGAATACAGCGGAATCGTGACCTGCACGCCCACGGAACGCGAGGTCGATTCCTGTGTATACGTGTTGATCGTCTCGGAGTCCGCCTTGGAGTAGCTGGCAACAAAGTCCACGCGCGGCGTGTGGCCGGAGCGCTGCTTGTTCACCTCCTGGCGCGCCGCTTCAATAGCGTACTGGCGCGCGATCAAGTCTGGATTGCGTGTCAGCGCAGTCTGCTTCCAAGCTTCAAAACCGCCGGCCGGCATCGGCATGATGGGGAAGTTCGATCCCAGCGTATCGAGCTGCGTCACTTCCTCGCCCACAATCTCCGACAGCGTGGCCAGCGCGGTGGTCAGGTTGTCCTGCGCTTCCAGCAGCGCGGCTTCGGCCACGTCGAGGCGTGCCTGGGTCTCAAGCTGGTCGGTCCGGGTACCCTCGCCTTTGACAAACATCCGGTCGTTGACTTTCGCCTGCTCCACCAGTGTGTCACGCTGCGCCTTGGCAAGACGCACTTGTTCATTGGCGAACAGCGCGTCGGTGTAAGCCCCCACCACGCGCAACACCAGTTCCTGGCGGCGCACGTCGAATACGGCTTCGCTGCTCAGGGCTTGGGCCGCACCCTGCTTGTAGCGCGCCCAGGCTTCCAGGCTGAAGATCGGCTGGCGCAGCTGGACGCTGCTGACACCGCTCAGGTATTCGGGATGGCTGGTCACCGGCTTGCCGAACTGCTCCTGGGTCAGGTCTGCGCGGTTCTTGTTGCGGCTGTAGTTCGCCTGCATCTGTGGCAGCAGGGCCGAACGTCCCAGCGCCTTGTTCTCGATGCCGGCCGCGCGCTCAGCTTCGGCCATCTTGTATTGCGAGTCATTGCGCAGCGCGGCGTCGAACGCCTGCGTCAGGCTCATGGCCGCTGCCGCGCCGCTTTGCAGCAGCAGCGCCGCCGCCAGCAGGCCCGCCATACGGCACGGAGTTGGATTTTTGTTCAAGCTTATTCCTCCGACAGTGCGCTGTGAGCGCGGTCCATGATTGGCTTCAGCAGGTAGTTCATCATCGTGCGTTCGCCGGTCTTCACGAACATCTCCACCGGCATGCCCGGCTGGACGTCCATTTTCTTCTCGTTGATGATCTTCAGCCCTTCAGGCGCCACCTTGGCGCGCACCTTGTAGAAGGCATTGCCGGTTTTTTCATCCACCGTACGGTCCGCCGACACCAGCGTGATCTTGCCCGGGATATGCGGGGTGGTATTCGTATTGAAGGCGGCAAAGATCAGGTCCACCGGCAAACCGGCATGCACCTTGTCCACCAGGTTGACCGGCAGCTGGCCCTCCACCACCAGCGCGTCTGCGCTCGGCACAATCTCCATCAGGTGGGCGCCGGCCGGCACTACACCTCCCTTGGTGAAGATGTTCAGGCTGACGACCACGCCGTCCACGGGCGCCTTGATATCAACGGCCTTCAGGTCGAAGTCCAGTCCGGTGAGCCGGTTTTCCAGCCCTTCTGCTTCGCGCTGGATATCGGACAGCTGGGTACGCACATCTTTCTGGTAGTCAGCCATGCGCTGGCTGCGGCGCAATGTCGCTTCCATGATCTGGCGCTGAGACCGGCCGATATTGCCAATGTCTTCAGAGAGCGAGCCGGCGACCTGCGCATACGTGCGTTCCAGGTCCAGCAGGCGGTTGCGCGCAACATAGCCCTCCTTGGCCAGGTCGCGCATACCCACCAGCTGCTCCTTCAGGATATCCATCTGCACCTTCTTGCTCTCGCGCGATTCGCTCAGGCCGGACACCTGGCTTTTGAGCCCCGCAATATTTTCATCATAGGCCCCGAGCTCGCTCTGCAACGCAGAGCGGCGTGATGCAAACAGCTGCTCCTGCAGGGCCATTGCGGTGACCACGCGCGGATCCGCCTTCATCTCCTTGAGCGCTTCCGGAAAGGCGACGCGCGCCGCGCCATCACGCTCGGCCAGCAGGCGGGCCTCCGTCGCGCGGGCCGTAATGTACTGGGTGCGCGCCGTTTCAGCCTGGGACTGGGCCTGCACCGCATTCATGCGGACAACCACCTGGCCCGCTTTCACGGCATCGCCGTCCTTCACCAGAATTTCCTGCACCGAGCCGGCGTTGATGTTCTGCACCGACTTCCGATTGCTCTCCTTGGTCACACTGCCGCTCAGCGGTACGCCCTTGTCCAGCGGCGCCAGCGTAGCCCACAGCAGGAAGCCGCCGAAGCCGGCCGCCACCACCCACCAGCCTACGCGGCTGTAGGCGCGCGCGTCGGTGTTGACGATCGGCACAACCTCATGGGGTACTACATCGGTTGCGGCCTGTGCTTTTGTAATCAGTTCTTTGCTCATGCTTACTCCTGTTCCGCCGGCGCACCGCCCTGGGCACGCTGCTGGGCCTGCACTTGGGCTTGTGCCTGGGCTTGCGCTTGCGCGATGGCGCGCTGGTTCTGTTCTTGCAGTGCTTTCAGCACTTCCTGCGTTGGGCCGAACATATTGACGACACCGTCCCGCAGCAGCAGCAGTTTGGTGGTGGCGGAAATCACGCTGGTGCGGTGCGTGATCAGTACAATCGTCTTGCCGCGCTGGCGCAGATCGTTGATGGCCTGTACCAGAGCCGCCTCGCCGACCTCGTCCAGATTCGAGTTCGGCTCGTCCAGCACGATCAGCGAAGGGTCGCCATACATGGCGCGCGCCAGGCCGAGGCGCTGCTTCTGCCCGCCCGACAGGCCGGCGCCGGCATCGCCCAGCGGCGTGTCGTAGCCCTTCGGCAGGTGCAGGATCATGTCATGCACGCCGGCGCGTTTCGCTGCCAACACCACCTTTTCCGGGTCCGCATCGCCGAAACGGGCAATATTGTCGCTCACGGTGCCGCTGAACAGCTCAATATCCTGCGGCAGATAACCGATATGCGGCCCGAGTTCGGCCTTGTTCCATTGATAGATGTCGGCTCCGTCAAGGCGCACCTTGCCGGCTGCCGACGGCCAGATGCCGACCAGCAGGCGGGCCAGCGTGGATTTGCCGCAGCCGCTCGGGCCAATCACGCCGAGCACGTCGCCGGCGCCCACGGCAAAATTCAGATTACGCAGCACCGGCACGGCAACATTGGGCGGCGCCGCGGTCACAGCTTCCACCGAAATCTGGCCGCTTGGCTTCGGCAGGCTCATGCCCACTTCGCGCGCCGGGAAGGCGGACAGCAGCAGGGTCAGGCGCTCATAGGCGCTGCGGGTGGACGCGAAGGATTTCCAGACGCCGATCACCTGCTGCACCGGGCCCAGCGCACGGCCGACCAGGATCGAGGCGGCGATCATCATCCCCGGTGTAATCTTGTGTTCCAGGACCAGCAGCGCGCCGAAGCCGAGGATCAGGGATTGCAGCGACACCTGCACGAACTTGGTCACGGCGCTGACGATACCGGCCTTCTCGCTGGCCTCGGCCTGCAGGGTCAGGAACTTGGTGTGCAGCTTGTACCAGCGCGACTGCAGGTTGGGCAGCATGCCCATGGACTCAATCACTTCGGCATTGCGCAGATTGTTGGTGGCCAGGGTGCTGGCCGCAATCGCCATCGTGTTGGCTTCCGCCAGCGGCTTGTGCGATACCTTCTCGTTGATGAATGCCAGCGCCACCAGGATCACGCTGCCGCACAGCGCAAACACGCCCAGCGAGGGCTGGAAGATAAAGATGACGATCAGGTAAATCGGGAACCAGGGCGCGTCGAAGAAGGCGAACAGGGCGTTCCCGGTGAGGAACTGGCGGATATTGGTCAGGTCCATCAGCGCCTGGCCGGCATTGGTGCCGCCGCCCTTGAGGTTCTGTTCGAACGCGGCCGTATAGACGCGCTTGTTCATTTCCAGGTCGAAGCGGGCGCCCACCCGCACCAGCACGAAGCTGCGCACCAGGTCCAGCGCGCTGACGAAGGCCAGCGCGCCCAGGATCATCAGCGTCAGCATCAGCAGCGTGATCTCGTTCTGGCTCTGCAGCACCCGGTCATATACCTGCAGCATGTACAGCGAGGGCATCAGCATGAGCAGGTTGCTGATGGCGCTGAACACCCCCACGGTAATGAAGGTACTTTTGAACAGCGCCAGCGCCTGTTCAATCTCGTTCTTTGCTTTGAATAGTTTGTTTTTCATTATCGGCCTATAGGCGGGCTCAAGCGCCCGCATTGCGTGCCGAGATTATCGCTCAAAATCCTCGAAAAATGTGATTTGCGTCACAAAATATTTGTATCGAGTTGTATGGATGAAGGGCTTGGCGCCCTTCCCGCTCAGGCCAGCGCCACGATCAGGGTATTCAGGTCGAGTTCCCCTGTCAGCTTGACCACGGTATCGCCCTCGGTGATCTGGCCTTCGCCGATGGTGTCCTGGAAGATATAGGTGGAGCCCTGGAAGTGGAACACCAGGGCATTGTGCGTGGCATCGGCCGCCTCTGCCGCAGCCGCGTCTTTCAACACCAGGTCCAGGTCCTGCAGGCGGGGCGATGGCTTCCAGGCCACGGCATTGAGGGCGCCGTTGTTGATATCGATCAGGTCGGAATTTGGGGCCAGGCCGGTGCCCGCCGCGTTCAGCACCAGGTGCAGGCCGGCCACGGTATCCATCTCGCTGGCCCCCAGGCCGCCGTAATGCGAGCCGCTCAAGGTGATGTGGTCGATCGAAGCGCCAAGCTTGATGAGCTCGGCCACTGCACTGCTGGAGCTGTAGCTCAAACCCGCCAGCGTGACGCCGCCCGGACTCAAACTGTTCAGGCCGCTGACGTCGACCAGGGCCAGCTTGCCACCGGCCTGGTTGGTGACGAAAGCTTCGCCGTTGCCACTGACAGTCAGGCTGCGCAAGTTGCCGAGCGCGGTATACGCGCCGGTGCCATGGTCGATGTCGGCCACGTCGGTAGCGGTGCTGACCGTGATGCTGGCCTTCGAGTAGGTGTGACCGGTGGTCACGCCATTTTGCAGCAGCACGGTGGCCGATTTCACGTCGCCGGTCAATGCCGCATCCACGTCGCCCGATGCCACGCCGCTCTTGGCGGTCACGGTCAGCGCCACGGCCTCGGCGCGCGCGGTCAGCGTGGCGTCGCCGGTGGCAGTGATGTAGAGCGTGCCGCCGTAGCGGGTGCTGTCCGGCTGCGCGCCACCTTCGTCCGGCAGTCCGCCGGCTGCCGCGGTGTATTTGGCGGAAGTCGCCGTCAGGCTGGCTTCGGTGCTGAGCAACTGGTGCGAGGCCACCTTGTTGACCGTGCCGCCCGATCTGAAACGGAACTCCTGGAAATCCCAGAAGCTCGAGGCATCGAAGGGCTTGCCGCTGCCGGTCGCGATATTCGGATCAAGCACCTCCTGGCCGGGCTTCACGCGCGCGGTAAAGTTAGCGGCGGCCGCCACCTTGGATTCCAGCATCAGGGTATCGGGGCCGCGCGCCGGATCCTGCTGAGCCGACGCCGCGACGGTAGCGACGATGTCGTCCACCGTATACGTTCCCTTGTCCAGCCCGTCCGCCCAGAAGGCAAGGCCGCCGTCATCGGGCAGGCGGTCGAACAGATTCTTGTATAGCGCGGTAACCACCTGTTGCGCGTTTTTGCCGCCATACATGGCCTTGTATTCCGGCGCTGTGGCGAATTCCTTGGCGACAGCGGCCAGCGACAGGCCGTTCGTCACATGGCCGGACCAGTAGGCCAGGCCCAAGGGGTCGGCCGGACGGTTGAAATAAGCGACGTAGAGCTGCTGAATTGCTTGGGTGGTGGTGGCCATTGGCTTGCTCCGAGAGGGCTTGGGTGGCGCGGCAGGCATGCGCGCCTCAACTGCTGATATTGCCTGCCTTCAAGTAGCAGGTCAAGCAAGCATGGTGTGTACGGGCAAAAAAAAACCCACTGCCGAAGCAGTGGGTTTTCGGACAGGACCGGCGCTGTACGCGCCGGCCGGGCTGTCATCAGGCCAGGGCCAGGATCAGGGTGTCCAGATCCACGGTGCCGGTCAGCTTGACGACGGTATCAGCCGCGTCGATCTGGCCAGCGGTACCTGCATCAACGAAGATGTAGGTGTCAGCGCCGAACTTGAAGACCAGGTTGTTGCCGACGGACGAAGCAGCTGCGTCCTTCAGGGCCAGGTCGAAGTCGGTCTGGGTGGTGGTGAACTTCAGGAACGCTGCGCCTGCGCCGTTGATCTGGATCAGGTCGGACGTTGCGTCGATGCCGGTACCAGCAGCATCTTTTACCAGGTGCAGGCCGGTCACGGTGTCCACTGCGCCGTAGGTCGAAGCGCTCAGGTGGATCGTGTCGATACCGCCGCCCAGCTTGATGGTTTCAGCCTTGGTGTTGGCCGAGGTGTACACCAGGCCAGCCACGGCGTCGCCGTCTTCGTTTTCGCTGTTCAGGCCGGATGCATCCACGGTCACCAGCGAGGTGCCGTCCACGTTGGTCACGGTGGCTTTACCGTTACCGTCCACGGTCAGGGTGGTCAGGGCCTTCAGACCGGTCGGCGGGTTGGTGCCGGTGGTCGTGTTGGTCAGAACCAGGTTACCGTAGGTGAAGGCTTCGGTGGTGGTGTTTTCACCAGCAGCCAGGTGCACGGTAGCGGTCTTGGCGTCGCCCACCAGGGTAGCGGTGACGTCTGCGCCGCCGGCGCCGGTTTCGCCTTCAACGCTCAGCACCACGTCTTGCGCGCCCACGGTCACGGTGGCGTCAGCAGCCACAGCAACGCTGGCGGTGCCGCCGTAGGTTGGTGCGCTGGAGCCGATCGAGTAGCCCGAAGCACGTACCGACACGTCGTCGTAGGTGGTCACGGTCTGGTCAGCAGCCAGGGCGCTCACGAAGCCGCCTGCGTCCAGGATGAAGTCCTTGTACTGGGTCAGCTTGGATGCGTCCAGGTTGGCGCCAGCGGTGAAGGCGGTACCCACGGCGGTGGCGCCGGTGAATTCCAGGGCTTCGAAGTTCTTCAGCACTTTGGTGTAGACGATGTAGTCGTCGGCCACGTAGGTTGCCTTGCCGGCGATACCGATGGTGTCCGCGCCTTCGCCGCCGTCGATCACGTCGGTGGTCTTCACGGTGCCGGTCACGGTCACGGTATCGGCGCCTGCGCCGCCGTTGACGTTGTAGGTCACGTCAGCAGCGATGGTCAGGTTGATGGTGTCGTCGCCGTCGCCAGCGTTCACAGCGGCGGTGTTGTTGGCCGATGCGGTGCCGGTCACGTTGACGGTGATGGTGTCCTTGCCTGCGCCGGTGTTGACGGTAGCGGCCTTGACGGTGCTGGTCAGGGCGGTCGCCACGGTCACGACATCAGCGCCGGTGCCGGTGGTGATGGAAGCCACATCAGCGTCACCCACGAAGGTGATGCCGCCGGTCGATGCGCCAGCTGCCAGGGTCGCCACTTTCTTGGTCGAAGCGGTGTCGTCCAGGACCAGGGTGGTCTTCACGCCGGTGTTCAGGGTGAAGGTGGTTGCGTCTTCAGCCACGGTTGCGGTCACCTCCAGCTTGGCAGCAGCGGTGCCGGCGTAAGCCGAGTTCTTCACCAGGTTGCCGGAGATGGTCGCGCCGGTCAGCTTGGAGCCGCCCAGTGCCAGGGTCGAGGTGTTGGCAGCAGCGTCGCCAGCCACGTCGGCCAGGGCCACGGTCGCGGTTGCGCCAGCAGCGCTCACGTCCAGGGCTGCGGTGGTGATGCCGCGGAAGCCAGCGGTGGTGGTGGTGGCCAGGCCGGTCACCTTGTTGGCGTTGCCCATTTGCCACACGGCGGTTGCACCGGTGAAGGCGCCGGCGTTCACGCCAGCAGTGTCGCCGAACTGGTCAGCAGCAGTGGTGCCTTCGTTGTAGATGTTGATGGTTTCAACATTCTTCACGGTGCCTTGCTGGGTGATGTTGAAGCCGGCTTTCGAGTAGATGTTCAGCGTGTCTTTGCCAGCGCCGCCATCGATCGAATCGAAACCGCCCAGGGTGGTTGCATCAGCGCCGGTGGCCGGGTTCACGGACAGGGCGTTGAAGGTGTCATTGCCAGCGGTGCCAGGAGGGGTGTCCACGGAGATGGTCAGGTTGCTGGTCACGCCAACGCCTGCGCCGCCGTCGATGATTGCGGAACCGGTAGCAGCCAGGCCAGCTTTAGCAGCGGTCAGGGTTGCGTCGTTGGTCACGCCAGCCAGGTAGGCGGTAGCGATGCCGTTAGCCGAACCGGTCGAGTATGCTACGCGGGCAGCAACGTCGGTGTTCAGGTAGTCGGTGAAGGCAACAGCGGCAGCCACTTTGCTCTGGATCGCGATGGTGTCTGGACCTTTGGCTGGGTCTTGCTGTGCGGACGCAGCAACGGACTCAACGATGTTGTCGATGGTCAGCACTTTGCGGTTCAGCAGGTCGGTCCAGTAGTTCAGGCCGTTCGAGTCTGGCAGGCGGTTGAACAGGTTCTGGTAAATGGTAGCAACCACTGCATCGGCGGTCTTGCCGCCGTAGGTCGCGGTGTACTCAGGGGCCTTGGCGAACTCTTTGGAGATCGAAGCCAGGGATGCGCCTGCGTTCAGGGAGTTGACCCAGAAGTTCACACCGGCGACGTCGCCTGGACGGTTGTAGTATGCGAGGTAAAGCTGTTGAATCTGTTCGGTTGGCGTAGCCATTGTATGAAGCTCCTAAGATGAATTTCGAAATTGAACTATTCGATCACACTCACATGCAACGTAAGAATGCGTATCGAATCATGGCAGAAGACATGGATGCGAAATGTGATGGGCATCACAATTTCGCGTCTATATCGTCTTTTTCTTTGCTAAAAAGCGACAGAAAATACCACGCGGGCCATTATGGCGAAGCCTAATCAGGAATGCAACGGAATTTCTGTGGCGATTTGTAAGAATGCCGCGGCACGCATAATAGGATGAGTTGCGCGAGATTTTGCCCGGATTCTCTCAAATACTCACGCCCACATTATTAGCGTCTCCGCAAAACAAAACACCCTATAAGCCTTTCAGCCTATAGGGTGGTGACACGGTCTAAACGTACCGGCGGTTTATGCCATGCCTTTACTTCACGGCGTTCCAGGTGGTGGCGCCGGATATAACCTTCCGGTCATTCAACAAACCCTGGAACAAATACGCTGCGGAATCCGCATTCAGGGCGCCAGTCACCGTCATATTATTGTCGCTTGTGAAGCGATTGGTCGAACTGAATACGCCATCTTTTGCCAGGATGCCCGTCGAGGCCATCTTGTAGCGCTCGGATTCGTGGATTGCATCGAAGCTGGTGGTGAAGCTGGCCTTGCCGAAGTCGACCGCGAGCTGCGCGTTTTCAATACTGGCCGAGCTCCGAGCCTGGGTCAGGGTATCGCGAACCGAGGCTTCTCCCGAGGCCAGCGAGAAGCCAATACTGCCTTTTTCAGGGACGGCATAGTCCGCGCCCGCATTACTGCGGAACAAAGCGTAGACCTCGTTCAGGGCAATCCGGTCCGTGCCGGCTTTGCCTACAGCCGAGTTAGCCGGCTTGTCGGCATAGGCTTGCCAACGGCCCCAGCTGATTTCCTTGTAGGGTACGCCGGTTTCCACCACGGGCGGCGGCGTCACCACCGGCGGCTTCTCGGTCGACGGGCCGCTGACGCCCGGATTGTTATTCAGCTGCACCTGCACCGCCAGGCTGCCGACCTTCAGCGGTTCCAGGCTGGGCTCCACACTGCCGGCCTTGGCCACCGGCTCGTCGGCACGGGGCGGCACCAGCACGTCCGGCGCCAGGGCGCCGCTTTGCAGCAGCTGGGGCGCCGCCTGGCCGCGGCTGACCTGCAGCAGCTGGCCCTTCTGGGTGGCGGACAGCTCGCGCGCCGCCGCGCCTTCGCAGGGACCGCTGCCATCCGGGCTGCAGGAACCGCCGAAGCCGCTCATCGTGATGGCGCCCGAGACCACCGCCACACGCGAGGTGTCGCGGTCGGCAAACACGGTAAAATCAGTGCCGCGCACGCCAATGGCGGCCACCGGCGTATTGAAGCGGAAATTCTGGCGGGCCTGCTTCACGGCCTCGCCCGACTGGCTGCGCACCACGCCGCCCAGCAGCTCCAGCTTGACGCGGGTATTGGACGGGTTGGCGCGGTCCACATGGTAGGCCGCGATCCGGGCCTTGGTGTTCGGACGCAGGATGAACAGGCCGTTGTCCACGGTTTTGACATAAATATAGCCATCGGCGCCGGTGCTCAGCAGCGCGCCTTCCTGGACCGCCGCGCCCTGTTGCGCGGATTGCTCGGCAAGCTGGGCGGAACCGGCGACGAATATGATCTTCCCTGCCTCGGCAGCAGCGGCCTGTTGCGCACCAAGCGCCAGCGCAGCGATGAAGAATGATTGACGCAGCATGATAGAAGTTCCCCTTTTGCCTGAAGTATGCCGCACAGGGCAAGACCTGCCGTGACGACCATCACATTGTTACTGATTTTCTGCATGGCTTCCCTTATCTTTACATCTTGTATCAATAAGTGTTGTCCACAGTCACAGTGTTGCCATTAAGATATAATTTGTCTTTTCTGCATTGACCGAATGAAATTGCCTGCTGCCCTCGCCCCTGTCCAGCTGATCCGCCTCGCGATTGCGCTGGCGGCCGTGCTGCTGACGGCCTGGCCGCAGTGGCAGGCCAGCCCCGGCCAGTCCTGGTTCGGCGATGAATGGCTGCGTGACCAGTACCTGCGGCTGCAGGTCAGCGCGGCGCCGGAACCGCGCGTGCTTGTGGTCGATATCGACGAGAGCAGCATGGCCAGCCTGGGGCCCTGGCCCTGGCCGCGCGCGCGCCTGGCCGACCTGGTGGAAATTCTGCTGAATCATTACCAGGCGCGCGGCATCGCGCTTGATATCGTGCTGCCGCGCCCGGCCGATGCCGACGGCGACCAGCGCCTGGCGCTGCTGGCCGCCCATGCGCCGCTGGTGCTGCCCCAGGCCTTCGACTTCAACAGTACCCGTCCCGAGCCGCTGCGCGAAGGCGTGCTGGCCGGCGCCTTGCCGCGAACCGCCGCCGTACCGCCGGACGCCCCGGCCGCCACCGGTTATATCGGCAACCATGCGGGTCTGGCGGGCGCTGCCCACGTCGGCAATATCGGCTTCATTCCGGATGCGGACGGTACGCTGCGCCGCATTGCCCTGCTGACCACATTCGAAGGCCGCGCCTATCCCACGCTGCAGCTCGCCCTGCTGTCGTGCTGCAGCGGGCAGCCGGCGCCGCAGCAGGCCGGCAGCACGCTGGCCCGTATCCGCTACCAGCGCGACTGGAATGCCTATACCGTGGTGTCCGCCGCCGATATCCTGAAACAGGCCATCGACCCGGCCAGCGCGGCGGGCCGCTACGTGGTGATAGGCTCGTCTTCGCTCGGGCTGGCGGACCGCGTGACCACGCCGCTGGCCGCCAACCGCCCCGGCCTGGGCGTGCAGGCCACCGTGCTGAGCACCCTGCTCGACCGCCAGGCCGGGCTGGCGCCCGCGCCCTGGCCGGGCCGCCTGCTGGCGCTCGCCTTTGCGCTGCTGGCCACGGCCCTGGCCACCTTCGCCCTGCCGCGCCTGTCGGCCGTGGCCGGCACCGCCCTGCTGGGCCTGAGCGCCCTGGCCTGGCTGCTGCTGGCCGCATGGATCGTGCCGCACGATGAACAGCTGGTGACGACGGGGCCGCTGGCCAGCCTGCTGTTCCTGCTGGCGGTGGCCGTGCCCTTCCAGTGGCAGCTGGCGCAGCGCCGCTCGCGCAGCCTGCTGCATACGCTGCGCCAGTATGTGGCGCCGTCCGTGGTGCAGGAACTGCTGCGGCGCGACCTGAAGGATCCGCTGACCCCGCGCCACCTCGACGTCACCACGCTGATCGCCGATATGCAGGGCTATACCAGCCATGTGGAGTCGCTGCCGGTGGAGGAAGGTGCCGAGCTGACCAGCACCTTCCTGGCCTGCCTGACGGCGCCCGTGATCGACAAGCAGGGCACGCTGGACAAGTACACCGGCGACGGCCTGGTAGCCTTCTGGGGTGCACCTTTGCCACAGGAAGAACACGCCGACTTGGCACTGGAAGCGGCGCGTGATATCGTGCGCCGCGTGCAAGCGCTGAGCGCGCAACGCGTGGCGGCCGGCTTCGCGCCGCTGCGGGTGCGCATCGGCATCGAAAGCGGGCCCGCCATGGCGGGCGATTTCGGCACCAGCTTCCGCAGTATTTATACCGCTGTGGGCGATAGCGTCAACACCGCTTCCCGCCTTGAACAGGCCGCGCGCGACTATCCACACGATGTGATCGTTGGCGCCGGCACGGTGGCCCGCGCGCGGCGCCACCAGTTCCTGCTGCTCGGCGAACGCCTGCTGCGCGGGAAGGAAAAGCCCGCCACTTTATACACGATAGCCCCCAGCATGGATGCAGCAGTGACAAGCACTCCCGGCGCCACGGAAAGGCGCGCATGAACCGGTCGTTCTGGCTTGGCGGCCTGCTGCTGCTCGCCCTGTGCACCGGCGCCCGCGCCGAAGACGAGGTGCCGCCGGCCACCGACCCGCAGGAACTGTACCGCGAAGCGCTGCAGTCGATCGCGGAAGGCCGCCGCAACGACGCCAGTGATACCCTGAAGCGCGTGATCGAACAGGAGCCGCTGCACGCGGGCGCCTGGCTCGACCTGGCCCTGCTGCAGTGCAGCCTGGGCTACCGCGCCGAGGCCGAGCGCCTGTTCGCCAATATCGAACAGCAGTTCTCGCCGCCGCCGGAAATCCAGAAACTGATCGACGAGGCGCGGGCCCAGCGCTGCGACCGCTGGGAAGCGCGCAGCCAGTACATGCTGGCGGCCGGCCGCGGCATCGAGCAGAACGTAAACCAGGGCGCCAACAACGCCGTCTACCAGCCGCAGCCCGGCTCCGACGACCTGATCCTGCTGCCCGAATTCCTGCCGCAGCACGACCAGTACCTGCAGTTTACCGGCGACTACCTGCGCGACATCACGGCCAACGGCAGCAGCCTGTTCGTGCAGTTCCAGGGCCGCCGCTACGACCGCCTGCACGACTACGACAGCGCCACCCTGTTTGCGGGGCTGGAATCGCCCTGGCGCTTCGGCAAATGGACCTTGCGCACTTCCGGCACCATCGGCCTGATGACCCTGGGCGGCCACTACTACCAGCGCCAGGCCTCGGTGCAGGCCAATATCGGCCCGCCGCTGCCCCTGCCGCGCAGCCTGCAGTTCAATGTGACGGCCGGTTTTACCCATGTGGACTACATCACGCTGACCAATTTCCGCGGCAATACGATGGACCTGCGCGGCCAGTTTACCTACCGGGCGGGCTCCCACTATGCGAGCGCCGGTTTCGGCCTGCTGAACGACCACGCCACGGCCAACCGTCCCGGCGGCGACCGCCACGGCACGCTGACCAACCTGCTGTACCGCTACCGCTGGCCGAATGAGGTGAGCGGCGAGCTGGGCTTCACGCGCCAGACCTGGCGCGGCCAGACCGCCTATGCGCCGGGCCTGATCGACCAGGCGCGCGACCAGAGATCGCATGTGCTGCGCGCCAGCGTCAGCTATCCGCTGTCGCGCAACCAGAACCTGCAGGTGGAAGTGCGCGATGTGCGCAACAAGGAAAACATTTCTATCTTCCAATACAACAACCGCCAGCTGCAGGTCAGCTGGCAGTGGATGGGCTTGTAATTGCTGCATGAACTGATGGCACACTGGGAGCTGGCGCTGTTCCTGGCCTTCCTGGCGGCGCTGGTGCTGGGCTGCCTGGTACCGAACCGCTGGCTGCCTCCGCTGCCGAACGACAAGCTGATGCACGCGGCCGCCTTCGCCGTGCTCACCACGCTGGCGCTGCGCATCGCCCAGACCCGGGCCGAAGCCCTGTGGTGGCTGGGTGGCCTGCTGCTGGCGGGCTGGCTGATCGAATGCCTGCAGCAGCTGCTGCCGGACCGCGGCTTCTCCTGGCGCGATATGGCGGCCAATGCCGCCGGCATCGCGGCCGCCACCGCAGCGTTCGGGCTCAGCAGCCTGCTTTGATAGAATAACGGCATGTCGGCTACCAATCCCATCGATCCCCAAGGCGGAAATCCCGAACTGCCGGATGCGGTTCCCGCGCCTGAGCAGCCACGCAAGCGGGGCACAGTGACCATCCACCTGCGCAAGATTCCGCTGCTGTCGCAACTGAGCGACGAGGAGATCCTGCGCGTCAAGGCCGACATCCGCATCCGCAGCCACAGCAAGCGCGAGGTGGTGCTGCACAAGGGGGGCAGCGGCGACGGTTTGCTGTTCCTGCTGTCCGGCCAGCTGCAAGTGGTGGACATTACCGAAGATGGCCGCGCCATTGGCCTGCGCATGCTGGGCCCCGGCGACTTCTTCGGCGAGATCGCGCTGATCAACAATTCCACCCGCTCCGCTTCGGTGGTGGCGCTGACCGATGTGCTGGTTGCCTTCCTGCCGGCGCCCACGGCCATGCACCTGTTCTCGCACTCGCCCTCGGTGGCGAAACAGATGCTGCAGCACCTGGCGCAGAAGATCCAGCGCGACTCCGAATTCCGCGCGCTGCTGAGCATCAATAATTCCACCAAGCGCATCTACAACTACCTGTTCCTGATGCGCAAAAAGAAGCCCGACGGCGCCGAGGTGGTGGAAGACCTGCCGACCCACCAGGACATTGCCAACATGATCAATACCAGCCGCGAAACCGTCACCCGCGCGCTGCTGACGCTGGTGCAGCAGGGTATTATCAAAAAAGACTCGCACAAACTGATCATCCTGGACCGCGAAGGCCTCGAAAAGCTGATCCAGGGCGCGGCGTAACAAGGTGTTACGGTAGTGCTAAGCTGGCAACGCGCTGCGGTATAATCCGTGGTTTCGCTTATTACTTGACAGCAATTTTTAGTCTGTCGCTCCACCCCGATGACACATTCTGACTTGCCGGTTTCGCAAGGAGACGGCGCATGATCCGTGCTTCCATGTTGCGCGCGCTGTGGACCTACCGCGGCTTCGTGCTGGGCAGCGTCAAGCGTGAATTCCAGGCCAAGTACCGCAACACCATGCTGGGCGCCGCCTGGACGGTGCTGAATCCGCTCGCCATGGTGCTGGTGTACACGGTGATCTTCGCCCAGGTCATGAAAAGCAAGCTGCCGGGCGTGGACTCCAGCCTGGCCTACAGCATTTACCTGTGCGCGGGCGTGCTGACCTGGGGCCTGTTCGCCGAAATCACGGCGCGCGCCCAGTCCATGTTCCTGGAGCAGGCCAACCTGCTGAAGAAGATCAGCTTCCCACGCATTGCGCTGCCGGTGATCGTGGTGCTGAATGCGGGCCTGAACTTCGCCATCATCTTCGGCATCTTCACCGCCTTCCTGATCGTGTCCGGCAATTTCCCGGGCTGGGTCTTCCTCGCAATGATTCCGGTGCTGCTGCTGCAAATTGCCTTCGCCATTGGCCTCGGCCTGGTGCTGGGCGTGCTGAACGTGTTTTTCCGCGACGTGGGCCAGTTCTTCGCCATCTTCATCCAGTTCTGGTTCTGGTTTACGCCCATCGTCTATCCCGCCTCCATCCTGCCGGAGCCGGTGCGCCCGCTGCTGGCCTGGAACCCCATGGCCGCCATCATCGGCGCCTACCAGAACATACTGGTGAGCGGCCGTGCGCCGCACTGGGCCGGCCTGCTGCCCGCGCTGGGCTGCGCCATCCTGCTGTGCATGCTGGGCCTGCAACTGTTCCGCAAGCGCGCCGGAGAAATGGTGGATGAACTCTGATGGGCAGCATCGTCGTCAATCAACTGGGCAAGGCCTATAAACAGTACCCAACGCGCTGGTCGCGCCTGGCGGAATGGGTGCTGCCCTTCCGCGGCCCGCAGCACCGCCTGCGCTGGATCCTGTCCGACATCAGCTTCCATGTGTCGCCCGGCGAGGCAGTGGGCCTGATCGGCATTAACGGCGCGGGCAAGAGCACGCTGCTGAAACTGATCACCGGCACCACCCAGCCCACCACCGGCAGCGTGGCCATGCAGGGCACGGTGGCGGCGCTGCTGGAACTGGGCATGGGCTTCCATCCCGATTTCACGGGACGCCAGAACGTGTATATGGCGGGCCAGCTACTCGGCATGCGTGTGGAAGAAATCAGTGCGCTGATGCCGGAGATCGAGGCCTTCGCCGAAATCGGCGAATACATCGACCAGCCGGTGCGCGTGTACTCCAGCGGCATGCAGATGCGGCTCGCCTTCAGCGTGGCCACCGCGCGCCGCCCCGATATCCTGATCGTGGACGAAGCGCTGTCGGTAGGCGATACCTATTTCCAGCACAAGAGCTTCGAGCGCATCCGCAACTACCGGCGCCAGGGCACCACGCTGCTGCTGGTGTCGCATGACAAGCAGGCCATCCAGTCCGTATGCGACCGCGCCATCCTGCTCGACGGCGGCAAGCTGTCGCGCCAGGGTCCGCCGGAAGAAATCATGGACTACTACAACGCCATGATCGCCGAGCGCGAAAACGAAACCGTGCGCCAGGCCGGCACCAGCAGCGGCAAGGTGCAGACCGTGTCCGGCACCGGCGAGGCAACGGTGGCCGACATCGCGCTGCTGAACGAGGCAGGCGAACGGGTGGAAGTGATCGATGTGGCGGCGCCTGTCACTTTGCAGGTCACGGTGCGCGTGAACGCGCCGATTCCGCGCATGGTGCTGGGCTATATGATCAAGGATCGTCTCGGCCAGCCCATGTTCGGCACCAACACCCACCTGAAGCAGCTGCCGCTGGACGATATGAAGGCCGGTGAAGAAGTGGTGTACCGCTTCGCCTTCCCGGCCAACCTGGGCGCCGGCACCTACTCGGTGGCGACGGCCATCGTCAGCACCGAGACCCACCTCGTCAACAACTACGAATGGCGCGACCTGGCGCTGGTGTTCACCGTGGTGAACATGAGCCGTCCGCATTTCGAGGGCTCGGCATTCCTCGACCCGACGATTGAGATTGAACGGACATGACATTCATTTCCTACGCCCAGAACAGCGAAGACGTCCTGCTGTGGCGCGCGCTGCAGCACGTCGGTAAAGGCTTCTATATCGACATCGGCGCCAACGACCCGGAAGAGCATTCCGTCACCAAGGCCTTCTACGACGCGGGCTGGCACGGCATCAATGTGGAGCCCATGCCGTCCTACCACCAGGTCTTCCTGCGCGAACGCCCGCGCGACATTAACCTGGCCGTGGCCTGCGGCGCGGAAGAAGGTTCGATCACGCTGTTCGACACGCCGTCCGTCAACGGCTGGGCCTCCACCGACCGCGACACCGCCATCGCCCACCGCGCGGAAGGCATCGCCGTGGTGGAGACCGAAGTGCCGCTGCGCACGCTGCGCAGCATCTGCGAAGAGCATGTGCGGGGCGATATCCACTTCCTGAAAATTGACGTGGAAGGTTTCGAAGGCGAAGTGCTGAAGGGCATGGACTTCCAGCGCTGGCGCCCCTGGGTGCTGGTGATCGAGGCCACGCTGCCGAACAGCCGCGTGACCGCGCACGAACGCTGGGAAGGCCTGGTCACACCGCACGATTACCACTTCGCCTACTTCGATGGCCTGAACCGCTACTACGTGGCGGGCGAGAAGCGCGAGCTGATGCAGGCACTGGCGGTGCAGGCCAATGTGTTCGACGAATTCATCTTCCACCACCTGGACAAGGCATGGAAGCGCGGCACCGCCAGCGATGCCGCCGCCGCCGAGGCGGAACACCGCGCCGCCGAAACCTCGGCCCAGCTGGCCCAGGTGCTGCAGCAGCTCGATGCCGCGCTGTCGCGCGCAGACGACTCGGAACAGCGCTTCCGCACCGCCGCCAACGCGCTGCGCGAAGCGGAACGCACCAACCAGATCATCCAGGGCAATGCGGATGCCGCCGAAATCGCCCGCCGCGAAACGGCGGAATGGGCGCTGCAGCTGCAGAAGCAGCTGGCCGATACCTATGCCAGCACCTCGTGGCGCGTGACGCGTCCGCTGCGCATGCTGGGCCACTATGGCCGCATCCGCGAGCGCTGGCCTGCGTTGCGCAAGGCCCTGCTGAAGCGCCTGCACAAGGCCGCGCGCTGGCTGGCCTCGCAGCAGGCCGTGCGCAAGGCCGTGCTGCCGCTGATGCAGCGCTTCCCATGGCTGGGCAAACGCCTGATGGGCACCTGGACCACGCTGCGCGACAGCCAGGCCATGCCCCTGCACCAGCCGGGCGTGCCCGCTGACCTGATCCATATGCCGCAATCGGCGCGCAAGGTCCTGGCCGACCTGCAGCGCCTGCGCTCCACTTCGAAACACTGATTATGCGACTTCTCATCGACCTGCAGGCCTACCAGAGCGGCGCCGCCTCCCGTCACCGGGAGCTGCTGGCGCAGGCGCGCGAGCTCGCGCTGTCGGCCGGCCAGCACACCGTGTTCGTGCTGCTGCATGGCCTGATGCGCGACACCCTGGAAGAGGCGCGCAACGCCTTCGCCGGCGTGCTGCCGCCGGCGCAGCTTTGCGTGTTCGATGCGCCGCCCGGCGCCAGCGACTGGGTGCTGCGCAGCGCGGAACTGATGCGCGACGCCTTCATTGCGGACCTGCATCCCGATCTCGTGTTTACCCCGGGCCTGTTCGAACGTCCCGCCGCGCCGGTGCTGTGCAGCGGCGCCGAGCTGCCGGGCATTCATGCCGCTTTCGGTTTCGACGATGTGCGCGAAGTACTGGCCCTGAACAGCGCCGAATCGGAGCTCAATGCCCTGTCCTGGCGCCGCCGCAAGATGCTGCGCCAGGCCGCCGTGCTGGCCGCCGCCACCGATGAAGACTGCGCCGCCCTGCGCGAGGCCTTCCCGGCGGCCATCGTGTGCAATACCGGCAGCGCCGCCGCCCTGTGGCAGGCTTTCGAAGCCGCCCTCGCCCATCCTGCGCCGGCCGCGCCCGCGCCGGAAGGCAAGCCGCGCCTGGCCTATATCTCGCCGCTGCCGCCGCAGAAATCCGGCATCGCCGACTACAGCATCGAACTGCTGCAGCAGCTGCAGGCCTTCTATGACATCTCCCTGGTCTGCGAAACGCCCGCCATACATCAGTCCGTGTCCACCTTGGGGTCAGGCACCAAAGTGGACACGAGCCCGGCCGTTGGCCTGCCATGGCCACTGCTGAGCGTCGAGGAATTCGAGGACAGTGCGCACCGCTTCGATCGCGTGCTCTACCACTTCGGCAACAATGGCGTGCACAACCACATGTTTGAACTGCTGCGCCGCCAGCCGGGTATCGTGGTGCTGCACGACTTCTTCCTGAGCGGTGTGCTCGACAATATGGAGCGCGACGGCTACCTGCGCCAGGCCTACCTGCATGCGCTGTACGAGTCGCACGGCTACACGGCGCTGCTGGACCATGAGCGCATCGGCCGCAATCCCTCGATCTGGAAATACCCCTGCAACAAGGGCGTGCTCGATAACGCCGACGGCATCATCGTCCACTCCGAATTCTCGCGCCAGCTGGCGCGCCAGTGGTATGGCGATGATGCTGCCGATGCCTGGCGCACCCTGCCCCTGATCCGCGGCCTGCCCGCAGGCGTGGAGCGTGCTTCCGCCCGCAGCGCCGCGCGCGCCGCGCTGGGCCTGCAGGACGGCGACTTCGTCATCTGCAGCTTCGGCATGATGGGCGTGACCAAGCTGAATGAGCGCCTGCTGGAAGCCTTCCTGGATTCGCCGCTGGCGCAGGATGCGCAGTGCCGCCTGGTGTTCGTGGGCGAAGGCGATGGCGGCGACTACGGCCGCCGCATCACCGAACGCATCGCCGCCAGCCCGGCCGGCAGCCGCGTCACCGTGACCGGCTTCGCCACGCCGGAAGACTACGCGCACTGGCTGGCCGCCGCCGATGCTGCCGTCCAGCTGCGCAGCCAGACCCGCGGCGAAACGTCGGCCTCGGTGCTGGACTGCCTGCTGTATGGCCTGCCCACCGTGATCAATGCGCACGGCTCCAGCGCCTCGCTGCCGGACGAACTGCTGGTGAAGCTGCAGGATGAATGCACGGCCGATGAACTGGCGCAGGCGCTGCTGGCGCTGCGCGGCGACCCGGCGCAGGCGGCGGCGCTGTCGCAGCGCGCCGTGGCCTTCATGGACCGCGAGCATGCGCCGCAGCGCGTGGGGCAGGCCTTCCACGAAGCGATCGAGGATTTCGCACAGCGCAGCCCGGCCGCGCAGTACCGCCGCCTGCTGGCGCAAATCGCCGCGCTGCCGAACGGCAGCAGCACGGAGCTCAGCGCCGCCGCCGGCGCCATTGCCGCCAACCTGCTGCCGAAGGCGCCGAAACAGGTCTTCGTCGATATCTCGGCACTGGTGCAGACCGACCTCAAAACCGGCATCCAGCGCGTGGTGCGCAGCATCCTGCTGGCGCTGATCGAGAGCCCGCCGCCCGGCTGCCGCATCGAACCCGTGTTCAGCGATGGCGGCAACCGCCCCTACCGCTACGCGCGCAGCTATATGCTGAAGATGCTGAACCTGCCCGGCCCCGAGCTGGAAGACGCGCCGCTGGAAGTGCGCAAGGGCGATATCTTCCTCGGCCTCGACCTGTTCACCAACGGCACCGCGCAGAACCGCGAACGCCTGACGGACATGCGCCACCACGGCGTGGAAATCTATTTCGTCGTCTACGACCTGCTGCCGGTACTGCTGCCGGACGCCTTCCCCTTTGGCGCCGAAGGCTATTTCGCCGAATACCTGGACACCATCGGCGCCGTGGCCGATGGCCTGGTCTGCATCTCGCAGGCGGTGGCGGACGAACTGCACGACTGGCTGGCACAGCGCCCGGAACGGCGCGCCGCGCCGCTCAAGCTGGGCTGGTTCCACCTGGGCGCCGACATCGACGCCAGCGCGCCGAGCTTCGGCCTGCCGCCGGATGCCGACCAGGTGCTGGCCGCCATCGCCGCCCGTCCAAGCCTGCTGATGGTGGGCACCATCGAGCCGCGCAAGGGCCAGGGCCAGGCGCTGGAGGCCTTCGAGCAGCTGTGGCGCAACAATGTGGATGCGAACCTGGTCATTGTCGGCAAACAGGGCTGGATGATGGAGGCGCTGGCCAAGCGCATCCAGCAGCATCCGGAACTGGGCAAACGCCTGTTCTGGCTGGCCGGTGTGTCCGACGAAATGCTGCTCAAGCTATACCAGTCCTGCTCGGCCCTGCTGGCGGCATCGGTGGGCGAAGGCTTCGGCCTGCCGCTCATCGAGGCGGCCCAGCACGGCCTGCCCGTGATCGCGCGCAGCCTGCCGGTGTTCCGCGAAGTGGGCGGCGAACACGCTTATTATTTCACCGGCAGCACGGCGGAAGAACTGGCGGCTACACTGCAGGAATGGCTGCAGCTGCACCGCGCCGGCAAGGCGCCGCCGTCGGCCAATATGCCGTGGCTGACCTGGCGCGACAGCGCGAACCAGCTGCAGCAGGCGCTGTTCGCGCAGCGCTGGCACCGCGAACTGGCGGGCGTTCCCGCCGTGAACGAAACGAGGTCACAATGAACCAGCCTACCGCCAGCGAACTGCTGCCCGGCGCCGCCCAGGAAAACCGCAGCGTCGCCGTCGTCATCCCCAGCTACAAGGTCACGCGCCATATTCTCGGCGTGATCGCAGGCATGGGGCCGGAGGTCAGCCGCATCTACGTGGTGGATGACTGCTGCCCCGACAAGTCGGGCGACTTCGTGGAAGCCAATTGCCAGGACCCGCGCGTGCGCGTGCTGCGCCACGCCGAAAACCAGGGTGTGGGCGGCGCGGTGATGACGGGCTACCAGGCCGCCATTGCAGACGGCATCGCCGTCATCGTCAAGGTCGATGGCGACGGCCAGATGGATCCGGCGCTGATCCCGGCCTTCGTTGCCCCCATCCTTGACGGCCAGGCCGACTACACCAAGGGCAACCGCTTCTACGACCTGGAGCAGATCGGCAGCATGCCGCCGGTGCGCCTGTTCGGCAACGCCGTGCTGTCGCTGATGACCAAGCTGTCCTCCGGCTACTGGGACCTGTTCGATCCCACCAACGGCTACACGGCGATCCATGCCGACACGGCGCGCCACCTGCCCTTCCACAAGATCAGCAAGCGCTATTTCTTCGAGACGGACATGCTGTTCCGCCTGAACACCCTGCGCGCCGCCGTGCTGGACGTGCCGATGGACGCGCACTATGGCGATGAAGTGTCGAACCTGAAGATCTCGAAGATCGTCACCGAATTCATGGCCAAGCATGTACGCAATTTCTTCAAGCGCCTGTTCTACAACTACTATCTGCGCGACATGTCGCTGGCCTCGATCGAGCTGCCGGCAGGCGTGCTGCTGCTGGCGCTGGGCGCCGGCTACGGCGGCTGGCACTGGGCCGAGTCGGCGCGCGCGGGCGTGGCCACGGCGGCTGGCACCGTCATGCTGTCGGCGCTGCCGGTGCTGATGGGCGTGCAGCTGATTCTCGCCTTCCTTGCCTACGACATCGCCTCCGTGCCGCGCCGTGCCATCCACAAGAAACTGATGCTGCGCGGCCGCCATGCTTGATGCCCTGTTCCAGCGCCAGTTCCTGGTCTATATCGCGGGCGGCCTGCTGTGCGCCGCGGTGGACTTCGGCCTCACGCACTGGCTGCTGCAGGCCGGGCACGATCCCGTGCGCGCTGCAGTGGCCGGTTTCGCGGCCGGGCTGGTGGTCAGCTACAGCTTCCATGCGCGCGTGACCTTCCGCCGTCTGTCTGCCTCGCCGGCCGTGCTGCTGCGCTTCCTGTGCGTGGTGGCGCTGAACTACGGCGTGACGGTGGTGTGCGTCAAGCTGGCGCTGTGGGCGGGCGTGGCGCCCATCGCAGGCAAGATCGTGTCGCTGCCGCTGGTGGCGGTGAACGGCTTCCTGCTCGGTAAATTCTGGATTTTCAAATGAGCGATTCGCGCCTCTCCCGCAGCCACCTTGCGTTCGGCGCCGCGCTGCTGGCCGCCTTTGCCTACCTGGTCGCGCGCAGCCACGGCCTGTATCCGCAGGTGTTCGCCGACGAGTGGCTGTACAACCAGTTCTCGCGCCTCAAGCCGCTGAGCGAAAGCACGCTGCCGTCCTTCCTCTTCCTCGGCCTGTACCGCGCCACCAGCGCCTGCGGCCCCGCCTTCCTCGACTGCGCGCGCGTGCTGAACGTGGCGCTGCTGGTCGGGTCGGCGCCGCTGATCTACCTGGTGGGCCGGCCGGTCGCAGGCCGCAGCGCTGCCATGGTGGTCGCGGTGGCCAGCGTGATGGCGCCATTTTCCGCCTTTACCGCCTACTTCATGCCGGAGCCGCTGTACTTCTTCGGCTTCTGGGCCATGAGCTGGCTGGTGCTGCAGCGCGGCCGCCCCGGCCTGGCATTCGGCGTGCAGGCCGGCGCGGTACTGGGCATCCTGGCCCTGATCAAGGTGCACGCGCTGTTCCTGCTGCCGGCGCTGCTGGCCTACCTGGCGTGGCTGGGCTGGCGCAGCGGCGCGCTGCGCGCAGGCCTGCTGGGCGCTGTGGCGGCGCTGGTGTCAGCCATTGCCGTCAAGCTGCTGCTGGGCGGGCTGCTGGCAGGCGAAAACGGCTTCGGCCTGCTGGGCAGCTTCTATGGCAACCACGTGAGCAACAGCAGCGGGCGTTCGCTGCTGACGCTGATCCAGCCCATGCTGCTCAATTTCTCCGGCCATGCCCTGGGACTGCTGCTGGTGTTCTGCGTTCCCCTGCTGTTTATCGCTAGCGGCGCCGCGCGTTCGGCCAGCCGCGAAGCGCTGGGCCGGCAAGGCCGTGCGCTGCTGCTGTACACCGCACTGATGCTGGGCATGGCGCTGGCCATGACGGTGGCCTATACCGCCTCCATCGCGGACACCGCCGAATTCGAAGGCGTGCGGCTGCACCTGCGCTACTACAGCTTCACCTTCCCGCTGCTGCTGATCGCGGCGGCGGCCTGCGTTACGGCCGCGCCGCCGGCGCAGCGCCAGCGCATCATCCTTGCCGTGATCGGCATCGTGCTGCTGTTCGCCGCCATCAAGCTGCTGCCGCGCTACTTCCACCTGATGTATGTGGACAGCCCGGAGCTGGCGGCCGCCACCCGCAACTCGCGTACCTTGCGCGCCGCGTTCGCCGTATCGCTGATCGCTGCCGCGGCCTGGGCATGGCGCCCCAGTGCGGGCCGCGCCCTGCTGCTGTGGCTCGTGCTGCCTGCCACCTGCATCTCTGCGGCCATGACCTCGCGCCTCGCGCTGATGGGCGCGAGGGAGCCGGAACTGTACGACCGCGCAGGCATCCTGGCGCGCGCCGAACTCACGCCGGAACAGCGCGCCGGGCTGACCATCGTCGGTCCCGACTACGGCCGCCTGATGCGCACCAACTTCCAGCTCGACGTCGCCGGCCCGGCGCTGATTCCGCTGCCGGACGGCGAACCGCTGAACCTGCGCAAACTGCCGGAAGAAGGCTGGCTGCTGCTGATCGGGGGCTACGAGCCGCCGCCGTATGCGCTGAAACGCGCGGCAGGCGAAGGCTTCGCGCTGTACCAGATGGTGAAGCCGGTGCAGGCCTACGATATCGACTTCCGCCGCGAATTCCCGGCCGATGTGATCAGCGACAGCAGCGGCATCGGCGTGATCGAGGGCTGGGGCCGCTGGTCGGAAGGCAGCCGCATCGAACTGCGCTTCGCCAGGCCACTGCCGGCCCACATGACGCTGCGCCTGACGGCCCATGCCTACGGCCCGAACGCGGACAAGGACATCATCGTCAGCGTCGGCGATACGCGCCGCGTGCTGCGCCTGTCCGGCGACTGGACAAAGCAGGCGCTCAGCTTCGACAACCCCGGTGGCGAAAGCGCCATCGTTTTCGAGATTCCGCAGCCGGTGTCGCCACGCGCACTGGGCCAGGGCGACGACGGGCGCCTGCTCGGCATCGCCCTGCATCAGATGGATATTGGTACCTTGGCAGCCGCCATTGCGGGCGGCGCCAGAACTGCGAGTCAACATGATCATCGGTAACGGCCTGCTGGCCAAGGCCTTCTCGGCCGAATTTGCCCCCGACACCGGGGCCATCGTTTTCGCCTCCGGCGTGTCCAACTCGCGTGAAACGCGGCCGGAAGCGTTCGAGCGCGAACGCGCGCTGCTGGAGCAGGCGCTGGGCCAGGAAAAACGCCTGATGTATTTCAGCACCTGCTCGATCCAGGACCCGGACCTGGCCAATTCGGCCTATGTGCGCCACAAGCTGGCAATGGAAGCACTGATCCAGCAGCGCGCGCCGAAATACGCCATCTTCCGCCTGCCGCAGGTGGTGGGCCATACGCCGAACCCGCACACGCTGACCAACTACCTGCACCACACCATCGAGAGCGGCGACGTCTTCCACGTGTGGACGCGCGCGCGCCGCAACCTGATCGACGTGGACGACGTGGTCGGCATCGCGCACCAGCTGCTGGTGCGCGGCGACGCGGAGAATCGCATCCTCAATATCGCCTGCCCCTACTCGATTCCCGTGATCGAGCTGGTGAAGGTATTCGAAAACGTCATGGGCCGCAAAGCCAACTACGACCTGGTGGAAGCCGGCGGCAGCTATGCCATCGACGTGACGGAGGCCATGCAGGCCGCAAAGGAAGCCGGCATCGTGATCGACGCCAGCTATATCGACAAACTTATCCGGAAATACTATGAGCCAGCCCGCTAATCCCTACCTGTCCTTCGTTATCCCCGTGTACGGCAGCGAGAAAGTGCTGCCGGAGCTGGTGGCGCGCGTTGACGACGTGATGGAGACCCTGCCGCTGGCGCGCCGCAACTACGAAATCATCTTCGTCTGCGACTGTTCGCCGGACCACAGCTGGCAGGTGATCGAACAGCTTTCGGCGAAGCATCCCTGGGTGCGCGGCATCCTGCTGCGCATGAATGCGGGCCAGCACAATGCACTGATGGCGGGCTTCGCCCAGGCGCGCGGCCAGATCGTGATGACGATGGACGACGACCTGCAGCACTCGCCTTCCGACATTCCCGCCCTGCTGGAAGAACTGGGCCGCGGCCGCGACGTGGTGTATGCGCGTTTCAAGAACCGCCAGCACGCTGCGTGGAAAGTCTGGGGCAGCCGCCTGAACGACAAGGTCGCGGGCTACCTGATGAAGAAGCCCAAAGGCCTCTACCTGTCGCCCTTCCGCGCCATGAAGGCCGCCATCGTGCGCGATATCCTGCGCTACAACGGCCCCTATGTGTACGTTGACGGCCTGGTGCTGTCCGTCACGCGCAATATCGGCACGGTGGACGTGGAGCACCACGACCGCTTTGCCGGCGACAGCGGCTACAGCCTGAAAAAATCGATCTCGCTGTGGCTCAAGATGGCCACCAACTTCTCCATCGTGCCGCTGCGCCTGACTTCCTTCGCCGGCCTGGCCATGGCGGGCATCGGCTTCGTGCTGGCGGTGCTGCTGATCATCCAGAAATTCACCATCGACGCCATGCCGATCGGCTGGTCCTCGCTGATCGTGACCTTCCTCATCATCGGCGGCGTGCAGCTGGTGGCGCTGGGCATGCTGGGCGAATACCTGGGCCGCGTGCTGCTCACGCTGAACTCGCGCCCGCAGTATGTGATCGGCGAAACCGTCGGCCTGCCTGAGAAGAAGGACGACTGATGCAGCAGTTCATTCTCTACTGCCTGTGCGGCGGCACCGGGGTGCTGAGCGACTACGCCGTGTTCTGGCTGAGCGTGAACGGCGGCCTGTGGTACCAGGCCGCCAACCTGCTCGGCTACCTGGCGGGCACCCTGGTCAGCTTCGCCCTGAACCGCATCATCACCTTCGGCAAGCGCGACCGCGTGCTGCAGCGCCTCACCATGTTCCTCACCGTGGCCGCCGTGGGCTTCGGCGCCTCGGCACTGATGCTGTGGGTGCTGGTGGACCTGATGCAGATGGACCCGCGCATCGCCAAGCTGCTCACCCTGCCGATGGTGGTGGTGCTGCAATTTACCCTGAACCGACGACTGACTTTTAAAGCATGACTACCCAATTTGACGCAGTAATTGCAGGCGCCGGCTTTACCGGCCTGACGGCGGGCCTGAAGCTGGCCCGCGCCGGCCACAAGGTCCTGGTGCTGGAGGCGGACGACACGCCGGGCGGCCTGGCGGGCACCTTCGAGTTCCGCGATGGCGTAACCATCGAGAAGTTCTACCACCACTGGTTCGACAACGATGTCTATGTGCCGGAGCTGGTGAAGGAACTGGGCATGGAGGGCGACGTAGTCATCATGCCGTCCCGCACCGGCATGTACTTCAACGGCAAGCACTGGCGCCTGTCCACGCCGCTGGACCTGCTGCGCTTCAAGCCCCTGCCCTTCCTTGACCGTATCCGCCTCGGGCTGATGGTGCTGAAAGTGCGCAAGGTGAAGGACTGGAAAACCATCGAGCACCTGAGCATCCGCGAGTGGCTGGAGCCGCTGTGCGGCAAGAACGCCTACCGCATCGTGTGGCAGCCACTGATCGAGAACAAGTTCTCGGTGGTGGCCGATGCCGTCAACGCCGTGTGGATGTGGAAGAAGCTGGTACTGCGCGGCAGCACGCGCGACGCCAAAGGCGGCGAGCAACTGGCCTACTTCAAGGGCGGTTTCGGCCGCCTGGCCGAAGCCATGGCCAAGGAGATCGTGCGCCACGGCGGCGAGATCCGCTACAAGACGCCGGTAACGGGCGTGCGTACCGAGGGCAATCGCGTGACCGCGCTCGCCACGCCAGCGGGTGACGTGACGGGCAAGGAATTCCTGTTCACGCCCGCCTTCAACATCATCGCCGGCATGTTCGGCGATGCCGCACCGGCCGACTGGCTGGCCAGCCTGCGCCGCGTGAAATACCTGGCCAATATGTGCCTGGTGCTGGAGATGGACCGCAGCCTGTCCGACACCTACTGGCTGAACGTGAACGATCCCGGTTTCCCCTTCGTCGGCGTGATCGAGCACACCAACTTCGACAGCCCGGCCAACTACGGCGGCAAGCATATTGTCTTCCTGTCGCGCTACCTGCCGAAGGAAGATCCGCTGTGGCAGTTCAGCGACCAGCAATACCTGGACTTCGCGCTGGAACACCTGCAGCGCATGTTCCCGCAGCTGGACCGCAGCTGGGTGCAGGAATACCGCGTATGGCGCGCGGACTATGCGCAGCCGGTCACGGAACGCGGCTACTCGGACTATGTGCCGGGCCGCGCCACGCCCTTCGAGAATGCCACCATCAGCACCATGGCGCAGATCTATCCGGAAGACCGCGGCACCAACTACGCGATCCGCGAAGGCCGCGAAGTGGCGGCAGCGCTGTCCCAGCGCCTCGGCAAGGCATGAGCCCCGCGCTGCGTGCGCGGCTCAAGGCCGCCCTGCCCTACCTGCTGATCGCGCTCGCCGTGGCGCTGCTGTTCAAGTGGATGATCCATATTCCGCCGCAGCGCGTGGGCGACGGCGCCGAGTACTACGCCATGTTCCTGGCCTGGGATGTCACCCACCTGCCCTACATGACGCCGAAGGCCTACGAGGCCTACCACCAGCTGCTGGCCACGCCGCAGATTCCCGGCCTGCTGCCCAAGAGCTGGTTCGACGCCGCCTTCCCTGAACTCATCAAGGGCGCTACCTCGGACTACAACCACTTCTGGCTTTACAGCCTGCTGGCCCTCGGTTGCAGCAAGCTGGCGGCCCTGGCAGGCGTGCAGCTCACCATCCACAATGCCTTCATGGCCCTGCATGCCGCGCTGCTGGCGGGCACCTTCGCCATGGCCTGGCGCTACTGGGGCGCGCGCGGTGCGGCCGCCGTGCTGCTGCTGACCGTCGCTTCGCCGCTGCTGTGGTTCTTCAACAAGGCGCATACCGAAGTCTTCACCGTCTGCGTGCTGCTGTGCGCGATGATGCAGATGATGCGCCGTAACTACCTGGCGGCGGGCTTCTTCCTCGCACTGGCGTCCACCCAGAACCCGAGTTTCGCGCTGATCGCGGGCCTGCCGGTGTTCTACCGCGTGTTCCTGCAGTGGCGCCGGCGCTGGACGGCGGGCGAGGCCCTGCTGTTCGTCACGACCGTGGCCACCGTGCTGCTGCATCCGGCCTACTACTTCTGGCGCTACGGCGTGCCGACGCCGCAGCTGCTGGCGCCGGGCGCAAAACTGGGCGGCAACCTGTCCAGCTTCTATATCTGGCTGCTCGATCCGGACGTGGGCCTGTTCCCCAACTGGCCGCTGGGCGCCGTGGCCCTGCTGGCCGGCGTCGCGGCCTGGCTGTGGAGCCGCCGCCGCAAGCAGCCCGCCGCCGAAGCGGAGGCGCCCGACTGGTACTGGCGCGCATTCGCCCTGGCCTACCTGGCGGTAAACTTCTACGCCCACTCCTCGACCACCAATATCAACTCCGGCGCCACGCCCGGCCTGGCGCGCTATGCGCTGTGGTATATGCCGCTGGCCTTCCCCTACATGCTGGCCGCCGTGCAGCGCTGGCGTCCGGACGGCATGGGCTCCATCCTGGCGGCAGTCGTGCTGGCGCTCTCGGTGTTCTCGGTGCAGGACTACGATCCGCGCCTGCCGGAACAGTATTCCCGCCCCTCGCCGGCTTCGCTGTATGTGCAAAGCCGCATGCCATGGCTCTACACGCCGCCGCCGGAAATCTTTATGGAGCGCTACTCGGGCTATGGCGAGGCGCGCAGCCTGACCATGCTGGTCGGCCCCGACTGCCGCAAGGCGCTGGTGGTACACCATCCGCGCGACCTGGGCGCATCCGCGCCGCGCCGCTGCCTGTTCGATCCGGCGCTGCTCAATGCACTGGGTGCGCAGCTGGCAGGTCCGATCAAGCACTACGAATATATGCAGCTGAGCGAAACCCAGGCGCAGTCGCTGCTGCTGGTGTTCCCGGCCGGGAAGCACCGCATCGGCATCAATGCCAGCGGCAATTTCATCCTGGCCGACCAGTGGGCGGAACCGGAGGAATGGGGCGCCTGGTCGCTGGGCCCGCGCGCCACGCTGGCGCTGCCCTGCGACAGCCGCCAGTACATCGGCAACGGCCAGCCCTTCACGCTGGAGCTGGGCCTGCGCGCCTACGGGCCGCAGCGCCTGGTAGTGCAGGGCCAGACCGGAGAACTGTGGCAGGGTGGCGTGGCCAGCGACGGCGGCGTGGTCAAATTCACCGTGCCAGCCGCGGAATGCCGCCAGGGCCAGGTGACCCTGCAGCTGCATATTCCGGATGCGGTGTCGCCGCATGAACGGGAGCAGTCGCCGGACCGCCGCCTGCTCGGCATCGGCCTGCAGTCTTTCGAGGCCACCCGCTAAGAACGGGCAGGCGCGTCAGCGCGCCTGCTGCTGGTCCCAGCGCGCAAAGGCGGCGCCCGCCGCCAAATCGCCGCGATAACTCAGGTGATGGGTATCGCGGTACATCAGCGCATCGTCCACCATCACGCGGCAGCGCTGCGCGTCGCACAGCATGGGCGCGATATCGAACACCTGCACGGCCGGGAATTCCGCCAGCACCGGCGCCAGGTCTGCGTTCTGGCGCAGCGTGGCGTCGTAGGTGGCGCGCGGCAGCGAGCAGTCGCGCCGCGTGCCCGAATTGGCCACCGCGCCACGCCGGATGCAGCTGCGCGGCTCGAAATCCAGCTTGGGCGTATCAGCCACATAGATCACACGCTTGCCTGCAGCGAGGAAGCTGCGCACCGTTTCGCGGAAGGCCGGCACCAGCAGCGCCTTCTCCGCCTCGGGCTGGTGCAGGGACAAGGCCGTGGAGAACAGCACCGTTTTCACGGACGGCAGCTTGAGCGCCAGCTCCAGCATCTGCGGCGTCGCTTCCTGGTAGGGGTCGCCCGCCGTGGGCAGGCCGATAAAGGGCACCCGCGTGCCCAGGTAGAGGAAGTTCTCGCCCTTGCTGCGCCAGTACTGCATCTGGCCCGCATTGATATGGTAGGCGTGGCTGTCGCCCAGCAGCACCACCGTGGGCTCGCGCGTGGGGTCATCCATCAGGCAGTATTCGTACAGGCTGTCGAAACCGTAGCGCTGCTTGCAGGCTTTGGCATTGGCCACGTCTTCCACCAGGATCAGGTCTTTCTGCTGCAGCGCGTTGTCGACCATGGCCGGCCGCTGCGGCAGGCCGCCGCGCAAGTTCACCGCATAGCCTGCGCCGGCCAGCGCCAGCATCACGCAAGCCAGCGCCGCCACCTTGGCGCGGCCGAAGCGCGCACCGCGCAGCGGCCTTTCCACCAGGCGCCAGGTCAGCCAGGCCAGCACCAGGGCGGCGCCGACCGCCGCCAGCTTGATGGCGCGGGACGGCATGCCGCCCTCCACGATCTGCGCAAACGACAGCAGCGGCCAATGCCACAGGTAGAGCGGGTAGCTGATCAGCCCCACGCCGACCAGCAGGCGCTGCGACAGGATGCGCCGGTTGACCCAGGCCTGCGGCCCGGCGCTGATCAGCAGCAGCGCACCCAGCACCGGCAGCAGCGCCCACCAGCCGGGGAAGCCGGGGCCGCGCTGCAGCAGGGCCAGCGCCAGCACGATCAGGCCCAGGCCCGCGAACGACTGCAGGTCGCGCCCGCGCGGCGAGCCGGGCGTGAGCACCTGCACTGTGCCGCTGCGCTGTGCGTGCAAGCTGAAGCTGATGCCGTTCACGCTGGCATAGGCCAGCAGCACGCCGGCCAGCAGTTCCCAGGCACGGCTGGCCAGCGAATAGAAGGTCGCTTCCGGAAAATACTGCACGCCTGCGATATTGACCAGGAAGGACAGGGCGCCCAGGCCGGCGGCCAGCGTCCACAAGGGCCAGCGCCGTTTACAGGCGGCCGCCAGCAGCAGCGGCCACACGATGTAGAACTGCTCCTCGATGGCCAGCGACCACAGGTGCAGCAGCGGCTTGGTCTCCGCCGCGGTATCGAAGTAGCCCACTTCCTGCCACAGGAAGATATTGGACAGGAAGCCGGCGCCGCCCACCACATGCTTGCCCAGCATGGCGAATTCGTCGGCGAACAGGGCAAACCAGCCGAAGGCCAGGCAGGAGGCCAGCACCAGCGTAAGGGCGGGAAAAATGCGGCGCACGCGGCGCGCGTAGAAATCGGCGAAGCTGAAATCGCCGCGCTGCATGCCGCCGATCAGGATGCTGCCGATCAGGAAGCCGGAAATGACGAAGAACATGTCGACGCCCGCGAAACCGCCGCGCAGCTTGCCGGGAAAGGCGTGGAACAGCACCACTGCCAGCACGGCGATGGCGCGCAGGCCATCGATATCGGGGCGGTAAGGCAGGTGGACCGGAAGCGCCGCCGGCGCGGGCGCGCTATCGCCCGCCACAGCCAGGGCCGATGCTGTCTTCATGTGTTGAATCAGGTAGGAGGAATCTTACATTCTAATTCAACAACTTGCCCGTCGACTACTTTAAATGGGCTTCAGCATCCGCAGCTTCCCCTCCACCACCCTGAACTCAAGGGGCGTGGTCAGCATGCAGACTTCGCCATCTGTGGCGACTTTGATACGCCGGCCGCCCGGCATGCGCCGTTTTTTGACCGTCATGCGGCGGAAGCCGAAGGCGTGCAGGTCCGGCGAGCTGCCCAGCTGGCCCAGCGCACCGCGCAGCATCAGCCCCAGCATGCCGAGGCGGCTGAGCGGCCTGGGTGCAATGGCGGCCAGCGCGCCCTCTTCCAGCGCGTCCGACAGCGGCTCGATGCCGACCTGCTGCAGCTGCAGGCGGTTGTTGCCGATAAAGAGCGTGGGGGTGCGCAGATGGCGTTCCACGCCTTCCTGTTCGATGGTGATGCGCAGGTGGCGCACCGAACCGAACAGGGTTTTGAGCGCCGAGAAGGCTGCCACGATGCGGCTGCGGCCGAACTGCTTCTTGTCCTGCTCGCGCTCTTCCAGCAAGGTGGGATAGAGGCCGATGCTGGCGTTGACGAGGAAGATGCGCTCGTTGACCATGCCGATCTGCACCGGCTCGATGCGTGCCGTCAGCAGCGCGCGCACCGCGTCCGCCAGGTCTTCGGGAATGCCGTGGGTGCGGCCGAAATAATTGAAGGTGCCCTGCGGCAGCACGGCAAACAGGCAGCCGGCGTTCACCGCCTGGTGCGCCACCGTGTTGATGGTGCCGTCGCCGCCCGCGGCCACCACCACGCCGTCGCTGGCGCGCGCTTCGCCCACGGCCCAGGCGGCGATAGCGGCCAGCTGGCTGCCGTCTTCAACGATGCGGAGATGGAAAGGACGGCCGGCGCCATCCAGCACTTCCCGGATGGTGCGGCTGCGCAGCTCGGTCTCGGCGTGGCCCGAGCCGGCATTCATGACGATGTAGAAGGGAGTGTTTTCCGGGAGCATGGCAAGTGGCGTTCACCGAAGGTCACGCCACTATACCTGTCTTAGCCTTTCGGCAGCCCGCCCAACAGTGCGGCGACTTTCGGTTTGGCTTTGTTGCTGGACGGTGCGGCCGGGGCCACGCTGTCCGATGGCGCCGCCGGGCCGCGGCTTGGCTCATAAGGCTTGAGGAACCATGGATCGACCTTCTCGCGGCGCGGCGCCGGGCCGGCCGGCCGCGCACTGCGTTCGCGCTCCGATGGCCGGCTGCGTTCTGCGCCACGGTCCGCTTCCGCACCGCGGCGCGGCGCGCGGCGGTCGCCATGGCGGTGGTCTTCGCCGCGGCCGGACGGCGCAAAGCCTTCCAGCTCGCCGCGCTTGACGGTCTGCTTGATCAGCTTTTCGATATCGGCCAGCAGGCGCTCGTCCTTGTCCGAAAAGATAGAGATCGCATCGCCGGAGGCGCCGGCGCGGCCGGTACGGCCGATGCGGTGCACATAGTCTTCCGCGTTATACGGCAGGTCGTAATTGATCACGCAGGGCAGGTCCGAAATATCGAGGCCGCGCGCCGCCACGTCGGTGGCCACCAGCACGTCGATTTCGTATTTCTTGAACGCTTCCAGCGCCGCCATGCGCTCCTGCTGGCTCTTGTCGCCGTGGATGGCGGAGGCCTTCATGCCCTCCTGCTCCAGGCTGCGCGCCAGGCGCGAGGCGCCGATCTTGGTGTTGGCGAACACGATCACCTGCTTGGCATCGCGCTGGCGCAGGATGTGGGCCACCGCATCGCGCTTGTATTCTTCCTGGACCTTGTACACCACCTGGGTCACCTTGTCGGCGGTGGCATTACTGCGCGCCACTTCGATCAGCACCGGCTCCTTCAGGAAACTGTTGGCCAGCTTCTTGATTTCGGGCGAGAAGGTGGCCGAGAACATCAGGTTCTGGCGCTGCTTCGGCAGCAGGTTGATGATGCGCTGCAGGTCGGGCAGGAAGCCCATGTCCAGCATGCGGTCGGCTTCGTCCATCACCAGCATCTGCACCTGGGCCAGCGACACGGTCTTCTGCTCCACGTGGTCCAGCAGGCGGCCCGGGGTGGCGATGACGATTTCCACGCCATTGCGCAGGATGGCGGTCTGCGGCTTCATGTCCATGCCGCCGAACACCACGGTCGAGCGCAGCGGGGTGTGCTTGCAGTAGGCGGCCACGTTCTCGGCCACCTGCACCGCCAGTTCGCGGGTCGGCACCAGCACCAGGGCGCGCACCGGATGGCGCGCAGGGCTCATGCTGGCGTTGGCATGGGCCAGCAGCAGCTGGATGATGGGCAGCGAGAAGCTGGCGGTTTTGCCGGTGCCGGTCTGGGCCGCGCCCATCACGTCGCGCCCCTGCAACACCACCGGAATCGCCTGGGCCTGGATCGGCGTCGGGTATTCATAGCCCTGATCGTCCAGCGCGCGCTGAATGGCCGGCGACAGGCCGAAATCGGCAAAACGCACCTGGACAGGGGCGGATGGCTCGGCGCCAGGGGCGGAGTGGGTTTCAATCTCGGACATAAATTCGGTCGGCAACCGGGACAGTTGCCATGCTTTCTTCATTAAAACAACAGTGTGCGCAAACAGCGGCCAGAGCGGCCAACCCCGGATGATACCCGTTTCGAGGCCGAACCGCACAGAAAGCGCCGTTTTCCCATGATTTTATTGCTTGAGTGGAAGGTATAATCGGCCCATGTTCTGGACACTGCCTTCCTCCCCCGGCCGCCGCCTGCTGCGCGCCCTGCTGCCCCTGTTTCTGCTGCTGAGCGTGGCCGCCAGCGCCCTGGCCCAGCCCTCGGCGCCGCCGACCTTGCGCTTCAAGAAGCTGGGGCCGCTGGGCAATGACGAGCCCTCGATGCTGTCGCTGATCCAGGACCGCCAGGGTTTCATGTGGATCGGCACCCATGTCAACGGCCTGTACCGCTACAACGCCTACCAGGCGGTGCGCTACACGGCCAAACCCAACGACCCGAAAAGCCTGCCGCACGACCGGGTGCAGGCCCTGTACGAGGACAAGCAGGGCCGCATCTGGGCCGGCACCCAGAACGGGCTGGCGCGCTTCAACCCCGTCAGCAACGATTTCACCGTGTTCGTGCCGCCGGAAGGCCCGAACAACCGCAAGATCATCAAATCGATCATTTCCGACGGCAAGAACGGCATGTGGATCGCCACCTGGGGCGGCCTGCAGCATTTCGACCCCGATACCGGCAAATTCGTGGTGTATGCCCATGATCCGGCCAAACCGGCCAGTCTCGGCAGCAATGACCTGAACGCGCTGGCGCTGGATCCCAAGGGCGGCCTGTGGATGGCCACCTGGCCGGGCGGCCTGGACTACCTGGCTCCGGGGGCCACGGAGTTCGTCCACCACAAGGTGGACCTGGCCGACACAACCGACCCGCGCCGCAATATCGTGCGCGCGCTGCGGTTCGACGCCAAGGGCGTGCTGTGGATCGGCACCGAAACCGGGGCCATGAGCTGGGACAGCAGCAAGCCCTGGTCGGCGCGCAAGGTGGAAGCGACACCGAACAGCCGCGTGACCAGCTTCTATATCGACCGCGACGGCACGCTGTGGGCCACGACCCTGTCGGCCGGCCTGCTGCGCTGGAATATGAAGGAAGGCCGCTTCAACCAGTTTGTGCACAATGCCAACGATCCCTATTCCCTGCCGGGCGACAACCTGCGCGCCATGGCGCAGGACCGCAGCGGCATGCTGTGGATTGCCTCGTTCACGGACGGCATCGCGCTGGTCAACCTGAACAGCACCGGCTTCACGCGCTATGTGCCGCATTACTTCGACAACAACAGCCTGCCGATGTCGAATGCCGTGCTGAGCATTGCCACCGCGCCCGGCGGCAAGCTGTGGCTGGGCGGCAATGTGGGCATCAGCCTGTTCGATCCGGCCACGAACAGCGTGCTGAAGCGTTATGTATCGGATCCGAAAAAGCCGGGCACCTTGAGCCAGAATATCGTCTACTCGCTGTACCAGGGACCGGAAGGCCCGCTGTGGGCGGGCACGTCGAACGGCCTGAACCGGCTGGACACGCCGGACGGCAGCTTCCGCACCATTCACTTCGGCAATACGGCCAGCGACTACATCAATGCCATCGCGCCGGGCCGTGGCGGCGTGCTGTGGCTGGCCACGGGCAACAGCCTGATCCGCTACCACATCGACTCCGACAGCTTCCGCATCTTCAGCAGCGATCCCGCCAACCCGGACAGCCGCAGCGTGAACGGCACCTCCTCGGTGCTGGAAGACCGCAGCGGGCGCGTGTGGATGGGCTCGGAATGGAATGGCGGCGGCCTCGATGTGCTGGACCCGCGCAGCGGCAAGTTCCGCCACTTCCGCTACAGCAGCAGCGACAAGGATGGGCTGGCCGACGACAACGTCTCCAGCCTGCACGAAGACTCGCTGGGCCGCATCTGGATCGGCACCGGCAAGGGCCTGCAGCAGGTGGTGCAGGGGCCGAACGAAGTGATTACCTTCCGCTCCTTCGCGGACGCCGTGAACGGCGCCAAGATCCTGGCCATCCGCAGCGACCTGGACGACCAGATCTGGGTCAGCACCATCGTCGGCCTGTACCGCCTGGACCCGGCCACCGGCAAGGCCGTGCTGTACACGGCCTCGGACGGCATGACGGAAGGCTTCACCGTCAATTCTTCCACGCCCGGCCCGGCCGGCGTGCTGTATTTCGGCGGCGTGCACGGCATGACGGCCGTGTCGCCGCGCGAAGTGCGCAGCCAGTCCTCGCCGCCGCAGGTGGCCATTACCGACGTCAAGGTCTACAACCATTCGCTGAGCGACGGCGTGCCGCACAAGGGCGTGACGCTGGAAGGTCCGGTCACGGCGCCGGTGGCGCTCACGCTGTCCTCCGAAGCCTCGGCCTTCTCGCTCGAATTCGCCGCCCTGCACTACACGGAACCGAACCTGAACCGCTATGCCTACAAGCTGGAAGGCTTTGACGACGACTGGGTGGAGACCGATGCGGCCCACCGCGCGGCCACCTACACCAACCTGAATCCCGGCAAATACGTGTTCCGCGTGAAGGCCTCCAACCACCGCGGCATGTGGAATGAGGTGCCGGCCTCGCTGAACATCACCATCACGCCGCCGTTCTGGCGCACCTGGTGGTTCCGCACGCTGGCCGCGCTGGCCATCGTCGGCACGCTGTGGGGCACCTACCGCTGGCGCGTGCGCCGCCTGGTGCGCCTGCGGCGCTCGCTGGAAATGGTGGTGGCCGCGCGCACCGCCGAGCTGGAAGAATCGAACCGCAAGCTGGCCGCGCTCAGCACCACCGACGGCCTGACCGGCGTGACCAACCGGCGCGGCTTCGACGCCCAGCTGGAGCAGGAATGGCGGCGCGCGGCACGCACCGGCCAGCCGCTCTCGCTGTCCATGCTGGACGTGGACTACTTCAAGAAATACAACGACCGCTACGGCCACGTGGCGGGCGATGCCTGCCTGCGCACGGTGGCCAGCCTGATCACGAAGTACGGCCGCCGCACCACCGACCTGGTGGCGCGCTACGGCGGCGAAGAGTTTGCGCTGCTGTCGGCTTCGACGGATGCCAGCGACGCGCTGCAGACGGCCCAGGCCATCGTGGCCGAACTGGTGCGCCTGGCGCTGCCGCACGACGAGTCGCCGTTCGGCAAGGTGACGATCAGCATCGGCGTGGTCACCATGGTCCCGACAGACGGCGTGACGCCGGACATGCTGGTGACGGCGGCCGACCAGGCCCTGTACCGGGCCAAGATCCGCGGCCGCAACCAGGCCCTGATGGCGCCGCCCGAAACGGATGTCCGTTCCGGATGACCCGCGGCCCGAGCCGCCCCTCCCGCCGGCACCGGGCGACTGCTGCAACAGCGGCTGCGCCTGGTGTGTGCACGACATCTACCAGGACGCCCTGGAACGCTACCAGGCCGCCCTCGCAGCCTGGCTGAAGCGCCACCCGGAGGCGGCGGGGGGCTGATCAGCGCAGCGCCGGCATGCGCTGGGCGGACAACTGCGGCGCCTGGTTCAGACGGAATACGCTGACGATGCCGCTCAGCTTCGCGGCCTGGTCCTGCATGGCTTCCGCCGCAGCTGCCGCCTCTTCCACCAAAGCCGCATTCTGCTGCGTGACCTGGTCCATCTGCGTGATGGCCTGGTTCACCTGTTCGATACCGCTGCTCTGCTCCTGGCTGGCCGCCGTGATCTCGGCCATGATATCGGTCACGCGCTGGATGCTGGCCACCACCTGCTCCATGGTGGAACCGGCTTCATCCACCAGCTTTGAACCGGTGTCCACCTTGCCCACGGAATCGGTGATCAGCTGCTTGATGTCCTTGGCGGCAGCCGCCGAACGCTGGGCCAGGTTGCGCACTTCGGCCGCCACCACGGCGAAGCCGCGCCCCTGCTCGCCGGCGCGCGCCGCTTCCACCGCCGCATTCAGCGCCAGGATATTGGTCTGGAAGGCGATGCCGTCGATGACGGAAATGATATCTACGATCTTGCGCGAAGACTCGTTGATCGAGGCCATGGTGCCCACTACCTGGCTCACCACCTCGCCGCCTTTCTGGGCGATGCCGGACGCGGATTGCGCAAGCTGGTTGGCCTGCCGCGCGTTGTCCGCGTTCTGCTTGACGGTGGAGGTCAGCTCCTCCATCGAGGATGCCGTCTCTTCCAGCGAGCTGGCCTGCTGCTCGGTACGCGAGGACAGGTCCTGGTTCCCCGCCGCGATCTGGGAAGAAGCGGTAGCAATGGTATCGGTGCCGCTGCGCACCTGCGCCACCAGCGCCTGCAGCCGCGCCGTCATGTCCTTCAGCGCCATCATCAGCTCCCCCGTCTCGCAGCGGGTGCAGGCGCCGATTTCCTGCGTGAGGTCGCCGGCCGCCACCTGCTGCGCCACCGTCACGGCCTCGCGCAGCGGGCGCGACACGATGCGCGAGACCCACAGCGCCAGCGCTACGCCCATGGCCAGCGCCGCCAGCAGCAGGCCGATGGTGGTGGCGCGCGCTGTCTTGTACAGCGCAGTGGCGTCGTCGCTGGCTTTTTCGCCGCCATCGACATTGAGCTTGACCAGCTTGGCGACGGTGTCCCCCATCGCCGTCATGGTGGCGGCGGAACTGCCGCTGGCGATGGCGCGCGCTTCCTCTTTTTTGCCTTGCCGCGACAGCGCCATCATGCGCTCGTGATCCGCCATGAAGGCGTCCCATTTGCCGATGAAATCATTGAACAGCGTGCGTTCTTCCGGGCTGTTGATCATCGGCTCATAACGCGCCCTGTCCGCTTTCACCGCGTCCAGCGTCGCGTTCATACGCTGTTCGTAGGTCGCCATCTGCTTTTCATCGGTGGTCAGCATATGGGCCAGTTCCCAGCGCCGCATATCCCCGAGATCGGCGCGCAGCAGCAGCACCGACTGCACGCTGGGCATCCAATTATCCGCCAGGTCGTCGGAGGCCTGGTTGATGCGTCCCATCGCGGAAATACAGGCTATACCGAGGATGAGCATGAGTAACTGTACAGCGCCAAAAGAGAGCAGCAATTTGTGTGCGATTTTCAGGTCCTGAAACCATTTCATTTTTCGCCTCCGCTTCGTTTTAGTGAACAGCCAGTATGCACTCATGCCATCTTGCCGTGCCATGGAAACGCTGCAGTGTCAGCCGGACACAACATTGGCGAAAGTGCGTCATCGCACCGAGGCTGATGAGCAGTCCGGCGTAGCATGCGGCATGGAACCTCACGCAGAAGACCTGGCAGGCGACCGGGCCGAACCGGTTGCGGAATCGGCCACCGTGCCGCCGGCCTCGCAATCCTGGCTCAGCAAGCTGGGGCCGGGCCTGATTACCGGCGCAGCCGACGACGACCCGTCCGGCATCGCTACCTATTCGCAAGCCGGCGCCCAGTTCGGCTTCAGCCTGCTGTGGACCATGCTGCTGACCTTTCCATTGATGGCGGGCATCCAGATCATCAGCGCCCGGATCGGCCGGGTCAGCGGGCGCGGCCTGGCCACCAATATCCGCCGCCATTGCCAGCCCTGGCTGCTGTACAGCATCGTCGTGCTGCTGCTGGTGGCCAACACCATCAATATCGCCGCCGACATCGCCGCCATGGGCGACGCCGTGCAGCTGATCGCCGGCGGCCGGCCCCAGTGGTACGCGCTGGGCTTCGGCCTGCTGTCGCTGGCGCTGCAGGTCTTCATTCCCTACCGCCGCTATGTGAATATCCTGAAGTGGCTGACCCTGGCGCTGCTGGCCTATGTGGCAACGGCGCTGGCAGTGAAGGTGCCCTGGAGCCAGGTGCTGCACGCCACGCTCGTGCCCCATCTGTCGTGGCAGCCGGAATACCTGACCGCTATCGTCGCCGTGTTCGGCACCACCATCAGCCCCTACCTCTTCTTCTGGCAGGCCTCGCAGGAAGTGGAAGAGCTGCGCGCCGATCCCACGGCCGAGGCGCTGAAGAAAGCGCCCGAACAGGTGCCGCAGCAGTACGAACGCATCCGGCTGGACACGGTGGTGGGCATGGGTTTCTCCAACCTGGTGGCCTTTTCCATCATGCTGACCACGGCCGTTACCCTCTACGCCCATGGCATCACCGATATCGAAAGCTCGGCGCAGGCGGCCTCCGCCCTGAAGCCGATTGCGGGCGAAGCAGCCTTCCTGCTGTTCACGCTGGGCATTGTCGGCACCGGGCTGCTCGCCATTCCCGTGCTGGCCGGTTCCGCTGCTTACGCCATTGCCGGCACCTTCAAATGGACCAACAGCCTGGAGCTGCAGTTCTCGGCAGCGCGCAAGTTCTACGCCATCATCATTGCCTCCACGGCGGCCGGGGTGGGCATCGGCTTCCTGCCCATCGATCCCATGAAGGCGCTGTTCTGGAGCGCCGTGGTGAACGGCGTGATCGCGGTGCCGGTCATGGTGGTGATGATGCTGCTGGCAAGCAAACCGGAAGTCATGGGCGGCCTGCCCATTTCGCGCCGCCTGAAGCTGCTGGGCTGGGCCTGCACCGGCGTGATGGCGCTGGCCGTTGCCGCCATGTTCGCCACCATGGCAAAATAGGCTTCAGCCACCACCGGAGAACCGCATGCAGCGACGCCACCTGATGCTTGCCCTGATCGGCTGCGCCGCCGTGCTGGCGCTGCCTGCCCGCGCGCAGCAGCTGGAGCGTACTTTTCCGGCGAACAGCAAGCGCGGCAAGATGACGCCCAGTTATTTCCCCGAACTGCTAATCGACGGCAAGGTGCGCCGCGTGTCGCCTGCCGGCCGCATCTTCAACCAGGAAAACCTCATCGAAACGGCGGGCGCACTGCGCGGCAACAACCTGCCCATCCGTTACACGGAAGACGGCAACGGCGAGATCGACCGCCTCTGGCTGCTTACCCCGGAAGAAGCAAAGCGCAAATAAAAACAACGCGGTGATAAAAGGAAACTATGAAGGCGGGCTAAGTTCCGGTAACATACGCCATTCCTGAAATTCTTATCGCCGACGCAATACCTGATGTTGATTTGCAAACGTTTATTTGCTGCTATCGCACTCTTTGCTGCTGCCCATGCCCAGGCTGGGTCGGCTGGCAACATGAGCACGGACGACGTGAAGCTGGGTGGACTCACCGCCAGTTTCTGGTCGGATGCAGCCGTGTATTCGGGCGCCAATCCCATGCAGGGTGCAGGCGGCTTCGCCGGCGCCTTCAGCTCCACCGGCACCGGCAGCTGGACCGCACTGGAGAAAATCAGCAGCAACGCGCAGGTGCAGGACCTGAGCAGCAGCTTCAATTTCACCTTCCAGCTCGACAGCTCGAAGAAAAGCGGCACCTGGAGCATCACCAACACCACCACCAAGGATGTGCGCATCGACCTGGTCTTTGCCATGCACGCTTCCAACAGCAGCGGCAACTTCCTGTTTGACGACCAGCTGCTGACCAAGGGCCAGACCCTGACGGGCACCTGGAATATCCAGTGGCTGAACAACGGCGGCAATATTCCCGGCTTCTCCAACCTGGTGCTTTACGGCCGCGACCAGCGCGTGCTGCTGGCGCCGGTGCCGGAACCACAGACCTGGGCCATGCTGGCAGCAGGCCTGCTGGCTGTCGGTATCGCTGCGCGGAAACGCCGCCGCTAAGCTACCCCCGCGCTGTGTGTGGGAACGCACCGCCGCCTCAAACGTAAAACGCTAAGGTAGGGATTCAACCTTTTACGAGAGGGAATCCCCATGCCTGCTCCCGAACGCTACCCGCTGGCGCTGCGCGTCAACGGCCGCGAGCACGAATTCGACATCGAAGCCTGGGTCACGCTGCTCGACCTGCTGCGTGAACGCCTGAGCCTTACCGGCACCAAGAAAGGCTGCGACCACGGCCAGTGCGGCGCCTGCACGGTGCTGGTGGACGGCAAGCGCATCAACTCCTGCCTCACGCTGGCCGTGATGCAGAACGGCCGCGAGATCACTACCATCGAAGGCCTGGCCAAAGGCGAGGAGCTGCATCCCATGCAGCAGGCCTTTATCGACAAGGACGCCTTCCAGTGCGGCTATTGCACACCGGGCCAGATCTGTTCGGCGATTGGCCTGATCAACGAAGGCCAGGCGAAAACCCCGGCCGAGGTGCGCGAGCTGATGAGCGGGAACCTGTGCCGCTGCGGCGCCTATCCGCAGATCCTTGAAGCCGTGGCCTCGGTGGCGGGTATCAGCCGCAATGGGGACAACAAGCTGCATCCCATCGTGACGGGGACGGTGCCCGCATGAATCCCTTCAGCTATTCCCATCCCGACAGCCTGCAGGCTGCACTGAACACCGTGGCCGGCAACGAAGGCGCGATCCGCTTCATTGCAGGCGGCACCAACTTGCTGGACCTGATGAAAGAAGGCGTGATGGAAGCGCCGCACCTGGTCGACATCAACGGCCTGCCCTACGACAGCATCGAGGCCGGGCCGGACGGCGGCCTGCTGCTGGGCGCCCTGGCGCGCAACGCGGACACGGCGTATCACCCGCTGGTGCGCGAGCGCTATCCCCTGCTGGCGAATGCCATTCTGGCAGGCGCTTCGCCGCAGCTGCGCAATATGGCCAGCAACGGCGGCAACCTGCTGCAGCGCACGCGCTGCCTGTATTTCTACGACCTGGCCACGCCCTGCAATAAGAGAAGGAACGGCGAAGGCTGTTCCGCCATTGGCGGCGTCACGCGCCAGCATGCGATTCTCGGCGCGAGCGAGCATTGCATCGCCACCCATCCTTCCGATATGTGCGTGGCGCTGGCTGCGCTGGACGCCGTGGTACACGTGGAATCGGCGCGCGGCAAGCGCGAAATTCCGTTCACGGCCTTCCACCGCCTGCCGGAAGACCGGCCCGATATCGACACCACGCTGGCGCCGGATGAACTGATTACGCATATCGCGCTGCCGCCTGCCGATGAGTACCGCGCGCACTCGGTCTACATGAAACTGCGCGAGCGGCTGTCCTACGCCTTCGCACTGGTCTCGGTGGCCGCCGCGCTGGATATCGGCGCGGACGGCGCCATCCGCAGCGCGCGCCTGGCGCTGGGCGGCGTAGCGCACAAGCCCTGGCGCAACCCGCAGGCCGAAGCCATGCTGGCCGGGAACCGGCCCGACGAAGCGCTGTTCGGCGATGCCGCCGACTTCCTGCTGCAGGGGGCAGTGGGCCAGGGCGCCAACGACTTCAAGATTCCACTGGCGCGCAACGCCATCGTGCGCGCGCTGCTGGCCGCCACCGAAGGCACGGCCATGAACACGGGGGAAAACGATGACTGACCTGATCGACGACCTGAAAACACCGCGTGCCCTGCCCGGCACCGGCCCTGTGCACGCAGGCATGCCGGTGCCGCGCATCGACGGCCTCGCCAAGGTAACGGGCAGCGCGCAGTACAGCGCCGAATACTTTGCACCCGATCTCGCCTACGGCGTGGTGGTCAGCGGCACGATCGCCAAAGGCCGCATCGCCAGCATCGACACCCGCGCCGCGCTGGAACTGCCCGGCGTGGTGGATGTGATCACGCACCTGAACCGGCCCAAGGTGCGCGGCTTCGACATGGCTTACAAGGACATGACGGCGCCCGGCGGCTCGCCTTTCCGGCCGCTCTACAGCGACGAGATCTTCTACAGCGGCCAGCCGGTGGCGCTGGTGGTGGCCGAGACTTTCGAGGCTGCGCGCCGCGCCGCCGCGCTGGTGGTGGTCGAATACGATGAAGCGGAACACGACACCAAGCTCTCTGCCGGCCTGCACCGCGCCTTCAAGCCCAGCCGCCTGAAAGCCGGCTACGAACCGCCGCCCGATGAAAAGGGCGATGCGGACAAGGGCTTTCACGACGCGCCGGTGCAGATCCAGTCCGAGTTCTACAGCGGCGTGGAGCACCACAACCCGATGGAGCTGTTTGCCTCCACCGTCATCCGCGGCAAGGACGGCCACCTCACCATCTACGACAAGACGCAGGGCTCGCAGAACAGCCGCTGGTATGTGTCACACGTGTTCGGCCTGTCCAAGAGCAAGGTCACGGTGCGCAATCCCTATGTGGGCGGCGCCTTCGGCTCCGGCCTGCGGCCCCAGTACCAGCTCACATTGGCCGTGATGGCAGCGCTGCAGCTGAAACGCTCGGTGCGCGTGGTGCTCACACGCCAGCAGATGTTCAGCTTCGGGCATCGACCTGAAACGCTGCAGCGCGTGCGCCTCGCGGCGGAGCGTGACGGCACGCTGCGCGCCATCGTGCATGAAGCGGTGGCCGAGACCTCGCAGCTGGAAGACTATGTGGAAGTGGTGGTGAACTGGTCCGGCCTGCTCTACAAATGCGACAACATCCGTCTCGGCTACAAGCTGGTGAAGCTGGACCATGCATCCCCGATGGATATGCGCGCACCGGGCGCGGCGCACGGCGTGCACGCGATTGAAGTGGCGATGGACGAACTGGCCTACGCACTGAAAATGGATCCGCTGGCGCTACGCCTGAAAAACTATGCCGAGCGTGCGCCCGTGGAGGACAAGCCTTATTCCAGCAAGGAGCTGCGCGCCTGCTACGAGCTGGGCGCCGCGCGCTTCGGCTGGAAAGACCGTCCGCTCGAACCGCGCTCGATGCGTGAAGGCCATGAGCTGATCGGCTGGGGCATGGCCACGGGCGTGTGGGACGCAATGCAGATGTTCGCGCGCGCCAGCGCCGTGCTGTACGCGGACGGCAGCCTGGTGGTGAGCAGCGCGGCCAGCGATATCGGCACCGGCACCTATACCGTGATGGCCATGATCGCGGCCGAGGCCATGGGCCTGCCGCTGGAGCGCGTGACCTTCCAGCTGGGCGACTCCACCTTGCCGGTAGCGCCGATCGAAGGCGGCTCCTCGCATGTGACTACCGTGGGCTCCGCCATTGTTGGCGCTTGCGAAAAGCTGCAGAAGTCCCTGCTGAAGCAAGCGCAGAAGCTGCGCAATTCACCGTTTGCGAAAGCCAAGGCACGCGACGTGGAATTCATCAACGGCCACATGCAGCTGCGCCAGCATCCCGAAACGGCCATTGCGCTGACGGCGATCCTGGGCGAAGGCGGCATCAACCGCCTGGAAGAGAAATTCCTGATGCTGCCGAACATGCTCAAGCAGCGCAAATACCGCCGCCTGGTGCATTCCGCCGTGTTCGTGGAAGTGCGGGTGGACGAGGAACTCGGCGTTGTGCGCGTGTCACGCGTGGTGAGCGCGGTGGCGGCGGGCCGCATCATGAATATGCGCACCGCGCGCAGCCAGGTGGTAGGCGGCGTGGTATGGGGCATCAGCCAGGCGCTGCACGAGGAGAGTTATGCGGACCATCGCTTCGGCCGCTTCATGAACCACAACTACGCGGAATACCATGTGCCCGTGAATGCGGACATCCACGATATCGAGGTGATCTTCGCGCAGGAGGAAGACCACATCGTGAGCCGCCTGGGCGCAAAAGGTGTGGGGGAAATCGGGATTGTGGGCGTGGCCGCTGCGGTGAGCAACGCCATCTTCCACGCCACCGGCCGCCGCCTGCGCAGCACGCCGATGACGCCGGACAAAGTGCTGGCCGGACGGCCATAACGCGGCAGATGGGGACAGACCCTAAGTTTCGGCTACGCCGAAATTAGGGTCTGTCCCCTGCTGCGGCTTAAATCCAGTAGATCAGCGCGGCGAGGCCGATGATCAGGGCGACCTTGGTGATCTTGTAGGCCGTCTTGTTCCAGGCCTTGTAGCGGCGGCGGTACTGGCCCGCGTAGAAGGACACGCGGAACAACTTGCTGACCAGGCCCACCTGGTCGCCGGACTCATTGGGCGAGGCCGCAGCCGTCATCATGGTTTTGCCGAGGAAGCGGTTCACGGCCTGCGCCCAGCGGAAGCGCATCGGGCGTTCCACGTCGCAGAACAGGATAATGCGGTCGCTCTCACTTCCGTTGATGGCCCAGTGAATATAGGTTTCGTCGAACATCACGCCTTCGCCGTCGCGCCAGCTGTGGCGTTCACCGTCCACATCGATGAAGCAGCGGTCGTCGTTCGGCGTGGCCAGGCCGAGGTGGTAGCGCAGCGAACCAGCGAACGGATCGCGGTGCGGATTCAGCTTTCCGCCCGGCGGCAGCTCGGCAAACATGGCCGCCTTCACCGAAGGAATGCCCTTCAGCAGCGCGTAGGTCTGGGGGCACAGCTGTTCGGCCGAGGGATGGCTCGCGTCATACCACTTCAGGTAAAAACGCTTCCAGCCCGCCTTGAAGAAGGAGTTGAAACCGGCATCGTCGTTCTTTTCCGACGCCTTGATCTTCTGCAGGCGCAGCAGGTTCTGGGCCTCGTCGCGAATGACCTGCCAGTTCTGCTGCAGCGGCGCCAGCTCCTTGAAGTCCGCCACGTTCAGGTAAGGCGTGGACGGCACCCGCGAGAACCAGTGCATGAAGATATTGATCGGCGCCATGAAGGACGAGTGATCGAACAGCTGGCGGCCGATAGGCAGGCGCACACGCCCACGGAAGTGGATGTGCAAAACGGCCAACATGTAGAAACCGACAATCGCCCATTTCATGGCGCTACCCCAATCAAAATCTGGAAACCCGTCATTTTACCGCACCCCAATGTCAATCGCGCGCTGCGCCGGAAATGGCCGTGCTAGCCTCCAGATTACATATAAGCAACAGATATTGAGGAGCCTGACATGATGTCGGAACACATTTCCCAGATCCGCGGCTCCGTGATGGACGCCATCGGCAATACCCCGGTGGTGATGCTGTCACGCCTGTTCCGTAATGCGGAGGTGGTGGCCAAACTGGAATTCATGAATCCGGGCGGCAGCATCAAGGACCGCATGGTGCGCCATATGCTGCGCCATTCGCCGGTGAACGTGAAGCATGTGGTGGAGAGCTCGTCCGGCAATACGGGCGCCGCGCTGGCTATGGCGAGCGCCGTCTACGGCCTGCAATGCGATATCACGGTGCCGGACCGCACCAGCGTGGAGAAAGTGAAGCGCATCCAGGCCTATGGCGCGGAGGTGCATGTGTGCGTGGCGGATGTGCCGGAATCGCACGAGCGCAGCTACCACTCCGTGGCCGAGCGCATCGCCGCCGACACAGGCGCCTTCCACCTCGACCAGTACCGATCGGAGATGAACCGCCAGGCCCACTATGCCGACACGGCACCGGAGCTGTGGTTCCAGCTGAACTGCGAGCTCGATTACTTCGTCTGCGGCATCGGCTCGGGCGGCACCATCTCCGGCATCGGCCGCTACCTGAAAGACCAGAATCCGAACATCAAGGTAATCGGCGTGGAACCCGTGAACTCCGCCTACCGCCAGCTGGTGACGAACGACGCGTGCGAAGACGAATACAAGACCGTGATGGAAGGCGTGGGCAAGCGCACGCCTTCGGTCAGCTTCGACCCCAGCGTGGTGGACGACGTGATCCAGGTGACGGACGAGGAAGCGCTGGAATACTGCCGCCGCCTCGCCCGCGAAGAAGGCATCCTGGCCGGCGGCTCCAGCGGCTGCGTGGCGGCCGGCATTGCGAAGGCACTGCCTAAGCTGCATGGCCGCATTGCGACCATCTTCCCCGACTCCGGCGCCTTCTACCTCTCCAAATACTTCTGATTCAAACGGCGCTCAGCTGCATGGCCTCCGCCGCCACCAGGTCTGGCCTTTCCTCAGGCCAGAACAGCTTGCGCTGGCCCAGCCGCAGCACACCCTTCGAATTGCCGAAGGCCTGCTCGAAGTAATCAGCATTCGAGGGCGCAAAGATCGTATCGCCCATTCCCCACAGCACGCGCACCGGAATTTTGCTGGCCTTTAGCGCAGGGCCGATATCGGCCAGCCAGTTATGTTCCAGCGCGATGGCATAGGCGTGCATCATGGTTTTGCGGCGCGGCGTGCTGACCAGCGGACCGAGATAGCATTCGAGCGCCTCGTCGCTCGGATGCGCCGGATCGGAATAGCACATGCCGCCCAGGCCTTCGGCCGACCGCGCCAGCGTTTTATTCGCCAGCCATGGCACAAACCACTGGTCGGCAAAGGTGCCGGCGCGCGCCATCTCGATCACAGGCTTCAGTGCCGGCGGCGGGCAATCGTGTTCGGTATCGCAGTTCGTCAGCAGCACGCTGCGCACGCGCTCCGGATGGCGCACCATGAACATCTGCGCCACGGCGCCGCCGCTGTCGTTGGCGATGATATCCACGCGGCGGATGGCGAGCTTGTCCAGCAGCGCCACCAGCATGGCCACCTGCGCATCCGGCGCCACGCTTGCCCCTTCGGCCACTTCGGTATAGCCCAGGCCGAGGAAGTCCGGCGCAATGCAGCGGCGGTAGGGAGACAGGCGCTCGATCACGCCGCGCCACTGGAAGCTGTTCAGCGGGAAGCCGTGCAGCATCAGCACTTCCGCGCCTTCGCCGCGGTCGATGTAGGCCACACGTCCACATTCGAGCGAGGCGTAGCGGCGGGCGGCATGGAAGGCGGCGGCATTCATTCCCTGTGCAGCTGCATGGCGCATCGGCATGGCGCCCAGGGTGGCGAAAGCGGCGGCGGTATGGAGGAAGGTTCGGCGTTTCATGGCGTTTCCTTGGTGGGTTGACGATGGAGCCATCTTCCGCGTTTGAGGTCACGCCATCAATGACGCAGCAGGTCATGCTTTCATGATCTCCGAGGTCATGGCGATGATTTCCGCTTCAGGGTTAAGATAAGCATATGAACATGCATTCATCAGGCGCGGTAGCGCCATCGCAGGTGGGAGCACTGCTGCGCGAATGGCGCGCGGCGCGGCGTTTGAGCCAGCTGGACCTGGCGCTGGATGCGGGCCTGTCGGCACGCCACCTGAGCTGCATCGAGACCGGCAAGGCCCAGCCCAGCCGCGAAATCCTGGTGCGCCTGGCGGATACGCTGGAGATGTCGCTGCGCGAGCGCAATGCGCTGCTGGTGGCGGCGGGGTATGCGCCGCGCTTTCCCGAGACCGAACTGGGCACGCCTGGCCTGGAGAAGGTGAAGCAGGCGATCGACTTTATCCTCAAACAGCAGGAGCCCTATCCGGCCTTCCTGCTGAACCGGCATTGGGACATTGTGGGCTGCAATGAAGCCGCCATCCGCTTCACCGGCGCCATGCTGGGCGGCCGCGCAAGCCCGCACCGCAATATGCTGCGCCATGTGTTCGATCCGGACGACCTGCGCGCCGCGCTGATCAACTGGGAAGAAACGGCCAGCCACCTGATCGGCCACCTGCATGCGCTGGTGGCGCGGTCCCCGTCCGACGCTACGGCGCGTGCGCTGCTGGATGAGGTGTTGTCCTATCCCGGGGTTCCGGCACGGTGGCGGTTGCGCGACCTGTCGGCCATTCCCGGGCCGCTGCTGACGACGGTGTTCCAGCACGAGGGCAAGCAGTACAGCTTCTTCTCCACCATTACCACCTTCGGCACGCCGCGCGATATTACAATCGACGAATTGCACATCGAATCGTGCTTCCCGACCGACGAAGCCACCGCGGAATTCTGCAAGCGGCTGGCGAGCAAGGAGACCTGATGAAGTATCCGCTTGTTGCTGTACTGCTGCTGACTGCCCTTCCCGCCTTTGCCTGCACCACGCCGCCCGCTGCGTTGGTCGATATCGACGCCAACAGCTACTACACGGACGCGAACCATTCCGTCATCGACCCGGTGCTCCGTGCACGCAATATCGCGAACACAAAGCCGATCGAAGACTACCTCGCCGTGGTCTCGCAGAATGCGGGCAGCGCCAAACCAGAAGACCAGCGCTGCGCCCTCACCTGGCTGGCGGCGTGGGCCGACGGCCGCGCCATGCTCGGCAAGATGAGCTCCGGCCAGTCCTACTACCAGCGCAAGTGGACGCTGGCAGGCCTGGCCCTCAGCTATGCACGCATCAAGCCCGCTGCCACGCCTGCGCAGCAGCAGGCCATCGAAGGCTGGTTCAAGGCGCTGGCCGACGCCACCATGACGCATTCCGACGCCCAGAAAGGCAAGCGCAATAACCACTACTACTGGGAAGGCCTGGCCGTTGCCGCGGTTGGCGGCGTGACCGGCGACGCGCGCTACCTCGCCTGGGGCCGCAAGGTCTTCGACCATGCCATGTCGCAGGTGGCCGAAGACGGTTCGCTGCCGCTGGAAATGGCACGCGCCACGAAGGCCCTGCACTATCACGTATTCTCCGCGCAGCCGCTGGTGCTGCTGGCCTCCATCCTCGACGTGCAGTCGCCGCAGCTGGACAAGCTGGTGCGCTTCACGGTAGCCGGCGCAAAGGACAGCAGCGCCATCGCCAAGGCCACCGGCTTCGAACAGGAGCCCGTCAAGCCAGGCAATATGTCATGGCTGCTGGTCTACGCACGCCATGGCGGCAAAGCCGAATTCAGCGCCGCCTCGCCCGGCCGCCAGACGCGCATGGGCGGCGACCTCGCGCAAACGAATCCGCTGGAGCATTTGCATTGAATGGCGTTCACATACGGCAGGCAGGCGCCGCCGACATCCCCGCGCTGGTGCACCTGATGGAGGCCTTCTACGCCGAATCCAGCTATCCGCTCGACCGCGTGTGGGCTGCCAGGTCCTTCGAAACCCTGCTGGCCCAGCCCGCGCTCGGCGCCATATGGGTGGCCGATAGCGGCCGGCTGCTCGGCCACGCCGTGCTCACCGTGTACTACGCCATGGAGTTCGGCGCGCTGGCTGGCGCCATCGACGACCTCTTCGTGCTTGCCACGCACCGCAAGCAGGGCATCGCCCGCGCCCTGCTGCAGGCCTTGCTGGATGACTGCGCACAGCGCGGCTGCCAATCCATCCGCGTGGAAGTCGGCGCCGGCAACGACGCCGCCACAGCACTCTATGCCGCCTTCGGCCTGCACGCTTACGACGACGACCGCATTACCCTGCACCGCGAACTCGACTCCGCTGCGGGTGAGGTGACAACATGACGCAACGCATAGCCGCCTGCAGCTGCGGGCAATTGAGCATCACCGTTGAAGGCGAACCGCTTGGAACCGGCGTTTGCCATTGCCTTGCATGCCAGCGCCGGACCGGGAGCGTATTCGCCACGCTGGCGGCGTTTCCGAAACCATGGACGGTCACGGGGAATGCCACCGCCTATGTGCGCAGCGGAGACCAGGGCGGCACCTTCACTTTTCACTTCTGCCCCCATTGCGGCAGTACCGTGTTTCATACGGAACAAGGCGTGGACGAATTCGTGATGGTGGCCGTCGGCGCCTTCGCCGACCCCGCCTTTCCCCCTCCGCAGGATTCGGTCTACGACTGCAGGCGGCACCCCTGGGTAACGCTGCCGGCCAGCCTCATCGTGTTTGACAAGGACCCGCAGTAGCGCTCACGAAGAGCCGTGGCCGCGTCAACAAAGGTTGACGACCTCAAATCCGTCAACTAATATTGACGCATGACCCAGCTCAAAACCCTCCCCTCACCCGACGATCCGGAACAGGCGCTGGCAGCCGTTGTAGCGCTGCGCCTGAAGGCGGACCAGCTCGAGCGGCGCGCCGTGGAGGCCGCGCTGGCGCAAGGCTGGTCCTGGAGCCAGATTGCGGACGCGCTGGGCGTCTCCAAGCAGGCAGCGCACAAGCGCCTGTCCGGGATTGTCAGCAAACCTTAAGGAGCCAAGGATGTTCAAGCGTCTCACCCGGGTGTTCAACGACATGCGCACCATCAAGGCGCTCTGCCTCGGCGCGGAGCGCCACGCCAACGCGGAAGGCCAGCAGGAGGTAGGCCTCGAACACTTCGTTCTCGCCGCCATCGACCTGCCGGATGGCACGGCGCGCAAAGCCTTCGAAAGCGTGAACGCCGATCCTGACGGCTTCCGCAGCGCGATCACGCAGCAGTACCAGCAGGCGCTGGACAGCGTTGGCATCAGCAGCGATGCAGAGGCGCCAGACCCGGTACCGGCCGGCAGCGACGCCTACCGCTCCAGGCCGCAGGTCGGCCCCATGCTGGAGCAGCTGGCCAAACGTGAACGCCGCGATGTGGCCGAACCCCTGCTCGGTGCCCACGTCATCGCCGCCATCGCCGCCACCGAACACGGCGTGGCCGCCCGCGCCCTCAAAGCCATGGGCATCGACCGCCATGCCCTCGCCAGTGCAGCGAAGCGTCAGACAGGATAAATCGGCGCGCGATATTGGCGCATTTGCAGATCTGTGGTGACAAGGGAAAAACCTTCCACGATTGCCTGTGCAAGCAAGATACGGTCAAAAGGATCTTTATGTATTGGTGGAAGGGAACGCACTGCGACAGCATGTGCGCCCGTGATGGAAGTTCCATCAGTCCGTTGTTCAGGAGGCCGTCCCTGAACCGCTCCGGTTCAATGCGGAAGTTTCGCCTGCGTAGGCTACGTTTGATGGCGACTTCCCATACGCTGGCTGCACTGAAAGCGAACTTATTCTCCGGCACTTCAAGAAGTGCTCGCACGACGGGCGGAATGCGCATCGGCTCGGCCGCAATCCATAGCAGCAACTGAGTGTCGAGCAATAACGTCACTTTTTGCCGACGAACATATTCTCGATTTCACGCGCGCCCATCCGGTTGAAGTCATCGGGAACGGTGAATTCACCAGCCATGAACCCAAGCCGCACACCGGAGCGAGTCGCCTGCGGCTCAAATGGAACAATCTTTACCAGAGGCTTTCCCGCTTCGGCGATGATGAGTGGCTCACCATTCATCGCTCGCTCAACTAGTTCAGCAAGCTGCGATTTCGCTTCTTCAATGGTAAATGTATTCATATCCGCACCCCACGCGATTCTCACATTCAGTTTAGTAGATATCCGTCGCATTGCGCCGCAAATGTTACGATTCCTCGTTATCTCAGCATTCTAGGCAATGAAAACAGTCCTCAATCTGATCGGCATCATTGCGGTGGCGCTGGGCGTTCTCGGTATCTTCCTGCCGCTGCTGCCGACCACGCCCTTCCTGCTGCTGGCGTCTGCCTGCTTTGCGCGCGGCTCGACGCGCCTGCACAACTGGCTGCGCACCAATCCGGTGTTCGGCAAGTACCTGCGCGACTATGAGGACGGCCGTGGCCTGCCGCTGCGCGGCAAGGTCGTGATCCTGCTGCTGATGTGGGCGTCGCTGGGATATTCGATGGCGAAGACCGGCAAGCCGGTGCTGATTGCAATGCTGGCCCTGATCGGCACTGCCGTCACCGTGTTCCTGCTGCGCTATGTGCCGACCATGCGCGGCCGCAGTTCGGGATGAATCTCCCCAAGCAGCTCGCAGCCCTTGGCGTCAATCCCGGCGATACGGTGATGACGCATGTGTCGCTGCGCGCGCTTGGTCCGCTGGAAGATGGACCGAACTCCTTGATCGCCGCGATACTGGACCGCATCGGCACGGCTGGCAATCTGATGGCCTTCGTATCGTGGAGCGAATCTCCCTACGAGGAGACCCTGGGCCATGCATCCGTGCCGGACGCAATACGCGACAGCTGGCCGGCATTCGATCCCGAACACGCGCCCTCCTATCCCGGCTTTGGCGCCATCAATGAATTCATCCGCACCTGGCCCGGCTGCCGGCGCAGCACTCACCCGGACGCCTCCATGGCCGCCATCGGGCCGGATGCGGATTGGCTCGTGTCGCCACACAAGATGGGCAGCGCCTATGGCCCCGGCTCGCCGATCGAGCGCTTCCTGCAAATGAAGGGCAAAGTGCTGTCCATTGGTGCGGGGCCGGATGCGGTGACGGTCCTGCACTACGCGGAAGCGGTGGCGCGCATTCCCAACAAGCGGCGCGTCACTTATTCGATGCCCCTGCTGAATGCCGGCAGGCGCGAATGGGTCACCGCGTCCGACTGGGATTCGAACGGCATCCTGGACGACTATGCAGACCCCGGGCAGCCCGATGCCGTGGAGTACATCGCGCGCGACTACCTGGCACTGGGCCGCCACACGGAAGGCCTGGTCGGTGCGGCGCCATCGCGCCTGATCGATGCGAACGACATCGTCCAGTTCGGTATCCAGTGGCTGGAGCAGCGCCATCAAATTGGTCAAGCCAATGATTAAATTGGCCTTGCCAATTTCCTGACAATTCCCTACCATCCAAATTGCCGCCCACCGGCGGCCATACAACAAGGAGGGGACTTCAGATGGACGACAACACGAACGGCACGCGCCGCACTGTTTTGAAGGCTGCCGGCGCAGCCGGGATGATGCTCGCTACTGGCGCCGTATATGGCGCCACTGCCACCGGGCGTAAGCGCTATGCGGTGGTGGGCGTGGGCTCACGCGCCCGCATGTTCACCAGCGCCATGACGGGCAAGTTCCGCGACACCAGCGAGATCGTCGCCATTTGCGACAAGAATGCAGGCCGCACGGCGCTCGCGGTACGCAAAATCACTGAGACCGGCGCAAGCCAGCCCAAACCTTATGCGGCGGAAGACTTCGACCGCATGATCCGCGAGACCAAGCCGCAGTACGTGATCGTCACCACCGTGGACGCCACCCACGACGACTACATCGTGCGCGCACTGGAAGCAGGTTGCGACGTGATCACTGAAAAGCCGATGACGACGACCGCCGCTAAGGCCCAGCGTATTCTTGACGCCGTGAAGCGTACCGGCCGCAATGTGCGCGTGACCTTCAACTACCGCTACTCGCCGCCGCGCACGCAGGTGAAAGACCTGCTCATGAACGGCGAGATCGGCGATGTGCTGTCGGTCGATTTCACCTGGCTGCTGAATACCGTGCACGGCGCCGACTACTTCCGCCGCTGGCACAGCAACAAAAATAATTCGGGCGGCCTGATGGTCCACAAATCCACCCACCACTTCGACCTGGTGAACTGGTGGCTGGGCGCGCAGCCGGAGCAGGTGCATGCGTTTGGATCGCGCCAGTTCTACACGCCGGCGACGGCGAAGCGCATGGGCCTTTCGGGCGCGCACGAGCGCTGCCTCACCTGCACCGAAAAGCACAAGTGCACCTTCTACTTCGACCTGGCGGCCGACCGCGGGCTGAAAGAGCTCTACCTCGACAACGAGAAGCACGACGGCTACTTCCGCGACCAGTGCGTGTGGCGTCCCGAGATCAATATCGAGGACACAATGAACGTGATGGTCAAGTACGACAATGGCACGCAGCTGAAGTACGCCCTGTCAGCGTATGACGCGTGGGAGGGCTATCACATCGCCTTCAACGGCACCAAGGGCCGCCTCGAACACAGCATCGTGGAGCAGGCCGGTGCAGCGGGCGCAAACCAGGTGCAGAGCAAGAGCGAGCGCGTGACCACCCGCATCATCCCGCTGCGCGGCAATCCGCGCGACATCGAGCCCTGGACCGGCACCGGCGGCCACGGCGGCGGGGATGATGTGATGCTGGCCGAGATCTTCGGCAACACACCTGCGGACAAATACAAACGCGCCTCCAACGAACGTGCAGGCGCCTATTCGATCCTGGTTGGCGTGGCAGCCAACCAATGTTTCGAAACCGGCCAGACGGTGAAGATCGCCGATATGGTCACGGGCCTCACACCGCCGGACCGCGCGCCAATGCCGGGCCACGATATTCCGGTGCCCATGCCGATGCGCGTGAAGATCCCCTGACCGTGGCGCGGCGGGCCTGTCTATAGCCTGGACAGCGCCCGCTCCCGGTCCGCTTTCTCTTCGGCGGTTTGCGCGCCATCCTTGATGAGACGCTCCAGCGCCAGCCTGCGCGCGGCGGTCAAAGCCTCCCCAGATTTCGTCTCCACATCGGGCTTCACCCCGGCGCCTTCCCAACCAGCGCCATTCGTCACCTTCCATTCCGGCACAAATAGCGCGAAGCCCATGCCGACGGAGAGGCGCGTTCCGCCATTGGCGGCGCCCGACGAGGTTTCCCCGACAATCGTGGCGCGCCCAAGCCGCTGTGCGCCATACGCGAACATCTCGGCGGCGGAGGCGGTATCCCGGTCAATCAGGATATACAGAGGCGTCTGGCGCAGCTGTGCGTGCGCCACCGCAGGGTCGCTCATGATTCTTTCGTTCACGCCACGAACACGGTTGACCGCCGAATGAATCAGTGCAGGCGATGCAGGGTCGAGGAAGCGGCTCATCAGGAAAGCCACAGCATCCGGCGCGCCGCCGATATTGCCGCGCAGGTCGATGATGACCGCGTCGCTGTTGGCGATGAATTCAGTGGCGGCCGTGGCAGTGGGCTTCGAAAAGCCGAGGGGCACAAATCGCGAGAGCTTCAGGTAGCCGATGTTGCCGTCGAGCCGATCCGCCGCATCGAAAGCGTAGTTGGTGCGCGCCAGCTGGCGTGGGGCGCGGCCATCGATGCGGCCGGTGCGCACAACCTGGCGTACCTGGCCATTGGAATCCGCCGCGCGCGCAGCTGTATCGTTGGCCGCGCCGGGAGCGAAGACACGCTCGGGTTCATACGTCACATATAGATGCAGGTCAGATACGGAGGCTTGCATCGCCCTGGTCAGCTCCCGCGCGAATTCGGCCGGTTCCTTGCCATCGGCCGAAAGCGCCGAACCGCGGGCCAGCAGATCCGACGCGAGCTTCTTCGCAAGTGCCTCGTCGTTATAGCGCTCGCGCAGCACTTCCGCGATGTTGGCGACCACCTCTGCCCGGGTCGCCGCACTCCTGGGTTCCGCCTGTTCCTGGCGCACCTGCTGCGCCGATACTGCTATCGCATACGTCAGTAAAAATGCAGCAAACACCGTGTTCCGATCCATACAATCCTCCGGGGAGCCTTACGATGAGCCAATGGGTCTTCAGCCGATTGGAGCTCGGAACAGACTATCCCGAAGTTATTGCATTAACAATCGTTATTTGCTTAGACGCAACTTAAACTCCCCCGCGCCGCGGGCAGCGATATACAGTGCCAGGAAAGCCATCAGCACGGGATACTCGATGCCGCGGTCGATCCACACCCACGCCGGTCCAAGCGCCAGGCAGATGCCCGCCATCTCCAATGCAAACAGCAGTGCCACGGCCCGCGTGCAGATTCCAAGCGCCAGCATGGCCGCACCGATGGTTTCCAGCAGCATGACGAGGATGGCGAGATGCGGCGCAAACGGCAGCCCCATGACATCCCCGATCAGTTTCACTGAGCCTGCCATCGGGTCGGCCATGGAGCCATGGGAAGTATGCAACGCCTTGGGCAATCCGTGCGTGAAGAGGATGACGCCGAATGCCACGCGCAGCAGTGCATACGCCGCCGGCTCGCAGCGATTTAGCAGCGCCAGCATCACTTCGACTTCGGCGGAAGGCCCATTTTTTCGAGCGTCAGCGTTTCGTCTGCGCGTCCCCAGCCGCCGTCGGCTACCTCCTCCACCAGCACCATCGAATACGGGCGAACATTCTCACCGAAGTATTCGACGAACATCGCGGTGGTGCGGTGAATGATTTCTTCCTTGCGGGCGTGGTCGAGGATACCTTCCGGGAATTTGTAGTTTGCGAATGGCATTGCGGTTCTCCTGATGTGTTGAGTGATGGACCGTATTCTTGTCCTTAAACTCATCGGAATAAATGTGGAGAATCCGCTAAGTCAATTCAAGCAGCACCAATAATCGCGATCTCTTCCAGGAAGCCTTGCGACAGGTAGCGGGGAATTTTGTCGAACTCGCTGAGGACACGCGCGCGGAACTCCTCGTGCTCGTGCCAGCGTTCGAGGGGAACGCCGAAATAATTGACCGGACAAACCGACATGTGCAAACCCGGCCAGTGGCGCTGCAGGGTCATCAGGTAGCGCCGGGTTGAACATACCTTGCCGATGACGACCACGCTGCAGATAGCGCCAAGGTCCATGACTTCCGCAACCCTGGCCCGGCCCAGTTGCACGTTCTCGCCGGTGTTGGCGGCAGCGGTTTCCAGTATCAGCACGGACTCGGGAACGCCGAGCTCCATGAGCCGTTCGCTGATGATCTCCGCTTCCGAACGGGCCACGTTGCCGGTGCAGCCGCCGGACACCAGCAGCCGCTTGAACATGCCGCGCTGCCAGAGCGCATGCGCCGCTTCGCAAAACTCGTCCACGCCGTGGCAGGTGCCAAACAGGAATCCCAGGTCCGAAGGCGCCGCAGGAAAGACCGGCATGATGTAGTCCGCAATGTGCCGCAAATCGGTCTGCGGCATATGATCAGGGGAGTTCATTCTTGCGACGTTTGATGATACGGTCGGCGATGCTTTCCTCATGCTCTTCAGGCACCTCCTCCACCGTCTTCAGCACGGTCTTCATGCTTGGCTTGGGTATTCGCGCAAACGAGTTTGCACGTTTTTTGGAGAAAACTTTAGGCTTGGGCTCTTCCAGCAAGGTCTCGGCAAGTTCCTCCATGGGCGACAAATTCCTCAACGCCTTGGCGTGCTTCAGATACTCCTCATGCATGTTCGACGTCTGCATTTCCTCAGGCCGGACGCGAACCAGCTTGTTTTCTACTTTGGACAGCACCGGCCCGCTCCGATTCCATTCACCCTGGCTGCCAAAAGGCTGGTCTGATGCATAGCTCATGACGCGGGATTGGTCGGGTCCTAATAGCGTACGTTGAAAGCCTTCGTTGCAATGCTCACAGATGTCATTGGTCCCATGCATACGGTGCGCATCAAGCACCATGGATCTTTTCATCAGATCGGGATTCTGCAGATGAAAGTCCGTCTCCGAGTGGTTGTGGTTCTCCGCACTATAAGACGCTTTCTTATCTTCACCCAACCATCCGGAACCCCTGACTTTTTCCTCAACCTTCTTCTGGTCCGAAAACGAGGCGCCTTTCGCCTTACCGCTGCGATATATCCCTGTTTTCTCGCGAGTGGAGAATTCCCGGAAGCCTGTTCCCGGCACCCACTCATACGATTCCACCTCCAGCAAATGTCCGGTGTGCGTTCTCACGTCTTTGAAAATTTCCTCGCGGACATCACGCTTCATGCCCGTCTTCCGGCCCCGGCGGCTCTCGACAGGTGGGTGATCGAGATTGTTTAACTCGGCACTGGTGCGCACCGAATGCAGCACATCCACTGTGTCCTTCGTCAGAACGACAACCGAGCCGCGCCGGCTGAAACCCACCTTTGTTCCTTTCGGCAAATCCTCAACGCCGGCAGACGTAAGCCCTTTATAGAGCTTCTTCGCCTGTTTCGCCTCTTCGCCTTCAAAATGCGATGTGGCATTGGGACCTGGCCCGCCCTTTTTGGGGTACATATGCGCCTCCTGTGCATTCGCGTGCTGGAAGAAATACCTTATCGCAATAACATTTCGGTGGCAATAAACAAAAAACCGCGCTCTTGACGCGGAGGGCGTCGCTTGCCTTGGGGACTTGAATCGGCTTGCGGCAGATCAGCACCCTCACCTTGGCATTTGAACATATTAGATGGTTGCCAAGATTTGGCTGGCTAGCAATCAATATCCTGATCCCGGTGGTGGCACCGTTGGTTTTGCTGTGGCTCGCCGGCATTCCACCCGCGACAGCACCACTAGCGGTGAACAATGTCAGAAAATCGATTGGCAAGGGGGAGCTTTTGTGGGCAGTGATGGGCATGGCTGCTGCCACATGTTATGAACTGGCCTCTCTCCAGGAGCTCAAGACTGATGCATCCTGGACAAATACCATATGGACCACTTTTGGCTTTCACATCTTCTTGATCGTAGTCGCGGTGGTTCTGGTCGGACTCAGCTCACTCGATCTGCCGGCAGGATTTGCTTACGATGCTCCCCATATCCCCAGCATGCCGATTTTTCTTATTTCCCTTGTGTCTCTGGTGATCGTGAGCGTAACTTACTCCGCATCCCACGCGACCTTGACCGAGCAAGAACGACAAAACGAGAAGATCAAAACAGAGGCAGGCAGAAAATTTATAGCAGACAAACAGACTATAATTGACCGCATCGAACTGTGTGTCGCCAACGCTCAGGATAGCGTGAAGCATTGTATAAGGGGAACAAGATGAGGCGCCTGATTACGAAGCTCGAGACCGACCCGGCAATGCGTGCACGAGCTGGAAAGATCATGTCCAGCGTAATGTTTTTCGTTTCCGTGGCCGCTGCAGTGATGGTTGGCTACATTTCGCTGATGATCTGATGTCAGCAGTTCACCTCAGGCCGACACAGTCCGGCATGTTGACGTTTGAGCAAAACAAAAGGACTTAGAAAACAAAAGGACTTAGGTTTGCACCTAAGTCCTTAATTTTTTATTGGTAGGCCTCCCCGGAGTCGAACCGGGCACCAACGGATTATGAGTCCGCTGCTCTAACCAAGCATGAGCTAGAGGCCCTGAGAACCCGGCAGGATAGGGCTGGAGGCCCTATCCGTCAAGCTTTAGTTACCTTCCAGGAAGCTCTTCAGCTTGTCCGAGCGCGAGGGGTGGCGCAGTTTGCGCAGGGCCTTCGCTTCGATCTGTCGGATACGCTCGCGCGTCACGTCGAACTGTTTGCCGACCTCTTCCAGCGTGTGGTCGGTGGACATTTCGATGCCGAAACGCATGCGCAACACCTTTGCTTCGCGTGGCGTCAGCGAGTCCAGCACGTCCTTCACCACGCCGCGCATCGAGGCGTGCAGGGCCGCGTCGGACGGGGCCAGCGTGTTGTTGTCCTCGATGAAGTCGCCCAGGTGCGAATCGTCGTCGTCGCCGATCGGCGTCTCCATCGAAATCGGCTCTTTCGCGATCTTCATGATCTTGCGAATCTTGTCTTCCGGCATTTCCATCTTGATCGCAAGGGTCGCCGGATCGGGTTCCGCGCCGGTTTCCTGCAGGATCTGGCGCGAGATGCGGTTCATCTTGTTGATCGTCTCGATCATGTGCACCGGAATACGGATGGTGCGCGCCTGGTCGGCGATGGAACGGGTGATCGCCTGGCGAATCCACCAGGTTGCATAGGTGGAGAACTTGTAGCCGCGGCGGTATTCGAACTTGTCCACCGCCTTCATCAGGCCGATATTGCCTTCCTGGATCAGGTCGAGGAACTGCAGGCCGCGGTTGGTGTATTTCTTGGCGATCGAAATCACCAGACGCAGATTGGCCTCGGTCATTTCGCGCTTGGCCTTGCGCGCCTTCATTTCACCGGCCGCCATGGAACGGTTGATGTTGCGCAGGTCCGGCAGCGGCAACACCACACGCGCCTGCAGGTCGATCAGGCGCTGCTGCAGTTCCTTGATGGTCGGGATGTTACGGCCCAGGATGGCGCTGTAGGCATGGCCTGCCGCCACTTCGCCGTCCACCCATTCCAGGTTGGTTTCGTTGCCCGGGAAGACCTTGATGAAGTGGGCGCGCGGCATGCCGCACTTGTTCACCGCCACGTCGAGGATCTGCTTCTCGATATGGCGCACTTCGTCCACCTGGCCGCGCAGGGTGTCGCACAGCTTTTCCACCACCTTGGCGGTGAAGCGGATGCCCAGCAGCTCTTGCGAGATGTTCTCCTGCGCCTTCACATAGGCTTTGGAGTTGTAGCCGTCCTTCTCGAAGGCGCGGCGCATCTTGTCGAACTGGTCGGCGATGTTGTCGAATTTTTCGAGGGCGGCGGCCTTCATCGCTTCCAGCTGTTCGGCGGAGTAGCCGGCAGCGGCGCCCGATGGGCTGGCTTCCTCTTCTTCCTCTTCGTCCTCTTCCTCGGCGTCCTCGTCCTCTTCTTCCTCGTCGGAGGCAACCGGCGCGGACTCTTCCTCGTTCTCGTCCACCAGGCCGTCAACGATCTCGTCGATCTTGATCTCGTCCAGGCGGATGCGTTCCGAGGTGGCAAGAATTTCGGCAATGGTGACCGGGCAGGCGGAGATGGCCTGGATCATGTCCTTCAGGCCGTCTTCGATGCGCTTGGCGATCTCGATCTCGCCTTCGCGCGTCAGCAGCTCAACCGAGCCCATTTCACGCATATACATGCGGACCGGATCGGTGGTGCGGCCGAAGTCGGAATCGACGGTGGACAGCGCGGCCTCGGCAGCGGCTTCCGCCTCGTCGTCGCTGGTGACCGTGGCAACGTTATCGGACAGAAGCAGCGTTTCGGCATCCGGCGCGTGCTCGTACACGGCAATGCCCATGTCGTTGAAGGTGCCGATGATGCCTTCGATCGCTTCCGGATCGACGATATTGTCCGGCAGGTGGTCGTTGATCTCGGCATAGGTCAGGAAGCCGCGCTCCTTGCCGAACTTGATCAGCGTCTTGAGCTTCTGGCGGCGGCGCTCCAGTTCCTCTTCGGTGGCCTCGGTATCGGACGAGAAGGCATCCTTCAGCAGCGCTTTTTCCTTGGCCTTGCGGTCCTTGGCCTTGGCCTTGTCCACCGCCTTCATTTCGGCGCGCTCGACCGCGTTCAGCGCGGCGACCTCGTCGTTCTCAGGCTGGAACTCTTTCGGCTTGCGGCCGCGCCGGCCCGGCACCTTGACGGTGGGGAGCACGTAGCCCGAAGTATCGATGGCGGCCAGGGCCGCCGCATCCGTGGTCTGGCTGACCGCCGGCGGCGCGCTGGCGCGGGTCTCCGTTTTATCGGCCGTCTTGGCAGCCTTGGCGGTCACTTTGCTGGGCTTTGCAGCCGCTTTGGTTTCAGGTTTCTTTGCTGGCACAGGCGCTTTCGATGTCACAACGACTTGCTTAACGGTTTAGGATGATGCCGATAATCCACCCCGGCACTGCTAAAACTGCTACTCATTGCAGGCTCTGTTCTCCACGCAACAGCGTTGCCTGCCTGGTGCGGCAGGAAATTCTACTGTACGGCAGCGCGCGGGGGCTAGAGCCATGGCGGTGAGGGCACGGGCTACGAGGCCCGCTCGGCGACAAGAAACTCGCGCCGTCTCAACCCAAGTCCGGCTCTGGCCGCCGACGCTCACTGACGCGCCGATCAAGAGCCTAACTTACTGAAAACAAACACAAATTCTGAACTGAAAAACCTAGCCAAAGTATTGAAATACTTAGCGTTTTATTATAGCACGCCACTTTACAATTGCCAGAAGTGCAGCCCCCGCCTCCCTCTGGCGCTGTAGCGTGTTTTCAACCTTAGCGCGGGCTCATTGCCGCGTCTGCTTCCCGCATCAGTTGGTCTTGCTTGGACGTAATTTCACGATAGCGTACACCGATCTCGTCAGAAGACAAACCCGCCGAGAACAGTGTGTTCAGCTCGGCCTTCAGCGCATCCAGCTTCAGCTGGCGGATGGTGGCCGTCAGCCACACATGCTCGCTGTCCACATCCGGTTCCGGCGCCGCAGCGATTTCGCCGATGATGGCATCATATTCGCTGCCGGTTTCCTTCAGATGCTGCACTAAAGCGGCAAATGTGCCCTGCGGGCCGAGCGACTGCGCCAGCTGGATCAGCTGGGTCAGGCGCTCGCAGGCCTCGTCGCCGAACTGGCGGCAGGCCTCCAGCGCGCTCTCGTCCAGCGGCATGGCCAGCGCCGGGTGCGTGATCAGGGCCCGGATAATCTTCAGTTCCAAGCCCACCGGCTCCTGGCGCTTGCTGCGCGGTGGTGCCTTGCGCGCCACAGCCACCGGCTTGGCTAGCTCGAACAGGCCCTCGATCTCGCCCGGCGCGCTCTGCGTCATGGTGGCCAGGCCGCGCACGATCTGCAAGCGCAGGGCAGACGGCGCCATGGCCTGCAGCATGGGTTTGGCGTCGAACTGGGTGCGGGCCCGGCCTTCCGGCTCGCTCAGGTCGTGGTCGCCAGCCGCTTCCCGCAGCAGGAACTGGCTCAGCGGCATGGCCTCATGCACCTGCTGCTCGAAGGCCTCGGCGCCATATTCCCGGATATAGCTGTCCGGGTCGTGCTCCTGCGGCAGGAACAGGAATTTGATGGTCTTGTCGTCCGACACCTGAGGCAGGCAGGCTTCCAGCGCGCGGCGGGCAGCCTTGCGGCCGGCGCGGTCGCCATCGAAGCTGAAAATCACAGTGTCGGTTTGGCGCAACAGTTTCTGCACATGGGTGGTGGTGCAGGCCGTGCCCAGGGTGGCTACCGCCTGCGGGAAGCCCATCTGGGCCAGCGCCACCACATCCATATAGCCTTCGGTCACCAGCACATAGCCGGCGTCGCGGATGGCCTGGCGCGCCTCAAACAGGCCGTACAGCTCGGAACCCTTTGAAAATAAAGGCGTTTCCGGGGAATTCAAGTATTTTGGCTCGCCTTGCTCCATGATGCGGCCGCCGAAGGCGATCACCTGGCCTTTGGTGTTGCGAATCGGGAACATGACGCGCTCGCGGAAGCGGTCGTAGCGCTTGATGTGGTTGCCCTGTTCATCCACCTTGTCGATGACGAGGCCGGCTTCGACCAGCACGGGCGCATCGTATTTCGGGAACACGGCGCGCAGGTTGTCCCAGCCGTTGGGGGCGTAGCCGAGGGCGAAACGGGCCGCGATTTCCCCCGTCAGGCCGCGGCCTTTCAAGTAGGCAATGGCGTTCGGCGCCTTGCGCAGCTCGGCCTTGTAGAACTCGGCCGCGGTCGTCATCGCTTCGGACAGGGCCATGGACTGGGCCTGCTGGGCCGCGCGCTGGGCCGGCGGAATCTTGTCGTCCGCCTCCGGCACGATCATGCCGACGCCCTGCGCCAGCTCCTTCACGGCATCGACAAAGCCCATGCCGGAATATTCGATCAGGAAGCCGATCGAGGTGCCGTGGGCGCCGCAGCCGAAGCAGTGGTAAAACTGCTTGGTTGGGCTGACGGTAAAGCTCGGCGATTTCTCGTTGTGGAAGGGGCACAGGCCCTGGTAATTGGCCCCGCCCTTTTTCAGCTGCACGTAGCGGCCCACCACGTCGACGATATCGACGCGGTTGAGCAGATCGGCAATGAAGGACTGTGGAATCACGTGTGACTGGTGAGCTTGTTGCAGATCAGACTATACCGCACCGCCGGGCTGAAGTTGATACAGCTCAACGGTGCGCGGAGGATTACGCCGGAGTCAGCGCTTTCTTCACGAGGGCGGACACCACCGTCATGTCGGCACGGCCGGCCAGCTTAGCCTTCAGCACGGCCATCAGCTTGCCCATGTCCTGCGGGCCGCTGGCGCCGGTTTCGGCCACGGCAGCCTTCACCGCGGCAGCGATTTCCTCGTCCGTCAGGCCCACAGGCATATAGGCCGACAGAATGGCCATTTCGGCGCGCTCCACGTCCGCCAGGTCGCTGCGGCCGCCCGCTTCGTACTGGGTGATCGAATCCTTGCGCTGCTTGATCATTTTTTCGATGAGGGCAATGACGTGCGCATCGGTCAATTCGATACGCTCGTCGACCTCTTTCTGCTTGATCTGGGCCATGACCAGGCGAATGGCGCCCAGCTTCTGGGTATCTTTCGCGCGCATGGCGCTTTTCATGTCATCGGTGATCTGTTCTTTCAAACTCATGGCAACCTCGAAAAGTGGGCGTAGAAAAAGGAAAACCCGCTGCGGAAAACCGGAGCGGGTAATCGCGTACGCACACGCACCAGGGGCGCAAGCGCCAACGGCAGGTGCGTGATGCAGAAGCGGAAATTAGTACAGCTTCTTCGGCAGCTGCTGGCTGCGGATACGCTTGTAGTGACGCTTCACGGCTGCGGCCAGCTTGCGCTTGCGCTCAGCGGTTGGCTTTTCGTAGAACTCGCGCGCGCGCAGTTCGGTCAGCAGACCGGTTTTTTCGATGGTGCGCTTGAAGCGACGCATTGCGACTTCGAACGGCTCGTTTTCTTTAAGGCGAATAGTGGTCATTGGTAAAAATTCAAACCGTTAGGGTTTCAGAGAGACAGCGAATATAGCAGATTTTTCCCTGGATGGGAAGCGGGCTGCATAGTCAGGCTTGCCTGGAGCTTGTGGAAATGGCACAACTCAGGCTGGATCTGTACTGCAGGCTTGGACAGAGATCGAAACCCCAAGCCGGGAAACGGATCATATCAGATTGCCAGCCCGGCCGCTACCCCCGAGGCCCAGGCCCACTGGAAGTTGTAGCCGCCCAGCCAGCCGGTCACATCCACCGTCTCGCCGATGAAGTAGAGGCCGGGCACCTTGTTGGCCATCATCGACTGCTGGGACAGCTCCCTGGTATCGACGCCGCCGCGGGTCACTTCGGCCTTGCGGTAGCCTTCAGAGCCGTTCGGCGTGATGGTCCACTGGTTCAGGGCGCGGCCCAGCTTGCGCAGCTGTTCGTCCTTTATATCGGCCAGTTTGGCATCGGTGGCGAAACCGTGGGCCTGCAAGAGGCCTTCCGCCAGCCGCGCGGGCAGCCACTGGGCGATCACATTGCCGAGCTGCTTCTTGATGGTCGATTTGCCGTCGATCAGGGCTTGCGCCACATCCATTTCCGGCAGCAGGTTGATGGTGATGGGCGTGCCGGGTTGCCAGAAGCTGGAAATCTGCAGGATGGCGGGGCCGGACAGGCCGCGGTGGGTGAACAGCAGGTCTTCGCGGAAGCGGGCGCCGGTGGGGTTGCGGCCCTTGAGCGAACCAGTTTCCACGTCCACTTCCAGCGAAATGCCGGCCAGCGGCACGAAAGGCTTCCATTCCTGCTCATCGAAAGTGAGCGGCACCAGTGCGGGGCGGGGCTCGATGATGTTCAGGCCGAACTGCTTGGCGATGCGGTAGCCGAAATCCGTAGCGCCGATCTTGGGAATGGACAGGCCGCCGGTGGCGATGACGAGGGCGGTGCATTCGATCTCGCCGCTGTCGGTGGCCAGCAGGAAGCCCTGCTCCGTCTTCGTTACGGCTTCAACTTTAGCAGGCATGCGCCAGTGCACATCGCCTGCTGCGCATTCATCCTTCAGCATCTCGATAATCTGCTCGGCGGAGTCGTCGCAGAACAGCTGGCCCTTGTGCTTCTCATGGAAGGCAATCCGGTGCTTCTTGACGAGGGCGACGAAATCCTGCGGCGTATAGCGCGACAGCGCGCTCTTGGCGAAGTGCGGGTTCTCGGACAGGAAGTTGGCCGGCCCGGCATTGATGTTCGTGAAATTGCAGCGCCCGCCACCGGAAATACGAATCTTCTCGGCGAGCTTGGCGGCATGGTCGATCAATACAACGCGCTTGCCCTGTTGCGCCGCCGTGGCCGCGCACATCATCCCGGCCGCACCCGCGCCCACCACCGCCACATCAAACACCTTCGCCATCTCGCCCCCGCCGCATCCAAACCCGGCATTCTACGCGAACCCATTGCCGAGTCCGTGTCCACCTTGGGGTCAGGCACCAAGGTGGACACGGACTCATCTTTGTTAGCTCTTGAGCTCGTGTCCACTTTGGTGCCTGACCCCCAGGTGGACACGGGCTCAGCGGTGGCGGGTGCGGAGGGCGCGGGAGATGGCGAGGCAGTGGGCGGCTTGCTGGGCGATGCTGTCGGGGACGGGGATGGCGCCGGACAGCACCTGCTGGATCCAGGCCGCCGTCGATGCGGCGCTTTTGTCTTCGGGCAGCACAGGGAGCTGCTCGACCAGCAGCTGCTTTTCCACCAGCACTTCGCGCTGGCCTTCGTGGAACCAGTCGATCTTCTGCGCCTTGTTCGCGTTGGCGACCGTCTCGCCTTCGGTGCCGCGCATCAGGAAGGCGTCGCCGCGCTCGTGCGGAGCCGCCGTGGTGAAGTATTCGCCCAGCGTTTCGAGGTATTCGGGGTGCGTGTAGGAGACCAGCCGCAAAGCCGGGCCGGCAAACGGCTGCATGATCTTCACCAGCGTGTGCGTGGAGTTGCGCACGCCCAGCACGCGGCGCAGCGACAGCATATAGGCCAGCTTCGGCGCCAGTGCGTCGATCGTAATGAAGCTGACGTGGCCGCTGGCCAGCGCCGCTTCCGCTTCGGCATGCGAAGCGGCCGCAGGCACGCCCAGTTCGGCGAACACCTCGGCCGTCGCCACGCGGCCGACGTCATGCGCCACGCCGTGCACCAGCACCGGCACGCCTTCGCGCGCGAGCAGCAACGCCAGCAGCGCGGTCAGGTTCGCCATCTTGCGCGCGCCGTTGTAGCTGGGGATGAGCACCGGCGCATAGTCGCCGTCCGGCGCATGCAGCGGGGCGAAGGAGGCTTCGGCCGCATCGAGAAAGCCTGCCAGCTCTTCCACCGATTCGCCCTTGATGCGCATCGCGAGCAAAATGCCGCCCAGTTCGAGGTCGCTCACGCGCCCGTCCAGCATGGCTTCGTAGAGGGCGCGGGCGTCGCCGCGGCTCATGCTGCGCGCGCCGTTCTTGCCGCGGCCAATCTCCTTGATGAAGGGCGCGGCCTTAAAAGGTTCCTTGATCGTCATTCAAACAGCTTACCGCATTTCGGCTACACTATCAGGCTCCCCCTGCAGAAACCACGCTTGAACCATGATTGCCCAAGACCTCGAAAATATTAATGTCACCTCCTTCGCTTCGATGCCAACGCCCGAAGCGCTGCACGCGAAACTGCCGCTGACCGAGAAGGCGTCCGCTACCGTCACCAATGGCCGCGAAGACCTGCGCGCCATCCTGGACCGTACCGACAAGCGCCTGTTCGTGGTGGTGGGCCCCTGCTCCATCCATGACCCTGTCGCGGGCCTGGATTATGCACGCCGCCTTAAGGCCCTGCAGGAGGAAGTCAAGGGCACCATGCTGCTGGTGATGCGCGTGTATTTCGAGAAGCCGCGCACCACCACCGGCTGGAAGGGTTATATCAACGATCCTTTCATGGACGATTCCTTCCGCGTGGATATCGGCATGGAGAAAGCGCGCCAGTTTCTGCTGGATGTCTGCGAACTGGGCCTGCCTACCGCGACCGAAGCGCTGGACCCGATCTCGCCGCAATACCTGGGCGACCTGATCGCCTGGACCGCCATCGGCGCCCGCACCACCGAGTCGCAGACGCACCGTGAAATGTCGTCAGGCCTGTCGACCCCGGTCGGCTTCAAGAACGGCACCGACGGCGATATCGGCATTGCGATCAACGCCATCCTGTCAGCAGCCAATCCGCACGCCTTCCTCGGCATCAATAGCCAGGGCAATGTGTCCATCGTGCGCACGCGCGGCAACGCGCACGGCCACGTGGTACTGCGCGGCGGCGGAGACCGTCCGAACTATGATTCGGTGTCCGTCACCATCGCCGAGCAGGCGCTGGCCAAGGCCAAGCTGCCATCCAATATCGTGGTGGACTGCTCGCACGCCAACAGCTACAAGAAGCCGGACCTGCAGCCGCTGGTGATGACCGACGTGATCAACCAGATCATCAACGGCAACAAGTCGCTGGTGGGCGTAATGATCGAGTCGAATATCGTGGGCGGCAACCAGCCGATTCCGGCCGACCTGTCGCAACTGAAGTACGGCTGCTCGGTGACCGACGGCTGCATCGACTGGGACACCACCGCCAAAATGCTGCGCGACGCGCACAAGGAACTGCTGGCCCGTCCTTAAAGCCGCATCTCGACCAGCGGCGCCACGCCGTAGGTGCCTGCCAATGCCGCCTCCGCGCGGCTGGCGGGCTCGCTGAGTTCCAGCAGGTCCAGGTACACCCTGCCTTCGTCCACCTTCACCTTGTACGGCCGGCCTTCATCGGTGTTGAGCCGGGCATGCACTGCCTCGCCGCTGTCACGCTCCAGCAGCACACCGGGAAGCTCCTGCCATGCGAGTCCGCGCGGCACCAGCCGCACGCCGAGCGGCGGGATATCCTTGAGCTTGCAAATCAGTTTCCATTGCGGTGGCATCGGGTCTCCTTTCGTCCAGGCGCGGCGCCAATGGTCAATTGATAGCAAGAGGGATGCCATGATTTTTGCGGGCGGCTCTCCTGGATTCCCGCCTGCGCGGGAATGACGGCGCACTTCCCGGGTGCAGCGGCGCCCCATCGCGGACCGGCCGCCCCACGAAGTTGCGCCCGCTAGTTGCGCCCGCTTTCCATTACAATGGCGGATTCCTCTTTTGAATCCGCAGCATTTCCATGATCGTTCTCGGCGTTGAATCCTCTTGTGACGAAACCGGCCTGGCTCTGTATGACACGGAGCGCGGGCTGCTGTCGCACGCCCTGCATTCGCAGGTGGCCATGCATGAGGAATACGGCGGCGTGGTGCCGGAACTGGCTTCGCGCGACCATATCCGGCGCGCGATTCCGCTGCTGGAGCAAACCCTGAACGGCGCGCAGATCGGCGCCAGGCAGATCGACGCCATCGCCTACACGCAAGGCCCCGGCCTGGCGGGCGCGCTGCTGGTGGGTTCGTCCATCGCCTGCAGCCTCGGCCTCGCGCTGGACAAGCCCGTGCTGGGCGTGCACCACCTGGAAGGCCACCTGCTGTCGCCACTGCTCGCTTCCGAGCCGCCGGAATTTCCCTTCGTGGCGCTGCTGGTCTCGGGCGGCCACACGCAGCTGATGCGGGTGGACGGCGTGGGCCAGTATGAGCTGCTGGGCGAAACGCTGGACGACGCGGCAGGCGAGGCTTTCGACAAATCGGCCAAGCTGCTGGGCCTTGGCTATCCGGGTGGCCCCGCCATTTCGCGCATGGCCGAATTCGGCGATCCGAATGCCTACAAGCTGCCGCGCCCCATGCTGCATTCGAAGGACCTGAACTTCAGCTTCTCGGGCCTGAAAACGGCCGTGCTCACCGTGGTGAAGAACCACAGCAATGTGTGCGAGCAGGACAAGGCCAACATCGCACGCGGTTTCGTGGATGCGATTGTGGATGTGCTGACGGCCAAATGCGTGGCCGCGCTGAAGCAGAGCGGCCTGAAACGGCTGGTGATCGCAGGTGGGGTGGGCGCCAACAGCCAGCTGCGTGCATCATTGAACGCAGCGGCCGCCAAAAAGCGCTTCAAGGTCTACTACCCTGAACTGGAATTCTGTACCGACAACGGCGCGATGATCGCCTTTGCGGGCGCGATGCGGCTGCGGATCAATCCACAGGCAGCGCAGCGCGACTATTCCTTCAATGTTCGCCCGCGCTGGCCGCTGGACGAACTGCGCATCATCTGAATCAGTTCAGCAGTACTGCGGCCAGGCCTACAAGCGCCAGCAAGCCACCAGCGGCATAAGTGCCCGTACGGACATTCTTTTTCTTCAGATCTACACCACGTGCAGTAAGACGTTCGCTACGCAGCGGCTTTTTGCTGCCCGCTGCCTGCCCTGCCACGCTTTCTGAAGCGGCGGCAGAGTTAATGCTCTTGTTCATGATACCTACCTCCCGATTTGTATATACCAGAATAGCAGCAAATTGCGTGCCTATACCACTCAATTAGCAGGGTCTGGTCTATCAGGCAAGGCCGGGATCGCCGCGCAGGCGCCCGGCAAGCAGGTCGATGAAGGCCCGGACCCGCGCCGAACCATGCCTTCCGTCACGGTGCACAATGTTAACCGGCACTGGCGGCAGTTCAAATTCCTGCAAGACCGGCAATAAATCGCCGCTCGCGATCCAGGGCGCGGCCTGGTAGGAAAGCAGGCGCGCCAGGCCCAGCCCGCAGCGCGCCGCTTCGATCGCCGCATCGTTGCTGGTGACGGTCAAACGGGGCTGAACTTTATAGCTCTGAAGCTTCATTTCCTCTATGAAACGCCACTCCGGCTGGGTGCTGGCGCCGGTCGCCGCAATCACCGTGTGATGGACTATTTCGGACGGGTGCTGCGGCATGCCGCTGGCCTTCAGGTAGCCTGGCGAAGCAACAATTATGCGGCGCACGCGGCCTACCTGCAGCGCCTGCAGGGAGGAATCGGGCAGCTCGCCGATGCGCACCGCCACATCCAGCCCCTCCTCCATCAGGTTGGTCACCCTGTCAACAAAAACGGCCGAGACTTCGGTGCCGGGGTAGCGTTGTAAATAGTCCACAATGCCCGGCGTTACGTACATGCGGCCGAACAGCATGGGCGCTGTCACGGCCAGGTGGCCGCGGGGCGTGGCGTTGATGCCCGCCGCCGCTTCATCCGCTTCGTCCACCGCCGCGATGATACGGCGCGCATCGTCCAGGTAGCGCTGCCCGGCCTGCGTGACCCGCACGTGGCGCGTGGTGCGCTCCAGCAGGCGCAGGCCGAGACGCTCCTCCAGCGCGGCGATGGCGCGCGTGACGGCGGGCGGCGACAGCTTGAGCCTGCGCGCGCCGGCGGCAAAGCCGCCCTCCTCGGCCACGGCCACGAACACCGTCATCAGGTAAAGCCGGTCCATCTATTTCGCCTTTCGCAGGTTCGGGAATGCGTGCTTCGACGCCTCGATGGCGTAGTCGATGAAATGGCGCACGCGCAGCGGCATGCGGGTGCGCTGCTGGTAGTACATGTACACGCCCGCATTATGCGTGTCCAGCTGCGGCAGCAGGTGCCGCAGCCTGCCCTGCGCGAAATCGTCGCCCAGCATGAAGGCCGCCAGTTGGCCGATGCCTACACCTTCGCGCACCGCGGCCACTTCCGATTCTGCCGTATTGAAGCTGGCCACGCAGGGCACGTCCATGAATACCGTACCGCCTTCGCCATGCAGCTCCCACGGCACCAGGCGCCCCGTATTCGGCTGGCGGAAGCCGGTGCAGCGGTGCTGCAGCAGTTCCTGCGCATTGCGCGGCGCGCCATACCGTTCAATATAGGACGGCGCGGCGCAGATGTGCAGCGCGATGTCGCCGATGCGGCGCGCCACCAGGTTGCGCTCCGGCGGGTGGCCTGCGCGGAAGCCGACATCGATCTTCGCTTCGATCAGGTCCGTGAACTGGTCGCTCAGCTGGAGGTCGAAAGCGGCGCCGGGATATTGCTGCTGGAAGCCCGCGATCAAAGGCGCGAGGAAGGTGGTGCCCAGCGATGGCGGCGCGGCGATGCGGATCAGGCCGTCCACCTCGCTCCTGCTGTTCTGCACTTGGTCGAAGGCTTCATCCAGCAGGCGCAGGCCGGGGTTGGCCAGCTCGAACAGGCGCTGGCCTTCGTCCGTGAGGCTCAGGCTGCGCGTGGTGCGGTGGAACAGGCGCACGCCGAGATGCTCTTCCAGCTGGCGTACCGCCTTGCTGACGGCTTGCGGCGTCAGCCCCGCCTCCACCGCCGCCTGGCTGAAGCTCTTCGCGCGCACAACGCCGATAAACAGTGTGATGACCCGGGCCTTGTCCATTTTGATTTACAACCAGAAGATGAAAATGAATCAGCTTTCCTCTATCTAGTGTAACACCACGGCCGGGCCTAAACTGGGCTCGATCAACTCTTAACCCGAAAGGAAAACATCATGAGCAAAGTATGGTTTATCACCGGCGCTTCCCGTGGTTTCGGCAAGCTGATCGCCCGCGACGCGCTGGCCCGTGGCGACAAGGTCGTGGCAACCGCACGCAATCCCCAGACCGTGATCGACGCGCTGGGCGCGCAGGAAAACCTGCTGGCCGTAGCGCTGGATGTGACGAAGGAAGCAGCCGCCGTCCTCGCCGCGCACAAGGCGGTGGAGCATTTCGGCCGCATCGACGTGCTGGTGAATAACGCCGGATACGGCCTGCTGGGTGCAGTGGAAGAATCGTCCGCCGATGAAGTGCGCCAGGTGTTCGAGACCAATGTGTTCGGCCTGCTGAATGTGAGCCGCGCCGTGCTGCCGGTGATGCGCAAGCAGCGCAGCGGCCATGTGATCAACATCTCCTCCATCGGCGGCTATGCGGGCTACCACGGCTGGGGCGTCTACGGTTCCACCAAGTTCGCGGTGGAAGGCCTGAGCGAAGCGATGGCGCAGGAACTGGCGCCGCTGGGCATCCACGTCACCGTAGTGGAACCGGGCTTCTTCCGCACCGACTTCCTCGACCAGAACTCGCTGGTGGCCACCGTGAACCGCATCGATGATTATGCGGGCACCGTTGGCGTGATGCGCGATTTCGCCGCCCATGCCAGCCACAATCAGCCCGGCAATCCGGAGAAGCTGGCAACCGCGATGCTCACGCTGGCCGATGCAGCGCAGCCGCCGCTGCGCCTGCAGCTGGGCAGCGACACCGTGGCCCGGGTGCGCGAGAAGAACGCCTTCGTGGAGAAGGAACTGGGCGAGTGGATCGATACCGCCCTCTCCACCGACTTCGCGCAGCAGAAGCTGGCGGCTTAAGCCAGCGGCGGCAGGTCCTTGCCGCAGCTGCGGCAGAAACGTGCGGCGGCTTCGTGGCCAGTGGCCAGGCAGCCATCGCACGTGCGGTGCGGACGGTCCGGCTGCGCGCGCTGGTAGGTGATTTCGGAGCTGATGATCCCGGTCGGCACCGCGAGAATGCCCCAGCCGAGCAGCATCATGATGGAGGCGATGGCGCGGCCCAGGTCCGTCTTCGGCACCAGGTCGCCGAAGCCCACGGTGGTCATGGTGCTCACCGCCCAATAGACCGCGGTGGGAATGCTGGTGAAGCCATGCGCCGGGCCTTCCACCACATACATCACAGTCCCCAGCAGAAATACGATCAGCATCACCACGGACAGGAAGATCAGGATCTTGCGCCGGCTCGCCATCAGCGCGTGGCCCAGCATGCTGTATTCCTGGATGTAGAGCGTGAGCTTGAGGATGCGGAAGATGCGCAGCAGGCGCAGGATACGTACATCCAGCAGCACATGGGCGCCCGGGATGAACAGCGACACATAACTGGGCAGGATGGACAGAAGGTCGATCACGCCGAAGAAGCTGCGCGCATAACGCACCGGCCGCTGCACGCTGAGCAGGCGTGCAATATATTCAATGGTGAACAGGATGGTGAAGAACCACTCCGCCGCCACCAGCCAGTCGCCATAGCGCTGCGCCACGGGCGCCATACTGGTCAGCACCACGCAGGTCACGCTGAGCAGGATGGCCACGATCAGGCCGAGATCGAAGGCGCGTCCTTTGCGCGTATCGGATTCGAAGATCACCGCATACAGCGCCGCGCGCCAGCCGGCGGCAGGCTTGCCGTAGCGCTGGTGAGGGTCCGAGGACAGGGCGGCGGGCGCCGGAGCGGTTTGTACGGGATCAGGTGAAGTCATCGCTGCTCATCTTAGCGCCGGTGCCAGCAGGTCGGCGCGCGGATAGCCCCAGGGCGGCACGCTGCCGGGGCAGGAACGTTCGCCGTCGCCCGCCACTTCGAGCGTGGTGAAGTTGCCGCGCGGCGTGGCGGCAAAGCGCATATCGCTCGCCGTATTGCCGTCCACGGCAGGCATGCGCGCGAAACGCAGCCAGGCGTTCACATGGCAATCGCGCTGCGCCAGCTCGCGCAGCATGGGCAGGCTGCCCTGCCACTCCGAATACAGCTGCAGCCGTCCTTCCGCGTCGGCGAACTGCGCCGGGTCGCGCAGGGCGGCGGGGCATTCGCGCACATGCATCCACGACGGCGCAAGGCTCAGCAGCCCGCGCCGCAGGCGGTAGCTGCCCGCCGCCTCATTGCTCTCGACCGATACGAAGGACCAGCACAGGGGCTGGGCCGGAAACGCCGTCATCGCAACATCCAGCACGCGCGACTGCGGGTCCATGGCCTGCAGGCTTTGTTCGATGCGCAGCCGGCCTGCATGCGAAGCGGCAGCCTGCAGGCCGACGAAGCCGAAACAAATCACGAGCGCGAGGGCCAGCGCACGCCGGCTGTGCATATGCATCAGGCGCAGTGCCGCGATGGCGCCACCGAGAATGAACAGACCCGCCAGGGAGGCTGGCGAGAGGTAGCCCTTACCCGCGAAGTAGCAGAGCACCAGCGCCAGCAAGGCGACCGCAGGCCAGCGCAGGAACTTCCACGGAATGGCCAGCGCCAGCGGCACGCCGAAGGCCACCCAGAACACCGGCTCCACGATGAACACCATGTCGCCGTAGAACCAGCCATTATTCAGCGGGTAGAAGGGATGGATGCCATACGAATTCAGGAAGTCCATCGACAGGTGCAGGGCAAAGCCGGCCACGATGGCGATGCCAAGGCCGATGCGCGCCAGCCGGCTGCAGCGCAGCAGCGCCCGGGCATTCGGCCACAGCAGCCACAGGAGCGCCAGCAGCAGCAAGGCCTGCGGCAGCGCGTACAGGATCGTGTGTGTATGCCCGCGATGGTGCAGCAGGTAGCCCAGCGGATTGGGCAAGAGCCGTGTCAGGAACAGGTCGAGGTCGGGGAAATTGCTGGCCGCCGCGCAGGCCGTCAGCAGCAGCCGGTGCCGCGTGCGCTGCTGCGCCGGATCCGCCTCCGGCGGCAGGCTGCGCTGCACCAGTTCACCAACGCCCAGCCCGACGAAAGAATGGGTGAGGTTATCCATCGATCAGCCGCCCGCGCAGGCAGCGTTCAATGGCTGACTTCCACGCCGTGCCAGAAGGCGATGCGGTTCTTGAGGGCCTTGGCGGCGTCGCTGGGCGTGGGGTAGTACCAGGCGGCATTCTTGTTCAGCTTGCCGTCGATTTCCACGTCGTAGTAGCTGGCCACGCCCTTCCAGGGGCACATGGTGGTGTGGCTGCTGGTTTTCAGGTATTCCTGCTTGACGCGCTCAGGCGGGAAGTAGACGTTGTGCTCGACGATTTCCACTTCGTTCTCGGCCGCTTCCGCGATCACCACGCCGTTCCACATTGCTTTGGGCATTACTTGTTTCTCCGATAGTTCAGCTTTCGACGCAGTCGCGTCCCTTCGCCTTCGCGCGGTACAGCGCGGCGTCGGCGGCGCGCAGCAGCGTTTCGGCATCACTCACGTCCATATCGTTGTGGACGCCGATGCCGATGCTGGCCGTCACCGTGATGCGGCGCGCGCCGTCATAGTGTACTTGGGCTGCGATTTTTGCGCGTAAATTTTCCGCCAGCTTGTGCGCCCCTTCCAAAGGGGTATTGGGCAGCAGTACGCACAGCTCCTCGCCGCCGTAGCGGCCGGCAATATCGATGACCCGCACGTTTTCGCGGATCAGCTTGCACACCTCGCCCAGCACCTTGTCGCCCACCAGGTGGCCGTGCTCGTCGTTGACGTGCTTGAAGTGGTCCAGGTCGATCATCAGCGCCGTCAGCGGCGTGCGGAAGCGGCGCGCACGGGCCACCTCGAACTTGAGGCGGTGCTGCAGCGAACGGCGGTTGTGCATGCCGCTCAGTTCGTCCGTGGTGGCGAGCAATTCCAGTTCCCGCATGGACAGGCGCAGCGCCTTCTGGCTGGCACGCGCTTCGATCAGGCTCATGGCCTGGCGCGCAATGCCGCGCAGGAAACCGCGCTGCTCTTCGCTCAGGCCGCCGGGCCGGGTATCCATCACGCACATGGTGCCGATCGCATAGCCGGCCGACGTGCGCAGCGGAATGCTGCTGTACATGCGCATCTTCGGTTCCTGCACCGTCAGCGACATATTCATGGTGCGGGCATCGTTGGCCAGGTCGGCGATTTCGGTGGCGTCGTCGCCCAGCACGGCCAGCGAGCAATAGGACTGCGCACGGGGCTGGGAGCCGATATCCAGGCCGCTGGCGGCATTGAACCAGGTGCGCTCGCCGTCCACCAGGGTCATGAAGGCATAGGGCGTGCCGCACAGGCGCGCGGCCATCTGGGCCAGGAAATCGAAATCCTCGCCGACGGCCTCGTCCAGCGCTTCAAAGCGCTGCAGGGCCGCCAGGCGATGCACTTCATCCGCGGGTTGCGGAAACGAGGGGAACAATTGCTCTGCTGCTGACATGTACTCTCCCAGGAGCGCTGATTTGGGCTTTCGGCCAGTGTAGCGCAATCGGGAGACGTTGTAACCCGGATAATAGTGTTACTTGTTAGCCACTATCTGCCGCAGGGCGTTCTCGAACACTTCAGGCGGCTGGCCGCCCGAAATCAGATGCCGTTCGTTAATGATGATGGCCGGGACGGAATTGATTCCGTTGCGCTGGTAAAACTGCTCCGCTTCCCGCACTTCGGTTGCAAAACGGCCGCTGGCCAGCACTTCGGCCGCCGCATTGCGGTCCAGGCCGGCTGCTTCGGCGGCGCGCAGCAATACTTCATGCGAGCTCGGGTCTTCGCCGCGCGTGAAATAGGCGTCCAGCAGGGCATGCTTCAGCTCGCGCTGGCGGCCTTCCGCCTCTGCCCAATGCAGGAGACGGTGGGCATCGAAAGTGTTGTAAATACGGCTGCGCTTGTCCATGGCGAACTCGAAACCGACGTCGGCGCCGCGCTGGCGGATCATGGCACGCGACTGCTCCTGCTGTTCCGGCGAGGAGCCGTATTTTTGTGCGATGTGCTCGGTGATGTCCTGTCCTTCCGGCCCCATGTTCGGGTTCAGCTCGAAGGGCTGGAAGTGCAGTTCCGCCTGCACCTCCCCTTCCAGCCGGCCGAGGGCCGTTTCCAGCGACTTGAGGCCGATGGCGCACCAGGGGCAGGAAACATCGGACACAAAATCGATACGTACGGCGCTTGGCATGGTGAACCTTTCAGATGAACTCAATTTCCCGAAGATAGTGCCGAGGGCGCCGATTGCAAGCTCAGCGTTTCTTCGCGCCGGCGCTCTTGCTGCCGATGCGGCTTTCCTTGCCCGCCATCAGGTTGCCGATATTCTTGGCATGGCGCCAGACCAGCAGGCCGCTCATGATCACCACGGCGAACAGCTGTGGCTCCACGCCGAACAGCAGGCCGTAGTAGAACGGCGCGAACACGGAGGCAATCAGCGCCGCCAGCGAGGAATAGCGGAAGGCATAAGCCACCACCAGCCAGGTCACCAGCGTGGCGAGGCCGAGCCAGATGTTCAGCGCCAGCAGCACGCCCAGCGCCGTAGCCACGCCTTTGCCGCCCACGAAGCGGAAAAACACGGGCCACAGGTGGCCAATGAAGACGGCCAGCGCCACCAGCGCAATGGCCTCGTCGCCCACGCCCAGGCGTTCCTGGAAATGCATCACCAGCCATACCGCCAGCCAGCCCTTGAACGCATCGCCCACCAGGGTCCAGATGGCCGCCCCCTTGTTGCCGCTGCGCAGCACGTTGGTGGCGCCCGGGTTGCCCGAGCCATAGGTGCGCGGGTCGGCCAAGCCGTAGAACTTGCTCACTACCACGGCGAACGAGATGGAGCCGATCAGATAAGCGGCAATGGTTAGCAGAATAGTCGTCATATCCCCTGTTTCCCTTGTTGTTTGTTTAATCGGCCAGCGCGCAGTTCACGGCCTTGGCATTCAGCACTTCCGTCACTACCTGTGGCTTGATGGCGACGAGAAAACCGCGCCGCCCGCCATTGATATAAATTGTTTCCAGCGACAGGATGCTCTCCTCCACATACACCGGCATGGCCTTCTTGGTACCGAAGGGCGAAGTGCCGCCCACCATGAAGCCGGTGTGGCGCTGCGCCACCTCCGGCTTGCAAGGCTCAACCGACTTGCAGCCGATATTGCGCGCCAGGTTCTTGGTGGATACCTTGCAGTCGCCGTGCATCAGCACGATCAGCGGTTTGGCCGCTTCGTCCTGCATCACCAGGGTTTTCACCACATGGTGTTCATCCACGCCCAGCTCGCGCGCCGAGACCGTGGTGCCGCCATGTTCCTCGTACTCGTATGGGTGCTCGGTGAACGGAACCTTGTGCTTGCGCAGCAGCGCCGTCGCGGGCGTTTCTGAAATGTGCTCTTTCTTCGCCATGCCGTGATACGCTAATCGTATATAAAGGAGTTTCTCATTATGCAGCAAGAAATTCGCTTTGCCACCTTCAATGTCTGCAACCTCGCCCCTGCGGGCGCGAAATTGTACGACAACCTGATGCCCCTGAGCGAGGAGGAGTACGAGGCCAAGGCGAATTGGACTGCCCAGCAGATCGACGACCTGGATGCGGACGTGATCGGCTTCCAGGAGATCTTCTCGCAGGCAGCGCTGCTGGACGTGCTGTCGCGCACCCGCAAATACCGTGAAGCCACCCATGCCGGCTTCGACCCCGATCCCTCCGCCGAACGGCTCACGCCCAACGTAGCCCTGGTATCGCGCCTGCCGCTGGCGGCCGCGCCCGAGGTCTACGCCAACTTTCCGGAGGATGTGCCCTGCGACTCCGGCAGCCCCGATTCCGACCGCTTTGCGCGTGCCCCGCTCCATGCGCAGGTGATGATGCCGGGCGGCCGCGTGGTCGACGTGATCGTGGTGCACCTGAAGTCGCGCCGGCCCGACTACCGCCATGGCGACAATGGCGAAGACCCGCTGGTCTACGCCATGGCCAGCCTGCGCTCCCTGGTGTGGCGCGGCACGGAGGCGGTGGCGCTGCGTGTGTTGCTGAGCAAAATGATGCGCGATTCGCGCCGTCCCTGCATCGTGCTGGGCGACTTCAATGACACGGCGGACGCCGTGACCACCACCATCGTGCTGGGCAACGGCAATATGCATACCACCGGCGAGGAACGGCGCGGCCGCCTGTTCGATGCCAACCAGATCCAGCTGCGGCAGGACCACCTGCGCCACATCGGCTACACCAGCATCCATGAAGGGCATTATTCGACCATCGACCATGTGCTGGTGTCGGAAGAGTTCAACCGCGAATCGCCGCGCGCCATTGGCGAGGTGGTGGATGTGAGCTACTTCAACGACCACCTGCGGCAGGAAAGGCCGGAAGCTTCCGACCACGGCCAGGTGCTGGTCAAGCTGCGCCTGTTCAATTAGTGCAGCAGGCGTGACAGGCCGCTGGCCTGCACCACGCTGTCCGCATAGCGGCCCTGGTACAGGTCGCAGCCATGGCGGCGCAGGAAGTCCAGCTGCTCCTCGGTTTCCACGCCCTCCGCAATCACCGTCATGTGCATGCTGCGCGCCATCGCGATGATGGTGCGGATGGCCGTGGCATCGCCGCCGTTGCGCATGAAGGCCTGGGCGATTTTCAGCTTGTCGATGGGGTAGTCCTTGAGCTGGCCGAGGCGCGAGTAGCCGGTGCCGAAATCGTCGATGGAAAGGCGGATGCCCAGCTCGCGCAGGCTGGAGAGGATACCGGTGACGGCGGTGCCGCCCTTCATGATCAGGCCTTCCGTCAATTCCAGTTCGAGGTAGTGCGGCGGCAGGCCCGCTTCGGCCAGCGCCTGGCGGATGGTCTGGGCCAGGTCCTTCTGCATGAACTGCGCGAGCGACAGGTTGACGGCCACCACCAGCGGATGGCCTTCGTCGTGCCAGATGCGCGCCTGGCGGCAGGCGTGCTTCAGCACCCAGCTGCCGATCGGCAGCATGAGGCCCGCTTCCTCCGCCACGCCGATGAAGCGCTCCGGCAGCAGCAGGCCCAGTTCCGGATGGCGCCAGCGTATCAGCGCCTCCACGCCCACCAGAGCGCCGCTGCGGATATCGAGTTCGGGCTGGAACACCAGTTCGAACTGCTGCTCGTCCAACGCGCGCCGCAGGCCGTTCTCGAAGGTGGTGCGCTCCACTGTGCGTTCGTTCATCTCCGCGCTGAAGAACTGGAAGTTATTGCGGCCGCTTTCCTTCGCGTGGTACATGGCAATGTCCGCATTCTTCACCAGCGTATCGATATCGTCGCCGTCGCTGGGATAGATGGCCACGCCGATCGAGGTCGATACATGCAGCTGGTGTTCACCCAGCTGGTAGGGCTGGGTGATGGCATTGCGCACCGTCTCCGCCACGTGCGCCGCGTGATCGATGCCGCCGATATCGGCCAGGATGATGACGAATTCGTCGCCGCCCTGGCGGCTCACGGTATCCACCTTGCGCACGCATTTCAGCAGCCGCGCCGCCACTTCCTTCAGCAGCAGGTCGCCCACCTGATGGCCCAGCGTGTCGTTGATATGCTTGAAGCGGTCCAGGTCGAGGAAGAGGATGGCCAGCATGCTGCTGTTGCGGCGCGCTGCGGTGAGCGCGAGACTGAGGCGGTCCAGCAGCAGCACGCGGTTCGGCAGGTCGGTGAGGAAGTCATGCTCGGCCAGGTGGCGCGTGTGTTCCTCCGAGCGCTTGCGTTCCGTGATGTCGGACAGGATGCCCATGTAGTTGCTGATCTCGTCGTGCGTGTCGCGGATGGCCGTCATGGCCAGCCAGGCGGGGAAAAGCTCGCCGGACTTGCGGCGGGCCCAGATTTCTCCCTGCCAGTGGTCGGTGGCGTCGATCTGGGCCCAGATCTCGCGGAAGAAGGATTCGTCCTCCACGCCCGAACGGTAGACGCTGAGCCCCTGGCCTATCATCTCGTCGCTGTGATAGCCGGTGATCTCCATATAGGCGCGGTTGATGGCGATGATGTGGCGATGGCGGTCGCTGAGCAGGATGGCGTCGCGGCTGTTCTCGAAGACCTGGGCCGCCAGGTAGAGCGTGCGTTCGGCATTCTTGCGCGCCGAAATATCGCGCACCACCACATAGAACAGGTGCTCGTGGTTCAAAGTAATGGCCGTCATCAGCACTTCGCCCCAGAACAGGTTGCCGTCGCAATCGAGGTAGCGCCAGTCGTAGCGGCAGTTGCCCTGCTCGTGGGCTTGCTGCTCCAGCTGGGCCGCGGCTGCGGCGGACAGGCTGCCGCCGGGCTGCTGCAGCGGCGAGAAATCACTCAGGCTGCGGCCCTGGGCATCGGACTTGCCGCGGCACTTGAACATGCGCAGCGCGGCCGGATTGGCCTCCTCGATCAGCCCATTGCGCAGCAGCAGGATGGCGTCGCCGGAGCGGCGGAACATCTGGTCGAAGTTGGTGCCCGCCGCCAGCAGCGCGCCCTCTTCGCGCTTACGCGCGGTAATGTCCACGTCCATGCAGAAAATCTGGTGGATGCGCCCTTCCTGCACAATGGGAATCTTGGTGGAATAGAGCCAGACGTCGCGGCCGCCGGCGGTATGCACCAGCCAGTCGCCGGAAGGGCCGTTGCGGCCGCTCTGCCACACTTGCTCGACCATGGCGTCATGCTCGGCCTCCCGGGCGCCGCGCGACAGCAGTTCGCGCAGGGGCTTGCCGATAACATCCTGCGGCGGCAGGCCGCACAGCTCGGCGCAGGCGGCATTACAGAAGCGGACGATGCCGTCGCGGTCAAAGCTGCAGACCGCGACCAGCGGCGTAATCTCCATCGCCGCCACGATGCGGCTGATCAGCTCCAGCGCCGAGTAGGCGGGCGAAGCTTGCTGGGCGGGCAATTGGTTCAGAAGGCTCATTCCGCATTCTTGCCGCACCCTGTGCCGCTACGATTGCGCGCGCGCAAACCTCGCGCTCCTCAGCAATATTTCTTGGAAATTGGGGACAGACCCGGATTAATTTAATCCGGGTCTGTCCCCAATTTCATTGCCGGGTCGGACTCGGCGCTGTCGAAACCGGCCTCGTCAGCCTCCTGCTCGCCTTCCGGCCGGTGCTTGGCCTCCAGCTTGCGTTTGGCCTTCTCTTCAGCCTTGCGTTTCTTTTCCAGCTCGCGCTGGCGCTTTTCATACTGGAAGTTCGTTTTTGCCATAATCCAGCCCCCTTTCGCTCCATTGTGCCAGAGCTGCCAGCTTGGCAGAGTTTTTAGCCGCGTGGATGATGTGCCGCATGCAAGTGCTTGAGGCGCTCACGGGCCACGTGCGTGTAGATCTGCGTGGTGGAGATATCGGAATGCCCGAGCAATAACTGGACCACGCGCAAGTCGGCGCCATGGTTCAGCAGATGGGTGGCAAAGGCGTGGCGCAGCGTGTGCGGCGATAGCGGCGCCGTAATGCCGGCCTTCGCTGCACATTTCTTGACGATGACCCAGAACATCTGCCGCGTCATCGGCCCGCCGCGCCCGGTCACGAAGAGGGCATCATCCTGCTGCCCGTTCAGGATGGCGCCGCGCGCCTCCTTCACATAGCGTTCGATCCACTGCCGCGCCTGGGCGCCGAAAGGCACCAGCCGCGTCTTCGAACCTTTGCCGGTAATGCGCAGCACGCCATCGTTAAGGCTCAGCTCCAGCGTCTTCAGCGCCACCAGCTCGGATACGCGCAGGCCGCTGGCATACATCAGCTCCAGCATGGTGCGGTCGCGCACGCCCAGCGGCTCGCGCAGGTCGGGCGCCGCCAGCAGGGCCTCTACCTGGGCCTCGCTCAGGGTATGGACGAAACGCTGCGGCTGCTTCGCCGAGGCCAGCTTCAGGCAGGGATCTTCGCTGATCTGGCGCTGGCGCAGCGCAAGCTGGTAGAAGCGCTTGAGCACCGACAGCCGGCGGTTGGACGAGCTGGCCTTGGTATCCTCATGCCGTGCCGCGAAGTAGGCGTTGATGTCGGCCGTGCCCACGGCCAGCAGGCCGTTCACCTGCGGCCGCATGGCCTCCAGCCATTTGGCGAACAGGCGCATGTCGCGCCGGTAGGCATCCAGCGAGTTCTTCGACAGGCCGTCTTCCAGCCACAGGCTGTCGCAGAACTCGTCGATCAGAGCAAGGTTGTCTGCTGCCATGCGTATTCGCGGTGGCCTTCATGCGCCAGCAGCCAGCGCTTCACGCTGAGGGTGAAGCCGGTCTGGTTGTCGTCGCCGGCAAAGCCACCTAGCCCCTGGGTGCCGGTCACCCGGTGGCAGGGTATGACGAGCGGGAAGTAGTTGGCGCCGCAGGCCTGCCCCACCGCGCGGGCCACGGAACCGACGTGCTTCGCCAGCTCGCCGTAGGTGCGCACCTGGCCGCGCGGAATGCTGCAGATGGCGTCCCACACCTTGCGCTGGTACTCGCTGCCCACGCGCGCCAGCGGCAGGTCGAATACAAAATCGGCGTCCTCGATATAGCGCTGCACCTGTTGCGCAGCGCGCTCGGCCAGCGCGTCGACCGGCGCCTTTTCGCCGTGTTCGGCGGAAAGGTAGTGCAGCGCTGCGATCACGCCGCCGGCACTGCGGATGCCCACCGCGCCGAATGGGGCCGGCACGATGGCGGAATAAATTTCATAAGTCTGTTGTATTTGCGACACGGTTGCACTCCATACAGCTGTCGCAGCGATGCTACACCACCGCTACGGAAGGGGTAAAAAAAAACGCACCCTCAGGTGCGTTTTAAGTATTACTTGGCGCGGCCCCGGTTGTTTGGTCCCGTCGCGGCGGCTTGTGGCTGCCTGTCAACGGTGATGCCAACAACATCATTGAGCTGCGGGTCTCCTCGATTTATCCGCGGTATTTGCTACCGTTTTATATTTGCACTCCCCACTAATTCTCATGTCCTTTGCTACTTTGGTGCATATCCTTATTTTTTGCACCAACTAAGAGCGTGTCGAATCATAACTGATCCATTTCCAGATTTCTCCTGTTTTTTTACCGGAACATGACAATTTAGTTTAGAAGTAAAACAATGCGCGCAAACGGGCAAATTTGTGGTAACGGACTACTTCGAGCTCTCCTTGTTGATGGCGTTGATCAGCTCGGCGCCAATGCGGCCTTCCATCTGTTTATGTACCGGCAGCAGCGCCTTGCGCCATGCCGCCTGCTCCTGCGCACTGAGGGTATAGAACTGGGTTTTGCCGGCCTTGCGCATGGCATCCATGGCCAGGTCGTTATCGCGCTGCGAGATGGTTTTTTCGAAGGTGGTGGCCTCGCGCATGGCGCCTACCAGCGCCGTGCGGATATCGGACGGCAGGCCGTCCCAGAACTTCTTGTTCACAATGACCGCATAGCCAAGGTAGCCGTGGTTCGACACCGTGGCGTACTTCTGCACCTCATGCATCTTCTGGGTGTACATATTCGAGGGCGGATTCTCGGTGCCGTCCACCACCCCGGTCTGCAGCGCCTGGTAGGCCTCGGAGAAGGCCAGCACCTGCGGGTTGGCGCCCAGCGCGCGCATCTGCGCGTCCAGCACCTTGGATGACTGGATGCGCATCTTCTGGCCCTTGAAATCGGCCGGCAGGCGCAGCGGCTTGTTGGCCGACATGATCTTGAAACCATTGTCCCAATAGGCCAGGCCGGTAATGCCCTTCGATTCCAGCTTCTTCAGCAGGCTTTTGCCGATCGGGCCTTCGGTCACGTTGTACAGCGCGGTCTTGTTGGGAAAGATATAAGGCAGGTCGAAGACTTCGAATTCCTTCACGCCCAGCGGGCCGAACTTGGCCAGCGAGGGCGCCAGCATCTGCACCGCGCCCAGCTGCAGGGCTTCCAGTTCTTCCTTGTCCTTGTACAGCTGGCTGTTCGGATAGACCTCGACCTTCACGCGGCCGTTGGTGGCGCGCTCGGCCAGCTGCCTGAAGCGTTCGGCAGCCTGCCCTTTCGGCGTATCCGGCGCGACCACATGGCTGAACTTGATAACGATGGGTGCTTGCGCAAAAGCGTTGGAAGAAAAGCAGGCGGCCGCGCTCAGCGCGGCCAGTACGGCCTTCAGCTTCATGAATGTGTCCCCGATTTGATTAGATTATTATGCTCAGGATACCATTTTGGACATGCGCATTTTTCGGGACAACTGTGGAAAACCACAATATCTGCGCCCAGAAAAATCGCTACCCTCAACCGATGACCAAGAAGCTCCTCCTCGCCCGGCCCCGCATTCCAGCCCATTTGCGCTGGCTGATGCCCATTGTGCTGGTGCTGTTCTTCCTGGCCATCCTGATCTGGCTGCCCTGGCAGGCGCGCCAGATGGAAAGCAGCGAGCGCCAGGAGCAGCTGATTGCCGACACGCTGTGGGTGGAGCAGACCATCCGGTTCCAGATGTCGCGCCACGAGGAGGCGGTTCACAGCCTGGCCAATGAAATCCTGGCCGGACAGTTGAGCGATGCGCGCCTGCATACGCTGATGGACGGCATGCTGAAAAACGGACAGGAGCTGAAGCGCCTCATGTGGGTGACGCCGCATGGCAAGGTCGCTGCATCCACCGACAGCGCGCAGCCAGTGCTGGCCGGGCTGTCCCCCGAGTCGCTGAACGCAGCCGACCTGGCAGTGCGCAGCCACAAGCCCGTCTACAGCCAGCCCGACGATGACGCGCTGAATCCGGCCGGCACGCCGGGCGCCATGACGATGGACTACCACTTCCCCATGTACCGCGGATCGGAATACATAGGCAGCCTGGTGGCGACTTTCCAGTTGAGCAGCATCCTGGAAGAAATGGTGCCCTGGTGGTTCGCGCAGGACAACCAGATCACCTTGCTGGACCGCGACGACAAGGTGCTGGCGCGCCGCACCGCCGCCGGTTCCGGCCACGGCGTCTACACGCACAAGCGCGCGCTGGACCTGCCCGGCGCCACCATCACGCTGATGACGGACAGCGTGAAGAGCGAACCGAAACTGCTGCCCAACCTGCTGGTGGGCTCGGTGATTGCGCTCTCGCTCGGGCTCCTGTGGAGCCTGCTCGCGCTGTGGGGCCACATCTCGCGCCGGCTCGCCGCCGAGAACGCGCTGCGCCAGCAGATGGCCTTCCGCACGGCGATGGAGAACTCGCTGATTACCGGCCTGCGCGCGCGCGACCTCGAAGGGCGCATCACATATGTGAATCCGGCCTTCTGCCAGATGGTGGGCTATTCCGAAGAACAGCTGGTGGGCCATTCGCCGCCCATGCCCTACTGGGCGCCGGAGGTGATGACCGAATACCAGCATCGCCTGGCCAATGTGCTGCAGGGGACGGTAACGCCGCAGTTCGAAACCATCTTCCAGCGCCCGGACGGCACCCGCATTCCGGTGCTGGTATTCGAAGCGCCGCTGGTGGATAACGAAGGCCGCCATACGGGCTGGATGGGCTCCATCCTCGACATCACCGACCGCAAGCGCATCGAAGAGCTGAACCGAGAACACCAGGAGAAGCTGCAGACCAGCGCGCGCCTGGCGACCATGGGCGAAATCGCATCTATGCTGGCGCATGAGCTGAACCAGCCGCTGGCGGCCATCTCCAGCTACACGACGGGCGCGCTGAATGTGCTGAACCGCGCGGGCAATAATGAGCAGCCGGTGGACTGCGGCATGCTGAAGCCCGCGCTGGAGCAGGCGGGCGCGCAGGCGCGGCGTGCAGGCCAAATCATCCGCAGCGTGCATGAATTCGTGAAGAAGCGCGAATCCGAGCGGCAGGATGTTTCGGTCGAGTCCATGCTGGACAGCATACGGGCGCTGATCGACCTGCAGGCGCGCCAGCACATGGTGGTGGTGCAATCCGCTATTCCATCCACACTGCCGCTGGTGCGCGCTGACCGCACGCTGATCGAGCAGGTGCTGCTGAACCTCACGCGCAACGCCATCGAAGCGATGGCCAATGTGTCGCAGGAACGGCGCGTGCTGCGCATCGAAGCGGCGCTGGATGCGGAAAGCGGCCAGGTCGCGGTTGCCGTCATCGACCGTGGCCACGGCATTCCGGCCGAGGTGGCGGAGCGCCTGTTCTCGCCCTTCTTCTCGACCAAGGCCGAAGGCATGGGCATGGGCCTGAACATCTGCCGCACGGCGATTGAATTCCACGGCGGCACACTGACGCACCGCGATAATCCGCAAGGCGGTACCATATTCACATTTACGCTGCCCGCATCGGGCGGCAAGGCTTGAGGACGGAGAGAAAATGCTGCATATCGTGGATGATGAGGAAGTGGTGCGCGACTCGCTTTCGTGGCTGGCTTCTTCACGCGCCATCGCCGCGACGAGCTATGACTGCGGCGCCAAGTTCCTGCAGTACGTGGAGGCAGGCAAGTTCGATCCAGATGGCGACTGCGTGCTGCTGGACGTGCGCATGCCGGAGATGAACGGCGTGGCAGTGTTCGACCAGCTGGCTGCGCGCGGCCTGGCGCAGCGCCTGCCGGTGATTTTCCTCACCGGCCACGGCGACGTGCCGATGGCAGTGGACACGCTGAAGCGCGGCGCCTTCGATTTCTTCGAGAAGCCTTTTAACGACAACGACCTGATGGACCGCGTGCAGGAAGGCCTGGCCGCCTCCAGGCACGCTTCCGCCTCAGCCGCTGTGCACGCGCGGCTGGCTACCTTGTCCTCACGCGAGCGCGAGGTGCTCGACCTGATTTTGGCGGGCAAGATGAACAAGGTGGTGGCCGATGAACTGGGCATCAGCATGCGCACCGTCGAGGTCCACCGCGCCCATATCTTCGACAAGATGCAGGTGAAGACCGCCGTCGAACTTGCAGGCCTCCTCAAATAAGCCTCCGCCTGCTTGATACACCTCAGGCCAGTGCCTAATATGAGTTGATACCCCTGCGCGGCCAGCTACGCTGGTCCGCATGCTCATCTGGGACGAATCCAAGCGCCGCCAAAACATCCTGAAGCATGGCATTGATTTTGCCGAGCTGGAGGATGTGTTCGAGCGGCACATTGTTACCGAGGAAGATCATGGCAAATTCACGGAGATCCGCTACCGTACATACTTCATCCATGAAGGACGAATCGCAGTCCTCATCTGGACCGATCGGAGTGAAGACATACGATTCATTTCCTGCCGCTTTACGAGATCCGGCGAGGCGCGCAGCGCTGGCGAGAAGTTATTTCAGCAAGGCAGAAATTGAAGCCGCTATCGCCGCCGCACCTGAAGACCTCAAATACGACTACTGGGACACTCCTTACGACCCGAACGACGAAGAGGAGGTGGCGCTATACTTGAAAAATGCCCAGCTAAGCCTGCCGGGCGAACCACTTTACCGAAGGTATCCCGGCATGCCAGTCAAAACTGTTGCTGACAAACTCTTTGTGCAGAAGGCGAAAACCGTTGCGGTAATCAATGACGGCCCGGCCAATGCCGCGCTGGTGGCCGAGCTGCCGGCGGAGAAGCTCGTGAAAAAAGGGCCGGCCGACCTGGTCATCTACTTCGCCAACAGCCAGATGGAATTGCAGAAGCAGCTGCCGAAGGTGAAGGAGCGGCTGGAGCCGAAAGGGGCGCTGTGGGTGGCTTATGTGAAGGGGACCTCCAAACTGCGCTCCGATCTGCACCGCGACACCATCCGCGAATATGGGGAATCCATCGGCCTCACCAGCGTGGCCATGATTTCCATCGATGAAGACTGGTCCGCACTCCGCCTCAAAAATACATAAGCACTTATGTAAATCCGTGCTAGCATGGAGTCCATGAAACCCGGACTCGGAACCCAGTTGCGCCACCTGATCGACCTGCTGGACGGCGCCGTCGGCGACGCATATGACGCGGCAGGCCTCGATTACCGCCCGCGCTACACGCCCGTGATGCGCGCCCTCGCCCCCGGCAAGGCGCTCACCATCAGCGAGATCGCGGCACAGGCCCACATCACCCAGCCCGCCGCCACCCAGACCGTCAACCTGATGCTGAAAGCCGATTTGGTGCAGACCGAAGCCAGCACCCTCGACGCGAGGCAAAAGCTGGTACGCCTCAGCGCCCACGGCAAAGCCATCCTGCCCAAGCTGAAACGCTGCTGGGCCGCCACCAAGGCTGCCGCGGATTCGCTGGATGCCGACATGAGCCATCCCCTGTCCGACGCGCTGGTGGAAGCCATCGCAGCACTCGAACAACGCCCCTTCGGCGAACGGATCAAAGCCGCAACAAAGAACAAGGAGAGCACATGAACACCGCTACCGCCGACATTCCGCGCGCGCCACTGGGCAAACGCCTGCTGGCGAATCCCTTCGTGCGCATCCTGCTCGCGATAGCCGCCTCCATCGGCACCATGGCGCTGCTGCTGATGCTGTCCGAGATCGTGCCGAAACCGATGCGCGTGGTTTGGCCGACGCTGCTGGCTGCGGCGGGCTGCATGGCGGGCTACCGCTTCTACGTGCGCAAGGTTGAGCGGCGCGCACCTGCCGAGGCGTCCGGCCCCGGCGTACTGCGCGAACTGGGCACGGGTTTCGGCATCGGCGCCGCGCTGGCGGTCGGCGTGGCGGGCGTACTGCTGCTGTGCGGCGCACTGCAGGTGCAGGGCCTGGGCGACTGGCGCGCCATCTTCAAGCCGCTGCCCGAGCAGGTCATGGTGGCGACCTTCGAGGAACTGGTGTTCCGCGCCATCCTGTTCCGCATCGTCGAGCAGCGATGGGGCCTGCGCATTGCGGTGGTTTCGAATGTGCTGCTGTTTGCGCTCGCCCACCTGCCGAACGAACATATCAGCGTGGTCGCGGTCCTGGCTACGGCTGCTGCCGGCGCAGGCCTGCTTGGTGTCTACCTGCTCACGCGCCGCGTATGGATCGCCATGGGCATGCACTTCGCCTGGAACTACCTGTTCGATGCCCTGATGTCGGTGCCGGTATCCGGCCATGCGGCGCGCGGCTGGATCCAGGTGCTGCCGGCCGGGCCGGAATGGCTGAGCGGCGGCGCCTACGGTGTGGAAGGTTCAGTGGTCACGCTGCTGGCATGGAGCGCCGCCGCGGTGGTGCTATTCCGTGTGGCGAGCCAGCGCCCAGGCAACGTGCTCGCGCACTAAGTCCGATGGATGATTGCGGCGCGACTGCAGCGCCGCCGCAATGGCCGCATCGCCGCGCGCGCCCATGCCGGCCGCATTGCCAAGGCCCACGGCGATATTGCGCAGCCACCGTTCGTGGCCGATGCGGCGGATCGGGCTGCCCTCCATGCGGCGGTTGAACTCTTCCTCATCCCAGGCGAACAGCTCGATCATGCCCGCCGTGGCAAGGCCGTGGCGCTCGTCGAAATCCGGCAGCGAGGCGCGCTGCGCAAACTTGTTCCAGGGGCAGGCGGTCTGGCAGTCGTCGCAGCCGTAGACGCGGTTGCCGATCAGCGGCCGCAATTCTTCCGGAATTGCGCCCTTCAGCTCAATCGTGAGATAGGAAATGCAGCGCCGCGCATCGAGCCTGCCGGGGCCGAGGATGGCCTGGGTAGGGCACACATCGATGCATGCCGAGCACTGGCCGCAATGGGCGTCCGTCGCCTCATCCACCGGCAGCGGCAGGTCCACCAGGATCTCGCCCATGAAGAACATGGAACCGGCGCTGCGGTTGATCAGCAGCGTGTGCTTGCCGCGCCAGCCCAGGCCGGACTTCTCCGCCAGCGGCAGCTCCATCACTGGTGCCGAGTCGGTGAACACGCGGTAGCCGAATTCGCCGGCCGCCGCGCGCACGCGGTCCGCCAGCTGCTGCAGGCGCGCGCGCAGCACCTTGTGGTAGTCGCGGCCCCGCGCATACACCGAGATCACGGCCGCCGAGGGATCGGCCAGCCGCGCGCGCTCGCGTTCGCGCCAGTCCTCGTCCAGCGACTGGGGCAAATAATTCATGCGCGCGGTGATCACGCGCACCGTGCCGGGCACCAGTTCCGCAGGCCGGGCGCGCTTCATGCCGTGGCTTGCCATATAATCCATCTCGCCGTGCATGCCCGCGTCGAGCCAGGCCTGCAAGCCTGCTTCGGCGGCTGACAGGTCGATATCCGCGATACGCACTTCCGCGAAGCCGAGTTCCTTCCCCCATGCCTTGATGGCATCGGCGAGTTCGGCAAGCTGGGAGGGCGACAGGGACATCGGGCACGGCATCAACAGGAATCAGGCAGCCATTTTATTCGATGCAGCACTTCACAGCTCACCTTCCGGACGAACACGCGACCAGCGCACTGGGCGCCGCCATGGCCCGCGCCCTTGCGCCCGGCCTTACCATCTACCTGCACGGGGATCTCGGCGCAGGCAAAACCGCGCTGACCCGCGCGCTGATCCAGGCCGCTGGCCACAAGGGCAATGTCAAAAGCCCAACCTATACCCTGTCCGAGCCGTACAAGGTGGCGCTGGATGGCCAGCCTGTCAACATCATTCATTACGACCTTTACCGCATGAGCAGCCCGGAAGAATTCCTCGATGCGGGCTTCCGCGAGGACTTCAACGGCCGCAATGTGTGCATCGTGGAATGGCCGGAAAAGGGCGAACCGGTGCTGCCGGATGCCGATATCGACATTTTCCTGACGATTGCAGGGAACGGACGTGATGTAGAATTGCGTGCGTCCTCCGCTATAGGTCAGTTATGCCTGCAACGCCTCCAATTCCAGCCGCAACCCTGAGCGCCCGCCGCCGCCGCACCGTACTGAAAGCGGGCGGCACGCTGCTGCTGTCCGTCTTCGCCTCCCTGCCCGCGCGCGCCGCGCAGATTCTCGCCGTGCGCGTGTGGCCCGCCGAGGACTACACGCGCGTAACGCTGGAAAACGATTCGGACCTGAAGGCCACCCACTTCATCGTGAAAGACCCGGAACGGCTGGTGGTCGATATCGAAGGCCTGGAGCTGAACCCCACGCTGAAAACGCTGGTGGCCAAGATCCAGTCGAACGACCCGTATATCCAGCAGGTGCGCGTGGGCCAGAACCGGCCCAATGTGGTGCGCCTGGTGTTCGACCTGAAGGCCGAGATCAAACCGCAGGTGTTCACACTGCCGCCGGTAGGCGTGTACAAACACCGCCTGATCTTCGACCTTTACCCGACGCAGGAAATCGACCCGATCGCCGCCATGATCGAAAAAGGCGAATGGGCCAAGGATGGCAGCCCGGTGGGCCAGGAAGCGGCGCCCAAGCCTGCCCTGCCCCTGCCCGACAACAAGATTGCCGCGCCCGATGTGCCGCCTTCGCAGGCTGTGCCGCGCCCGGACATTGCCGCCGCCCCGGAGCCGAAGAAGCCGGAGCCCGCCGAACCGAAGCGCCCGGGCCAGAAGCTCACGCGCATGCTGACCATTGCCCTGGACCCCGGCCACGGCGGCGAAGACCCGGGCGCCATCGGCGCGAAAGGCAGCCGCGAAAAAGACATCGTGCTGGCCATCGCCAAGCGCCTCAAGTTCAAGATCGAAGAGCACCCGAACATGCGCGTGATGCTGACGCGCGACGGCGACTTCTTCGTGCCCCTGCCGCAGCGCGTGGAAAAAGCGCGCAAGGTGGATGCGGACCTGTTCGTATCGATCCACGCCGACGCCTTTGTGCAGCCGAGCGCACGCGGCGCCTCGGTCTTCGTGCTGTCCGAAAAAGGCGCCAGCTCCTCCGCGGCGCGCTGGCTGGCAAACAAGGAAAACACCGCCGACCTGATCGGCGGCGCCAACACCAAGGCTGCCGACAAACACCTGGCGAGCGTGCTGTTCGACCTTTCCACCACCGCGCAGATCAACGACAGCATGAAGGTCGGCAAAGCCGTGCTGACCGAAATCGGCGGCATCGCCAAGCTGCACAAGGGCTCCGTGGAGCAGGCAGGCTTTGTGGTGCTGAAAGCGCCGGACATTCCGTCCATCCTGGTGGAAACCGCCTTCATCTCCAACCCCGAAGAGGAAGCGCGCCTGCTGGACAATGGCTACCAGGACCAGATTGCCGAAGCCATCGTCAAGGGCATACGCCGCTACTTCGCCAAGAATCCGCCGCTGGCCAAGAACCGCCTGACTTAACAAGGAAAACGCATGAACCAGATGGTTACCGTGGGCAGCCTGCCCGCCGTCCGCATTACTTCGGCCGATGGCGCCGAAGCCACCATTACCCTGTATGGCGCCCACCTCACTTCGTGGAAGAGCGCGGACGGCAAGGAACGCCTGTTCATGAGCAGCCAGTCGCCGCTGGACGGCAGCGCAGCGATCCGTGGCGGCGTGCCGGTGATCTTCCCCCAGTTCTCCACACGCGGCACCGGCCAGCGCCATGGCGTGGCCCGCCTGTCGCACTGGACGCTGGCGGATAGCGGCCGTGAGCACGGCAACGCCTGGGCCGAATTCGCGCTGGGCGATGCCGACGTGCCGCCGGCGCTGGCTGCCGGCTGGCCGCATGCCTTCGCGCTGCGCCTGCGCTTCACGCTGCGCGGCAATGCCATCGAGATGCGCTTCAATGTGCGCAACACCGGCAAGGAAGACTGGGATTTCGCCTGCGCGCTGCACACCTACTACGCGGTGCCGGAGTTCACCTCCACCGCGCTGGAAGGCCTGGAGGCGGGCCGCATCGACTTCGGCCCGAAGCTGGACAACATCTACGCCGCCCCGCCCGCGCTCACCCTGGATACCGGCGACGGCAAACTAGGCCTGCAGCAGCAAGGCTTTACGGAATTTGTGGTGTGGAACCCCGGCGCGGAAGCGGCAGCGGCACTGGCGGATATGGCAGACCACGAATGGCAGCACTTCGTCTGCATCGAACCTGCGCGGGTGGACAAGAAGCCGCTGGCGGCCGGCGCCGAATGGACCGGCCTTCACACCATTACTGCGACTCTTTGATCATGCGGCCCGCTGCGGCCTGCACCGGGCGAGCGTTCAGCGGATAGAGGCGGCTGAACAGCGCCAGCTGGGCAGGCGATGCCTGCACGGTTTCCTTCATCACCAGATACAGCACGCCTTCGGTGCAAGGCGGTTCGCTGAGCGAGCCCATATAGGTGTAGTAATCGCGCCGTTCCGGCAGCAGGTCGTTCGGATCGAGCACGATGGATGGCGTGAAGGTATCGCGCTTCTCCAGCGGCAGGTTGTTCCAGATGGTCTGCACGGCAGGCTGCGGGCGGCCGCGTTCCAGCATCAGCGCCAGCACGGCGATCTTGCCTTCCACGTCTTTGTGCACCAGGTGGATGCCCATTTCGTAGCTGCGGCCATTCACGCGCTCTTCCGCCGGACGGTGGAAGTGCACATTCTGCAGTTCGAACATGCGGCCCGCCACCGACAGGTAATTGCCAGCGCCCACCTGCACATGCACGGTGTGGCCGTTGTCGGTCACGCTGAAGGCTGAAGGGCGGTAGTCGAAGGCGATCTGCTCCAGCTCCACCTTGATGCCGTCGCGGATATCGATGGGCGACTGGCGCGTGCCGGCATTGCACTTGCCCCAGTCGGAATTGATCTTGCTCCAGTTGGCCGGGCCGAACTCGCCCTCATAGGTCCAGTAGGTGCCGTTGGCGCGCGGCGGCGGCGCGGTGGCGGCGACCAGCTTGGCCTTGGCCTCGCGTGCTTCGCGCTCTTTCTTTGCCTTGGCAGCGGCGGCGATACGGGCCGCCTGGTTGGCGCGCATTTCGGCCAGGCGCTCGGCAATCTTGGCAGACAGTTCAGCCTCGGCCTGCTCTTCCTGCTGTTTTGGCGTGAGCTTGCGGACCGGCTTTTTGATAACAGGGAGCGTGGCAGTGCTGCTCGCCGGAGCGGAAGCAGCCGATTCGCTGGCCGCGCCCGCGCCCTTGGCCGCGGAGGCCGGGGCATCTTTGGCGCTCGCGGCTCCGGCAAGGAGACAGCAGGCAGAGAAGACAAGCAGCGTACGCATGGTAAATCCGGGGTGAAGAAGCTATTACTCCGGTTAACGGTTGCGCTGCGGGAAAACTTGAGGCTGGCGGCTCAGCGTCCCAGCATTTTGCGGCCGAATTTCCAGGCCGCGCCCAGCAGCACCGGGACCACGGCCACGCCCACGCCGAACAGCACGATAGCCGTCAGGTGATCGCGCACCACAGGGATATTGCCGAAGAAGTAACCGGCCACGGTGAGCGAGATGACCCACAGCAGGGCACCGGTGACGTTATAGAGCTGGAAGCGCACCAGCGTCATATCGGACACGCCGGCCACGAAAGGCGCGAAGGTGCGCACCACGGGAACGAAGCGGGCCAGGATAATCGTTTTGCCGCCATGCTTCTCGAAGAAGTTATGGGTTTTATGCAGCGCGTCCTTGTTGATCCAGCGGTAGTCATGCGTGAACATGCGCTGGCCTATGGCCTCGCCTATCCAGTAATTGGTGGTGTTCCCCAAGATGGCTGCCGTTACCAACAGGAAAATAAGAAGACCTAAATGCAACTCTCCGGTGGCGCAGAAAGCGCCCGCAATGAAGAGCAAGGTATCGCCGGGGAAGAAGAACAGCACTACGAGGCCGGTTTCGGCAAAGATGATAAAGAACAATACCGCGTAGATCAGGGTGCCATACTGCGCAATCAGCTGTCCGAGCGCCTTGTCGACGTGGACCAGCATGTCCAGCAATTGAACGAAATCCATAAAAATCCCAAAAGGTAGCGGCGGGAATCATACACCAGCGTGGCGGCCTTCGCGTGGTTTCCCGCAGTTTCCCGCGGTTTCCAAAAAGCCCACGTTCCAGTTTACAATCCTTTGAGCCTATAGAGGAGATTCCCGGATGCAAATTTTGAAAGCCCTGCCCGCCGCGCTGGTCCTGAGCACCCTGGCCCACGCCGCCGAATTGCCCCCGAAACCAACCGTCAACGACGTAATCAAGGCCTCCAAACCGGCCGAATGGCGTGCTCTCGATCCGGACAACACCCTCTATATGGAAGTGCCGGGCGGCCGCATCGTCATCGAACTGTCGCCGGTATTTGCTCCATTGCATGTGGCCAATATCAAAACCATGGTGCGCGAGAACTATTTCGACGGCCTGGCCATCCTGCGCTCCCAGGACAATTTCGTGGCCCAGTGGGGCGACCCGAACGAGGAAAACCCGAAACCGCTGAAATCGGCCAAGGAGAAGCTGCCGGGCGAATTCAGCATTCCCCTCAAGAACGACAAGCAATTTACCCGCCTGCCGGACAAGGACGGCTACGCGCCGCAAATCGGCCACTCGAACGGCTTCCCGTCCGCACGCGACCCGAAATCGGGCCAGGCCTGGCTGACGCACTGCTATGGCATGGTGGGCGTGGGCCGCAGCAACGAATCCGACAGCGGCAATGGCGGCGCCCTGTACGCCGTTACCGGCAATGCGCCGCGCCAGCTGGACCGCAATATCACCGTGGTCGGCCGCGTGGTTGAAGGCATGCCGCTGCTGTCCACCCTGCCGCGCGGGCCGGCGCCCATGGGCTTCTATGACAAGCCGGAGAAGATGGTAACGATCAAGTCCATCCGCCTGGCGGCCGACGTGCCGGAAGCGGAACGCAGCAAGCTGGAAGTGATGCGCACCGATTCGGCCAGTTTCAAGGCCGTGGCCGAGGCGCAGCGCAACCGCGGCGGCCCCTGGACCAAGATCGCCGCCGGCCATGTGGATCTTTGCAACGTCACCATCCCGGTGCGGGAGCAAGGCAAGTAAGCCAAGTTATAATGCTGCCCCATGAACGCCCCTACCCCACCGCGCCCGATCCGGGCCTTGCCCGACCAGCTGATTTCCCAGATTGCCGCGGGCGAGGTGGTGGAACGGCCGTCCGCCGTGGTCAAGGAACTGCTGGAGAACGCACTCGATGCGGGCGCCACGCAGATCACGGTGCGGCTGGAAGAAGGCGGCGTCAAACGCATCTGCATTACCGACAACGGCAAGGGCATTCCACCGGACCAGATGCCGCTGGCCCTGGCGCGCCACGCCACCTCCAAGATCGCCTCGCTGGATGATCTGGAAAACGTGGGCACGCTGGGCTTCCGCGGCGAGGCGCTGGCCTCCATCGCCTCCGTAGCCGCCGTCACCCTGACTTCGCGCACCGCCGACGCGGCCCATGCCTGGGAGCTGGAAGGTTCGCACCTGGGCACGGTTGTGCCTTCTTCCGGCGCCCAGGGCACTACGGTCGATGTACGCGACCTGTATTTCAATACCCCCGCGCGCCGCAAGTTCCTGAAATCCGAGCAGACCGAATACGGCCACTGCGCCGAGGTGGTGCGCCGCATTGCGCTGGCGCGTCCGGATGTGGCGTTTACGCTGTCCCATAACGGCAAGACCGTCGACCACTGGATGGTGACGGACATGGCCAAACGCAGCGCGCAAATTCTCGGCGATACCTTTGCAGAAGCACGGCTGGCGATCGACGAAGGCTCCGGCGTGCTGCGCGTGCACGGTTTCGCAGGCCTGCCCACCGCATCGAAGGGCCGTGCGGACTGCCAGTACTTCTACGTCAACGGCCGCTTCGTGCGCGACAAGCTGCTGGTGCATGCGGTGCGCGCCGCCTACGAAGACGTGCTGCACGGCGACCGCTATCCGTCCTATGTGCTGGCGCTCGACCTCGACCCTGCGCTGGTGGACGTGAATGTGCACCCCTCTAAAATCGAAGTGCGCTTCCGCGACAGCCGCGCGGTGCACCAGTTCGTATTCCACGCCGTGCAACGCGCCCTTGCGCAGACCTCGGCCACGGCGCACGGCAGCGTGCCGTCGCCGCTGCCTGCGGCCGACACGCTGGCCGGCGGCCCCGTATGGCGCGCGCAGCAGCAGACCTCCTTCGGCTCCATCCTGAAGCCGGACTATGTGCCCACCTTCTCGCCCTCGCCCTTCGCGCGCGGCGGCGAGAGCGGCGGCGTAGCGCAGAGCACGGAGCGCTATGGCGCCCTGTTCTCCGGCGCCGACAGCACCGAAGCAGCGCCGCGCCGCGAATACGCGATGCCGGAAGCCGCACCCTATGTTGCGTCTTCCTCCGCCATGTCGCAGGAAGAATTCCCGCTCGGCTTCGCGCTGGCCCAGCTGCACGGCATCTACATCCTGGCCCAGAACAGCAAAGGCCTGGTGCTGGTGGACATGCACGCCGCGCATGAACGCATCCTGTACGAACAGCTGAAAAACGCGCTCGACGCGCAGATCGACGGCACCGACATGCAGGTGCAGGCGCTGCTGATTCCCGTCACCTTCTATGCGGACGCCGTGGAAGTGGGCACGGTGCAGGAGCATGGCGACACGCTGGCCACGCTGGGCTTCGACATCGCCGTGCTGTCGCCGACCACGCTGGCCGTGCGCTCCGTGCCCGCCCTGCTGAAGAATGCCGACGCCCAGACCCTGGCGCGCGACGTGCTGCGCGACGTGCGCGAATACGGCGGCTCGCGCGTACTGATCGAGCGCCGCAACGAACTGCTTGGCACGCTGGCCTGCCACACGGCAGTGCGCGCCAACCGCATCCTCACCCAGCCGGAAATGAACGCCCTGCTGCGCCAGATGGAAAGCACCGAACGCGCCGACCAGTGCAACCACGGCCGCCCGACCTGGGTGCAGGTGGAAATCAGTGCGCTGGACAAGCTCTTCCTGCGCGGCCAGTAAGGTTCACGATGAAGCAGTCCAAGCGTCCGCTGGCGGTCGCCATCATGGGGCCGACCGCCTCCGGCAAAACGGCGGCGGCGCTGGCGATTGCCGAGCGCATTCCCTCCGAGATCATCTCCGTCGATTCCGCGCTCGTTTACCGCGGCATGGATATCGGCACCGCCAAGCCCTCGCCGGAAGAACTGGCGGCCGTACCGCACCACCTGATCGACATCATCGACCCGCTGGACAGCTACTCGGTAGCGCAGTTCCGAACCGATACGCTGCGCCTTGTTGGCGAGATCGTGGCGCGCGGCAAACTGCCGCTGCTGGTGGGTGGCACCATGCTGTATTACAAAGGGCTGCAGGACGGCCTGGACGACCTGCCCGGCGCCGATGCCGACGTGCGCGCTGCGCTGGATGAAGAAGCCGCACGCCTCGGCTGGCCCGCGCTGCATGCGCGCCTGGCGCAGCTGGACCCGGCGACGGCCGAGCGCCTGAAGCCGAACGATGCGCAGCGCATCCAGCGCGCCCTGGAAATCATCCAGCTCAGCGGCAAGCCGATGTCCGAACTGCTGGCCCAGCGCGAGAAAGAAGAGCTGCCCTTCGAGCTGCAATCCTTCGCACTGGAACCATCCGACCGCGCGGTGCTGCATGAGCGCATCGCACGCCGCTTCGACATCATGCTGAGCGGCGGCGGCCTGCAACGTGAGGTGGAAGGACTGCGCGCGCGCGGCGACCTCGATCCGGCCCTGCCCTCGATGCGCTGCGTGGGCTATCGCCAGATGTGGGAATACCTCGATGGCAGAATCGACTACGCCGCCATGCGCGAAACCGGTATCATCGCCACCCGCCAGCTCGCCAAGCGCCAGCTCACCTGGCTGCGCTCCATGCCGGACCGCATCGTGATCGACTGCCTGGCCCCGGACGCCACGCAGCAGGTGCTGGACCGCATGCAAAAAGATTAACGCGAAAATCTTAAAAAAATTCGCCGGGGTTCCTTGACACACCCCACTTCATCCACGATAATAATGCCTCTCGCGGTGATATAGCTCAGTTGGTTAGAGCATAGCATTCATAATGCTAGGGTCGGTGGTTCAAGTCCACCTATCACCACCAAGAATTCGGAAGCCGTTGATTCATCAGAGTCAACGGCTTTTTTGCTATGGGGTCTCTGCCATGCAATTGCGCCGCATTGCCATGCTGGCCTGGCTCGTGCTGCTGCTTCCGGCGGCCCTGGCCTGCTCTCTCACCAAGCCAGAACCCTTCGACCTCTTTCTCAACCGTTTTCGTGCTGACGCGAATTTCGCCACGGCGAGGGTAAACTATCCGCTCAAGTATGAAACCTGGGCCTATGGCGCTGATAACGATGGGAAGGATGAATCGTCTGTCACCGTAAGCTGGCTGCAGCGCAAGGAGATTGAATCCTGGCCGCCGCTAGACAACTACCTTCAAGAGAACAAACTGGACGCAGAAATAGTTCGCCGTACGCGGCACGCGCGCGTAGTGCGGGTGTCGCAAGCCAACTCCGACTGGCTGCTGCTTTATCACTTCAGCATTGCGCATGGGTGCTGGCGGCTGAACAAGATCGAAAACCAATCACTCTGAGGCCTGCCATGACGATTGAGCTGGACCACACCATTGTTCCCTCACGCGACAAGGTTGCGGGCGCGCGGCTGCTGGCCGAACTGCTCGATGTACCTTGGGCGCCGCAAAGCCTTGGGCCTTTCGCGCCCGTGTTTGTAAATGAGGGCCTGACGCTGGATTTCATCGATACCGATGAAGACTTCCCCATCTATCATTTCTGCTTCCGGGTCAGCCAGCAGGAATTCGACGCTATCCTTGCACGCATCCAGGCTAAGAGCATCCCTTACCGCAGTTCGGTGCGCGGACCGATGGATCTGCAGATTAATACCGATTACGGCGGCAGCATGATCTACTGGAATGAGCCGGATGGCCACCAGTGGGAAATGCTGACGGTAAGCTACGCGCGCCGGCCGGCGGCGGCGTAGCTGCCGCCTGCGTTCAGAACTGCTCTTTGTCCTGCTGGTGCTTGGCGTCGTATGGGCCGGCAGGCAGGCCCTGCCCAACGCGGATCACCGACATGCCGTTTGCCATGCGGGCCAAGGGAATGTAGTTTGGCTTGGCTTTCTCGATGGCGGCTACAACCGCCTTGGCAATCAGACCCGCCAGGCCGCCTTGCGATTGCTGTGCGGCCGGATCGTAAGCCATGACTTCCTTGTGCTCCCAAAGCGGCTGTCCGGCGGCGCCTTTCAACGTGTAGCTCAGCTCCACCGTAGTCACCGTGGAAAGCACTGCATACTTCGAATCCCAGCGCTCAATTACAACGTACATGACCGCATCAGCACCGAACAGGGAGGCCAGCTTCGTGCTATCCGCAGCATGCACCAGGTTCGCGTCGGACAGGCCATCGTCCTCCATCACGCGTTTGATCAGGTTAACCGGGAACACGTAGTAGCCGCGCTCCGCAATTGGCTGGGAGATGGTCGACAGCAGGTAATCCGGTGCATCTACATCCACGCTGCGGCTGACAGCAGGTACCACCAGCACGGAGCGGGGACCAGCCTTGCGTAACTCGGTGTAGTCCTTGCGCTCCGGCGCCTTGGTGGCGCAGCCGGTAAGCACGGCAAGCATGCCGAGCAGCAGCCAGGTCTTCATTTTCAGAATATTCATTGCGCCACCTCCGCCGTTGCAGGTTTAGCGGCAGCCACTGCCACCATACGGTTCATCAGGGCCGCCGATTCCGGCCACTTGTTTTTCTCTTTTTCGAAGTAGACGATGGCCTCTTTCGGCTTACCACTTTGCATCAGCAGGAAACCATACTCGGCATACAGGCCCGGCGCCACAGTGCGTTTGTTTGCTTCCGCATTGGTAATGGTGGTGTTCAGCGACAGCAGCAGCGCCTGTGCATTGGCGGGTGCCTTGTAATACTCATACAGCGATTGCTCGTAATTGCCCCAGTCGTACTTGTTCTGCGGTGCGGCGCAGCCGGCCAGCACTGCCAGCGCAGCGAGGGAACTCAGGATTTTCTTCATTTGGCAGGCTCCGATTGAACAACTACAGTGCTCGTTTCGCCATTGCTGGCAAAGATTTTCTGCGTGAGCAGCACAGTGCCGCCCTGGCGAACCTCAACCTGATGAACGCCTTCCTCGATCAGCATCTTGCTGGCGACACCGTTGTACTGTGCCGCTTCGCCGATCTGCAGTCCATCCACGTAAAGGATGGCGCCCGCTGGTGCTCCCTGGACGGCGAGCGCCGGGCGCACTGCGCCGGTCCGGACCTCGGTGTTCGGCAGCGCGCACGCTGCCAGGCTCGCTGCCAGAGCCAATGCAATAATTGATTTCATGATTTAGTTTTTCTGCTCAGTGATGAAGTAGCCGGCAGTACCCGTTGGCACCGTACCGCTGGTGATTTCGGCAACTGCACCCTCGTTGCTTTCAGCATCGCCGAACACGCTGGCGACACGCACCGTGGCCACCGCCGTTCCCGGCAAGGTGATCTCGAACCCGGTCTGCGCGCTTTTCACTTTCTCTCCTTCGCGCATGACGACGAAGCTGTCGCCCGCCTTGATACCCTGGCGGGCACCGCCGGACATGAACACAGTTTTGCCGTCGGCTTTAAGAATGTCCGTGCGCCAGGCGCGCTCTTCCAGCTTGTTGATCAGGGCAGTCTGCACATCGGAGATGGCAGCAGCAATGGCGCGGTCGTTCAGCGTGGCGTCGTAGTCGGCCTTGCTGCCATAGCCTGCGATCTCGCCGGACTCGGTGCTGGCTTCGCCCGTACCGCTGGCAGTGAAGAACACGTGGCCGGTACGCGCATCTGCCAGGCGAATCTCGACCTTGGCGCGCGCAGTCTGGATCTTGGTTGAGCTGAGGAAGCCGGCCTTGCCAGTCGTGCTGCGGCCGAATTCGGTGACAGAGCCCAGGATCAGCGCATCCACACCGATCAGATCTGCCTTGCTGGTGCCACTGCGTGCCTGCTCATCACGAATCTTGTTCAGGTCTGGACGCTCAAAGACAAGGAATTTGTTGGAGCTCACCAGCTTCGTCGACAGCATGTCGGAAGCCTGCTTGCCCAGAGGGTCATTATTCGCATCACTGAGGATGGAACGGCCATAGCGGGTTTCGTTCGAGAAGCGGCCAATCGCGACTTTACGCTTGAAGATTTTCGCCTGTGGCAGCGCCGCTGCCTTCTGTGCTTCGATCTGCTGCGCGCGCGAGACGGGCGCCTCGACAACGGCAGGCGGAGTGCTCGTGGTTGCGCAGCCGGACAGCAGCAACGCAACACCAACGCCAATCAGTGGTTTGTTAATCAATCAGGTTCCCCAGTTTTTGTAGTGTGATGAACCGCAATCTTAATGTTGGGAAAAACAAATTGCAAATGTGATAATTGGTGAGATTTAGTTTCTTTCGAGGATCTTGCTATCATGAGGAAACTATTCTCGTTACGGAGTATTTATGGTTTCCATCGGCGGATATTCCTTGCGTGGCGCGGCCATGTCCAACCCTGAGCAGCAGATCGCGCGCCTGCAGATGCAGCTCAAGACTTTGCAGAAGTCGGTGCAGAAGCTGATCAAGCTGATGGCGGAGACTTCGGACCCGAAAGTGCTTGAAACGCTGAACGTGCAGATGCAGCAGCTGCGCATGATGATCGAAACCATCCAGGCGCAGATCCAGCAGATCCAGTTCAATGAGCAGGCGAAGGAAGCGGCGCGTGAACGCAACCAGCGCCTGCATGAAGAAGCGATGGACAAGAAGTAAGCCGCTAGACAAAGGCTCCGGCCATATAGCCGGAAGTCATGGCGACCACCAGCAGTGCGCCGATGGGCGTTGGCGGCGCGGGTGAAGGGATGTCGCAGGCGCGGCAGATGGCGCCGATCAGCAATCCCAGTACACAGCCGATGAGCAGCGCGCTCATTGGGCTTTCTCCAGCGCGTGGCCGCCGCAGTGCTTCTTGTGTTCCGCTGCGCGGCGTGCGATGAAGCGGTCCACCAGCCAGTAACCGGTGCTCATCATGAACACCAGCAGCGCGCCGCTCAGCACTGGCGGCGATGCGGCGGGAATGCCGAACTTGCGGCAGCCCACGCCCACGACGAAGGACAGCACAAGGCCGGCCAGGATTTTCGTGGTGTTCATCGCCTTACCTCAGAATGCAAAGCAGCTGCAGCCGAATGCGCCCCAGAAGCCCGAGTAGTCGGACACCGGCACATTCGAACGGCGCGCCACATCGTGCGCGTGGCTGTGTACTGCGCAGGGGCCGCCGCACTGGTGGGCCAGCAAACGTGCAGCAGCCGGCGCCGCGGCGCGGTAGTGGCCCGGTACCTTGTTCACCGGCGACCAGTCGGGCAGCACCGGCAGCGGCGGTGGCGCCAGCGGTGTGAATTCGGCTGCGCCGTAGACGACCTTGCCGCCGACCACCGTCAGCACGGATTCAATGGCCTTGATCGCCTCTTCGTCCACGCTGAAGAAGTCCGCAGAGAGCACGCTCAGGTCGGCCAGCATGCCTTCCTGGATGCGGCCTTTCTTGCCTTGTTCGTTGGAGAACCACGCGCTGCCCGCAGTCCACAGCTCCAGCGCTGTATCGCGATCCAGCTTGCTGCCCGCGTCATACAGGCGCAGGCCGCCGACGGTTCGGCCGGAAACGAGCCAGTACAGCGCTGTCCAGGGGTTGTAGCTGGCAACTCGCGTGGCATCGGTGCCTGCGCCCACCGGCACGCCGTTCTCCAGCATGCGCTTGACGGGCGGCGTGGCCTTGGCCGCTTCCGCGCCGTAGCGCTCAACGAAGTACTCGCCCTGGAAGGCCATGCGGTGCTGGATGGCGATGCCGCCGCCCAGCGCCTTCACACGGTCGATATTACGCGGGCTGATGGTCTCGGCGTGGTCGAACATCCAGTGCAGGCCATTGAAGGGAATGTCACGGTCCACTTTCTCGAATACGTCCAACATGCGGCTGATCGATTCGTCGTAGGTGGCGTGCAGGCGGAAGGGCCAGCGCTTCTCGACCAGGTGGCGCACCACTTTTTCCAGCTCGGCTTCCATCGTCTCGGGCAGGTCGGGGCGCGGTTCCAGGAAGTCCTCAAAGTCAGCTGCCGAGAACACCAGCATTTCACCCGCGCCGTTGTGACGGTAAAAGTCGCTGCCCTGCCCCGGCGAGACCATCTCTGTCCATTTCTCGAAGTCCTGCAGCTCCTGGCCCTTGTTCTGTGTGAACAGGTTGTAGGCGATGCGAATGGTGAGCTGGTCCTGCGCGGCCAGCTGCTCCACCACGCTGTAGTCCTCGGGGTAGTTCTGAAATCCGCCGCCCGCGTCGATGGCGCTGGTGATGCCGAGGCGGTTCAGTTCGCGCATGAACTGGCGCGTGGAATTGACCTGCTGGTCCAGCGGCAGCTTGGGGCCTTTCGCCAGCGTGGCATACAGGATCATTGCGTTCGGGCGCGCGATCAGCATGCCGGTCGGGTTGCCGCCGGCGTCGCGCTGGATCTCGCCGCCTGGGGGATTCGGCGTGTCCCTCGTGTAGCCCACCTGGCGCAGCGCGGCGCGGTTCAGCAGGGCTCGGTCGTACAGGTGCAGGATGAAGACCGGCGTATCCGGCGCAGCCGCGTTGATCTCATCCAGCGTGGGCATGCGCTTTTCGGCGAACTGGAACTCGTTCCAGCCGCCCACCACCCGCACCCACTGCGGGCTCGGTGTGCGCAGGGCCTGTTCCTTCAGCATGCGCAGCGCGTCCGCCAGCGACGGCACGCCTTCCCAGCGCAGCTCAAGGTTGTAATTCAGCCCACCCCGGATCAGGTGCAGGTGCGAATCGTTCAGGCCCGGAATCACCGTACGGCCATTCAGGTCGATGACTTGCGCTTCCGGCGTGCGGTGGCGCATGACGTCTTCCGCGTCGCCGACGGCGAGAAACTTGCCGTCCTTGATCGCTACGGCGGTGGCCAGGGGATTGGCCCGGTCTACCGTATGGAAACGGCCGTTGGTGAGTATCAGCATAATCAGTGTCCGCCTTCGTTTGCGTGTTCGCCCAGGATCTGCTTGGCGTAGCGCACGCCGATACCGTACGCCGAATGCGCCTTGAAGATCTCCATGCAGCCATCATACGTCTCGCCGCGCGCCCAGTCACGCTGCAGTTCGCACATCCATTGCAGGGAATTGATCGGCGTGGCGCCAGCCTGGATCATGCGCTGCACGGCGCGGTCGTGCGCCTCGACCGTCACATCGCCGCAGGCGTCCACCGGCACGAAGATTTCGTAGCCTTCGGCCAGCATCTGCAGGGTCGGGAAGGTCACGCACACTTCGGTCCACAGCCCCGCAATGATGATGCGCTTCTTGCCGGTGGCCTTGATGGCAGCCTTGAAGTTCTCGTCTTCCCAGGAATTCATGCTGGTGCGGTCGATCGGCTTCTGTTCCGGGAACACGTTCTGCACTTCCGGCACCAGATGGCCGCTGAAGGTGTCGGATGCGATGGTGGTCAGGATGGTGGGCACGCCGAACAGCTTGGCGGACTTGGCGAGGATCTGCGCGTTGTGCAGCACCGTCATGCGCTCATGCGACATGGTGCCGAAGAACATCTGAGGCTGGTGGTCGATCAGCGCCAGTGCGCAATCGGATGGGGTGAGCAAGGTAGTGTGGGCCATGGCGGGCTCCTTAAATTCGGGTTGAGGAATGCCTCAAGTGTGCGTGCTCGCCGCGCGTCCGTCACCCCTTGCCGGGGGCCGTTTTTCCTCTGCTATTTGCCAGAGTGGCGCCGCACCCATTTGGCGTGCCTCGTGTAACATGCTGGCCATGACTCAAGCTATTCGTGTTCTCATCGCCGACGATCATCCCATTTTGCGCACCGGCATCGCCTCACTGCTGAGTAGCTATCCCGATATGGAGGTAGTAGGCGAAGCGGCTGACGGCAATGAGGCGCTGGCCCTGTTCCGCCAGCACCGGCCCGACATTGCGCTGATGGACCTGCAGATGCCCGGCATGAACGGGCTGGATGCCATCGAGGCATTGCGTGCGGAATTTCCGAATGCGCAGGTTATCGTGCTCACCACCTACCAGGGCGATGCCCTGATCCAGCGTGCGCTGAAAGCCGGGGCAGCGAGTTACCTGCTCAAGAGTTCATTGCGCACCGGCCTGGTGGACGTGATCCGCAAGGTGCATTCGGGCCAGCGCCATATTCCGCAGGAGGTGGCGGCGGAACTGGTCTCGCACCTGGGGCAGCCGGCACTGACAGCGCGCGAACTGGACGTGCTGCAGCACGCGGCACAGGGCAATGCAAACAAACGCATCGCCCAGCTGCTGGGCATCGGCGAAGAAACGGTGAAGGGTTATATGAAGACGGTTCTGGCGAAGCTGGGTGCCAATGACCGCACGCATGCAGTGACCATCGCCGTCAAACGGGGCATCATTGGACTATGATTGCGCTGAGATTCAGCCCGCGATCTGCGCGAAGCCGTCGCGGATCTCCTGGGCACTGGCCGGACGCACCACGCGCGCCACTTCCTTGCCGTCCTTGAGGAAGATCATTGTCGGCCACAGCTTCACCTTGAAGGAACGGCCGAGCAGCCGTCCAGGTCCATCTTCCACCTTGAAGTGCGGTACGTCCTTGCCTGCATAGGCTTCAGCCAGCAGCGGCTGCGCTGCGCGGCAGTAGCCGCACCAGTTGGTGCCGAATTCCAGCAGCGCGGGACCGCTGAGTGCATCGATATCGGCGCGCGCAGGCGCCGTTTCCTGATAAGTTCTTTCCATCGTTCGACTCCGTTCACGACACCGTACCTTAGCACGAAGCCGCGGCCGGAGCCGCACGTAACCGTCACTGCCGCCTGTGCGGGGACGACCTTATGCCGACAGCGCCGTGTTGTACTCCTTGCCGCCAACGCGCACGCGGTTCAGTTTCAGGTCGCGCACGTTGTACAGGTAGAAGGGCTGCTCGGTGTTGACCGGCGTGCCGAAATCGCAGTCGCTGATCGTTACGCCCGTTACCGGCAGCACCGTCGGCATCGGCTGCGGGCCGTTGTAGTCGGATGCCACCGGGCCGAGAATCACAATCGCCTGGAAGCACGATACCTGCTTGCCCTTCTTGCTTACATTGCCCACCGTGACATTCGAGATCTGCACGTTATGCACCATGGGCGGGCGGGTACGCACGGTATCCGCAGTCGGCGTGTAGTCGCAGTCGAACGTGACCACGGCACCGGCTGCCGTGGCCACGGTGCGCGAAGCGATCGGGGAGCCCGGCAGCGAGGCATAGAACGATGGCGTCGTCTGCACGCCGTTCGGAATCTTGATATTGCGGACGTAGAAATTGCGCAGGTAGCCGCCGCGGTTCATATTCGTCTTGAGGCGGATCGCCGTGTTCAGCGGGTCGGTCTCCCAGTGCATGTTCTCGAACACGAGGTTCTGCGCATACACGTTCTGGATGCCGCCGGCCATCTCGCTGCCCAGCGTCACGGCGCCGTGGCCGCTGTGCATGACGCAGTCCTGGATCACGATGTTCTGCGATGGGCCAAACTGGGTATCCTGGTCCTTGCCTGCCTTGATGGCGATGCAGTCATCACCGGTATCGAAGGTGCAGCCTTCCACCAGCACGTGGTCGCACGCTTCCGGGTCAAAGCCGTCGCTGTTCGGGCCCGCGCTGTTGGCGTGCACCTTGCGGATCACGACATTACGGCAGTGAACAGGATGGTGCTGCCAGAACGGCGTGTTGATCACCTGGTAGCCTTCCATCAGAACATTGGTGCAGCTGATGAACTGGATCATTGGTGGGCGCAGGTAATTGCCAAGGCCGAACACGCGCTTACCGGTCGGCACGCCAGCTTCGGACAGTGCAGGCAGATACTGCTCGTCGGCGCGCCAGCGCTGGCCTTCGCCCTGGATCAGCAGGCGTTCTTCTTCCGTCAGGTTCGGCGCTACTTCAATCAGCGATTGCGGATTGATCGGGTTTGGATCGCGCTGCGACACTTTGCCTTCCTTGTAGCCCGGCGTGTTCGCCTGCGATGCAGGGTTGATGGTGCGGTTGCGGCCCTTCCAGGTCCACCAGCAGTCGCCTTCGGCATTGAAGGGCACCCCGCCCTGCCCGTTCAGGATCGAGGTCCAGTCATCGGCAGTCAGTGCGATATTGTCCTGGCCGTAGGCATACACCATCGGCGAGAAGTTCAGGCAGTCGTTGCTCTGCCAGCGCGAAATCACCAGCTTGCCCTTCTTGCCGCAATCGAATTCGCCGTACTTCGCATAGTCCTCGGGCTTGTTGCTGAAGTAGACATGGGCGCCCTTCGCAAGGTGCACGTTCACGTTCGACAGCAGCACGATAGGGCCTGCCACGAACCAGCTACCGGCCGGGATCAGCACACGCCCGCCGCCCGCCTTGTGGCAGGCCGCAATTGCATCGGCGATGGGGCGGTAGCAGTCCGGCGAATTCGGCGCGGCGGTATTGATATTGTCTTGATGGTCGTGCGAGATCCATGCCTTCACCTTCACCAGCTGGCACTGTTTCGCGCCGAATTTGGTGATCGGGAAGTCCTGCTTGCGGAACTTCGGCGGCTTGGAAAGACGCTTGACGATGGCTTCCGCTTCCAGCCATGGATCGGGCGCCACGGCAGCCTGCGCAAGGCTTGCGCCGCCTGCTGCGGCGAGGCCGGATGCCTTGAGGATGGTACGGCGAGCCTGGTTGATATTTTGCATGAGGGAGTGCTCCTTCTATTCCACTGAATTGTTGAACTCTGCCAGGTAGATATCCGCTGGCGAGGGTTGCTTTGTATAGCCAAGGTGTTTCACAGGCTCGATGCCGGCTTGGCGCAAGTTATTCCAGTAGTCGTCCGACGTGAACTGCGCGGGGCGGTAAGGCAGGGTGCCCTTGCGGTTCCAGTCGGACCATGGGGTGTTGCGGTGAATATGTTTGCCGATGCTGGAGTTCAGCACCACGGCCTTGCCCACCGTTTCCAGCGCGGTAGGGGTAATGCTGCCCTCCGGCGCCTTGTAGCCGTTCTCGCTGCCCAGCGTGCAGCTGTAGCCTTCGAGCGGCACCTTGCCGTAAGGCGTGCAGCGCGAGTTGTTGAACCACTGGCGCGCGAGATAGAAGTTGCCCTGCTGTGCGAACGGCGAGCCATCGCTGGTAAAGCGGCAGCGGTCGAATACCAGGCCGTATTTGGTCTTCCAGTTGGTGTTCGGCGCGGCAACGTAGGACGTGCTGCGGTCGCCCAGCGACTTGATTTCGCTCTGGTAGAAAAAGGCCGTGGTGTCGCCAAAGATGAAATCGACGTCGCCTTCGATATAGGACTTGTTGAAGAAGCTGCGCGCCGTTACGCGCGCTTCAACGGACTTCAGGTACAGCGTGTCCTGGAAGCCGATCAGGCGGACGTTTTCGAATTGCGCCTTGTCTGCGCCTTCCACCAGCAAGGCCACCGCCTGATGGTGGACCTTCGTCACCTGTGCATCGACCGCAGTGTTGCCACAGGCGCGCTCGCTGCATTCATCGCCCGCGTTGCCGGTGGCCTTGTTATAGGAGTTCTCGAAAGTGATATTGCGCGCCTGGAAGCCCTTGTTGCGCACCCACACCGTGGGCGAACCGCTGGTGGAGATATTGCTGCGCGCCTTGATCAGCGCATGCATCTCCTGGATGGACGGATGCACATTGGCGAACTGGGGACCGAACTGCTGCGCGTAGCTCGCGCTGCTCACGGCGGCATCCAGCCCGGCGGCGATGCGGGTCGCTGCTGCATCCCTGCCTTCGCCGTACAGCGTGATCGGCACGGCTGCTGCTGGAATGTAGACCAGCTCCTTGTAGGTGCCGGGCTTCACCAGGATATAGATACGGTCCGCGCGTACCGTCTGCGCGGCGATGTCGCTGACAGCGCGGCTGATTGCCGCCTGCACCGTCGCGAAAGTTTTCACGCCGTCGGCATGCGCCGCAGCGTCCACCGTATAGTCGGCGCGGAACTGCGCACCTTGCGCCAGAGGATCGGCGAGCGGATCCCAGGGATCGAGCACTTCTGCGCCCGCGCGGCCGGTGGTCCTCAGCACTTCGCGGTAATCGTAGCTGCGCGCCTGCTCAGCGCTCAGCTGCGGACGCCGCGGCGCCGCCGTTGCCGTTACCTCGGCGATGCGGGCGTCCTGAGCATGCAGCGCCCCGGCCATCACGGCCAGCAGCGCGGCAGCTGTGAACCGCAGACTCATTGCGCGACGTCCTGGAACTCTTTGGCAATCTCCGGAATCGCCGTCTTGATCTCGTTCATCACGATGCGGGCGAAGAAGGCCGCGCCTTTGGGGCCGGTATGCGTGTAATCAAACTCGGATTTCGGCGCACCCTGCGGCTCCGCTGCAGCGCCGTTTGCTGCCGCCGGCACGGTGGCTGGCTTGGGCGCAACGGCCAGTGTGTCTGCTTCCGCGGAACCCATGGCCTGCACGGCGTTGTAGCTGTCGGTGTTCAGGTCGAGCAGCGGCGCATTCTTGCTGGCAGCCGTCTTACGGATCACATCGGCCCATGGCGCGAGATCGTTTTTCAGGATGCCGTCCGGACGGAAGCTGCGGCGGGTCAGCGGAGTTACCAGCACCGGCACGCCGCCCAGCGCGCGCACCTCGTCCACATAGCGCGCCATATTAACCGGGAACTCGGTCACGAAATCGGTGGAGCGGCCAGGTTTGCCCGGCTGGTCGTTATGGCCAAACTGGATCAGCACATACGTAGCGCGATAGGCAGCAGCGCCGCGCAGCATGCCCTGCACTTCATCCCAGCGGCCTTCGGCACGGAAGCTGCCGGAGCTGCGGCCGCCCTTGGCGAGATTGGTGCAGTTGTTGGAGCGCTTGACGTGGGCGCAGAAGGCATCGCCGTAGCCGCTGTAGTGAGCCATGGTCGAATCGCCGACCAGGATAAAACGGACCGGACGCGCATCCGGCGCGGCGGCGAAGGCAGAACCGGCCGTGGCCAGTGCAAGGACTGCGAGAGACAATCGCTTCATAAACACTCCCTGTCAAAGTAAATGCGGGCGCCGAAGCGCCCGCGGGATCATCAGAAGGTGTAGCTGGCTTTCAGGTTGAACGAACGTCCGATCGGGCTCGCGGCGCTGCTCAGGTAACCGAAACTATAACCACTGTGGTTCGTTACCGGTGGCGCCGCATCGAACACATTGGTGATGCCGGCCGTGATATTCACATTCTTGAAGCCCTTGTAGCCAACGGTCAGGTTCCACGGCTTGTAGGAATTGATGTCACGCCAGTACTGCTGCGCCACCAGGTTCTGGTCTTCGTACTGCGAATTGTAGTTCTGCGTCGCGGACACGTTCCAGTCGCCCTGGCTCCAGTTGAAGCGCAGCGTGTGCTTCCAGCGGTAGGTAATGATCGGGAAGCTGGAGGTGGTGCCGTTGCTGGCGTTGCCGAAGCGGCCGATATTCGATACCCACTCTTCGCCCGGGAACAGCTGGTTGTCGAACTGCGTGAGGTAGGTACCGTCCAGCTGCACGCGGAAGTCGCCGTAGCTGCTGCGCGGGAACTGGTAGCTTGCCGACACGTCGATACCCGCTGCCTTCTGGCCGCCCAGGTTCATGGTGGTGTTGATGAAGTAGTTCAGCGTGCCGTCCGGATTACGCACGAACAAGGACGCGTATTTCGCCGGATCGAGGAAGTACACCTGCTCCGGCAGGTTCGCCAGCATGTCCTTCATGCGGATGTTCCAGTAGTCGAAGGACACGGTGAGGTTCTTCATCGGCTCGATGACGGTGCCCAGCGTGAAGCCGCGCGACTCTTCCGGCTTCAGGTTCGGGTTCGAACCCACCTGCTTCGGCAGCTGCACATTGCACACCTCGGACTGCACATAGCCCGGAAGCGGCTTGCCGGTGTTGGCCACGCCCGGCGTGCCGCCTGGGCACAGCACCGGATCGTCCCAGCGGCCGGAGCTCTTGCCAGTGGCGCCCGGCAGGCGGTAGCCGTAAGCGTCGAACAGGGTCGGCGCGCGGAAGCCGGTGTTGGCCGAACCGCGGAACATGATCGCCTTGCTTGGCTCGTAACGGAAGCTGGCCTTCGGATTGAAGGTGTTGCCGAAGTCGCTGAAATAGTCGTCGCGGGCGGCGAGGTTGAAGGTCAGCTTCTTCGTCACCGGAATATCCAGCTCGGCGTAGAGGGCCGCCACATTGCGCGCACCGTCGCCGTGCGAGGAAGTGCTGTTCAGGTAAGTGACCGAGTTCTGGATGGCCAGCTTATCGTCACGCGTGGTGTCGCGGTGCAGGTCGCCGCCGATGGCCAGTGCCATGGCGCCGCCTTCCAGCTCCATGAGCGAACGGCTCACGGTCAGGTCGATGCCCTTGTAGGTGCTGCGCGAATCGCGGTTCTTCTGGCCGTCGACGGAAATCGTCTTCAGGTACTCGCGGCCGGCCGCATCCTGCAGCCCGAAGGGATTCAGCACGCCGCTCTTCAGGCCATCCAGCAGGCCCTGACCGGTGGTGAAGCCGCGGTCGTAGTAGTTTTCACGGTCGCTCAGGCCTATCACCATGCCGGCGCGGTAGTCCCAGTTGCCCCACTTGCCTTCGTCGATGAAGGCCAGGCGCTGGTTGACCTGCTTGTCCTTCTGCGCCGCGTAACCCAGGTCGGCCACCGACCAGGTGACGGTCAGCGGTTCGCCTTTCAGGCCTGCCACGGCAGGCACGCCGCCGCTGTTCCCCGGATACCACTTCGAGCTCGAAGGCAGGATGGCATTAACGCCGTTCACCGCCACAGCATTGGTCGGGTTGCGTGCCGAAAGAATGTGTGACTGGCCGCGCGTGTATTCAACGCGGAAGGTATGGTCTTCGCTGATCTGCTTGATGGCGCTGGCGTAGAAACCGATCTGCTGGTTCTCGTGCAGCGCGGTGCCGTATTCATTGTTATCGAGAATACAGGTGTTCTTGGCGCCGATCTTCGAGTATGGCGTGGCGCAGGTGCCTGCATACGGATTCTGCGCGGTCTTGTTGGTGGCCGTGGTGAAGTTGGCCGGCATGGCATTGCCGCCGCTGCCCAGGGTTGGCGCGCGGCCGATGCTGGTCAGCAGTGCGTCCGAGCTGTATTCGATGCGGTCCTTCGATGCCAGCCGGCTGCGGTCGTGGAAGTCGACGGTGGCGTAAGCGGCCCAGCCGTCCTTGCCCAGCGAGCCTTTGCCGAAGGTCAGCGTGGCGCGGCGTTCGTCGCCACCGCCGGAACGCTCCGGACGCACCACCTGGCCGGTGATCTGCGTGCCTTCGAATTCGCGTTTGGTGATGAAGTTGACCACGCCGCCGATGGCGTCCGAGCCATAGATGGACGATGCGCCATCGCGCAGGATTTCCACGCGCGACAGGGCGCTGAATGGAATGGTGTCAAGGTTGGCGTAGCCGTCCGAAATGGCCTCATTCGCCAGGCGGCGGCCGTTCAGCAGCACCAGCGTGCGGTTCACGCCCAGGCCGCGCAGGTTGATATTGGTGCCGGAACCGGCATTGGACGGTGCCAGCGATGCCGACTGCGGCAGCGCCATCATCACGTCGGCCAGCGTGGTCATGCCGCGCTGGGTAAATTCTTCTGCCTTGATGGTCGTTACAGGCAGCGCTTCTTCGCTTGCCATGCGTTTGATACTGGAGCCGGTCACTTCCACACGCGCCATGGATTCCTGCGCTGCTGCCTGATTTGCCACTGCCATTACCGCCATCGCGATCGAGGTCAGTACGAAACGTTTGGCCCCGTGATACTCGCGCTTATTCATGCATCTGTCTCCTTGCTTGTTTCAATTGCTTGCTGCGGGATGGAGCAGCGCAGCTGCGTGCTCCGGGAAGCTTATCCGCGCGAGAAAGTCCTCGTCACGCGTTCAAGATGGGCGCGCATCGCTTTGCGCGCTGCGGCGGGATCGTGCGCCGCAATCGCTTCGAGGATGCGGCGGTGGTCTTTCAGGGTGTCCTGGCGCAGCTCTTCGGTCTGATAGTGTTCCTTCAGCCTTTGCCAGAGCGTGCCGCGCTGGTTCCACAGGTAGTCGAGGGTGCTTACCAGCGCGCTGTTGCCGGTGGCGCGGCCGATGGCCAGGTGGAAGTTGCGGTCGGCCTGCTCATTGCTGGACTTGTTGGAGTGGCTGCTTTCCATCTCCAGCACGGCGCGCAGGATCTCGTCCACGGCGGCCGGCGTAGCGGCGCGCGCCGCAATGCCGGCGATCTCCACTTCAATCAGGCTGCGCGCGGCCAGCACTTCAAAAGGACCGGGCCCCACCTCAGCCACGCCCTTGTCCGGTTCCGGCAGCGCGCTGACATAGACGCCGGAACCGCCGCGCACTTCAATCACACCGCCCAGTTCCAGCGCAATCAACGCCTCACGCAGCGAAGCGCGGCTGACGCTCAGCTTGGCCGCCAGTTCACGCTCGGCCGGCAGGCGCGAACCCGGCGCAATGCCCTCCTCGCGGATCAGCTGCTGGATGCGGTCGGCCACCACGCGGTACAGGCGCGGCTCCTGGGGCAGGATCTCGGGCTTCTTTTGCATGAAACTGTGTCTCCGATGCGACGTTTTTTAACTTATGTGGTCAGGCCATTCTAAAGCGGTCAGACCAAATAAGCAATGTGGACTAGCCAAAATTTTTTACATCTGTCATACTGAATCCATAAACAAACCAAGGAAGTAACGATGACAGCCACTACCCCGCTCCGCATCCGGATGCACGATAACGACAATGTCGCGATCGTGGTGAACGATGGCGGCCTGCCCGCGGGCACGGTGTTCGATGACGGCCTCACGCTGGTGGAAGGCGTTCCGCAGGGGCACAAGGTCGCCCTGCAGGACATCCCCCAGGGCCAGCCCATCCTGCGCTATAACGTGACCATCGGCCGCGCCGCGCGCGATATCGCCCGTGGCAGCTGGGTTTCCGAAGCGCTGGTGGAAATGCCGCCTGCGCGCGAGCTGACCAATCTTCCTATCGCCACCGTTCCCGTGCCGCAGATGGAGCCGCTGGAGGGTTACACCTTCATGGGCTACCGCAATGAAGACGGCTCGGTCGGCACCCGCAATATCCTGGCCATCACCACCACCGTGCAATGCGTGTCGGGCGTGGTGGAATTTGCCGTGAAGCGCATCAAGGACGAGCTGCTGCCGAAGTACCCGAATGTGGACGACGTGGTGGGCCTGGAACATACCTATGGCTGCGGCGTGGCGATCGATGCGCCGAATGCCATGGTACCGATCCGCACCCTGCACAACATCAGCAAGAATCCGAATTTCGGCGGCCAGGCCATGGTGGTCAGCCTGGGCTGCGAGAAGCTGCAGCCCACGCGGCTGTTCCCCGCCAACTCGATTCCCATCCGCCGCCATGACGGCAGCATCGCGGCCGAGCCGCCTGTGGTCTGCCTGCAGGACAACGGCCACGTGGGCTTCATGTCCATGATCGATTCGATCATGAAGACGGCGGAAGAACAGCTGAAAGTACTGAATGCGCGCCAGCGCGTGCCCTGCCCTGCCTCCGACCTGGTGGTGGGCGTGCAGTGCGGCGGCAGCGATGCCTTCTCCGGCGTGACCGCCAACCCGGCCGTCGGTTTCGCCACCGACCTGCTGGTGCGGGCCGGCGCTTCCGTGATGTTCTCGGAAGTGACCGAGGTGCGCGACGGCATCGACCAGTTGACCTCGCGCGCCATCAACGCCGAAGTAGCGGCCGAGATGATCCGCGAAATGGACTGGTACGACAATTACCTGAAGCGCGGCGGCGTTGACCGCAGTGCCAACACCACGCCGGGCAACAAGAAGGGCGGCCTCTCGAACATTGTCGAGAAAGCCATGGGATCTATCGTAAAATCAGGCAGCAGCCCAATCTCCGGCGTTCTGTCGCCGGGTGAAAAGCTGACGAAGAAGGGCCTGATCTACGCTGCAACCCCGGCCAGCGACTTCATTTGCGGTACGCTGCAAGTGGCCGCCGGCATGAACCTGCATATCTTTACCACCGGCCGCGGCACCCCGTATGGCCTGGCGGAAGTCCCCGTGATCAAGGTCGCCACCCGCAACGACCTGGCGCGGCGCTGGCACGACCTGATGGACGTGAATGCAGGCCGCATCGCCAGTGGCGAAGCAACCATTGCCGATGTGGGCTGGGAGCTGTTCCACCTGATGCTGGACGTGGCAAGCGGCAAGAAGACCTGGGCCGAACACTGGAAACTGCATAATGCGCTGGTGCTGTTCAATCCTGCACCTGTGACTTGATCGAGAAGAGAATCAAATGAGCAAACCATTCAAACGCCTGTTGCTGACCGGCGCCGCCGGCGGCTTGGGCAAGATCCTGCGCGAACGCATCAAGCCCTGGGCGGACGTTGTGCGCCTGAGCGATATCGGCGACATGGGCGCCGCGCAGGAAGGCGAAGAGATCGTGCAGTGCGACCTCGCCGACAAGGCCGCCGTGCTGAAGCTGCTGGAAGGCGTGGACGCGGTGCTGCATTTCGGCGGCATCTCCACGGAGAACACCTTCGAAGCAATCATGCATGCCAATATCCAGGGCACCTACAACATCTACGAAGCGGCGCACCGCAACGGTGTGAAGCGCCTGGTGTTCGCCAGCTCGAATCACGCGGTGGGCTTCTACAAGCAGCAGGAAATCATCGACGCCGACGCGCCAACCCGTCCTGACAGCATGTATGGCCTGAGCAAGGTGTTCGGCGAGCAGCTGTCGCGCTACTACTGGGACCGCGCCGGTATCGAAACCGTGTGCATCCGCATCGGTTCCTCCTTCCCGGAACCGACCAATGTGCGCATGATGGCAAGCTGGTTCAGCTACGACGACCTGGTGGAAGCGCTGCGCGTTTCCCTGTTCACGCCGCGCGTGGGCCACACCATCCTGTTCGGCACCTCGGACAACGCCGTGAAGTGGTGGGACAACCGCAAGGCCTCCCACCTCGGCTTCCGTCCGAAGGACAGCTCCTCGCAGTTCGACCACAACTTCCCGAACAACGGCACCTATCCGCCGGCCGACGACCCGGTGTCGCTGTACGTGGGCGGCAAGTTCGTCTACGACGGCCCGATGTACAAGGACTAATCGTTGATCAGTTCAAGCAGGTCGGTGACGCCAATATCGACACCGGCCTGTGACAGCAGCGTGCTGGCCTGCCCGCGGTGATGCGTCTGGTGATTGAAGAAGTGCAGCAACAGGCTGCCGAAATGCTTGCGGTGCGCGCCGCGCGAGTTGCGGTAGTCAAGCGATTGCGCCAGGTCGGCAACGCTTGCTTCGGCTGCCAGCGCAGTAATGATGTCATCCAGCCGCATACGTATCGCCAGCAGTGACGGCAGGTCTGCCCCGAACTGGTGGGTGAGGCCCGATGCTTCGGGCATATCGCGCATGGCCTCCAGCGCGCGAAAGCCCGCAGGATGCGCCATAAAGCGGCGCAGCCAGATCGTATCCCCCGAAATAATATGATTGAGTGTGCCGAGCAGTGAGCCGAAGAAGGCCTTGCGGTCGGCAACAATCTCCTGCTCCGGCAATTTGGCCGCAGCCGCATACAGTTTGCGGTTCATGGAGGCGTTGTAGGCCGCCAGCAGGACGATATCTTCACGAGTCGGCACAGCGTTCCCTTATTTCTTGAACTTGGCGCAAGGGTCTTCGCGCCTGGCTACCGGAATCTGGCGGACCTCATCGAACTCGCCCTGTCCTTTCGGCTCCAGGTAGCCGATGCTGCGCACCGTCAGCGCAGGCTTCACAGCGTTCAGCCAGTAAGGCACGCCGAGGTCCTTGCGCACATGGCCGTTGCCCGCGATGAGCACCACGTCGCGCGGCTGCTGGTCGCGAATCAGCTTCGCCATCCAGATATCGCGCGCCAGCTGTGCATTCACCATCCCGGGCAGCATCATGTCCGGCAGCATATTGCAGTGGCCTTCGCGGATTTCGGTTTCCTGCTTCTTGCGGAAGTCGGCAGATACCGGCTCGCCCAGGCGATAGGCTGCCACCGTTTTCTCGTCGAAGCTCGACGCCAGGCCGTCGCGCACCACTTTCGACGCATCGGCGCGTGACAGGTTCACGGCAATCAGCGGCAGCTGGTGGTCCAGCGCCAGCTGGATGACACCGTAATACTGCTGCCAGTCCCAGCCCGGCTTCTTCATCAGGCGAATCACGCAGCCCGCATCCGCACAGCCTTTCTGGGCGTCGTTCAGCAGGTCCTGCTGCTCGCGGTCGAACTGCTCCATTGCGATGGCCGGACGCCAGCCCGCCTCGATGCGCTTGCGCAGCTCTTCGTAGCGCAGCTTGTGCCCCTGCGGGTTGTCGTGAACTTCGCCCAGCAGCAGCACTTGCGGATTGCCCGCAGCGGAAACGCCGGCCTGCTTGTTCTTCATGCCGCCGCAGCCGGCGAGCACGACGCCCACCAGCAGCAGCGCAACGGTGGATGCTTTCATTGCGCAATGCCTGTCAATCTTCAAAGCGCACAGTCTAACGCATCTACGCCAGCAGCTTGTGCATCTCGGCCGCGATTTCGTCCACGTGGGTTTCGAGGGCGAAATGGCCGGTATCGAGCAGCTTCACCACCGCATCCGGATTGTCGCGGCGATAGGCCTCGGCGCCGGGTGGAATGAAGAAGGGATCATGCTTGCCCCAGATGGCCAGCGTTGGCACCTGCGCTTCGCGGAAGAACTTCTGGAACACCGGGTACAGCTCAAGGTTGGACGCGTAGTCCAGGAACAGGTCGAGCTGGATCTCCTGGTTGCCGGGGCGCTGCAGCAGCGCCGCATCGAGGTACCAGGACTCGGGCGCCACGCTGCCCGGAGCGGCCACGCCGTGCACATACTGCCACTTCGTCATTTCCAGGTTCAGGAAGCCGCGGATCACTTCGCGGTTTTCGGCGTTCGGCTCGGCCCAGTATTTCTTCAGCGGCGCCCATGCATCTCCCAGCCCTTCCAGATAGGCATTGCCGTTCTGCGACACCAGTGCCGTGACGCGTTCCGGATGTGCCGCCGCCAGGCGGAAGCCGGTCGGCGCGCCATAGTCGAATACGTAGAGCGCGTATTTGCTCAGCTTCAGGGCCTGCACGAAGGCTTCCATAGTCGCCGCCAGGTTATCGAAGGTGTAGACGTAGTTGCGCTCCGCCGGCACTTTGGTGAAGCCGAAGCCCGGCAGGTCGGGCGCGATGACGCGGTACTTGTTCGCCAGCAGCGGAATCAGGTCGCGGTACATATGCGAGGACGAGGGGAAACCGTGCAGCAGCAGCACGACCGGCGCATCGGCGGCTCCTGCTTCGCGGTAGAACAGCTTCACGCCGTCTGCTTCAACGGTGTGGAAGGAGGCACGGGTGATATTGGCTGGATGTGACATGTCAAACTCCTTTTAAACTGGTTAAAGTACTTTTTAGTGGTTACATGATTATCTCCGCAATGTAACTTGTCAAGTGATTTTTTAGTGGTTACAATGAAACCATACTTTCTGGAGAGCGTTCATGGCAATCGAGTTCTATGGCGACCATCCCGCGCTGGACCTGATGAACAGCGTGATGCTGATCGACGGCGCTGCCACGGATACCTGGCAGTCGGATGAAGATGTGCTGAATTGGCTGCAGGCGGCAGGCCTGCTGCCGCGAGGGGCCGCTGCGCCGGCCGGCCTGCTGGATGCGGGCCGCACGCTGCGCGAGGCGGTGCGCAAGCTGGTGCGGGACCGCAAGGCGGAAAAGACGCTGGACCTGCGGCCGCTGAATGCCGCGCTGGCACAGGCGCAGCGCCATCTGGAGCTGCACGAGGAAGAGGATGGAAAACTGGCGCTGAACGCGCGCTATGCGGCGGACACGCCGCAGCAGCTACTGGCGCCGCTTGCCGAATCGGCGGCGCAGCTGCTGGTGGAGGCCGATTTCAGCCTGGTGCGCAAATGCGAGGATGCCGACTGTGTGCTGTGGTTCCTGGACCGCACCAAGGCGCACCGCCGCCGCTGGTGCAGCATGGCGCTGTGCGGCAACCGCCACAAGGTGGCGTCCTTCCGCCAGCGCCAGCAGCGCGAAGCCTAAAGCCCGCAGACGCTGTGGATATTGCCGAATGAAACACCGCTGACCACGGCGCGGCCCACGCAGCTGACCTTGCGCCAGCCGTTGTCGGAGAAAAGGAAAGCGCCCACCACCAGTACGGCGAGGACTATCGCAACAATCACAGCGCCTTTGAGCAAGTCCTTGTTCATGTTTCTGCTACGCGAAAAAAGGCCGCATTGTAACGGATCAGCTGCCGCCGTCCAACGTGTAGTCGAAGTCGTAGAAGTGCTTGCCGTTCTCGATGCGGATATCGAGCTTGCCCGACAGGCCGGCCAGCTGGCCGGTGCCGGAATCCGGCGCCACCACAATGCGCAGACCGTCATACGGGCCGCCCATGATGCCGCCGTGCTGCAGCACGAAGCTGCCTTCCCGGCCTTCCAGGCTGCCCTGCACCGCTTCCAGCGCCACATAGGCGGCCGAGGTCGGCACGCTGCTGCGGTAGCCGAGGAACTCGCCGCGGCCGGTGGCCGACAGCGGACCATGGTAGCGCTTGTCCAGCGTCATGCGGCCAATGCCGCTGCCTTCCGTCAATGCGGCCAGGGGTTCCGGCGCCATCTTCACTTCGAATTCACCACTTACAAGGGGCATTCCCGCATCTCCTCTCAGTCAGGCCGGCTCTTTCGCCAACGCATGCAGTTTCAGGATGGTACTCCAGTTGCGCGTGGTCACCGCGTCGCCCAGGGCCTTGCCCATGGCAGCAGCGGCCCGGCTGGCCAGCACGCCGTCCGCGCACCACAGGTAGGCCGCCCAGCGGCCCAGCGCAAAGGCCTCCGGCGTCCATTCCTGGTTCGCCAGCGGCTGCAGCTTGCTGAGGTCGGCCACGTTGCTGAGCACCGCCACCATCAGGCGCGACGGGTCATCCGCCACCTCGCACAGGCAATTGTCTTCGACCACCTCATCCAGCTGGGCCGCGTCCAACACGGTCACGCGCGAGCCCACGCCCAGCTTCAGCACCATGGCCTCTTCGATCCGCGTGGCGGACTGGGCAGCTTCCTTTCGGCTGCAATCGAACACCACGTTCCCACTGTTCAGCAAGGTACGGACGCCGGTATAGCCGAGTTCGCCCAGCAGCTTGCGCAAATCGGCCATCGCCACCCTCTTGGCGCGGCCCACATTAATGCCGCGCAACAGGGCAATCTGCCGCGTTGTGCTCATTCACTCCTCCTGTTGTTTTGTGCGCAGTATGCGGCAGGCCGGGCAAACACAGCGCCCGGCTGCCAGCTCAGGCATGCAGCCGGGCATCAGCGTGCGGCACCTCGCTGTCTTCGCCCGGCGTGACGCGCGGGATACGCAGCACGAAGCTGGCGCCGTGGCCGAGCACGCTGCTCACTGTGATCGAGCCGGCAAACTGCTTGACGATCAGGTTATAGACGATGTTCAGGCCCAGACCGGTGCCGCCCTGGCCGCGGCGGGTGGTCACGAAGGGGTCGAACACCTTGTCCAGCATATCGGGCGGAATGCCCTTGCCGTTGTCCACCACCTGCATTTCCACCCAGTCGCCGTCGCTCATCACATTGATGGCGATGCGGCCCGGCATGTCGGCGTCGAAAGCATGGTCCACGCAGTTCAGCGTGAGGTTGGTGATGATCTGGGCCAGCGCGCCGGGATAACTGTCGAGCACGATATCGCCCGGGCAGGTGATGGCCACCACGATGCGGGTCTTCTTCAGCCGCGGCTGCAGGCTGGACACCACCTCATCGATGTATTCGCGCAGCTCGAAACGGCGGCGCGCTTCGCTCACCTGGTCCACCGCAATTTGCTTGAAGCTGTGGATCAGGTGGGCCGCGCGGTAGGCGTTGTTCATGATGAGGCGCGCGCTCTCGCCCGCCGTCTCGATGTATTTGAGAATCTCGGACTTCTTCACCGTGCCGCCGGTAACGGCCTTGTGCACGTCTTCCGTGGCCTCGGCCAGCACCGAGGCGCTGGTGAGTGCGATGCCGACCGGCGTGTTGATTTCATGCGCCACGCCGGCCACCAGGCCGCCCAGCGAGGCGAGGCGCTCGGCTTGCAGCAGCGATTCCTGGGTCTGGCGCAGATTGTCCAGCGCCTGCGCCGTTTCCAGTGCGGAACGGCGCGCTTCATCCTCGGCCTGCCGGGTGCGCCCGATAATGGCCTTCACGCGGCGCTGGATGGCATTGAAGCCGCGGATCACGTCGCCCAGTTCGTCGGCACGTTTTTCCGGCAGCTCCACCACCTCGTCGCTGCCGCGCGTGGCCAGTTCGAACAGGCCGTCGCGCAGCTTCTTGATGGGGTCGAACACAATGCGCAGGCTGAGCGCGAGCGCCACCACCAGGATCAGGTCCAGCAGCAGCACCTCGATGACCTTGCGCCGGATTTCATTGGCCAGCGTGGCTTCGATCTGCTCGCGGCTGAAATTGACGACCACGCGGCCCACGATCACAGGCCGCAGGCTGCTGCCGACTGAACCGGCATCGCGGTAGCCCAGGTCGGCCACCACCGGCGTCCCGCCCACGGGATCGTCGCCGCCTACATTGGTAATTACGCCATCGCGGCCGCGCTGCTTGCCGGAGAACAGGCCAACCGAAGTGTCGTAGACGCGGATTGCCACCAGTTCCGGCGGCATCATCTCGGCGGACACGATATTGTCCACCTTGGCCTTGTCCAGGTCCCACAGGGCGGACGGCAGGCTGGTTTGCAGGCGCGTGAGGACGCCGTCGCGCAGGCGCTGGTTATTGGTCTCCAGCTCATGCTGCAGGCTGTACTGCGCATAAGTACCGGAAATGCCGAGCACTACTGTAACGATGACGACGAACAGGCAAGTCAGCCGTCCCTGAATCCCGAACATTCCACGCTCCTTGCCAACAGAGAGTTTCAATGTAAGTGAATTAATGCTGATTAGCAAGATGAGCCAGGGGCTCATCTGCCACAGTTTTCCCCACTTCCAGATAGCTACTTTCTCTTCGGCAATGATAATATCAGGTGCACGAGGGAGAACGAGATGAACGCTGGCTACCGACATCTGCCCCTGTCCGGTGTGAAGCCGGGCATGGTGCTCGCGACAGAGTTATTGGACCTGCAAGGGCATATGCTGCTGCCCCAGGGCACGGTGCTGACCGAGGCCATGCTGTCGCACATGCCGCGCCACGGCATCACTTCGCTTCCCGTCGAACAGGAGCCGATGAGTGTGGAAGAACTGGCCGCCATGCAGGCCGCCCAGCGCGAACGCCTGGCTTACCTGTTCCGCAAGACGGGCGAAGGTGAAGATGACTGGGCCGCCAATGCGCTGCGCCAGCTGGTCACGCTGCACCGCATCGGTCCGGAGGCGCCATGAGCAACCAGCTCAGCTATGACGACGTGGTGCGCACGCTGGAAGACCTGCCCTCGCTGCCTGCGGTGGTCATGGAACTGCTCAACAGCATCGACTCCGATGACGTGGACGTCTCCGTGCTGGCGCGCAAGGTCTCGCACGACCAGGCGCTCACGGCCAAGACCCTGCGCCTGGCCAATTCCTCGGTTTACAGCCTGCAGGTCAAGGTCACCACGATCCAGCAGGCGATTACCTTCCTCGGCTTTGAAGCCACGCGCAACCTGATTACGGCGGCGGCGGTGACCGGCTGCTTTGCCGAAAGCGCCTGCCCCGGCTTCGACCACAAGGCCTTCTGGCGCCACTCGGTGGCGAGCGCCGCCTGCGCCAAGGTGCTGGCGCGCCATATGCGCTTCAACCAGGACTACGCCTTCACGGCAGGGTTGCTGCACGATATCGGCCGCCTGGTGCTGGTGAGCTGCTTCCCGCAGCAGTATGCCGCCGTGCTGGCCTACCGCGCGGAACAGGACTGCTACCTGCTGGACGCCGAACGCGCCATCCTGGGCGTGGACCATGTGGAAGCCGGCCTGGCATTGGCCGAACACTGGAATTTTTCGGATACGATGCGGCTCGCCATCGGCGGCCACCATGCGCCCGAAGCGCCGGGCGCAGGATTCCTGGCCACCATCATTCACGTGGCCGACGTGGTAGTGCATGCGCTGGACCTGGCGCAGCAGCCGGATGACCTGGTGCCGCCGCTGTCCAATGTGGCCTGGCATGCCCTGTCACTGAACGAACAGTTCTGCATGCAGCTGTTCCGCGAGACCGAACTGCAGTTCGAAGAGATCTCGCAAGTATTGCTGGCTTGATGCAATAGCCTGACGCGGCCGGAACCGCAGTTCCAGCCGCCCGGGCGGGCTTCAGTGCGCGTAGTTGCCGCCGTTGCCGCCTTCCTTCTGCTGCTGTGGCTGCGCCTGCTGTGCCGCCTTGTCTTCTGGCTTCGGACGGCCCTGGGCGTCGGACAGACGGTATTTGGTGCGGCGGTCGCCCATCAGGTCGCGCAGGTCGCGGATGCTCATGCCGGTCACTTCATGCATGCGGATCAGCAGCGAGGCGCCGACCGGCAGGCGGTGGTGGCGGATCTTGCTGATGACCGGCGGCGCCACTTCCAGCAGACGCGACAGTGCAGCATCGTTCTTCAGCTGCATTTTGCCGAGCAGAATATCCAGCAGGTGATTGGGGTTGTAACTTTCTTGTGATGCCAAAGCGTGGTGTGCCATGATTGATCCTCGTCGATATAGTTGGTTAGTAAAACGCCACTACTTTTGGTGGCGAATGGGCCGGCCGCCTTCGGATCTTCGCTTATCAATACAACAAGATAATAGACCCGAAAAAGCCCGCTCCAACTTTGCGATCCCAGACAAGGATTGACTTACGTCAACCATTTGCTGAAATCTTGACAACAATGTTATTTCAACACATGGGGCCACTGTGTGGCGCACGCAAGAACTTTCAGGAAATTGTTACAAAAAGCAGTTTTTCTCCTTGATAACAAAGGAAAATTTATCTTTCCAGAAGGCAGCTGGAAGCGCTTTCAAGCCGTGGTATCGACACGGCTGCCGGGCGCCGGTTTGGCGGCCTCCTGCGACTGTTTCAGTTGCTCTCGGGTAAGAAAATCGCGCTGCTCGCGCTCCTCGGCTTGGCGGCTGCGCTGGGCCTGGGCCCGCTCGCTTTCCGCGCGCTGCAGCGCCTGCCGCTGGTCGTTCTGCGCCTCGCGTTCACGCACACGTTCGATGCGGCGTTCCGCCACCGCGGCATTGCTGGACTGGATGGGGCTGATGGCCATGGCTGCTCCTTGATGAGTTACTAACAATGTAGTGTGGAAAGCCTGTCAATTCAAGGGCTTGGCCGTTTACGGTAAACTCCCGCAATGCAGAAAAAAGTATTTATCAAAACCTTCGGCTGTCAGATGAACGAGTACGACTCGGACAAGATGGCCGACTTGCTCGGTGCCAGCGATGGACTGGTGCGCACTGAATCCCCGGAAGAAGCCGACGTTATCCTCCTCAACACCTGCTCGGTGCGCGAGAAAGCGCAGGAAAAGGTGTTTTCGGACCTGGGCGTGTTCCGCAAGCTGAAACAGAACAAGCCCGAACTGCTGATCGGCGTGGGCGGCTGCGTGGCCTCGCAGGAAGGCGAAGCCATCGTCAAGCGCGCGCCGCATGTGGACATGGTGTTTGGCCCGCAGACCCTGCACCGCCTGCCCAAGATGATCGAGCTGCGCCGACACAGCGGACGGCCGCAGGTAGATATCAGCTTCCCCGAAATCGAAAAATTCGACCACCTGCCGCCGGCGCGGGTGGAAGGCGCATTCGCCTACGTCTCCATCATGGAAGGCTGCAGCAAATACTGCAGCTACTGCGTAGTGCCTTACACGCGCGGTGAAGAAGTGTCGCGCCGCTTCGACGACGTGCTGACCGAAGTGGCGGGCCTGGCGGCGCAGGGCGTGAAGGAAGTCATGCTGCTGGGGCAGAACGTCAACGCCTTCCGCGGCGAGATGGCGGACGGCCAGCAGGCCGACTTCGCGCTGCTGATTGAATACGTGGCGGCGATTCCCGGCATCGAGCGCATCCGCTTCGTCACCAGCCATCCCAAGGAATTCACGCAGCGCCTGGTGGACTGCTACGCCAATATTCCGCAGCTGGCCGACCACCTCTACCTGCCAGCGCAGCACGGCTCGGACAAGGTGCTGAACGCCATGAAGCGCGGCTATACAGCGCTGGAATACAAATCGATTATCCGCAAGGTGCGCGCGGTGCGGCCGAATATCACGATCGCTTCGGACTTTATCGTCGGCTTCCCCGGCGAGACGGATGAAGACTTCGCAGCCATGATGAAGCTGATCGAGGACGTGGACTTCGACAACAGCTTCAGCTTCATTTTCAGCAAGCGTCCCGGCACGCCGGCTGCGAGCCTGGCCGACGACACGCCGCAGGAAGCCAAGCTGGCCCGCCTGCAGCGCCTGCAGGCCCTGATCGACACGCAGACCCGCCGCCATAGCGAAGCCATGGTCGGGCAGACCATGCAGGTGCTGGTGGAAGGCCCATCCAAGCAAGGCGGCCGCGAACTGCAGGGACGCGCCAGTAATACCCGTACGGTGTTCTTCGATGGTGGCGACGCGGCAGAGCGCTTGCATGGCAAGATGGTCTCCGTGTGCATCACCGAAAGCCTTTCGTACTCCCTGCGCGGCGAACTGGTCGCCGCGCCCCTGAATGGATAAGCATTGAAAACAAAGACCCCTGTACAGCCGCACTACTTCACGCCTGAACCGCTGGATAACACGCGCTTGGCGAATCTCTGCGGTCCACTGGACGAAAACCTGCGCCAGATCTCGGCCGCGCTGGACGTGACCATTTTCCGCCGCGGCGAGAAATTCATCGTCAGCGGCGAAAATGCGGAGCGCGCGGTGCAGATCCTGGAGCGCTTCTGGGACGTGGCGGACAAATCCATCGCCGTGGAAGAAGTGCAGCTCGCGCTGGTGGAGCAGCGCACCAGCAGCGCGCCTGCCGAAGACGGCGAGCCGCAGGAAGAGCCGCCGTTCAACGATCCGGATATCAGCAGCCCCGTACTGAAAACACGCCGCACCGACCTGCGCGGCCGCACGCCGCACCAGATCCGCTACCTGCGCAATATCCTCGAACACGACATCAGCTTCGGCATCGGGCCTGCGGGCACCGGAAAGACCTACCTGGCCGTGGCCTGCGCCGTGGATGCGCTGGAGCGCGACGCCGTGCAGCGCATCATCCTTACCCGCCCGGCAGTGGAAGCGGGCGAGCGCCTCGGCTTCCTGCCGGGCGATATGGCGCAGAAGGTCGACCCCTACCTGCGTCCCCTGTACGACGCGCTGTATGACCTGCTGGGCTTTGACCGCACGCAGAAGCTGTTCGAAAAAGGCACCATCGAAATCGCGCCGCTGGCCTATATGCGCGGGCGCACGCTGAACCACGCCTTCGTCATTCTCGATGAAGCGCAGAACACGACGGTGGAACAGATGAAGATGTTCCTGACCCGTATCGGCTTTGGCAGCAAGGCCGTGGTGACGGGCGACGTCACGCAGGTGGACCTGCAAAAGCACCAGAAATCCGGCCTGGTGGATGCGGCGCAAGTGCTGCACCAGGTGCGCGGCATTGCCTTCAGCCAGTTCACCAGCACCGACGTGGTGCGCCATCCGCTGGTGGGGCGCATCGTGGACGCCTACGACAAGGCGCACCAGAGCACGGCCGACATCGCGCCGCTGCTCACGCCAGCCAAAACAAAGACAACAACAACACGCAATGTCCGAAAAAAATAAGCTGACCCTGTCGGTGCAATACGCCGACGACCGCCTGGCAGAGAGCATCACCCGTCCCATGATCCGCAAATGGGTAAAGGCCGCACTGTTCGCGCCGGCCGAATTCACCATTCGCTTTGTGGATGCAGAAGAAGGACAGTCCCTGAACCGCGAATACCGGGGCAAGGACTACGCGACGAATGTGCTGACTTTCGCCTACAACGAAGGCGAAGAGATCGCTGACGACGAACCCACGCGCGCCGACATCATCCTGTGCACCGACGTCCTGCAGCGCGAAGCGGCAGAACAAAAGAAGTCAGTCGAAGAACACACGGCCCACCTGATCGTGCACGGCGTGCTGCACGCCCAAGGCTACGACCACGAAGACGACGAGGAAGCCGCCGAAATGGAATCCCTCGAAACCGAGCTCCTCGCCACCCTCGGCTACCCCAACCCCTACGCCTGAGACCGCTACACCCTGACACCCTGGGGTCAGGCACCGGCTGTCATACTGACACAGTGGGGCCTGACCCCATGGTGTCAGTCGGCGTTGCGCTGTTTGCGGAGGGCGAGCCAGCCGGCGATGACGGTGAAAGCGGCAACGATGCTGGCGATGATCCAGAAGCCGTCGGCGTCGTCCGCCAGCGGAATGCCGCCGACGTTCATGCCCAGCAGGCCTGCGATCAGGTTGATCGGCAAGGCCAGCACCGTCACGATGGTCAGCACGTACAGGCTGCGGTTGTTGGCTTCGTTGACGGCCGCCGCCAGTTCTTCCTGCAGCAGCTTGATGCGTTCCTGCAGCGCCGCCATGTCGCTCAGTACCACCGCAAATTCTTCGCTCGATTCACGCAGTTCCTGCCTGTCCTGCGCCGCCACCCAGGCGGGAGGACGCTGCAGCAGGCGGAACAGGGCGGCCGGTTCCGGCGCCAGCAGCCGCTGCAGGCGCACCAGCACCCGGCGCAGCGAGCCCAGGCCCGCACGCTTGTATTGCAGCTTGCCCGACAGCAGTTTGTCTTCAATGCTGTCGACCTTCAGCGTGGCGTCGCGCACGATGCGCGTGAGCACGTCGGCCTGGTCGCGCAGCAGGTGGGTCAGCAGCTCCATAGTCGAGGCCATTGTTTCACCGCGGTGCACGGCCTGCCGCAGGCGTTCGATCGATTGCAGCGGCTTGCGCCGCGCACTGACCACCAGCCGCCGGTCCACGCTCAGCGACAGGCTGGAAATATCCGAGGGCTCAAAACTGAAATCATGCAGCACATCGTTGACCACGGCCACCAGCGTATCGTCGGCCTGCTCGATGCGGGTGGAGCGCGCGCCGTCGTGCAGGCTGTCGTAGAACTCCTGCGCCAGCGCGGTGTGGTCGTGCAGCCATTTTTCGCTGGCCGTGTTGGCGAGATTGAAGTGCAGCCAGAGGAATTCATCCTCCGCCGTGTCCCGGCCCAGCCACGCAATGGCTTCGCCCGCCTCAATCGGCAGCGGCGCCCCGCGCCCGAACAGATAGCCGCACACCAGGCCGCTCTGGTCCGAGCCGTAAGTCATTTGCATGCATCCACCCTCATTCGTGCCGGCCGGAATGGCCCGTGCCGAGCTTAGCAAACGAATGTGACGGCAATTTGACAGCCGCCACCTTGGAAAAAACCATTGCAATGTTGCAACAACGTCAAAAACGATGGCCGTCCGTCATTTGGTGTATCCTACGTCTCTTCGGAACAAAGGCTTTAAGCCAATTATGCAAGAGCACTCTAGTAGCGTCAGGAATGACGCTAAACCACATCGATCGCTCCTGGAGCGACTCACCGCCCTGATTTCCCCTGAGCCCGAGAACCGCTCGGAACTGCTCGAAGTCCTGCACGAAGCCCACGAACGCAACCTGATCGATGCCGATGCGCTGTCGATGATCGAAGGCGTGTTCCAGGTATCCGATCTGTCCGCGCGCGACATCATGGTGCCGCGTTCGCAGATGGACGTGATCGACATTTCGAAACCCATCGAGGAATGGATGCCGCTGGTGCTGGAAACGGCCCACTCGCGCTTCCCCGCCATCGAGGGTGAACGCGACAAGGTGGTCGGCATCCTGCTGGCAAAAGACCTGCTGCGCTACTACGCGCAGGAGTCCTTCGACGTGCGCGATATGCTGCGCCCCGCCATCTTCATTCCGGAATCGAAGCGCCTGAATGTGCTGCTGCGCGATTTCCGCGCCAACCACAATCACATGGCCATCGTGGTCGATGAATACAGCGGCGTGGCCGGCCTGATCACCATCGAGGACGTGCTGGAGCAGATCGTCGGCGATATCGAAGACGAATACGATTTCGACGAAGAGGAAGACAATATCCTCTCCATCAAGGAAGGCCAGCACGGCCCGCGCTGGCGCGTGAAGGCGCTGACCGAAATCAGCCAGTTCAACGAAGAACTCGACACCGGCCTGTCCGATGAAGATGCGGACACCATCGGCGGCTTCGTCGCCCAGCACCTGGGCCGCATGCCGCACAAGGGCGATGAATTCGACATCGGCAACCTGCGCTTCGAAGTGCTGCGCGCCGATGCCCGCCAGATCCACGTGCTGACCGTGGAGAAGCTGCCCCCGTCCATCGACGAGCAGGACTGATGCGCTTTCGCCGCGCCCAACCCGGCGAAACGCCAGCTCCCGCACGCAGTACCCGCAGCAGAATGATCATCGCCGCGCTGGCTGGCGCGGCGAGCGTGTTCTCCTTCGCGCCTTTTGGCTGGTGGCCCTTGCAGCTGCTGTGCCTCGCCGTACTGTTCTACCAGGTGCTGCGCGCCTCTTCGGTGAAAGCGTCCGCGCTGGTCGGCTGGGCCTTCGGCTTCGGCTGGTGCCTGGCCGGCGTGCACTGGCTCTACGTGGCCCTGAACCGTTTCGGCGAACTGGCCGCGCCGCTGGCCGCCATCTCTATTGCGCTACTGGCCGTCTTCATGGGCGGCTACTCGGCGCTGGCCATGGGCGCAGGCGCCTGGCTGCGCAAGCGCTTCGCCATGCCGCTGCCTGCCGCAAACCTCCTGCTGCTGCCTGCGCTGTGGGCTATCGGCGAATGGGCGCGCGGCTGGGTCTTCACCGGTTTTTCCTGGGCTTCCGCAGGCTACGCACATAACGTTTCGCCGCTCTCCGGCTTCGCGCCGGTGCTGGGCGTGTACGGCATCAGCTGGCTGGTGGCACTGAGCGCAGGCGCCCTGCTCCTGCTGATGCACCGCACGCGCGCCACTGCACTGGCTCTGATCGCCGTGATCTGGGGCGCGGGTTTCGGCCTGCAATACGTGCAATGGACCCAGGCCGAGGGCAAACCGCTATCCGTGCGCCTCGTGCAGGGCAATATCGCGCTCAAGGCAAAGTTTGACCCGAACCACATGCAGTCCACGCTGCGCCAGTACCAACAGGCCGTGATGGCCGCCCCGGCGGACCTGATCGCCACGCCGGAAACGGCTGTGCCCCTGTTCCCGCACCAGCTGCCTGCGGGCTACCTGGACAGCTTCGGCCAGTTCGCGCGCCGCAGCGGCAGCTCGATCGTGCTGGGCATTCCGCTGATGGATAGCCCTTCGCAATATTCGAACAGCGTGATCGGCCTCGCCCCAATGCTCGGACCGAAACCCTACCGCTACGACAAGCACCACCTGGTGCCCTTCGGCGAATTCATTCCGCCCGGCTTCCGCTGGTTCACAAACCTGATGCAGATTCCGCTGGGCGACCAGACTCGCGGCGCCGTGCTGCAGCCGGCCTTCCGCGTGAAGGACCAGCGCGTGCTGCCGAATATCTGCTACGAGAACCTGTTTGGCGAGGAAATCGCCCTGCAGCTGGCGGAAGATGCGCAGCCCGCTACCGTGCTGCTGAATGTGTCGGAACTGGCCTGGTACGGCGAATCGCTGGCCATTCCCCAGCATTTGCAGATTTCGCAGATGCGCACCCTGGAGACGGGCCGCCCCATGCTGAGCGCCACCAACAGCGGCGCCACGGTCATGATCGACCACCAGGGCATTGTGAAAGCCAGCCTGCCCTGGTACCAGCCGGGCGTGCTGAATACCACCGTGCAGGGCATGGGCGGCACCACGCCCTATATCCTGCTGCAGAATCGCCTCATCCTGGCGCTTGCCGCTTTGGCCCTTATCGCGGCCTGTCTGTGGTCCAAATCTCTACAAGTCCGCGCTAAAAACCGCTAAAATGAGTCGTTTTGGCGAACCAATAACGCTCGCGCCTGCGCGCGCCACTGAAGAACGAAGATGCTGACATTCCAACAAATTATCCTGACCCTGCAATCCTACTGGGACAAGCAGGGCTGCGCGCTGCTCCAGCCTTACGACATGGAAGTCGGGGCGGGCACTTTCCACACCGGTACCTTCCTGCGCGCGATCGGCCCCGAGCCATGGCGCGCGGCCTATGTGCAGCCATCGCGCCGTCCGAAGGATGGCCGCTACGGCGAGAACCCGAACCGCGGCCAGCACTATTACCAGTACCAGGTGGTGCTGAAGCCTGCGCCGGAAAATATCCTCGACCTGTATCTGGGTTCGCTGGAAGCGCTGGGCCTGGACCTGAAGCAGAACGACGTGCGCTTCGTGGAAGACGACTGGGAAAGCCCGACCCTGGGCGCCTGGGGCCTGGGCTGGGAAGTCTGGCTGAACGGCATGGAAGTCACCCAGTTCACCTACTTCCAGCAAGTGGGCGGCCTGGATTGCAAGCCGGTGCTGGGCGAAATCACTTACGGCATCGAGCGCCTCGCCATGTACCTGCAGGGCGTGGAGAACATGTACGACCTGGTGTGGACCGAGCTGGAAGAGAACGGCGTGAAGCGCAAGTTCACCTACGGCGACGTGTTCCACCAGAACGAAGTGGAGCAGTCGGCCTATAACTTCGAGCATTCGAACACCGAGCTGCTGTTCCAGCAATTCGCCAACCACGAATCCGAAGCCAAGCGCCTGATCGAGCTGCAACTGACGCTGCCTGCCTATGAGCAGATCATGAAGGCCTCTCACAGCTTCAACCTGCTGGATGCGCGCGGCGCCATCTCGGTAACCGAGCGCGCCGCCTATATCGGCCGTGTGCGCGCGCTGTCGCGCATGGTGGCGCAGGCCTACTACGATTCCCGCGAACGCCTTGGCTTCCCGATGCTGGCATCTGCATAAAGATACAAGAACATGACTCAAACTCTGCTCATCGAACTGCTGACCGAAGAACTGCCGCCGAAGGCGCTCGCCAAACTGGGCGCAGCCTTCAGCGCCGGCATCGTCAATGGCCTGAAATCGCGCGACTTCCTGGAAGACGGCAGCGAAGCCACTACCTATGCCACGCCGCGCCGCCTGGCCTTATCCATCACCAAGGTGCGCGCCACTTCGCCGGACAAATCGATCCGCGAAAAAGTGCTGCCGGTTTCCGTGGCGCTCGACGCCTCCGGCAACCCAACCGCGCCGCTGGCCAAGAAGCTGGCCGCGCTGGGCTTCCCCGACCTGAAAGTGAGCGACCTGGAACGCGCGCAGGACGGCAAGGCCGAAAGCTTCTTCTACACCTACACGGCGCCGGGCTCGCAGCTGCAGGCCGGCGTGCAGGCTGCGCTGGAAGAATCCGTGGCCAAGCTGCCGATTCCGAAGGTGATGAGCTACCAGCGCCCGGACGGCGAGACCGTGCAGTTCGTGCGCCCGGCGCACAGCCTGATCGCGCTGCATGGCGAGACCGTGCTGCCATTGACCCTGCTGGGCCTCACCGCATCGAACAAGACCGACGGCCACCGCTTCCTGACGGCGCCCGGCCAGCGGAGCGTGACCGTGCCGAGCGCGGATGCCTACGCTGCCACGCTGGTGGAAAAAGCCAGGGTGGTGCCAAGCTTCGAAGCGCGCAAGGAACAGATCCGCGCATCCCTGCTGCAGAAAGCCGGCGCCGACCAGGTGCTGATGCCGGAAGCGCTGCTGGACGAAGTGACCTCGCTGGTGGAATGGCCGGTGGTCTACGAATGCCACTTCGAGGAACAGTACCTTTCGGTACCGCAGGAATGCCTGATCCTGACGATGCAGACCAACCAGAAATACTTCGCGCTGACGGACACCAACGGCAAGCTGCGCTCGCGCTTCCTGATCGTCTCCAACATCGCCACCGATACGCCGCAAGCCATTATCGGCGGCAATGAGCGCGTGGTGCGCCCGCGCCTGTCCGACGCCAAGTTCTTCTTCGAGCAGGACAAGAAAAAGACCCTGGAATCGCGCCTGCCGCTGCTGAAGAACGTGGTCTACCACAACAAGCTGGGCACCCAGGCCGAACGCAGCGACCGCGTAACCGCGCTGGCCACCGCCATCGCCGCCAAACTGGGGGCAGACGTGAAGCTGGCCGAACGCGGCGCGCGCCTGTCCAAGGCCGACCTGCTGACCGATATGGTAGGCGAGTTCCCTGAGCTGCAGGGCATCATGGGCACTTACTACGCGCGCCACGACGGCGAGCCGGAAGAAGTGGCGCTGGCCGCCTCCGAACACTACCAGCCGCGCTTCGCGGGCGATGCGCTGCCGACGACCAACACGGGCACCGCCGTCGCGCTGGCCGACAAGCTGGAAACCCTGGGCGGCATCTGGGCCATCGGCCTGCAGCCGACCGGCGACAAGGACCCGTTCGCGCTGCGCCGCCACGCCCTCGGCGTGCTGCGCATGCTGATCGAAAAGCGCCTGCCGCTGACCATCAGCGGCCTGCTGGCCGATGCGGCAAAGCAGTTCGCCGCCGTACCGAACTTCAAGGACCCGACGGCCGACGTGGCAGCCTTCATGCTGGACCGCCTGCGCGGCATCCTGCGCGACCGCAATTTCACGCCAAACGAGATCGAAGCCGTGGTGGCCCAGAATCCGGACCGCCTGGACGATATCGTGCAGCGCCTGGAAGCCGTGCAGGCCTTCGCCGCGCTGCCGGAAAGCGCATCGCTGGCTGCCGCCAACAAGCGCATCACCAATATCCTGAAGAAGAACGAGGAAGCGCTGGCCCAGGCCTCCACCGTCAACCCTGCCCTGCTGCAGGACACGGCCGAGAAGAACCTGGCCGCCGCCGTCACCCGTGTGCAACCGGAAGTCGATGCGGCCTTTGCGCGCGGCGACTTCACCGGCACGCTGAAAACGCTGGCCCAGCTGCGCGACGACGTGGATGCCTTCTTCAACGACGTGATGGTGATGGCCGACGATATCGCGCTGCGCAACAACCGTCTTGCCCTGCTGTCTTCGCTGCACGGCATGATGAACCGCGTGGCCGACATCTCGAAACTGGCTGCCTGATATGCCCCAGCTCAAGCTCGTCATCCTCGACCGCGACGGCGTAATCAATCACGATTCGCCGGACTTCATCAAGTCGCCGGAGGAATGGATTCCCGTTCCCGGCTCGCTGGAAGCGATCGCCCGCCTGAACCAGGCGGGTTATCGCGTCGTGGTGGCGTCCAACCAGTCCGGCATTGCGCGCCAGTTCTTCGATATCACCATCCTGAACGCCATCCACGCCAAGATGCACCGTATGGCGCAGCAGGTGGGCGCCGATATCGATGCCGTGTTCTTCTGCCCACATGCGGCGGCGGACAACTGCGACTGCCGCAAACCCAAGCCCGGCATGTATGCGGAAATCGCCAAGCGCTACCAGGTAAGCCTGAAAGGCGTGCCGACGGTAGGCGATTCCCTGCGCGACCTGCAGGCCGGTTTCATCGCCGGCTGCGCGCCCTACCTGGTGTTGACCGGCAAAGGCGAGAAAACAGCGGCCACGGGAGGCCTCCCACCCGGTACAATGACTTTTCCCGACCTTGCGGCCACGGTGCAGCACCTGCTGAAAAACCCCGTGGCGCCGGCCGCCAATTGATTCTGATGGAGTCCAGCATTGCGTAACACCGTTCTGTTCTTGCGTTCCCTGCTGTTCACGCTGCTGATGGTGGTCGCCACCGTAGTGTGGTGCTTCGTCTGCATGCTGGCCGCGCCGCTGCCTTACAACAAACGGTATTACGTCACCTCGCGCTGGAACGTCTTCATCGTGTGGGCCGCGAAAGCGATCTGCGGCATCGAGTATGAATTCAAGGGCTACGAGAATTTCCCGGACGGCCCGGCCATCATCCTGTCCAAGCACCAGTCGGCGTGGGAAACCATCTTCCTGCTGGCGAATCTTCCGCGTCCGCTGGTCTTCGTGTTCAAGAAGGAGATTCTTTATATTCCTTTCTTCGGCTGGGGCATTGCGCTGCTGCGCATGATCCCGATCGACCGCAAGCAGGGCAAGAACGCGTTCAAGCAGGTGGTCGCGCACGGCAGGCGCAGGCTGAAAGACGGCCAATGGATTATCATGTTCCCGGAAGGGACCCGCATTCCGGTTGGCCAGGCCGGAAAGTACAAGAGCGGCGGCACCCGCCTCGCGGTGGAAACCAATACGCCGGTGGTGCCGATTGCGCTGAACTCCGGTGAATGCTGGCCAAAGAATTCGTTTATCAAGCGTCCTGGCAAAATCACGGTCTCGGTAGGCAAGCCGATATCGTCTGAAGGCCAGACCGCAGATGGCATGATGGAACAGGTGGAACAGTGGATAGAATCAGAAATGCGCGTCATTTCGCCCCACGCTTACAACGCTGGCTAGACGATCTCGCAACCGCGAAATCCACGCCGGCAGCAGATGCAGGCGTGAATCAGCTCGACCTGTTTGCCAGTGCAGCCAATTCCGATGCGGCGCCCGCCGCACCGCTCCCCGTACCGCCTCCATCTTCCTTCCCCGTTCCCGGTCCTGCCACCGTCAACCTGCTGCGGCCACCGATCCAGCTGCGCAAACCCGATCCGGTCCTTACGCCGCCTGTAGCGGGCGAATCGAAGCGCCAGCTGCTGGTGGGGGAATTCGTGCTCGAATACGTGCTGCGCCGCTCCACGCGCCGCTCCATCGGTTTCATGATCGACGATGATGGCCTGCGCGTCACGGCGCCGAAGCGCTGCGCGCTGGCCGACATCGACAATGCCATCCGCGCAAAACAGCACTGGATACTGACCAAGCTCGATGAGCGCCGCCAGCGCCGCGCCGCACGGCTGGAAAAACCGCCGGTAGCGTGGGAAGACGGCGCCCGCATTCCCTATCTGGGAGCGGACCTCACGCTGCGCCTGTATTCCGCGCCGCGCAACCGCACCGACTACAATCCGGCCACGCAGGAACTGGCCATGGGGCTGGTGCAGGGCGCGACCGAAGAGCTGGTGAAGGAACGCGTAAAGTCCTGGCTGAAGCAGCAGGCCGAAGGCCTGTTCAAGCAGCGCCTGGACCTGTATGCGGCGCGGCTGGGCGTGCAGTATGCGGACTTTTCGCTGTCCTCGGCCGACACGCGCTGGGGTTCCTGCACCGTGCAGCGCACAATACGCCTGAACTGGAAGCTGATGCACTTCTCGCTGCCGCTGGTCGACTACGTGGTGGCGCACGAACTGGCGCACATCCTGGAGATGAACCACAGCGCCCGCTTCTGGGCGCATGTGGGCCGCATCTACCCGCAATACGAGGAAGCCAAGCAGCTGCTGCGCCGCCGCGCGCAGGAACTGCCGGTCATGTTCTAGAGCCAGCCTGCCTCGCGGGCGATGCGGAAGGCTTCCACGCGGTTGCCCGCATTCAGCTTGCTGATGGCCTCCGACAGGTAATTCCGCACCGTCCCCTCGGACAGCGACAACTGCTTCGCGATATCCGCGCCGCTGCGGCCCTCACCCGCCAGCCGCAGCACCTGGCGTTCCCGCTCGCTGAGCGGATCTTCCGCGCCACTCCAGCTTTCCAGCGCCAGCTCGGGCGCAATTGCCCTGCCGCCGCCATGCACGGTGCGGATCGCCGCGGCGAGCGACTCGGACGGCGCGTCCTTCAGCAGGTAGCCGCGCACGCCGGCCGCCATGGCGCGGCGCAGGTAGCCGGAACGCGCGAAGGTGGTCACGATGATGACGCGCGCCGCATCGCCGCGCTGCGCCAGGGCAGTGGCCAGCTCAAGGCCGGTCATCTGCGGCATCTCGATATCCGTCAGCACAATATCCGGCGTGAGCTGGGCGCATAGCGCCAGCGCGTCCCGCCCATTGCGCGCCTGCCCCACCACATCGAGGTCCGGCTCCAGCTTCAACAGGGCGGCGAGTGCCCCCAGCACCAGCGACTGGTCTTCTGCGATCAGCACGCGGATCATGCGAAACCTCCCATCGGCAAACGCAGCTCCAGCGACAGGCCGCGCGCCACCTCCACCCTCAGCTGGCCACCAAGCGACGCCACCCGCTCCTGCATGCCGCGCAGGCCATTGCCCTGCTCCAGCGCCTGCAGCGAATCGAGCTTGCCGCCATCATCGCGGATATGGCAGACCAATACACCATCATTCAGCCTGACGCTGACCTCGCAGCGCTTCGCGTCCGCGTGGCGCAGAATGTTCGTCACCGCTTCGCGCAGGGACAGCGACAGCACGCTCTCCGCAGTCGCCGGCATGGTCAGCGGCTCTATATTGGCGTCGAGCGTGACGTTGGCGGCTGCCAGCGCGGCGCGGGCCTGCGCCAGTTCATGCGCGAAACCGGTCTGGCGGTAGCCGCTGACGGCGCTGCGCACTTCCGCCAGCGCCTGCCGGGCATTGGTTTCGATATCCTTGATCTCGCGCCGCGAAGCCTCGGGATCGCGGTCGAGCAGGCGCCCCGCCAGTTCGGCCTTGAGCGTGATCAGCGACAGCGTATGGCCCAGCAGGTCATGCATATCGCGCGAGATGCGTTCACGCTCCGCAATGCGCGCCAGGTGTTCCACCTCTTCCTGCTTGCGCAGCAGCTGCCAGTGCTTGCGCTTCAGCGTTGCATCCATCACGCTCGCGATGCCGACCGGCACACCCACTGCGAGCGTGGGCATCAGGAAGCTGAGCGGCAGGTCGACCACAAGCGCGATGACTGCAGCGCCGGCGAGGATGGCCGCAATCGTGGCGTAGGCGTAGCGGCGGTTCTCGATGCCGGCGCACATGGCGGCGCCGAAGATGAACATGGTGGAAGCGCCGAAATTGAACGGCGCCCATGCAACGCCAAGTGCGAAAGTGGCGAGCAGCAGCGGCGCCAGGCGCTTGTTGCGCAGCCAGAAGCTGGCGAAGTACATCGGCACGAAAACGATCACCGTCAGCACCAGCATGACCAGTTCGAGCACCGAGGGCTGGATATAGAAGTACTTCCACACGAAGAAGTTCAGCGACAGCAGCCACAGATACGGCGCCTTGCCGACCGCAGGCGGCACCCATGGCCCTGCCAGCATTCGCCGTATCCTGTCCACGCGATTCTCCTTATTTTTCCGTCAGGCGGACGTCGGCAATCTGGAATTGGTAGTCGCCCGGCTTCGGCCCCGCGTTAAACGCTATCATGGTGAGAGCACCGGCGTCCACTCCCTTGAAGGCGGACAGTGGCAGCTCCACCTCGGTCCAGGCCTCCCCTGCGGTAAATGGCTGGTTCACCGGGATCGTTACACCCTTCGACATCATGGCCACCGAATAATTCTGGCCATCTCCACGCACCCGGAAGCGCAGCACCTTCGCAGCGCTCAGGTCGGCCGCCTGCATCGGCTGCTCGCCCGGAATGAAGGCGAGGCCTGCCCAGGGATACGCAAAGCCCTGCCGCACGCTGGCCGTTACCTGGGCTGCCTGCTGTCCATCCGCTTCCGTAAACGTTAGCGTGGCGGCCGATTTGCCCCCCATGAAGCTGTCGGTCGAAGCAACCCAGCCCATGCCGAAGGGACTGCCGAGGCGTTCCGGCGAGAACAGGCTGATACGCCCTTCCGGGGGCAATGCCAGCGCCTTGCCCCGCTGCGCAAGGGCTTCATCGGCGACGGCTTTCAGCTGTGCCGTACGCAGCGCAGTCACCGGCGTGCCATCCTTCCATACTTCCACAATACGGCGTGTAGCCTGAATGTCCGCCACAGGGTTGCCCTCCACCAGAAGCAGGTCCGCCTTATAGCCTTTGACAATACGGCCGCGCTGCGGCAGCCGAAATGCCTGGGCCGGTACGCTGGTGGCGGCCGCCAGCGCTTCATCTGGCGTCAGGCCCGCCTGCGTCAGCGCCAGCAGCTCATGGTGCATGCTCACTCCGTACTGGGTGCCCACATTGCCTGCGTCCGTACCAGCCAGCAGTGGCACGCCGGCGTCGCGCAAGGCCTTTGCGACGGCGCGCGGCACGGCCAGTTTTTCCGGCCGCGTGCTGCTGCCATGGCTGCCCTTGAGGGGCTGCACCTGCTCCTTGAGCAGCAATGCCATCAGCGTGCGGTCATCCAGCACATCCTGCTCCTGCACACCGGCGATGCTTTCCATGACGCTGAAGGTGGGGATGATGAAAGCCTTGTGGCTGCGGACGAGTTTTGTGAACGCGGCCAGCTCGCCAGGCGTGATGCGCTCGCCGACGAACAGGTGTACCAGGCCGTCGGCGCCTGCTTCCAGCGCGGCGCGGGCATTGGCCAGCGTGGCGATATGCACCACGGCCAGCTTGCCACGGCGGTGCGCCGCGTCCACCAGCGCCTTCACGGTCGGCAGGTCGAGGCTGGGCGAAGGATGCTCTGCACTGCCCTGCTCCAGCACGATCTTGATGAAATGCGAGCCTTCGGCGATGCGCGCGTCCACCCATGCCTGTGCTTCTTCAGGCCGGGTGAGGGTCTGGATGGGGATGCCGTATTCCGTGCCGTGGCCGCCGGGCACGGTGGCGAGGGTGCCGGCCGAGAACATGTCGGCGCGGTCCTTGTTCTCGCCGCGCTGCATGCGCGCCGTCATGTCCTGCATGATGGAGACGCCGGTGAACATGTCGATCTGGGTGGTCACGCCGAACAGCAGCGGCAGCTCCAGATAGCGGTAAGCATGTACGTGCGAATCGATCAGGCCGGGCAGGAGCGTGCGGCCCTTCCCTTCGATAATGATGGTGTCCGCACGCGGCTTGCCGCGAAAGTCCGGATCCGCGATTTTTGCGCCGTCAATCAGCACGTTGCGGTGCTCGTAGCTGCGCTGGCCGTCGAACACGCGCACGTCGCGGATCAGCGTAGTTGCGGCTGTCGCCGGTAGTGCGGCCGCAAGAGCGGCAGCAAGCAGTAGTGGTTTGAACATGGTCTTCTCCCTGGTGGCTGGTGGGAGAAGTATCGAATCTGGCCGGTGGATCCGCCAGAGCAAAACGCCATCAATCCGGCGTGACAAATGTCACCCGTCCGATAGGGTAGGCATACAGTCAGGCGAGCGGTGGCAGCAGGGCGATGGTGCGCGCGGTCGCGCCACGGTGCTGGTTGGCGAAGGCGAGCGCGTTGGCCCCCATGGTGGCGCGCGCCGCACCGTCCTGCAGCAGGGCTGCAGCGGTGCGCATCAATTCTTCGGCGCTCGCCACGCGCTGTGCGCCGCCCGCGGCCAGTGCGTCTTCCGTGGCCTGCGCGAAATTGAAGGTGTGCTGGCCTACCAGCACCGGCTTGCCCAGTGCCGCAGGTTCGATCAGGTTCTGGCCGCCCAGCGGCTGCAGGCTGCCGCCGATGAAGGCAACGTCGCAGGCCTCGTAATACGCGAACATTTCACCCATCGAATCGCCCAGCAGCACCTGCGTTTCGGCTGCCACACCGGCGCCGGGCACTTCGAGTGCCGAACGGCGCTGCACGGAGAGGCCGCGCTCGCGCACCATGGCTTCCACAGCGTCGAAACGCTGGGGATGGCGCGGCACCAGCAGCAGCAGCCAGCCGTCCGGCATGGCGGCCGTGCGCACGGCATCCAGTATCAGTTCTTCCTCGCCCTCGCGCGTAGAAGCGCACAGCAGCACGGGGCGGATGCCGATCTGCTGGCGCAGACGTGCGCCCACCGCCAGCACGGCGGGCGGCACTACCACGTCAAACTTGATGCTGCCCGTAACGTCCACTTTGGGCGCACCCAGGCTGCGGATGCGTTCCGCATCGGCCTCCGTTTGCGCAGCAACCAGCGGGATGCCTGCAGCGGCATTGCGCATCATCTGACCGAAGCGCTGCGCCTTGCGCAGCGAGCGTTCGCTGAGGCGGGCATTTGCCAGCATGACGGGCACCTTGCGGCGTCCGCATTCGGCGATGAGGTTTGGCCACACTTCCGTCTCCATCAGGATGCAGATGCGCGGCTCGAAATGACGGATGAAGCGGTGCACTAGCGAAGGCATGTCATAAGGCAGGTAGGACTGCACTAGACGCGCGCCGTGCTTGCCGAACAGGGACTTGCCGGTTGCGCGGCCGGTCGGCGTCATGTGCGTGAGCACGATGCGGCTGTGGGGATACTGCTTCAGCAGCGCTTCCACCAGCGGTTCGGAAGCCCGCGTTTCGCCAACGGAGACCGCATGCACCCAGATCGTCAGCGGCTCGTCGTTCGCTGCCCGGCGCCGGTAGATGCCGAGGCGTTCGTTCCAGTGCTGGCGGTAGCCCGGCTCCTGGCGGCCGCGCCACCACAGGCGCGCGAGCACCAGCGGCAAGGCCAGCCACCACATCAGGGTATATAAACGCAGCATGTCAGGCGATCAGGCTGCGGGCAGCGGCCAGCACGTCGGCCACGGAGGGCGGCGCTCCGGCATCGCCCAGGTTGATGATCTTCGGCGACCAGTTGCCTTCGGTTTTCCAGCGCGGCGAGTCGCAGTAGATTTCCACCACGGGCCGCGAGAACGCAGCCGCGATATGGGTGAGGCCCGTATCGACGCCGATCGCCAGCGCGGCGTGGCGCGCCAGCAGCACGGCGTCGGCCATGGACAGCTTGGGCAGCACGCGTGCATTCGGCAGCGAAGCCGCCAGGGTTTCGGCTTCGGCCTTCTCCTTTGGCGAGCCCCATGGCAGCAGGATGGTCATCGGCGCCAGCGCTCGTCCCAGTTCGATCCAGTTGGCGGGCGCCCATTTCTTAGCGTCGCGCGCCGTGCCGTGGAAGTAGACGGCGTAAGGCCCGGCAGGCATCCACTCCGGGCGCGGATCGGACGGCGACACATCAGGCAGGCCGAAGTCGGCCGGCGTATCGGCGGCATAGCCCAGTGCGGCGCCCACCACAAGGCGGCCGCGTGCCACCGCATGCGTGCGCGGGTCGAGGGGGATGCTCTTGGTGTGGAAGATGCGCGAGATGCCTTCGTAGCCCGAGCCTTCGCTGCCGTTGGCCAGGCCTACCTTAAAGCGTCCGCGTGCCGCGCCCATGATGATGCCGGTCTTGAGCAGGCCCTGGGTGTCGAACACATAATCATATTCCACCGAGCGCAGGGTGCGGAAGAACTGGCCGATCTCGGCGCGCGTGGCCTTGTTGCCAAGGCTTTTGCGCCAGCGCCGCAGGGCGAAGGGAATGATGTTGCGCACCTGCGGATTCAGGCGTACCAGGCTCACATAGCCCTCTTCCACCACCCAGTCGATATTCGCGTGAGGGAAGTGGCGGCGGATGTCCGCCACGATGGGCATATTGTGCAGCACGTCCCCCAGCGAGGAGACGCGCACCAGGAGGATGTTCATCTCAACTCAGAACGGCAGTTCGGCGTCCGGCTTGGCGGCCAGGATCACCTTCTTGAACTGGCCCTGGATGCGCTCCAGCGCCGCCGGCGTTTCCGCTTCGAAGCGCAGCACGATCACCGGCGTGGTGTTCGAGGAGCGCGCCAGGCCGAAGCCGTCCGGATATTCCACGCGCAGGCCGTCGATGGTGATGATCTGTTCATTGCCCGGGAATTCGGCATCCGCTCGCAGCTTGTCCATCAGCGCGAAATTCTCGCCCTCCTTCAGGTGCAGGTGCAGCTCGGGCGTGCTGTCCGACTGCGGCAGTGCATTCAGCAGCGCCGAAGGATCTTTTTCGCGGGTCAGGATCTCCAGCATGCGCGCGCCCGAATACAGGCCATCGTCGAAGCCGTACCAGCGGTCCTTGAAGAAGATATGGCCGCTCATTTCGCCGCCCAGCGGTGCACCGGTTTCCTTCAGCTTGGCCTTCACCAGGGAGTGGCCGGTCTTGTACATCAGCGGCTTGCCGCCCGCCTTGGTGATATACGGCGCCAGGTGGCGCGTGCATTTCACGTCATACAGGATCTGTTCGCCCGGATGGCGCGTCAGCACGTCGGCCGCGAACAGCATCATCTGGCGGTCCGGGTAGATGATCTGGCCGTCCTTGGTGACGATGCCGAGGCGGTCGCCGTCGCCGTCGAAGGCGAGGCCGATTTCGGCGTCGGTCTCCTGCAGGCAGCGGATCAGGTCCTGCAGGTTCTCGGGGTGCGCAGGATCCGGATGGTGGTTCGGGAAGGTGCCGTCCACTTCGCAGAACAGCTCAATCACTTCGCAGCCCATACCGCGGTACAGATCGCCCGCGAAGGCGCCGGCCACGCCGTTGCCGCAATCGACGGCAATCTTGATCGGGCGCGCAATCTTCACGTCGCTGATAATGCGCTCCAGGTAGGCGGCGCGGATATCGTGGGTGCGGTACTGGCCCGCTGCCGCAGCAGGCTGCAGGCCGGCCGAAATTGCATCGTACAGGCCCGTAATGGACTCGCCGTGAATCGCCTCGCCCGCCAGCACCATCTTGAAGCCGTTGTAGTCCGGCGGATTATGGCTGCCGGTGACCATGATGCCGGATTTCGCTTCCAGCACATTGGTGCCGAAATAAACCATCGGCGTGGCCACCATGCCCAGGTCGATCACATCGACGCCTGCCGACTGCAGGCCTTCGGCCAGCGCCCTGGCCAGTTCAGGACCGGACAGGCGGCCGTCACGGCCGATCACCACGGCGCGCTCCCCTTTCGCGGCAGCGGCCAGGCCGAATGCGTGGCCAATCTGGCGCGCCACGCCGGCGTCCAGGGTTTTGCCGATGATGCCGCGGATATCGTAAGCTTTGAAGATCGATTTAGAGAGGGAAACCATAGGAATAAAGGCAGGCGAACCCTTGCGGGTTGCGGGGTTGATAACAAGCGGTATGGTAGTTGCGATGCTGGCGGCAGGCAAGCCCGCCGCCAACGGATGAGAGGATATCAGATACGCAGGTCGTCCATCGATTTGCCGGAATCCAGCGCTTCCTTGACCCACTTCGGCTGGCGGCCACGGCCAGTCCATTGCTGTGAGGAATCAGCCGGATTGCGGTAGCGGGCGGCGACGGTGCCGCCTTTATTACGGTTACCCGATGCAACCAAGTCTTTCAATGGCAAACCCACACTTTGCGCAATCGCGAAAATCTGTTCGCGCGCTTTTTGCAGGTCCTGGGATTCACGTTTTTTCAATTCACGCTTAATCTGCTCTTGCAGATTGCGCAAATCGGAAGCCGACATATTCGACAGATCCATTTGGCATATTCCTTGAGGGGCTAATCAGGGGGTGCTGCTTGCTGTGCGCAATATACACCATAATAAGAAAACCTCAGTTCTTCTTGTGCCGGATCATCCAGCGCGGCGCCTTGAAACGGACAATCCGCACATATAGCCAGACATAACTGCTGATAAACAGCAGCAGGAAACAGATCAGCACCCAGGTATGGCGCCAGAATACCGTGGCGGGAATTACCGCCATCAGGGAAAACATCCACAAATAAGGGGATGTGAGGGAATTGCGTCGCATCAGCGCCCGGGCGTCCTTGCGGCCGACAGCCCACTGCACGACGCGCCGGAAAATCAGGCTGTGCAGGTGAATGCCGTCCGGCATGGCGGGCGATTTACCGCGGATGAACATGCGGCGATACACCGAGAATAAAGTTTCGAATGCGGGATAGATTAATAGCAATGCCGCGTACCAGGTAGAAACTTCAGGATTGCGCATAACCAGCAGCAGCGCCAGCTCACCCAGCATAAAACCAATGAAATAAGCCCCGCCGTCACCAAGGAATATCAACCCTACCGGATAGTTCCAGATCAGGAAACCGGCCGTGGCGCCTGCCACCATCAAAGCAGCAACCAGCACGAACATATCGCTGACTTGAAGTGCCACATAACCAAGGGATAAAAGCATACAAATGGTTACCACACTGGCAAGACCATTGAATCCATCGATAATATTAATGGCATTGGCAATACCCGCCACTGCCAGTACCGTCAATGGCAGGGTAAGCCAGATATAAGGCAGGGGCCAGACCGCATTCACCCAGTCCAGGCGGTCAATACGGGCGTCCAGCAGGAAATACCCCAGCAGCGCAGCAATCATGGTGAGAATCAGGCGCCGGGCGGCGCTCACGCGGCCGGTGTAGTCTTCCACGATGCCGCCCACGAAGGCGCAGCTGGCACAGGCGATCAGCGACAGCATCCACGTCGTCATGGCCGGAACGCGCCAGATGGAAATGCAGGCGCTCAGCGCCACAGCAAGGAAAATGGACAGCCCGCCAATGCGGGCCACGGAATGCGAGTGGACTTTCTGAACGCCGTTGAAATCGGAATCGAGTGCGGGCCCGTGCAATCTCGCCTCCTTGATGACCAGCAGGGTCAGCAGGGCGGAAGCGATAAAACTTACCAGGAAGGAAAACATCGGTTTTTATTGGGTATGGGGGCCTGTACGCTAACCGGGCATTGTACCGGATTAATGTTGAGCAAAGGATAAACGCGCCGGGCAGCGCGTTTTATTTCATGCAGAGGCGCAAGGCTTCCTGCCATTGCGGCAGGGTGCAGAAACGCTCCATCAGGCGCTGCGAAGACAGCACCGAGTACTGTGGCCGGCGCGCGGGCACCGGATAGTCAGCCGTGGTGATAGGCACCAGCTTGCAATCAATGCCGGCCTGCTCCAGGATGGCGCGGGTGAAATCGAACCAGGTGGTCTGGCCCTGGCTGCTCAGATGGTAGATGCCGCTGTGCTCGCGCCACCAGTCTGCACCGCCCTGCCCGGCCTGCGCCAGCACCAGCGCCGTGGTATCGGCAATGGTGCGGCTCCAGGTGGGGGCGCCGTGCTGGTCGGCCACGATGCGCAGCTCGTCCCGCTCTTTCGCCAGGCGCAACATCGTCAGCAGGAAATTCTTGCCGCGCATGCCGTAAACCCAGCTGGTGCGGAAAATCAGGTGCGGCACGCCGCTGGCCGCAATCGCCTGCTCGCCGGCCAGCTTGCTGGCGCCGTAGACGTTAATCGGGCCGGTCGCATCGCCTTCCACGCGTGGTGCGGCGTCGCCGCCGGGGAAAACATAATCGGTGGAATAGTGGACCAGGGCGGCGCCCAGCGCCTTCGCTTCCTCGGCCATCAGGCCCGGCGCCTCGGCATTGATGCGGTAGGCCAGTTCCGGCTCGCTCTCCGCCTTGTCCACCGCCGTGTAGGCGGCGGGATTGACGATCAGCTGCGGCTTTTCGGCGCGGATCACCTCGCGCACTTGGTCCAGGTTTGACAGGTCCATGCGGCTGCGGTCCACGGCCACCACCTGGCCCAGCCCCTGCAGGCTGCGTTCGAGCTCGTAGCCCACCTGGCCGGAGCATCCCGTCAGCAGGATTTTCATGCAAACACTTCCGCGTCGGCCAGCTTCAGGCCTTTCTGGTCCTTGCCGGACAGCAGGGGCTCCACTTCCAGCGGCCATTCGATGCCGATGGCGGGATCGTTCCAGATGATGGCGCGCTCATGTTCCGGCGCGTAGTAATCGGTGGTCTTGTACAGGAATTCGGCATGTTCGCTGGTGACCACGAAGCCATGGGCGAAGCCGGGCGGAATCCAGAACTGGCGCTTGTTTTCCGCCGACAGCTCCAGGCCATGCCATTTGCCGAAGGTCGGCGAGCTCTTGCGCAAATCCACGGCAACGTCGAACACGCTGCCGCTGGTCACACGCACCAGCTTGCCCTGTGCCTGCTGGATCTGGTAATGCAGGCCGCGCAGCACATTGCGCGCGGAGCGCGAATGGTTGTCCTGCACGAAGTCGGCTTTCACGCCGGTCAGCTCTTCAAAGCGGCGCTGATTGAAGCTTTCGTAGAAAAAACCGCGGTCATCGCCGAACACCGTCGGCTCAATCACCAGCAGACCGTCGATGGCGGTCGGAATCACTTTCATCGGGGAATAACCTTGTCTTCCAGAATCTGCAGCAGGTACTGGCCGTAGCCATTCTTTTTCAGCGGCTCCGCCAGCTTTGCCAGCTGGGCAGCGTCGATATAGCCCTTACGATAAGCGATTTCTTCGGGGCACGCCACTTTCAGGCCCTGGCGGCGTTCGATGGTGGCGATAAATTGCGACGCATCCAGCAGGGACTCGTGGGTACCGGTATCCAGCCATGCCATGCCGCGGCCCATCAGCTCTACCTTGAGCTGCTTGGACTCCAGGTAAGCGCGGTTCACATCGGTAATTTCCAGTTCGCCGCGTGCGGAAGGCTTGATGCTGGCCGCGATATCGCATACCTGATTGTCGTAGAAATACAGGCCGGTCACGGCGTAATTGGACTTCGGCTTCAGCGGTTTTTCCTCGATGCTCACCGCGTGGCGCTGGTCATCGAACTCGACCACGCCGTAACGTTCCGGATCATGCACGTGGTAAGCGAACACGGTGGCGCCTTCGTTGCGGGCGGCGGCACTGTTCAGCAGCGCATCCAGGTCGTTACCGTAATAAATGTTATCGCCCAGGATCAGCGCCGATGGCGAATTGCCGACGAACTCGCGGCCGATGATAAAGGCCTGCGCCAGGCCGTCCGGCGAGGGCTGCACGGCGTAGCTCAGCTTCAGGCCCCATTGGCTGCCATCGCCCAGCAATTCCTTGAAACGGGGTGTATCCTGCGGCGTCGAGATAATAAGGATCTCGCGCATGCCGGCCAGCATCAGCGTGGTCAGCGGATGGTAGATCATCGGCTTGTCGTAGATCGGCAGCAGCTGCTTGGACACGCTCATGGTGACCGGGTACAGACGGGTGCCGGAACCGCCGGCCAGGATAATGCCTTTACGCGATGCGCTCATTTATGCCACTTCCCGGTTGAAGTAATTGGTTTCCATCCACTTGGAGTAGGCCCCCGACTGCACGTCGGCGACCCATTCCTGGTTTTCCAGGTACCAGGCCACCGTTTTGCGGATGCCGGTTTCGAAAGTCTCGGCCGGTTTCCAGCCCAGTTCGCGTTCCAGCTTGCGCGCGTCGATCGCATAGCGGCGGTCGTGGCCCGGACGGTCTTTCACATAGGTGATCTGCGTGCGGTAGCTGCTGCCGTCGGCCTTCGGTTTCAACGAATCGAGGATATCGCACAGCACGTGCACCACATCGAGGTTGGCCATTTCGTTCCAGCCGCCCACGTTATAGGTCTCGCCCAGGCGGCCTTCCTGCAGCACGCGGCGGATAGCGGCGCAGTGGTCGCTCACATACAGCCAGTCGCGGATCTGCTGGCCGTCGCCGTAGATCGGCAGCGGCTTGCCCGCCTGCGCGTTGGCGATCATCAGCGGAATCAGCTTCTCGGGGAAGTGATAAGGGCCGTAATTGTTCGAGCAGTTGGTGGTCAGCGTAGGGAAGCCATAGGTGTGGTGGTAGGAACGCACCAAGTGGTCAGAGGCCGCTTTCGACGCAGAATACGGGCTGTTAGGCGCATATGGCGTAGTTTCGCTGAAAGGCGGATCTTCCGGGCCGAGCGTGCCATACACCTCGTCGGTGGACACGTGCAGGAAGCGGAAGGCCGATTTTTCCTGCTCCGGCAGGCCGCTCCAGTAGGCGCGCGCCGCTTCCAGCAGGCTGAAAGTGCCGTTGATGTTCGTGTTGATGAACTCGCCCGGACCGTGGATGGAACGGTCGACGTGGCTTTCCGCTGCGAAATGCACAATGGCGCGCGGCTTGTGCTCTTTCAGCAGCGCTTCCACCTGTTCACGGTCGCAGATATCGCCGCGCACGAAGAGATGGCGCGCGTCACCCTTGAGCGAGTTCAGGTTGTTCAGATTACCCGCGTACGTCAACTTATCGAAGTTGAGAACAGGCTCGTCCGACTGCTGCAGCCAGTCCAGAACGAAATTAGAGCCGATAAAGCCAGCACCGCCGGTCACAAAAATCATTTAGTATCCCAGTCCAGCAAGTTGATGAAGTAATAACCTCGATTGTATGTGAAAGCGCGGCAGTCCCGCGAAAAAATCCAATCGTGCTCCGGGGAACATAATGCGGACTTACGTGATCGGCGACCTACAAGGTTGCCATGGTGAAACTGTCGCTTTGGTGGAGCGCATTCTCGCACGAGAACAAGAGCTGGGTGAAGGGCCGCCGTCGATTCTCTTCTGTGGCGACCTGATCAACAGGGGGCCGGACTCCCTGTCCACGCTGCGTTATGTGCAAGCGCTGGCGCAAGGCAGCGCGGGCCGCATCGACGCCGTGCTCGGCAACCACGACCTGCATTTACTTGCGGTAGCGAACGGCATCCGGCCCGAGTCCGGTTCCGATACGCTGGACACCATCCTCGCCGCCCCCGACCGCGAAGCCCTGCTGCACTGGCTGCGGCTGCGGCCGATGGCGATTCTGCGCGCGGGCCACCTGCTGGTGCACGGCGGCGTGCTGCCGCAATGGAGCGCGGAACAGACGGTGGCACTGGCGGGCGAAGTGGAAGCCGCGCTGCGCAGCGAACAGTGGGTGAGTTTCCTGGCCGATATGTACGGCAACCAGCCGGACCAGTGGGACGACGACCTGCGCGGCACGGCGCGGCTGCGCTGCATCGTCAACGCGCTGACGCGCATGCGCTTCTGCACGGCTGAAGGCGTGATGGATTTCAAGATGAAGGAAAGCGCCCATGCCGATCCGGCGACAGGGCTGATGCCCTGGTTCGAAGTACCGGGGCGCCGCACTTCGGACGTCACCGTGGTATTTGGCCACTGGTCGGCGCTGGGCCTGCAGGTCAAGCCCGGCATCATCGCGCTGGACAGCGGCTGCGTCTGGGGCGGCCAGCTCTCCGCCATCTGCCTGGACGACCGCAGCCTGCTGCAAATCCCCTGCACCGAATACCGCAAAGCAAAAGTTTCCTGAAAATTGGGGACAGACCCTAATTAAAATCCGGGGCTCGGCGCCCCCGTCTGTCCCCAATTTCTAAGCAACTTTAGTCTGGGGCAACTTCGTCTGGGATCTCTTCGGCGGGCGCGGCGGCTTCCTGCGGGATGTTGAGCGCCATGCGGATGGCCTGGTAGCTCGCTTCGGCCAGGTCGCGGCGGTTGCTGCCTTCGCTGCGCATGGCGGGCAGGATCGTGACCCGCGCACGGATCGGGCTGCCGCGCAGGATCGCCATCATGCTCTGCGCGAAGGTCATGTCGCCGATGAAGTCCACCGAGGGATGCGGCTTCAAGTTGTTGTCGACATAGCTGATGGCATACGGCTGCACCTTCACCTTGGCATCGATGCCCGCCTCGAACAGGTTGGCGTGGAAAGGCAGTAGCGTGCCCTGCGGCGCCGTGGTCCCCTCCGGGAAGAAGGCTACGCGCTGGCCGGACTGCAGTGTGCTCACCAGCCCCTTGAAGATATTGCGCAGGTCGCGCCGGTTGCCGCGCGCGATGAACACCGTGCCAGCCTTCTCCACCAGCCATCCCGCCAACGGCCAGGAGCGGATCTCGGCCTTCGCCACGAAGCGGCAGGGATACAGCGCGTTGATGACGAAGATGTCCAGCCACGACACATGGTTGGCCACCACCAGCGCCTTCTGCCTCGGCGCTGCGCTGCGCGAGGTAATCTGCACGCTCACATTGCAGATGGCCAGCAGGTGGCGCGACCAGTTACGGATGTGCACATCCCGCGCCTCCACATCGATGAAGGGGAAGATGAAGGCGCAGACCGCCATCCCGAGAAAGAGATGCACGATCACGCGCATCAGTCGCAGGGCTACCACGGCGCCCTTCTCAGTGCGGCTTGCGTTCAAAGGCGACATGGCCTGCAACGATGGTGGCCATGACCTGTCCCGCCATTTCGTAGCCGAGGAATGGCGTGTGCTTGCCCTGGCTGGCCAGTGCAGCGCCGTTCACTTCCCAGCGCGCCGCCGGATCGAACAGCACCACGTCCGCCGCCTTGCCCACGCCCAGCGTGCCCGCATCCAGGCCCGCGATGCGCGCCGCTTCCGAGGTAACGCGGGACAATGCCAGCGACAGTGCGTCCTTGCTATGCTGGCCTGCGTAGTCGTCCGCCCATTTCAGCGTGAGCGACAGCAGCAGCTCCAGGCCGGTGGCGCCCGGCGATGCTTCTCCGAAGGGCAGCAGCTTTTCGTCGTCGTCCACTGGCGTGTGGTCGGAGCACAGTGCATCCACCGTGCCGTCCAGCAGGCCGCTGCGGATTGCTTCGCGGTCGCGCTGGCTGCGGAATGGCGGCGTAACGCGCGCATTCGAATCGAAGAAATTGATATCGGCGTCCGTCAGGTGCACATGGTGCGCGCCCACGTCGCAGCTCACCGGCAGGCCCTCCGCCTTGGCAGCGCGAACCAGCTCGATGCCGGCTGCCGAGGAAATGCGGCACAGGTGAACGCGCGCGCCGCTGGCGCGCATCAGTTCGAAGATCGTGTGCAGGGCAATGGTCTCGGCCATCACCGGCACGCCGGACAGGCCGAGGCGCGACGCCAGCGGGCCGCTGTGGGCAATGCCGCCGCGGCCGATGTGCGCGTCCTGCGGACGCAGCCACACGGTGTAGCCGAAGGTTTTTGCATACTGCATGGCGCGCAGCAGCACCGTGGTGTCGGTAATCGGCACCTCGGCCTGCGCGAAGCCGATGCAGCCCGCTTCCGTCAGCTCCGCCATTTCGGTCAGCGCTTCGCCTTTCAGGCCCATGGTGAGTGCGCCCAGCGGATGCACATTGGCCTGGTTCAGGCCACGCGCGCGGTGCTTCAGCATTTCCACCAGGCCCGGCTCGTCCAGCACCGGGTCGGTATCGGGCGGGCAGACCAGGCTCGTTACGCCGCCCTGCATTGCCGCCTGCATTTCCGATTCCAGCGTGGCCTTATATTCGTAGCCCGGTTCGCGCAGGCGCGCGGACAGGTCCACCAGCCCCGGCGCCACCACCAAGCCGGAAGCGTCGATGCTGCGGTCGGCCGTGAAGCCGGCCGGTGCGCTGCCGATGGCGGCTACCTTGCCGTCCACGATAAAGAGGTCGTGCTGGCCGTCGATCTTGTTGGCCGGGTCGATCAGGCGGCCGTTCTTGATATGAAGTTTCATCCCTGGTTTCCTGCCAAAATACTCATCACCGCCATGCGGACCGCAATGCCGAAGGTTACCTGCGGCAGGATCACTGCCTGCGGCCCGTCCGCCACCGCCGAATCGATCTCCACGCCGCGGTTCATCGGGCCGGGGTGCATCACGATGGCATCCGGCTTGGCCAGCGCCAGGCGCTCCGGCGTGAGGCCGTAGCTCTTGAAGTATTCCTGGGCTGACGGCAGCAGCGCACCGCTCATGCGCTCGTTCTGCAGGCGCAGCATGATGATCACGTCGACGCCCTTCAGGCCTTCATCCATATTGGTGAAGGTGCGCACACCCAGCTGATCGAGGCCGCCCGGCAGCAGCGTGTGCGGGCCGATGGCGCGGATCTCGGGCACGCCCAGCGTGGTCAGCGCGTGAATGTCCGAGCGCGCCACGCGGCTGTGCAGGATGTCGCCGACGATCGCCACCGTGAGGTTGCTGAAGTCCTTTTTGTAGTGGCGAATGGTGTACATGTCCAGCAGGCCCTGCGTGGGGTGCGCGTGGCGGCCGTCGCCCGCGTTCACCACGTGCACATGGTTCTGCTTCGTGTCGTGCAGGTGCTTGGCGATCAGGTAGGGCGCGCCGGACTGCGAGTGGCGCACCACGAACATGTCCGCGTGCATGGCGGACAGGTTGTCGATGGTGTCCAGCAGCGATTCGCCCTTGCTGGCCGAAGAGGCCTGGATATTCAGGTTGATCACGTCCGCCGACAGGCGCTTGGATGCGATCTCGAAGGTGGTGCGGGTGCGGGTGGAGTTCTCGAAGAACAGGTTGAACACGCTCTTCCCGCGCATCAGCGGCACCTTCTTCACTTCGCGGTCGGACACGCTCACGAAGGAAGATGCGGTGTCGAGAATCTGGTTGACGATGGCCTTGGGCAGGCCTTCCGTCGTCAGCAAGTGCTGCAGCTCGCCGTGTTTGTTCAGTTGCGGATTAAGCATGGTCTTGTTCGATGGTCAGGGTAAATTGTCCCGCGCCGTCCTGCTGCAGGCGCAGCGCCTGGCCAGGTTCGACACGCGTGGTGGCGGCAACGAAGTCGGCGGCCACCGGCAGCTGGCGTCCGCCGCGGTCCACCAGCGACGCGAGCAGGATGCGCGCCGGGCGGCCGTAGTCGAACAGCTCATTGATTGCGGCCCGCGTGGTGCGGCCGGTGTACAGCACATCGTCCACCAGCAGGATGGTGGCGCCGCTCACGTCGAAATTGATGGAGGTCGGCTTGACCTCGGCGGGCAGGCCCTTCTTCGCGTAGTCGTCGCGGTAGAAGGACACATCCAGCACGCCGAAGCGGGCACTCAGGCCCAGGTCTTTGGCCAGGCGTTCGGCGATCCACGCGCCGCCGGAATGGATGCCGACAATGGCTGGCTCGTTGGCGCCGGCCAGGCCGGCCTTGACCTGTTCCAGCAGGCTGGCGTACAGCCGCTCGGCATCGAGCTCGGAAGGATTAGTGAGGGACATGTTCGTCAAAGTATTGTTGCAGGATGATGGCGGCGGCGCGGTCGTCGATCACTTCGCCCCGTTTGGCCTGGATCATGGCCGAGGAGTAGCGTTCGTCCACCAGCACCACCGGTAGATTGAAGCGTCCGTGCAGCTGGTTGGCGAAGCGGCGGCAGCGCGCCGTCATTTCGTGTTCCGCACCGTCCGGATGAAAAGGCAGGCCCACGATGCAGCGGGTCGGCCCCCATTTGTCGATCAGCGCTTTGATGTCCGCAAAGCGGGCGTCGTTGCCGACCGATGTAATAACGGCCAGCGGTGAAGCCTGGCCGATCATTGTGTTCCCCATTGCGACGCCGATGCGTTTGATGCCGAAGTCGAAGCCGAATACCGTTTCAGGATTATGCATGGCCTGCTTCGGAAGTGAGCATCAGGGGATCGATACCCAGCAGTTTCATGGCGGCGAGGTAGCGCTCTTCAATCGGCATGTCAAACAGGATGCGCGGATCGGCGCTCACCGTCAGCCAGCCGTTGCGGCTGATTTCATCTTCCAGCTGCCCCGGGCTCCAGCCCGAATAGCCGATGGAGACCAGCATGCGTTCCGGCCCCTTGCCCTTGGCGACGGCTTCCAGCACGTCGATGGAGGTGGTGAAGGCCACGTCATTGGTCACCGTCAGCGAGGACGAATAGTGGGCGCCGGGCGTGTGCAGCACAAAGCCGCGGTCATCCTGCACCGGGCCGCCGAACATGATGGGCGCCGATTCCATATAGCGGCTGCTGTGGGCTTCCACTTCAATGTCGATGCGCTCGAACAGCACTTCCATCGTCATGTCGGTGGGCTTGTTGATGACCACACCGAGCACGCCGTTCTCGTTATGTTCGCAAACATAAACGACCGTGCCGCCGAACACAGGATCCTGCATCGAGGGCATGGCGATCAGGAAGTGATTGGCAAGGTTCAATGCTGGCACGCTGGATGTTGAGTTGTCCTGCAAGGGGTCGCTGCTTCCTTGCAACAGGCCGGGCACAGGTAGCGGATTACTGGCTTTGCTTTTCTTCATACGCGGTGCTCTCTGCTGGCTGTATCTTGATATTTCCTTAATATTCCAGCTTGATCTTGTGGAATATACCCACAGTTTACTATGAATTGCCGGTTCAGCCATCCTGCCGGACCAGCAAGACGCCACCTGCAACTGATTCTGGGCAATAATAGCGCTCGTTATTTGTCCTGGACAATCATGGAAACTGCCCTCGTCTGGTTCCGGCGCGACCTGCGCTCCTTCGATCACACCGCCCTGCACCACGCGCTGCAGGCGGGACGGAAGGTGTTTTGCGCCTTTATTTTCGACAGCGCCATTCTGGACGATTTGCCGCGCGCGGACCGCCGCGTTGAATTCATCCACGCTTCGCTGCTGGAACTGGCGGCCGACCTGGAAGCGCTGGGCGGGCACCTGCTGGTGCGCTGCGGCCTGGCAACGGAACTGATTCCCGCGCTTGCGGCCGAAGTGGGCGCGGACGCCGTGTTTGCCAACGAAGACTACGAACCGGCCGCGATCGCGCGCGACGCTGCGGTGGCGCAGGCGCTGGCCGAATCCGGCCGCTCCCTGCGCACCTTCAAGGACCAGGTGATCTTCTCGAAAGACGAGGTACTGTCGCTGGCTGGCAAACCCTTCTCCGTCTTCACGCCGTACAAGAACGCCTGGCTGCGCAAGCTGCAGGCCGATGCTTCTGTGCTGGCGCCATGGCATATCGAGCCGCTGGCGGAGCGGCTGGCCCCCGGCACATCCCAGTTGCTCTCACTTCGTGAGATTGGTTTCACAGAGACGGACTTGCGCCAGCTCGGCATCCCCACCGGCATGTCCGGCGGCTCGGCCATGTTCGAAACATTCCTGCCGCATCTGGCCGATTACGGCACGGCGCGCGACTTTCCGGCGCAGCGCGGAACTTCCGGCTTGTCCCTGCACCTGCGCTTTGGCACGGTGTCGATCCGCCACCTGGTGCGCACCGTGTCTGAGCTTTCCGCACGCGGGCAGGCGGGAGAAGGCGGTGCGGTGTGGCTGTCGGAACTGATCTGGCGCGAGTTCTACCAGATGATCCTGTTCCACAATCCGCATGTGGCGGGCGCCTCCTTCAAGCCTGCCTACGACCGCATCGAATGGGAAACCGGCCCCGATGCCGACGAAGCGTTTGCAGCTTGGTGCGAAGGCCGCACCGGCTATCCGCTGGTGGACGCCGCCATGCTGCAGCTGAACCACACGGGCTTCATGCACAACCGGCTGCGCATGGTGACGGCCTGCTTCCTGATCAAGGACCTCGGCATCAGCTGGCAGCGCGGCGAGGCTTATTTTGCGCTGAAGCTCAACGACTTCGACCTGGCGGCGAACAATGGCGGCTGGCAGTGGGCCGCCTCCTCGGGCTGCGATGCGCAGCCTTACTTCCGCATCTTCAATCCTGTTACGCAGTCGGAGAAGTTCGATGCGCAGGGAGAGTTCATCCGCAGCTGGCTGCCTCAGTTGAAGGGCCTGCGCGGCAAGGAGATCCACGCGCCATGGCTGCTGCCGCGCGAGCTGCTGGTGCAGCGCGGCGTGGTGCTGGGGGAGGACTATCCCGAGCCCATCGTCCGTCACGACGAAGCGCGCCAGCGCACGCTGGAACGCTACGAAGTGGTCAAGACTTCTTAGGCATCAGGCCCGCAATGGCGCCCAGCAGGATAGGCTCCTGGAAGGGCTTGCCGAAGTAGGCATTGACTCCCAGCTGCAAGGCGTAGTTGCGGTGCTTGTCCGCACTACGCGAGGTGATCATGATGATGGGGATCTCGCGCGTGGCCTCATCGCTGCGGATATTGCGGGTAAGGTCGAAGCCGTCCATGCGCGGCATTTCGATATCCACCAGCATCAGGTCCGGCCTGCGCTCGTGTACCTGCTCCAGCGCGTCCACACCATCTTTCGCCAGAATGACGGTATAGCCTTCGCGCTCCAGCAGGCGCTGCGTCACCTTGCGCACGGTGATGGAATCGTCCACCACCATGATTACGCCTTCGGCCTGCACCGGCGCAGGCGTTTGCGGCAGCGCGCGGCCGGGCTGCTGCGCCAGCACGATGGGGTTCAGGATCAGCACAATCTCGCCATTACCCAGCACCGTCGCACCCGCAATGCCGGGCACGCGCGCCAGTTGGGGGCCGATGTTCTTGATGACCACTTCGCGGTTGCCCAGGATTTCGTCTGCATGCAGGGCAAGGCGGTCGGCGCCGCTGCGCAGCATCAGCACGGGAGCCGAGCGTTGCGCCATCGGGCGTGCGGCAGCATCGCCGAGCAGCGCGGGCAGATAGTGTAGTGCTGCGGTCTGGCCCTGCAGGGTGAGCATGCCCGCCGCATTGGCTTCGGCCAGCGCTCCCTCTTTCATCTGCAGCACCTGTTCCACCAGTGCTGAGGGCACGGCATAGGTTTTACCGCCCGCTGCCAGCAGCACCACCTGCGTTACGGCCAGCGTGAGCGGCAGGTGGATGGTGAACCGCGTGCCCTTGCCAGCTTCGGTCCAGGTATCCACGCGGCCGCCCAGCGCGCTGGCTTCGGCGCGCACGATGTCCATGCCCACGCCGCGGCCCGCGAGCTCGGTCAGTGTGTCAGCCGTGGAGAAACCGGCTTCGAAGATCAGATTTGCCGCATCGGCATCGCTGATATCCGCGTCGGCCAGCAGGCCGCTTTCCTTCGCCTTGGCGCGGATGCGGTCGAGGTCCAGGCCTGCGCCGTCGTCGCTGAACTCCAGTACCACTTGATTGCCCTGCTGGCTCACTTCCACCAGCAGCTCGCCGGTTTCCTGCTTGCCGTGGGCAGCACGCTCGTCGCGCGCCTCGATGCCATGCACGATGGCGTTGCGCAGCAGGTGCTCGAAAGGAGCGGCCATGCGCTCGAGTACACCGCGGTCCATCTCAACCGCGCTGCCACGGATATCCAGATTGACGCGCTTATCGACTTCCTTCGCGCTCTGGCGGGCGACGCGGAACAGGCGCTCGGAGATACTGGCGAAAGGCACCATGCGCACGCGCATCAGGTCGCGCTGCAGGTCGCGCGTCATGCGCGCCTGCTGGGTGAGGTCGTCGCTGGCGGCATCGACGGAGCGAATCAGGCTGTCGTGGAAGGCTGAAACGTCGTTCACGCTTTCCGCCATCATGCGGGTGAGCTCCTGCAGGCGCGTGAAGCGGTCGAATTCCAGCGGATCGAATTCGCGCTCGCCCACGATCGAGAGGCGCGAGGCGATCTGCGTTTCGGCCTGCATTTCCACTTCGCGCAGGTGGCGGCGCAGGCGGTCCAGGTTGTCCTGAAAGTCTGCCAGCGAGGTGCGCAGCACACCGACTTCGTTTTCCAGGCGGGAGCGGGTGATGGAGACTTCGCCTGCCTGATTCACCAGACGGTCCAGCAGGTCGGCACGCACACGGACCATGGCCTGGCGGGCGGCAGGATCGGCCGCTTCCGGCGCTGGCTCCTGCTCCTGTTGCGGCACTTCCGCCGGCGCAGGATTTTGCAGCTGTTCGAAGAGCAGCAGCGCGTGGTCGTAATGGGCCATCAGTTCGTCGAAGGCGAGCGGCAGAATGCTGCCTGCGTGGACCATGTTCTCGACATGCGTTTCAATTTCGTGCGCATGCTGGCCGAGGCGCATTGCGCCGGCCATGCGGGCGCTGCCCTTTACCGTATGCAGCACACGCTGCAGGGTATGGGCGTGGCCGATGTCATCGGGCGCGTTGTGCCAGGCACGCAGCGCTTCGCCTACCTGCGGCAGCAGGTCAGCGCCTTCTTCGAGGAAGACTGGCAGCAGGTCGGGGTCGATGTCGTCGGCAATCGCAGTCGGCGCCGTATCGGACAGCGCGGCTTCGGCGGCCGGCAGGGCAAGCAGCTCAACTTCCGCTTCAGCATCTGCCGTGGTGGCCAAAGTGGCGGCAGCGCGGTCGCGGTCCGCTTCTGCGTCGCGCGCCTCTACGCCGGATGCGGGTTCGGCCGTTTCCTCAGCCTCTTGCGCGACGGCTTCGCCGGTATCTTCGGCTGGCGCATCCATCGGCTGCGGGACCGGCGTGTGATCCTGCACCGCTTCGAGGTCCGGCGCCTGAGTGAGCTCGGGGGCGTTCTGTCCTGCCGGTTCATCGGCGGGAAGCGCCATCAGCTCTTCGATGATCGCTGGTGCAGGGACGGGGGCGGGCCGTCCGGCCGGGTCCGGCTCCGGCTCTGGTTCCGGTACCGGCATAGGCGGCAATGGCGGCGGCGCCACCTGCGTCAGTGGCGGCGCGGCGAAGGCATCGTCGAACGCTGCGTTGAACAGGTCATCGATACTTTCGTCCTGCTTCGCAAGCTGCGGACGGGGACGCAACTCGGCGCCGCGCTCCGGCATCGGCGGCGGCTCGGCCAGCAGCGCGTGATAGGTGGCAGTGAACAGCGCGTCCAGACGCGCCGCCAGATCATCCTGCGGCACAGGCGTTGCGGGCGCAGGCTCGCTTGCAGCATCGGCGAACATGCTGTCCAGGCGTGCATTCAGCGCGCCTTCGGCGCGTGGCTGCGCAAGTTCCTTCGCCATGGATGCCAGCGCAGCAATCAGTTCCGGCTGCTCGTCCGGCATCTCGCCCGCGGCAAAACTCTGCAGCATCTGGCGGATGCGTGCCACGGTAAAGTCGAGCAGATCGTGTTGTGCCGGATCGAGCTGCGGCGCCGGTGTCTGCACCACCTGCAAGGCGGTTTCCAGCGCGAAGGCCAGTTCTCGCAGCGCCTTGAAGCCAACCGTGCCGGAGGTGCCGGCCAGGGTGTGCGCGGCGTGCAGCGCCTGTGCGCTGACCGGACGGCGCGGCTCGTGCCGCCACTCGCCGAAATCCCGCGCCAGGTGCCGCACCAGCTCATCGCTTTCAGCCAGATAGATGTTATACAGCGGCAGCGGTATCGCCAGCCGCCCGACAAATTTGACGTTATCGTCGGCAGGCGGCACAAGCGGTGTTGGTACGGTTGCAACCGGCAGGCCGATGACGTTTCCAGCCTGCGCCGCATCCGGCGCCGCCGTTTCATCGCTAACCGTGCGTGCCCCGTGCGCGGCAGCAGCATCCGTGGCGCTGGGCACATCCGTCGTGGCGGCGATATCGTCCGCACCAGTCTCCGCATCCGGCGAGCTTGCAGCGGTCTCCTCCACGCTGTGCGCGTCCTTCGCGGCGGGCAGCACAAAGACGCCATCCTGCTGAACGCTTTCCGCGGCGCGCACAATCGCGACCGCATCACGGTGCGACGCACCGTCCGCCGCCAGCTCCGCAACCCAATCGCGCAACTGCGGCGCCGCCCATTCCAGCAGCGCCAGCAGGTCCGCACTGACTGCACGCTCCTCGGCCAGCCACAAATTCATGACCCGCTCCAGCGAGGCTGCGGCATCGGCAAACGCCGTGAGGCCAACCATCCGTGCGCTGCCCTTCAGGGTATGGAAGGAGCGCCGCAGCACAGTAAGCCCTTCCAGTGACTCCAGCGCGGCACGCGGGCCGTTCAGTTGCGCATCGATAGAGGCAAGCACATCCTGCGCCTCGCCGATGAAGATCTCCAGCAGCTCGGCCTCTACACCGGCATCGTCGCCAGCAGCCGGCGCTTCAGCGGGCGATGGCGGCGGCGGCGACGGCACCTGCTGGTCCAACACCGGAATCGATTCAGGCCCTGCAATCTTCCGGAACGGCACCGCGCGGAAAGTGCCCTGCTCCGCATCGAACACAAAGCGCTCCTGCGCCCCGGCCGCATTCTGCGCCAGCATATCGACAAAGAAGCCAAGCGCGCCCACGTTCTGTGCGATATCGTCCAGAGTGCGCGCATTGCCGCCCTGCGCCAGCGCCGCCACGGCAGCACGTACGTGAGCCGCCGCTTGCGTAGCGTCGTACAGGTCGAGCATGGACAGGGCACCTTCCAGCTGGTGCAGCACCGCATCCAGTGCACCGAGTTCGGCACGGCGCGACGGGTCGGCGTGAAATTCATCCAGCACCTTCTCCACCTGCCGCAGCGAGGTTTTCATTTCCATCGCCAGCGCAACGACCGTTTCATCCTGCTGCGCCATGCTGTTCTGCCATTGCGCTGGCGCCGGCGGCGTTTCACCCGCCAGCAAGGCCTGCAGACGGGCGCCGATATTGTCCGCATGGGCGGTGAAATCGTCGGGCAGATGACGGATATGGGCGATGTGGTGTTCGGCAAACAAGAGGGCACGGGCCATTTCCAGGCCCAGTTCCTCGCTGCGGCCGGAAGCCTGTGCCTGGTCGTCCACTTTGGCCAGTTGCCGTATCAGTGCCGCCAGCGGCGCAAGGCCAAGCTTGTCGCTGGCAATCGCCAGCGCGGCAAGCGCACGTGTGAACGCGGCATGCAGTTCGGGATCGGCTTCCGCCTGTTCGATGCGCTGCCATGCGGACTGCGCTTGGGCGAGTGCCTCGCCGGCGCGCTGCAGCGCCTCCTCATCCAGCTGGCCGTAGCGGCGGGCCTCATAGTCCGCAGGCACCATACCGTCCAGTGCATATGCGCTGCGCAGCTGCCTTGCCAGCGGCGACAGCTGCCCGGTATCGGCCGCCGCAATGAAGAACAGCGCATCGCGCTGCATCGCTTCCGGCAGCTCCGGCACGCCTTGCGACAGGCGGCGCAGCTGCAGGTTGATCATGCCGAACAGCTGCTTCACATACAGGCCGCTCTCCAGCTGGCGGGACGCCACCAGTTCGGCGAAGGCCTGCATGGTGCGCCAAAAAGCGCGTGCGCGGCCATCGTGCTGCGCATCGGCCACTGCCTGGATGGCGTCCCGCAGCGCCGCCGCGGGTCCAGTGGCATCGGCAGCTTTGAGGAAGGGCAGCAGCGCGCGCTCGAAGCGCTGGCGCAAGGCTGCATAGTCGGCGCCATCCGCGCCGGGCACAGCGGGCAGTTCCGGCACCTGCGACAGGTCGGGGAAGAACAGGTCCGCCGGATGCACGCGCTCCACGCCAAGCATGATCTGCGCGTCACGATAATAAGGGAAGAGCCGCACCGGCTGGAATGGCGCCCCTGCCAAGAGCTCCTGCAAATACTCGATCAGCGCCTGGTACAGGTTGGCGACGATCTGCGCATTGTCCGCATTGGCTTTCAGGGTGCCATCGCGGAAGCGCTCCAGCGCCTGCTCGGCCAGGCCGGTGACGAGCACCACCCCATCCACATCCACCATCTGCAGCGCGCCATGCGCCTGGTGCAGGTGCGACTTGGCGTGCTGCAGCGCCGTGGCCTGGTCTTCCGGATCGCGCCCGCCGGCTTCGAACAGCGCCGTTTTCGAACGGCCCAGCGCTTCGCGGATTTCGACCATGACCCATGACAGCGGGCCCGGGTCGAACGGCGGCGTGGACGAAGTCGAAAGATCAGCTTTGTTCATTCTTGCCTCAGGATGAAATGCGGAAGCGCGACACGGAGTTCTTGAGCTCCTGCGCCAGCACCGACAGCTTGCGCACCGATTGCGCCGTGTGCTGCGTGCCCTCTTTGGTCTGTTCGGTCACCTGCAGGATATGCTGGATGTTCTGCGCCACGCCGCTGGCCGACGTGGCCTGCGCGCCGGTGGCCAGCGAAATACCCTGGATCAGCTCTGCAAGGCGGTTCGACACCTGCGAAATATCTTCCAGCGCGGTACCCGCCGCGTCGGACAGGCGGGCGCCTTCCACCACGCCCTGCGTGGAGCGCTCCATGGCCGCCACCGCATCGTGCGTATCGGTCTGGATGGTGCGCACCAGCGCGCCGATCTGCTTGGCCGCTTCAGCGGAGCGCTCGGCGAGGCGCTGCACTTCTTCCGCCACCACCGAAAAACCACGCCCTGCCTCGCCGGCCGATGCCGCCTGGATCGCGGCATTCAGCGCCAGCACATTGGTCTGTTCCGTAATGTCGGAGATCAGCTCCGTGATCTCGCCAATCTCCTGCGACGACTCGCCGAGGCGCTTGATACGCTTGGATGTTTCCTGGATCTGGTCGCGGATTTCGTGCATGCCCGTGATCGCGTTCTGCACCGCCGTGGCGCCCTGCCGCGCCGCCGCCACCGACTGCCGCGCCACGTCGGCCGACTCGGACGCGGAACGCGACACATCGGTAATCTCGTTCGCCATTTTCAGCACGGTGGCGCTGGCGTCCGCAATCTCGCGCGACTGCTGCTGCGATGCCAGCAGCAGGTCACTGGAAATGCCCTGGGCCTGCGTGGAAGCGGCTGTGACCTGCTCCGCCGTCACCGTTACCCGGCCCACCAGGCCGCGCAGCTCCTCCACGGTGTAGTTGACCGAATCGGCAATCGCGCCCGTAATGTCTTCGGACACGGTGGCCTGCACCGTGAGGTCGCCATCCGCCACTTCCTGCAGCTCGTTCATCAGGCGCAGGATGGCCGCCTGGGCGCGGTCGTTCTCCGCCTTGGCTTCTTCCTCCTTGCGCTGCGCCTGCAGGCGCAGGGCTTCCGCTTCCTTGCGGCGGCGTTCCGCGCCGCGCGTGCGGTTATGCGAATCCTGCAGCAGCACGCGGCCGATCGCAGCACCGGCCAGCAGCGTGAGCATGCCGCCCGCCACCATCAGCCAGAAAGTGTAATTCAGCGATTCCTGCGCGCCCCGGTAGGACTGCTGCAGGCTGGCCAGGCTTTGCCGCAAACCTTCGTTCTGCGTGAAGATCAGGCGTTCCGCATTCTTGGCGGCGATGAATTTGTCCAGCCGGTCGAGGATGCTCACGGTCAGCGTCTGGTAATCCTCGAACTGGGTTTTCAGCGCCGTGAAGCGCTGGCGCAGTTCAGGATCGCGCGTGGCCGCAATCTGCAGCGTGTCGCTGCCGTTCAGGAAAGCGTCTACCGTGGTGCGGAACACCGTCACGTCGCGCCCCAGCTGGAAAGCGGTCTCGGAACTGATGCCGCCCGCGCTGAGGAATTCGGTTGCACTGCGGCTCATGCGCTGCGTGAGCATGGTGAGGCGGCCGATGGCCGCCTGCTCGCGCGCCGAACCGCCGCGCTGCAGCTTAAGCGCCGCAATCTCTTCGCTCAGCGCCAGCAGGTCCGGCGACATGGCATTCAGCTTGCGCAACGTGGTGTCCATGCCGGTGAGGTCCGCCCGCAACGACAGGATGGTTCCTGCGGCCTTGTCCGAAGCGCTCCAGCGCTGGCGGGCCTCGCGTGCGGCAGTGAGCTGGTCCGGCGCGGCATTGCCCACGCTGCGGCCCTGGTAGCTGCCGCCGTCGATCATCAGCGCGAAGTCGCGGTTCAGCTCATTGCGGCTTTCCTCCAGCTGGCGGAAGGCCTCCGCATTGCCCTGCACCGCGTTCGGCGCAGCCTTGCCGATGCGCTGCGAGTGCACCAGCGTGTCGCCTGCCAGCTGGGTGCGCGCAGCACTAATGGCGTTATAGCGCACATTCAGCGCCACGAAGGCCGCACTCAGGGCCACGCTCAGCGCCAGCGCGGTGGTGAGGTAGCTGAGCTGGCGCTGCGGCGGCAGGTGGCCGATCAGGGGCAGCTTGAAACCGGGGCCGCTGTCGCCTGCCGCATCGCCGGCGCTGCCGCGCCGCAGTGCATCGCGCAGCCGCAACGGCGCCGCTTCATCGGCGGCGAATTCTGAATTCGGAGCCTCATCTGCGCTATGGTCCGCGCTGCGTGAGAACAGTTGGAATGCCATCGGGTCCGTCCTTCAGTGAATTGCGGCGCTACAGGCCGACGTGCAGGAAGCGCGGCTCGCGCACCAGTTGCGCGAGGTCCAGCCGGTACCAGTCCTGCCCTTCAACGTCTTCCAGCTTGCGCAGGCCGAGCACGCGGGTGGCGAGCAGCGCGCAGTTGAAGCCGAGCTGCGGCGCAAAGCTGAGCAGGCGCGATTCGGCCCCCACCGGCGCAGCTTCCTCGCCCAGGTAGCGCGCCAAGTCGATCACCCCGGTCAGGTTGCCGCGGATATTGGCCAGGCCGAGGTACCAGTCCTGCGTGAGCGGCACGGGCGACGGCGGCTGCATCGGCACGATTTCGCCGACCTGCGTGAGGTCCAGCAGGTAGCGCCGTGTGCCGATTTCCACGGCGAGCGAGCGTTCAGTTGGCGTATCGGAGGTTTTTGCGGCCTGCATGCGCTCCAGCAGCTGCACCTGGTACTGGCGCAGGCGGCTGCGGCGTTCGGCGCCGCCGGGATGGCTGTCGAAGTCCTGCGGCTCGCCGTTCATCGTTCGCCGAGGGCCGCGATGCGGGACAGCAGTTCGGCCGCGTCGACCGGCTTCACCAGGTAGTCCTTCGCGCCCTGCCGCATGCCCCAGATGCGGTCGGTTTCCTGGTTCTTGCTGGAGCAGATAATGATGGGCACATCCTTCAGTTCCGGATCGCGGGCGATGGAGCGCGTGACCTGGAAGCCGTTCGCGCCGGGCATTACCACGTCCATCAGGATCAGCTCCGGCTTGTTGTCCTTGATTTTGCTGAGCGCTTCCTCGCCGCTTTCGGCGGTCGTTACCTGATAGCCGTTGCGCACCAGGATATCGCTCAGGTAGTAGCGCTCCGTGGGCGAATCGTCGACGATCAGGATTCGTTGAATGGCCATGCTTGCCTCGCTCATGCGCCCGTGGCCGCGCCGGTATGCTCACGCACCGCCGCCAGCAGGCTGTCTTTCGTAAAGGGTTTGGTCAGGTAGGCCGCCGAGCCCACCATTGCGCCACGCGCCCGGTCGAACAGGCCGTCCTTGGAGGACAGCATCAGTACCGGCGTGGCATGGAATTTTGCGCTCTTCTTGATCAGCGCACAGGTCTGGTAACCGTCCAGGCGCGGCATCAGGATGTCGCAAAACACCAGGTCAGGATGGTGGTCGTTGATCTTGGCCAGCGCATCGAAACCATCTTCGGCCAGCAGCACCTGATACCCGGCCTGGCTCAGGAAAATCTCGGCGGAGCGGCGAATCGTGCTGCTGTCGTCGATCACCATGATTTTCAAACCTGTCGCTTGCGGTGTTGTCGTCATAAGGGCCCACCAGTTTTACCGTACGATAGCACAGGGGACTTCTCAGCGGCAGGCTGCCCGCAGGCGTGCGGAACTTGCCAAATTTACAGCGCCACCATCTCGAAGTCGTCCTTGCGGGCGCCGCATTCCGGACAGGTCCAGTTCATCGGCACGTCGGCCCAGCGGGTGCCGGGCGGAATGCCTTCGTCCGGCAAGCCTGCCTCTTCGTCGTAGATCCAGCCGCAAATGAGGCACATCCAGCTTTTGAATTCCTGCGTATCGTTACTGCTCACGTTCTGCCACCCTCAATCAAGTAAAATGCTGAATCAGGTATCTTAATCTACCAGCCGTGCAAAACCAAACATCTCCACTCATCCTGACCTTTGGCGCCGCCGATCCCATTGGCGCCGTTGGCGTGCACGCCGACCTGGCCGTGTTCTCCGCGCTGCGCTGCCATGGCCTGTCGGTGACGACTTCCCTGCTGATCGGCGACAGTGCGCGCGTCGAGGACCAGCAGCATGTGGACCCGGACTGGGTATCCGACCAGGCCCGCGTGGTGCTGGAGGACGTGCAGGTTTCAGCTTTCAAGGTCGGCGCGGTCGACAATCTGGAGCACCTGTCCTCGATTGCCGAGGTGGTGTCCGACTATCCTGACGCGCCGCTGATCCTCGATCCCTTCGGTTCCCAGTTCCCGGAACAGCCGGAAGAGGAAGATCCCGAAGAGCTGCTGACGGTGCTGCGCCAGCTGCTGGTGCCGCAAGCCACGCTGCTGATGCTGTCGCAGGTGGAGCTCGGCCGCATGGCGGAAACCTGGCGCGAAGCGAACAATGGCGAAACCGTGGGCGACGATGCCCAGCACCTGATCGACCTTGGCTGCGAATACGTGCTGGTGACCGGCACCCAGGCGCGCGGCGGGCGGCCAGACAATTCCCTGCGGGCGAACACCCTGTACGGCGCGAGCGGCGTGCTGCGCCACGACCACTGGCGCCACCTGGCCGGCCCCTTCATCGGCTGCGGCGGCACCCTGTCCGCCGCCATTGCCGCCTATATGGCGCAAGGCGCCGATGCGCCGGAAGCGGTGGAGCTGGCGGAACAATTCCTTTTCGGCGCGCTCACGCATGCGCGCCGCATCGGCATGGGCAAGTTCGTGCCGAATCCCTTCTTCAATTTGCAACAGGCCTGAATCTGATGACAACTTCCCGTAACGACATGCTGTTTGAACGTGCCCAGAAAACCACGCCCGGCGGCGTGAATTCGCCAGTGCGCGCCTTCCGCTCGGTGGGCGGCACGCCGCGCTTCATCACCCGCGCCGAAGGCCCTTACTTCTGGGACGCGGACGGCAAGCGCTATATCGACTACATCGGCTCCTGGGGCCCGGCCATCGTCGGCCACGCCCATCCCGAAGTAGTGAAGGCGGTGCAGGATGCCGCAACGCGCGGCCTTTCCTTCGGCGCCCCGACCGAGGGCGAAATCGAGATGGCGGAAGAAATCTGCCGCCTGGTGCCGTCGATCGAACAAGTGCGCCTGGTGTCCTCCGGCACCGAAGCAACCATGAGCGCGCTGCGCCTGGCGCGCGGCGCCACGGGCCGCGACAAGATCGTGAAGTTCGAGGGCTGCTACCACGGCCATGCGGATTCGCTGCTGGTGAAGGCGGGCAGCGGTCTGCTCACCTTCGGCAATCCCACCTCGGCCGGTGTGCCCGAGGACTTCGTCAAGCACACCCTGGTGCTGGACTATAACAACGTGGCCCAGATCGAGGAGGCCTTCGCCTCCTTCGGCAGCGAGATCGCCTGCGTGATCGTGGAGCCGGTGGCCGGCAATATGAACCTGATTAAGGCGACGCCGGAATTCCTGCAGGCGCTGCGCGATCTGTGCACGAAGCATGGCGCGATCCTGATCTTCGATGAAGTGATGTGCGGCTTCCGTGTAGGCCTGGGCGGCGCGCAGGCGCTGTACGGCATCAAGCCGGACCTGACGGCGCTGGGCAAGGTGATCGGCGGCGGCATGCCGGTAGCAGCCTTTGGCGGCCGCGCCGACCTGATGGCGAAAATGGCGCCGCTGGGCGCTGTGTACCAGGCCGGCACGCTGTCCGGCAATCCGGTAGCGGTGGCGGCGGGCATGACCACGCTGAAGCTGATCCAGCAGCCGGGCTTCTACGACAAGCTGACCGCCAGCGCCAAACGCCTGGCCGAGGGCATGACGGCGGCCGCGCGCGAAGCAGGCGTGACCTTCTGCGCCGACTACGAAGGCGGCATGTTCGGCCTCTACTTCAGCGCCGAGCCGCCGCGCAACTACGCCGAAATGATGGCCGGCGACCGTGCGAAGTTCAACGTCTTCTTCCACGCCATGCTGGACGAAGGCGTCTACTTCGCCCCCGCCGCCTTCGAAGCAGGCTTCGTCTCCGCCCAGCATGACGACGCCGTGATCGACGCCACCATCGCGGCCGCCCGCAAGGTCTTCGTCAACCTCAAATAAGCTATCCCGCTCCCTCAAGGCCCGCTTCGGCGGGCTTTGTTTTTTCTCAAGCCACCTACGTCCCTCGCGCCCGAAAATTAGCGGCTGGCAGACCGCCTGGGGACTACAATGATCTCGGATTGGAGGACTAATCATGCTGCAATATCCCCTGTCACTTGAGAAAGATGATAACGGCACGCTGCTCGTCGGTTTTCCCGATATCCCGGCGGCCCATTCGGTTGGTGACGATGTCGAAGACGCCCTGGCGAACGCATTGGACGCTTTTGAAACCGCATTCGAGCTTTATGTCGATAACGGCCGCCCCATGCCTCTGCCCGGCGCGGCGCTGGGCCAGCATAGTCTTTCTGTCCCTGCCCATCTTAGCGACCGCATTCAGCGCTGGAACGCCCAGTTCCGGACCGCGACTTAAAAGCAGCTTAATCCTCCGCTTTGTAACAGGTTGGAAACTTTCTACAGTAAGCGGGCTGCTAGACTTCGCCTCAACATGAACCCTCCCTCCATCACCCAGCACTGACCCGCCGGCCTGCGTTCCGGCGGCGTGCGCCTGCACGAGCCGGAAATGAAACTGCTGAAACACATCACCGACCACGACGCCGTCCAGGCGCTCGGCCCTGGACTAATCACCGGCGCGGCCGACGACGATCCCTCCGGCATCGCCACCTACTCGCAGGCAGGCGCGCAATTCGGCTTCAATATGCTGTGGACCGTGGTGCTGACCTATCCGCTGATGGTCGGCATCCAGCTGGTGTCTGCGCGCATCGGTTTTATTACCGGCGACGGCCTGGCGGCCAATATCCGCCGCGCCTACCCGCGCCCCCTGCTGTGGATGATCGTGCTGCTTCTCCTGGTAGCCAACATCATCAACATCGCGGCCGACGTGGCCGCGATGGGCGAGGCGCTTCGGCTGGTGATCGGCGTGGGCACGGCCCATCTGTATTCGCTGGCCTGCGGCTTCCTCTGCCTGAGCCTGCAAGTCTTCCTGCCCTACCGCAGCTATGTGCGTGTGCTGAAGTGGCTGACCTTGGGACTGCTTGCCTATGTAGCAACGGTATTCGCCGTACACCTGTCCTGGGGCCAGGTGCTGCGCGCCAGCCTGATGCCGCATTTCGACTGGAACGCCACGTCGATCGGCATGATCGTGGCCATCTTCGGCACCACCATTTCGCCCTATCTCTTCTTCTGGCAGGCCTCGCAGGAAGTGGAGGAAATGCGCGAAGGCACACGGCGCAGCCTGCGCAAGGTAAAGCTGGACACGCTGATCGGCATGGCCTTCTCGAACCTGGTGGCCTTTTTCATTATTCTCACGGCAGCCGCTACCCTGAATGGCGTGGATATCCAGAGCTCCGCCCAGGCCGCCGAGGCATTGAAACCGGTGGCCGGTGAATTCGCGTCGCTGATTTTCGCACTGGGTATTCTCGGCACCGGCTTATTGGCGATTCCGGTGCTGGCCGGATCGGCGGCTTATGCCGTGACCGAAAGCTTCCAATGGAAAAACGGCCTGGATTTCAAACTGCTGGAAGCGCGCGAGTTTTACGCCATTATTTCCCTCGCGACGATTGGCGGAATGGCGCTGGATTTTGCGCCGGTGGATCCGATTAAAGCATTGCTGTGGTCGGCACAAATCAATGGTGTTATCGCCGTGCCCATCATGATTATTATGATGCTGCTTGCCAATAATAAAAAGCTGATGGGCCAGGCCACGCTGACGCGGCGGCACACCGTGCTCGGATGGATGGGCGTCGCGCTGATGTTTGCTGCTGTGTTCGGCATGCTGGCGTGCTAGCTTTTGGCGCGTTGGTGCCAGCTCCTGGCATGGCTGGGACGAGGAATCTTAAAAACTTCCTAAGCTGACAAAAGCACGACAAATTGATGAAGTTCGGTCTCTAGAATCGCTCGCTTCAATCACCGGTTCATGGAGGTACAAATGCAAACGACCCATCAGAATAAGGGCGCTATCTGGATCAAACTCGCCGTTGTGTATTTGATCGTTGGCGTGGCAATGGGAATCATGATGGGTGCCAGCCGCGATTTCACGCTGCGCCCGGTTCATGCGCACATTAATTTGCTGGGCTGGACCACATTTGCACTGGCCGGCCTGATTTACACGGTATTCCCGCGCGCCGGACTCAGCAAGCTGGCAAAGATTCACTTCTGGCTGATGAATATCTCGGTGCCGGTAATGATGGCTGCGCTGGGCACTGTTCTTACGACCCAGAATATGAAGGTTGTTCCTGTGCTGGTGGTGGGAGAAATGCTCGCTGCAGCCTCGGTACTGGCTTTCGCAGCGAATATCTTCCTCAACCTGAAGCAGGACTGACGTCATCCCCGCGCAGACGGGGATCCAGGAATGTTGTGGCATGCTTCTGGGTCCCCGCCTGCGCGGGGACGACGGCGGGTATTATTTGAGCCAGCCCCGGTGGCGGAAGTAGAGGAAGGGGGCGATCGCGCTGGTAATCATCAGGCCCCACGCCCAGCCGTAGCCGTAGGTCCACTTCAGCTCGGGCAGGAAGTCGAAGTTCATGCCGTAGACGCTGGCAATCAGCGTCGGCGGCAGGAAGGCCACGGAGGCCACCGAGAAGATCTTGATGATCTTGTTCTGGTTAATGTTGATGAAGCCGACCGTGGCGTCCATCAGGAAGTTAATCTTGTCGAACAGGAATGAGGTGTGGCCGTCCAGCGATTCGATATCGCGCAGGATCTGGCGGGCTTCTTCGAACTGTTCCGAATTCAGCAGGCGGCCGCGCATCAGGAAGCTGACGGCGCGGCGCGTATCCATCATGTTGCGGCGGATGCGGCCGTTCAAGTCTTCCTCGTGCGCGATGGCGCTCAGGGCATCGGCCGCGTCGCGGTCGGTGAATTCTTCCTGCAGCACACGGCCCGAGACCTCTTCCAGTTTCTGGTAGATGCCCTCCAGCGCATCCGCCGAATATTCGGCGTCGGTCGCGTACAGGTCCAGCAGCACATCCATGTAATCGGCAATCGAGCCCGGCCGCGAGCGGGCACGCATACGCACCAGTCGGAACACCGGCAAATCGTCCGTATGCACGGAGAAGAGCATCTTTTTGGCGAGGATGAACGCAACTGTCACCACGCGGGAGGGACCATCGTCTTCTTCCAGCAGGAAGTCGGTGCGCAGGTGCAGGTCGCCGTTTTCGGCTTCGTAGTAGCGGGCCGAGGCCTCGATATCCTTGACTTCGTCTTCGCCCGGCAGGATCACGCCGTAAATGGACTTCACCCAGTTGCGCTCGTCGTCGGTGGGGTCGGTCAGGTCGACCCAGACCGGCGCCGCCTGTTCCAGGTCTTCGCGCGTCTCAATGGACACCTGGTTGAGCCGGCCATTTTGTAAAACGAAGACATTAATCATAGGCACTCTCAGCCGACGGTAGGAACGAAACAGCGCAAGTGTACTCGCAAGACCGGGGCCAAGCCACCCCGCTGCAACACTTTTTGTCTAACGTGCCGCCTTTTCGATCATTTTTTCCCGCATTGTGGCGGCGGCGTCCTCGGAAGGGTGCTTATCGGGCACTTTTGGCGCCTCGATACCGCGCGAAACGTGGATATCGATCTGGCTGCCGCTCTCGCCGCAGTCCACATTGGAGACCACGGTTTTGCCGTTGATCAGGCATTTGCGGAGGGGCGCAGATTTGGGGGCCGCCACTTCGGGCACGGGCACGGCGGCGGTGGCCGCAGCCTTGCCCTTCTCCAGTCCCTCGGCGAAATAGTTTTTCTCATGGCGCATGGACATCATGGCGATCATGGCGCCCGCCGCCAGGCAGGCCATGACAACGGCCACTTTGATGAGGCTGATTCCAGACTGTCGGCGCAGAGGCATGGGGCTCTCCTTAACGGGGCACTTCGGCGGAATTCATCCGCTTGAGAATGGTGGCGGTACGGCGGTTCAGGTAATTGGTGTCGCGGTGCTTGTCGTAATAGCGCGGGTTCGGCAGCATGACGGCCAGCTTGGCCGCCTGCGGCGCGCTCAGCCGGGATGCTGGGATACCGTAGTAATGCTTGGCCGCCGCCTCCGCGCCGAAGGTGCCTTTGCCGAATTCCACCACGTTCAGGTAGATCTCGAAAATACGCTGCTTGTCCATCAGGGTTTCCAGCATATAGGTAATGATCAGCTCCTGCCCTTTGCGGATATAGCTGCGTGATCCCGACAGAAACAGGTTTTTTGCCAGCTGTTGCGTAATAGTTGAGCCGCCGTGCGTGACCTTCTTGCGCTTCTGGTTGCGCTCGTAGGCCTTCTCCAGGGCGTCCCAGTCCACACCCTCATGATCGTTGAAATTGGCGTCTTCCGAAGCGATGATGGCCCGCTTCAGGTTGCTGGAAATACGTTCGTAAGGCACCCACTGCTGCTGGATATTGGCCTTGGGGTTCTTTTCCCGCAGCGCGGACTGCTGCTCGCGCATAAAGGACGTCATGGTCGGGTTATGGTCTACCCACCACCAGATCTGCACGAAAAAATAGGCCTGCACGGCCATGAACAAGACGATGGGGACGATGAAGAGCCACTTCACCCAGCTGAAACGGCCGGGCGGCTTGCGCGCTTTTGTCATAGTTTTGAACGCATTTGCACCAATAACGCCGACGTATCAGGCCGCACCCCGCGCCAGCCGTAGAACGCTTCGGCGGCCTGCTCGATGAGCATGCCGAGTCCATCGCGTACGGTAGCGCCGTGTTCGGCTGCAAAGTGCATGAAGACGGTCGGTTCCTTTCCGTACATCATATCCAATGCAAGCGTTCCTTGGTGAAATACTGCCGCCGGAATGGGCGGCAACGCCGCGTTCAGGCTGGCCGATGTCGCATTAATGACGATATCGAAGCTGCCCTGCAGGCTTTCGAAGCCGCTGGACGAGAGCACGCCCTCGCCGGCGAGGGCGGCAAACTGTTCCACCAGCGCTTCGGCCGTGGCCAGGGTGCGGTTGGCAATCACCAGCGCGGCGGGCCGTTCTTCCAGGATCGGCAGCACGGCGCCACGGGCGGCGCCACCGGCGCCCAGCATCAGCACGCGCTTGCCGGCGATGGGCACGCCTGCGTTGCGCACGATATCCGCCACCAGGCCCGCACCATCGGTGTTATCGCCGATGATGCCGTCCGGCCCAAAGACCAGCGTATTCACGGCGCCGGCCGCCTGCGCGCGCATGGTCAGCGCATCGGCCACCTTGTGCGCATCCAGCTTGAAAGGCAGGGTCACGTTCGCGCCCTTGCCCCCTTCGGCGATGAACTCGCGCACGGCCTGGGCAAACCCGTCCACCGGCGCCAGGCGGCGCTCATAGCTCAGTTGCTGGCCGGTCTGGGCCGCATAGGCCGCGTGGATTTCGGGCGATTTGCTATGGGCGATCGGATTCCCGAACACGCAGTAACAGTCCATCAGTTCGAGCCTCCGAGATTGGTTTCCAGTTTTTCTTCGCGCGTGAACTTGAAGCGCGTGATGATGACCCACAGGTCATCCTTCTCGCTGGACAGCATATTGGGGGGGAATTTGCCGAAGGGCGCGGCGCGGCGCACGATGTTCAGCGCCGCCTGGTCCAGCGCCGGATTGCCGGAGCTCTGCTGGACACGGACGCCGCCTTCCGCCATATAGATGCTGCCGTCCTGGAAGATCGGAATCATCACTACCAGCTCGCCGTACAGCTTGCGGCCATTCTTCTGCGGGAAATTCAGCGTGCCGATCTCCTCGATGCGGCGCTGCAGCTGCTTGTAATACATGGCGTAACCCACTTCGCGCGTGCTGGGCGTGATGTAGGTGCGCTTGGGGCGCTTGTTCTGGTCATCGATGGTCTGCGTGATCTCGGCGGTCATGCGGGCGATGGCCTTGCTGCTCTCGATCAGGTCGGCGCCGGTGGGCGTGGGGTCGGGCTTGTTCTTCTCGGTGACGGGCGCGGCGCGGTAAGGCGTGGTCTTGCTCACCTGGGTGAGCAGGTTCTTCTGCAGCTGCTCCAGTTCCTCGATGCGGCGGCGGGCGGCCTTCACGCTGTCGCCGGTTTCCATCTTACGCATATCGGGCAGGGGCGACTTGGCGCGGCCCGCATCGGCATTGCCGCCGCCGTCGAGATTCGCCTGCGCCAGCGCCTCCGCCTTCAGCGGCTTCTGCGCATGCTTGGCGTTAACGAGAATGACTTCGAGGCTGGGATCGGTCGGCTCGACCTTGAATTCCTTCGGCGCCACGAAATGCACCGTCAGCATCGCCGCGTGCGCCGCCACAGACACCGCCATGGCAATGATCAGGAACCGGTTTTCTTTAACAGACATTGCCGCATTTTAAGGCAATTGAATAATTGGGGACAGACCCTAATTTATTTAATTAGGGTCCGTCCCCAATTTCCAGCGCCGTCCATGATAGCGAAGCGGAAAACGGCGCGATTGCGCCGCCCGGGCCAACGCGGCTGCCGGGCCACCCTATGAGGCAGAAAATTGGGGACGGACCCTGATTTCTAAAATCCGGGTCTGTCCCCAATTTTTAGGCAACTTTATTGAGGGCCGGGTTCGGTGACGGCGGTTTCGCTGGCGAGGTCGGCGACCTCGGCTTCGGCTTCCGTTGGCTGCGCCGGGTCGGCTGGGGCTTCTTCGTCGTCGAAGTCGATGTCGGCATCCGGTACCTGGTCTGCCGGGATTTCCAGCAGGCGGGCTTCGATCGAGAGGTCCACTTCGTCCCAGCGCAGGATGTCGAGCTTGACGTGCGCGCCGCGCGCCACCGGCGGCATGCCCGGCAGGCGGATGATCAGCGGGATCTCCGTCAGCCGCAGCACTTCGTCCTTCAGCACCACCGCTTCCACCTGCTTCGCATCTTCCTGTCCCAGCCAGCGCAGGCACCAGTAGCGCTCCATATTGGACTGGAAGTCCGCATAGGCCGCGTAGGCCGCATCGAAGGCGGAGACGATCGCGAACAGGTTGGCGTCCTTCTGCTTGAACGGCGCCACCAGCGGCGCCGTTACGCCGTTTTCGGCGCAGGCCAAGATCTGCCACTGGTTCACCAAATCGGTGTAGCGGCGCAGCGGCGAGGTGCTCCACGCATATTGATCGACACCCAGGCCCTGGTGCGGTGCGGCATGCGTCACCATGCGCACCTGCATCTTGGCGTTCCAGCCGCCCACGCCCTGCCCCTGGCTGCGGTAAATGCCCGGCACGCCATGGTCGTGCATCATCTTGCCCCAGGTGCTGTTCGCGAAGATCATCAGCTCGGCCACGATCTTGTCCAGCGGCGCACCGCGCTTGCGGCGCGAAATCGTGACCACGTCGTTCTCCACGTAGAAATTGAAGTCCACGCGGTTGTTCTGCTCAGGCTTCAGGCCGAAGGCCTCGCGCTTGACCATGCGGCCCGCTTCCAGGTGCTGCGCCCAGCCCCACAGCAGCGTGAGCTCGGCCTTGCGCGGGTAGTCGCCTGCGCCGCTGGCCAAGGTCTCCTCATTGACCACGTCATCCAGGTCGTTGTGGCGCAGGTTGTTCGCAATCGGCACCAGCTCGGCGCGCGTTTCGGTGGAGATCACTTCCCAGCTGGCGGTGTCCAGCGTGGCGTACAGCGACAGTGCCGGGCAGGTCTTCCCTTCCGCCAGCGTGAACGCGTTCACCACCGAATCCGGCAGCATGGTGATCTTATCGCCCGGCATATAGACGGTGGACATGCGGGCGCGCGCCAGCTTGTCCAGCGCGTCGTCCGGTTTAATGCCGAGGCCCGGCGCTGCAATGTGGATGCCGACGCGGACCTTGCCGCCGTCCAGGTGCGTGATCGAGAAGGCGTCGTCGATCTCGGTGGTCGTTACGTCGTCGATCGAGAAAGCTTCCACCGCAGCCACCGGCAGGTTGGCCGGCGCAGCCGGCACCGCCACCTCCGGGAAGCCATGCCCTTTCGGGAAGTTCTCGAACAGGAATTTCGCCATGTGCAGGTCTTTCGGCGAACCCACGCCGCCGACCGCAAGCATCAGGCGCTGCGGCGAGGTATGCAGCTCGTCGCAGGCCGCTTCCAGCGCTTTCCATTCGATGGTGTTCTTGTCCGGCTTAAACAGCAGCTGCTGAACGATGTTCTGCATCGCGGCCGGCAGCCTGTTCTCTTTGAGCTCGTCCACATACTGCTGCTGGATGATGGCCTGCTGCTTTTTCTTTTCAATGCCAGCCAGTGCGGCCTTCAGCGACTGTTCCGGCGCCGCCTTGTAACGCCCGCGTCCCTTCTTGTAGAAGTAGATCGGCGAGGAATGCAGGCTGAGAATCAGGCCCGCCGCTTCGTGCGGCAGCGGCGGGTGGCCGAAATACTCAGCGCCCAGCTCCGCGAAGCCGAATTCCTCTTCGCCCGCCACTTCCCACAGGAAGTCCAGGTCCACGTCGGCGGAGATGGCCCTGGCCTGCTCCATCAGCGTGGCCGGATCGGGCTTCTCGTACTGCAGCAGCACGTCTTTGGTTTTGACCTTGCTGCGCTTGCCGCTGGCCAGCTCCACCTGATAAGCCTCGCCAGCCTGCGACAGCACGGTACCGACTTTGAAATCGCCGGATTCTTCAAAAAAGACGTTCATTATTTATCTCGTATTCATCATCTTGTTGGGACGCAGCGCCAGCACCTGAGGCAGGAATACCTCGGTTACCAGCAATGTGCCCTCGCGGCGCTTATATAAGCAGCGCCGCGCATACAGCAGTTGTTCGTCCGGCGGCACGATGCCGTTCCGCTCCAGCGCCGCCCGTGCGCGCTGGACCAGCGGATGGCTCGCGCGCAGCCGCGCAAATTCCAGTTCGCCCCGGCGCACCATGGGGTCGCCGAACAGCGTGGTGCCCAGCGAGCGCTCGCCGAGTGCACTGAACAGGGGCCAGTCCGACGCATCGGCGGACATCGGGACCACCGTGTGCGCGAACACCACAGGCGTATTATCACACCGCAGCAGCACCTCCCTCTCCCACACCCGGCCGGGCCGGTGCAGGCCGATGGCCGCCGCTTCGTCGCGCAGGCAGATCGCCGTCTCCTGGTGCAGCCTTTGCACGCGGAAGGTCTCGCTGTGCGCTTTCAGTTTTGCCGTCAGCGACCCGCCGCTGGTCAGCCAGTGGCGCAGCGGCTGCGGCGCGTTCACGGCCAGCACATGGCCATGCCAGTTCGCCTGGCGCAGGGACTGCTCTCTCATGCCACCCCGCAGAATGCCAGCACGCTGTCCACGTACTGCGCGTATTCGCTGATGGCATGGTCGCTGCCTTCAATCACGTGCTGGCGGGCGCCTTCGTAGTGCTTGACCATGTCGCGGTAGTCCAGCACTTCGTCGCCGGTTGCAGCGAGCAGGAAGTAGCGGTTCGGCATCGTGATGCGTTCGACTTCGAAGGCGCGCAGCTCATCGATGTATTCGCGCTTGAACTCGAAGGGTTTGTCCGAGTGGTATTCGGTGGTCACGCCCACGTGCTTGTCCAGGTCCAGGCGCGGCACGATGGCGGGGTTCAGCATCACGGCCTTGCAGCCCAGTTTTTCGGCCAGCCAAGTGGCGTAGTAGCCGCCCAGCGAGGAGCCGATGATGCTGAGCTGCTCCGGCGCCACGCTGCGCACGAGGCTCTGCGCCAGCTCCATGGCCAGTTTCGGCGACGCGGGCAGCTGCGGCGCGATGAATTCCGCGCTGCGCCCCAGCTGCGCCATGCGCTCCGCCGTGAGGCGGGATTTCATCGACAGCGGCGAGGAACGAAAGCCGTGCAGGTACAGGATCATTACTTCAGCGCCTCAAGCAGCTTGCCATGCACGCCGCCAAAGCCGCCATTGCTCATCACGACAATATGGTCGCCCGGCTGGGCCTTGGCCTTGATGGCCTGCACCATCACGTCGATATCTTCGTAGGCCGAAGCGATATCGCCCATCGGCGCCAGCGCCTTGCCCAGGCTCCAGCCCAGCGCCTTCTCGCTGCCGAAGCCGAATACCAGGTCCGCTTCCGACAGGCTGCCCGGCAGCGCATCCTTCATCGCGCCCAGCTTCATGGTGTTGGAGCGCGGTTCCAGCACGGCCAGGATACGGCCCGTCTGGCCCAGCTTCTGGCGCAGGCCGCCCACCGTGGTGGCGATGGCGGTTGGATGGTGGGCGAAGTCGTCGTACACGGTGATGTTGTTTACCACGCCGCGCACTTCCATGCGGCGCTTCACGCTTTCAAAGCTTTCCAGCGACTTGGCTGCCTGCGCGATCGGCACGCCCACATTGCGCGCGGCGGCAATCGCGGCCAGCGCGTTGGAGCGATTGTGCTTGCCGGTCAGCTTCCAGTGGATGGTGGCTTCGCGCTTGTCGTTGAACAGCACGTCGAAGGAGCCGTCTGGATGCTCCAGCATCTTCCAGTGCGCATCGGCCGCGCTGCCGAAAGTCTCTTTCTCGGCCCAGCAGCCGCGCTTCATCACGCGCTGCAGCGATTCCTCGTCGCCGTTAACAATCAGGCGGCCCACGCCGGGCACGGTGCGCACCAGGTGGTGGAACTGGGTTTCGATGGCGCCGATATCAGGGAAGATGTCCGCGTGGTCGTATTCCAGGTTGTTGAGAATCGCCGTTTTTGCGTGGTAATGCACGAACTTGGAGCGCTTGTCGAAGAAGGCGGTGTCGTATTCGTCCGCCTCGATGACGAAGAATTCGGAGTCGGCGCCCTTGCCGGTAAGGCGGGCCGAAATGCCGAAGTTCATCGGCACGCCGCCGATCAGGAAGCCCGGCGCATAGCCGTTATCTTCCAGGATCCAGGCCAGCATGGCGGAAGTTGTGGTCTTGCCGTGTGTGCCGGCGACGGCCAGCACCCATTTATTACGCAGGATATGGTCGCCCATCCACTGCGGGCCGGAGACGTAAGGCAGGCTGCGGTTCAGGATCTCTTCCACCAGCGGATTGCCGCGCGACACCACATTACCGATCACATACAGGTCCGGCTTCAACTCCACCTGCTCCGGCCCGAAGCCCTGGATCAGCTCAATGCCCTGGGCTTCCAGCTGGGTGCTCATCGGCGGATAGACATTGGCGTCGCAGCCCGTCACGCGGTGGCCCGCCTCCTTTGCCAGCACGGCGAGACCGCCCATGAAAGTGCCGCAAATGCCGAGGATGTGAATATGCATGGTGAGTATCGCAATTAGTCAGGAACGAGATTTTACCTGACGCGCTGGATTTATCCGGTTCAGAGTATCATCACGTCCATGATGCAGAACCCCCACGATGAAGTGCAGCAGCTGCGCGCCGAGATTGCGGCGGCGGCCGCGCGCATGGTTGCGCAGGACGGCGCCGACTACGGCAGCGCCAAGCGCAAGGCCGCGCGCCAGATCCTCGGCGAGTCGCAGGCCAATGCGAAGCGCGACCTGCTGCCGGACGACGCGCAGGTGGAGGAGGAAGTGCGCCTCTACCACGCCCTGTTCAATGCCGACACCCAGCCGGCCCGCCTGTTCCGGCTGCGCACCGTGGCGCTGCAGGCCATGGAAATGCTGGAGCAGTACCAGCCCCACCTCACCGGCGCCGTGCTGAATGGCAGCGCCGGCGAGCATGACGATATTCGCCTGCAGGTGTTCGCCGACAGCGCCAAAGATGTGGAAATCTTCCTGCTGAACCAGAACCTTAATATAGAGATCTCCGAATCCGACCATTTCAAGGGCCCGCGCTATGAGCCGGTGGAGACGGTGAGCTTTATCTGGCAGAAGGAAGGCGTGCACGTTGAACTGTATGAACAGGACGACCTGCGCGGCGCAAAAAAACAGCGGGCGGGCGACAAGCCGGTCCGCGCCGGCCTCGCGGAAGTCCGCGCTCTATTAACTACCAGCTCTCAACCTGATGAAGAAGAATAAACTCCTGATCTACGGCCTGGTTGCCGTCATTTTCGGCGCCATCGGCGCCTGGTACGGCACCCGCCACAAGGCGGAAGCGCCGCCGCCCATCACCGCCACCGTGGCGCCCAACGTAACCGGCCCGTCCAAAACCCTGTACAGCCAGCGCATGATGGACGTAAACGGCGTGGAGCAGCAGCTGGCCCAGTGGCAGGGCAAGAACCTGCTGGTGAATTTCTGGGCGCCGTGGTGCGCGCCCTGTGTGGAAGAGATGCCGGAACTGTCCGAACTGCAGACCGCGAGCGCGGGCAAAAACCTGCAGATCATCGGCATCGGTATCGATTCGCAAGCCAATATCGCCGAATTCGCCCAGCGCATGAAGATTACCTATCCCCTGTATGTGGGCGGCATCGGCGGCAGCGACCTGTCGCGCACCTTCGGCAATGCGCAGGGCGGACTGCCATTTACCGTGCTGATCGGCGCCGACGGCCAGGTCAAAAAGACCTACCTGGGACGCCTGAAATTCGACCAGCTGCGTAGCGACCTCTCAAGTTTGTAGGCTTTTTGGCAAGTTCTTTTTTCTTGCCAATGCCTGCGCTTAGCGGCAAAATGCGAAACTTTCGCGGAAATTGGTCAGGAAGATATGGCAAAAAACCTGCTGCTGCTGAACGGTCCGAATCTGAATCTGCTGGGCACGCGCGAACCTGAGGTCTATGGTTCCAGCACGCTGGCGGATGTGGAAACGGCTGCCAAGGCGCAGGCTGCCACGGCGGGCGCAAGCCTCGCCTGCTTCCAGAGCAACCACGAAGGCGCATTGATTGACCGTATTCACGCCGCGCGCGGCGAAGGCGTGGATTTCATCGTCATCAATCCGGGCGGTTATACCCATACCAGCGTCGCCTTGCGGGATGCGCTGGCGGGTGTGGCCATTCCCTTTATTGAAGTCCATATCTCGAATATTTATCAGCGCGAAGCATTTCGCCACCACTCTTACCTCAGCGCTATCGCGCGGGGCACAATCTGCGGCCTGGGCATCGACGGATATCGTTTTGCCATCGACTTTGCCTTAAAAAGCAGTTAATCTACGCGATCTGCGCGCAATTTGACTGTTAAAAGCTTCCTGGCCGCGCCGCATATAATTCTCAAAACAAGCTATAAACGGAGTCTCAGATGGATCTACGCAAGCTCAAGACCTTGATTGACCTGGTTGCCGAGTCGGATATCGCCGAACTGGAAGTAACCGAGGGTGAAAGCAAAGTCCGTATCGTCAAATCCTCCGCCATGCCGCAGAACCAGGTCGTGATGATGCAGCCGCAAGGCGCTCCGGCCCATTACGCGCCAGCCGCACCCGCTGCTGCTGCCGCCCCTGCCGCTGCTCCGGCCGCCGTGGCCGCCGCACCGGCCGCACCAACCGGCCATATCGTGAAGTCGCCGATGGTCGGCACCTTCTACCGCTCTTCCGCTCCAGGCAGCGCGCCCTTCGTTGAAGTGGGTGCCACCGTCAAGGAAGGCGACACCCTCTGCATCATCGAAGCGATGAAGCTGCTGAACGAAATCGATGCCGACAAGGCTGGCACCATTACCCAGATCCTGGTCGAGAACGGCCAGCCGGTCGAATTCGGTCAACCACTGTTTGTGATCGGCTAAGGCCGTACGGGCGGCACCCCGTGCCGCCTGCGCATTCCCTCATTATCAGAAAGCGCCCTGCCTATCCTGCCAGGCGCCCACAAACATAGAAAAGCCATGTTTGAAAAAATCCTCATCGCCAACCGTGGAGAAATCGCGCTGCGTATCCAGCGCGCTTGCCGCGAAATGGGCATCAAGACGGTCGTGGTCCACTCCGAAGCGGACAAAGACGCGAAATACGTAAAGCTGGCCGACGAATCCGTCTGCATCGGCCCTGCCGCATCGGCACAAAGCTACCTGAACATGCCGGCCATTATCAGCGCGGCTGAAGTGACCGACGCCGAAGCGATTCACCCCGGCTACGGCTTCCTGTCCGAGAACGCGGACTTCGCCGAGCGCGTGGAGAAGTCCGGCTTCGTGTTCATCGGCCCGCGTCCGGAAGCGATCCGCATGATGGGCGATAAGGTCTCCGCCAAGCAGGCCATGATCAAGGCCGGCGTGCCTTGCGTGCCCGGTTCGGACGGCGCGTTGCCCGACGATCCGAAGGCGATCGTGCAAATTGCGCGCAAAGTCGGCTACCCGGTCATCATCAAGGCGGCAGGCGGCGGCGGTGGCCGCGGCATGCGCGTGGTGCACACGGAAGCGGCGCTGCTGAATGCCGTGACCATGACCAAATCGGAAGCCGGCGCAGCGTTCGGCAATCCGGAAGTCTATATGGAGAAGTACCTGGAGAATCCGCGCCACGTGGAAATCCAGATCCTGGCCGATGAGCACAAGAACGCCGTCTGGCTGGGTGAGCGCGACTGCTCGATGCAGCGCCGCCACCAGAAAGTGATTGAAGAAGCGCCGGCGCCGGGCATTCCGCGCAAGCTGATCGAAAAGATCGGCGACCGCTGCGCCGAAGCATGCCGCAAGATCGGCTACCGCGGCGCAGGCACCTTCGAGTTCCTGTACGAGAACGGCGAGTTTTACTTCATCGAGATGAATACCCGGGTGCAGGTGGAGCACCCTGTCACCGAAATGATCACCGGTATCGACATCGTGCAGGAGCAGATCCGCATTGCGTGCGGCGAGAAGCTGCGCTTCCGCCAGCGCGACGTGATGCTGTCGGGCCACTCGATCGAGTGCCGTATCAATGCCGAAGACCCGTTCAAGTTCACACCGTCGCCGGGCCGCATCACGGCATGGCATGCGCCGGGCGGTCCTGGCATCCGCGTCGATTCGCACGCTTACGCCGGCTATTTCGTGCCGCCGAATTACGATTCGATGATCGGCAAGGTCATTTCCTATGGCGCCACCCGCGAGCAGGCGATCCGCCGCATGCAGATCGCGCTGTCGGAAATGGTGGTTGAGGGTATCCTGACGAATATCCCGCTGCACCGCGAGCTGATGGTGGACGCGCGCTTCATCGAAGGCGGCACCAACATCCACTACCTGGAGCAGCGCCTGTCCGAAATGCCGAAGGCTGGTTCATGAGCTGGACTGAAATCGTCATCGAAGTCGCACTCGATCACGCGGAGGCCCTGTCCGACGCGCTGATGGAGGCCGGCGCCCTGTCCGTATCCGTGGAGGATGCGGATGAAGGCACCGACGCGGAGAAACCGCTGTTCGGCGAGCCTGGCATGGAGCCGAAGGAAGCGGCGTGGGAACACAGCCGCGTGGTGGCCCTGACCGACGTCGATGCCGACCAGGCAGCCATCGTGGCTGCCGCGGCGGAAGCTGTGAAGCTGCCGTCCGTACCAAAATTCACGACCCGCAAGGTGGAAGACGAGGACTGGGTGCGCCTGACGCAATCCCAGTTCGAGCCTATCCACATCGGCAAGAACATCTGGGTAGTGCCGAGCTGGCACGAAGTGCCGGACGCTTCGGCGCTGGTGCTGGAACTGGATCCGGGCCTGGCCTTCGGCACCGGCTCGCACCCGACCACCCGCCTGTGCATGGAATGGCTGGAGGCGCATCCGGCGCCGGGCAAGTCGGTGCTGGACTACGGCTGCGGCTCGGGCATCCTGGCCATGGTGGCGCGCAAGCTGGGTTCCGCCCCGGTGGCCGGCGTGGATATCGATCCGCAGGCGATTGAGTCGGCGCGCGACAATGCCGAACGCAATGCGGTGTCCGATATCGAATACTTCGTGCCGGAAGATTTTGCGCAATCCGCCTTTGCGGACCAGCGTTTCGACGTAGTGGTGGCGAACATCCTGTCCTCGCCGCTGAAACTGATGGCGCCGATGCTGTCCGGCCGCGTGGCCGATGGCGGTTCCCTGATCCTGTCCGGCGTGCTGGCGCGCCAGGCGGAGGAAGTGGCGGCGGCCTATGCTCCCTTCATCAAGATGGGCGTGTGGGCGGAACATGATGGGTGGGTCGCGCTGCACGGCCGTCTCGGCAGCGATACCGCACCACCTGCGCGATAAGGCCCGCCTGTCGCGATGGCGCTCGCCACCAAATGCCCCCACTGCAATACGATCTTCCGGGTCGCTCACGACCAGTTGAAATTGCGCGGGGGCATAGTCCGCTGCGGCGCCTGTAACGAAGTCTTCGACGGTAACGCGGCGCTCGTTGAGCCGGTTGCCAAGCCCTCCCCTGTCATGCCATCGGTCCCGGTGGCGTTCGCGCCGGTTGAACCGCCGCACCATCTCGATCCCGAAACCGTCGCCGGCGCGCTGGCCGAAGAGCGCCTGCATGACGATGCGCCTTCCGCTCCCGAGCTGGTGGATGCGATGCCTGCGTCGGCTGGCGGCCTGCCTGTGGGCGATGCGGCGTACGAGCCGTCGCCGACGGAGCAGGACATTATTCCCGACGCCGAACCGGCTGCCCCGATCGACGACGAGTCTTCGCCCGAAGTGACCGCCCCGGCCGATGAGGAATCCGTCGCACCATCCGGTACTGACGCGGATCCCGCCGCCGAGGCTAGCGCCGCAGCCGATCCGGAATCCGCCGCGCCAGCCGATACAGGCTTTATCGCCCCAGCGGACGGTGACTCCATCACGTTGGACGAAAGCATCCCGGCCGACGACAAAGCCATCGCCATGGCCGATGAGGAAGCCGGCAGGCTGGCTGATGCCGGCGCCATCGCTGCGACCGAGGCCGATTCGGTCGTCCCAACAGAAGTAGAATCCACCGTCGAAACTGACACCCAAGCTGTCGCCGACGACTTCGCCTCAGCGGCCAAAGCGGCTGCAACTGCCCCATCGTCCGGCGATACGCAGGCCGATGACGAAGCTCTACCTGACGACCAGCCTCCGCCCCCTGCTGAGGAGCAGCCAGCCGCAGCGCACGAACCCTCGGCCGGCCAGACTTCCGAAGAGCAGGCGCACGAAACCGACGATGACGCAGCGTCACGCGCCGAGGCGCAAGCCGGATCGCTCGACTTCATCGTGGACCCCGACGAGTTCACCGACCCGCTGGCCAGCCCCCAACCGCAGGACACCGCCCGCGAGCACCTGGTCGCCGCAGCGCTTGACGAAGCCCATCACTTCGACGACCTGCCCGCTGAGGCTGCAGCCGCCGATGCCGCGTCAGTTGACGAATCGCAGGCCGAAGACGTGCCGGCGGTCAGCGAGGAACAGGAAGCACACGCCCTGCAGGACGAAGAAGCCAACCGCAACGCCGACGAAGCTGCGGCCGCGGACCTGATCAGCGCCGCCCCGGAAAGCGCCTCGCTGGCGGCTACCGGCAGCGCAGCAGCAGCGACAACGGTGGCCGCCGTCGTGGACGTGGACGACGAGGGCAGCGCCGAGGAACCCGGCTTCGTCAAACGCGCCAACCGCCGCCAGCGCCTGCACCGCATCAGCAAGGCAGTGATGGCCTTCGGCAGCCCGATCCTGCTGGCCGCCCTCGTCGCGCAAGGCGTCACGACCTTCCGCAACCCGCTGGCCGCCGCCTTCCCGGCGCTGAAGCCCACGCTGAACACCCTGTGCGAACCGCTGGGCTGCAAGGTCAACCTGCCGATGCAGATCGACATGCTGGCCATCGAACAGGGCGAGCTGCAAACCCTGGCCGACAATACCTTCAGCTTCGCCACGGTGCTGCGCAACCAGGCCCGCAGCGCACAAAGCTGGCCCTCGATCGAACTCACGCTGAACGATGCCAGCGACAAGGCGCTGGTGCGCCGCGTGTTCGCCCCGCGCGACTACCTGCCCAGCCAGGCCGACGTGGACAAGGGCTTTGCCCCGCGCAGCGAACAATCCATCAAGCTCTATTTTGAACTCAGCCAGGTCAAGGCCTCCGGCTACCACATCGCAATTTTTTACCCTTAAGAAGGCACCATGAACAAGACTTCCCTGATCTGCGGCTCGCTCGCCATTGACATCATCATGCAGTACGAAGGCCGCTTCGGCGACACGCTGCTGGCCGACCAGCTGCACAAGGTGAACGTCTCCTTCCTCGTGCCCACCATGCGCACCGAGTTCGGCGGCTGCTCCGGCAACATCGCCTACAACCTGAAGCTGCTGGGCGGCGAGCCGCGCATCGTCGGCGTCATGGGCCAGGACTGCGCGGCTTACCTGGAACGCTTCCAGAAGCTGGGCATTTCCACCGAAAACATCATGATCAAGAAGGACGCCTACAACGCCCAATGCTTCGTGACGGCCGACTCGGACAATAACCAGATCAACGCCTTCCACCCGGGCGCCATGTCCTTCGCCCATGAGAACGACGTGGCCAAGGCCGGGCCAGCCGGCATCGCCATCATCTCGCCGGACGGCCACCTGGGCATGCTGCAGCACGCCGACACGCTGTCCAAGCTGAAGATCCCCTTCATCTTCGACCCGGGCCAGCAGATGCCGATGTTCACCCCAGACCAGCTGATCGATTTCATCAACAAGGCCACCTACGTCACCACCAATGACTACGAGATCGAGCTGCTGATGGACCGCACCGGCCTGGCGCTGGAAGATATCGCCGGCCGCCTGGAGGCGCTGATCGTTACCCGCGGCGAAAAGGGCTCGGAGATCTACACCAAGGGCACGCGCATCGATATCCCGGCCGTGCAGGCCGAAGCCGTTCTGGACCCGACCGGCTGCGGCGACGCCTACCGCGCCGGCCTGCTGTACGGCCTGACCAATGAACTGGGCTGGGAAACCACCGGCCGCCTGGCCAGCCTGCTGGGCGCGATCAAGATCGCCCACAAGGGCGCCCAGAACCACGTGCTGACCAAGGAAGAGATTGCGGACCGCTTCGAAGCGGCCTTCGGCTACCGCTTCTGAGGATGAGCGCCGTCGTCCCCGCCTGGGCGGGGATGACGGGCCTTAGAACACGAAGAGTTTGTCCAACACCAGGTTGGCAATTTGCAGCAGGATCAGCGCCACCAGCAGCGACAGATCCAGGTTCCCCACCAGCGGCACCACGCGGCGGATCGGCCGCAGCAGCGGCTCATTGAGCGCGCGCACAAAAGGCGCCAGCGGCGCATGCGGGTTGATCCAGCTGAACACCGCCTCGATCACCAGCAGGAACATGAAACCATAAATAATCCATTGCAGGAAGCGGCGCAGCGCCAGCAGTCCCACCATCTCGGCAGGCATTCCCACCACGAACAGGATTGAGGTCGCCAGCAGCACCACCAGCAGGGCGCCGATCAGGCTGGCCCAGTCATAGCCGCCCACGCCCGGCACGATACGGCGCAGCGGCCGCACCAGCCAGTCCGACAGCTGGAAGGTAAACTGCGCCACGCTCGACGGCGGACGCACGCGGATCGCCTGCATCCAGAAGCGCAGCAGCAGCACGCCGCCCAGCAGGCCGGCAACGGTATCGACGATCAGCCTCACGATATCAAACACGAGCATTCTCCATAAAAAAAGCCGCTGTGCGATTGTCTCACACAGCGGCTTTTCAGCCCATCAGGCCTTCAGCGCGAGCTTAGGAAGGACGGGTGCTGGTTGGAAAAGGCCAGGCAGCGGCTGGAGCCAGCACGGTTTTCGCGGCTGGTGCAGCGGCTGGAGCCGAAGCAGCGGCAGCTGGTGCTGGGGCAGCAGCTGGTTTAGCGGCTGGCTTGGCAGCAGCTTTCTTCGGAGCGGCTTTCTTTGGAGCTGGTTTCGCAGCTGGCTTGGCGGCAGCAGCAGGAGCAGCGGCAGGCTTGGCAGCAGCTGGTTTAGCAGCGGCTTTCTTGGCAGCTGGCTTCTTCGCGGCAGGCTTCTTGGCAGCTGGCTTGGCAGCGGCTTTCGCAGCAGGCTTGGCGGCAGGCTTGGCAGCGGCCTTTTTCGCAGCAGGCTTCTTGGCAGCGGCTTTCTTCGCAGCTGGTTTAGCAGCAGCTTTCTTGGCAGCAGGCTTCTTGGCAGCTGGTTTAGCAGCGGCTTTCTTCGCAGCTGGTTTCTTGGCCGCTGGCTTGGCAGCAGCTTTAGCTACGGTTTTTTTCGCTGCTGGCTTGGCTGCAGCTTTTTTAGCGACTGGCTTTTTAGCGGCGACTTTTTTAGCGGCTGGCTTTTTAGCAGCGACTTTCTTTGCTGCTGGCTTGGCTGCTGGTTTAGCTGCGGCTTTTTTCGCTACTGGCTTTTTCGCTGCTGGCTTGGCTGCTGCCTTGGCGACGGTCTTCTTCGCTGCTGGCTTAGCTGCTGCCTTCTTCGCTACTGGCTTGGCTGCTGCCTTTTTAGCGACTGGCTTGGCGGCTGCTTTTTTAGCGGCTGGTTTGGCGGCTGGCTTGGCAGCAGCTTTTTTAGCTGCTGGTTTCGCTGCTGCTTTCTTGGCTGCTGGTTTAGCGGCGGTCTTGGTAGCAGCCTTGGCTGCTGGTTTTTTTGCTGCAGTTGCCATGTTTAATTCTCCTTCATCCGGATGATTTACATAAGTTGAAACCCGTCCGGGCCTTCGCGAAGACGCCGGGCGAATTATTCATCGGCACAAGCAAAGCGATGTTTGCGCTAATGAATTCGGTACCGGCTGAACTGCTGCAACTCCTCACTTTTGCAGCGCTTCAGCCATCTTGACCGCCGCTCCAGCGATGATGCTGGCAGCCGCGGCTGGGAATATATATATAGAGATAGCGGCGGGTCGAGGGCGTGTACTCAGCTCCGGTCGACAGGAACCACTGCCACATCACGTCACATCGGCGCAAAGAAAAAACCGCCCGGCCTGATACGGGTCAGGCGAGGCGGTTCAGCCGGAATACGGTGTGGTCTTAAGCATATGTGTGCGAGCTTGTGTCCTATTTTTTGTTCGTTTTTTGCGGTAACAACACACTCAAAAAAAGAGCGCTTGCAAATTCACGCGTTTTCAAGTTCGTAAAGTACACGAAAACCTTACAACTGCGCAACGGGCACGCATCATTTTCTTACTCTTTTTTTTGCATGATCAGCGAACCAGCGCACATAAGCGAGGCCGCAAAGTACCCGGCGGAGCACCTTGAAGCCGCGTTTTCCGCATTCACCGTTTTGTCATGCTTTGCATAGCGCCTTTATCTAAAGGGCGTATGCAAAGCAGCGCGGCCATGCGATGAATTCAGGCGGACCACGCGCAGCGCATGTTCAGCTCCGTCGCCATAAAGAGACAACAAAGCGCTGAAGTCCTCAATCAAAACGCTGATTGCGCCGGAATTGATCTGCCGCACGCAGCAAAGCGATGCGCATTGATGGATCGAAGGCCGTATGTCCGCCGTCGGGAACGATGTGAAGCCGCGCGCCGGGATAGTGGCCTGCCACCTGGAAGGCGGTCAGCGGCGCGCACAGCATGTCCAGTCTTCCATGCACGATGACCACCGGCAGGCCGGCAAGGCGGGACATATTGGCGAGCAGCGCCCCCGGCACGAAGAAGCCGCGCTGGCTGAAGTACCAGGCCTCGATGCGCGCCAGGGTCCACGCAAAGTCGTCGGGCAGAGTGGGAGCGCCGCCGGCGATGCTTGCCCGCGCGCATTCGAAGTTTGCCCAGGTATGCGCGAAGGGAATGGCGGCGGCGCGGTCGCCGTGCACCAGGCGGCGCGTGTAAGCGGCCAAGAGATCGCCGCGTTCTTCCGGTGGCAGCAGCCCGGCCATCTGCGCATAGAGCTCGGGATGGAAGTTGCGCCCGGTCTCGAAGTACCACGCTATCTCTTCCGCCGAGCAGAGGAAGATGCTGCGCAGGATAAAGCCGAGGCAGTGCTGCGGGTGGGACTGTCCGTAGGCCAGTGCCAGCGTCGAGCCCCAGGAGCCGCCGAACACCAGCCAGCGTTCCACGCCGAGGTGGCGGCGCAAGGCCTCGATGTCGGCGACCAGGTGGCCGGTAGTGTTGTCGCGCAGCTCGCCGGTGGGCTGCGACTGCCCGCAGCCGCGCTGGTCGAACTGGATCACCCGGTAGAACCCCGGATCGAAGAACTGCCGCCATAGCGGCGAGGAACCGGCGCCCGGTCCGCCGTGCAGCACCAGCACCGGCAGGCCGTCGGGATTGCCGGCCTCCTCCCAGTACAGGGTGTGCAGGCCGTCCACCGGCAGGAAGCCGGTGCGGGATGCCGCCAGCGGCGGGAACAGTTCGGTGCGTTCAGTCATCCATCTATTATAGAGACGGGACGACAATCGCATGACATGCCATCGCTACGATGCCGGGTCTTTCACTTCCCGGAGCCCATCATGCCCTTCCACCGAAACTTTTTCCCCACCCTCTGCTTCGCGCTGGCCGCCGCATTCGCTTCACACGCCGCCGCCCGCGCCCTCGCTCCCCTCGACATGGCCCACACCTTCGCCCAGGTCCGCCAGGGCGACAATGCCGCCACCCTGCTCGTGGTGGCGCTCTCCGAAGACCGGGTGCAGGCCATCGACCTGAGCGAACTGAGTGGCCTCTACAGCGCCGATGCCTGCGACGTCATCAGCCGCTTCGACCTGGCCACCCTCGATGCGCTCGCGCGCGGGGCGCAGTACGCGCAGAGCTACCCGGCCAGCCGAATGCTCGGCATGGGACCGCGTGGGCTGGCGCACATCGCCGCCGGCACCAACTACCCGGCGCACGGCAAGGAAGTCGGCATGGACGAGGCCTTCCTGTTCCCGAAACTGTCGCAGGCCACCGGGCCGCGTTCCGCCATCGGCGCCGGACCGGGCATGCTGCTCGACTATGAAGTGGAAGTCTGCGCCCGCTTCGACCGCGAACTGCGTTCCCTGTCGGACTTCGAACAGGCCCGCAAGGGCTTTTTCCTGTGCGGCGATTTCACCGACCGCGCCACCCTGGTCCGGAACATCAACCTCAGGAACGTCACCTCGGGCGACGGCTTCCCCGATGCAAAGAGCGGGCGTGACCGCTTTCCCGCCGGCCCCCTGCTGGTGGTGCCGCGCGACTGGCAGGCCTTCCTCAAGGAGCTCACCATCGAGACCTGGGTGGATGGCCGCCGTCGGCAGCAGGCGCACGCACGCGACATGCTGAAGGACCTGCGCACCATCGTCAGGGAAACCCTGGACGAGGCCAGCACCCGCACCTGGTCCTATGCAGGCGGCCGTATCCCCATGGTGAACCGGGCTGCCATCGGCACCGGCAGCGCCATCCTCACCGGCACCGGCGACGGCGTCATCTTCCAGCAGCCAGATGCGGCCCTCATCAGGAAGCTGATGGCGGAGAAGTACAGGTCCGGACAGCTCGCCCTGATCGACAGCTATGTGGCCGGCGAGATTGCACGGGGCATCTACCTCCAGCCCGGCAATGAGGTGCGCTATACCAGCAACTACCTGGGCGCCATCCACACCACCATCGTGCCGGCGGCGCATGCCGGCAAATAAGCGGGCCAGCGACATTCCAACGACATGCCTGCTTCATAGTTCGTCCTGCAGGCGGCAATGTGGCCGGCTGCCCCTATAACTTGCCCAGGTACTCTTATGAAGTCTTCCTTATTCGCGCTTGCCATCCTCTCCCTCGCCTGCGGTTCCGCCGCCGCCCAGGCCCCAGCCTCCTCACCGGCCCAGAAGCCGCGCTGGGCCCTCGGTCTCGGCGCCGCCGTCTCCGACAGTGTCTATGCCGGCGAAGGCACCCGCGTCAAACCCGTCCCGCTGCTCACCTATGAAGGCGAGCGTCTCTTCTGGCGCGGCATCGGCGGCGGCGTCCACCTGCTGCAGCAGGACGGACTGTCCCTCGACGCCACTCTGTCGGGCCGCATGGACGGCATCGACCGCAAGGATTTCGGCACCCGCGAGCTGGCCGAACGCGGCATCAACCGCGCACTGCTCGAAGACCGCGACGATGGCCTGGACCTCGGCCTGGCCGCCACCTGGCGCGGCAGCATGGGTCAGCTGGAACTGGGGCTCAAGCAAGACGTCACCGGCGCCAGCAAAGGCTACGAGGCCAGCCTGAAGTACGGTTATCCCTTCCAGTGGGGCGGTGCGCGCATTGTGCCCAACGTCGGCATCTCGCACATGTCCAAGAAACTGGCGAACTATTACTACGGCACCCTGCCGGAAGAAGTGGCGCGCGGCGTGGTGAGTTATCAGCCCGGCAGTGCAGCCGTGCCCCGCATCGGGGTGGATGTGATGCGGCCCTTCGCGGGGCGCTGGATGTTCATCGGAGGCGTGTCGTACAAGAAGCTGCCGTCCAAGCTGTCCGACAGTCCGCTGGTGGAAAAGGACAAGAATGGCAGCGTCTCGGCCTTCTTCGGAGTCGCCCGCGGCTTCTGATTGGTGCGATACTAGCTCCATGATCACGCAGGCACTCAACGTCCTCATTATCGAAGATAACGCGGCCCTGGCCGCCAATATCTACGACTACCTGGAGGCCTGCGGCCACCATCCCGACGCCGCCCCCGACGGCGAGTCGGGCCTCAGCCTGCTGGCCATCAACCAGTACGACGTGGTGGTGCTGGACTGGATGATGCCGCGCATGGACGGCATGGCGATGCTGGCGCGCCTGCGCGCCCTCAAGTCCACTATCCCGGTCATCGTGGTCACCGCAAAGGACCAGCTGGAGAACAAGCTCCAGGGGTTCGAGACGGGCGCAGACGACTATATCGTCAAGCCGGTCGCCCTGCCCGAACTGGAAATCCGCCTGCGCGTGCTGGCGCAGCGGGCGCGTGGCGCACCGGAGAGCTCCCCGGTGCTGCAGGTGGACGACCTGCGCTTCGACCTCGGCACGCTGGAAGTCACCCGCGCCGGCAAGCGCCTGGCCATGACGCCGGTCCGGCGCCAGCTGCTGGAACTGCTGATGCGGAAATCGCCCGCCCTCGTGCGCCGCGAAGAACTGGAAACCCTGATCTGGCAGGACGACGTGCCCGACAACGACGTGCTGCGCTCCCACATGCATATGCTGCGCAAGTCGGTGGATGGCAACTCTGCGCGCAAACTGATCAAGACTATTGCCGGCAGCGGCTACCGCCTCTGCGCCTCCGATGAATAAACGCCCCTTCCGCACGCGCAGCCTGCAATACAAGATCAGCGCCCTGTTCGTTCTTTCCGGACTGCTGCTCGCGGCCGGGCTCACCCTGCAGGGCCACCTGAGCCAGCAGCTGATCGTCCATCCGATCTGGGAAGACCTGCTGCGGTCGAGCACCGCCCAATATCTCAGCCACGGCAAGCCTGCGCCCGGCAAGCAGCTACCTGCCGATGGCCGCCTGCGCGGCTGGCACCTGCACGGCAGCGAGCTCCCGCTTGGCATGCCGCGCCAGTTCGCCGCGCTGGCGCCCGGCTACTACAACGAAGAGAAGATGGACGCCTATGACCTGGAGAACAGCTACGCAGTGCTGGTGACGCCGGTCGGCAGCGAGCGCGTGGTCATGGCGGTGGACATTTCGGAGCTGGAGGATTTCCAGAACATGAGCGCGCGGGTCAGCATCTATGTCGCCCTGCTGAGCGCCGCCATCATCGTCGGCTCCATCCTCTGGCTCTACCGCAGCATGCGGCGCCCCATTGAGCTGCTGGCGCAGCGGATGGAAGAACTCGACCCCGCGCAGCCGGACCAGCGCCTGCCCACCGACTTCGCCCTGCGCGAACTGGATTTCATTGCCGTGCTGGTGAACCGCCACCTCGGGCGGGTGGAACGCTTCATCGAGCGCGAACGCAGCCTGCTCGACCAGGCCAGCCACGAGTTCCGCACACCGATCGCCGTCATCGCCGGCGCCGTCGATGTGCTCAAGCTGTACGACCTGCCTCCCGCCGCCAACGCGCCGCTGGAACGCATCGAGTCCACCACTGCCCAGCTCACGGAAATCATGTCCGCCCTGCTCTTCCTCTCGCGCGAGGGCGGCAAGGTGCCCGTCGAAACTACCCGGCTCGACGCGCTGGTGACGGTGCTGGTGGAGGACCACCTCCATCTGCTGGACGGCAAAGCGGCGAAATTCGTGGTGGGCGAGCTGCAGCCGCTCTGGGTCAACAGCCCCGAAGCCATCCTGCGTATCGTGGTCGGCAACCTGCTGCGCAATGCCGCCGAGAACAGCTACGACGGCGACATCGAAGTCAAACTGGCGAACGGCTGCCTCAGCATCCAGGACCGCGGCCCGGGCTTCGACACCGTGGCCGCCGCCCGCCGCTACACCCAGGCCCTGCGCAACTCAAGCCGCAACGCCGGCGGCCAGGGCCTCGGCCTCTTCCTCACCCGCCGCATCTGCGAACGCTTCGGCTGGACCCTCAAAATCTCCTCCAACCCAGCCCAAGGCACCCTTGCCGAGATGTTCTTTCCCAAATAGAAAGGAGCGTCCTGCAGTGCAGGAACGCTCCTTTCTCAGGGACGGCATCACGCGACATATAGTTCTGGAAAATACGAAAATCCTTTGGACGATGATGAACCGCCGTTTTCTTCGTCGCTCACTGCAGTACTCATTTTGTGGCCCAACGTGACGATTAACCGGCGAGCGTCAACGCGTCCGGGTTGAATAACGAGCTAGGCGTTGCACACCAAAATCGAGATTGCAACCCCGCGAACAGGCACTGAAACAAGTTGGGCTTGAAATTTGTATGCGACGTCATCATAGGTTACGACCTTTTCATTTACCTGTGCATCAGGACCGATTCCATATACAGCCTTTATTCGGTCGAACATACCTAAATAGAACTCGTGCGGCACCTAAAAAAAAGGCGGAAAGCTGGGATCGGGACCCGCATAGATGTAATGTGTCTTCGCCGTCCGGGGTGTCGGTAAGAATAGCTCGTGCCGTCCAAGCGTCGCAGCGTCATGCAAGAGTTTACCGGTAATTCGGGCAATGTATCCCCCGGTCCGGCCTGGATAGGTTGGATCTTCGAGCAGTGGTGGAGCTTCCAAAGGACACCTAACGCTTGAGTTCAGCGGCTGGCGTAGCCAGTCCGCTGGAATGATGGGTTAGAGCGGTTGTTCGCATAGGTGTCGATACTTTGAGGATATGCACGTCAAGCCGGGCGCATAGACCATAGTGGCAATTCCCAATGCGATGGCGGGGACAACAGCAAATGTCTTTTTCCAGCCCCGCAGCCTACCCACTTCAAGAGTGCCAAGGTGAACAGGCACTTCGTGCACAAAGCAAAAGCAGGCACCTGCGGCTACAAAGAACATACCAAAGAGACGAGTGCCCCCAATCGGACCGTACCGGTGTTCAACGACCCACATAAGCGGTATGCCGAGAATCAGGCCGACGTATTTACGCACCGTTCCTCCAAAGGGTCTAACGTCCTAGCTCAGCGGTGGCCGCAGGCCATCCGCTGGAGCATATTGTTGGGCAATTTCGGCTTCGCGTTTAAATGAAAGATTGCGAAGGCCGAAGAAAGTACTGACATAGATGACACCCAAAAAACCGTATCGGATAGGATGGTCAAAAAACGATCCTGTCAAAATTGAGCTTACAGGAATCAATACAAATATCCAGGCCGAGAGCCGCAACGCACGTGGCCCCATGAGGCCACCATGCTTTTTCTTCCCGCTGATGAGTCTAATTGCGATCGCAAACAACCAGAAACACGCCAACGACATGAGTATTCCGAACAGCGGAGCCAATAACGGGGCCTTGTCATTTGGAGTGAATGCAAGCGCGAGTGAACCCAAGAGGCATGGAATTGCGAATACGCACAGTAGTAGTCCCAGTGGTACTTGAAACCATCGTGGCAACTCATCTTTCGGCGGCAGATCTGACTGTTCCATCAAAGGGCCCAACGTTGACGATCAGCGGCGCCGTTAGGCATCCGCTGGAATGCCGTCCATCAAACTCGCAAGGAGTTCAAGAGTGCTATCCGACAACTGAAGATTGTAGTGTGGCATGGGCTTTGGCCGGCTCGCGGGACGACGTCCTCTCGCTTGAACAGTTAGAGAGCACTATTCGCCGCTGCGTGGAATCTTGATCTGAACATGAGGCAAGTAGGCAGCTACAGGGTTGTCCTCAGCACGCCCCTTGTCTGAAGGGTCGAGATAGTTCTTGATGTGTTCGATCAGTTCTTTCCTTGCGGAGTCGATTCGATCCATGATCGTGTAGATATCAGACATGTCGACAACGATGGTCCGGCCCTGTGAGACATCAAATGGAATCCTGTCGCCTTTGCGGATGATTTGAATAGTTGGAAGACGGGTCATGTGTCGGATGCCAAGTTCATAGAACGCGTTCGGATTTCCAAAGGAGAGATCCGCGACGCAAAATTTGGCAGAAACGACCTGCTCGAATATCTGCTGTGTGATGAGACCAGATTTCTCTATCTTGTCCGCCCGAACTACCTTGACCTTGAATTGTTCGAATGCAGGTTCAACCAAATGCTTAAGAAGCATATCGGCGTGCCGTCGAACTTCGCTAGCTTCTTCGCCGATCGGTGTGATGTAGAAGCAAGTGTGGTCGCTATTCTTGGCTATCGACGCGAGACTAGGAGCTGCTTCTCCGGTCCTCTCTTCGACGGAGCCGTCGTCCTGTGGGGGAAGCGGTTCGCTGCCTCGGCTGGCGCTGCCTTCTAGACGAATGGTCTTCTTGCCATTGCCGTGAGTCGTTAGAATCCCTGCGTATGAAGCATTTGCGAGGATTACATCTCTCGCTTCAGCGGTTCGCTCACGCGGAATCTGATACCTGTTTTCAAGGACGTTGTCGAAGAACTCGTCGTCGGGCAGCAGCTTGCCGTTGTACTCTGAATAGAACTTGCTTAGCACCGTTGGGACTGTGATTGCCTTTACTAGAGCTTCTGCTTTCTCAGCGGGGTAATTTGGAGAAAAGATCTTCCGAGCGGTCTCGGACATTGCATAATTGTTCCCATCCTTTACAAGAAGGTCATACGCTTGAGCGCTCCATATGAGGTACTTCGTGTTGCCGCTTTTAGCCGCCATGCCGGCGGTGCTGGCGATCTCGTCCCAGCTAGCACTTTTCCCTGCATAGACCTCATGAACGGGCCTGGCGACAACCAAGCACTCTTCCAGCGTCTTTCGCGGCAGCTCTGAAGTTCCAATCTGTCTCTGCCCAACTTTTGAAGGCCTTTCTGGCGCGCGTGACGCAGCATTTTTCACGGTTGACTTCTTTGCTGTGGCCATAGTGCCCCCTCTCGGTGTGAGTAAGTCTAGTGGTCTCTAATGTTGAATTGAGCGGGGCGCGTAAGCGCATCCGCTCGAATAAAATGTTGGCCACGCGTCACGGAACGATCAATGGCCGCCGCGTGGGAACGCCCCACGCGAACATCCGCAGTCACCGTAGCCGACAGGCCTACGCTGTGGTGAGCCTTGAAGCTAGCTATGTTCGATACAGCTTGCATGTTCTTTAGTTCGCAGACGTACAACGTAAAGTGGACGTCAAATTGACGTTCTCCAAACATCAACATGCCAGATAACGACGGGTTGATCAAGATCTAAGGACTACTTTCAGTACAAGACGAGCATAAAACGCCCGAATACACCAGAAAGCACCTCATGGCTCCAAATCAACCGAAATTACTCGATCAGGTACGCTGGCGCATCGGCACTTTGCATTTCAGTATTCGGACTGAGCAGGCGTACGTCGACTGGATGCGTCGTTTCATCCTGTGCCACCAGAAGCGGCACCCGGTCGAGATGGGAAAGACCGAGTCGGAGGCTTTGCTTACTTACCTGGCGGTCGAAAAGCAAGTTTCTGCCTCCACTCAGTCACAAGCACTATCGGGACACAAGGATGTGCGCCCCCCATGATCTACGCCCACGTGCTGAACCGGGGCGGCCGTGGAGTGGTCAGCCCTTGGACCATTAAACGTAAAAGAAAAAGCCTTGCATGAAAATGCAAGGCTTTTTGAATTCTGGCTCCCCGACTATGTGTCGTCTAGTCCGGGAACTATGTGTCGCGTGACGGTTGAAGCTTAGTCCCAGTTCAGCGCGCCGCCGGTCTGGTATTCGGTAACGCGGGTCTCGAAGAAGTTGCGCTCTTTCTTCAGGTCGATCATTTCGCTCATCCATGGGAATGGATTCTCGTCCTGGTCGAACAGCTGCTCCAGGCCGATCTGCACCGCGCGGCGGTTGGCGATGAAGCGCAGGTAGCCCTTGAACATGGTGGCGTTCAGGCCCAGCACGCCGCGTGGCATGGTGTCTTCCGCGTAGCGGTATTCCAGTTCCACGGCTTCCAGGAACAGCGCCTTGATCTCTTCCTTGAAGGCGGCGGTCCACAGCTGCGGGTTTTCCAGCTTGATGGTGTTGATCAGGTCAATGCCGAAGTTGCAGTGCATCGACTCGTCGCGCAGGATGTACTGGTACTGCTCGGCGGCGCCCATCATCTTGTTCTGGCGGCCCAGCGCCAGAATCTGGGTGAAGCCCACGTAGAAGAACAGGCCTTCCATCAGGCAGGCGAACACGATCAGGGACTTCAGCAGCTTCTGGTCGTTTTCGATGGTGCCGGTGGTGAAGGCCGGGTCGGTCAGCGTGTTGATGAAGGGGATCAGGAACTGGTCCTTGTCGCGGATCGACTTCACCTCGTTATAGGCGTTGAAGATTTCCTGCTCGTCCAGGCCCAGCGACTCCACGATGTACTGGTAGGCGTGGGTGTGGATCGCTTCCTCGAAAGCCTGGCGCAGCAGGTACTGGCGGCATTCCGGCGCCGTGATGTGGCGGTAGGTGCCCAGCACGATATTGTTGGCGGCCAGCGAGTCGGCGGTGACGAAGAAGCCCAGGTTGCGCTTCACCAGGCGGCGCTCGTCTTCGGACAGGCCGTTCGGGTTCTTCCACAGCTCGATGTCGCGCTGCATGTTCACTTCCTGCGGCATCCAGTGGTTGGCGCAGCCGGCCAGGTATTTGTCCCAGGCCCATTTGTACTTGAACGGCACCAGCTGGTTGACGTCGGTCTGGCCGTTGATGACGCGCTTGTCATCGGCATTCACGCGCAGCGCGACCTGCTCGGCAGTGGATTCGCCTTCGGCGGCGGCAGCTGGCATCTGTGGTTGGCGCGGCGCGGCCGCGGTTTCATCGTCCCAAGACAGCATCTTCTTTTTCCTCTTAAGGGGTCAAAAGCCGCCCCGAAGGGCGGCGTCGTTCATATTATTGGCAGGCTTCGCACTCTTCGAAGCCTGGGTCGCCCGGACGCAGGTAGCAGGCGGCGCCTTCCTGGATCTCCTGCACCGTGGTCGGTGCAGCAGCCGTTGGCACGGCGGTCGAGGAAGCTGCCGACGCAGCAGCGGACAGGCCGCCATCCACCGGCACCGCATTCAGCGCGCCAGTCTTGGAGGTCGATTTCTCCATGTGGGTCGCTGCAATGGTGCGCAGGTAGTAGGTGGTCTTCAGGCCGCGCAGCCATGCCAGCTTGTAGGTCTCGTCCAGCTTCTTGCCCGATGCGCCGGCCATGTAGATGTTCAGCGACTGGGCCTGGTCGATCCACTTCTGGCGGCGGGAAGCAGCTTCCACCAGCCAGCTTGGCGACACTTCGAAGGCCGTTGCGTAGATGTCGCGCAGGTCTTGCGGGGTGCGGTCGATCTTGGACAGGGAGCCGTCGAAGTATTTCAGGTCGGCGATCATCACTTCGTCCCACAGGCCGCGCGCTTTCAGGTCGCGCACCAGGTAGGCGTTGATTTCGGTGAACTCGCCCGACAGGTTGGACTTCACATACAGGTTCTGGAAGGTCGGTTCGATACAGGCCGACACGCCGATGATGTTCGAAATGGTCGCGGTCGGAGCGATCGCCACGCAGTTCGAGTTACGCATGCCGAACTGCTTGATGCGCTCGCGCACCGGGGTCCAGTCCATCGAGGACGACAGGTCCTGCTCCAGGTAGCCGCCGCGTTCTTCGGCCAGCAGCTTGACGGAGTCCTGCGGCAGGATGCCGCGGTCCCACAGCGAGCCTTTGTAGGACTCGTACTGGCCGCGCTCTTCCGCCAGCTCGGTGGAGGACAGGTAGGCGTAGTAGCACACCGCTTCCATCGAGGTATCGGCGAAGTTCACCGCTTCCTGCGAAGCGTATGGCACGCGCATCATGTGCAGGCAGTCCTGGAAGCCCATGATGCCCAGGCCCACCGGACGGTGGCGCATGTTGGCATTGCGGGCCTTGTCCACGGCGTAGTAGTTAATGTCGATCACGTTGTCCAGCATGCGCATCGCGGTGCGGATGGTCTTCTGCAGCTTCACGTGATCCAGCTTGCCCTCTTTCATATGGGCTGGCAGGTTGACGGAACCCAGGTTGCAGACCGCGATTTCGCTGTCGTTGGTATTCAGCGTGATTTCGGTGCACAGGTTCGAACTGTGGACCACGCCCACGTGCTGCTGCGGCGAACGGATGTTGCAAGGATCCTTGAAGGTGATCCATGGGTGGCCGGTTTCGAACAGCATGGACAGCATCTTGCGCCACAGGTCCAGCGCAGCCACTTTCTTGAATACGCGGATTTCGCCGGCGGCCGCCTTGGCTTCATAGCCCAGGTAAGCTTGTTCAAAGGCCTTGCCGACCTTGTCGTGCAGGTCCGGGCAGTCCGATGGCGAGAACAGGGTCCAGTCGCCCTTCTCCATCACGCGCTTCATGAACAGGTCCGGAATCCAGTTCGCGGTGTTCATGTCGTGGGTGCGGCGGCGGTCATCGCCGGTGTTCTTGCGCAGGTCGAGGAATTCCTCGATGTCCATGTGCCAGGTTTCCAGGTAGGCGCAGACCGCGCCCTTGCGCTTGCCGCCCTGGTTCACTGCCACAGCGGTGTCGTTCACCACTTTCAGGAACGGCACCACGCCTTGCGATTTGCCGTTGGTGCCCTTGATGTGGGCGCCCAGCGCACGCACCGGGGTCCAGTCATTGCCCAGGCCACCGGCGAATTTCGCCAGCAGTGCGTTTTCCTTGATCGCGTCGTAGATGCCTTCCAGGTCGTCCGACACGGTGGTCAGGTAGCAGGAGGACAGCTGGGAACGCAGCGTGCCCGAGTTGAACAGCGTCGGGGTGGACGACATGAAGTCGAAGGTCGACAGCAGGTTGTAGAACTCGATGGCGCGCGCTTCGCGGTTGCTTTCTTCCAGGGCCAGGCCCATGGCAACGCGCATATAGAAGGCCTGCGGCATTTCGATGCGCACATCGCGCACGTGCAGGAAGTAGCGGTCGTACAGGGTTTGCAGGCCGATGTAGCCGAACTGCAGGTCGCGGTCGGCCACCAGGGCTTTGGCCAGCTTGGCCAGGTCGAACTTGGCCAGCTCAGGGTTCAGCAGCTCGTTCTCGATGCCCTTGGCGATGTATTTCGGGAAGTACTCAACGTATTCGGCAGCCGCCTTCGCTTGCGGCGTTTCCTTTTCGAAGACTTCCTTGCGGATCGTGTGCAGCAGGATGCGGGCGGTCACCTGCGAGTAAGCCGGGTCCTTTTCCATCAGCGCGCGGGCAGCCAGGATGGCGGACTTGTGCAGTTCCTCGACCGGCACGCCGTCGTACAGGTTCTTCACGGTTTCGGCCAGGATGGCGTCGGCATCGACGTGCTTTTCCAGGCCGGAGCAGGCAGCGTTGATCAGGTCGCGCACTTCCTGCATGTTCAGCGGACGGCGCGCGCCGTTCTCGGTCACGTGCAGCTGCGGTTCGGCGATGGCGCCGGCGCCCTGTGCTTCCTTCTTCAGGCGGCGCTCTTCCATATGCTTGGCGCGGTACAGCACGTAGGCGCGGGCCACATCGTGTTCACCGGAGCGCATCAGGGCCAGTTCCACCTGGTCCTGCACGTCTTCGATATGGAAGGTGCCGCCGGATGGCTGGCGGCGCACCAGGGCAGCCACCACACTGTTCGTGAGCTGTTCTACCAGTTCGCGCACGCGTGCGGACGCGGCGCCCTGACCACCATTCACAGCGAGGAAGGCCTTGGTCATGGCGACCGCGATCTTCGACGGTTCAAACGCAACTACGGCGCCGTTACGGCGGATGATGCGGTAGTCGCCCAGCGCACTGGCCGGCGTCGTCAGGCCGCCGGCAGGCGCGCCTGCTGCGCCCGCTAGCGGCGCCGCTGGATTGATGGTCATGTCTTGAGTAGATTGCATTTCAGCTCCCTGAGAACAGCATGCGAAGGTTGGAGTTTGCGCTCTTATTGTAAAAAAGCAACTTGTAGTGTAAAGCCACTAAGACCACTAGATTTAGTGTGAAGCTCAAAGTGATCCACTAATTGTAGTGACGCACTTTAGAGGTGACAAGGACTTCCGGACAAAAAAATTTAGATTTTTAGCCAATTTTTTTATTGACTTTTGAGACCCCCCGAAAGCGCTAGGCGCTTCCCGTTAGCAAGCGCTAACACTGGTTTTTTACTTGCCTTTTTCTTGGGCAAGCGTTGGCCTCGAAGCCTGCCGGAATTGGCGATTTCGCCACATAAATGGGACGTGGTCCGCGCGGCGGAGCGGCATTATAGTCGATGCGGCGCGGCTGTGTGGGCTCAGGAATTGGGCGCCGAGATGTTCAGTTTCTGCATCTGGTAGCGCAGCTGGCGGAAGCTGATGCCGAGCAGCTGGGCGGCCTGGGTGCGGTTGTACTGGGTCTGCACCAGGGCGCGCTGGATGATTTCGCGCTCCACCATTTCGAGGTATTCGGGCAGGTTGTCCGGCAGGATGCTGAGGTCCGGCAGCGGCGGCATGCGCGCGCCGCCAGCCAGCGTCAGTTGTCCCACGCCAGCAACGGCGCCCGCATCGGCAGATGTCATCCCGGCCGCCGATGCTGCGCGGCCGGCCGCGGCAGGCGTGGGAGCGGCGTGCGCAGCGAAGGACGCGGCGGAATCGGTGACGGGCGCATCGCCTGGAACCGCACCAGGTGCGGCGCCGGTCACAGCGCCAGACATAGCACCGGGTGGGGCCGCGTGCGCCACGCCGATGGCAGCACCGGACGGCGCCACGGGGGCCAGCGCGGCGGCCGCAATCGAAGCGGACGTCAGCGCCGCGGGGGCTGCCTGCGCCGCAAGCTGCGCTCCTTTTAAAGACAGGTCGGCTGCATCGATCACGCCATCGTTCGAGAACGCCAGCGCCCGCTCCAGCACATTCTCCAGTTCCCGCACATTGCCGGGGAAGCTGTAGCTGGACAGCCGTTCCAGCACACCCGCCCCCAGCGCCGGCTTTTCGCCGCCGCGCGCGAAACGCTCCAGAATCGCCTCGGTCAGCACCGGCAGGTCGTCCAGACGCTCGCGCAGGGGCGGCAGCGACAGCTCGATCACATTCAGCCGATAGAACAGATCCTGCCGGAACTTGCCCTGCTCCACGCAGCGCGCCAGGTCCTGGTGCGTGGCGCTGATGATGCGCACATCCACCGGCTCCTCGGCCGTGGCGCCGATCTTGCGCACGCGGCGCTCCTGGATCGCGCGCAGCAGCTTGACCTGCATGGCCAGCGGCAAGTCCGCCACCTCGTCCAGCATCAGGGTACCGCCGTTCGCCGCCTGGAAGAAACCGTCGCGCTCATCGGCCGCGCCGGTGAAGGCGCCCTTGCGGTAGCCGAAGAACTCGGCCTCCATCAGCGCTTCCGGAATCGCGCCGCAGTTCACGGCGATAAAGGGCTTGTCTGCGCGCGAACTCTGGGCATGGATCTCGCGCGCCGCCACTTCCTTGCCGCTGCCCGACTCGCCGGTGATGGAAATCGGCGCCATCGAGCGCGCCAGCCGCGCAATCTGCGCACGCAGCGCCTGCATGGAGGCCGACTGGCCTTTGAGGCGGCTGTCCACCGGCTCGCTGCGCGGGGTGGACGGCGCCTCGGCCGTGTTCAGCTTGAGCGCCGACTGCACCATCACGCGCAACTGGTCCAGCTGCACCGGCTTGCTCACGTAGTCGAAAGCCCCGGCCTTCAGCGCCACCACCGCGTTGTCCGCGCTGCCGAAAGCCGTCACCACCGCAATCGGTGTATTGCGGCCGCTGGCCGCCACCTCGCGCACCAGCTCCAGGCCCAGACCATCGGGCAGGCGCATGTCCGTCAGCACCAGCTGGTAGTCGCCGGAAGCGAAGAAGCTGCGCGCCTGGGCCAGGGTTTCGGCGCTGTCCACATCGAGGCCCATCTTGAGCAGCGTGATTTCCAGCAGCTCACGCAGGTCGGCTTCGTCATCCACTACCAGAACGCGGGGAGAACTCATATATATAGTGTGTGTTGGCTCAGCGCGGCGCCGGGCGTGCAAAAGTGATCACAAAACGGCCGCTGGACTTGCGGCTGCCGTCCGCCTGCACATCCTTGTCGAAACGGTATTCGTAGTCCAGCATGGCCTCGTTATTCAAGCACAGTTCCCGTGCCAGGTACAAACCGAGGCCGGTGCCCTTGCTGGACGTGGTGTAGAAAGGCTCGAACAGGTGGGCCCGCACTTCGGCCGAAATACCAGGACCGTCGTCCTGCACATGCAGCTCCAGCGGCCGGCCACGCGAACTCACCACGAACATGCGGATGCTCTCCGGCCCGCCGCTGGCATAGCGCACCGCGTTGTTGAGCAGGTTCAGCACCACTTCGCGCAGGTGCAGCGGATCAAAACGCACCTCATGGTGGGCCACGCCGCCCAGGCACAACACATCCGGCGCAATGGCGTGGGTGTCGTCGAATTCCGCTTTCAGCTCGGTGAGGAACTGGTCCAGCGCCATTGGCTCGCTGTGGCTCTGCGCCTTGCGCGACAGCTGCAGAATATCCTCCACCATGCGGTTCACGCGCGCCACATTGTCGCTCACGATCTTCAGCAGGCGCAGGTGCACCGGTTCCTTAAGGTCCTCCGCCATCAGCGAGGTAGCGTGGCCGATGGCCGACAGCGGGTTGCGCACCTCATGCGCGATGCTGGCCGTGAGGCGGCCCATCGAGGCCAGCTTGAGCTGCTGCGCCTGGTTTTCGATGGCCGTCACGTCCTGCAGGAAAATCACATTGCGCTCGGTGCCCAGCGGCGCGGTATCGGCGGCGGCGAAACGCACTTTCAGGTGGGCCACCACATCACGCCGCGCGCTCCATGCGGCGGTCATCTCCTGCAGGGCGGGATCGGTAAAGGGCTTCACATTGATAAAGGCGCTGGACTGCACGGGGTTGGCACGCCACTCATCATAGGCCAGCGCCACCGGCAGCAGCGAAGGATTGTCGCTCAGGCGGAAATCGGCGATGGATTCGGTGAGCCCCAGCATCTGCTGCGCCGCCGGATTGCTGGCATACACCTGCCCTTGGGCGCCCAGTACGATAATGCCGTCGCCCGCGTGCGACATCACCAGCCGGTTCACGGCCTGCTGCACCCCCACCTCGATGCCGCGCTGCACCGCCAGCTCCTCCTGACCGATCAGCTTTGCCGCCATGCGGTTCACCACCAGCACGGCGGCAAAGAAGGCCGCGCCATACAGGCCTGCCTGCAGCACGGCCGCCTCGCTGTCGGACAGGAAGATGCGGTAAGTGCTTTCGGCCAGCATGAACAGCGCCGCCAGCGACGCGGCGAACAGCGACAGCATCAGCGGCGCCAGGATGGCGCAGCCGGCCAGCGGGAACAGGTAGAGGATGGCGAGGCCGCTGCGCACGCCGCCAGCGGCGAGATAGAGCAGCGAGATGAAAATCAGGTCGCAGGCCACCTGCACGCCCAGATGCACCATGAAGCGTTTGCGCCACCAGGCGGCGGTCAGCATGAACACCAGCGCCAGGAACAGGTAGCCCGCGCACAACTGGATGTTGACGATGGTGGTGTCGCTACGCTGGCCGCGCGTATCGAAGGCCAGGTAGGCCAGCAGCACCATGGCGATGACGACCCGCGTCCCGTTCAGGGTTTGCAGCGAGCGCCAGAAGGTCTCGCGCGATTCAGCCGACAGGGTGGGCAGGCGCGCGATCACCGCTCAGGCAGTCGGCGCGTGGGCGGCGCTGCAGTAATTGCGGCCTGCGGCCGGCACGTTTTCCGACGCCGGATAGTGCACGCCGCAGTGGGCGCATTGCAGCATCGGCTCGGTCTCGGCCTCCTTCGGCGGCGCACGGCGCACCGGCGGCTGCTGCTTCGGGGGGCGGCTGTTAGCCTTCAGTTTGGAACGGATGGCGGCAACGACCAGGAAGGCCAGGGCCAGCCAGAACAGAATACGTGTCATGCAAATCCTCGATGCAGCACCACTTCGAGCACGAAGCGGCTGCCCACATAAGCCAGCAGCAGGGTAGCAAACCCGGCCAGCGTAAAACTCAGCGCCGTCTTGCCGCGCCAGCCACGGAAGTGGCGGCCGGCCAGCAGCGCCGCAAACAGAAGCCAGGACAGCAGTGTGAACACGGACTTGTGGTCCCACTTCAGGGCCTGGCCGAACAATTCTTCGGAAAACACGATCCCCGACAGCACGGTAAGGCTGAGCAGCGCGAAGCCGAAGGCGATCAGGCGAAACAGCAGCTTCTCCATGGTCAGCAGGGCCGGCAGTTGGTCCAGCGCTCCCCAGAAGAAACCGGCGCGCTCATTACGCGTATGCAGGCGCGACTCCTGCAGCGCCATCAGCACGGCATGGAAAGCCGCGATGGTGAGCGTGCTGTAAGCCAGCGTGGCAACGGCGATATGCCAGCCGAAGGTCACCGAACGGCCCTCCAGCGACACCAGGGCGCCGGGGAACACGGCCTGCAGGGCCACGGCTGCCGCTGCGCAGGGCATGACCATGCGGCGCAGGCCATCAAGCGGATAGTTGCGGTTCTCGATCCAGTACGCCGCGACCGAAATCCACAGCGCGGAAGACAGCATGGAAGCGAAACCGAGGCGCAGCGAGCCGCCGGGCGCGATCACATCCGACCACAGCGCAGCGCCATGCAGCAGCCACGCCACAGCGGTGACGGCCGCAATCAGTGTCGTCCTACGGGACGGCAGCACGGCGCAAGCCAGATAAAGCGCCACTGCCGCAATCAGAAAATAAGTCTGCATCAGCCCAGTTTACACCAACCGCGCCCCGCCTCACAGCCGAGCTCGCGACACCATGGGGTCAGGCCCCGCTGTCAGGTACAGTTCAACCGGGTGCGCAACAAACTGTAACTGTACATGACAGCTGGTGCCTGACCCCATGGTGTCGCAGGCAGCCTCAGTCGACGGCGGCGAGGCGGAGTTCGTCGTGGTGGTGGCGTTGCTGTTCTTCCATTACCAGCTGGCCGAGCTCGCGCTTCAGGGCGTTGAACTCGGGGGCGGCGGGGTCGCGCAGGCGCGGCAGGTCCACCAGGATGTCGCGCTTGACCGTGCCGGGGCGGTAGGTCATTACCACGATGCGGTCGGCCAGGTAGATCGCCTCCTCGATGCTGTGGGTGACGAAGATGATGGTCTTTTTCAGTTCGGACCAGATGCGCAGCAGCTCGTCCTGCAAGTTGCGCCGCGTGAGGGCGTCCAGCGCTCCGAAGGGCTCGTCCATCAGCATGATCGGCGAGTCCAGCGCCAGCACCCGCGCAATCGCGACCCGCTGCCGCATCCCGCCCGACAGGTCTTTCGGGAAGCGGTTGCGGAAATCGCCCAGAGACAGCATCTTCAACAGCTTGTCCACCGTGTCCCGGATCTCAGCTTTCGGCATCCACTTGATTTCGAGCCCGAAGGCGACATTGTCCGCCACCGTCATCCAGGGGAATAGCGCGTACTCCTGGAACACCATGCCGCGCTCCGGACCCGGCGCCGTCACCAGCGCGCCGTCCGCCGTAATCTGCCCGCTGGACGGCGGCGCAAAGCCCGCCACCGCATTCAGCAAGGTGGATTTGCCGCAGCCCGATGGCCCCAGCAGGCAGACGAACTGCCCGCGCGGGATCTCCAGGTTGATGTCCTTGAGCGCCACCACATCCCGCTCGCCCGTGCTGAATACCTTGCTGACCTGCGATACCACGATATGCGCGTCGCTCATCTCAGTTCTCCAGTCCGCGGTGCCAGCGCAGCAGGTAGTTATTGATGCGGTTCATGATGATATCGATCGCCAGCCCGATCATGCCGATGGTGATCATGCCTGCAATGATCTTGTCGGACCAGAAGTACTCGCGCGCTTCCAGGATGCGGAAGCCCAGGCCATTGTTCACCGCGATCATCTCGGACACGATCACCACGATGAACGCGGTGCCGATGCCGATTCGCACGCCCGACAATATATATGGCACGGCCGCCGGCAAAATCACCCGCACAAACAGCGTAATGCCCGAAGCGCCCAGATTGCGCGCCGCCCGCAGGTAAATGCCGTCCACATGCCGCACGCCGGCGATGGTATTCATCAGTACCGGGAAGAAGGCGCCCAGCGCAATCAGGAACACTGCGGGCGGATTTCCGAGCCCGAACCAGAGGATGGATAAGGGAATATAGGCAATCGGCGGAATCGGCCGCAGCAGCTGCACCAGCGGATTAAGCCAGGCATAGACCCGCGCGCTCGCGCCCATTGCGAGCCCGATGGGCAGTGCGAGTCCGCCGCCGATCAGGAAACCGACCACCACGCGATACAGGCTGCCCAGCGAATCGTGAATCAGCTCACCGGACAGCGCCCAGCCCAGCCAGCTCTGGGTAGCCGGGTCGCGCGCCTGCAATGGCAGCAGGTACTCGATCCACTTCGTCACCACCGCCAGCGGCGAAGGCAGCACCTGCGGATTCACCCAGCCCTTCTGCGCCACCAGCTGCCACACTGCGATCACCACCGCCGGCACAACCAGGCCGACACCCACTTCACGCCAGGCGATGCGTGCCATGGGCGCTCCTTATTTCACGCCCAGGCTTTTCTTGGCCTGCTCCAGCAGGTCGGTGCGTACCCAGTCCTTGGCGACAGGCGGCTTGCTCATGCGGCCCACGCCGGTCTTCACCATTACATCGGTCGTGGTCTGGATATGCTCCGGTGTGATGTCGTAGGAGTATGGCGAATTGCCAATGGCGTCTTCGAAATCGTCCTTGGTGATCTGGTTCTTGAACACCACCTCGCGCACGTATTTCTCCGCCGTGGCCGGGTTTTCGATAAAGGTCTTGGTGGCTTCCACGAAGCAGCGCATGAACTTCTCCGCCACCGGACGGCGCTCCTTGTAGAACTTCTCCGTCATTACCATGGTGCGCACCGGTTCGCCGATCGGCGTGTCATACGGCTTCAGGATCTCGGTGCCGAAGCCCTTGTTGATGGCCTGCGAGGACTGCGGTTCCGACTGCATCATGGCGTCGATATTCTTGCCGAGCAGGGCCTGGTTCAGGTCTGCGTAAGCGAGGAAGACCAGTTGCACATCCTTGCCTGGCTGCTCCGATGCCGTCATGCCGTTCTGCTGCAGTTCCGCCAGCAGCAGCACTTCCTGGATGCCGCCGCGCGTCACGCCGACCTTCTTACCCTTCAGGTCTTTCACGGATTTGAGTTTGAGGTCGGTGCGTCCCACCAGCCGCGCGCCGCCTTTGGCGAAGCCCGCCACCACCACGATCGGGGCGTTGCCGGCGCGGCCGGAGATGGCTGCCTCCGATGCCGTGGTGCCCACATCGAGCTCCCCGGCGATGATGGCCTGCATCACATCCAGGCCCTTGGCGAAGATATGTTCTTCCACCTTGATCCCGCACTTGGGCGCGATCTCCTTGATATACGACACCGCGCCATAATGCGCAAACTTGAGATTCCCCAGCCTGACCACTTCCTGCGCCTGCGCGCCGCCTGCCATCACCAGCGCTGCCAACAGCGCTACCGACTTGCCGATCAACTTCAGTTTCATGAGCGTCTCCTGAAAAAGAAAATAGCGGGGTGTTCTGTTCAGATCATACAAGGTTTCAGGGCGCGGGCGCCAGATGGCGCACTCTCTGCAGCCGCTCGGCGCTCGGAGGATGGCTGTTCAGGTAGGGGATGGACACGGCATTTTCCTTTTCGACCTTGTCCAGCGCCAGGAACACCGCTTCGAGATCGGCCAGCGAGCGTCCGTTATGGCGCAGCATGCGCGCTGCGTAATCGTCTGCCTCGGTTTCCGCATCGCGCGAATAGTGCATGTCCAGCGCCACCGCCGGCAGGCTGGCGATAAAGCCGCTCGCATCCCCGAACAGCAGCGTGGTGACGGCGGCGACGGCCGAGGTCTGGATCAGGCGGCGCGACATATGGCGTTCGTGCAGGTGCCCCAGTTCGTGCGCCAGCACGCCTGCCACGGCCCGGTCATTATCCAGCAGCTTCACCATTTCGTCGGTCAGGATGATGTCGCCGGATGGCAGTGCAAAGGCGTTGGGGCCGAGACGGCTCCGGCGGAACAGCAGGCGGTAAGGCTGCCGGTCCTCATGCGGCTGGCGCAGCGCCGCGAATGCGGCTGCAATCTGCTGCTGGCGTTCGGCGCTTAGTTTGCTGGGCGCCAGCAGCCGTTTGTCCAGCAGCTCGAGCACGCCCTCGCCCATCTGCTGTTCGACGGATAGCGGCAACATGCGCGCCACCCCGGAAGCAAAAGCTGGCAGGCCAAAGCGGTAAGCAAGGCCCAGCAGCAGAACCGTCAGCGCCATGGCCCCCAGCGCCAGCTTCCAGCTTTGCTGGGCCAGCACCACGCCGCTGTCGCGGTGGCCGCTGGCGTCGAGCAGCTGCTGAATAGCATCGCCTTCGTCCGCTTCGAAATAGGCGCCATCATCGAAGGTCACCTTGCGCGCCGCGTGCCGGGTGCGTTCGGAAACGCGCATGGTGGAGAGTGACGCCTGGCGGACCACATCGCCTTCCAGGCGCGCGACGCCATCGCTCACGCTCAGGCTAACCCGATGCGCGCGCGAGGTTTTTCCGTCGAAATAACGTCCGCTGACCGCTTCCATCACATCGACAGATCAACACCCAGGAAATCGGCCATGCCTTCACCGGTTGCGTTGACATCCCCAGCATTCTGCGCCGTCACCTGATCCAGATTGCCATGAGCCTGCAGCGATATACTCTCGAGGCGATATTTCATTGCACGGATTTTGGCGAAAGGCGTGAATAGACCCAGCGTAAAAATGATCGCCAGCGTATTCGTCGCATAGATGAAGGCCAATCGCCCCCAGCGCATCCCGGACTGGAATCGGTGCGCATCCAGCACGGTGTGGTTCCACACGAGATTTTGCAATTTCGCCATGATCAGCCAGGTGCAAGCTATGCCCATCGGGTAGCCGAGCAGCATTCCACCGATGGTGCTAAGCGCGCCGATTCGCTCTGGCTCGGCGCCCGGGATAAGCCATAACGCCAGGCCCATCATGACCATGGTGATGATCGCCGTCAGTATCACAGTCAGAATGAAGAAGCCCAAGGCGGCGAGGTATATTTTGTAGAAACCCCCAACCCGGGCATCGAAGCCGAATTGACTCGCACCGTAGCGTGCCTGCGTATGCTGGAATTTTTTCAAGCGGTAGTGCGCGTAGGGCGTGAGCAGGCCAAGGCTGATCACAGTTAGTACCGGCATGCCGAGAAACGCAAGATACGCCTGCCGCGCACTGCCATCGAAGCCGAAGCGGATGCCACGGTAGCTGCTGTTATAGAGCGAGAACTGCAGGCTGCGCCAGAGTAGCCAGGGCATCACGGCAGCGAATACCGCCATCATGACCAGTCCCGCAGCGAGCGAATAGCGAAACGCAACGTTGTAGACGCCGAACAGCACCAGCGCGATCAGGCGGCCTTTGAGGATTGCCACGGGATTGCCGTGGTATTCGAAACTGCTGCCCGCCAGCCGGGTGCTGGAATAGAAGTACTGGTTGCGGCGCACCTTGGCCCAGGCCGAGTAGATGCCCAGCGTGACGATCGTCAGCAGCAGGTTGACGATCCAGATGCGGAAATATTCACCGCCGGTGGCGCTGAAGGTGATTTCCTCGCGCGTTTCGACCGGCGCCGGCGCTGCTGCAGTGGCTTCGTTGAACACTCATCTCTCCTGTATGGGGCCAGCCAGCAAGATGACGTCCCGGCCGCAGCTTGTCAAACAATCGGCGCCTGCGGGGCTTGAAAGTGTGCACCGTTGTGACAATGTGTGAGGGTGCGCCCGCCCAAGCGGTGCCGCATGCGGCCCGGCAGTCGGGTAAAATGGCGGGTTTCCGCCATATTTATATTAGTAGGTAGGCCACATGCTAGACAATCTGACCCAACGCCTTGCCAAAGTCGTCAAGACCATGCGCGGCGAGGCACGCCTGACTGAGGCCAACACGGCCGAGATGCTGCGCGAAGTGCGTATGGCGCTGCTGGAGGCCGACGTGGCCCTGCCCGCCGTACGCGAATTCATCGCGAAGGTGAAGGAAAAGGCCCTCGGCGAAGAGGTGATTTCCTCGCTGACGCCGGGCCAGGCCCTGGTGGGCGTGGTGCAGCGCGAGCTGGCCGCCCTGATGGGCGCCGACCTGGGGCCGGAAGCGTCCCAGATCAGCTTTGCGCAGCAGCCGCCCGCCATTATCCTGATGGCCGGCCTGCAGGGTGTGGGTAAAACCACCACCACCGGCAAACTGGCCAAATACCTCAAGGAAGAGAAGAAGAAAAAGGTGCTGACGGTGTCCGCCGACGTGTATCGTCCGGCCGCTATCGCCCAGCTGCAGTCGGTAACGCAGCAGGTTGGCGCCGACTTCTTCCCGTCCACCGCGGCCGACAAGCCGGTCGATATTGCGCTGGCCGCGCTGGACTGGGCCAAGAAGCACTACCACGATGTGCTGATTATCGACACCGCCGGCCGTCTCGGTATCGATGAAGAGATGATGAAGGAAATCGCCGCCGTGCACGGCGCGGTGAAGCCGGTGGAAACCCTGTTCGTGGTCGATGCGATGCTGGGCCAGGACGCCATCAATACCGCCAAGGCCTTCAATGATGCCCTGCCCCTGACCGGTATCGTGCTGACCAAGCTGGATGGCGATTCGCGCGGCGGCGCGGCGCTGTCCGTGCGCCACATCACCGGCAAGCCGATCAAGTTTGCCGGCGTGTCCGAAAAGCTGGACGGCCTGGAAGCCTTCGATCCTTCACGCATGGCGAACCGCGTGCTGGGCATGGGCGATATCCTGGCGCTGGTGGAAGAAGCGCGCAAAGGCGTGGATGCGAAAGCAGCAGCCGACCTGGCGGCCAAGGTCAAGTCCGGCGGCAAATTCGACATGAACGACTTCAAGTCGCAGCTGGGCCAGATGAAGAAGATGGGCGGCATGGCCGGCCTGGTGGACAAGCTGCCGGCCCAGTTCCAGCAGGCCGCCGGCGGCGCCAATATGGACCAGGCGGACAAGCAGGTGCGCCGCATGGTCGGCATCATCGACTCCATGACGCCCGCCGAACGCGCCAAGCCTGAACTCATCAAGGCATCCCGCAAGCGCCGCATCGCTGCCGGCGCCGGCGTGCAGGTGCAGGAAGTGAACCGCATGCTGAACCAGTTCGAACAGATGCAGACCATGATGAAAAAACTGTCCGGCGGCGGCATGATGAAAATGATGCGCAGCATGAAGGGCATGATGCCGGGCCTGCGCTGAGCGCTTACACCTTGTAACGAAAAAAGCCGCCTCGCGCGGCTTTTTTCATGCGCCCGTTACAAATGGTGATTTTTTCAGACGTCTTGTTCGTTAAGATCATCGCTATGAAAACCGCACTCGCCCCCCTCGCCCTCGCCCTTCTCCTGACTGCATGCGGAGGCGGCGGCAGCGCACCGGAAACCCCGCCGCCGCCGCCACCGCCGGTCGTCAGCGTCAGCGCGCCATCAGACCAGGTTCTGGCAGGCGGCGCGCCAGTCGCGCTGACGGCTACTGTCAGTAACGGCAGCACCGTCAGCTGGCAGCTTGCGGCGGGTGCTCCGGGCAGCCTGTCGGCCAGCAGCGGTAACAGCGTCAACTACACGCCGCCCGCCAACGGCGTAACAGCGGCCACCGACGTGGCGGTGACGGCCAGCGCGGGCGGCACTGCAAAACAATTCACGCTGACGGTCTATCCTGATCCCGGCCAGCCCGGGCTGTCGCTGCTGTCGGGAAGCGCCGGCCATCGCGGCTTCGCCGATGGCAAAGGCACTGCGGCGTCCTTTACCGCCATCCAGTCCATCGCACCCGACAATGCGGGGGGCTACTATGTTTACGATGGCACCACCGCACGCCTCACAGTACGCAAGATCAGCACCGCTGGGGAAGTCAGCACCGTCTACAGCAACAGCGCTGACTACAACGACAATGCCTATTACTACAATTCGCGCCTGGCCCTGGCCAGCGATGGCATGCTGTATGTGCTGACATGGCCGGCCAGCGGCCGCCAGCTGCTGCGCATCAGCCCATCCGGCACAGCCAGCGTAGCGCTGTCGGGAACTGCCCTGGACACCGTCCTCAATATCCAGCCGGCCGGCAATGGCGCCATCTATCTCATCAAGCCGAAAGCGGTGCTGAAGATGAGTGCAGCCGGCGGCATCGCCACGGTTGCCGGCGATCCCGATGCCCCGCCCTTCGACTCCTCGCCGCAGGTGGACGGTCCAGGTTCCGTCGCACGCTTTTCCAGCATCGTGGCGGTGGGTGCCGACGCTGCAGGCAACCTGCTGCTGAAGGACAGCACCACTTACCGCCGCATGTCTGTAAGCGGCACGGTAAGCACGGTGACGCTTCCGGCGTTGGGGGACAAGCCGATCTCCAGTATCAGCGGCGGGCCGGATGGTGGCTTCACCGTCATGGCACGCCAGCAGCAGGGACGCTACGTCGTCCATAAAGTGACGCCATCGAACGAAACCAGCACACTGTTCAACGACACCGAGCCGACCAATCCTATGCTGGCCAGCATCTCGCCGCTGGCAGCGACCGGCAGTGACGGCCGCCTGATACTGGCACTGGGCGCCGAGATCCGGCAGGTAAACGGCAGCAAGTCGCAGTCCTTCGCCGGCCTGCAGGACGGCAGCGGCCTGGCGCTGGACGGCACGGCCGCCGAAGCCCGCTTCGCCCAGCCGGACATGATTGCAGCAGACCGCCAGGGCAACCTGTACGTCATCGATCATCCCGGAACGGCCTATTCCCCCTATGTGCTTGGCAACCCGGGCCTGCGCGGCGGCACGCTGCGCAAGATCTCGCCGTCCGGGCAGGTGACAACGCTGGCGGCAGACAGCAGCCTGCTCGGCACGCCAACTGCCATGCTGCTCGACCGCGCAGGGAATGTTTACCTGAGTGACGAGAAGCACTGGGGCAGCAAGGGCTCCACGGTCGGCAGCACCATCGTCAAGATCGCGGCGGACGGCACTTTTTCGACACTGGCCGGCTGCGTCTGGAGCAATGACTGTGCGGCCGGTGTCGCAGATGGCAAGGGCAGCGCCGCGCGCTTCCTCAGTGCGCGCCTGCTTGGCATGGATGCCGACGGCAACCTGTATGCGCGCGACGGCCGGGACACGCCTGTTGTCCGCAAAATCACGCCGGATGGCACGGTGAGCACGATCGCAGCCGTGCCGGCCGGGGTCGGTACGGCGCCGGACGGCGGCAAGTACGAACTGCGCAGCGGCGATTCCGGCAGACGCATTGTGCGTATCGCCCCGGCGGGCACCGAAACGGTGGTGGCAGAAGGTCTGAAGGGCCGCATCTGGATCGCGCCAGCCGGGCCATATAGCCTTGGTGTCATCGTCGACGAGACGGTAATGAAGCTCGTCGTGCCGCACTGAGCGCCTGCGGCAATGCACCAAAAAGCCGCTCCAATGCGGCTTTTTGTCTTTGTTGGCGGGCTTTACGCGTCGTTTCGTTGAAAAATCGCGAAAAACACTTGCATACTGTGAAAAACCCCACCAATATTAGCCGTGCGATTGATTGCGCAATTTTCCATTGTTTGTTTAGGGAGGCTCGAATATGGCAACAGCAGCCAAGAAAGCAGCACCAGCAAAGAAGGCAGCCGCTAAGGCACCGGCAAAAAAAGCAGCACCAGCAAAGGCAGCAGCTAAGCCGGCAGCAAAGAAAGCAGCACCCGCAGCACGCAAGCCCAACGCAGCATTCATGAAAGCGATGACCCCATCGGCAGCCCTGGGCGCCGTGGTTGGCTCCTCCGCCCTGCCGCGTACCGAAGTGACCAAGAAAGTCTGGGACTACATCAAGAAGCACAATCTGCAGGATGCAGCCAACCGCCGCATGATCAATGCAGACGACAAGCTCAAAGCCGTTTTCGGCGGCAAAGCCCAAGTGTCCATGTTCGAAATGACCAAGCTGATTTCCGATCACCTGAAATAAGCTCTCCCGGCCGCAGTGCCGGCCGAAGGCCCCGACGCCTGGCGATCGGGGCATTTTTTTTATATGACGCCACAATACCGCCTCGCCCTTCCCCTCGCCAGCCTGACCGCAGTCGGCCTCCTCGCTTCCGATCTCTACCTCCCCGCGCTGCCCGCCATGCAGCAGCAGCTTGCCGCCTCCGTAACGGCGGCCCAGGCCACGATGGCCGTCTTCATGCTTGCGCTGGCCGCATCGCAGTTGGCCTGGGGCTGGGCAGCGGACCGCTTCGGCGACCGCGGCACGATCCTGTGCGGCACCGCCTTGCTGGCAATTGGCAGCGTGATGTGCGCTCTCGCCGCGAATATTGAGCTGATGCTTGCCGGCCGCCTGCTGCAAGGCCTGGGCGCCGGCGCCGCAACGGTGGCCGTGCCTGCGCTGATCCGCCGCCGCTTCAGCGAAACCGAAGCCGTGGGCGCCATGGCCGTGGTGGCGATGGCGGAATCCGTCATTCCCGCCCTCGGCCCCGTCGCGGGCGCGGCGCTGGTAATGCTGGCCGACTGGCGCTACGCCTTCTGGATTATCGCCGTGCTGGCGCTCGCGCTGGCGCCCATGGTGTCGCGCATCGTCAGCACCCATGCCGCACATGCGGCGCTGCCGGACGCCGATGCCAAGGCGCCGCAAGCCCTGCTCCACAATGGCCCTTTCCTGCGCTATGCCTTCAGCTATGCGCTGATGTTCGGCGCCCTGCTGATGTTCGTGGCCAGTGCGCCCTACCTCGTCACGCACTGGATCGGCAATGAGGTCAGTTCCTTTGCCGCGCTGCAGATCTGCGGCGTGGCCTGCTTCATGGTGGGCGCCACCCGTGGCGTGAAGGCCGTGCAGCGCTACGGGGTTGAAACGCTGGTGCGCACCGGCGTGCTGTTGCAGCTCGCCTCTGGCATCGGCATGACGGCGCTCGCCCTGCTCGACCTGCGTTCGATCATCGGTTTGATTATTTGCTGGGCCCTGTTCTGCTGCGGCCTTGGGGTGCGCGGGCCATCGACGATGTCGCGTGCGCTGTCGCTGGCGCAGCAGCATGCCGGCAAGGCAGCTGGCCTGCTGATGTTCCTGGCCTTTGCCGCTACCTCAGCAGCCACCATGGCGGCCGCGCCACTGCTGGAGCGCGGCCTGTTGCCGGTCGCGCTGCTGCTGGCCGTACTGGTTCTCGCCAGCGCAGCACTCGTGCCCGACGCGCTGCGCCATAGCCCGGCTCAGAAGCCGTAAGCAGCCTTCATCAGGTGGAACACTTTGGTGTTCTCCATCGTTCCCTTGAACACGGCAGAGCCGGCGCCTACCGCATAAAGCTTCACATCGCCGGCTCCGTGGGTTTCACCGCTGCGGCGGATGCTGGTCTCCTGCTGGTAGTCGTCCGCCATCGCTTCTTCGCTGCTGATATCGGCGCGTTCCAGCTTGCGGTTCGGGCCATTCGCAAACACCAGCGTGGTGTAGGTGTGGCCGTCTGCATCGCGCGCCGGCGTGCCGTCCGCGCCGCGCACAATATCGAGCACCGGGCTGCCGCGCTTTGCGGTGCCGTTGAAGGCCAGCGTATGGTCGTGGTCCGCCGTAATGACGATCAGCGTATTGCGCAGGCCGGGATCGCGCTCCTGCATGCGGTCGATGGCAGTCTGGATCGCATCGTCGAAAGCCAGCAGGTCGCCGATGGCGCGCTTGACGTTGGAGCCGTGCAGGCCGTGGTCGATCTTGCCGCCTTCCACCATCAGGAAGAAGCCCTTGGGATTCGGCGCCAGCAGCTCGATGGCCTTGCTCGTCATCTCGGACAGGCTTGGCTGCTTTGCACCCTCGCCGCGCGGCGGCGTGGCGGTGCGGTCCAGCTCATATTCAAGGTGGCCGTCGCCGTACAGGCCCACGAACTTGCGGCCCGGCTTTGCAGCCAGCATCTCGCCGCGGCTGCGCGCCACGGCGTAACCCTGCGCCGCCATTTCGCCCAGCAGGTCGCGGCCGTCCGGGCGGCCTTTCGGATTGGCGGCCTTGTCGTACGGCGTGAAGTGCGCGGCGCCGCCGCCCATCAGCACATCGAGGCCATCGCCCAGAGCCGGGTTGTAGCCGGCGCCGCCCGGCACGGCCTGCACCGCGATGGCAAAGCCGGAATTGCGGTGGCAGTGATGGGCGTAGGTGGAGGCAGGCGTGGCGTGCGTCGCTTCCGTGGTGGTGACGGCGCCAACCGCCTTGCCGTGCGCCTTCGCCAGCTCCAGGATGGTCGGCACCGCCTTGCCGTTGCCGGCTGCGCAGGTATCGATACCGAGGTTGCCGTTGGCATCCTTTTTCGGCGCGCTGGGTTGCGAGTCCCACATCGAGATCACTTCGTTATTGATCTTCACGCCCGTCATATAGGAGCCCATGGACGGTGCGCTGTCGGTAGTTTGCGCATCGTGGGAATAGGTCTTGAGCCGCGCCACGCGTTCGAGCCGTTCGAACTTGAGCAGGCCCTCTTCCTTGTAGCCATGGATGCGCGCCGCCGTGATGACGGTCGGCCCCATGCCGTCGCCGAGGAAGAAGATGATGTTCTTTGCGTCGGCCGCAGCGGCCTGGCCGCCAATGGCCGCGAGTGCGATTGCCAGAATGAGCTGCTTCATAGTCCTGCTGCCGCCTTGATCAGTTTGAAGACTTCGGTATTGTCGATGGTGCCGCGGAAGCTCTCCGCGCCTGCGCCGATGGCGCCGAGATAAACGTCGGTGCCGCCGTGCGTGCTGGCATCGGGCGCCATGCGGATGACCGACTCGTATTGATAGTGCGGCGCGGCGACTGTTGCCGCATCCAGCGTGCCCGGACGCTTGCCGTCGACGCGGTTCGGACCATTGCCGAAACCGATGATGGTAAAGGGAGCGCCGTCGCCGTCCTTGTAAACCTTGCCGTTCGAGTAGGAACGCAGCAGGCCAAGCACGCCCGGCTCGCCGGCCGTGGTTTTGCCAGTGATGATGGAGTAGCCGTTCATCACCAGCGTGCTGTCATGGCTGGCGGTGGCGACGATCAGCGTGTTCTTCAGGCCCGGGTCGCGCTGCTGCATGGTATCGATGGCAGTGCGCAGCGCCTTGTCCAGTGCCGTCACTTCTTCCAGCACCATGCGTGCATCGGACCGGTGCGCAGCGCGGTCGATCAGGCCATTCGCCACCACCAGTACAAAGCCCTTGCCGTCACGCGACAGGCGTTCGATGGCTTCGTTCGTCATCTGCGACATGTTCGGCTGCTTCGCCACATCGCGCGCCGCGTCGCCCGCCATATCGCGCGGAGCGAACAGGCCCACCAGCCGCTTGCTGCGCGCGGCCTGCGGCATATCGAGCTCGGAGAGGTTCTGCACATGCGCATAGTCCTGCGCGCGCAGTTCGGCCAGCAGGTCGCGGCCATCGGCGCGCTGCCCGAAGTCCGCAGCACCACCGCCGAGCAGCACGTCAATGCCCTTGCCCAGCGCGCTGTTATAGCCGGCGCCGCCCGGCACCAGCGCTGCAGCTGCCTGCGCGCCGCCGGGATGCGAACAGCCATGCACGAAGGCGGGAGCCACCAGCGCATCCGTCACCGGCACATTCGTTACCAAGCCGGTGCGCATGCCGCGCTGCGCCGCCAGTTCCAGCAACGTGGGCGCCGGCTTGCCGTCCGGGCAGCCCTGCACGGAGAGCGCGCCGCTATTGGTCTTCCGGCCGCTGAGGAAGGCGGACATGGCCGCCGCTTCATCCGTCACCTGGCGGTCGTTCGAGTAGGTCTTAACGAAGGCCGATTCCGGCAGGGTATCGATCGCCAGGTCGCCCGATTCGCCCACGGCATAGATGCGCGCAGCGGTGAGCGTATTGAAGCCCATGCCGCTGCCGACGAAGAGAATGATGTTGCGGGCCGGAGCCGCCGGGGGAACGCTTGCGCAACCCGTGGCCATGGCGGCGGTGAGGGCCAGTGCCGCAATCCTGAAACGCATACCTGCTCCTGCTATGGAAAGCGGCCATCTTAGCCCAAATTCCACCGCCGATGCATCACTTCCAGTTGTTCCAGGCCTTGAGCACGGCGTTCGGATATTCCGGGCGCCCGCGGCTGCCGTTGTAGCGGCCCAGCGCGAGATAGAGGTTGCCCTGCTCCATGTCGATATACATGCGCAGGATGGCACAGCCGTAGCGCAGGTTTGTCTGCATATTGAACAGTTTGCGGCGGTCGCTGTCGCCGATCACATTGGTCCAGAAAGGCATGACCTGCATATAGCCGCGCGCGCCAACAATGGAGACGGCGTATTTACGATAGGCCGATTCCACCTGGATCAATCCGAGCACGAGGCCCGGTTCCAGGCCCGCGCGGCGCGACTCATACCACACGGTTTCAAGAAACTCGGTGCGCACCTGTTCATCCGGCAGCTTGCGCTTGAGGCGCTGCGACATCTCCGCCAGCCAGGCGTTGTAGCGCTGCTGCTCGGCGGGATCGGTGAAGCGCGGCTTGGGTGGCCGCGCATCCATGATGACATTGTGCAGGGCCACGCGGACGGAGTCGGCCAGCGCCTCCTCCTTCTGGTTGCCCGCAAAGCCGAACGGTGCGCTCAGCACACCGGTGGCGAAGGCGAAGGTGTACCACCAGCGCAAGGGGCGTGCCCACCAGCGGCGGCGCTCACGGCCGCCGGATTGCTGATGTGCGCGCGCCGTGCTCATTGCTGCACTTTGGCCTTGATGAAGCTGAGGATGTCGGCCACCGGCACATTGGTTGCCTCGGCATCGCGGCGGCCCATGTATTCCAGCTGGCCTTCCTTCAGGCCGCGGTCGCCGATCACCACGCGGTGCGGCACGCCGATCAGCTCCCAGTCGGCGAACATCGCGCCAGGACGCAGGCCGCGGTCATCCACAATGACGTCGATGCCGGCTGCCACGGCGGCTTCGTACAGCTTGTCCGTTTCCGCCTTCACTTCTTCGCTGCGGTCGTAACCCATCGGGCACAGCACCAGCTCAAAAGGCGCCAGCGAGGTTGGCCAGATAATGCCCTTGTCATCGAAGTTCTGCTCGATGGCCGCGCCCAGGATACGGGTGATGCCGATGCCGTAGCAGCCCATCTGCAGCGGCGCAGGCTTGCCGTTCTCGTCGAGGAAGGTGGCCTTCATCGATTCCGAATAGGCGGTGCCGAGCTGGAATACGTGGCCCACTTCGATGCCGCGCTCAATCGCCAGCACGCCCTTGCCGTCCGGCGAAGGATCGCCTTCCACCACGTTGCGCAGGTCGGCCACGATGGCAGGTTCCGCCATGTCGCGGCCCCAGTTCGCGCCGGTGTAGTGGTAGTCCACTTCGTTCGCGCCGGTGACGAAGTCCGCCATCAGCGCCACGGTGCGGTCGGCCACCACTGTCACAGGACCTTGGGTGCCGATCGGGCCGAGGTAGCCCGGCTTGCAGCCGTAGACTTCTTCGATCTCGGCTTCGGTCGAGAAGCGGTAGTTCGCCAGGCCGGCAACCTTGCCCGCCTTGATCTCGTTCAGCTCATGGTCGCCGCGCAGCAGCAGCATGAAGTACTGCTTCTTGCCCTCTTCCTTCTCCACGGTCAGCGCGATGGTCTTGAGAGTGTTTTTCAGCTCGATGCCGAGCAGCTTGGCCACGTCCTCGCACTTCGACGCTTTCGGCGTGGAGGTCTTGGCCAGGGCCGCCGATGCCGCAGGACGGGTGCCGGTGGCAATCGCCTCCGCAGCTTCGATGTTCGCAGCGAAATCCGAGGTTGGGCAGTAGACCAGCGCATCCTCGCCGGTGCTGGCGATCACGTGGAATTCGTGCGAGCCGGTGCCACCAATGGCGCCGTTGTCGGCTGCCACAGCACGGAACTTCAGGCCGAAGCGCGTGAAGATCTTGGTGTAGGCGTCAAACATCGCCTGGTAGGACTTCTGCATGCCTTCCAGGTCGCGGTCGAAGGAATACGCATCCTTCATGGTGAACTCGCGGCCGCGCATCAGGCCGAAACGTGGACGGCGCTCGTCGCGGAACTTGGTCTGGATGTGGTAAAAATTCAACGGAATCTGGCGGTAGGATTTGATCTCCGTGCGCACCACATCGGTAATCACTTCCTCGGAAGTCGGCTGGATGGCGAACTCGCGGCCATGGCGGTCTTTCACGCGCATCAGCTCCGGGCCCATCTTGTCCCAACGGCCCGTTTCCTGCCACAGTTCCGCCGGCTGCACGAGCGGCATCAGCAGTTCGATGGCGCCGGCCTTGTTCATTTCTTCACGAACAATGGCTTCCACCTTGCGGATAACTTTCAGGCCCATCGGCATATAGGTATAGATGCCGGAACCAAGGCGCTTGATCATGCCCGCACGCATCATCAGCTTATGGCTGACGATTTCGGCGTCGGAAGGCGCTTCTTTAAGAGTGGAAATAAAAAAACGGGAAGCACGCATAACAGTGAATTCTTTTTAAAAAGAGAGGGTTATAATCAACCTAATTTTAAAGGATTAGCTGGCTGATGCGTCCATACTTTATACAAATGCGTTCAATTGCGGGCATTCCGGCCGTTTTCGTACCCCGAAAACGCAGCCGGAAGGCAGATTTGTGGGCAAAAATGTAAGAGGATCGCTCGGCCGCAGAAAGTTTGAGGTGCAATATGCTCGATCGGGAAGGGTTCCGCCCCAACGTCGGCATCATCCTGCTCAACTCTCACAATGAGGTGTGGTGGGGCAAACGGGTGCGCGAGCACTCATGGCAGTTTCCGCAAGGGGGCATTAAATACGGCGAAACGCCTGAGCAGGCGATGTATCGCGAGCTGGAAGAAGAGATCGGCCTGAAACCGGAACACGTGAAAATCGTGGGCCGCACGCGCGACTGGCTGCGCTACGAGGTGCCGGACCACTTCATCAAGCGCGAGATCCGCGGCCATTACCGTGGCCAGAAGCAGATCTGGTTCCTGCTGCGCATGTGCGCCCGGGATTGCGATGTGAACCTGCGGGTGACCGACCATCCGGAATTCGACGCCTGGCGCTGGCATGAATACTGGGTGCCGCTGGACGTGGTGATTGAATTCAAGCGCGAAGTGTATCAGCGGGCGTTGCAGGAATTATCACGATTCCTCAGCTGGCCGCCCCATGGCGAACGGCGCCACAACTCGCGCTACCTGCGCCAGCCGCGCAGCCAGCCGGGCACGCCGGCCAACCGGCAGCAGCCGGCAGCGGTGGCAGCACCGGCGCCGGAAGCCGATTGCAGCGAAGCGCAACTGGCCATCAAGCCATAAAAGGAAGGCAGCCTGCATGGGCTGCCTTTTTTTTGTACAATAGCGCCCCTATGTTCACACCCTCCTCCCACGACGTACGGCGCTTTTTCTGCGACGTGCAGCGCAAGCACCGCGCCAAAGAAGTCCTCACCCCGCTCGAAGCCATGGCGCTGGACTGGGTGCTGCAGCATCCCGAATACGAGGAAGCGCTGGGCGATGTGGAAGCGGCGCTGGCGCGCGACTACTCGGTAGAAGGCGGCCAGGCCAATCCCTTCCTGCACCTCGCGATGCACCTGTCGATCAGCGAGCAGATCTCGATCGACTCCCCGCGCGGCATCCGCGCCGCCAGCGAAGCGCTGACGCGCAAATACGACTCGGCGCACGAAGCCCACCACCAGATCATGGAATGCCTGGGCGAGATGATCTGGAAATCCCAGCGCAGCGGCCTGCCGCCGGACGGCGAGGCCTACATCGACGCCGTCAAGCGCCGCCTCTAGGAAATATTGCTCGAAAATTGGGGACAGACGGGGGCGCCGAGCCCCGGACTGGAAAAATAGGGTCTGTCCCCAATTTCTAAGCAACATTTTTCAGGCAACAAAAAAGCCCGCGGTTGCGGGCTTTTTGCTGGGACCGGCTGAGGGATCAGCGGTGGTTGACCAGGGTGCCTGGCAGGCTGTGCAGGTAGGCAGCCAGATCCTGGATGTCCTGGTTGCTCAGCGGCTTGACCTGGCCGGTCATGATGGCGTTGCTGCGGCCGTTGGCGCCGTCGCCGCGCTTGTAGGCGGTCAGGGCGTGCACCAGGTAGTCCTTGTGCTGGCCGGCCAGCTTCGGATAGCTCGGGTCAATCGGGGTGTTGTAGTCCTTGCCGTGGCAGGCGAAGCAGCTGTATTTGTCGGCAACGGCCTTGCCCGCAGCCACATTGCCGCCGGCAACAGCGCTGAAGGACAGGGCGGAGCAGATCAGCGCGAATACGATTTTCTTCATGGTGCTGTGTCCCTTATTTCTGCTTCGAGTAGTAAGCGGCGATGTCGGCGATGTCCTGGTCGCTCAGGCTCACGGCGATGCCCTTCATCGATGGGTGCTTGCGCTCGCCCTTGGCGTAGCCGCGCAGTGCGTTTTCGATGTACTTGGCAGACTGGCCGCCAATCTTCGGCACCTGGAACACTTCAGGGAAGGTCGCTTTGTAGCCGGGAATGGCGTGGCATCCGATACACATTTCGATCTTGTTCGGTGCGGCCTCGGCCTTGCCGACGATTTCGGCCGCAGTCACTGCCTGAGCAGCACCGGCGAGCGCGAGCAGTGCGAAGAGATTTTTGATCATGTTGGCTAGCTTCATCAATGGTAATCGGATACTGCCGTCGCAAAAGTTGACTTTTGCACTATCAACCTGCGATTCTAACCTGAGAAGGTTCCCGAAGTCCACATTGTTTCTTCCATGCCAAGGGCCCGCTTTGGCGATCTGTCTTATACTCGGACGTGTTCACTTTCACCGGGAAATCCGTCCATGCAAGCGCCTGCTCCACGATTTGAAGGCTCCGAGAATTACGTCGCAACCAATGACCTGAAACTGGCCGTGAATGCGGCTTTGACACTGCAGCGCCCCCTGCTGATCAAGGGCGAGCCGGGCACCGGCAAGACCATGCTGGCCGAGGAAGTGGCGGCGGCCCTGAACATGCCGCTGATGCAGTGGCATATCAAGTCCACCACCAAGGCCCAGCAAGGCCTTTACGAGTACGACGCAGTGTCGCGTTTGCGCGACTCCCAGCTGGGCGACGAGCGGGTGCGCGATATCCACAACTACATCGTCAAGGGCGTGCTGTGGCAGGCCTTCACCGCGCCGGAACCGGTGGTGCTGCTGATCGACGAAATCGACAAGGCCGATATCGAGTTCCCCAACGACCTGCTGCGTGAGCTGGACCGCATGGAGTTCTACGTCTACGAGACGCGCGAAATGGTGACGGCGAAGCATCGCCCGCTGGTGATCATCACCTCCAACAACGAGAAGGAGCTGCCGGACGCCTTCCTGCGCCGCTGCTTCTTCCACTACATCAAATTCCCGGACAAGGACACGATGGAGGCCATCGTGCAGGTCCACTATCCGAACCTGAAGCGCGAGCTGCTGGCCCAGGCGCTGGAAACCTTCTACCAGGTGCGCGAGGTCTCGGGCCTGAAGAAGAAGCCCTCTACCTCCGAATTCCTGGACTGGCTCAAGCTCCTGATGGCCGAGGACATTCCGCCTGAAGCGCTGCGCAATCCCGACAACAAGGCCGCCGTGCCGCCATTGCACGGCGCCCTGCTCAAGAACGAACAGGACGTGCACCTGTTCGAACGCCTGATGTTCATGTCGAGGACGAACCGCTGATGAAAGACGCCCTGCCCGTCACGCTGGAACTGAACGGCGTCCGCCTCGAACCGCTGTCCCCGCGCCACGCCGATGGCCTGCGCGCCGCCGCGCAGGATGGCGAGCTGTGGAAGCTGCGCATCACCTCCGTGCCCGAGCCGGACCAGGTGGACGCCTATATCGCCACGGCGCTGGAAATGCGTCCTGCACGCCTGGCCTTCGCCGTCATCGATGCGGCCACCGACGAAGTGATCGGCAGCACCAGCTACCACGACATCGTGCCCAACATCTCGCGCGCAGAAATCGGCTACACCTGGTACGGCCAGAGCCGCCAGCGCAGCCACGTGAACACCAGCTGCAAGCTGCTGCTCCTCACGCACGCCTTCGAAACGCTGGGCTGCGCGCTGGTCGGCTTCCGCACCGATAACTACAACCACCGCTCACAAGCCGCCATCGAGCGCCTTGGCGCGAAGAAGGACGGTGTGCTGCGCCACCACATGATGCGCCGCGACGGCACGGTGCGCGACACCGTCATGTACAGCATCGCGCGCGGCGAGTGGCCGGAAGTGAAGGCGCAGCTGAACTACCTGCTGACGAAGGAACGCTGATGCTCATCGACTTCTTCTTCACGCTGAAAGACGCGAAGATTCCCGTCACAATCAAGGAATTCCTCACGCTGCTGGAAGCGATGGAAAAGAACGTCATCGCGCCGTCGATGAATGACTTCTATTACCTTTCCCGGCTCACGCTGGTGAAGGACGAAGCCAACTACGACAAGTTCGACCGCGCCTTCGCCCTGTACTTCAAGGGCATTAACGGCGCCTTCGAGACCAACAGCGCGATTCCGCTGGAATGGCTGGTGAAGCGCATGGAGCGCGAGCTGAGCGAAGAGCAGAAGGCCGCGCTCGAAAAATTCGGCTACGACAAGCTGATGGACCGCCTCAACGAGCTGCTGAAGGAACAGAAGGAACGCCACGAAGGCGGCAGCAAGTGGATCGGCACCGGCGGCACTTCGCCCTTCGGCAACGGCGGCACCAATCCGGAAGGCATACGCATCGGCGGCAAGGGCGGTAACCGCACGGCGGTCAAGGTGTGGGAAGCGCGCGCCTACAGGGACTACGACGGCGACCGCGAACTGGGCACACGCAATATCAAGGTCGCGCTGCGCCGCCTGCGCAAGTTCGCACGCGAAGGCGCGGCCGAGGAGCTGGCGCTGGACCAGACCATCCACGCCACCGCCAACAATGCGGGCTACCTCGACATCAAGATGCAGCCCGAGCGCCGCAACAACGTGAAGGTGCTGATGCTGTTCGACGTGGGCGGCACCATGGACGACCATATCGAACGCACCGAGGAGCTGTTCTCGGCCTCCAAGACCGAATTCAAGAACATGGAGTTCTACTACTTCCACAACTGCGTTTACGACTACCTGTGGAAGAACAACCGCCGCCGCAACTCCGAACGCTTCCCCACCTGGGATGTGCTGCGCAAATATCCGCCAGATACGAAGCTGATCTTCGTCGGCGACGCCACTATGAGCCCCTACGAGATCCTGCAGCCGGGCGGCTCGGTGGAATACAACAACGAGGAAGCTGGTTCCGAATGGCTGGCCCGCTTCACCTCCACCTTCCCCAAATTCATCTGGCTGAATCCCGAGCCGGAAGGACTGTGGCAATACCGCCAGTCCATCTCCGTCATCAAGCAGCTGATGAACAACCGCATGTATCCGATCACCATCGAAGGCCTGGAGCGGGCAATGCGCACGCTGAGCAAGTAATTTACGCTGCGTTTACGCGGCTGCCGGGGCTTTTTTCGATATCTTTACAGGTGAACTGCTATCGTGAATTCACACATTCACGAACGGATTCACCTATGAAAAATCGCACTTCCGGCCATACCCAGCGGCTGCTCCACGTCACTGTGGACACCTGCGCATTGACCGAGTTCCGCCGCCTCGTCACCCATTACTGCGGCAGCATGCTGTCCTTCATGCGCATCCAGCCTGTGGACCATGCGCGGCGCATGCAGGTCTGGCTCAGCATTCCCGAACCGGTGATCCGCACGCTGATGGACGCGATGATGCGCGCACTGCCATCGGCGGAATTCGGCCGCATCAGCAAGGCCTGAGCCATGCGCATCACCGGACATGTGCAGGGCATCTGGGTGCCCATGATTACACCCTTCCGCAACGGCGAACCTGACCTCGACGCGCTGGCGCGCCTCACCGTGGAATTTGCCGCGGCCGGCGTGCATGGCCTCGTCGTCTGCGGCACTACCGGCGAAGCCGCCACACTTCGCGAGGAAGAGCAGATGGAGGTGCTGTGCACCGTACTCGATGCAGCCGGGCCCCTGCCCGTGATGATGGGACTTGCGGGCGCGGATACCGAAGCGGTCTCGCGCCGCGCCGCCCACCTGGGCGACCAGCCGCTGGCCGGCCTGCTGGTATCGGCGCCATACTATGTGCGGCCATCGCAGCAAGGCATCCTGCAGCACTACCGCAGCATCGCCGCCGCCACCGATCACTCCATCGTGCTGTATAACGTGCCCGCACGCACCGGCGTCAACATCGAACCGGCAACGGCCATGCGCCTGGCGCAGGATTCGCGCTTCGTCGCCATCAAGGAAGCGGGCGGCATCCTGCAGCAGGTACAGGAGCTGCTCGCGCATACCGCACTGGACGTATTGGCAGGCGACGACTCGCTGCTGCTGCCGACGCTGTGCGCGGGCGGCCACGGCGCCATCTCGGCCGCTGCGCACATCCGCCCCGACCTGTTCGTGCGGCTATACAGGCTGGTTCAGTCGGGGCATCTGCCCGAGGCGCAGCAGCTGTTCCGTCAACTGCTGCCGGTGATCCGGCTGCTGTTCACGGAACCGAATCCGGCGCCGCTGAAGGCCGCCATGGCCATGCTGGGCAAGGCGGGCAACGAGCTGCGGCTGCCGATGACTGCGATGAGTGCCGCGGGCCAGTCGAACCTGTCACGCGCGCTGGAAGCGGTAATGGCCCTGCCCTGCGCCGAACAGCTGGAAGCAGCATGATCGTCGCGACTATCAGCGAAGGCGAAGAAGAATCCCGCATTGAACTGTCCGACCGCCTCGCCGCCTTGCGCGCTCTGGCCGGGCGGCGCGTGCTGCTGCTGGACGGCGCTCCCCGGCATGAATGCGCCCGTCGCTGCGAGCGGCATTCGGCCGCATCGGGCTTGCGCATCGGCACACGCAATGTGCACGGCAAAGCGATGCAGGGCGAGCTGGAAAACCTCGCCCAGCGCTACCAGGATATCGTGGTCGATACCGAAGGCCGTGATTCGCTCGGCAGCCGCTCCGCCCTCATTGCCGCCCATGTAGCCGTGCTACCGGCGGAAGCGCTGCATGGCGATCCTGCCCGCCTCGCGCGCCTTGCCTGGCGCATCGAAAGCGCACGCTTGTTCAATCCGTCCCTGCGCGTCGTCATCGCGGCCTGCTCCGAACACTGCGCCGATGCTGAATCGCCATGCGGCGCGCATGTTCTGGCGGGCTGCATTCCTGCCGCCCGACTGGCTGCTGGCGCCGGGTTCGACCCCGGCACGCTTTATTCTTCCGTCTTCAATACCTGATCAAAAGGTCTTCGCGGCCATCAGCTGCAGTGCATTCCTGCCGGTGAACTTGGCGTTCACCGGTGAAGCGTAGGCGTTCCTGTCCGCGTTGGTGCCGATCCAGGCCAGCGTGATGGTGGCGACGCCAAGGTCCTTGCCCACGCCAACTTTCCAGTCCGAGTAGCTTGCCTTGCTGTTGTGCTTTACCTGCTGGTGGCCGGCGTGAACGCTGAGGATGTAGCCTTGTCCAACGTCCTGGCTGAACGTGCCGTCCAGGTAGCCGCTATGCTTGCTGTCCGCGAAGCCGAACAGGTTGGTGGTGGAGTGCGAATACTTCAGCGTGAACGGGCCGCTGCCGATCTGGCCGTAGACTTCCAGGGTGTTGGCGCTCGGGTTCAGGCTATTCGACGGATAGATGTAGCCCAGTACGCCCACATCGTAGCTCACGCCCTGCGCGATCTCGCCGCGTTTGCCTGCGTAGATGTCCCATTCGGTGCTGCCGTCGCCGCCTGCGTCCTTGGTCCACTTGATGGTGGAGGCCCAGATACCCGCATACAGGCCGTTGCTGCTGCTGACCCAGTCTGCCCCGCCCTGCAAGGCGGGCTTGAGACGGGTTTGCGAGATGCCACGGTAACGGTAGTCCGAGACCACGGCGGCGTTGAAGCTGATTTCGCTGGCTGGTTTGACTTCCTCAGCGTGCACATTGGCGGCGAAGACAGCGGAGATGGCGGTGGCAAGAATCAGTTGTTTCATAGAGTGCTTTCAAAATTTAGGATGTGCGAAGCCTTCGCCGCCGGCGAGGGAGGCGCAGCTGGCTTCATTGCTGCGTGGGTTCTGCTGTCGTCTAGGCCGGCAGCAGGAGACGGTAGCCGACTGCGGTTTCAGTCAGCAGGTATGCGGGTTGCGCCGGGTCCTGCTCCAGCTTCTGGCGCAGGTGGCCCATGTAGATGCGCAGGTAATGGCCGCTCTCGGAATGGGATGGTCCCCAGACTTCGCGCAGCAGCTGGGGATTGGTGACAACGCGGCCTGCATTGTTGACCAGGACAGCGAGCAAGCGGAATTCGGTCGGTGTGAGATGCACCATCTGGCCGCCGCGCGTCACCAGGCGGTTGGGGATATCCACCTTCACTTCACCAAACTGCACCACGCCGGCAGCATCCGCCCCCGGCTTGCGCTGGCGGCGCAACGTGGCGCGCACGCGGGCCAGCAGTTCGCCCACGCCGAAAGGCTTGGTCAGGTAATCATCCGCGCCTGCGTCCAGCGCGCGTATCTTCTCCTCCTCGCTCACGCGGGCCGACAGCACGATGACCGGCACCGGCGACCACTTGCGCAGGTCGGCGATCAGGTCGATGCCATCGCCATCCGGCAGGCCGAGATCGAGGATCACGAGATCGGGACGCCGCGTGCCCGCGTCGATCAGGCCGCGGTTCATGGTGGCGGCTTCCTGTACCTGCCAGCCTTCCTCTTCCAGCGCCAGGCGCACGAAGCGGCGGATCTGCGGTTCGTCCTCGATCAGCAGCGCGACCGGCGCGGGGGTATGGGCTTGGTTCATAGTTCGGGTTCCTCAGGCATCGCGGGCGGCGTGCCCAGCGGGAGCGTGAATGTGACGGCGGCGCCGCCCTCTTCGGCGCGGCTGGCGGTGATTTCGCCGCCGTGCGCATGAATAATGGCGCGGCAGATGGCAAGCCCGAGGCCGACACCCGGCTTGGCCGATTCGCGTTCGCCGCGCGTGAATTTCTCGAAAATGGTACTTTCCTGGCCCGGCGGCAGGCCAGGACCGTTATCACTGACTGTGACGGCGAGATACTGCGTAGCGTCCAGCCCTGGCAGCACCGCGCTGATGCTGATTGTGCTGCCTGGCGGTGTGTACTTGGCGGCGTTCTCGATCAGGTTGCACAGCACGCGCTCGACCAGCACCGCATCGTAGCGCAGCAGCGGCAGGCCGGCCGGCAGGCTGGTGGACACCTGGTGCTGCGCCAACTGACTGCGGCTGGCGCGCAGGGCGCTGCCGACGACTTCTTCCAGCGACTGCCACTGCAGGTTCAGATGCACTGCACCGCTTTCGATGCGGGCCATGTCCAGCAGGTTGGCCACCAGTGCGCTCATGCGCAGGGTTTCGTCCTGCAGCGAGCGGGCCATCTCCAGCTGGCCCGGCGCCAGCGCGGGCTTCGACATGGCGAGCGATTCAGCCAGGCCGACCAGGGAGGTCAGCGGTGTGCGCAGGTCGTGCGAGAGCGCGGCCAGCAGCGAGTTGCGCAGGCGTTCGGACTCGATCTGCACCAGTGCACCCTGCGCCACTTCGATGTAGTGCACGCGCTCCAGCGCAATGGCGGCCAGCGCGGCGAATGTATCAAGCTGGCGGCGCTGCTCGGGGACCAGCAGCCAACGCCGGTCCTGTGGTGCCAGCGCCAGCACACCCCGTGTGCGCATCGGCGCGATCAGCGGCAAGTAAAACACTGGGGAGGAAGGCAAGGTATTGGTGCCGAAGCCCGCCGCCTCGGCATGGTCGAAGGCCCATTGCGCGATACCGGCGTCCACCTGTGCATCGGCGTCAAGCTGCAGGCGGCCTTCCGCGTCGGGCAGCAGCAGCGTGACGCGGGCGCGGAACGAGCGCTGCAGAAAACGCTGGGTGATCTCGAAGATCTGCTCCGTCTGCAGCACGCCGGTCAGCTCGCGGGCGTATTCATACAGGGCGCGGGCTCGGGTTTCGCGATGCGATGCAACCCGCGCCTGGAAGCGCAGGCCGGAGGCCAGGTGGCCGGTCAGCAAGCCTACAGCCAGCATCGCGCCGAAGGTGATCAGGTACTGGAAATCGCTGACCGAGAAGGAGAACCGCGGCGGCACGAAGAGGAAATCGAAGCTCGCGACGCCAATAGCGCTGGCCAGCGTGGCCGGCCCCCGTCCCAGCTTGAAGGCGACCAGCAGCACCATCAGCAGGTAGATCATGGCGATGTTGGTGAGGTCCAGATAGCTTGCCAGCGGCAGCGTGAAGACGCCGAGCGTGGCGCTTGCCATCGCCGCCAGCAGGTAGCGGTGATAGCGCGACAAGCGGCGCTCGCCCGGCAGTTCGTCGGCGTCTGTCCGCGGGGCCATGTGGCCTGGCGCACCAGCCGGTGCAGATACGGCGGCCATGCCGGGCGCTTTTTCAGCCGCTTCCACCGCGCGGAATGGCGGCTCACCGGCCTCGATCAAATCCACCTCGGGCGCCAGCTGCGCGATGCGGCGGCTGTGCGGCTGCCGCCAGAAATAATGCGTGCTGGCGCGGCCGATGATGATCTTGGAAATATTCTGGCCGCTGGCATACGACACCAGCGCCGCCGCGATATCGCCTCCCGTCAGCACGGCGGTCGTCGCGCCCAGCTCCTGCGCCAGCTTGAGCGACTGCAGGATGCGCTCACGGCGCGGCGCGGGCAGCCGCTGCAGCGAGGGCGTTTCAACATACACGGCATGCCATTCGGCGTTCAGCTGCCCCGCCAGCCGCGCAGCGCTGCGCACCACATGCTCGGCTCCCGGACGCGGCCCCACACAGGCCAGCAGCACCGCGCCCGTCTTCCACAAGGGGCTGATGGATTTTTCGACGCGGTAGGCCTGCACATCGTCCTGGATGCGGTCCGCCGTGCGGCGCAGCGCCAGCTCGCGCAGCGCGATAAGATTCCCCTTGCGGAAGAAGTTCTGCGCAGCGTGCTCCGCCTGCGCCGCGCGGTACACCTTGCCCAGTTTCAGCCGCGCCAGCAGTTCGTCCGCCGGCACATCGACCAGCACCACTTCATCAGCGCCGTCGAACACCTTGTCCGGCAGCGTTTCGGCGACGCGGATGCCGGTGATGCCGCCAACAACGTCGTTCAGGCTTTCCAGGTGCTGCACATTGACCGTGGTGAAAACGTCGATGCCCGCTTCCAGCAGCTCTTCCACGTCCTGCCAGCGCTTGGGATGGCGCGAGCCGGGCGCGTTGGAATGCGCCAGTTCATCCACCAGCACCAGCTGCGGACGCCGTGCCAGCGCCTCATCGAGGTCAAACTCGGGCAGGCTGCGGCCACGGTACTCCACCTCTTTCAGCGGCAGCAGCTCCAGCGATTCGAGCATGGCCGCCGTATCGCTGCGGCCGTGGGTCTCGACAATGCCAACCAGCGGCAAAACGCCTTCCGCCTGCAGCTTGCGCGCGGCGGCCAGCATGGCGTAGGTCTTGCCCACGCCTGCCGAAGCGCCGAAATAGATGCGCAGGCGGCCACGCGAGGCTTTCCTTTCCTGCGCCTGCACCTGGGCGAGCAGGTCGTCCGGGTCAGGCCGTTGGCTGTCGAGAGGGAGCATATGCCTATCTTACTTGTGCAACGCATCAAGCGCCAGATTTAGCTCCAGCACATTTACGCGCGCCTCGCCGAAGATGCCGAACAGGGCCTCCTGCCGGTGCTTCGCAATCAGCGCATCCACCGCCGCCTGCGGAATGCCACGGGCGGCAGCGATGCGGCCTGCCTGGTAGCGGGCAGCCGCAATGCTGATCTCGGGGTCGAGGCCGCTGGCGGATGTAGTCACAAGGTCCACTGGTATCGGCAGCGTATTGCCCGGATCGGCCGCCTTCAAGGCGTCCACGCGGCCTTTGACGGCTTCGATCAGCGCAGGATTCAGCGGGCCCTGGTTCGAGCCGCCGGAACCGGCGCCATTGTTCGCCATTGGTGCGGTCGCCGATGGGCGGCCCCAGAAATAGCCCGGCGAGGTGAAGCTCTGGCCGATCAGGCGCGAGCCGACCGTGATGCCGCCGCGCTGAATCAGGCTGCCATTGGCCTGGTCCGGAAATACGGCCTGGCCAATGCCGGTGACCGCGTAGGGATAGAAAACGCCGCACACAATCGTCAGGGCGCCGAACAGCACCAGTGCGGGACGCAGATGGGAAATCATGATGGTTCCTTTACGCGAGGTTCAGTGCAGCCAGCACCATGTCGATCAGCTTGATGCCGATGAAGGGCAGCACGATGCCGCCGAGGCCATATACCAGCAGGTTCCGGCGCAGCAGCAGATTGGCGCCGATGGCGCGGTATTTCACGCCCTTCAGGGCCAGCGGAATCAAGGCCACGATGATCAGCGCATTGAAGATCACAGCCGACATAATGGCCGAATTGGCGCTGGTGAGCTGCATGATGTCCAGCGCCTTCAGCTGTGGATAGGTGCCGACGAAGGCGGCCGGGATGATGGCGAAATACTTCGCGATATCATTCGCAATCGAGAAGGTGGTGAGCGAACCGCGCGTCATCAGCATCTGCTTGCCGATTTCAACGATCTCCAACAGCTTGGTAGGGTTGGAGTCCAGGTCCACCATATTGCCCGCTTCCTTGGCCGCCTGCGTGCCGCTGTTCATGGCCACGGCAACATCGGCCTGTGCCAGCGCGGGCGCATCATTGGTGCCGTCGCCCGTCATCGCAACCAGGCGGCCTTCGGCCTGGTAGCTGCGGATCAGTTTCAGCTTGTCTTCCGGCGTGGCTTCGGCGAGGAAGTCGTCCACGCCCGCTTCGGCGGCAATGGCGGCAGCGGTCAGCTTGTTGTCGCCGGTGATCATCACCGTGCGGATGCCCATGCGGCGCAGTTCCGCGAAGCGTTCCTTGATGCCGGCCTTGACGATGTCCTTGAGCTCGACCACGCCCATCACGCGCATATTGTCGACAACGACCAGCGGCGTGCTGCCGCGGCGCGATACGGCATCCACGGTGCGGGCCACTTCGGCCGGATACGCGCCGCCCAGCGTTTCCACATAGTGTTTGACGGTATCGGCGGCGCCCTTGCGCACCTCGCGCTCCCCGATATCGGCGCCGCTCATGCGGGTCTGCGCTGAGAATTCCACGAAGGTAGCGCCTTCGATGGCGGTATCCGCCTCGTGGATATTGAAACGCTGGCGAGCCAGCACCACGATGCTGCGGCCTTCCGGCGTTTCGTCGGCCATGGAAGCCAGCTTCGCAGAACGCGCCAACTGTTCCTCGCTCACGCCGGGTGCAGGCAGGAAGGTGGCAGCCTGGCGGTTTCCGTGCGTGATGGTGCCGGTTTTATCGAGCAGCAGCACGTCCACATCCCCCGCCGCTTCCACAGCACGGCCAGAAGTAGCGATGACGTTCGCCTGCATCATGCGGCTCATGCCCGCCACGCCGATGGCCGACAGCAGGCCGCCGATGGTGGTGGGGATCAGGCAGACCAGCAGCGCGATCAGCACCGTGATCGTAATAGGCGAACCTGCCCCCGCCGCCTCTACCGAAAACAGGGAGAACGGCAGCAGCGTTACCGTCACCACCAGGAAGATGATGGTGAGCGCCACCAGCAGGATGGTCAGCGCGATCTCGTTAGGCGTCTTCTGGCGCTTGGCGCCCTCCACCATCGAGATCATGCGGTCGATAAAAGCCTCGCCGGGATTGACCGACACGCGCACCACCAGCCAGTCCGACAGTACGCGCGTGCCGCCGGTGACGGCGGAGAAATCGCCGCCCGATTCGCGGATCACCGGCGCGGATTCGCCGGTGATGGCGCTTTCGTCCACCGAGGCCATGCCCGAGATGACCTCGCCGTCGGCGGGAATCACGTCGCCCGCCTCCACCAGCACCGTCATGCCTTTGCGCAGGTCGGTGGCAGGCGTCGGCAGCCAGGTGGTGCCGTACTGCGGCGTGGACAGCTTCTTCGCGATGACGGTCTGCTTCAGCGCGCGCAGCGACTCGGCCTGCGCCTTGCTGCGCCCCTCGGCCAGCGCTTCCGCGAAGTTCGCGAACAGCACCGTAAACCACAGCCATACAGCCGTCGCCAGGATAAAGCCGAAGCTCGCTTCGCCTTTACCATCCACCGCCTGGATAGCCAGCAGCGTGGTGATGATGCTGCCAACGTATACAACGAACATCACCGGGCTGCGCAACTGCACGCGCGGATGCAGCTTGCGGAAAGCGTCGAGCAGCGCCGGGCCGACCAGTTTGCGGTCGAAAAGTGTCAGCTTATTGCGTGACATGGGAACCTCTTATTTCGAGAAAAGTTGCAGGTGTTCGACCACGGGGCCAAGCGCCAGCGCGGGAACATAATTCAGCACACCGACCAGCACCACCACTCCTACCAGCAGCAGGATGAACAGCGTGCCGTGCGTCGGCATCGTGCCCTCGTTGACCGGCAGGCGCTGTTTGGAGGCCAGCGAACCAGCGATGGCCAGGATTGGCACGATCATCGCGAAACGCCCGAACCACATGGCGATGGCCAGCATGGTGTTGTAGAACGGCGTATTGGCGGAGAGGCCGGCGAAAGCGCTGCCGTTGTTGTTTGCCGCCGAGCTGAAGGCGTACAGGATCTCCGAGAACCCGTGTGCCGCAGGATTGGCGATTCCCGCCTTGCCCAGGTCAGACATCATGGCAACTGCCGTACCAGCCAGCACCAGGATCGGCGTGACGAGGATGGCGATGGACGTCATTTTCATCTCGTAGGCCTGGATCTTCTTGCCGAGGTATTCGGGCGTGCGGCCGATCATCAGGCCTGCGATAAACACGGCCATGATGGCGAAGATCAGCATGCCGTACAGGCCCGAACCCACGCCACCATAAATCACCTCGCCGAACTGCATCAGCAGCAGCGGCACCGCGCCGCCCAGCGGCATCAGGGAATCGTGCATGGCGTTGACGGCGCCGCAGGAAGCAGCGGTGGTCACTGCCGCGAACAGTGCGGAGGCGTTGATGCCGAAACGCGTTTCCTTGCCTTCCATATTGCCGCCGGAAGGATCCACGCCCATGGCCTGCAGTGCGGGATGCGCCTGCTGTTCGGCGTAAAACACCACTAGCGTCATGAGCACGAAGATGACTGTCATCGCCCCCAGCACCGCCCAGCCCTGGCGCTGGTCGCCCACCATGCGGCCGAAAGCGAAGCACAGGCCGGCCGGGATCAGGAAGATGGAAATCATCTGCACGAAGTTGCTCAGTGCTGTCGGATTCTCGTACGGGTGGGCGGAGTTCGCGTTGAAGAAACCGCCGCCGTTCGTGCCCAGCATCTTGATGGCTTCCTGCGAGGCGACCGGGCCCATGGCGATGGTCTGCGTAGCGGCGGTCAGCGCTTCCGTCACAGGCTTGCCGTCGGCGCCTGGCGTGGTGACGCTGTAGCTCACCTTGTCGAGCAGCTGCACTTCCTTGTAGCTGTCGAAGTTCTGGATCACGCTCTGCCCCACGAGGAATACGGACACGATGATCGAGAGCGGCAGCAGCACATAGAGTGTGGCGCGCGTCATATCGACCCAGAAATTGCCGATGGAGTTGCCCGAGCGCGAAGCGAAACCGCGAATCAGCGCGAACGCTACCGCGATGCCGGTTGCAGCGGAGAAGAAGTTCTGGCCCGCCAGCGCAACCATCTGCGTCAGGTAGCTCATGGTCTGTTCGCCAACGTAGCCCTGCCAGTTGGTGTTGGCCACGAAGCTCACCGCCGTATTGAAGGAAGAATCCGGGCTCACATTGGCCAGCGACTGGGGATTCAGCGGCAGCCAGGCTTGCAGGCGCTGCACGGCGTAGACAAACAGCGCGCCCAGCGTATTGAATACCAGCAGGGCCGCGGCATATGCCTTCCAGCCGCCGCTCGCCAGGATCTTCACGCCGGCCAGCTTATAGAGCGCCATTTCGGCGCGGTAGAACCAGCCGAAGCCGGGCAGCGGCTTGGGATCGGCCTCGCCCACCTTTGCCAGAAAAGCGCCGAGCGGCCACGCCAGCGCCAGCAGGACGGCCAGGAATGCTGCCAACAGCAGAATCGATTGCGGAGTCATTTACAGTTCCTCCGCCTTCAGCAGCGCCACCAGCAGGTACACCATGAGGCCCGCTGCGGCGAACGCCCCAATCACATAGAAGGTGCTCATTGCTTCCCTCCCAGCCTGCCGCAGCCGGCGGCCATGGCCCAGATCAGCAGCGCAAACGCGCCGATCGAGCCTATAAAAACGAAGTCCATCACTGCCCCTTTCAGGTCTGTTTTGATGGATTCGAGCTTATCGGGACGCGTCTAAAAAGAGCGTAAAGACTTCGGGGAGGGGTGTAAACGAGATATAAAAATCAGCTGAAACGCATCAGCCGCTTGAGCACCGAGCGCAAGGTGGCATCCGAAACCGGCTTATCCAGCGACCAGGCAACGCCGCAAGCCGCCGCCCGCGCCTCATCGAACTCCGCCCCTGCCGACAGCATCAGCACTACAGCCGGGCTCGTGTCCACCTTGGTGCCTGACCCCAGGGTGGACACGGCCTCAGCTGTAGCGTAAGCGTCCATATCTTCCAGCGAGGTGTTCACTAACATCACGGCCACTTTGCGTGCGCGGCAGGCGGTGACCGCGTCTTCGGCGCTGGCGGCCCAGGACGCGGTAATCCCGTGGCGGCGCATCAGCTTCGTGATGTGCTGCGCGAAGGCGTCGCTGCGGTCCACCACAAGTACCTCGCCCTGCAGGGGCGGCCGGCGCATCGCGGCATATTCGGCGGGATCGGTCAGGTCAAAGTCCACGCGCGGCGAACGGCGGCGCTCCGGCATCGGCGGCAGACCACTGGCGGCCCGCCCGGCCAGCGCCTCGGCGCGGCGTTCCACCAGCTTGCCCAGCTCGTGGTAAACGCTGTCCCACTGCACGGGCACGCGCAGGTTCGGATAGGGAAAATCGGGATGCGCCAGGTCGAGCCCGGGGGCGCCCAGCACCAGGGCGGGACGCAAGTCCCCCTGCGTCAGCCCGTCCAGCGCGGCCAGGGTGGAGAGATGGGTTCCGTTAGCTAAATATAAATCCGGCTCTTGCAAAGAGTGCGCGGACAGGCAAAAATACGCCGGCCCCTTGTCCGGCGCCCGTTGCAGGCCGCGGGCAATGGCGGCGGCAGCCTGCGGCGGAAAGCCGATCAGGCGCACGGCGAACGGGAACTTCTCAATCTGCTCTGCGGACATGCGATGTTGACGTTGTTTTTACGGCATTTAACCACAGTTCCCGCCCGGATTCGGCCATTTGACCTCGTTGAGGATAGAATGCGCAGGCGTCCGCATTAACCAAGAACCGCTTTCTCTAGTATGGCCACTAAAAAACCTGTTTCCGATTACAGCGAATCATCCATCCGGGTCCTGAAAGGTCTGGAACCAGTCAAGCAGCGCCCGGGCATGTACACCCGCACCGAGAATCCGCTGCACATCATTCAGGAAGTGATTGACAACGCCTCGGACGAAGCGCTCGGCGGCTATTGTAAAAATATTATCGTCACGATGAATCCCGACGGCAGCGTGACCGTGGACGACGACGGCCGCGGCATCCCGGTCGGCTTGCACCCCGAAGAAAATGTGCCGACGGTGGAGATTGTGTATACCCGCCTGCACGCGGGCGGCAAGTTCGACAAGGGCTCGGGCGGCGCTTACGCTTTCTCCGGCGGCCTGCACGGCGTGGGCGTGTCCGTGACCAATGCGCTGTCCAAGCGCCTGGAAATCTCCGTCTGGCGCAAGGACGACAAGGGTAACGGCTACCACCACCTCGCCTTCGAAAACGGCGACCTGGTGGAACCGCTGACCTCCGAGCCGGCGTCGAAGGAAGCCAAGAAGTCCGGCACGCGCGTGACCGCCTGGCCTGACCCGAAATACTTCGACTCGCCGCTGATCTCCCAGGTTGAGCTGCAACGCCTGCTGCGCTCCAAGGCCGTGCTGCTGCCCGGCGTGATCGTTACCCTCATCAACGGCAAAACCGGCGACAAGCAGGTATGGCAGTATAACGACGGCCTGCGCGGCTACCTGAACGAAGCGCTGGCGCAGACTTCGAACGGCGAAACCGTGGTGCCGCTGTTCGAAGGCGAACAGTTCGCCGGCCCGGATGCGGAAGGTTTTGCTGAAGGTGAAGGCGCTTCGTGGGTTGTGGCGTGGACGGAAGAAGGCGCCGTTGTGCGCGAGTCCTACGTCAACCTGATCCCCACCACTAACGGCGGCACCCACGAATCCGGCCTGCGCGAAGGCCTGTTCAGCGCGATGAAGAACTTCGTCGAGCTGCACTCGCTGCTGCCGAAAGGCGTGAAGCTGCTGCCGGAAGACGTGTTCGCACGCGCTTCCTTCGTGCTGTCCGCCAAGGTGCTGGACCCGCAGTTCCAGGGCCAGATCAAGGAGCGCCTGAACTCGCGCGATGCGGTGCGCCTGGTGTCCACCTACTCCAAGCCTGCGCTGGAGCTGTGGCTGAACCAGCATATCGACTACGGCAAGAAGCTGGCCGAACTGGTGATCAAGCAGGCCCAGTCGCGCCTGCGCTCCGCCCAGAAAGTGGAGAAGAAAAAATCGTCCGGCGTGGCTGTGCTGCCCGGCAAGCTGACCGACTGCGAATCGAATGACACGGCGCGCACGGAACTGTTCCTGGTGGAGGGTGACTCCGCAGGCGGTTCGGCCAAGATGGGCCGCGACAAGGAGTTCCAGGCCATCCTGCCACTGCGCGGCAAGGTGCTGAACTCCTGGGAGACGGACCGCGACCGCCTGTTTGCGAACAACGAAATTCATGATATCGCGGTGGCGATCGGCGTCGACCCGCACAGCTTCGGCGATGCGCCGGACCTGTCCGGCCTGCGCTACGGGAAAATCTGCATCCTCTCCGATGCAGACGTGGACGGCTCGCACATCCAGGTGCTGCTGCTCACTCTCTTCTTCCGCCACTTCCCGGCACTGATCGAGAATGGCAATATCTGCATCGCGCGTCCGCCGCTGTACCGCGTGGATGCGCCGGCGCGCGGCAAGAAGCCGATCCAGAAGCTGTATGCGCTGGATGACGGCGAACTGACTGCCATCGAGGACAAGCTGCGCAAGGACGGCCTGAAAGACGGTAGCTGGTCCATCTCCCGCTTCAAGGGCCTGGGCGAGATGAACGCCGAGCAGCTGTGGGAAACCACCATGAACCCGGACACGCGCCGCCTGCTGCCCGTATCGCTGGGTGATTTCAACCACAGCGAATCGTCCGCGCGCTTCAATATGCTGATGGGTAAAGGCGAAGCCGCCGCCCGCCGCGCATGGATCGAAGAACACGGCAACGAAGTAGAAGCGGATATCTGATTAAGCACACACTATGACTCAAGCAAATCTCTTTGACGAGCCGCAGCCGGAACAGCCGGGCGGCAACGACGGTGGCGATGGCGGCGAAACGCTGACCCTCTCCACCTTCGCCGAACGCGCCTACCTCGATTACGCCATCTCCGTGGTCAAGGGCCGCGCCCTGCCGGACGTGTGCGACGGCCAGAAGCCGGTGCAGCGCCGCATCCTGTATTCGATGAATGAACTGGGCCTCTCCGCCACCGCGAAGCCGCGCAAGTCCGCGACCGTGGTGGGCGACGTGCTCGGCAAACTGCACCCGCACGGCGACCAGTCGGTATACGACGCGCTGGTACGTATGGCGCAGGACTTTTCGCTGCGCTATCCCCTGATCGACGGCCAGGGTAATTTCGGCTCGCGCGACGGCGACGGCGCAGCGGCAATGCGTTATACCGAAGCCCGCCTCACCCCGATCTCGCGCCTGCTGCTCGATGAAATCGACCAGGGCACGGTGGACTTCATCCCGAACTACGACGGCTCCTCCGAAGAACCGGCCTTGCTGCCGGCACGCCTGCCGATGGTGCTGCTGAACGGCGCGTCCGGCATTGCCGTGGGCCTGGCAACCGAAATCCCTTCGCACAACCTGCGCGAAGTGGCGGATGCGGCGGTGGCGCTGATCCGCAATCCGAAGCTGTCGCACGCGGAGCTGATGAATATTGTGCCGGGTCCAGACTATCCGGGCGGCGGCCAGCTGATTACGCCTGCGGCGCAGATCGCGGACATGTATGCCTCCGGCCGCGGCAGCATGAAAGTGCGCGCCCGCTGGAAGATCGAGGAACTGGCGCGCGGCCAGTGGCAGGCCGTGGTGTACGAACTGCCGCCGGGCACCTCGGCGCAGAAGGTGCTGGAAGAGATTGAAGAGCTGACCAATCCGAAGGTCAAGCTGGGCAAGAAGGCGCTGTCGCCGGAGCAGCTGGCGCTCAAGTCGCTGATCCTCGGTTCGCTGGACACCATCCGCGACGAATCGGGCCGCGCTGCGCCGGTGCGCCTGGTGTTCGAGCCGAAGTCCAAGAACCAGGACCAGACCGAATTCATGCTGATGCTGCTGGCGCATACCTCGCTGGAGACCTCGGCGCCAATGAACCTGGTGATGATCGGCGGTGATGGCCGTCCGCGCCAGAAGAGCCTGGGCGAAGTACTGCTGGAGTGGATCGACTTCCGCTTCTCCACCGTCACGCGCCGCACGCAGTTCCGCCTGTCGAAAGTGGATGACCGCATCCACATCCTCGAAGGCCGTGAAACCATCCTGCTGAACATCGACGAGGTGATTCACATCATCCGCAACTCGGATGAGCCGAAGCAGGCGCTGATCGACCGCTTCCGCCTGAGCGACCGCCAGGCCGAAGACATCCTTGAGATCCGCCTGCGCCAGCTGGCGCGCCTGGAAGCGATCAAGATCCAGCAGGAACTGGCCGAGCTGCGCAAGGAGAAGCAGACCTTGCAGGACCTGCTCGACAATCCATCGTCGATGAAACGCTTGATCATCAAGGAAATCGAAGCGGACGCCAAGCAGTTCGGCGACGCGCGCCGCACGCATATCGAAGAAGCGCAGAAAGCGGTGGTCGAACAGAAGGTGGCGGATGAACCGGTGACGGTCATCATTTCCGAAAAAGGCTGGGTGCGCGCACGTACCGGCATCGGCCACGATCCGTCGCAATTCACCTTCAAGGCGGGCGACTCGCTATATGGCGCCTTCGAATGCCGCACGGTGGATACGCTGCTCGGCTTCGGCGACAACGGCAAGGTGTATTCCGTGCCGGTGGCTGCGCTGCCGAACGCGCGCGGAGACGGCGTGCCGATCACCACGCTGGTGGACCTGTCCGGCGGCGCGCGCCTGCTGCACTACTTCGCCGGTTCCGCCAATACGCAGCTGCTGATGGCATCCGATGCAGGCTTCGGCTTCATCGCGAAGGCTGGCGACATGGTGAGCCGTCTCAAAGGCGGCAAAGCCTTCATCACGCTGGACGATGGCGCCAAGCCGCTGCCGCCGAGTGTTGTTGCGGAAGGCAGCAGCGCGATTGCGGTGATTTCGGAGAAGGCCAACCTGCTGGTGTTCGGTATGGACGAGATGAAAGTGCTGTCCAATGGCGGCCGCGGCGTCACGCTGATGGACCTCGGCGACAAGGAAAAACTGGTCGCCGCCCGCGCCATCACGCAGAAAGGCGTAACGGTGCTTGGCATCGGCAACGCCTCCAAGGCGAAAGAAGAGAAGCTCGGCGCGGTAGCCCTGCAGCCGCACATCGGCAAGCGCGCCCGCAAAGGCAAGCCTATGCCGACCCGCATCAAGCCTACCGGCTTGCTGCCGAACACCTAAACAGCAGATACAGTTGAGCCCGTGTCCACTTTGGGGTCTGACCCCAGGGTGGACACGGGCTCTTCTGTTTAAGGCCGCAGATTAGTGCTTGGCGGCTTCGGCTTTGACGTCGGCGGCAGCTTTGCCTTTGACTTCGGCAGTCTTGGCGGCGGCTTGGGCCTTGTCCTTGTTGGCTTCGGCCATTTCTTTCGCTACCTTGGCGTCCTGCTTGGCGTCGACTTTGGCGGCTTTGGCATTCGCTTCAGCCACTTCTTTGTCGCCTTTGGCTTCGGCCTTCATCTTGTCTTCCGGATCGGCCTTCGCTACTTTTTCAGCAGCCTTGGCATGTTCCTTGTCGACCTTGGCGTGGGCCTTGGCTTTCTTTTCGTCAGCCTTGGCCTGGGCTTTTGCCACGTCCTTGTCGGCTTCAGCCGCTTTCTTCGCTTCCTTCGATTCAGCCTTGGCGATGTCTTTGTTGGCCTTGGCTTGCTCTTTGGCAACGTCAGGGTTCACGGCAGGAGTAGTTTGGGCGTAAGCAGCAGAAGCGAATACACCGGCGATCAGGGTTGCGAGCAGTTTGTTCATGATAGGTGCCTTTCTTTAGTGGTCTGGATGCGTTTTGTTCTTGTCACGCATCCAGAATAGTCATGCTGAGCAACATGTACTGTGCGCCACCGCACCATGAAACATTTTGTTTCTTTACTTACGTGAGTAGAGGTCGATAGTCTGCTCGATAGCCTCGGCACACACGGTGCAGAAGGCTTCGCTGCGGTCGAACATCACGCATTGCTGCTGCGGACGGTAGTAGCCCTTAGCTTCGTAGTTGGCGCCTTCGAAAGCCCCCACCACTTTCGCGTTTGGCGCTTTCGAGAACAGCGCATTGGTCCATGCCAGGTCTTCGCTGAACAACTTGCTCATCTCCGATTCGGGACGGTTCTCCTTGCGCAGCAGCGCACGCTTCTTCTGGTATTCGCGCGAATGCGTTTCGTACTCCTCTTTCGGCCATGGCGTTGGCAGTGCCGTGCCGGCGTGGACGTGCTTCTTCCACTTGAGGTTTGCCGGGTCCTTCAACGCCGTGGCATTCGGCTCCCATGGCTCCGGACGCTCGCCCGTGGATTGATAGGCCACCGGCGAGGTGTAGTACTCGTCCGCCAGGCCCGCGAAGTGATGGCCGAATTCATGCACGAACAAGTAGTTGGCCCAGTCGTTATTGGCCGCCGCCGTGCTGAACTGGCCGAAGATGCCGCCACCGCCATAAGTGTCGTTGTTGACGAGGATTTCGATGAACTCATACGGCGCATGCTGGGCGATGTCGCGCAGCGCGCGGTTGTCGGTGGTGAGCACATAACGCTCGCTGCCGAAGATGTCGTAGCGCGTGTTCAGCGCGGAGGAACGGTGGGTATTCGTCGAAGGACGGCTCACGCCCGATTCCTCGGTTGGCACGGCAATCGCCCACACATTGAAGTCCTTCGCGCGTTCCTTGAACGGCGACACGCTGAACAGGTAGTCCGCCAGCTTGCGCGCGCTCTGCTCGAATTTCGGCAGGTCGGCCTTCGTGTAGCCATCGCCCATGATCAGCAGGTCCACCTTCTGCGGCGAAGGACCGTTGACGCGGATGGCAATCGGCTTGGCCGGCGCCGGCGGCTGCTTGCGCACCACATCCAGCGCATTCGGGTCGACATCCACGCTCCACACAATCGAGAACTCATTGCGTTCATCGCGCTTCAGGATGCGCACGCGCGCAGGCTGTTCCGGTTTCGGGAAACGCACCGATTCGCCGAAGCCGCGCGAAATCTTCGATGCTTCTTCCGTGGTGCGCCATTCGCCGAAAATAGTGGAGAAACCGCGCGAATACAGCAGCTTGCCGGTCTTGATGTCCATCACTTCCACCTTGTTGACGCCACGGTTGGTGTCGTCGATGGTGCGGTCCATATCGCCCGGCCATGGCAGCGGCTCAAGCACTACGCGCTCGATGGCGTAGCTTTCGCTGAGGGCGTTGCCGGTATGGAGATAGTCGAGGCGCATGGTGGCCGGCTGCGCAGCGAGCGCGCCCGCCGCTGCCGCTGAGAGCAGCAGCGCGAACAGTGCATTCTTCATTCAGGTCTTCCTTGTTATTTGTACTGGTACAGGGGCCGTGCAATTTCAATCGGACGCACATCGAGGCGCACGTTGAGCACTGAGTATGCCTCAGCCACGCTGGAGACGTAACCCACGCTGTCCGGCGTGCGCGAAAAGCGGAATTCGAAGCCCAGCTCCGGGCCTGCGCTGCGCGGATTGCCGCTGGCGATGCCGATCGCTTCCTGCTGGTCACTGTCGATCAGGCGTTCCATCAGGTCGATGACGGCGCTGTTACCCAGGATGTCGTTGCTGTAAACGGGGCCGCGCAGGAAGGGCCGTGCCGGATCGAGCCTGCCGCCCGCCTTGTCGGCCGATGGAATGAAACGGCGCGTGGCAATATTGAATTTGTCGCCCCGGTCCAGGTAGCTGATGGCCACGTTGCTGACGTTGAAGTTGGGGTTTTCCTTGTCCGTCTCGGCGCGTGACATGTCGATCAGCAGCGCTCCCTTGTAGCCGATGATTTCCACCTCGCGCTGGGCGTTCACCACCATGGCGCTGTCCTCGTCGATGCCCAGGCCGAGCTGGTAGCCCTTGGCCAGCATGGCAGGAATCATGCGCGCGAAGCGGCCGCGCACCAGCAGGTGCTGGTCCACGAACACGTCGTCGCCGATGAAACCCAGGCCGGGTGCGATTTCGTGGCCGTCCGTAATCCCGCTGCGCAGCATGGAGAGCACCGCTTTCGGGTTGTAGAACATGGTGCTGCTCATGATGGCCGCACCGGCGCTGGTGCCGGCGATTACGCCGCCGCGCCGGTACAGGTCCCACACCGCTTCCAGCGCCAGGGTGTGCGAGCCGTCCTCGCGGATCAGGGCCTTGGTGATGCGCCCCTGGTCGCCGCCTGCGAAATAAACGCCGTCCGAGTCACGGATTTTCTTGGCCAGCGCCGCGTCATCCGCCGCCTTGCGGTAGTCGCTGCCTGCCAGGCGCACGGCTACCGGCACGGCGAAAGCGTCCGCGCCGTATTTCTTGAGATAGGAGATGATGGTGGCGGCAGCACGCTCGGGATTGCCCGCCGCAGAAGGGAACACGGCGATGCGTGAGCCCTTGCCGCCGGCCAGCTGCACCACGCGCTGCCAGACATCGGCATTGTCACCCCGCAGGCCGCCGCCGATGATCACCAGCGAACCTTGCGCATTCGCCGATGGCGGCTTGGCCGTTGGCGCGGGCGTATCGGCGGAAGGCGGCGGCGTTGCGGGCACCGCAGCGGCGGGCGGCAGCACCGGCCGGGTTGGCGGCACTGCGGGAGGAACATTGGTAGCGCGCGCGGGCGGCTGTTTCTGTTCCTCTTTTGCGTGCAGGGGTATGGTCAGCATTGCAGCAAGAACGAGCCAGAAACGAATGGTTCGAACGGGCAGCAGCTTGACCATGGATTACCCCTTTTCATAAATGTCCGGGAAATTCCGCTCCATCAGCGCCTGCGGTTTGGCGGGCGGAGCGAAACCGTATCGCTCATACAACGGCGCCGCCGTGCTGGTGGCCAGCATGAAGCGCCGCAAGCCTTGCAGCGAGGGATGGGCCATGACCGCATCCATCACGCGTAAACTATACCCCCGGCCCCGGTGTTCCGGGAGCACGAATACATCCACCAGATACGCAAAGGTTGCGCCATCCGTGATAACGCGGGCGAAAGCCACTTGCCGGCCATCCAGGTAGCCGCCGAAGCACAGGGAATTGGCGATGCTGCGCTCCACCAGCGCACGCGGAATCCCGATGGCCCAGGTGGATTGTTCGCTGAGGAAGCGGTGGATCAGTCCAATATCCAGCCGCTCCCTGTCGTCGCTGACGGCAAATGCGTCCATCAGCGCGGCTTCAGGTACTCCGCCGGCAGCGGGTTCTTCTCGCTCTCCGCTTGCCACAGCAGGGATTGCACCCACCAGCGCTGGCCGTCGTTCACCAGCTGGATGCTGTTAATGCCACGCATGAAGGGCTTGTCGCCCTTGGCATGGCGTGCTTCATAAGTGCTGAAAATATGGGCAATCTGGCCGAACTGCTGGCTGCTGCGGGACAGCTCGGATTCGAAGAAGCCTTCCTTGGCGAAGTTGGCGCCGGCGCGGGTGATGTAGTCCTCCACCGTCAGCACGCGGGTGGTCATGCCGCCTTCCTTGTTCGGGCCATGGACCACCATGCGGCCTTCTGGCTTGAACAGGGAGCGCAGGCGGTCCCAGTCGCGCGGCTGGCCGGCGGTGCCGGAGATCGTGTCGTACAGGGCGGCGATAATGCCGTCCACCGTGGCCACGTCGGCCGGTTTCGCGGTCTGCGCCATGGCGCCGGACATCGCTGCCCACAGGATGGTCAATGCTGCCAGTTTCTTCATCGGTTTTTCCTTGAACGATAAAAAAGCAACAATAACACCAATATCTCCCCAATGGCCGGTTTAGCCCCCTCGCCCAACCTTGTTTATAATCGTTAAAACAACCGGATTCCATCATGACAGCACAACTCTCCAAAAAAAGCGAAGCCTGGTCGGCGCGTTTTTCCGAACCAGTCTCAGATCTGGTGAAGCGCTACACCGCCTCGGTCTTCTTCGACAACCGCATGGCCAAGGCCGACATCCAGGGCTCGCTGGCCCACGCCGAGATGCTTGCCGCCCAGGGCATCATTCCCGCCGCCGACCTGGCGGACATCCAGCGCGGCATGGCGCAGATCAGCCAGGAAATCGAAAGCGGCAAGTTCGAATGGCTGCTGGACCTCGAAGACGTTCACCTGAATATCGAAAAACGCCTCACCGAACTGGTAGGCGACGCGGGCAAGCGCCTGCACACGGGCCGTTCCCGGAATGACCAGGTGGCGACCGATATCCGCCTCTATGTACGCTCCGCCATCGACGACATCACCGGCCTGCTGCACCAGCTGCGCAGCGCGCTGACCGACCTGGCCGAAAAGCACGCCGACACCATCCTGCCGGGCTTCACCCATATGCAGGTAGCACAGCCGATCACCTTCGGCCACCACATGCTGGCCTATGTTGAAATGTTCGGCCGCGACGCCGAGCGCATGGCCGACTGCCGCAAGCGCGTGAACCGCCTGCCGCTGGGCAGCGCCGCGCTGGCCGGCACCACCTTCCCGATCGACCGCCTGCGCGTGGCGCAGACGCTGGGCTTCGACGATGTGTGCCACAACTCGCTGGACGCCGTATCCGACCGCGACTTCGCCATCGAATTCACGGCTGCCGCCTCGCTGATCATGACGCACGTATCGCGCATGTCCGAAGAACTGGTGATCTGGATGAGCCCGCGCGTGGGCTTCATCGACATTGCCGACCGCTTCTGCACCGGCTCCTCCATCATGCCGCAGAAGAAAAACCCGGACGTGCCGGAACTGGCGCGCGGCAAGACCGGACGTGTCTACGGCCACCTGATGGGCCTCCTGACCCTGATGAAGGGCCAGCCGCTGGCCTATAACAAGGACAACCAGGAAGACAAGGAACCGCTGTTCGACACCGTGGACACCGTGGTCGACACGCTGCGCATCTTCGCCGACATGGCAGGCGGCATCACCGTCAAGCCGGAAGCGATGCGCGCCGCTGCGCTGCAGGGCTACGCCACCGCCACCGACCTGGCCGACTACCTGGTGAAGAAGGGCCTGCCTTTCCGCGATGCGCACGAAGCCGTGGCCCACGCCGTGCGCTCCTGCGTGGATGCCAACTGCGACCTGGCCGACCTGTCGCTGGACCAGCTGCGCCAGTTCTCTTCCCTGATTGGCGACGACGTATTCGAGGTGCTGACGCTGGAAGGCTCGGTTGCCGCGCGCGACCACGTGGGCGGCACCGCACCGAACCAGGTTCGCGCCGCCATCGCACGCGTGAGGAAGCAGCTAACCATGTAATAAGCAGCACCAGCGGCAAGCAGCACTTCCGGGACATAAAATTCATAACAGGAGACTTCTCAGATGTTCATGCCACTTTCACGCGCCATCGACGCCCTGAACGACAGGATAGCCACTGCCGTTTCATGGGCGCTGCTGCTTGCCGTTATTATCTGCACCGGCAACGCCATCATCCGCTACTCGCTGAATATGAGTTCGAATGCGTGGCTCGAAATCCAGTGGTATCTGTTTGCCGCCGTCTTCATGCTGGCTTCGCCGCACACGCTGCGGCGCGACGAGCATGTGCGCATCGACGTTATCGCCGGCCGCTTCTCGCGCCGCACGCAAGTCTGGATCGACCTGTTCGGCCTGACCTTCTTCCTGTTCCCGATCTCGCTGATCATCCTGTATTACGGCATCCCCTTCGGCCTCCAGTCGGTGCGCAGCGCCGAAATGTCCAGCAACGCCGGCGGCCTGATTGTGTGGCCGGCCAAGATCCTGGTCGCCGTGGGCTTTGCGCTGATGATCCTGCAGGGCATTTCCGAATTCATCAAACGGGTGGCCTACCTGCAGGGCAAGCTCGATGCCAGCGCCTTCACCAAGCACGCCGTCACGCCCGAAGAAGAAATCGAGGCGATCAAATCCGCTAACCAGATCAACTAAAACAGAACGGATCAAGAGACATGGAAGCATTCCTCATTGCGAACCTGGCGCCGATCATGTTCGGCGCGCTGGTCATCTTCCTGCTGTCGGGTTTCCCGGTGGCGTTTGCGCTGGCGGCCAACGGCCTGTTCTTCGGCCTGGTCGGCATTGAACTGGGCCTGCTCAAGCCTGAGCTGCTGCAGGCGCTGCCGAACCGCATCTTCGGCATCATGGCCAACGACACGCTGCTGGCGATTCCCTTCTTCACCTTCATGGGCCTGATCCTGGAACGCTCGGGCATGGCCGAAGACCTGCTGGATACCATCGGCCAGCTGTTCGGACCGATCCGCGGCGGCGTAGCCTACGCCGTGATCTTTGTCGGCGCCCTGCTGGCGGCAACCACCGGCGTGGTGGCGGCTTCCGTGATTTCCATGGGCCTGATCTCGCTGCCGGTGATGCTGCGCTACGGTTACGACCGCAAGCTGGCCTCCGGCGTCATCGCTGCCTCCGGCACGCTGGCGCAGATCATCCCGCCATCGCTGGTGCTGATCGTGATGGCCGACCAGCTGGGCCGCTCCGTGGGCGACATGTACCGCGCCGCCTTCGTGCCCGGCCTGCTGCTGACGGCGATGTACGCGGGCTACGTGCTGGCAGTCTCCCTCTTCAAGCCGCACCATGTGCCGGCCCTGCCGCTGGAAGCGCGCAACCTGCGCGAACCGAACGGCGACAGCGGCGTGCGTTCGCTGTTTGTGATGCTGGTGGTGGCCGTCGGGGCGTCGTACGCCTTCGCCCATTTCTATGACGCGGCGAATCCGGAAGCGCATCCGGACGAAGTCGGCATCTTCGCAGCGGCATTGGGGATCGTCGGCGCCTTCGTATTTGCGCTGGCCAACCGCTACTTCAAGCTTGGCCTGCTATCGCGCATGGCCGAACGTGTGATCTTCGTGCTGATTCCGCCGCTGGCCCTGATCTTCCTGGTGCTGGGCACCATCTTCATCGGCGTGGCGACGCCGACCGAGGGCGGCGGCATGGGTGCGATGGGCGCCATCCTGCTGGCCCTGATGAACCGCCGCCTGGACTGGAGCCTGCTGAAGCAGGCCATGATGTCCACCACGCGCCTGTCCTGCTTCGTGATCTTCATCCTGATCGGTTCCACCGTGTTTGCGCTGGTATTCCGCGGCGTGAATGGCGACTTGTGGGTGGAGCACCTGCTCTCCGGCCTGCCGGGCGGCACCACGGGCTTCCTGATCGTGGTGAACATCATGTTCTTCCTGCTGGCCTTCTTCCTCGATTTCTTCGAGCTAGCCTTCATCCTGGTGCCGCTGGTAGGGCCGGTGGCGGAGAAGCTGGGCATTGACCTGATCTGGTTCGGCGTGCTGCTGGGCGTGAACATGCAGACTTCCTTCATGCACCCGCCGTTCGGTTTCGCGCTGTTCTATTTACGTTCGGTGGCGCCGAAGGAAGTGAAGACCTCGGACATCTACTGGGGTTCCATTCCTTTCGTCTGCATCCAGATCATCATGGTCGCGCTGATTATCGCCTTCCCGAGCCTGGTATCGGTCGACCAGAAGACCAATATGAACGAACAGCTGGAACTGAAGATCGAAGCCCCGGCCGACTATGGCACGCCACCTGCCGGCGCAGACGTCCCGGCCGACGACGCCGCGCCCCAGCTCAACTTCTCCTCTGACGTCGAAAAACCGGAACCTCCCCCCGAACCGGAGAAGAAATAAAAAAACGCGGCCTCCGGGCCGCGTTTCTCTTTGTCCAGCCCGTGTCCACCTTGGGGTCAGGCACCTGGGTGGACACGGGCTCAGCTGCCAACGGCAGCTTTGATTGCGCGCCGCACGGTTTTGCACGAGACACCAAAGTGTTCTGCGATCTGAGCAATAGAATACATGCCTGATCTGTGAGCCTGAACCATGGCGGTGTTCCGATCGTCATTCGGCGCTACGCAGTTCGCATGCTGTTGCACGGTCGCATGCTTCTCCATCGGGTTCTTGCCGCCCTTTCCGAGCGCGACAAATCGTCTGTAAGCATCAATCCGCGCGGTCCTGCTATTGCCAGGAAACTGGGACAACAGCCACTCATCGCTGACCCATGGATACGCGTGCGTCAACCCGCATAAGCTTGTATAGCTGCTCCAGCGCCATAGTTCCGGCTCCCCGACCAGTTGCGCGCGCACGGGGTTCAGGGCGATGTAGCGCATTAGTTGCAGGAGATGTGCCTGCCGCTCCAGGACTACAGCATGGAAACGGCCCTGCAGCACATGCCCTGTCAACCGATGGCGTTTGTTGAACACCTGCGCATAGCCGCTATTCAGGTGATGAAGACCGCCGGAGAGGTTCGCATCTGGTGTCTCCACAAGCAGATGGTAGTGATTGGGCATGTGGCAGAAAGCGTGAACGATAACGCCGAAGCGATCGACTGTGGTGGCCATCCGGTCGCACCAGATCAGGTGATCGCGGTCGTCAACAAAGATGTTGGCACGCCTGTTGCCCCGTGAGATGACGTGATACAGGGCGCCCGGGTATTGGATACGATTTGCGCGGCTCATCCAGCCAAGCTATCACTACACCCGGGATCGCTCTTTGATCGCTCGCAAAGCCTGCTGAGTCCGTGTCCACCTCGGTGCCTGACCCCAAGGTGGACACGGGCTCAGCTGTAGCTGTAGCTGTAACTTTAGCTGCGTTTGGAGACGAGGGTGAGGATGTCGTAGCTGGCCACCAGTTCGTCGTTCTGGTTGGTGACCTGTACGTCCCAGGCGACCACGCCCTGGCCGATGCCTTTGTCGTCCTTGCGGTTGCGGTCGACCTTGCGCTTGCAGGTCAGGCGGGCGCGGATGGTGTCGCCGATGCCGACCGGGGTGATGAAGCGCAGGTTGTCCAGGCCGTAGTTGGCGAGCACCGGACCGGGCGCCGGGGAAACGAACAGGCCCGCAGCGGCTGACAGCACGAAGTAGCCGTGCGCGATGCGCTTGCCGAACTGCGTGTCCTTCGCGGCGATGTCGTCGAAGTGCATGTAGAAGTAGTCGCCCGACACGCCGCCGAAGTTGACGATGTCCGCTTCGCTCACGGTGCGGCGGTGCGTCAGCAGCGAGTCGCCCACCTGCAGGTCTTCAAAGTATTTGCGGAAGGGGTGGATATCGCTTTCGTTTACCGCCGCGCCGCGCACGTATTCGCCGGTGATGGCCGCCAGCATGGTCGGCGAGCCCTGCACCGCTGCGCGCTGCAGGAAATGCTTCACGGCGCGGATGCCGCCCAGCTCTTCGCCGCCGCCCGCACGGCCAGGACCGCCGTGCTTGAGCTGCGGCAGCGGGGAGCCGTGGCCCGTTGAATCCACCGACGCTTCGCGTTCCAGCACCAGCACGCGGCCGTGGTGCGCCGCGGCCATCGGCACCGCGTAAGCAGCCGTCTTCGGATCTTTCGTTACCAGCGTGGAGACCAGGCTGCCCTTGCCGCGCGCGGCCAGTGCCAGCGCTTCGTCGATGCCGTCGTAAGTCATCATCGTGCTGACCGGGCCGAAGGCTTCCACGTCGTGCACAGCGTCGTTGTTCATCGCGTTGCGGCACATGAGCAGGGTCGGCGAGAAGAAGGCGCCTTCCGCCACGCCTTCGCCGATCAGTTTCAGGCCGTCTTTGGCGCCGAAGATCAGTTCATTGCCGTCGGCAAGCCGCTCCACCTGCGCCGCCACGTCGCGCTGCTGGTCCTTCGACGCCAGGGCGCCCATGCGCACGCCTTCGACCGACGGGTCGCCCACCGATACCTTGGCAAGGCGCTCGCGCAGGCGCTCCGCCACCGCGTCCGCCTGCTGGCGCGGCACGATAATGCGGCGGATGGCCGTACATTTCTGGCCTGCCTTGCCCGTCATTTCGCGTGCCACTTCTTTCACGAACAGGTCGAATTCGGGATCATCCGGCGTGACGTCGGGCGCGAGGATGGCGCAGTTCAGCGAGTCCGCTTCGGCGGTGAAAGGTACCGAATTGGCAATCAGGTTGCGGTTGGCGCGCAGCTTGGCGGCCGTGTCGGCGGAGCCGGTAAAGGTCACGGCGTCTGTTCCGCTCAGGCGGTCCAGCAGGTCGCCGGTACTGCCGATTACCAGTTGCAGCGCGCCGTCCGGCAGCAGGCCGGAATCGTGCACCATGCGGATCAGTGCTTCCGTGAGGTAGCTGGTGGCGGTCGCGGGCTTGCCGATGCAGGGCATCGCGGCCAGGAAGCTCGGTGCGAACTTCTCCAGCAGGCCCCAGATCGGGAAGTTGAAGGCATTGATGTGTACCGCGATGCCGCCGCGCGGCACCAGGATGTGGGTGCCGGAGAAGCCGCCGCGTTTCCCCAGCGGCATGGCCGGACCTTCGTGCAGCACATTCGACGACGGCAATTCACGGCTGCCCATGCTGGCATAGGCGAACAGGGTGCCGATACCGCCTTCCACGTCCACCCAGCTGTCGGCGCGGGTGGCGCCGGTGAGGTGCGAAATCTTGTACAGTTCTTCCTTGCGCTCCATCAGGTAGAGCGCCAGTGCTTTCAGGCGCGCGGCGCGCTGCTGGAAGTCGAGCGCCATCAGCGATGGAATGCCGGTCTTGCGGCCATAGCTGATCGCTTCGGCGAAGTCGATGGATTCCGCATGCGTGTGGTAAATCAGGCTGTTCGTGAGGGCGCTGTGCAGCGGCGTGGCGGCTTCCTTGCCGTGCCAGCGGCCGCCGATGAAGCTTTGCAGGGTTGCTACGTTGGACATTGTTGTCTCCAGGGTTCTTGCGTTATTCGGACGCTTTTTTGTGCAGGTGCAGCGGCAATGCGCTGTCCCATTGCATGCGCTGGCGGCCGGGTTCCACTTCGCTCAGTGCTTCCACTTCGCGCACGGTGGCCAGTGAGCGCTCGGCCAGCTCCTGATACTGCGCGGTGCCGGAACTCTTCCACTTGATTTCGTTATCGCTGACTTCCCGCAGAATGCGGGCGGGCGTGCCCACCACCATGCTGCGCGGCGGGATCACCATGTTGGCCTTTACAAAGCTCATGGCGGCGATGATGCTTTCCGCACCCACTACGGCGTTGTCCATCACCACGGCGTTCATGCCCACCAGCGCATTGCGGCCGATGCGGCAGCCGTGCAGCACGGCGCCGTGGCCAATATGGCCATCTACTTCAACCACCGTGTCGGAGTCCGGGAAGCCGTGCATCACGCAGCCATCCTGCACATTGCAGCCTTCTTCCAGGATCAGGCGGCCGAAGTCGCCGCGCAGCGATGCCAGCGGGCCAACATAGCAGCGTGGGCCGACGATCACGTCGCCGATCAGTACCGCCGTGGGATGCACATAGGCGGTGGGATGCACCACCGGGCGCACGCCGTTGATTTCATATACCTTGACCATGGCTTCAGACCCGCTCGATCACCAGCGCAATGCCCTGCCCGACGCCGATGCACATGGTGCACAGCGCATAGCGGCCGCCAGTACGTTCCAGCTGGTTCACCGCCGCCGTCACCAGCCGCGCGCCGGAAGCACCCAGCGGGTGGCCGATGGCGATGGCGCCGCCGGTCGGGTTCACATGCGCCGCATCGTCCGGCAGGCCAAGGTCACGCGTGACCGCAAGGCCTTGTGCGGCGAAGGCTTCATTCAGCTCAATCACATCCATCTGTTCGATGCTCAGGCCCAGCTGGGCCAGCACCTTCTTCGATGCCGGCGAGGGGCCGAAGCCCATGATGCGCGGCGCAAGGCCGGCGGTCGCCATGCCCAGCACCTTGGCGCGCGGTTTCAGGCCGTATTTGTCCACTGCGGCAGCGGAGGCCAGCAGCACAGCGCAGGCGCCGTCGTTTACACCGGAGGCATTACCTGCCGTAACGGTGCCGTCGGGCTTCACTACGCCCTTCAGCTTGGCCAGCTGCTCCGCCGTAGTGTCCGGACGCGGGTGTTCGTCGGTATCCACAACTTTCGGATCGCCTTTTTTCTGGGCGATAGTAACCGGCACGATCTCGCTGCTGAAGTAGCCCGCTGCGTGCGCGGCGGCCCAGCGCTGCTGGCTGCGCAGCGCAAATGCATCCTGGTCCGCGCGGCTGATGTTGAACTCTTCGGCCACGTTCTCGGCGGTTTCCGGCATGCTGTCGATGCCGTACTTCGCCTTCATCAGCGGGTTCACGAAGCGCCAGCCGATGGTGGTGTCCTCGATCTTCGCTGAACGGGAGAAGGCGCTATCCGCCTTGCCCATGACGAAGGGCGCACGCGTCATGCTCTCCACGCCGCCAGCAATCACCAGGTGCGCTTCGCCGGCCTTGATGGCGCGCGCGCCGATGCCGATGGCATCCAGGCTGGAGCCGCACAGGCGGTTGATGGTGTTGGCGGGCACCTCCACCGGCAGGCCCGCCAGCAGCGCCGCCATGCGGCCCACGTTGCGGTTATCCTCGCCTGCCTGGTTGGCGCAGCCGTAATACACGTCGTCGACTTTGGACCAGTCCACGCCGGGATTGCGCTGCATGAGCGCGGCGATCGGCACGGCGGCCAGGTCGTCTGCCCGCACCTGGGCCAGCGCGCCGCCGAAGCGGCCGAAGGGAGTGCGCACTGCGTCGCAGATGAATGCTTCGTTCATTGGTTCTTTTCCTTTTATTTCGGACGCTTGTCCAGCACGCGTTTTGCCTTGCCGGTCATGGTGCGTTCGATACTGTCCGCGGCCAGCAGCCGCACTTTGGTGGTCACGCCAACATAGGTCTTGATATGGTGTTCCAGCTCGCGCGCCAGCGCTTCGGTTTCGTTCTCGGTGAGCTTGCCCGTCAGTTCGGGACGCAGCTCGCCGACCACGTCCAGCTTGTCCAGGTGGCCGTCGCGCGTCACGATCAGCTGGTATTGCGGCGCGAGCTTCGGCATTTTCAGGATCAGCTCTTCGATCTGGGTCGGGAAAACGTTCACGCCGCGGATGATGAGCATGTCGTCCGAACGGCCGGTGATCTTGTCCATGCGGCGCATGGAACGCGAAGTCGGCGGCAGCAGGCGCGTGAGGTCGCGTGTGCGGTAGCGGATGACGGGCATCGCCTCCTTGGTAAGCGAGGTGAATACCAGTTCGCCTTCCGAGCCGTCCGGCAGCACCTCGCCCGTTTCGGGATCGATGATCTCGGGGTAGAAATGGTCTTCCCAGATGACGGGGCCGTCCTTGCTCTCGATGCATTCGCTGGCCACGCCCGGGCCAATCACTTCGGAAAGGCCGTAGATGTCCACCGCGTCGATGCCCGCGCGCTTTTCGATTTCGCCGCGCATCGCGCCGGTCCATGGCTCGGCGCCGAAGATGCCGACCTTGAGAGAGGATTCGGCCGCATCGAGCCCCTGGCGCTGGAACTCTTCGATGATGTTCAGCATATAGGACGGCGTGACCATGATGATCGACGGCTTGAAGTCCTGAATCAGCTGCACCTGCTTTTCCGTCTGCCCGCCGGACATGGGAATGACCGTACAGCCGAGGCGTTCCGCGCCGTAGTGGGCGCCGAGGCCGCCTGTGAACAGGCCGTAGCCGTAGGAGATGTGCACCATATCGCCTGTACGTCCGCCCGCCGCGCGGATGGAGCGCGCCACCATGTCGGCCCACATGTTCACGTCGTTCTGCGTATAGCCCACCACGGTGGCCTTGCCGGTGGTGCCGCTGGAGGCGTGGATGCGCACTACCTTCTCGCGCGGCACGGCAAACAGGCCGAAGGGGTAGTTGTCGCGCAGCGTCTTCTTGTCGCTGAAGGGGAACTTCGCCAGGTCCGCCAGCGTTTTCAGGTCGTCCGGGTGGACGCCCTTCGCGTCGAAGGAAGCGCGGTAGTGCGGCACATTGTCATAGGCGTGGCGCAGCGACTTCCTGAGGCGCTCCAGTTGCAGCGCCTGCAGCTCATCGCGGCTGGCGCGCTCGATCGGTTCCAGGTCCGATGGAGCAGGACTTCTTTGGACCATTGCAGGTCTCCTCTCAGCTCTGGAGGGGCGTCACCTCGCCGCCGATCCGGTGCGATTTGCCCCGGAAGGTGGCGATCAGTCGGCCCTCCTGGTTCGTGACGTTGACGTCGTAAATGCCGGTCTTGCCGGCAAGCGCACGCTCGACCGCTTCGGCGGTGAGCATGTCATCCTGGCGTCCGGGCGCCAGATAATCGATGGTGCAGCCTGCGCCTACCGTCACCAGATTATGGCTGTTGCAGGCGAAGGCGAAGGCGCTGTCCGCCAGCGCGAAGATAAATCCTCCGTGGCAGCTCAGGTGGCCATTCAGCATGTCCGCACGCACCCGCATGGTCATGCGCGCATAGCCGGGCCGAATCTCCACCAGTTCCATGCCCAGGCCCTTGCTTGCGGTGTCGCGCGCGAACATGGCTGCGCCTGCGGCTTCGGCCAATGCCTGCGCTGTCATGGGAATGCCTGCATCATGCATGGAACTTCACCCCACTGGCCTGCTTGCGGCGCAGCAGTGGCGACACGCGGTAGCGGTCCTCGCCGTAGGCCTGCGCCATATTGTCGAGCACCTTTACCAGGTGCTTCATGCCCACCATATCAGCCCATGCCAGCGGTCCGCGTGGGTAGTTGACGCCCTTCTGCATGGCGATATCGGCAGCGGCAGCGCTGCATACACCCTGGTGCACTGCATCTGCTGCCTCGTTGGCCAGCATGGCGACGGTGCGCATCACGGCCAGGCCCGGCACATCGTCCAGCCGAGTCACAGTGAAGCCCGCAGCCTGGAACATGCCCACGGCAGCATCCACTGCACGCGGATTGCATTGCTCCGCAGCCGCAATGGCGATGCGCGGCGACGACCCGGCATCGAACACCAGGTCATAGACGATGGTGTCCGCATGCCGGTTATCGGCAGCGCGCTGCGTGGCGGTACGGCCGTCGGTCAGATAGATTGCTGCCCCATTGCAGTGGAATGCCGGTTCCTCGGCATGCGAATGGCCTTCGGCGGATTTGCGGTTGGTGACGGCAATACCGCGCGCGCGCAGGCGCTCCACCATTGGCTCGGTGAGCTTGCCGCTCATGCCCGGCTCGATGCTGTAGCCGATGTATTCCGGCTTCGGCTGCGGCGCTTCCGCCTTGGGCTGCGGTGCGGCCGCGCCTTCGCCATACTGGTAGAAGCCACGGCCCGATTTGCGGCCGAGGAAGCCCGCATTCACCATCTCCTGCTGCAGCACGGACGGCGTAAAGCGCGGATCGTTGTAGTAGGCGCTGAAGACGGATTGGGTGACAGAGAAATTCACATCATGGCCGATCAGGTCCATCAGCTCGAATGGCCCCATGCGGAAACCGCCCGCTTCGCGCATCACGGCGTCGATGGTGGCGGCATCGGCGGCCTGCTCGTTCAGCAGGCGCCATGCCTCGGCATAGTAGGGACGCGCCACGCGATTCACGATGAAGCCCGGCGTGGATTTCGCATGCACCGGGCTTTTGCCCCAGGCGGCAGCCGTGTCGTAAACCGTCTGCGCAACAGCAGGATCGGTGGCGAGGCCGCTCACCACTTCCACCAGTGCCATCAGCGGTACCGGGTTAAAAAAGTGCATGCCTGCGAGGCGCTGCGGACGGCGCAGCTTCGCGGCAATCGCCGTCACGGAAATGGAGGAGGTGTTGGTGGCGAGGATGGCATCATCCGCGACAATGCCTTCGAGGTCGCCGAACAGGGAACGCTTCACGTCCAGGTTCTCGGCCACGGCTTCCACTACCAGCGCAGCATCGGCAACATCGCCGAGGCCGGAAACGCCGCGCAGCCTTGCCCGCGCGGCGTCCGCATCGGCGGCGCTCATCTTGCCCTTCTCTACCAGCTTGCCGAACACCGCGCCGATATCGGCAATGGCCTTGCTTACCGCTTCAGGGCGCATATCGAACAGTTTGACCTGATAACCGGCCACCGCTGCTACCTGTGCGATACCGGAACCCATGGCGCCGCTGCCAATGACGGCAACAACACTTCCCTGTGCGATAGCTGCCATGCTTTACTCTCCTTTGAATTGAGGTGCGCGTTTGGCGATGAAGGCATCCACGCCTTCACGGTAATCGTGGCTGTTGCCCAGCTCACGCATCATCTGCCCTTCCAGTTTCAGCTGGTCTTCCAGCGTGTTGCCGTAGCTGAGCTGGAAGGCTTTCTTGGTGAAGGCCAGGCCCTTGGTCGGCGCCGTGGCGAAGTGGCGCGCCATGGCCAGCGCTTCGTTCATCAGCTCTTCGTCCGGCACCGCCTTCCAGATCAGGCCCCACTGCTCGGCGCGTTCGGCGCTCAGCTTTTCGCCCAGCATGGCGAGGCCGGTGGCACGGGCGTGGCCGATCAGGCGCGGCAGGATCCAGGTGCCGCCGGTGTCTGGAATCAGTCCCAGTTTGCAGAACACTTCGACGAAGCTGGCCGATTTCGCGGCGAGCACGATGTCGGCTGCGAGCGCGAGGTTGGCGCCGGCACCGGCCGCCACGCCGTTCACCGCGCAGATCACGGGCATGGGCAGGTCACGCAGCGCCAGTACCAGCGGCGCGTAGAACTTTTCGACGGAGTCGCCGAGGTCCACGCCTTTCGCGCCCGGCTCCACCGCGCGGTCGGACAAGTCCTGCCCGGCGCAGAAGCCGCGGCCCGCACCGGTCAGCACCATCACGCGCACCGATTTGTCGGCGCGCAGCTGCGCCAGCGCTTCGCGCACTTCCAGGTGCATGGCTTGCGTAAAGCTGTTCAGCTTATCCGGGCGGTTCAGCGTGAGCTGTGCCACGCCATCCTTGATGTCGAACAGGATGTTCTCAAAACCCATGAATGTCTCCTTTGTTATTCGGCCTGGTCGAAGTCGATGACCACGCGGTCGGTCGCAGGGAAGCTCTGGCACGACAGCACAAAGCCGCGCGCGATTTCGTAGTCTTCCAGCGCGTAGTTCACGTCCATATCCACCTTGCCTTCAATGACCTTGCAGCGGCAGGTGGAGCACACACCGCCTTTGCAGGAATAGCGCATCTCAAGGCCGGCCTTCAGGCCAGCGTCGAGGATGGATTCCTTTTCCTTGTCCATCGTGAAGGTGGCGGCATTGCCGTCCAGGATCACGGTGACTTCGGTCAGCTGCGAGGCGCCTTCGGCCTGCGGGCGCGGTTTGTGCTGGTGCTTGGGAATGCTGGCGGCGAACAGTTCGATCTTGATGTTCGACTTGGGCATGCCTGCTTCCTGCAGCGCTTCCGATACGCCGTGCATCATGTCTTCCGGGCCGCAGATGAAGGCGACGTCGTAGTCCTTGATATCGACCCAGTGCTGCAGCAGCTGCTGCGTTTTTTCCTTGGTGATGCGGCCGTTGAACAGCTCAATGTCCTGCTGCTCGCGGCTCATCACATACACGATGTTCAGACGCTCGAGATAGGTATCCTTCAGCTCCATCAGCTCATTCTTGAAGATGACCGACGATGAGGCGCGGTTGCCGTAGAAGAGCGTGAATTTGCTGCGTGGCTCGGTGAGCAGCGTGGTCTTGATGATCGATAGCACCGGCGTGATGCCGCTGCCTGCCGCGAAAGCCAGGTAGTTGCGCTGCTGGTCTGCCGCCAGCGGCACATTGAAGTGGCCCATAGGGGGCATGACTTCGATCGTTGCGCCGGGCTTCAGCGTGTCATTGGCCCAGGTGGAGAAGGCGCCGCCCGGCGTGCGCTTGATGGCGACGCGCAACGCACCATCCTGCACCGCGGAACAGATCGAATATGAGCGCCGCAGGTCTTCGTCGTTCACGTTGGCGCGCAGAGTGAGGTGCTGGCCTTGCTGGTACTTGAAGCTGTCCTGCAGTTCCGGCGGCACGGCAAAGGTAACGGCGATGCAGTCACGCGTTTCGTTGTGCACTTTGGCGACGGACAGTGGATAGAATTTGCTCATGGTGTTCAGTGGCACTTGAAGTAGTCGAAGGGCTCGCGGCAGTCGAGGCACTTGTACAGGGCCTTGCAGGGCGTGGAGCCGAACTGGCTGGTGAGTTCCGTGTGGTGCGAGCCGCAGTTCGGGCAGGCGATGTCCGGCATTTCCAGCCTGCCGGGGCCGCGCTGCGTTGCGCCGCCGCGCAGGCCGCTGATGTCGATCACCTTCTGCACGGGCGGCGCGATGCCGTAGACCTGTAGTTTGGCCTTGCCGGATTCGCTCATCCAGTCGGTGGTCCACGCGGGCGAGAGCTGGGTGACGATGCGCACATCCGGCAGGCCATGTGCGGCCAGCGCTTCCTTTACCGCATCGGCGATCACTTGCATTGCGGGGCAGCCGGAATAGGTGGGCGTGATGGTGACGGTGCAGCCGCTGGCGTCGAGTTCCACATGGCGCACGATGCCGAGGTCTACCACCGAGATCACCGGGATTTCGGGGTCGGGAACCTCAGCCAGCAGCGCCCAGATTTCGTCGGCACTCCTGGGTTGCCGCCCGCGCGGCAACGACGGCGACGGCGCGGCTTGCATGATTACCACTCCGCGCCGGGATAGGCGCGCTGCAGGAACTGCATCTCGGCCAGCAGGTAGCCCAGGTGCTCGCTGTGGCGGCCTTGCTTGCCGCCTTTCTGCATCCAGGCGTCCACCGGCGGCATGGTCAGCGTGGCTTCGGCGAAGATGTCGGCAACGTGGTCGAACCATTGCTGGCGCAGCGGTGCCGCAGCCGGCGCCACACCTGCGGCCACCATCGCTTCATCCGTTTCGTCGTAGTTGAAGACTTCGCCGCTGTACATCCACAGTTCATTCGCTGCCGTCTGCGCGTAGGCATGGCTGGTCTCCGTGCCGTCGCCGAGGCGCACAATCAGGTCGCCGCTGCGGCGCAGGTGATAGGTCACTTCCTTCAGCGACTTCTCTGCGATCTCTGCAATGCGGGCATCGGAGGATTTGGTGAGCGCGCCGATCTGGAAGTAGTGCCAGGTATCGAAGAAGAACTGGCGCATCATCGTGTCGGCGTAGTTCCCGTTAGGCTGCTCCACCAGTAGCACGTTGCGGAAGTCGTGCGCATCGCGCAGATAGGCCAATTGGTCCTCGTCGCGGCCCTTGCCTTCCAGTTCACCCGCATAGGTGAACCACATGCGGGCCTGGCCGAGCAGGTCCAGCGCCACGTTGGTGAGCGCCATATCTTCTTCCAACGCCGGGCCCTTGCCGCACAGTTCGGACAGGCGCTGGCTCAGCACCACGGCGTTGTCCGCGAGGCGCAGCAGGTAATTGACTTTGTGATCCATGGCGTTCGCCTTACAGGTTCTTCACTTCTTCCGGCATCGGGAAGAAGGTCGGATGGCGGTATACCTTGCTGTTGGATGGTTCAAACAGCGCGCCCTTGTCTGCCGGGCTGCTGGCGACGATATCCGCCGCGCGCACGACCCAGATGCTCACGCCTTCGTTGCGGCGCGTGTAAACGTCGCGCGCGTTATTGACCGCCATCTCCGCATCCGGCGCGTGCAGGCTGCCCACGTGCTTGTGGGCCAAGCCGTGCTGGCTGCGGATGAACACTTCCCACAGTGGCCATTCTTTGCTCATCATGTCTCCTCAGGCCGCAGCCTTCTTTGCTTGTTTTTTCTCTGCGTGCGCCACCAGCGCGTCGCGGAACCATTCGCCGTCGTCCCAGGCTTTCACGCGCGTGCGCAGGCGCTCGCGGTTGCAGGGACCATTGCCCTTCAGGACGTTGTGGAATTCGGACCAGTCGATTTCGCCGAAGTCGTAGCTGCCGCGTTCCGCGTTCCATTTCAGGTCGGGGTCGGGGATGGTCAGGCCGAGGAATTCGGCTTGCGGCACGGTCTGGTCCACCATGCGCTGGCGCAGTTCATCGTTCGAGAACAGCTTGATGCGCCATTTGCTGGACTGCGCGCTGTTGACCGAGTCGGCATCGGAAGGGCCGAACATCATCAGCGACGGCCACCACCAGCGGTTCAGCGCGTCCTGCGCCATGGCCTTCTGTTCCGGCGTGCCCCTGGCGAGCGCCATCATGATGTCGTAGCCCTGGCGCGCATGGAAGGACTCTTCCTTGCAGACGCGGATCATGGCGCGCGAATAAGGGCCGTAGGAGCAGCGGCAGAGCGGGATCTGGTTGATGATGGCCGAGCCGTCCACCAGCCAGCCGATGGCGCCCATGTCGGCCCAGCTCAGGGTCGGGTAGTTGAAGATGCTGGAATATTTGGCCTTGCCCGAATGGAGGGCGGCCAGCAGTTCGTCGCGCGAAACGCCCAGCGTTTCGGCGGCGCTGTAGAGGTAGAGGCCGTGGCCCGCTTCGTCCTGAATCTTGGCGAGCAGGATGGATTTGCGCTTCAGCGTGGGCGCGCGGGTCACCCAGTTACCTTCAGGCAACTGGCCGACGATTTCCGAGTGGGCATGCTGCGAGATCTGGCGGACCAGCGTTTTGCGGTAGGCCTCGGGCATCCAGTCTTTCGCTTCGATCTTGATGCCGGCGTCGATCCGCTCCTGGAAGGCGCGTTCTTCCTCGCTCATGTCATCGACGGTACGGACGTTTTTCAGTCCGGTTTCCACCATTTGTGCGTACATGGCTTGTCTCCAATCTGGTATGGATTCATCATACGATACAAAATCTTGTTTGACTACGGTTTTTTTGTGTCATATAAAAAATCCGTATCCCATGCCTTGAGCTAGGTAAAATACTATCCATGCAGAAAATCAATTCTCTTGACGGCTGGATCGCCGCTTTTCTGGCTGTGGAGCCGCCCCGTTCGAAGTCGCTCGTGATGACGATTTTCGGTGACGCTGTGGCACCGCACGGCGGCGAAGCGTGGCTGGGCAGCCTGATCGAGCTATTGGAACCCTTCGGCGTGAATGACCGGCTGCTGCGCACTTCCGTGTTCCGGCTGGCGCAGGAAGGCTGGCTGGGATCGCAGCGCGACGGGCGGCGCAGTTCCTACGCGATTACGCCGGAGGCGATGCGCCGCTTCACGCGCGCCTTCCGCCGCGTGTATGCGCCGCTGAACCTGCATTGGGATGGCAGCTGGACGCTGGTGCTGGGCGCGAACAGCCTTACGGCCGCCGAGCGCACCGTACTGCGCAAGGAGCTGCTGTGGGAGGGCTACAGCATGATCGCGCCGGGCATCGCGTCACATCCCGCGGGCGATGCGGAAGCGCTGGATGCGCTGCTGGGCCGCACCGGCATGCGCGGCAAGGCGTATGTGGTGCAGGCAGCGCAGCTGCCGGGCGTGGAGAGCAAGCCGCTGGCGGACCTGGTGGCCGAGGGATGGGATCTATCGGAAGTGATTGCGGGCTATCAGCGCTTCGTGGCGCAGTTCTCGCCATTGCTTGCGCTGCTGGCGGCGGAAACCCTGAGTCCGCAGCAGGCTTTTATGCTGCGTACGCTAGTGATTCATGCCTACCGCCGCGTGCAGTTGCACGACCCGCAGCTGCCGATTGAATTGCTGCCGACACCGTGGCCGGGCAGCACTGCCTACGAGCTCGCTCGCGACCTCTACCAGCGCACGCACCGCGCCTCATCGGAGCACATTTTTGCAGTCCTCCAGCGCGAAGCCCCTTCCACACCGCCCGCCAGCGCCAGCTTCCTCACCCGCTTCGGCGGGCTGCACTAACAGCCGAGTCCGTGTCCCCCCCTGGGGTCAGACCCCAAGGTGGGACACGGGCTGGGCATTAGCGGCGGCTGACGGAGATGAGGTAGTTCTGCATGGTGGCTTCGGCGACGGAGGCCCATTGGTTCTGGTCCTGGCGGAACCTTTTCCAGGGCTCGTAGATTTTTTTGAACTTGGCGTTTTTCGCCGCTTCTTCTTCCATTACAGCTTGGGAGTGCTTCCAGGCGGCGTCCATCACGTCTTTGGAGAAATTGTGCAGCTTGGCGCCGTTCTTGATCAGGCGGGCCAGCGCGGCAGGGTTCTTCGCATCGTAGTCGGCCTGCATGGCGACGTGGCACTCGTAGCTGGCTGCTTCAATCGCGGCCTGGTATTCCTTGGGCAGCTTTTCCCATTCCTTGATGTTGATATAGAAGGACAGTTGTGGACCTGCCTCCCACCAGCCCGGCGAGTAGTAGTGCGGCGCCACGCGCGCGAGGCCGAGCTTTTCGTCGTCGTAGGGACCAACCCATTCGGCGGCATCGATGGTGCCTTTTTCCAGCGCGGCGTAGACATCGCCTGCCGGAATCTGCTGGGGCACCACACCCATACGCTCCATCACGCGGCCCGCGAAACCGGCGACGCGCATCTTCAGGCCCTGCATGTCCTTCACGGACCTGATCTCCTTGCGGTACCAGCCGCCCATCTGCGTGCCCGTGTTCCCGCCAAAGAAGTTGATGATGCCGTAGCCTTTGTAGAACTCGCGCAGCAGTTCGCGGCCTCCGCCCTGGTCCATCCATGCCGTCTGCTGGCGCGAGGTCAGGCCGAAGGGCACCGCGCAGTCGAAGGCGAAGGTCGGGTCCTTGCCGAAGTAGTAGTAGGCGGGCGTGTGGCCCATTTCCACTGTGCCGTTCTGCACCGAGTCCATTACCTGCAGTCCGGGGACAATCTCGCCCGCCGCGAACTGGCGGATGACGAATTTGCCGCCGGTGAGCTGGGCCACACGCTTCACGAACTGCTCGGCGGAGCCGTAGATGGTGTCCAGCGTTTTGGGGAAGCTGCTTGCCAGGCGCCAGTTAACGGTGGGATTTGCCTGCGCCAGCGCGGGTGCGGCCAGTGTGGCGGCGCCTGCGCTCACGGCGGTTTTCTTCAGGAAGGAACGGCGTTGCATCGACGGGTCTCCTCAAAAAAATCAGGGTCTGTCCCTGATTTATAAATGTTGCTGCATTGTAGCTTTGGTGCGGCGCAAAGTGCGGTTTGGACGCAAAGCCGTTATCATGTCGCCTCTGCGCTACGGCGCATCCGTTTAATTTACAGGACACACAATGTCTATCAAGATCAGCAGCCAGTTCGACGCTGGCGCCATCGATGTGGTCAGCGTTACCAGCGCCGGCGATATCGACCTCAATCTCCGCAAGGATAACGCCGCCGATATCCTCCAGTGGTTTTACTTCCGCGTGCAGGGCGCGCAGGCAGTGCCGCTGACGATCCGCTTCCTCAATGCCGGCAAGGCTACTTATGCCGAAGGCTGGAAGGATTACCAGGCCGTCGCCAGCTATGACCGCGATACCTGGTTCCGCGTTCCCACCAGCTTCGATGGCGAAGTGATGACCATCGAGCACGCGCCGGAATTCGACAGCGTGTATTACGCCTACTTCGAACCCTATTCGTGGGAGCGCCACCTGTCGCTGCTGGACAGCGCACAGTTGTCGCCACTGACCCAGCTGGTGGACCTGGGCAGCACCATCGACGGCCGCGATATGAATATGCTGATCGTCGGCGATCCCGAAGCGGAGAAGAAGGTGTGGGTCATCGCACGCCAGCATCCGGGCGAGACGATGGCGGAGTGGTTCGTGGAAGGCATGCTGGAAGCGCTGCTCGATCCGGCCGATCCTTTCGCCAGCCAGTGCTTGAAAGAGGCCGTGTTCTATGTGGTGCCGAATATGAATCCGGACGGATCCGTGCGCGGCAACCTGCGCACCAATGCGGCCGGAGCAAACCTGAACCGCGAATGGAATACGCCGACCATGGAGCGCAGCCCGGAAGTCTTCCTCGTGAAAGAGAAGATGAAGGAAATCGGCTGCGACCTGTTCCTCGATATTCACGGCGACGAGGGCCTGCCTTATGTCTTCGTGGCGGGCAGCGACTCGCTGGAGAACTTCACGAAGGAGCAGAAGGCGGAGCAGGATCAGTTCATCGCCGACTTCAAGATTGCCAGCCCGGACTTCCAGAGCGAATTCGGTTATCCGGACGCGCCATTTACGCCGGAAGTGCTGACCATGGGCTCTCCGCACATCACTCATCTCTTCGGCTGCCTGTCGCTGACGCTGGAGATGCCGTTCAAGGACAACGCGAACGATCCGGATGAAGTGAATGGCTGGAACGGCGCGCGCAGCATGAAGCTGGGTGCCGCCATCCTGCAGCCGGTGCTGCAGAAACTGCGCCGCGGCTGATCTGTCGTTCCCGCGAAGGCGGGGACGGCTAGCGCATCAGGCCCTGGAAGGCTTTCGGCATCCAGGGCCGCGCGGCGAGCAGGAAGGTCAGCGAGTGGCGCTGGTCGTATGGCAGCCGCGCATCATCCTGATGCTGTTGCGAGAATTCGTCCGCCACCTGGCGCAGCCTGTCGAGCAGCGCCCGGGTCGATGACGGCGACAGCATCACACTCACCAGCTGCAGCAATTCTTGCTGCGCATTGAATTCACTATCGAGAAAATCGCTGAAGGCCTCCGCACGGAAGTAGGTCTGGATCGGGCCGTTCGGAATCCAGCTGAAGGTGCGCGCCACCAGCAGGCGGTACTTGTTGTTCGGCCTGAGGATCAGGAAGCCGATGCGGTCGAGCCGCAGCAGGTAGCCCAGTGCCTGCGCCTCCGTCAGCTTGTACGTGGCAACGATGTGCTCCAGTGGTATCAGGTTCAGTGCCGCCACCGCTACCACCAGCAGGCGCTTGTCGCCGATGATTTCCTCCTCCTGCGCCAGCGTGAGCTGGGTGATCAGCTGCGGCGCATCCGTGGCCGCCTGCGCCAGCTCCATGAAGTCCATGCCCACTGCAGCCAGCACCTGTTCCAGCCGCTCCAGCGAAAAACTTCGGAGCGCAAAGGTGCGCTTCACGCTCGCTTCCGAAATGCCGAGGCGCTGTGCCAGTTCGGCATAGGTGATGCCTTTGGCCTTCAGTTCGCGCTTCAGGGCATCGATTAGTTGCGCAGTGGTGGACATAGTTCATTGATAGTATCACTTTTTAATACTCGTAAAGCAAAACTCCTCTACGGTATCGTTTTCCGTTGCGACCGCGGCGAACTGCAGCCAAGATGGCGCCACCAACAACAGGAGAACAAAATGAAACGACTGCTGATCGCCACCTTTCTGAGCCTGAGCGCAGGTTTCGGCCACGCAGCCGATGGCTCGCAGGGTTCGAATCCTTCCCGTGCACTTGGCGAGCTTTCGGCGACCGTGGTCGCGGGTTCGGTACTGTCCGTGGCCGTTGGCGGCAGCATGGTGGTGACCAGCGTGCACGCCATCGGCGACGGGCTGGAGGTGGTGATGGAAGGCGCTTCGGACGCAAGCACCGCCACCATCCGCCTGAGCGGCGAGGCTGCCAAAGGCCTGTCGATTGCAGCAGGCACCGTGGTCAGCGTGACGGCGGTATCCACCGGCCACCTGCTGGTTGCGTCCGGTAAGGTGCTGGCCTTCATTCCCAACGAAATCGGCAAGACGCTGATCCATCACAGCCGCGTGCAGTCATGATCCGTTCCATCGCATTCTGGGTGCTCCTGCTCACTTGCATGACGCCGGATGCCCAGGCCGGGCAAACCTGCGACGAGAAACCGATGGCCGTGGCCGATGTGGTCAAAGCGCTCAATCTCGCGCACCGCAGCTTCCAGGCGCTGGACGAAAGCGGCGCGCAGGTCGCCATGATTTCACGCGCGGGACAGGATCTGTCCCGCTACGGCCAACGCTATTCGCATATGGGCATTGTATGGCGCGACCACCCCGAAGGCCGCTGGAGCGTGGTGCATGAACTGAACGACTGCGGTTCCGCCGAATCGGGCCTCTTCAACGAAGGCCTTGGCAACTTCTTCCTGAACGATATGTTCCGCTATGAAGCGGAAATCGTCATCCCGAGCGAAGCCACGCAGCAGCGCCTGGCGCAGCTGCTGGCCAGCCGTACCCCCGTGCGACTCCACCAGCGCAAATACAATATGCTGTCCTACGCCTTCTCCACCCAGTACCAGAACTCAAACCAGTGGGTGCTGGAGAACTACGCGGCCGCAGCCAGCCCGCAAGGACAGGTGGAGTCGCGCGAGGAAGCGCAGAAATGGCTGCGCAGCGCGCGCTTCCGCCCCATCACCGTGGAGATCAACGCCGCAACACGCCTCGGTGCGCGCATGTTCCGCGCCAATGTGGCCTTCGACGATCATCCCTTCGACCGACGCATGGCGGGCCAGATCGACACCGTCACCACCAGCGCCGTGGCGCGTTTCATCCGCGAGACCGATCCGGCCACGCGCGTGCTTACCATCTCCGTGGATTGAGCAACATCAAGCGCAGCGCCGCCTGGCGTCGCAAGATAGGCGTACAGGAGGCGCCTATGAACAAGCTGATGATCCCGCTGCTGGCCCTTGTCGCCGGCTGCACCATGCCTTACCGGCCAGCGCTCTTGACCGAGCCTGGCCAATTCCCCGGCCTGATCGACTTCGCGGCGCAATCCGCGTCGAAGCGGGCGGACGTGATCGTGGTGCACGGCATGTGCACGCACGACGCCAGCTGGGCTGCCGAAACGGTGGATATCCTGGCGCAGCAGCTGGGCGCCAACGCCGGCACTTCACCGGGTCCCGGCTTGCGCGCTGCGCTGGGCGGCGTTGAGGTGATTCCGGAATCGGTCAACACCCCCGCGGGCGAGCTGCGTTTCAAGGCGCTGCTCTGGTCTCCGCTCACCACGCCGCTCAAACAGCAGCTCTGCTACGACCAGACCAGCAAGTCCGGCATCTGCACCGGCACTCCGCCCTTCACGCCGAAGCGCGCCAAGCTGAACGCCCGCGTGAAGGACTGGCTGGTGGATGACTGCTTCCCCGATGCGCTGATCTACCAGGGCGTGGCGCGTGACCAGATCCGCGCCGCCATGCGCGACGCCATCCTGCGGGCCACCAGCGATGCCGATCCCGCCGCGCCGCTGATCGTTATCGCCGAGAGCCTGGGCAGCAAGATCCTGTTCGATACCTTGCTGGAGATGACGGAGCAGCCCGATACCCGGAGCACCGCCATGCAGACAGTGAACCGCATCGCCTACCTGATCATGGGCGCCAACCAGATTCCGCTATTGTCGCTGGCGGACCAGCCCTTGTATAACGGCGCACTAGCAGCCACTGCTTCGGGCGACAGCCTGCAAAAGCTGCTGCAGAAGCGCGCGCCATCGGACAAGCAGCGGCGCGCGCCGCAACGGCTCACCCTCGTGGCGTTCACCGATCCGAACGATGTACTGACCTACACGCTGCTGAAGGCGCGCTATGCAGCCGAGGGCGTGGCCGTCCACAATGTACTGGTATCGAATGCGCCTACCTGGTTCGGCCTGATCGAGATGCCGGACCGCGCCCACGTCGACTATCTGGTGAATCCCGATGTGGGGCGCATGATCAGCTGCGGCGAACCCAAAAGCGCGCTGTGCAAATAAAAAAAGGCCCCTAATTGGGGACAGACCCTAATTTCGGCGTAGCCGAAATTTAGGGTCTGTCCCCACTTAGGGGCCCGTGAGCTGCGGCTTACTTGCCGCGGCCTGCGTTGATCAGGTAGTTCTGCATCGTGGCTTCGGCCACCGATGCCCACTGGTTCTGATCCTGGCGGAACCTCTTCCATGGGTCGTAGATATGCTTGAACTTCGCGTTCTTCGCAGCCTCTTCGTCCATCACGGCCTGCGCGGTCTTGTAGCAGGCGTCCATCACGTCCTTCGGATAGTTGCGCAGCTTGACGCCGTTCTTCAGCAGACGCGCCAGCGCCGCCGGATTCTTCACGTCGTACTCGGCCTGCATGCCCACATGCGCCTCATAGCTCGCCGCTTCAATCGCAGCCTGGTATTCCTTCGGCAGCTTTTCCCATTCCTTGATGTTCACATAGAAGGAGAAGGATGCCGAAGCTTCCCACCAGCCCGGCGCGTAATAGAACGGCGCCACCTTGAAGAAGCCCAGCTTCTCGTCGTCGTATGGGCCAACCCATTCCGCCGCATCGATAGTGCCTTTTTCCAGCGCAGGATAAATGTCGCCGCCGGCCAGCTGCTGCGGCACCACGCCCAGGCGTTCCAGCACGCGGCCCGCAAAACCGGCCACGCGCATCTTGGTGCCTTTCAGGTCGGCCACCGACTTAATCTCCTTGCGGAACCAGCCGCCCATCTGGGTGCCGGAATTCCCGCCGAGGAAATTGATGATGTTGTAGTCCTTGAAGAAGGCGCGCGTCAGCTCGCGGCCGCCGCCCTGGTCGTACCAAGCGGTGTGCTGGCGCGAGGTCAGGCCGAATGGCACTGCGCAGTCGAAGGAGAAGGTAGCATCCTTGCCGAAGTAGTAGTACGAAGCGCTGTGGCCGCACTCCACGGTGCCTGCCTGCACCGCGTCCATCACCTGCAGGCCAGGAACGATTTCGCCTGCTGCGAACGAGCGGATATTGAACTTGCCGCCGGTGAGCTGGGATACGCGTTTGGTGAAGGTGTCGGCTGCGCCGAAGATGGTGTCAAGCGACTTGGGGAAGCTGGATGCGAGGCGCCAGTTGATGGTCGGCAGGGCTTGTGCCATGGCCGGCGCCACGACTGCAGCAGCACCGGCGCCAACTGCCGCCTTCTTGATAAATGAACGACGTTCCATACCTGTGGTCTCCTTGGTTTTCTACGCTACGGAGAATACAGTGTATGGAAATATTTAATTACCTGCAATAACCATCTTTTCAATCAGAATCGAGCCGGTTTGCTTGGTGCCGCGCACCAGTACATCGGTGCCGATTCCCACCATTTGCTGGAACATCTCCTTCATATTGCCGGCGATGGTGATTTCTTCCACCGGATACTGGATCACGCCATTCTCCACCCAGAAACCGGAGGCGCCACGCGAGTAATCGCCGGTCACGTAATTGGTGCCCTGCCCCATCAGCTCCGTCACCAGCAGGCCGGTGCCCATCTTCTTCAGCATGCCCGCGAAATCGTCTTCGGAACGGGTGAGCGAGGAAGTCAGCGACAGGTTGTGCGAGCCGCCTGCATTGCCGGTGGTTTGCATGCCCAGCTTGCGCGCCGAATAGGTGGAGAGGAAGTAGCCCTGCAGCACGCCGTCCTTCACTACATCGCGGCGGCTGGTGCGTACGCCCTCTTCGTCGAACGGCGCGGAGCCGATGGCGCCGATCACGTGCGGGTCTTCCACAATCTGGATATGCGAAGGGAATACGGACTGGCCCAGCGTATCGAGCAGGAAGCTGGACTTGCGGTACAGCGCACCGCCAGAAGTAGCCTGCACGAAGGCGCCCAGCAGGCCTGCGGCCAGCGGCGCCTCGAACAGCACCGGGCAGGTGCGGGTAGTCATCTGGCGGGCATGCAGACGGGCCAGCGCACGTTCCGCTGCATAGCGCCCCACTGCTTCCGGTGATGCCATCTTTTTCGGATCGCGCACCGAGGTATACCAGTCGTCACGCTGCATATGGGCGCCCTTGCCGGCAATCGGCGTTGCCGACAGCGTGTGGCGCGAATACGGATAGCCGCCGATAAAGCCGCGCGAGTTGGCGGACACGAAGTGCGACTGCTGAACGTGCACGCCGGCGCCTTCGCTGTTGGTGATGCGCGGGTCCACATCGAAGGCCGCCTGCTCGGCGCGGCGCGCCAGCTCAACCGCTTCTTCGGTCGTGATATCCCATGGGTAGAACAGCTTGAAGTCCTGCGGATTCTTTTCCAGCAGCTCTTCCTCGGCCAGGCCGGCGCAATCGTCTTCCGCCGTAAAGCGGGCGATATTGTAGGCCGCTTCCACCGTTGCCTTCAGCGAGGCCTTCGAAAAGTCCGAGGTGCTGGCATTGCCGCGTTTCTGGCCCACGAACACCGTCACGCCGATGCCCTTGTCCTTATTCTGCTCGATGGTCTCGATTTTGCCCTTGCGAACCGACACCGACAGGCCGCTGCCTTCGCTGATTTCAACGGCCGCATCGCTGCCGCCGGCCTCGCGCGCATACTGCAAAACGTCGCGCGCAAGCTGTTTCAACTGGTCCTGGCTGTGGGTGAAATGGGATTCGCTCATGGGGTGTTTGGCTCGGCAAGGCTTCAAAACGGGTATCATAGCAGCCGTTTACAGTTTTTACAGGCGCGGTTTCCCTATCGCGCCCTACTCATCATGCCAAATGCAAACCGGGGCGCCGTCGGCTTCCAGTCTTCCGAATTCGAAGAAAAGTACGAACGCCCGTCCAAAACCGAACTCAAACGCCAATCCGACGCCCTGCAGGACCTGGGCCAGGAACTGGTTGAGCAGCCGCGCGACCGCGTGAAACGCGTGCCGATGCCGGAGGACGTGCGCGACGCCATCCTGGAATGCCAGAATATCAAGAATCACGAAGGCCGCCGCCGCCAGCTGCAGTTCGTGGGCAAGAAAATGCGCACGCTGACGGATGAGGAAGTGGCCGTGATCCGCCAGACCATCGAAGGCTGGAAAGGTGCCTCCAAGGCCGATACGGCCGCGCTGCACGCGCTGGAACGCCGCCGCGAGAAGCTGCTCACCGACGACAAGGCCCTGACCACGCTGCTGGAACAGAATCCCGAGCTGGACGTGCAGCACCTGCGCACGCTGATCCGCAATGCGCGCAAGGAGCAGGCCGAGAACAAGCCGCCGAAGGCCTACCGCGAAATCTTCCAGATCCTGAAAGATATCGACACCAAGGCAAAGGGCGCGGCGAAGAAAGCGGCTGAAGAAGACGAAGAAGGCGAAGACGATGAGGAATGAGCTGGTCGTCGGCCTGGTATCGATTTCCGACCGCGCCAGCGGCGGCGTCTATCAGGACCAGGGCATCCCGGCCTTGCAGGACTGGCTGGCGCAGGCCCTGACGACACCCTTCCGCGTTGAAACGCGGCTCATTCCCGACGAACGCGCGCAGATCGAATCCACGCTGGTGGACCTGGTGGACAATGTGCGCTGCGACCTGGTGCTGACCACGGGCGGCACCGGCCCTTCGCGGCGCGACGTCACGCCGGAAGCCTCGCTGGCTGTGGCCACCAAGGAAATGCCGGGCTTCGGCGAACAGATGCGCCAGATCAGCCTTCATTTCGTGCCGACCGCTATCCTGTCGCGCCAGGTGGCCGTGATCCGCGAAACGCCGGACCATGCGGCCCTCATCATGAACCTGCCGGGCCAGCCGAAATCCATCAAGGAGACGCTGGAAGGCCTGAAGGACACCGACGGCAAGCAGATTGCAGGCGGCATCTTCGCGGCCGTCCCCTACTGCATCGACCTGATTGGCGGCCCGTATATCGAAACCAATGAGGCGGTGTGCAAGGCATTCCGTCCCAAATCCGCGATAAGGAAAAGCTCGTGACCAAGATCCTCGACAACCTCGAAATCACCACCTCGGAAAATCCCGAAGTCGCCATCATCTGGATGCACGGCCTGGGCGCCGATGGCAATGATTTCGTGCCGCTCGTGGACGAGCTGGATCTTGCGGGCCTGCCGGGCATTCGCTTCGTGTTCCCGCATGCGAACACCATGCCGGTGACGATCAACGGCGGCTACGTGATGCGCTCCTGGTACGACATCGTGCACACGGACCTGGGCCGCCAGGAAGATGAAAAAGGCCTGCGCGATTCGCAGGTGCTGGTGGAAGCGCTGATCGCCCGCGAAAAATCGCGCGGCATTCCGGCCAACCGCATCATCCTCGCCGGCTTCTCGCAGGGTTGCGCCATGACCTTGCAGACCGGCCTGCGCCACCCCGAAAAGCTGGCCGGCCTGCTCTGCCTCTCCGGCTACGTTCCCCTGGCCGATAAAGTCGCCGCCGAACGCAGCGCCGAAAACCAGCAGACCCCGATCTTCCTCGTCCACGGCCGCATGGACCCCGTCATCCCCATCCAGCGCGCCACCGCCTCGCGCGACCTGCTCGTATCGCTGGGCTACCAGGTGGAATGGCACGAATACATGATGCAGCACTCGCTGTGCCAGGAAGAAGTCAACCACATCTCGGCGTGGCTGAAGAAAGTACTGCAGCGTTAATCACAACGCATGCCAGTATCCCATTCAATTTTGCAATGCCCGCATCTGGCGCTTTGATTCCCTGTAGGCAGAGATGACGATTGACATTTGCGTTGGCAAACCGGGCAAAGCACAGTTGTAATGCAGATATACAAGGCCACCAGTGTGATGACCCCGGCGATGAACAGGGTAAAGCTTGCCCAGGAATAGATCGTTGGATAGTCCGACTGATCGATGACAAAACAAGCTACAAGGGCCAGAACCGCCACTACAAAGAATGGCACTGCGGGTCCGGCAATCTCTGAAAATGGCAGTGGATAGAGCTTGACCTCATAGTCGCCCGTCGTGGCCGGCTGGCCCGAAGATTCGCGCGCATCGCCAGCGTTTTTCTTTTTCATTCCGTTTCTCCCAAGCTCAGTGAGCCGGCCTGTCGGGCAACGCTGCCGCGCTGGATGGTGGCCTTGCCGTCTGCGCTGCGTTCATCACCATCGCCAACATGGTGTAGTAGCCGCAGAGCCCCATCAAATCGACGATGCCGTGCTGGCCGAAGCAGTGTGCGGCGGCGGCATAGCTGGCGTCGGAGACTTTTTTGTCGCGCTGGAGTTCGGTGCAGAAATCGAATACTGCCTGTTCTTCGACCGTCAGGCCTGAGGGCTCGCGGCCGGTGGCGATGGCGTCGATGACGTCTTGTGCGATGCCTGCCTGCGCTGCGATCGGGGCGTGGATAGCCCATTCCACCTGCTGGTTCCAGGCGCGCGCGGTCACGAGAATCGCCAGTTCGGACAGGCGGGTGCCGATAGCGCTGCGGTAGCGCAGGTATTCGCCCATGCGCTGCGTGCACTCCATTAGCTCCGGGCTGCGCAGCAGGGGCACAAAGGGGCCGTACAGAGCGCCGCGCGGGCCGTCGATGACGGATTGCGCTGCGGCCCGCTGCTGGGGCGTCATCTGTTCGGGCGGGATGGGGCCGAGGCGGTCTGTCATGGTGAGGTGATATTCGCACAGGACTCGGCAAAAATCAAAAAGCCGACGCGACGCGCGGGCTACTGTCATGTGTCCACAACTCACAGGAGTTCACGCCATGACCAGCCTGATCCACCGCCAGCTGCATACCACGCCCCCCACCGTCGCCTGCGCCTTCGGCATGTATGTGCGCGACAGCGAAGGCAATACCTATCTGGATGCAAGCGGCGGTGCGGCTGTATCCTCCCTTGGCCATGGCCACCCGGACGTGCTGGCGGCAATGCAGGCGCAGCTCAAGACCACGGCCTATGCCCACAGCGGATTTTTCACCACCGAAGTGGCCGAAGAACTGGGCGCGCGCCTGGCAGCAGATGCGCCGGGCGACCTGAATCATGTCTACCTGGTCTCCGGCGGATCGGAGGCCATGGAAACGGCCATGAAGCTGGCACGCCAGTATTTTGTGGAACGCGGCGAGCCTTCGCGGCAGGTCTTCATCGCGCGGCGCCAGAGCTTCCATGGCAATACGCTGGGCGCGCTGGCCCTCGGCGGCAATGAGGCGCGGCGCCGCATCTTCGAGCCGCTGCTGATGGACGTGGCGCGCGTGGCGCCCTGCTACGAATACCGGCACCGGCCGGCGGGACAGGACCTGCATGCCTATACCGACAGCCTGGTGGCGGAGCTGGAAGCGAAGATCAACGAGATCGGCGCGGAGAACATCATCGGCTTCTGCGCCGAAACGGTAGCCGGCGCCACGCTCGGCGCCGCGCCGCCCACTCCCGGCTACTTCAAGGCGGTGCGTGCGCTGTGCGACCGCTACGGCATCCTGATGATCCAGGACGAGGTAATGTGCGGCATGGGCCGCACCGGCACGCTGTACGCCTTTGAACAGGACGATGTCGTGCCGGACATCGTGGCCCTCGGCAAAGGCCTGGGCGCAGGCTACCAGCCGATTGGCGCGGTGCTGGTGCGCAGCCACATCGTCGACTGCCTTCGTGCGGGCAGCGGCGCCTTCCAGCATGGTCACACCTATATCGGCCACGCCGTGGCAGCAGCGGCTGCGCTGGCGGTGCAGAAGATTATCAAACGCGATGGGTTACTGGGCGCAGTCACCGTGCACGGCGCGACCTTTCGCCGCATGCTGCGTACGGCCTTCGGCTCGCACCCGCATGTGGGCGATATCCGCGGACGCGGCATGATGCTGGGACTGGAACTGGTGCAGGACCGCGATTCGAAACGGCCTTTCGATCCTGATTTGCGGCTGCACTCCGCCATCAAGGAGCAGGCCATGCGCTGCGGCCTGATGGTGTATCCAATGGGTGGAACAGCGGACGGACGGCGCGGCGACCATATCCTGCTGGCGCCCCCTTTCATTGCAACGGAAGCGGATCTGGGCGAAGTGGTGTCGCGCCTGCAGGACGCGCTGGCGCGCGCCCTGTCCAGCATCCGCCCGGCGTGATCAGAACTCCTGGAAGCCGATCACGTCCTGCTGCTGTTCGCCAAGGCCGGCGATACCAAGGCGCATGAAGTCTCCCTTCTTCAGGAAGCGCTGCGGGCCGCGGCCCTGGCCCACGCCCGGCGGCGTGCCGGTGCAGATGATGTCGCCCGGCTCCAGCGTCATGAACTGCGACAGGTAGCTCACGATATGTGGCACCTTGAAGATCATGGTGTCCGTGCAGCCGGTCTGCATGCGCTTGCCGTTCAGTTCCAGGTAGAGGTCGAGCTTATCGACGTTCCACACTTCGTCGCGCGTGACCAGCCATGGGCCGACCGGGCCAAAGGTATCGCAGCCCTTGCCCTTGTCCCACTGGCCGCCGCGCTCCAGCTGGAATTCGCGCTCGGACAGGTCGTTCACCACGCAGTAGCCCGCAATGTATTTCTCCGCATCGGCCTCGCTCACATAGCGCGCACGCGTGCCGATGATGACGCCCAGTTCCACTTCCCAATCCGCTTTCTTCGAGCCTTTCGGCAGCATGACAGGATCGTCCGGGCCGGACAGGCAGGTGATGGCCTTCATGAACACAATCGGCTCGGTTGGAATCGGCATGCCCGCTTCCTTCGCGTGGTCGGCGTAATTCAGGCCAATGCCGATGAACTTGCCGACTTTCGCTACCGGCACGCCGAAGCGCGGATTGCCGCGCACCAGCGGCAGCGTGTCATGCGGAATCTTGGACAGCTTGCGCAATACTTTGTCCGACAGATTCGCACCATGGAAGTCGCTGATCACACCGGACAAGTCGCGCACCTTGCCTTCTTCATCGATCAGGCCCGGCTTCTCTTTTCCGGGGCGGCCGTAACGCACCAATTTCATGTCATCTCCTACGCGCGCATATCGCTGCTGCTATGTTCAAAGTGCAGATTCTACAGCGTTCCGCGCACAAGCCTCCTTTGCCGCAAAACGAAGCAGCACAGGCCGGGCAGCTGCGCGGCGATCAGCACCCCGAATGCGGCCTGGTAGGCGGCGGCCGGAAAGCGGTTCGCAGCATCCGGCTGCCACATGCTCAGCACCACGCCGAAGCCCGCCTGCACGGCGAAAGCGCCCAGGAAAATCAGCAGGTTGAGGAAGGTGGAGGCACGGCCTGTGAGATTGCGCGGCATGGATTGCGCGACGATGGCATATTCGATGCCGGTAATCGTTCCGACCAACGTGAACATCACGGACAGCAGCGGGAAGGTGGGGGACCAGCTGAACAGGAAGCCGCTCTGCACCACGATGAACAAGGCCACGCCGACCGAAGCAAGCGTCAGCGGCGGCAAGCCATGCCGCGCCGTCCATTCGGTGAGCATGCCTACCGCGATCGCACCGAAAATCACGGCCGCCATGCTGAGGTACAGAAGCCAGGCCACCGCCTGCTCATCGAGCTTCGCCACATCATGCAGCCAGCGGCCGATCCACAGGCCCTGCACGCCGAAGAACACCATATGCGGCACCAGCACCAGCGCGGCCGCCTCGCGGAAGGCAGCATGGTTCGCGATCTCCGCCAGCATGCGGCGGTGGAATGGCCTGGGCTGGGTGGGCGGCGGCGTTGGCGTCAGCAGCAGGATGGCGGCCGCAGTCAGCACACAGGCAGCCGCCAGCCAGATGAATACCCAGCGCCAGTCCATATGGCGCAGCGCCAGCTGCACCGGCAAGGTGGATGATGCGGCGCCCAGCCCTCCGGCCGCGATCATATAGCCCTGCACTGAAGGCAGGCGCGCGGGCGAGATCCAGGTCGATACCGCTTTCACGGCCGCCATGAAGCAGCCTGCGAGGCCAAGCCCCATCACCGTGCGCGCGGATACCATTTGCGCGAAGGAAGCGCTGCCCGCGAAAGCCAGGGTGCCGGTGCCGGCGACCAGCAGCATCACGCCCTGCACGCGGCGCGGGCCGAAGCGGTCCAGCGCCAGCCCTACAGGCAGCTGGGCTGCCGCGAAGGCGAAGAAATAGGCGCTGGTGAGCAGGCCAAGCTGCGCGGGCGTCAACGCCGCGGCGGCTACCAGCTGCGGCGCCAGCACGGCGTTGATGGTGCGCAGCAGGCATGACAGATAATGGCCCAGCGCGAAGGGCAGGAAGACAAGGCACAGCACAGCCAGTGGCGGCAAATCGCCGGGCACGCGCTGCCGCCCGGCCCACAGGATGCGCGTCCAGCCGCGCTGCATGATGGGGTCCTATGCAGCGTCGCTGTGCGTGGCGAAAGTGCGCGCACGCGTGATCGGAATCACGCGCCCGATGCCCTCGTCCGGCGTGGGCGCGGTTTCGAAGAAAAAGCGCTCCTTGCCGAAGGCGGGCTTGAGCTGGTCCAGCCAGTGCGCATCGGGGTCGTACTGCGCGTAGAAGGGTTTGCGCACCCAGTCCGGATTGCGCGCCTGCAGGAACTGCAGCGCAAACAGCTTCTCGCCCGCGATGCTCACCACGCCGTCGATCACCACTTTGCCGGGGAAGGCGCTCATTGAAGGACCGCGCACCGTGCGCGCCAGGCCGGACACCATCTGGTAAGCCTGCTGGAAGATCTCATGCGCGCGCGCCAGCGGCAGCTGGAAGTATTCACGCGGCCCCGTATCGCGCTCCACGAACATATAGTAGGGAATAGCCCCCAGCCGCACGCCGGTGCGCCATAGCTCGGCCCAGCTGTGCGGGTCTTCGTTGATGTGGCGGATCAGCGGCCCTTGCATGCGCAAGGTGGCGCCGGTGCCGACGATGCGCTTCACCGCCTGCTGCGCTATCTCCTGGCGCAGCTCGACGGCATGGTTGTAGTGGCCCATCAGGGCCAGGTTCTTCCCCGCTGCCACCACCTTCTCGAACAGCAACAGCAGGTCGTCCGCATCGCGGTCGCTGACGAAACGCTGCGGCCAATAAGATACCGACTTGGTGCCGATGCGGATGTTCTGGATATGGGCCAGTTCCGGCGCCAGCAGCGGTTCGATAAATCCCGCCAGCGAGCGCGTATTCATGATCAGCGGATCGCCGCCGGTAATCAGCACGTCCGTCACTTCCGGATGCAGCTTGAGGTAGGCCACCAGTTCCGCCGTTTCGCTGGCGTCGAACTTCAGGTCATCCATGCCCACGAACTGCGGCCAGCGGAAGCAGAAAGTGCAGTAGGCGTGGCAGGTCTGGCCCGCGCTGGGGAAGAACAGTACGGTCTCCTTGTACTTGTGCTGCAGGCCGCGCAGCGGAATGCCGTTCATGCTCGGCACATTGTGCGTCATCTGCCCGGCGGGATGGGGATTCATACGGCGCCGGATCTCGTTGGCGCAGGCCTGGATGGCAGGCTCGTTTTGGGACAGCACCAGGTCGCGCAGGCGCGTGTATTCGTCCGGGCGCAGCATGTCGCGGTGCGGGAAGACCAGGCGGTAGATCGGGTCGTCCGGAATGCGGTTCCAGTCGATCAGATGTTCCAGCACGTATTCGTTGGTGCGGAAGGGCAGCACGCGCGACACCACCTGCACCGCTTCCTGCAGGTCCTCGCTCAGCCATTGCCACTGGCGGGCCTGGCGGATGCTCTGTCGTGTATAGGGCTTGAACTTGGCTGGCGCGGCAATCATGGTTGGTCTCCTGTCGGTTGGGCTGCAAGAATTCCATGCTAGCCAGCGGCGATCCGCGTCCGTTGCCCGAACTCAATATCCATCCGGAAAGAAAACCCTTCCCTTGCGTCAACGCAATTGCCTGCAAGCAGCAGCGTCATACATTAGCCGTGGGTTTTTCCCTCATTCAATAAAGGACGCGATCATGAAACGACTGATGACGGCAGCACTACTGGGTGTGGCGGTGGCGGGCGCATGGGCATCGACGGAGCCGAGCGAGAAGGACGCGATTGCGATGGCGGAACGGGGCGCCAGTTTCATCAAACAGCATGGCAAGGACGAGATGATGAAGCGCATCACGGCCAAGGATCCCGACTTCGTCCAGGGCTCGCTGTATGTGGACATGCGCGACATCAGCACCGGCATCGTGCTGGCCCATCCCTACAACCCCACCATCGTGGGCAAGGACCTGACCGACGTGCCGGATGCCAGCGGCAAGAAGTACCGCCGCGAGATCATCGAACTGGCGGCGAAGAAGGGCAAGGGCTGGGTGGACTATATGTACAAGAACCCCCAGAGCGGCAAGATCGAACCCAAGACCACCTACATCCTGCGCGTCGGCGATGTGGTGCTGGAAGCCGGCATCTACAAGAAATAAGCCCTGGAGCCCGCCATGCTGAAACAATTACGGATTGGTCCCAAACTGCTGCTGGCGCCCGCCGTGGTGCTGGTCCTGCTGCTGTCCATTGCGGCCAGCGGCTGGTACGGCATGGTGCGGCAGAACGCCTCGATGGAAAACCTGGTGCAGGTGCGCGCGGCGCGCCTGAAGGCCGCGGCCGACATGGCGGGCCAGGCGCGTTTTGCGCACGCCAATATCTACCAGCTGCTGGCTTGGGTAAACGGCAGCTTCGCCCAGAACCGGCTCGATGCGCTGACCCAGCAGATCCGCACGCGGCACCACCAGCTGGCGCAGGAACTGGCTGCCTTGGCCAAGGTGGCCGAACCGCAGGAGGAAGCGCTGCTTGCGGCGTCGTCGAAGGCGCTGGCGGCCTACCGCAAGGGCGTGCAGGAGACCATCGAGCTGGCGCAGGTGGACCAGTCCATTGCGACCAATGCCATGGGCAAGGCGGAGCGGCAGTTCGTCACGCTGAACGAACAGCTGTCGCAGCTGACCGCGCTGGAGCAGCGTCTCAGCGCGGAAGCGCATGCGGCGGCCAAGGCGGAATTCCGCACGCTGGGCGGCATGATGGCGGGCCTGTGCCTGCTGTCGATTGCGCTGTCCCTGCTGGTGTCGATGCGCGTGCGGGCGGCACTGCTGCGCGATATTGCGTCGATTGCCGATGTGGTGCGCAGCCTGGCGGCGGGACGCCTCACGCGCGGCGCGTCCAATGAAGGCAAGGACGAAATCGCCGAAACGGCGCGCGTGCTCGATTCCAGCATCGCGCAGCTGAACCGCACGCTGACGACGATACGCGGCGCGGTGCAGTCCATCGATACGGCATCGCACGAAATCGCCTGCGGCAATCACGATCTCTCCACGCGCACCGAGAGACAGGCCGGTTCGCTGGAAGAAACCGCCAGCGCCATCGACAGCCTGACGGCGGCCGTGCGGCAGAACGCGGAGCATGCGCACGAGGCCTGCCGCCTCGCCGCAACGGCCAGCAGCATGGCGCAGAAAGGCGGCGATGCCGTGGCTGACGCAGTGCGCACCATGGACTCGATACGCGCCAGCTCGCGCAAGATCGTGGAGATTATCGGCGTCATCGACAGCATCTCCTTCCAGACCAATATCCTCGCGCTGAATGCAGCGGTGGAAGCGGCGCGGGCCGGCGAGCAGGGACGCGGCTTTGCGGTGGTGGCGTCCGAAGTGCGCACGCTGGCGCAGCGCTCGGCGGCGGCGGCGAAGGAGATCAAGCAGCTGATTGCCGAATCCGTTGCCACCATCGACAGCGGCGCCGCTTCGGTCGGGCTGGCGGGGCACAGCATGGGTGACATCGTGGCCTCGGTGGAGCAGGTCAACACCATCATCGACCGCATCAGCGCGGCGAGTGCCGAGCAGGCGCAGGGCATTGCGGAAGTGAACCAGGCGGTGGGACAGATCGATGACGTGACCCAGCAAAATGCAGCGCTGGTGGAGCAGGCGGCAGCGGCGGCCGAAAGCCTGCAGGAACAGACCGTCAACCTGAGCCGTGCCGTGGCCCTGTTTGAACTGGACGAGCGTCCAGCGGCGGCAGCGCCGCCGCCCGCCCTGGTCCCGCCACGCAAACCGCCGGCCGAGCGGCGCGCCCCCAACAGCCCCATGCGCCGCGCCCACGCCGCGTAACATGAAATTGGGGACAGACCCGGATTATACGAATCATATAATCCGGGTCTGTCCCCAATTTCTAGCGGAAGGGTTTGCTGAGGTGGGGGGAGCCGGCGAGGCCGAAGCGCCAGGGGACGTCCATCGCTTTCGAGATGCCGATGCGGGGGCCTTGCACGATCGTTACCCGCCCCTTGCGCGGCTGCAGCTCGAAGGGCGGCAGCGACAGCGGCATGCCGTTGTTGGCGCGCGTAACGCCCAGCGCCTGGCACAATCGGCCCGGGCCGGAGCACAGCAGCTGCTCCTGCTCCAGCCCGCGCCGCTCGCGCATCAGGTCCAGCCCCAGCACCGGCTCGATGGCGCGGATCAGCACCCCGGCCCCATGGCCGTCTTCCCGGCATACGAAGTTCAGGCACCAGTGGATGCCGTAGGAGCGGTAGACGTAGGCATGGGCCGGCGGCCCGAACATCGCGATATTGCGTTCGGTCGGTCCGGAGAAGCTGTGGGAGGCCGGGTCTTCCCGGTCGTAGGCTTCGGTTTCCACGATACGCCCGCCGACGCCGTCCACCAGCACCGTGACCCCGATCAGGCGGCGGGCGACCTCGTGGGACGGCTGACTGAAGTCGATTCCGGCAAGTATTGTCATGCCGTCTATTCTAGCTTGTCCCGGAAAACGTCCCCAACACTGACAAAACGCTATCAATCCGGCCAAATAGCGACAAAAAGTGAAGAAAAAGCAGCCACGAAATGCAATTGCTCTACCGAAACAGGCGATAATACTGACTGCGCATTCAGCAAATTGCTTTTTATAAAGATGACTTCTGCAGCAGCCCACGCCCCGGTAATGGATACCTCCGTCGAAGACGCCCTGCTGCGTTCCATTCGCATTCCGCCGCGTCCCAGCCTGCTGGTGGACCTGCAGCAGGAACTGGCCGAAGCGGACCCTTCGCCGCGCCGCATTGCCCGCATCATCGGCAATGACGTCGGCATGTCCGGCGCCCTGCTGAAGCTGGCCAACTCGCCCTTCTTCGGCGCGGCGCGCAAGGCCAAGTCGGTGGAACAGGCCATCAATTTCCTCGGCATTAACCATTGCGCGGCCCTGCTCACCGGCCTGCTGGCCCGCCAGGCCATCGATGGCAAGGACGGCTCCCTGAACCAGTTCTGGGAAACTTCGGCGCGCCGCGCCCAGGCCCTGGTCTTCATCTCGCGCAAGCTGCGCATCGCGCCGCCGGACATCGCCCACACCTTCGGCCTGTTCTGCGATATCGGCGTGCCCCTGCTGATGGACCGTTTCCCCGATTACCGCGACACCTTCGACCGCGCCATGAAAGCAGCCGAGCGCAAGTTCACCGACATCGAAGACGCACGCCACAACACCAACCATGCAGCAATCGGTTGCCTGCTGGCCCGCAACTGGGGCCTGTCGCCGGATGTGTCCTGGGCCATCCTGCACCATCACGACTATGAAGTGCTGGGCGACGAAAACACCGACGACGCCATTCGCTCGCTGGTAGCGGCATCGGTGCTGGCCGAACGCGGCATTCAGCGCTACCATGGCAACCGCGATTCGCTGGAGTGGGAAAAGGGCGGCGCCGTCGCCTGCCAGCACCTGGGCGTGGAAGAAGACGAAGCCGACGACCTGCTCGAAGAATTGCACGAAACTTTCCACACCGAACACTGAGCCCGCACACCGGGCAAGCCACACATGCCCAAGAATAAGCGCCCCGCCCCCCGCAAGTCCGCCACCCCGCCGGAAGAAAAAGAAGAATTCCTGAGCCAGGCCCTGTGCAGCCTGGCGCTGGAGCTGGCCGAGCAGGAGGACGGCGAGGAACAGGGCGCGGCCCTGCAGGACAAGGAGCTGGAGTTCCAGCGCCAGATCCGCCGCTACCTGAACCAGAACAAGGACGATATCCTGTACGGCGCCATCGAGCAGGCGCGCTACGAGGACGTTGGCGCATACCAGCTGCTGCGCAGCGCCATCGAGGAGGCGGCCTGCACCCAGCAGCTGCGCCGCGACAACGCGCCGCTGATGGAAATCGACGCCTTCGCCGTGCCCGTGTTCGTGCACAGCCAGGGTGGCCTGGTGCAGGCGGAAACCTTCCAGGACGAGGCAGCGTACGAGGCGCTGCTGGCCAGCTTCCGCGACTGCGGCCTGGAGAGTCCCCATGCAAAGCTGGTGCTGGTGCAGCATGCCTACGACGCGGCCGAAGCCGAGCGCATCAGCTATGGCCAGATGAACGCCATGGCGCGCGAAGCAGCCGCCTCCCTGACCGAAAAGAAAATGAGCGAAGCGCCTGCGCTGCAACGCAGCATCGCGGGCTGGACCGCATCGGTTTTCGGCGCCGGCGATGAGGCCGTGGAGCTGCGCTTCCTGATCGGCTTCTCGCTGAAGCGGGCCGACGACAAGTTCTACCAGGTGCCGCAGGATGAGGCCGCCGCCGATGCCTGGTTTGCCGCCCGCATGGAACGCTACCGTGAGTGGACCATCAAGGCCGCCCCGCTGGTGCAGCGCTGCCTGGCCAAGGCGGGCCGTACGCTGGAGCTGAACTTCCTCTACCAGGACCATTTCTTCAGCGCCCGCCAGCAGGGTCTCGCCGAGCGCGCCATGCTGGCGACAATGGCCGAACTGGGCGCGGCGGCGCATGCCCATGGCGGTCCCGTCAGGGCCACCATTACTCCCGCCGACAGCGGCGGCGAGATGCTGCTGCGCGTGCAACTGTTCGGCGGCGATGCGCTACTGGCCACCAGCGATCAGGCTTTCGACCTGGGCGACGACCTGCAGGTGGCAGTGGACGACCTGCGCGACGCCCTCGGTACCCTGGGCATCACCGATATCGAAGTAAAGGAGCCGGCCGCAACGTAAGTTTTGCTTTGACAAGCAAATTTCTCAAGAGGATACTGACTTCATAAAACGGAGGCACATCATGAGACACTTGCGTTCGCTTCTTTTCCTCTTGTTCCCGCTGCTGCTACCGGCCTGCGCCACCAGGCTGCCCCCGCCCCCGCCCCAGCTGTTTGCGGACCACCTGTTCCAACCGCCCACCGACCAGATTTCCCCGAAAGAGATCTTTGCCGTCACGCCGCAGATGGCGAAATACGTCGAGGAGGTAAGCCACGGCAAGCGCAGCAAGGAAATCCGCAAGGCCCTGTTCGATGCCCTGTACAGCCGCGACCATCTGCAGCTCGAATACGATTCCTCTCAGACGCGCACGGCAGCCCAGGCCTTCGAGGCCCGGCGCGGCAACTGCCTGTCGCTGGTCATCATGACGGCGGCGCTGGCTGAAGAACTCAATATACCCGTGGTGCTGCAGTCGGTCAGCACGGAGGAAAGCTGGACGCGAAGCGGCAACCTCTATTTCAACAGCGGGCACGTTAACCTGAAGCTGGGCACCCCCAGGAGCAATTTCCTGCTGTGGGAGGACATACCTTTCGCGCTGATCGACTTCATGCCGCCAGTGGACGGTGCGCGTGTCCGCGCAGAGCCGATCGACCGCAGCACCGTCATCGCAATGTTCATGAATAACCGTGCGGCCGAAGCGCTGGTGCGCGGCCAGATCGACAATGCCTACTGGTGGGCGCGCAGCGCCATCGCGCAGGCTCCCGCCCTGCTGCATGCCTATAACACCCTGGCCATCGTCTATCAGCGCCATGGCGACCTGGCGCAGGCCGAAACCGCGCTGCGCTACGCCCTGCAGGCCGAACCCAAGAACACAATGGTCATGTCGAACCTGGCGCAGGTCCTGAATGCGAACGGGCAGTACGCCGAAGCGGCCGTGCTGCGCACGCGCCTCGCCGAGCTGCAGCCGCAGCCGCCGTTCTACTTCTTCAACCAGGGCCAGCTGGCCATGCAGGAAGGCGACTACGCGCGCGCCCGCAAGCTGTTCGAACGCGAACTGGCACGCGACAACACTTACCACGAGTTCCATTTCTGGCTGGCCGCCGCCGCTTTCCAGCTCGGCGACATCAAGACGGCGAACGCGGAGATGAAGCTGGCCCTCAGCAGCAGCACCACGCCGGGCGACCACGACCTGTATGCCGCCAAGCTGGACCGGTTGCGCGCCTACCAGACAAAATTGCGCCAGTGACATTTTTTTCCCTCAAACTGGATTACACTGGCGGGCCCATGTATTCACTGTTTGAAGGAAATCATGCCCCGCCAGCTCACTGCCCTAGCCCTGTCCCTTTCCCTGGCCTTCGGCGCTGCCCATGCGGCAGCGCTGGAGAACGCCGCCGCCGATGATGCGCCGGCCGCCGCCAAGCGTTCCCTGCGCGAGACCTATACCAAGTACGAGTTCCGCATTCCCATGCGCGACGGTGTGCGCCTGTTCACCACAGTCTACGTGCCCAAGGACGGTTCGAAGACCTATCCCTTCCTGATCCAGCGCACGCCGTACAGCGCAGGCGTGCAGGCGGACGGCGAACTGCATTACGGCGTGGACTATGTGCCGAACGCGATCGGCCCCTCGAAGGAGTTCGAGGACGCAGGCTATATCTTCGTGAAGCAGGACGTGCGCGGCCGCTATATGTCCGAAGGCAAGTGGGTGGAAATGACGCCGCACGTCAATGTGTCCGCTGCCAAGGGCGAAGGCAATGAAAGCCGCGATATGTACGACACCATGGAATGGCTGCTGAAGAATGTGCCGAACAATAACGGCAAGGCCGGCATCTACGGCATCAGCTATCCAGGCTTCTATACCTCGGCCAGCATCATCGATTCCCACCCGTCGATCAAGGCGGCCTCGCCGCAGGCGCCGATCGCGGACCTGTTCAAGGGCGACGATTCCTATCACGGCGGCGCCTTCATGCTGGCGGCGAACTTCGACTTCTATTCGGCCTTCACCGAGGCGCCGAATCCCACGCCGCTGCCAAAGACCTGGTCGCGCTTCGACTACGATATGGCGGATGGCTATGACTTCTTCCTCGGCAAACTGACGCTGTCGAATATCCTCGGCACGCTGACCGACAAGCAGCGCGCGCTGCTGCAGCCGACCATCGAACACGATACTTATGACGAGTTCTGGAAAACCCGCAATATCACACCGCACCTGAAGAACGTGAAGGCCGCCGTGCTGACCGTGGGCGGCTGGTTCGATGCGGAAGATCCGCAAGGCCCCTTCAGCACCTACCACGCCATCGAGCGCCAGAACCCGGGCATCGTCAACAGCCTGGTGATGGGGCCATGGGTGCATGGCGGCTGGGCGCGCGCCGAGGGCAAGAGCCTGGGCCGCGTGCAGTTCGACAGCAAGACCAGCGAATACTTCCGTTCGCAGATCCAGTTCCCCTTCTTCGAGCAGCACCTGAAAGGCGTGAAGCCTGCCAAGCCGATTGCGGAAGTGACGGCCTTCGAGACCGGCAGCAATGTGTGGCGCCAGTACACGGCATGGCCGCCGGCGCCGGCCAAGGCGCGCACCCTGTACTTCGGGGCGGACGGAAAACTGAGCTGGCAGCAGCCGGCTGCAGGCGGTGCTGCCTTCGACGAGTATGTGGCCGATCCGCGCAAACCGGTGCCGTATATCGGCTATCCGGCGACCGGCGTGCCGCAGGAATACATGGTGTCCGACCAGCGCTTTGCCGCCAGCCGTCCGGACGTGCTGGTATACCAGAGTGATGTGCTGGAAGAGGATGTGACGATTGCGGGCCCGGTCACGCCCAAGCTCTTCGTCTCTACCACCGGCACCGATGCCGACTGGGTGGTGAAGCTGATCGACGTCTATCCGCAGGAATATCCGCAAGGCGATGAGCGCAAGCCGGCGAAGGATGTGCAGGCGCCGCAGCCCACCATGGCGGGCTACCAGATGCTGGTGCGCGGTAATCCCCTGCGCGGCAAGTTCCGCAACAGCTTCGAGAAGCCGGAGCCTTTCACGCCGGGCAAGGTGGAAGCCATCAGCTACCACCTGGGTGACGTTAACCATACCTTCCGCCGCGGCCACCGCATCATGGTGCAGGTGCAAAGCTCCTGGTTCCCGCTGGTGGACCTGAATCCGCAGACCTTCGTCAGCATTCCGAAGGCGAAGCCTGAAGACTTCAAGAAGGCCACGCAGCGCGTGTATCACGCACCGGAGATGGCCTCCGGCCTGCAACTTCTGGTACTCCCCCAGCAGTAATCTGCGAAAAAGCAACAAGGCGCGCCCATCGGGCGCTGCCTTGCCGCGTTTGTCGTTAGACTGAGCAACATGAACAACTCGAAAAAAATGGCGATTGTGGCGGGCGTGGCCGGCTTCCTGTGGGCCAGCGTGGTTTCCGCCATGGCAGCCGGGCAGCGCAAGCTGCTGTTCAACCCTACCCTGATCCGTGAAGTGCAGAGTCCCCGCAGCAGCGGCCACCGCACGCGCGCCATCGTGCTGCGCGCGCATGACGGCACGCGGCTGGCCGGCTGGCTGATGACGCCGAAGGAACCCGGCCCGCATCCGGCCGTGTTGTATTTCGGCGGGCGTTCGGAAGAAGTGTCGTGGGTGGTGCGCGATGCGGGCACCCTGTTCCCCGGCATGACCGTGCTGGCCATGAACTACCGCGGCTATGGCGATTCGCGCGGCATTCCCGGCGAAGAGCATATGGTGGAAGATGGCTGCATGCTGTACGACTGGCTGGCCAGCCGCCGCAATGTGGACGCAAAGCGCATTGCCGTGGTGGGCCGCAGCCTGGGTTCAGGCGTGGCGGTGCAGGTGGCGAAGGAACGCCCTGCCAGCGCGATGGTGCTGATTACGCCCTATGATTCGATTCTCGCGATTGCGCAGCGCCGCTTCCGCGGCGTGCCGGTGAGCTTCGTCCTGAAGCACCGCTTCGAATCGGTGAAGTATGCCTCGCTGCTGAAGGCGCCGACCTATATCCTGCGCGCGGCCAGCGATGACATTGTGCCGCATTCGCACACGGACCAGCTGGTATCCCAGCTGACCAGCGTGCGCCTGGACGAAACCATCCCCGATTCCGACCATATGGACATTCCCTATCTGCCGGAAACCCAGCAGCGCGTCGCACGCTTCCTGACGGCGCAATTCGCACCGGCAGCGCTGGAAGAAATGGCTCCCAGCGCCGCCTGACAGGCTCTATGCCTTGAACTGCTCGCGAATCGGCAGTTCGCGGATACGCTTGCCGGTGGCCGCGAAGATAGCGTTGCACAGGGCCGGCGCGATGGGCGGCGTGCCCGGTTCGCCCACACCGCCCAGCGGCACGTCCAGCCCATGCTCCACGATGTGAACGTTGATGGCGCGCGGCGCCTGGTTCGAACGCAGCACTTCATACTCGTGGAAGTTGCCCTGCTGGGCCGCGCCGTCCTTGAAGGTGATCTCGCCGCTCATGGCCAGGCTCAGGCCCATGACGGCAGCGCCTTCCATCTGCGAACGCACACGGTCCGGATGGATCGCGGGGCCGCAGTCCACCGCCATATCCACCTTCACCACACTGAGCTCGCCGCTGTCGCTGATCTTCACTTCCACCACGGCCGCCACATAGGTCACGAAGCTGTAGGCCACCGCCAGGCCCAGGCCCTGCCCTTTCGGCAACTGGCGTCCCCAGCCCGCCTTTTCGGTGGCCAGTTCCACCACCTTGCGCAGGCGGCCCGTATCCAGCGGATAGCGTTCCGGCGACTCGCCATAGTTCCAGCCATCGGACATGGTCTTGGGATCGACCTTGCGTGCAGGCCCGATCAGTTCCAGCAGGTAGTCGCGATGGTCGCGGCCCGCCGCCGCAGCCATTTCGGCCACGAAGGACTGCACCGCAAAGGCATGCGGAATATTCGACACGGAGCGGAACCAGCCCACCCGTGTATGCGCTTCCACCTCAGGCGATTCAACGCGGAAGTTCGGAATCGCAAACGGAATATTCGTGGCCGACATGCCCAGCTCGAAGTCTGCACCGCCCTTCGCGCCTTCCGCGAACAGCGCGATGATGGTCGGCGCAGCGGAACGGTGCAGCCATGCGCTTGGCTTGCCGTTGGCGTCCAGCGCGGCTTCCATGCGCTCCACTGACACGGTATGGAAGTAGTCGTGACGGAGGTCGTCCTCGCGGGTCCAGGTCACCTTCACCGGCTTGCCGTTCATCGCCTTCGACAGCAGCGCGGCCTCGGCGGCGAAGTCCGGCTTGGACTTGCGGCCAAAGCCACCGCCCAGCAGGGTCACATTGACGGTCACGTCTTCCTGCTTCACACCGAGATGCGCTGCCACGGTTTCCACCGTTGCCTGCGGCGCCTGCACCGGCGCCCACACCTCAACCTTGCCCTTTTCGATACGTGCGGCAGCAGCCGGTGCTTCCATGGTGGCGTGTGCGATATGCGGCAGATAGTATTCGGCCTCGATGCGGCGCTGCGATTCGCCCAGCACCTTCATCGCATCGCCGTCATTGCGCACTACCTTGCCGGGCTTGCGCGCCGCTTCCTGCAAGGTCTTCTTGTACGCTGCCGACTCGTAGCTGGCGTGCTTGCCGTTGTCCCATTCGATCTTCAGCGCCTCGCGGCCCTTGATGGCAGCCCAGGTATTACGCGCGATGACGGCCACTCCGCCCAGCGGATTGAACATGGCAGGTGCAGGGCTGGTCTTGATCTCCACCACCTTCACCACGCCCGGCACCTTCATCGCGGCGCTGGCGTCAAAGCTCTTCACCTTACCGCCCATGACGGGAGGACGCGCCACCACGGCATACGTCATGCCCGGCAGGCGCGTATCGATGCCGTACTGCGTATTCCCCGTGACGATCTTCTTCGCGTCGATGCCGCGCACGCCTTCCTTGCGGATGTAGCGGAATTCCGCCGGCGTCTTGTAGCGCAGCTCTTTCTCCTGCGGTACCTGCAGCTTCGATGCCGCTACCGCCACCGCGCCGTAACCCAGCTTGCGGCCGCTCTTCGCGTGCACAATCTCGTGGTTCGCCGCGCGCACTTCATCCACCGGCACATTCCACTGCTGCGCGGCCGCCAGCTCCAGCATGCGGCGGGCGCAGGCGCCCACATGGCGCATCGGCTGGAAGGAATGGCGCATGCTGCGCGAGCCGTCCGTGTTCTGGTTGCCCACGCGCTTCTCGGCGGCCGGCGCCTGCACCACGCGCACCTTGCTCCAGTCGGCGTCCAGCTCATCGGCCACCACCATCGGCAGGCTGGTACGGATGCCCTGGCCCATTTCGGAACGGTGGCAGACGATGCTGACGATGCCGTCTGCGCCAATCGACACGAAGGCCAGCGGATCATCCACCAGGCCACCCGGCATGCCGTCGCCGCCGAACTTCTTCGCTTCCTCGGCGCGCACCAGGCCATTGGCGCCCACGGTCAGCGCCAGCCCGGTCAGCGCGGCGGCGCTTTTCAGCCAGCTGCGGCGGCTGATGGTATTCAGTTCGGTCATCGCATTCATTTGCCGCCTCCGATCTTTTCCGAAGCCTGCTTCACGGCCGCACGGATGCGGGTATAGGTGCCGCAGCGGCAGATATTCCCGGACATGGCGCCATCGATCTCTTCGTCCGTGGGATTCGGTTTGCTCTTGAGGAAGGCAGTGGCCGTCATGATCTGCCCCGCCTGGCAGTAGCCGCATTGCGGCACGCCCAGCGCCATCCAGGCTTCCTGCACCACTTTGCCGACCTTGTCCTTCTCCATGGCTTCGATGGTGGTGATGCGCTTGCCGGCCACGCTGGAGATCGGCGTAATGCAGGCGCGGATCGCCTCACCGTCCAGGTGCACCGTGCAGGCGCCGCACAGCGCCATGCCGCAGCCGAATTTGGTGCCGGTCATGCCCAGCTCATCGCGCAGGGCCCAGAGCAGCGGAGTGTCGCCCGGAAGGTCGATGCGGGTCTGTTTGCCATTGATAGTGAGTGTGGTCGCCATGTTTTCTCCCTGTTATGAACGGTCGAGCATCTTTGAGTATTGCAAGCCGCGCACGCGGAATAAATGAAAATGTTACGATTTGACAATTCCAAAAAACGGAACACTGATCCATGCTGAACCGACTTGAAATGCTGCGCCTCGTGTGTGCGGCGGCCGACGCGAGCAGCTTCAAGGAAGCCGCTGCCAGGCTGGGCACCTCGCCGCAAGCCATTACGCGTGCCGTCAAGGACCTGGAGGACGAGTTGGGCGAGCTGCTGTTCCACCGGAATACGCGCGGCGTGCAGATCACCGAATTCGGTACGCGCTTCACCGCGCAAGCCCGCGAAATGGTGGGCCAGGTGGACCGGCTGTTCGAGCCGGTGCACGCGGCCGAAGGCGCGGAACTGACCGGCACCGTGCGCATTACGGCGCCGCGCAGTGTGGCGCGCTCCTATCTCACCCAACCCTTGCTGCAGCTGGCGCGTGCGCATCCGGGCATCAAGCTCGAACTCAACCTCACGGAAGTGCTGGCCGATGTGGTGGACGAGAAGATCGATATCGGCGTGCGCGTGGGGCAGATGCGCGACAGCCGCCTTGTGGTGCGGCCGGCCGGAAAGGTGACGCTGGGCGTGGTCGGTACACCTGAACTGGTGGCGCGCATGCGGCCTTCCACGCTGCGCGACCTGTACCAGATGCCCGTGACCGCATTGAACGACCCGAACACCGGGCGCGCCTGGCCCTGGTACTTTGCGGGCAACCAGCAGTTCGTGCCCTCGGCGCCTGCTTTTATCGCCGACGACCCCGATACCGAACGCGATGCCGTGCTGGCAGGCCTGGGCTACGGCCAGCTGGGCCACTTCCTTTACGCCGACTACCTCGCCAGCGGGCAGCTGGTCACGGTGTTGGACGAGTATGCACCGGCGCCATGGGATATTTATGTGTACCGCCCGCAACGCGGCCCGGTCTCAGCGCGCGTGCGGCTGGTGTTCGACCATCTGGTCGCCACCATCCATGCATCCGGCGTTTTCGGGGACACAGCCGCGCGCTAGGCCGGCAGGCTCGCATTGACATCGCCGTAAGCAGCGGCATGGGCGAGCAGCGGCTCGGAACGGCCATCTTCGAGGAAGCCGCGCGCCAGCGCCGCAGTATGTGTCCACAGCGTTTGCGGCAGCCAGGAGCCCGCGCTCAGACGACGCACGCCGAGCTTTGCCAGCTCCCGCACCGGTGGCAGCCCTGGCCAAGCCACCACATTCAGCAGCAGCGGCGTGCCGGCGGCGATAGCACCGATCTCCGCAGCATCCGCCTCACCCAGGGCAAACAGGCCGTCAGCACCGGCGCTTTCATAATCGGCGGCGCGGCGCAGCACCTCCCGCACAGATTCGCCCGGCGGCGCCAGCTTGCGCGCATATACGTCGGTGCGCACATTGATGTACAGCGGCGCGCCGCCGTTCTCCGCCGCCCTGCGCGCCGCTTCGATCTTGTGGCATAACAGAAGCGGATCGCCGCTGCCATCCTGCAGGTTGATACCCACCGCACCAGCCTCGATGAAGCGCGCCACGTGCTCACCCACGGTGACGGCATCATCCGAATAGCCGCCTTCGATATCCACGCTGAGCGGCAAGCCGGTCACGCGGCGAATGCGGCGCACGGCCGCAAGATGCTCGTCCAGCGGCAGCACATCGCCATCGCGGTAGCCCAGGGACCAGGCCACACCGGCGCTGGTGGTGGCGATGGCCTGCGCGCCAAGGCTGGCGATCAGGCGCGCGCTGCCGGCGTCCCAGGCGTTTGGCAGGATGAGGGGATAGGCTTGCTGATGCAGCGCATGAAAGGTGCTGGCCATGGACTCTCCGGATAAAAAATCCATTCTAATCATCGCCATTTACGATGATAATAGCCAGAATCAGCACACATTCTTTTGCATAAGGAAGCAATGGAAGCACCGCCCCTGCACTTGGTCCGCGCCTTTGTCGCCGTTGCCGAGCGCCGCAGTTTTGCGCGCGCGGCCGAAGACCTTGGCTTGACGGCATCCTCCATCAGCCGCCTGGTCAAGACCCTGGAGCAGCATCTCGGCGTTACGCTCATCCATCGCACCACGCGCGCCATGTCGCTGACCGACACCGGCCAGCGCTACTTCGCCGAATGCAGCGCCGCGCTGGACCAGTTGCGCGGCGCATGGGAAAGGCTGCGCGACGAACAGGAACTCCCGCGCGGCATCCTCAAGCTCAGCATCCCGCTCGCCTTCGGCCGCACGCATGTGGTGCCGCACCTGTCGGCCTTCATGCACGAGTATCCCGGCGTGCAGCTCGACCTCGTGATGAGCGACCGCTATGTGGACATTGTGGGTGAAGGGGTCACGCTGGCCATCCGCATCGGCCAGATGGACGACTCCAGCCTGATCGCCCGCAAGCTGCTGCGCAACCGCCGCATCCTGGTCGCCGCACCGGCCTATCTGCAGCGCCATGGCACGCCTTCCACAGTAGAAGAGCTGCATGGGCACCGCTGCCTGGTCTCCACCGCCAGCCATGACGGCGAAAGCTGGCGCCTGTTCGGCCCCGAAGGCGAGCGCAGCTTCCGCTCCCAGCGCCACCTGCGCGCCGACAACGGCGACGCCGTGCACCGCTTCTGCCTGGACGGCCACGGCATCGCCTTCCACTCCGCAGTCACCATGGCCGAATCGATCCGCGGCGGGGAGCTGGTGCAGCTGCTGCCAGCCTGGACCGGCCGCGAAACCGGCGTATACGCCGTCCGCCCCGCCCATCCCCTCGGCCCCGCCGCCCGCGCCTTCCTCGACTTCCTGACCACCAGCTGGGCCGCCTCCCCTGCCCTCGCCTCGCATCTCGTCTGATATTTTTTCTTGACATGCAGGCACCTCTGCACGAATATAGGATTAACTAATTAATTAATCCTTGCAATGAACCTTGACACAACCTTTGAAGCGCTGGCATCGCTACCGCGTCGCAAGATCATGGCCTTGCTGTCCGGCGCAGAGCACACAACCTCGGAACTCGCGGAAAAGCTGGAGATCAGTGCACCGGCGACATCCCGGCATTTGTCAGTCCTGGAGAATGCTGGCCTCGTCAGTAGCGAGCGCAGGGGACAGTTCGTGTATTACCACCTGAACTCCAAAAACCTCGTGACACGGCTCTCAGGCTTTATGTTCGAGTTGTGTCCGACAGCCGGCCCGCTGAAGCGCCAAGCCAAAACAAAAGCGAAGAAAATCTGAACATAAGGAGGCCGCACAATGAACGTCACGAAACGTGGGAATGTGGTGGACGGAAGAGTAGTGTGGTCGCCCTTAGTTTCCCTCTGGTGGACGAGCATGTTCGTAGCGGCCGTCCTGGGTGGCATTGCTACGTTCGCGTGGAGTTCGCTCCTTGTATTTCTGATTTCAACAGCCACCGTGCTTCTGCTGGGACATTCACTCGGCAGCCATCGCAAGCTGATACACAACAGCTTCCAGACTCCGAAATGGCTTGAGTACACGCTCGTCTACCTCGGCGTACAAACCGGGCTGGCAGGGCCGTTGGGCATCATCCGCCAGCACGACCTGCGCGACTATGCCCAGCGCCAGCCAGAATGCCATCCCTACCTGCGTCACGGCAGCAGCGTGTGGCGCGATGCATGGTGGCAGCTGCACTGCCGCCTGGACCTGGATAATCCTCCCGATATCCTGATTGAGCCCGCCATCGCGCAGGACCGCTTCTACAGCTTCCTTCAGCGGACCTGGATGCTGCAGCAGTTACCACCTGCGGTGCTGCTGTACGCCATGGGTGGGTGGGCGTGGGTCATCTGGGGTGTCTGCGCCCGAATTTCCGCCGCAGTAACGGGCCACTGGCTCATCGGCTACTTCGCGCACAACCATGGCGGCATGCATCATGAAGTCAGCGGCGCCGCCGTGCAGGGCCATAACATCCATTTTGTATCCCTGCTGACGATGGGCGAAGGCTGGCACAATAACCACCACGCCTATCCCGGCTCCGCTCGCCTCGGACTCTACCCCGGAGAACTGGACCCAGGCTGGTGGGTGCTGTCTGGCCTGCAGCGCCTTGGCTTGGTCTGGGACTGCAGACTCCCCGCAGATTGTCCTCATCGCCCCGAATTGCGGCCCGTCGGCAAAAAGCCCGTCGTGGCTCCGAGTACGTCATGCTTTAGCTTACGCTAGCGCAGTACGCCGCCTCGCTCCCCATGCAAGAATTTCTCTCCATAAGCGCTACACTATATGCAGTGAGCCACCGTTTCACCGGAGACTGGAATGTCCTTAAGCAGCCGTGCCCATGGCGATGCAACCGTCGAGATGTTTCGAAATAATCCGGAGCTTGCGGTCAGCTATCTGAACGACGTTCTGGCTTCCGGCGATGAAACAGATGTTACCTATGGACTACGACTCCTGAGCGATGCATTTGGAGAGGGAGAAGTTTTAAGCCCGGATTCCTTGTATCGCGTGATTCAGCTGCATCAGCAGCAAAAGATTCGGCAGTTGCGCGGGAAGCTTTTCTGGATTGGCGACCTGGATGCCATGAGAGCTGACCAGTGATTCTCGCCGATTCGAGTGTCTGGATCGACTATTTCAGGGGCAGCGTTACGCCTCAAACCGAGGCGCTGGACGTCGCGCTCGGTCGTGAGCCAATCGTGATTGGCGACCTTATTCTTATCGAGGTACTTCAGGGGTTCAAACCTGAATGGCATTTCTACAATGCCAGGAAACTACTGACTTCTCTTAACGTAGTGGATCTTGTCGGACGCGACATCGCAATCAAGGGCGCAAAGAACTATCGAACCTTGCGATCGCGCGGAGTTACCATACGCAAAACAATCGATACACTGATTGCCACCTACTGCATCGAACACAAGCTCTCGCTGCTGTACAGCGACAAAGACTTCGATCCTTTCGTTTCGCATCTGGGGCTGCGTTCAGCTATTTAGTGTCACCTGCCCATCTGTTATATTGCCCGTACAAAAATTAACTACGGGACTACCGATGACACGCCTTCCTCTCTTCCTGGCCGCCAGCGCCCTGCTGGCCGGCTGCGCCACCACACCTGCTCCAACCACCCTGACCACCTTCACCAACAACTCCGGCAATCCGCGTGCGCCGGAGCAGATGGCGGTGAGCTTCGAGAAAGTCGACCTCGCGCTGCGCGTTGACCCTGCCACGCAAAGCATTGCGGGCGACGCGGCACTGACCTTCCGCACCACCGCTCCGCTCACCCGCATCGCCGTGGAACTGGACCGCAACCTGCCGGTCAGTTTCGCCAGCGTGGATGGCGTGACGCTGGCGCCAACGGCCATCAGCAACACCGATGGCCGGCTGTACCTGACGCTGCCTTCGCCGCTGGCTGCCGGTGTCAACACCACCGTGCGCATCCGCTACAGCGGCGTGCCGCACGTGGCCAAGCGCGCGCCATGGGACGGCGCCTTCATGTGGAGCAAAACGGCCGATGGCCAGCCCTGGATCTCCACCACCGTGGAAGGCGAAGGCTGCGATCTGTTCTGGCCCTGCATCGACCACCCGCAAGGCAAGCCGAAGCTGATCGACATGCACATCACCGTGCCTTCGCCGCTGGTGGCGGCGGGTAACGGCATCGCCATGGGCATGGATGAAAAGGACGGCTGGCGCACCTACCACTGGCGCGCGAAGAATCCCAGCACCTACGGAATCGCCCTCAATATCGGCCCTTACGAAATGCTGTCCGGCGATTTCGACAGCGCCTTCGGCAACAAGATCCCGCTGCGCATGTGGTACCTGAAAGGCCACGACAAGCAGGCGGCAGGCCTGTTCTCCGAATTCACGCCGATGCTGACCTTCTTCGAAGACCGTATTGGTCCATATCCCTTCGGCGACGAGAAGATGGGCGTGGTCGAAACCCCGCACCTGGGCATGGAACACCAGACCATCAACGCCTACGGCAACGGCTACGCCAAGGCGCCGAGCGGCTACGACTGGCTGCTGCACCATGAGCTGTCGCACGAATGGTTCGGTAACCAGATGACCAATGCCGACTGGGACGACATGTGGCTGCACGAAGGCTTCGGCAGCTATATGCAGCCGCTCTACCTTGAGTGGCTGCGCGGCGACCTGGCCTATCACGCAGCGCTGTTCGACCAGCGCAAGCGCATCATGAACAAGGTGGCTGTAGTCAGCGGCAAGTCCAAGGTGATCGAGGATGTGTACAACGATGACCGCGGCGGCCCGGCCAACGACATCTATGTCAAAGGCTCGCTCATTCTGCACACGCTGCGCAACCTGATCGGCGACGATGCCTTCTTCCGCGCCACGCGCCGCCTTGTGTACGGCACCGAGACACCGAAGCCCGGCAACTTCCAGCCGCGCTACGCCACGACCAAGGAGTTTATCTCCATCGTCAATGAGATCACGGGCCGCGACCTGAACTGGTTCTTCGATGCCTACCTCTATCACGCTGCCCTGCCGGAACTGGTGGCAACGCGCACCGGCGACAAGCTGCAACTGAGCTGGAAGCTGAAGGACGGCGGCGCCTTCCCGATGCCGCTCGAAGTGCGCGTTGGCGACCGCATCGAGCGCTTGGCCATGGCCGACGGCAAAGGTGAAGTGACCGTGCCGGCGAAGGTGCTCTACACCGTCGATCCCCACTCCCGCGTGCTGCGCCACGAACCGCAGTTCGAGGAGTGGCAGCTCGATGAAAAAGAGCGTGCCAAGAAGAAGAAAGCCAAAACTTCCTGACAGCGAGGCCGGTAACGTAGAACCATATCAACTGATGATATAGTTAGCATAAAGCGCGATCCGGCTATCGATGCATTGTTGGACCTGGACGGCTCGATTCTCGACCAGGGCGATGGATACTGGATCAAGATAGAAGCTCGGCGAGTTGATGTTTCAAAAGTGGTACCGCACGGTATCCACTACTCGTTGACGCTTCACGAGCCGTACGGCAGGCGTATTCTTGGATACGATAACGCGCATGCCGTGAAACCGTTGAAAAAGTTCAAGCATGCAGGACGGATTCTGGCGTATGACCACAAGCATCGGCATGCCTCCGACCATGGCATGCCATATGAATTCACGGACGCGCAGCAGCTACTCAACGATTTCTTCGCCGACGTAGACCGCGTGCTACAGGAGGTCAGGAAGCCATGAAAGCTATTGTGATTGGCATCATGCCGCAAGAAAAGATCCGCGAGCGGGTCCTGGCGATCGCGCGTGGACATTACAAGCCAAAATCAAGCGAACCGAAGATCTGGTTCACGTCGATGAAATCCCTGGCCGAGGTACTGAGCGACGACAACCGCACCCTGCTGCGCGTCATCATGGAAACCAAGCCGGAATCAATCGCTGCCCTCGCCGAGACCACCGGCCGCAAACCCGGCAATCTCTCCCGGACATTGAAGACAATGTCCAATTACGGCATTGTGGAACTGAGGCGCGAACGAAATTACGTACGCCCTGTCGCCAAGGCGACGGAATTCCGAATTCTCGCGGCCTGACCTTTAGCAAGTCTAAGGGCTCGCTGCCCGTAGCAACACCGACCAATGCTCCAGTTTTTCCGCCAGTGAGAGAGAAGCGTGGGCAGGCGATGTGGAGGGCAATACCAGCGTTCGATATCCTTCGGCGGCGAATTGCGGTGCGAACTTGCCGGAGGTCTGGCCGTTGAAGCCGACCGTGTGCAGTTCGGGACAGAGCTGGCGCAGGCGCGCGAAGTCGTTGGCGGCGGGTTTGCGGATGGCGGAATCGAGGCTGCCTTCGCGCTCACAGGCGCCCAGCACATCCCACAGGCCGATACCGTGCGCCAGCAGGCGAGGCAAGCGTTCGGCGTATGGCATGCCGGCCAGTTCTTCGCCGGTGAGTTCCGACAGGATGGGCCACAGCGCGTTGCGCGGGTGCGCATAGTACTGTTGCGCGGCCAGCGAGGCGGCGCCGGGGAAGCTGCCGAGGATCAGGATGCGGGTACGGGAATCGAGAACCGGCACCAGGCCGGTGAGGGAATCTGCCATTCGTGCATTGTAGCCCGATGTTCAGGTGTAGAATCAAACGGTAGCGCTTTGCCAACAATAACAAGCCGGAGTACGCCATGTCCGATAGCCGCTCGATCCATGAACTGCTGGAGCAATACAGCGACAGCCACCGCAACCCGGTGAACGAACTGATTCATATGGTCTGCGTGCCGCTGATCGTGTTTTCGCTGCTGGGCCTGCTGTGGGCGGTGCATCCGCTGGTGGCCGCGATCGCAGCGGCGGGGGCGATGGTGTATTACTTCAAGCTGTCGGTGCCCTTCGCGAAGGGCATGCTGATCATGGCGCTGATCATGCTGGGCGTACTGGCCGCGCTGCCGCCGATTACGGTGCTGCCGCTGAGTATCGCGATCTTCGTGCTGGCCTGGGTAGGCCAGTTCATCGGGCACCAGATTGAGGGCAAGAAGCCGTCCTTCTTCGACGACCTGCGCTTCCTCCTGATCGGCCCGCTGTTCGTGCTGAGCTTCCTGTACCGCCGCCTGCACTGGGCTTACTGATCAGCTCAGGCTGGCGCCCCGGATCAATACGCTGGGCGGCAGCACGTCGGCCACCGAAACGAGCAGACCCAGAACGGCGGCGATGTAGCCCATCACCGTCAAGACTTTGTTTCGCAGCGACCTTTGCATTGCCGTTTCCCTGAACGCCAAGTTGTTCTTTATCATACGCCTTCGCGCGCCGGTCTGCTCGCGGCCCGCATTTTTCGCTGCGCCGCAACAACACGGACTATCCCCTAAGCAAGAGCTGGGGGAAACGCTTATACTTGTCCGATGCCCTCTCCTCTTCTCTTTCTTACCGCCTGCCTGATCTGGGGTTCCACTTTCTGGGCTATTACTCTGCAGCTGGGGGAAGTGGCGCCGTCGGTGTCGGTGGTGTACCGCTTTGCGCTGTCGTCCGCCGTGCTGTTTGCCTGGTGCCGGCTGCGCGGCGACAAGCTGCGCCTGCCATGGAAGGCGCAGCGCTGGACCATTCTGCAAGGCTGCGCCAGCTTCGGCGTGAGCTATATCTGCACCTATTCTTCCGAGCAGTATCTGGTGTCGGCCCTGGTCGGCGTGCTGTTTGCATTGATGGTGTTCTGGATTCCGCTGATGTCGCGCGTGGCCTTCGGCACGCCGCTGACCTGGCGCACCTGGGCGGCGGGCGGCGTGGCCGTGGGCGGCGTGATCCTGCTGTTCTATAAATCAATTTCTATTGCACTGCACGATATCAGCTTGGGCGGTGAAGGCCACTTCCTGCTGGGCCTGATGCTCGCATTGACGGCAACCATCGCCAGCTCGCTCGGCAATGTGCTGGTGGTGAAAGTGCGCGAGCATGCGCCGAATGTGCTGCTGACCATGGCCTGGGGCATGCTGTGGGGCACGCTGCTGGTGACGGCCTGGGTGCTCGTCAGCGGCCAGAGCTTCGCGCTGCCTATGACGGCCGGGTACTGGGCCGGGCTGCTGTATCTGGCGCTGTTCGGCTCCGTGATTGCCTTTGCCTGCTACTTCACGCTGATCGACCGCATCGGAGGCCAGAAGGCCGTGTATATCGGCGTGGTCACGCCGGTGATCTCCGTGCTGCTGTCGATCCGCCTCGAAAACTTCCGCCCCGGCCTGGTGGAGTGCCTGGGCATGGTGCTGTGCCTGGCCAGCGTGGCCTGGGCCTTGCGCGCGCCAGCCGAAGCGAAACCTGCGCCGATTGAAGAATCCCTCTCCGAACCATTGAAAAAAGCCTCATGAGCAATCTGAACATCCGCCCCGCGCGCCCGGAAGACGTGCCGCATATCTTTGGCATGATCTACGAACTGGCCGTCTTCGAAAAACTGGAACACATGGTGGTGGCGAATGAAGCCATGCTGCAGGAGGCGCTGTTCGGCCCGAAACCGCCGTGCGAAGCCATTGTGGGGGAAGAAGCGAACGGCGAGGTGGTGACTTTTGCGCTGTTCTTCCATAATTTCTCCACCTTCCTGTGCAAGAAGGGCCTGTACCTGGAAGACCTGTATGTAAAGCAGAACCGCCGCGGCCACGGCTACGGCAAGCAGATGCTGGTAGCACTGGCGCAGCTGGCAGTGGAACGCGATTGCGGCCGTTTCGAATGGTCGGTGCTGGACTGGAATGAGAACGCGATCAACTTCTACGAGAAGATGGGCGCCGTGGTGATGCCGGACTGGCGCATCTGCCGCGTGACGGGCGATGCTTTAGGCGCGCTCGCTGCCACCTGACGCGGCCAAAAAAATCCCACGCAGAAATTATTCTACGTGGGCTCGAACCCAGTTGTCAGTTGGGAGGGGAGATGAATCAACGATTTCACTATAGTCCGCCCTCCCGCCGACACAACTGAAACTTACAAAATCTTACCGGATGTCGAGGGTTGCTTACAAAAGCTGCGCTCGATCAACTCAAACATCGCCTGCGTCAGCAAGGCCAGTACAGCTGCCGGAATCGCTCCGGCCAGCAGCAGGCCGTTGTCGTTCAGGGCCAGTCCGGTGGTGATCCTTTCTCCATAACCTCCTGCACCGATGAAGGCGGCAATTGTTGCCGTGCCGACAGACATGATTGCGGCCGTTTTAATGCCTGCAAGAATTACCGGCATCGCCAGCGGCAGGTCGACGTGGCGCAGGCGCTGCGGCTTCGTCAGTCCCAATGCCAACGCGGCTTGGCGCAGTCCGTCCGGCACGCCCGTGATGCCGGTGCAGGTGTTGCGGACAATGGGGAGCAGCGCGTACACCGTTAATGCCACCAGGGCGGGGACGGTGCCGATGGCGCCGAGCAGTGGAATCAGCATGGCGAGCAGCGCGAGCGATGGAATAGTCTGCAGGACGCCTGTAGCGGCCAGCACCGGCTGGCGCAGCACGGGCGTGAAGGCGGCGAGGATGCCGAGGGGGATGCCGATGGCGCAGGCAATGGCGACCGACAGCGCGACCAGCGTGATGTGCTGGCGGGTCAGCGGCCAGAGGTCGTCGGCGAACAGGCGGTCGGCCAGCGAAACCGGCTTTGGCGATGGCGCGTCCGGCCGCATGACAGCCCCGGCAGGCACGGTGGCAATGGCGGGGGCGACGCCCGGTGCAGTGACGGATGCGCTGCCGGGTGCGGCAGTGGCTCCGTGAGCATCGGCCGATACGGCGCCGGGCATGTGGCTGGGAAGCGGTGCTGTCGAGGGAGCGCCTGCGGATCCTGGTGCAGCGCGAGCGGCACTGGAGCGGTGGTGTGCGAGCCAGTCGCGGGCGATGGCGGCGAAGGGCTGGCCACGCAGTTCGGCCGCGGCGTTCATGGCGATCATGTCCGCTTCGCTGATGCGGCCCGCGAGCCCCTGCAGCGCATGCCACGCGGCGGGAAAGCGCTGCACGGCATCGAGCCGGTACAGCAGCACGGCGTCGTAGCGCGGGAAGTAGTTGCGGTCGTCCGCCAGCACGCGCAGGCCATACTCGCTGATCTTCGCGTCCGTCGAGTAGATATCGATCACATCGACCTGCTTCTGCTTAATGGCCTCGTAGGCGATGCCGTGGTCGAGCCCGCGCGGACGCTGCTGAAGCTTGTAGCTGCGCGCCAGCCCCGGCCAGCCATCCGCGCGGCCAATGAATTCATGCGACAGGCCGAAGCGCAGTTCGGGATGCCCGGCAAGATCGCTCAGGGCACGTAGCCCGGGGGCATCGCCGCGCACCGCCAGCGCGTAAGTATTGTTGAAGCCCAGGGGCACGGCGACGCCCAGCCCCATCGGCGCCAGCGCGCGCTGCATTTCCTCAAACGGCACTGGGGCGGGATTCTTCAGGATCTCCTGGCTGATCGTGCCCACATATTCCGCATACACGTCGATGCTGCCCGCCTTCAGCGCTTCCAGTACGATGGCGGTGTTGCCCAGCCCTTGCCGGTGTTCGGTGCGCACATGCGGTGCTGCAGTCTGCGCAATCAGCTCGCCGAGGATATAGGATTCCGTGAAGCGCTTGGAGCCGACGCGCAGCACGCCCTCATCCGCCAGCGCACTGCCGGCGGCAAGGCACAACAGCCATAGCCACCAGCGCCGCACTCAGGTGCCCAGTTCCGGCAGGGCCACCACGGGCTCGCGCCACACGCCGCCGTTCACTACGGCCTTGCAGGGGTTGAAGCCGAAGGCGTAGGAAAGGTCGGCAGGCCGTGCAATCTGCCACAGCGCGAAGTCGGCGCGCTTGCCGGGTTCCAGCGTGCCGGCTTCGTTTTGCAGGCCGAGGGCGCGCGCTGCGTGAACCGTGCAGCCGGCCAGTGCTTCCAGCGGCGTAAGGCGCCACAAAGTGCAGACCATATTCATTGCCAGCAGCAGCGATGTCATGGGCGAGGTACCGGGGTTATTGTCCGTCGCCACCGCCATCGGCACGCCCGCTTCGCGCAGCGCCGCCACGGGCGGCGGGGTGGTGTCTCGCAGGAAGTAATAGGCGCCCGGCAGCAGCACCGCCACGGTGCCTGCACGGCGCATGGCGTCGATGCCACTGGGGCTGAGGTGTTCGAGGTGGTCGGCGGAGAGACCGTTGAAGCGCGCTACCAGTTCAGCGCCCTGCTGGTCGGACAGCTGTTCGGCATGCAGCTTGACGGGCAGGCCGTGCTGCTGCGCCGAGAGGAACACGCGCTCCGTCTGCGCGCGCGTGAAGCCGATGCGCTCGCAGAAGGCATCCACCGCATCGGCCAGGCCTTCACGCGCCAGCGCGGGAATCATGGCGCAGACTTCCGCCACATAGTCGTCTGCGCGGCCTGCGAACTCCGGCGGCAGCGCATGCGCGCCGAGGAAGGTGGTGGCCACCCGCACCGGCAGCAGCTCACCGGCGCGGCGCGCGGCGCGCAGCATCCTGGCTTCCGCTTCCAGCGACAGGCCGTATCCGGATTTGATTTCCAGCGTGGTCACGCCTTCGGCGAGCAGGCTGGCGATGCGCGGAAGGCTCTGGCGCAGCAGTTCATCTTCGCTGGCGGCACGCGTGGCGCGTACGGTGGACATGATGCCGCCGCCCGCCTTCGCAATATCCTCATAGGTGGCGCCGTTCAGGCGCGCTTCGAATTCATCGCTGCGGTTGCCCGCATGGATGATATGGGTGTGGCAGTCGATCAGGCCGGGGGTAAGCCAGCAGCCGCCGCCATCACGCGTTTCGGCTGCATCGCCGTGTTGTGCCGCTTCGTTTTCCAGGCCGAGCCAGGCGATGCGGCCATCCTTGACAGCGATCGCGCCATGGCGGATCTCGCCATAGCCTTCGCGCATCGTCGCCAGGTGAACATTGCGGATCAGCAGATCCCAGCCTTGCCTCATGCTTCCTCTTTTTCCGTCGCCATGATGTCGACGATGAATACCGTCGCGAGGCCTGCTTCCAGCGTCCAGGTCTCTTCCTTGTCCAGCACCAGCGCATCATAGCGCACCATGGCGATGCGTTCACTGCCGCTGTGCACCGTCAGGCTCTCGCCTTCCGCCAGGAACAGCACCGTGACTTCGCTGCGGCGCTCCAGTGTGGAGAAGTCGCGCACCACGCGGCGCTCCAGCTGGTGTTCGCAGCAGTCGCGGCGCGTCATCACATTGAAGTCCGTAGTAGCGCCGCCATCCACCGTGGCCATCACCGCCGTCTCGCCGGGGAAGGCCACCACCGGCTCACGCTCGCTGAGCGCCACGCGGCGCTCATTGCCAACGTCGAGCACCACGCCTGGGCCGTCGATCAGGGTCAACGTGCGGTCGATGCCGGGAAACTGCGAGAAAGGGCCGCTTTGCGCGATGGTGGCAATGCTGATGCGCCACTCGAAGTCCTCGAAGTTGGCGCCGGGCGGAGAGACGATCAGCTCCGTGGTGGAGCCGCCGCCGTTTTTCCAGGGCTGGGCATGCAGGCTTGCGTACTGAATCAATCGGGTCATGATCGTAGCTCGCGCAGTTCGGCCAGCGTCTGTCTGAAGCGGGCGGCGATGGCCGGTTGCGCCACATGCTCCCGGTTGCGCACCACCCAGTGGCCGCCAACCATTACATCTTTTACTAGATTATCATTTCCGTTGAAGATAAGGGTGCCCAGTAGGTCATCCGCCTTCAAACCATCCAGATTGGGGTGCTGCTCGTCCAGCACCAGCAGGTCGGCCCGCTTGCCCGCTTCCAGTCCACCAACGGGGCGGCCCGCCGCCTGCGCACCGCCTTGCAGCGCGGCCTGCCACAGAAAATTGCCCACCTTGCGCTGGGTGCGCGACACCGCAATATTGCGCCGCTGATGAGCAAGGCGCTGGCCGTATTCCAGCCAGCGCAGCTCTTCCACCGGGCTCTGGGATACGTGGCTGTCGCTGCCGATGCCGATGATGCCGCCTTCGGCCAGGAAGGCTTCCAGCGGGAACAGGCCGTCACCCAGGTTGGCTTCGGTGGTCGGGCACAGGCCGGCCACGGCGCCGCTGCGGGCAATTTGCTTTATCTCTTCATCCACCAGATGCGTTGCGTGCACCAGGCACCAGCGCTGGTCCACCGGCAGTTGGTCGTACAGGTACTGAACCGGACGGCGCCGACTGAAATCGAGCGACTGCCGCACTTCGCCCTGCTGCTCGGCGATATGGATGTGCACAGGGCGCCCGGCCGGCAGTGCCGCCAGCACCTCCTTGATCTGCGCCACCGATGCCGCACGCAGCGAGTGCGGCGCCACGCCCACTTCCAGCTGCGGCCCGCGCTGCGCGGACAGTGCCTCGATGATGCGAAGAACATCCGGTGCGCCGGTACGGAAGCGGTTCTGCTCCGGCTTGAGCGGCGCTTCGCCGAAACCGGAATAGCTGTACAGCACCGGCAGCATGGTGAGGCCGATGCCGCTCAGGCGTGCCGCATCGGCGATATGCTGCGCGGTTTCCGCAGGCTGCGCATACATGCTGCCATCCGGCTGGCGGTGCACATAATGGAATTCGCAGATCGAGGTGTAGCCATGGCGCAGGCATTCGCTGAACAGCTGCGCGGCGATGGCGCCCATCTGCTCCGGCGTGATCTGGCGCGCGAACCGGTACATCAGGTCGCGCCAGGTCCAGAAGCTGTCCGGCGTATCGCCTGCCATTTCCGTCATGCCGCCCAGCGCGCGCTGGAAGCTGTGCGAATGGAGATTGACCATCCCCGGCAGCACATAGTGCGCGCGCTGCACGCCCGTCGGCGCTTCCACATCGGCGCGCGCCGCGTGCAGGGTGCCGTCCGCACTCCATTCCAGCAGCACATTATTGCGCCAGCCTTCCGGCAGCAGCGCATGATGGGCGAACAGGCGGTTCATCCGCGTGCCCAGTCGGCGGCGGCCTGCGTCATGCGGCGCAGCAGCGGCTGCACTTGCGCAGCGAGGTCGGGGCGATAAGCGAAGGGCGGCGTCTCGTCCATGTAGGTGGACTGGCACATCTCCAGCTGGATCGCATGCACGCCCTGCTCCGGCCTGCCGTAGAAGCGCGTGATATGGCCGCCCTTGAAGCGGCCGTTGATGGCCATCGTGTAGTGCCCATCCGCTTTGGCGATACCGGTGACGATGTCGCTCATGGCCGGGTCGCAGCTTGCGCCGCTGGCGGTACCGAAATTCAGGTCCGGCAGCTTGCCGTCAAAGAAGCGCGGCACCACGGAGGCAATCGAATGGGCTTCCCACAGCACCACGCGGCCATGCTGCGCCAGCAGGCGGTCCAGTTCCACGCGCAGCTGCTGGTGGTAGGGTTGCCAGTAGGTGGCAAGACGGCGCGCTACTTCGGCGCTGTTGGGCGCCATGCCCGGCTTGTAAAGGCGCTCGCGGCCGAAGGTATCGACAGGGCACAGGACCGTCGTGTCCTGCCCCGGATACAGGTTGGTGTCTTCCGGCGGGCGGTTCAGGTCGATCACATAGCGCGACCAGCGCGCGGCCAGCGTGGAGGCGCCCATCTCCTTCAGGAAGCCATACAGCTCCGGCAGGTGCCAGTCGGTATCGGCTTTGGCCTGCGCGCAGGCCTCCATGGTGGCGAAGATATCGTCCGGAATATCGGTGCCCGCATGGGGCATCGATACCAGCAGCGGAATGCTGCCTGCACTGAATTGATATTCCATGGCCTCTCCTTACGGATGCAGCGGCGTGAACAGGCTCTTGCAGCTCGCGCTCAATTCGCCTTTCAGCACCATCTGCTTTGCTGCCTCGATGTCCGGCGCGAAGTAGCGGTCGGCGTCGAAGAACGGCACCTTCTGGCGCAGCTGCGCATGCACGTGCTCCAGGTGCGCGGCAGTGCGCAGCGGACGGTGGAAATCGATGCCCTGCGCAGCGGCCAGCAGTTCGATACCGACGATGGTTGCCGTATTGTGCGCCATATCGTCGAGACGGCGCGCCGCGAAGGTGGCCATACTCACGTGGTCTTCCTGGTTGGCAGAAGTGGGAATCGTATCGACGCTGGCGGGATGCGCCAGGGCCTTGTTTTCCGACGCCAGTGCGGCGGCGGTAACGTGGGCGATCATGAAGCCGGAGTTCACGCCGGGTTCGCGCACCAGGAATGGCGGCAGGCCGGACAGCGTGGCGTCGATCAGCAGCGCGATGCGGCGTTCGGAAATGCTGCCGATTTCCGCGATGGCCAAGGCCAGCGTGTCCGCTGCAAAGGCCACCGGCTCGGCGTGGAAGTTACCACCGGAGACGATCTGCACTTCGCCGTCATTGAACAGAAGCGGATTGTCCGTAACAGCATTGGCTTCGATCAGCAGCGTGCGTGCCGCATTGCCGATCAGGTCCCAGCAAGCGCCCATTACCTGCGGCTGGCAGCGCAGGCAGTATGGGTCCTGCACACGCTCGTCGCCCACCAGGTGCGAGGCGCGGATGGCGCTGCCGCTCACCAGCTCGCGGTAGATGTAGGCAGCGGCAATCTGGCCCGGCTGGCCGCGCACTTCGTGCACGCGCGCGTCGAACGGCGAATCGCTGCCCTTGGCTGCGTCGATCGACAGCGAGCCGGTCACCATGCCTGCTTCCAGCAGGCGCTCGGCCATGAACAGGCCGTGCAGCGCCAGCGCGGCGGAGGCCTGGGTGCCGTTGATCAGCGCCAGGCCTTCCTTCGCAGCCAGTACCACCGGCGCGATGCCGGCGGCCTTCAGTGCATCGGCGGCCTGCATCAGCTCACCATTCACGCGCACTTCGCCCACGCCCAGCAGCGCCAGCGTCATGTGCGACAGCGGCGCCAGGTCGCCCGAGGCGCCGACCGAGCCCTTGACAGGAATCGCCGGCATGATGCCCGCGTTGTACAGCGCGATCAGCGCTTCGATGACGACCGGGCGAATGCCGGAGTAGCCGCGCGCCAGGCTGCCGATCTTCATCAGCATCAGCAGGCGCACCACGTGGTCGGCCATCAGCTCGCCGGTACCCACCGAGTGCGACAGGATCAGGTTGCGCTGCAGCTGTTCCAGCTTGTCGTCCGGAATGCGCGTTTTGGCCAGCAGGCCGAAACCGGTATTGATGCCGTAAGCCGCATCACCCTTGGCCACAATGGCCTGCACCGCCTGTGCGGAGGCTTCGATGACGGGCCAGGCTTCCGCAGCCAGCGTCACGCTGCCATGCGCTGCCCATGCGGCGCGCAACTCGGCCAGCGTGATCTTGCCCGGTTTGAGAGTCCAGCTATTGTTCTTCATAGGTTCACTTGATCATTGGAAGGTTCAGGCCATTGCGCTTGGCGCAGGCCACGGCGGTCTCATAACCGGCATCGGCATGGCGCATCACGCCGGAGCCGCTGTCGTTGACCAGCACGCGCGCCAGGCGCTTGGCTGCAGCGTCGGTGCCGTCAGCCACGATCACCACGCCCGAGTGCTGCGAATAGCCCATGCCCACGCCGCCGCCATGGTGCAGCGACACCCAGGTGGCGCCGCCGGCGGTATTCAGCAGCGCGTTCAGCAGGGGCCAGTCGGAGACGGCGTCCGTGCCGTCCTTCATGCTTTCCGTTTCGCGGTTCGGGCTGGCGACGGAACCGGTGTCCAGGTGGTCGCGGCCGATCACGATTGGGGCTTTCAGTTCACCCTTGCGCACCATTTCGTTGAAGGCCAGGCCTGCGATATGGCGTTCGCCCAGGCCCAGCCAGCAAATACGTGCCGGCAGGCCCTGGAAGGCGATGCGCTCGCGCGCCATGTCCAGCCAGCGGTGCACCTGCGCGTGGTGCGGGAACAGCTCCTTGATCTTGGCATCGGTCTTGTAGATGTCTTCCGGATCGCCCGACAGCGCCACCCAGCGGAACGGACCACGGCCTTCGCAGAACTGCGGGCGGATGTAGGCCGGAACGAAGCCGGGGAAATCGAAGGCGTTCTTCACGCCCTGGTCGAAGGCCACCTGGCGGATGTTGTTGCCGTAATCGACAACCTTTGCGCCCAGCTGCTGGAAGTCCAGCATCGCCTGCACGTGCACGGCGCAGGATTGCGATGCCGCGGCTTTCAGTTCGGCGTGACGCTTGTCGTCATGTTGCGCTGCCTTCCAGTCCGCCACCTGCCAGCCTTGCGGCAGGTAGCCGTTGATCAGGTCATGCGCGGAGGTCTGGTCGGTAACGAGGTCCGGTACCAGCCCGCCCGCTTTGGCGCGCTTCACCAGCTCCGGCAGCACATCGGCCGCATTGCCCAGCAGGCCGATGGAAATGGCTTCGCCGCGTTCCTTGTGCTCGCGCACCATGGCCAGCGCTTCGTCGATGCTGGCGGCCTGCTTGTCGAGATAACGCGTGCGCAGGCGGAAGTCGATGCTGCTCTGCTGGCATTCCACGGTGAGCGACACCGCGCCCGCCATCGTTGCCGCCAGCGGCTGCGCGCCGCCCATGCCGCCCAGGCCAGCGGTGAGAATCCAGCGGCCTTTCAGGTCGCCGCCGAAGTGCTGGCGGCCCGCTTCGGCGAAGGTTTCGTAGGTGCCCTGCACGATGCCCTGCGTGCCGATGTAGATCCAGCTGCCGGCCGTCATCTGGCCGTACATGAACAGGCCCTGGCGGTCCAGTTCATTGAAGTGCTCCCAGTTGGCCCACTTCGGCACCAGGTTGGAATTGGCGAGCAGCACACGCGGCGCATCTTCGTGGGTCTGGAACACGCCCACCGGTTTGCCGGACTGGATCAGCAAGGTCTGGTCAGCTTCCAGCGCCTTCAGCGAAGCGAGGATCTGGTCGAAGCATTCCCAGTTACGGGCGGCGCGGCCAATGCCGCCGTAGACGACGAGATGTTTCGGGTTCTCGGCCACTTCCTTGTCCAGATTGTTCTGGATCATGCGGTAAGCGGCTTCGGCGCCCCAGGTCTTGCACACGCGCTCGGCGCCGCGCGGCGCGCGGATATCGCGGCTGGCGTCGTAGCGGGGATCGTTGGTCGGTTGGGTGCTCATCTCGTCTCCTTGAATGAAGGGGCAGGCAGGGGCCCGCGCATCTTCACAGGATAAGTTGTCTATACAACCGAGTCAACCTTATTTTTTGTACACCTGTTTGCCGCCGACCCAGGTTTCCAGCACGCCGATTTTGCCGATATCGGCGGAGGGAATCGTGAACAGGTCGCGGTCCGTCACCACGAAGTCGGCCCACTTGCCTTCCTCCAGGGTGCCCAGCACTTTTTCCTGGCGCGCGGCCCAGGCGGCGTCCAGCGTGAAGCAGCGGAAGGCCTGCTGCAGCGTCATCGCCTGTTCCTTGTACCAGCCGTTGGCGGGCACATTGGCCATGTCCTGGCGGGTGACGGCGGCGTGGATACCCTGGAAGGGATTCGGCGACTCGATCGGGAAGTCCGAACCGCAGGCGATGCGCGACCCCTGCTTCAGGAAGGTGTGCCAGGCGTAGGCGCCCTTGATGCGCTGCGGGCCCACGCGCTGCTCGGCCATGTTCTGGTCGGAGGTGGCGTGAGTGGGCTGCATCGATGGGATGATGCCGATCTTCTTGAAGCGCGGGATATCGGCCAGCGCTACCACCTGCGCGTGCTCGATGCGGTGCCGTTTGGCGGCCGATGCCGGATACTTCTTCAGCAGTTTGGCATAGGCATCCAGGATCTGGCGGTTGCCCGCGTCGCCGATGGCGTGCACGTTCACCTGGTAGCCGGCCTTGATGGCCTTTTCCATCTTGGCCAGCATTTCACTGTTCTTGTAGAACAGCAGGCCGTGGGTATGCGGATCGTCGCTGTATGGCTTGATCAGCGCCGCGCCGCGGCTGCCCAGCGCGCCGTCCGAGTACAGCTTGACGGAGCTCAGCGCGTACAGATCGTTGGCATAGGACTGCAGCGGACCGTTTTTCGCCAGCTGGTCGAAGTCCTTCTCGGTATCGCCGATCATTGCGTAGACGCGGGCGGTCAGCTTGCCGTGGTCGGCGTAGTCGCGGTACAGGCGGTCGGTTTCGACGTCAATGCCTGCATCGTGCGCGCCGGTGAGGCCGATGCGCGCCATTTCAGCCAGCGCGCCGTCCAGCGAGGCACGCGCTTCAGCTTCGGTCGGCGCCGGGATCACGGCGCGCACCAGGTCCATGGCGCCGTCCACCAGGATGCCGGTGGCGTTGCCGTTCGCATCGCGCTCGATCTTGCCGCCCGCCGGGTCCTTGGTGTCCTTCGTAATGCCGGCCAGCGCCAGCGCCTTGCTGTTCACCCACATGGCGTGGCCGTCGATTCGCTGCATCATGGCCGGGCGGTCGGACACCACGCTATCCAGCTCGGCGGCGGTCGGGAAGCGGCCCAGCTTCCAGATTTCCTGGTTCCAGCCATTGCCCAGCACCCAGCTGCGCTGCGGATTCTTCTTCGCGAAATCGGCGACGGACTTCAGCGCTTCGGCCAGCGTGGGCGGCGTGTAAAGGTCGGCCTCAGTGGCGATGGCGCCCAGGCGGAACACGTGGCCGTGCGCGTCGATCAGGCCGGGCAGCACGGTGCGCCCCTGCACATCCACGCGCTTGAAGTCTTTCGCCTTCGCGGCCACTTCGCGCGCGGTGCCGACGGCGATGATGCGGCCCGCGTCGTCGAATGCCAGCGTGGAGAATTTCACCAGCTGGCCCTGTGCATTCAGCGTGTAGCCATTGGCGTTTTCGATCAGGGTGCCCGCGATCGCCTGCGAGGCGATGCTGAGGATGGCTGCGGCGAGCAGGGTGCGGCGTGGGGACATGGTCGGCCTTTCACTATTATCGAATTCGAAAGCAAGAATCAGAGTGTAGCGAATTTCGCCGGCTGGTCCAATCTGGTTTTGGACTGGAGAGCCCCATGTTGACCTTATTTGACTACCTTCCCTCACAGAACGCCTACAAAGTACGGCTGCTGCTCAATCACCTGCAAATGCCTTACCGGCAGCAACTGGTGAGTATTTTCGAAGGAGAAGGACAGACCCCGGCATTCCTTGCCGTGAATCCTGGAGGCGCCGTGCCTGCCATCCAGCTGGATGACGGCCGCGTGCTGGCCGAGTCGAATGCGATCCTGACTTACCTGGCGCATGGCACGCCTTACTTGCCTGCGGATGCCTTTGGCGCGGCCAAGGTGCAGCAGTGGATGTCTTTCGAGCAGGACTATGTGCTGGCGATTGCCTCGCTGCGCTACTGGCGCATGACAGGCAAACTGGAACGGCGGCCGGAGGCGCTGGTGAAGATGCGGCGCGCGGGTGGCCTGAAGGCGCTGGAGATCCTGGAACGGGAGCTGGCGGCGCGGCCCTTCATCACCGGCGAGCTGTATACGATCGCCGACATGTCGCTGTTCGCCTATGTGCACCGGGCGGATGAAGCCGGGCTGCCGCTATCGGATTTCCCTGCCGTGTGTGCGTGGATCGGCCGCGTGAAGGGGCAGCCGGGGTTCCTCGACCAGCACTACCCGTATTCGGTGGATCCGCATTCGGGTAGTGAGCTGCCCTGATTTTATGTGGCGTCGTGGAAGATGATGCCGAGGGTATGGCGCCGGCCGCTGCGCAGGCGGCTGACGCCATGCCGCATATTGACGCGGTAGATGCCGCGGGTGCCGTTCACCGGGCGGTGAAACACCGGGAAGATCACGCAGCCGCCCTGCTGCAGCGGCACCACTTCGGCGCGTGACTGCATTCGTGGGCGCTGCTCGGTGAGCACGAATTCGCCTCCTTCGAAATCCTTGCCCGGCTGCGACAGCAGGAATGCCGCTTGCAGGGGGAAGACGTGGTCGCCGTACAGGTCCTGGTGCAGGCAGTTGTAGTCGCCTGCCTTGTACTGCAGCAGCAGCGGTGTGGGGCGCAGTTGGCCCGCCGCGTGGCAGCGTTCGAGGAATTCCGCATGCGTGGGCGGGAAGCGGATATCGATCTGCATCGCTTCGTACCAGCGGTTGGCGATGGCGGCCAGTGGGGCGTACATTTCCTCCCTCAGCGCGGCCACGATGCCGGGCAGCGGATAGCGGAAGTATTGGTACTCGCCGCGGCCGAAGCCGTGGCGCTCCATGACGACGCGGCTGCGGAAATGTTCGGGTTCGGCATAGCAGGCTGCCAATACAGCGCATTCTTCCGGACTTAGTATGCCGCGCGTCACTGCGCAGCCGAATTCATCGAGTTCAGCCACAACTGCTGGCCAATCAAACGCCACGGTACCGCTGGGGCCGTGTCCACCTTGGTGCCTGACCCCAAGGTGGACACGGGCTGAGCTGTGGGGGGCGCTCATTTGCTGCCCTCGCGTTCGAGCAGGGCGGCCTTGCGGTCGACGCCCCAGCGGTAGCCGGAAATCGAGCCGTCGTTGCGCACCACGCGGTGGCAGGGGATGGCGACGGCGATGGCATTCGCCGCGCAGGCGCCTGCGACCGCGCGCGCTCCTTTTGGGGCGCCGATCATTTCGGCTAGCTCGGCATAGCTCACCGTGCGGCCGGCCGGAATTTCGCGCAAGGCCTGCCAGACGCGCTGCTGGAAGGCCGTGCCGCGCACGTCCAGTGGCAGGTCGAGGCCGATTTCGGGGGCTTCCACCAGGCCGATCACTTTGGCCACCACCTTGTCGAAGCCGGGATCGGCGCCGATCAGTTCCGCTTTCGGGAAGCGGTCCTGCAGGTCGCGTGCCAGCACTTCCGGGTCGTCGCCCATCAGGATGGCGCAGATGCCCACCTCCGTGCTCGCCACCAGGATTGGGCCCAGTGAGCATTCGGCGATCGCGAAGCGGATCACCGAGCCGGTGCCGCCGGAACGGTAGGCCGAGGGCGTCATGCCCAGCGCCTGCGGCGAGGCGGCGTAGAAACGGCCGCTGGAGTTGAAGCCGGCCGCGTAGATGGCGTCGGTCACTGTGGCCTCTTTGGCAAGACCCTGCTGCATGCGCGCCTTGCGCTGGGCTACCGCATAGGCCTTCGGCGTGATGCCGGTAACGGATTTGAAGATGCGGTGGAAATGGAAGCGGCTCATGCCGCTGGCTTCGGCCAGTGCGCCCAGGTCCGGCTCTTCTTCCGCCGCATCGATCAGGCGGCACATTTCGGCCACCATGGCGGCGTGGCGCTCGGCCAGCGGCGGCTGGTCCGGCTTGCAGCGCTTGCAGGCACGAAAACCGGCCGCTTCGGCGTCTTCCGTACTGGCGTGGAACGCCACATTGCCGCGCAGCGCAGGCCGCGCGCCGCAGGAAGGACGGCAGTAGACACCGGTGGTGCGCACCGAATAATAGAACTGGCCATCGGCGCCGTGGTCGCGCTGCTGTACGGCAGCCCAGCGCGCGTCGTCCGTCAGGAATCTGGTCTTGCTCATCTCGTACTCCGGATTGAATGTCGATAGCTGCATGGTACGGAGCCAGACCACATCCTACACTCCGGCTCTTGCTTTTGAATTCGGAGTAAGCGATGCTAGAATCGCAATACCCTCGCCCGCGGAGAATTGATTGGACGCACAGCAAGTACAGGACGGCACCCCTATCTTCCAGCGCATCAAAGATTTCCTGACCGCGCAGATTGCTGCGGGTCACTGGAAGGAAGGTGACGTCATTCCGTCTGAACAGGCGCTGGTCAAGCAATTTGGCGTGTCGCGCATGACGGTGAACCGTGCCGTGCGCGAGCTGACGGCGGAAGCCGTGCTCACGCGCCGCCAAGGCTCCGGCACCTTCGTCGCTCCGCAAAAATACCAGGCTACCCTGCTCGAAATCCGCAGCATTGCGGACGAGGTGCGCGCGCGCGGCCACGCCCACCGCAGCAGCCTGCAGCTGCTGGAGCGCGCCAAGGCCAATGAGCTGCTGGCCAAGCAGTTCGACCTGCCGGCCGGCCATGTGCTGTACCACTCGGTGCTGGTGCACTATGAGAACGGGGTGCCGATCCAGGTCGAGGACCGCTGGGTCAATCCCCTGTGCGCGCCGGACTACATCCTGCAGGACTTCACGCAGCAGACGCCGAACGAATACCTGGTGGCCGCCGCGCCGCTGCAGGGCGCGAGCTACAGCCTGGAGGCGCTGGCCGCGCCGCGCGATATCGCCGACATGCTGGCAATGGAAGCGCGCCAGCCCTGCCTGGTGCTCAAGCGCCAGACCCGCTCTGCCGGCCAGGTTGCTTCCCTTGTCACCATGTGGCATCCGGGCCACCGCTACCAGTTCACCGGCACGGTTTCCTGAGCCTTTGCGCTGATGCCGCCGTTCCGCAAACCTCTCCTGAAGCGCCTTGCCGTGCTGACCCTGCTCGCCTGGCAGGTGCATGCCGCCGCGCAGGAGAAAGTGACGGTGCAGCTGAAATGGACGCACCAGTTCCAGTTCGCGGGCTTTTACGCAGCGCAGGACAAGGGCTTCTATAAGGAGGCCGGCCTCGATGTCACGCTGCTGGAAGCGGAACCGGGCCGCAATCCCACCCAGGCCGTGCTCGACGGGCAAGCGCACTACGGCACCGGTAACAGCAGCCTGCTCCTGGTGCGCGCCCAGGGCAAACCCGTGGTGGTGCTGGCATCCATCTTCCAGCATTCGCCGCTGGCGCTGTTTGCGCGCAAGGACCCGCAAGGGCTGAAGATTCCCCGCGCCGGCAACCGCATCATGATGGCGCTGGCCGATGACGAGATCCGCGCCCTGCTGCGCAAGCAGGGCCTGCGGCTGCAGGATCTCACGCTGGTGCCGCACACGCACCGCCATACCGACTTGCTGCAGGGCCGCCTCGATGCGATGACGGGCTATATCACCGAAGCGCCCTTTGAACTGGAGCGCGCGGGCTTCGCTTACGACACCATCTCGCCGCGCGACGCTGGCATCGATTTCTATGGCGACGTGCTGTACACCACCGAGGCCGAGCTGCGCGAGCATCCGGAGCGGGCGCGCGCCATGCGTGAGGCCACGCTGCGCGGCTGGCGCTATGCCATGGCGCACCCGGTGGAGATCGTGGACCTGATCCGCGCGCGCTACCCGAACCGCAACCAGCGCGAACACCTGATGTTCGAGGCGCAGCAGACCGCGCCGCTGCTGGAGCAGAACCTGATCGACCTGGGCTACAGCAACCCGGCGCGCTGGCAAGCGATTGCGGACAGCTATGCCGCGCTCGGCATGATGCCGCGCGGCTTCCCGCTCGACGGCTTCCTGTATGAGGAACCGGAACGCAGCATGCTCTGGATGTATCTCAGCGGCGCGGCGCTGGCCGCCCTGCTGCTGGGCTTTGTGGCATGGCGCCAGCGCCGCGTGTCCGTGGTGCTGCGCGGCGCCGAACAGCGGGCCGACGATGCCGAGCGCATGGCCAGCTTTGCGCTGGAAGGGTCGGGCGAAGGCCTGTGGGACTGGCAGCCGCAGGAACCTGTGCTGCAGCTGTCGGCGCGCTATTGCGAGATCCTGGGCTACCGTCCGGGCGAGCTGCTGCCGCATACGCTGGAGCAGTGGCTGGACCTGGTGCATCCGGACGACCGTGCGCGCCTGCTGCAGGAGATGGCGCGCGTGGAAGCGCCGGATGCGGCGAAGGAGCGCTTCCTGTGGGAGTTCCGCATGCGCTGCAAGGACGGCAGCTGGCGCTGGGTACTGTCGCGCGGCATGGTGGTGGCGCGCGATGCGGCGGGCCGTCCCTTGCGCATCAGCGGCACCATGGCCGATATCGGCGACCGCGCCGAGGCTGAGGAAGTGCGCGTTGCCGCCATTCTCGAAGCGATGCCGGGCGCGATGCTGGCCGCCGACAGCGCGGGCCGCGTGCGCTATGCCAATGCCGCTTGCACCGAATGCTTCGGCTACGAAGGCGGCGAGATGGCCAGCCTCTCCATGGAACTGCTGGTGCCGGACCTGATGCGCAGCGTGCCGGGCGGACTGCGCGAGCTGTTCTCGCGCCCCCGCCTGCCGGGCCGGGTGCTGACTGCGCGGCGCCAGGACGGCAGCCACTTCCCCGCCATGGTGCATATCGCGCCGATCCAGCTGCCGGGCCAGAACCTGTCCGTGGTGTCGCTGCGCGACATGACGCAGCGCCAGCGCAGCGACGAAGCCCTGCACACGAGTTCGGAGCGCTACCGCCTGATCGTGCAGACCGCCGCGGAAGGCATCTGGATGACGGATGCCGACGACCGCACCACCTTCGTCAACCCGACCATGGCGCGCATGCTGGGCTATGACACGGAAGCCATGCTGGGCCGCCCGATGAGCGACTTCATGGACGAAGAAAGCCGCGCCCTGCTTAAGCGCCAGCACCAGCAGCGCCGGCCGGGCCAGGCCGAACAGGGTGACGCGCGCTTCTACCGGCGCGACCGTTCCTCGCTCTGGTGCCTGCTGTCCACCACCCTGGTGCATGCGGACGACGGCGCCTACGCGGGCACGCTGGCCATGATTACCGATATCACCGACCGCCGCCTGGCCGAAGTGGCGCTGCGCAATTCCAGCCAGCGCATGGCCTCCGTGTTCAATGCCGTCACCAATGGCCTGGTGGTGCTGAACGGCGAAGGCACCGTCCTCGAATGCAATGCCGCCGCCGCGCGCATGCTGGGCGATTTCTCCGCCAGCGGGGCGCCGCTATGGCCGGGCGTGCACGAGGACGGCCGCCAGTACGAGGCCGATGAACATCCGGTGCGGCGCGCCCTGCTCTCGGGCGAATCCGTGCGCGATGTGGTGATGGGCGTGGGCGCTGGGGGCGGCACGGTCTGGCTTTCCGTCAATGCGGAGCCGATGCGCGACGAATTCGGCTCTGCCTCCATGGCCGTGGCCAGCCTCACCGACATCACCTACCGCAAGCGCAGCGAGGATGCGGTGCGGCGCGGCGAGCAGCGGCTGCAGGAAATCATCAAGATGATGCCGATCGGCCTGTTCCTGAAGGCGCCGGACAGCCATATGATCCTGATGAATCCCGCCAGCGAACAGCAGTTCGGCTACTCGCTGGAGCAACTGCGCGCGGGCGACTACCGCCCCATGCACACGGAAGAAGAGGCGGCGCGCTTCCGCGAACGCGACCTGCAGGCTTTCGAGCGCGGTGAGCTGATCGACTACGAAGAGACCATCTTCAATCCCAAGATCGGCCAGCAGCGCCACCTGCGCACCTTCAAGAAGCCGGTGTACAACGAACAGGGCAACCCGGCCTATCTCATCTGCATGTCGATCGACATCACCGACAGCAAGAAGGTGGAGCGCGACCTGCGCGACCTGAACGAGCACCTGGAAGAACGCGTGGCCCAGCGCACCCGCCAACTCGACCAGGCCAAGCAGGTTGCCGAAGAAGCCAGCCTGGCCAAGGGCCAGTTCCTGGCCAATATGAGCCACGAAATCCGCACGCCGATGAATGGCGTGATCGGCATGGCCTACCTGGCGCTGAAGACCGAACTCGATCCGCGCCAGCGCGATTACCTGGAAAAAATCCGCTTCGCGGGCGAGCACCTGCTGCGCATCATCGACGATATTCTCGATATCTCGAAGATCGAGGCCGGCAAGCTGCAGATCGAGCAGCTGGACTTCTCGATGGACCACGTGCTGCAGACGCTGACCACCGTGGTCGCGCCAAAGGCAGCCGGCAAGGGCCTGCTGATGGAATTCGAGGTCGATCCGGCGCTGCCGCCGGTACTGCGCGGCGATCCGCTGCGCATCGGCCAGGTGCTGATCAACTACGCTAACAACGCCATCAAGTTCAGCGAGGAAGGCAGCATCATCGTGCGCGTGATCAATGTGGTCAGCGACGAGCAGCACTGCGTGGTGCGTTTCGAGGTGAGCGACCATGGCATCGGCCTGTCGGAACACGAAATCGGCAAACTGTTCCAGTCCTTCCAGCAGGCGGACACCTCCACCACCCGCGAATACGGCGGCACCGGGCTGGGCCTCGCCATCTGCAAGCAGCTGGCGCAGCTGATGGGCGGCGAAGTGGGCGTGCACAGCGCGCCGGGCGCGGGCAGCACCTTCTGGTTCACGGCCCAGCTGGGGGTGTCCACGCGCAGCGTGCCGGACATCATCAAGCAGGTGGGCGACGCCGCCGCCCAGCTGGCGGACAGCGCGCGCAACAGCGCGGCCCTGGCCTCGCTCAGGGGCGCCCGCATCCTGCTGGTGGAAGACAACACCTTCAACCAGCAGATTGCACTGGAAATGCTGGAAGAAGCGGGCTGCGTGGTCTGCCTCGCCAATAACGGCGCCGAGGCGCTCGACCTGCTGCGCCAGGCGCCTTTCGACTGCGTGCTGATGGACGTGCAGATGCCGCTGATGGACGGCCTGGAAGCCACCCGCCATATCCGCGCCGATGCGCGCCTGGCCCATACCCGCGTGCTGGCCATGACAGCCACCGCCACCAGCGAGGACCGGGCGCGCTGCATCGAGGCCGGAATGGATGACTTTATTTCCAAGCCGATCCAGCCGGCGCTGATGGTGCAGACCATTGCGCGCTGGCTGCCGGAAAGCCCGGCGTCACAGGAAACGCCGCTGCCGCGCACCGCCGCCGCCTTCCCCACGCTGGCGGGCGATCCGGAAGTGATCGATTTAACAGTGCTGGCCCAGCTTCTCGGCTACCATCCGGACAAGATACGCAAATTTGCGTTCAAGTTCCTGCAGAGCAGCGAGCAGGCCTTCAGCGAAATGGAAGCGGCCCTGCAGCAGGGCGATATCCAGCAGATCCGCGAGCTGGGGCACCGGGTCAAGGCCGCTGCACGCACTGTGGGCGCGCTGGGGCTGGGGGAACTGTGCCAGCGGCTGGAGCGCCTGCCGGCCGCCGAGCCGGAACAAGAGGCGGCCATGGCGCGCGCCCTGATCGCCCGCCTGTGGCCCCTGCTGGCGCGCATTACCGAACAGATCATGGCCAATACCACTTTCGCCAGCGAGGACTGACACGATGAAGATCCTGCTGCTGGATGACGATATCTTCCAGCTCAATATGCTGGGCGACATGATCGCCGACCTGGGCGAGCATGAAGTGCTGCGCGTGCCCGATGCGCGCGCCGGCCTGGTGCAGCTGGATGAGTTCCGCCCCGAGCTGATGATCTGCGACCTCTCCATGCCGGAGACGGACGGCATCGAATTCCTGCGCCTGGCCGCCGAACGCCGCTTCGGCGGCATGGTGCTGCTGCTGTCCGGCATGGACGCGTCCATCGTGCGGGCCGCGGAAACGCTGGGCATGGCGCTGGGGCTGACCATGCTGGGCAGCTGCGCCAAACCGGTCTCGGAAAGCGAGCTGGGGGACCTGCTGGCACACGCGGGACGCATCCGGAAAAAATAGGTTATGATTGTTGCATTGAAAGACGCAGTGGCGCCTCCATGTGCTGCACATGGCATGTGCCAGGCAACATTAAACCTTACCCTCTGAAAGAGGAAACGATATGAGCGAAAACATCAAACACATCACCGACGCCTCCTTTGAAGCCGACGTGCTCAAGGCCGACCGTCCGGTGCTGGTCGATTTCTGGGCCGAATGGTGCGGTCCCTGCAAGAGCATTGCCCCGATCCTGGAAGAAGTGGCCAAGGAATACGATGGCAAGCTGACCATTGCCAAGCTGGACGTGGATTCGAACCAGGCGGTGCCGGGCAAATTCGGCATCCGTGGCATTCCGACCCTGATCCTGTTCAAAAATGGTGTTCCAGCGGCACAAAAAGTCGGCGCCATGGCAAAAGGCCAGCTGACTTCCTTCATCGACAGCAATATTTGAGTTAAACTAGGCAGCGCTGCGCTCGCAGCACTGCCTGCCTGGCCGGGAATGAGGCTCCAGCCGTTTCCCTTTTGACAATTAAGTCCACGCAGTTCCCTCCCCTACCTTACTTTCCCGTCTCGGGACACTCAAACATCTATGCATCTATCTGAACTAAAAGCCATGCACGTTTCCGCATTGCTGGAAATGGCCATCGGGCTCGATATCGACAACGCGGCACGCCTGCGCAAGCAGGAACTGATGTTCGCCATCCTGAAGAAGCGCGCCAAATCGGGCGAGCAGATCTTCGGCGACGGCGCCCTCGAAGTGCTGCCGGACGGCTTCGGCTTCCTGCGCTCGCCGGACGCCAGCTATATGGCCTCCACCGACGATATCTACATCTCCCCTTCCCAGATCCGCCGCTTCAACCTGCACACCGGCGATTCGATCGAGGGCGAGGTGCGCACCCCGAAGGACGGCGAACGCTATTTCGCCCTGGTCAAGGTAGACAAGGTCAACGGCGAATCGCCGGAAGCCTCGAAGCACCGCATCCTGTTTGAGAACCTGACGCCGCTGCACCCGAACGAGCCGCTGCGCCTGGAACGCGAGATGAACGGCGCCGAGAACATTACCGGCCGCATCATCGACCTGATCGCGCCGATCGGCAAAGGCCAGCGCGGCCTGCTGGTGGCCTCGCCGAAATCCGGTAAATCCGTGATGCTGCAGCATATTGCCCACGCGATTACCGCCAACCACCCTGACGTGACGCTGATCGTGCTGCTGATCGACGAACGTCCGGAAGAGGTGACGGAGATGCAGCGCTCGGTGCGCGGCGAAGTGGTGGCCTCCACCTTCGACGAACCGGCCACCCGCCACGTGCAGGTTGCCGAGATGGTGATGGAAAAGGCCAAGCGCCTGGTGGAAATGAAGAAGGACGTGGTGATCCTGCTGGACTCGATCACCCGCCTGGCGCGCGCCTACAACACCGTGATCCCGGCGTCGGGCAAGGTGCTGACCGGCGGTGTGGACGCCAATGCGCTGCAGCGTCCTAAGCGCTTCTTCGGCGCGGCCCGTAATGTGGAAGAAGGCGGCTCGCTGACCATCGTCGCTACCGCGCTGATCGAAACCGGTTCGCGCATGGACGACGTGATCTACGAAGAATTCAAGGGTACCGGCAATATGGAGGTGCACCTGGAGCGCCGCCTGGCCGAGAAACGCGTGTACCCGGCCATCAACCTGAACAAGTCCGGCACCCGCCGCGAAGAGCTGCTGATCAAGCCGGACCAGCTGCAGAAGATCTGGATCCTGCGCAAGCTGCTGTACTCGATGGACGAGATCGAAGCGATGGAGTTCATCCTCGACAAGATGCGCGCCACGAAGACCAATACCGAGTTCTTCGACATGATGCGCCGCGGCGGCTAAACCCGCTGCCCAGGGGACAGACCCCTCATTACGCAGTAATCAGGGGTCTGTCCCCGAAAGCCCAGTCCGCTACCGAACTCCAGTCCGGGCCGCTGACTGGAGTTCGGTGACTGACTGAGGTACCGGGGACAGACCCTAATTTCGGCTTCGCCAAAATTAGGGTCTGTCCCCTTTTTTGTGATACACTGCCCGGCTGTTTAAACCCCGGCAAGTGGTCGGCAATCGGGTCGAGAAGCTGTACTGACCGACGAAGTGCTGTCTGGCTACCAAATTTGAGAGAAAAGCATGAAAGCTGATACCCATCCAGATTACCGTGAAGTTGTGTTCCACGACCTGTCGTGCGACTTCAAATTCATCACCCGTTCCACGATCCAGACCCGCGAAACCATCAACCACGAAGGTAAAGACTATCCACTGGTGAAGATCGAGGTTTCGTCGGAATCGCACCCGTTCTTCACGGGCCAGCACAAGATCGTCGACACCGCCGGCCGCGTGGAAAAATTCCGCCAGAAGTTCGGCAAAGTCGGTTCCAAGACCGCCGTCGCTGCAGGCTAATCAGCCCGGCCACGAAAAAAAGGCAGCTGCGGCTGCCTTTTTTTATTGTTTTGCCTGATACTCCCACTTTCCAATAATAAGCATTCCTGACCGCATGAAGCCAGTCCGTCTTCCCGCCGCCGCCGTTCTCGCCCTGCCGCGCTGGGCCCTGTTTGCCCTGGGCCTGCTCTACATCCTGCCGGGCCTGATCGGACGCGAACCGTGGAAGAACGACGACGCCGCCAGTTTCGGCATCATGTGGACCATGGCGCATGGCAGCTGGCAGGACTGGCTCTGGCCGAATATTGCCGGCCTGTCGCAGCCGGAAGAAGGCCCGCTGGCCTTCTGGTTCGGCGCCCTGTGCATCAAGCTGTTCGGCTGGTTCAGCAACGATGTGTTCGCCAGCCACCTGTCCACCATGGCCGCCTTCCTGGCCGGCGCCCTGTCGCTGTGGTACACCACGTACGCGCTGGGCCGCCGCCCGGAGGCCCAGCCGCTGCGCCTGGCCTTCGGCGGCCAGCCCGAACCCAATGACTTCGGCCGTACCCTGGCCGATGCCGCCCTGCTGATCTACCTCGGCTGCCTGGGACTGCTCACCCACAGCCATGAATCCACCTCGGAATCGCTGCAGGTCGCGCTGCTGGCCTTCACGCTGTACCGCTCCGTGCGCTATATGGAAAAGCCCAGCCTGCGCAATGCCACGCTGATCGGCCTGGCGCTCGGCCTGATGACCTTGACGCGCGGCTGGGTCACGCCCGCCTTCCTGCTGGCCGCCCTGTTCATCTGCACCCGTTTCCTCGCCATGCCCGCCGCCCGTGTGCTGCGCGAACTGGCGCTGACCCTGCTGGTGGCTGTCACCGTCACCCTGCCCTGGCTGCTGCCGGCCTTCCTGCTGCGTCCCTACGGCCAGGACGTGCTGGGCGCTTGGGGCAGCTGGAACATCGCCCAGCTCGCGCTGCCCAACCTGAAAGCCCTGTCCACCTTCCTGAAGGACGGCGTGTGGTTCTTCTGGCCTGCCTGGCCCTTCGCGCTGTGGGCCGTGTACGCCTGGCGCCGCCAGAGCAACCTGCTGCACATCGTGGTGCCGATGACCTTCGTGGCCATCGCCACCGTGCTGCTGCTGCTGCACCCCGCGCCGGAGCACGCGCAGCTGCTGATGCTGCTGCCGCCGCTGGCCATCATGGCCGCCTTCGGCCTGCTCACCGTGCAGCGCGGCGCCATCAATGCCATCGACTGGTTCTCCGTGATGGTGCTGACGCTGGGCGCGGCCGTGCTGTGGATCTTCTGGTACGCCCAGCTCACCGGCTGGCCCGCCAAGCCCGCGCACAATGTGCTGAAGCTGATTCCCGGCTTCACGCCGGAGTTCCGCCCGCTGGCCTTTGTGGTGGCGCTGGCCGCCACCATCGGCTGGTTCCTGCTGGTGCACTGGCGCGTGTCGCGCCGGCCGTCCGTGCTGTGGCGCGCCGTGGTGCTGTCGTCCGGCGGCCTGATCCTGATCTGGATCCTGCTGATGACCTTGTTCCTGCCGAACATCAATTACAGCAAGAGCTATGCGGCAGTGGCGCACCAGATCGCCATTGCCGTCCCACCCGACGCGCATTGCATCACCAGCAATGTGGGTCCGGCCCAGCGCGCGTCCTTCGCCTATTACGGCAAGCTGCGCTTCGATGGCGTGAACGGCGGCGAGTGCGACCTGTTGCTGCTGCAAGACAGTATCCGCGGCAATGGCGCGCTGCCCCTGCCCGGCCCGCAATGGACCTTGCTGTGGGAGGGCCGCCGCGCTTCCGACCGCAATGAACGCTTCCGCCTGTTCCGCAGCGCACCATAAGCGGGCAGCCTCTTCTATTCCCCGCGAAAGTTAATACTGTTATGCTAGTTTCCGTCAGCGAAGATTGCTGGCGGATTCGGTGGGGATGGCATGGCATTACGGATGGCGGTATCGATGGCTCTGCTGGCGGCGGCTGCGCTGCCGGGCCACGCTGCACCCCCGCCTCCGGTGTTCCCGCCGCTCATTGTGCTGACCGAACAGTCGCCGCCGGCCAGCATGCAGCAGGAAGGCAAGATCATCGGCCACGAGACCGAGAAGGTGGTGGAGATGCTCAAGCGTACCGGGATTTCCTACAAGCTCGACATCCTGCCCTGGAAACGCGGCTTCACCATGGCCCAGCGCGACGCCAACACCTGCATCTATTCCACCACCCGTACTCCCGAGCGCGAGAAGCTGTTCAAGTGGATCGGCCCCACCTACGAAGCGGACTGGTCGCTGGTGGGCCGCACCGACCGCCAGCTCAATCTGCGCACGCTGGAAGATGCGCGCCCGCTGCGCATCGGCACCTACAACGGCGATGCTCGCGATGAATACCTGCGCGCGCGGCTTCAATGTGGATCCGGTGCAGAACGACCATTCGAATCCCAAAAAGCTGATGCTCAACCGTATCGACGTGTGGGTCACGGCACTGCCGCCGGGCAGCACGGCGCTGGAACAGTTTGGACTGGACGGCAAGATTGCCCCGCTGCTCACCTTCCTCAAGGTGAAAGTCTACCTCGCCTGCAACCCATCCGTGCCGGATGCGATGGTCGAGCGCATGAACGCGAGCCTTGATACAATGCGGCGTGACGGAAGTTTTGCCCGCATCGAACGCAAGTACGAGCATTGGTCTGATCAAAAATAAAAGCTTGTATTTTTGCGCTGTTGCGTGGCAGCGATTTTTCTTCAGTACACCAAACACAAAGCTTGCGGACGCCGTTATAGTCCACATATACGCTACGTTGCCGTTCGGCATCGACAATAATATTCTCCCGGCTGCGCCCCGCTTCGCGCCCCCGGTTCTTCGGCCCCGATCTGTTGCGCCACACAAACGCGCTGCAATCCGCCACCTTCACGACACTGTTTGGCTTTATTGAGTCTGCTCCATGTTCAATTTTTACAAACTCCAGCTCGCGCTTAAGAACACCTGGGTCCGCATTGGCCTGCTGCTGCTCACCGCATCGCTGGTGGCCTGGATTGCACTCGGTTCGCAAGCCAGCCAGGACAACAGCCCCATCGTGCGCTCGCAGGATATCTCCGAGATCACCGCACTGGTTGCGAAGCGCGACAAGCTGGACTACCTGCTGATTGCGCGCCCGCTGTCGGACGCGCCGCGCTACATCTACAAGTTCAAGGACTCGGCCCAGCTGCACGTGGTGAAAGTGCCAAGCACTTCCCACATCAACCTGGAACGTGAAGTGCTGCTGCGCAACGGCCTGCCGTATGCGATTGCGAAAGACGAGTACCTGGCCTCGCACAAGGCCGTGCTGCAGGATGAAGGCGGCGCCATGGCCGGCGTGAGCTCCTTCGTGCAGCGCCATGCCTTCGACATCTTCCTCGTGGTGCTGCTGCTGTTCGTGCTGAAGTTCGGCATTCCCGGCATGGGCCTGTCCGCGTCCGTGATTTCGCCCGACAAGCTGAAAGGCTCGATGGACGACCTGATCGGCATGGAGGACATCAAGCAGGAAGTGCTGCACCTGGAAGACATGATCCGCAACCGCGCCGTCTACAAGCAGCACAATATCGACAAGCCTTTCAACGTGATGCTGACCGGCCCTGCGGGCACCGGCAAGACGAAGCTGGCCGGCTACCTGGCGAAGCGCCTGGGCTACCCGCTGATCCAGGCTTCCGGCTCGGCGCTCGAATCGGGCTATATCGGCGGCGGTTCGAAAGCGCTGAACTCCCTGTACCGCAAGGCGGCCGCACGCGGCAACTGCATCATCTTCCTGGATGAGGCGCAGGCCCTGTTCATGCCGCGCGGCCGCGGCGAGAAGAAGTGGGAAGACGATACCGCCAACACCCTGCTCGGCCTGCTGGACGGCGTGAAGAGCGACGAAGGCAAGGGCGTGATCTGGGTGGTGGCCTCCAACTTCGACGATGCCAATTCGCAGATGGACGAGGCGATGCTGCGCCGCTTCTCGGTGAAGATCAATTTCCGCCTGCCGAACAAGGGCGAGCGCGAAGAACTGCTGCGCTCCTTCCTGCAGCGTAAGGAAGAAGGCCTGGTGAACTGGAACGATATGGACCTGGCGCAGGTGGCCGAAATCACGAACAACCTCAGCCCTGCGCTGCTGGAAACCGTGGTGGACCGCGCCTCGCTGCTGTCGATCCAGGAAAAGACCGTGATCAATACGGACCTGATGTTCCGCGCCTTCGAGCGCGCCACCATCGGCCTGACCGACCGCGCCACCACCGCCGAGAAAACGCGCCAGCGCGAGCGCATTGCGCTGCACGAGCTGGGCCACTTCTTCATGCAGATCGACCCATACCTGCGCGAAGGCCTGTCGCTGGCGGAAGTGAAGGAGAAGTCGCACCTGCTGAAGATTTCGACCGAGTCCGTGTCGAAGCTGAATGCGCTGGGCTATGTGCTGTCGGCCGGCGACGATATGTCGCTGCGCACGCTGGAAGAAATGGAACGCGACGTGATGCAGCTCTACGGCGGCGTGGCGGCGGAAGAACTGTTCTACGGCGCGCGCGGCATTTCCGTCGGTTCGCAGAACGACATCCAGAAAGCCACTTCCATGCTGGACATGATGGTGAACCGCCTCTCCATGTACTCGCGCTCGAAGCTGGACTACAGCCAGTTCAAGAACGAGATGAGCGGCGAACACACCCTGGTGCAGGTGGAAGCGAAAGCCGATGAGCTGTACAGCGACACGCTGAAGGCGATCGGCGACTACCGCGAGGTGATGGATGGACTGAAGGACGTGCTGATGGAACAGTATGTGCTGTCCAAGGACCAGATCTTCGCACTATTGGAAGAACGCCTCGACCCCGAACCGCTGCGTTTGGCAGCATAAGTAAGGAAAGCCCGCTGCCCAAGCGGGCCTTTTTCATTCACGTCCTGCGAAGCATCAGCTTAGCGGCGTGCGACGACCGAGCCTTCCACCGGCGCCATGGCCACGGAGCTTGGCAGGTAGTGGATATTGGTGATCGCAACCAGGTCGCCTTCTTCACGGAACTCGACATCCACGCCTTGCGCGGTCGTGAACCTGGCGTGGGCCACCGGATGCAGTTCGGTGCGGTCTTCGCCTTTCAGCTGGATGAAGTAGCGGTTGGCCTGCTGGCTGAAGCGCACGGTGTTCCCGTTCTGCAGCTTGTAAGTGGCGGCGTAGTCATTGAACTCGCCGGTGCCCAGGCGGTACTGGTTGGTTTTGCTGATTTGCACGGTGCCGGCTTTGGCGGCGTCTTCCAGCGACTGCGGGCCGGCGATGGCAACGGTCATGCCAGTGAGGGACAGGGCTGCAACAGCCGCGATGAAAGTCTTTTTCATGATGGGATTCTCCAAGTGGTTGCCTGTTTGTCTCCGCCTCTCATAATGTGCGGCGACAGTGACAAGGTAGCAAAGGCGAATCCGGCAAGCGCGCGGAAAGCGACAAAACGCTGAAAACGCGGGATAGAATGCGCGCCGTCCCGGATAGACGGCTGGCAATTGTTCAGCAGGGTTGCTGCTGCTGGTTAAATCAGTGATAATGCGGGTCGCACTCAGCCCGAGTGGTGAAATTGGTAGACGCAGCGGACTCAAAATCCGCCGCCGCAAGGCGTGCCGGTTCGATTCCGGCCTCGGGCACCATCAGCTGCCCTACCCGCCGCGCGGGCATCCCCAGCAATAGCTCCAGTTGTCGTACAACCCACCCTCGCTGGTATAATGGGCTGATGAACGACACCATTGCACTCGCAGCACCGAAGAAGCGTTACCGCAACCTCGCCGAGGGCGTGGTGGAGACCTTCACCAACAGCATCCGCGAAGGCGTGCTGAAGCCGGGCGAAAAGCTGCCGACCGAATCCGTCATCATGGAACTGCACGGCGTGAGCCGCACCGTGGTGCGCGAGGCGATCTCGCGGCTGCAGGCGGCGGGCATGGTGGAAACGCGGCACGGCATCGGCACCTTCGTGCTGGAGCCGCCGACGCAGCTGCGCATTGCGGCGGACACCATCCGCACCATCGGCGATGTGCTGGCCATCCTCGAACTGCGTATCAGCCTGGAAACGGAAGCGGCCTGGCTTGCGGCCTCGCGCCGCAGCGAGCAGCAGATCGAGCAGATGGGCGCCGTGCTGGCCGAAATGAAGCAGGGCCTCACCGTGACCTCGGATGTGAAATTCCACCTGCTGATTGCGCAGGCCACCGGCAACCCGTATTTCGTCGATATCCTGAGCCACCTGGGCAACACCATCATTCCGCGCGCCCGCGTGAACTCGGCGCAGCTGGCGCATGACGACCCGGCCGTCTACCTGCAGCGCGTACAGCACGAGCACGAGGATATCTACCAGGCCATCCTGCGCCAGGACCCGGAAGGCGCGCGCGCCGCCATGCGCACCCACCTCTCCAACTCGCGCGAACGCCTGCGCCGGGCACAGGAAAACATCGAAACCGAATCAACGGCCTGAGCGTTTTGCACAAAGCGCTTGCGCGGTGCCGAATCTAGTTGTACGATGTCATACAACATCGGTAATCAGACCGGTTTCTTTCCATTTTCTTATCGAGAGCGAGAAGACATGCAACCTAAAGAACTCCAAACTATCCTGTCGTCCGGCCTGCTGTCCTTCCCGGTCACCGACTTCGACGCTGAAGGTAACTTCAACCAGGCCGGCTACATCAAGCGCCTGGAATGGCTGGCGCCATACGGCGCTACCGCGCTGTTCGCCGCCGGCGGCACCGGCGAGTTCTTCTCGATCACCCCGAACGAATATACCGGCATCATCAAGACCGCCGTAGACACCTGCCGCGGCAAAGTGCCTATCCTGGCCGGCGCCGGCGGCCCGACCCGCCAGGCTATCGCCTACGCCCAGGAAGCCGAGCGCGTGGGCGCCCACGGCATCCTGCTGCTGCCGCACTACCTGACCGAAGCGAGCCAGGACGGCCTGATCCGCCATGTGGAAGAGGTCTGCAAGTCTGTGGACTTCGGCGTGGTGGTATACAATCGTGGCGCCTGCCGCCTGACCGCGGATTCGCTGGAGAAGCTGGCTGACCGTAACCCGAACCTGATCGGTTTCAAGGACGGTATTGGCGACATCGAACTGATGGTGTCCATCTGGCGCCGCATGGGTGACCGCTTCAGCTACCTGGGCGGCCTGCCGACCGCGGAAGTTTACGCCGCTGCCTACAAGGCGCTGGGCGTGCCGGTCTACTCCTCCGCCGTATTCAACTTCATGCCGAAGCTGGCAATGGACTTCTACCACGCCATCGCTGCCAACGACTACGCTGCGCAGAACAAGATGTTGGACGAATTCTTCCTGCCGTACCTGGAGATCCGCAACCGCAAGGCTGGCTACGCAGTCAGCATCGTTAAAGCAGGCGCGAAGATTGCAGGTTACGATGCAGGTCCTGTCCGCGCACCGCTGACCGACCTCACTGAAGAGGAAGTCGCGATGCTCGCAAAACTGATGAAGGCACAAGGCCCTCAATAAGGAGCAAAAGCAAATGCAAATCAAAGGCGAAATGATCATCGGCCGCTCGGCCGTGCAAGGCAAGGAAGGCACGGTCAAAGCGATCGATCCATCGCGCAACGAGCAGATCGAACCAGCCTTCGGGCTGGCGAGCGCTGCGGAGCTGGAGCGCGCTGCCGCCCTGGCCTGGGACGCCTTCGACGTCTACCGCAACCTGCCGCTGGAAACCCGCGCCAAATTCCTGGAAACCATCGCTGACCGCATCATGGATCTGGGCCCGGCCCTGATCGAGCGCGCCATGCAGGAAACCGGCCTGCCGCAAGCCCGCCTGGAAGGCGAGCGCGGCCGCACCTGCAACCAGCTGCGCCTGTTCGCGAAAGTGGTGCGCGACGGCCGCTTCCTGACCGCAACGCTGGATTCGGCGCTGCCGGACCGCGCACCGGCCCCGCGTCCTGACCTGCGCCTGCGCAAGATCGGCCTGGGCCCGGTGGCCGTGTTCGGCGCATCGAACTTCCCGCTGGCCTTCTCGGTGGCCGGTGGCGATACCGCTTCCGCGCTGGCAGCCGGCTGCCCGGTGATCGTGAAAGCGCACTCGGCCCACCTCGGCACTTCCGAGCTGGTGGCGAAGGCCGTGCAGAAAGCTGCGATCGAATGCGATATGCCGGAAGGCGTGTTCTCGATGCTGATCGGCGCCGGCCAGAGCATCGGCCAGAACCTGGTGGCGGATGCCCGTATCAAGGCCGTCGGCTTCACCGGTTCGCGCAATGGCGGCCTGGCGCTGATGAAGACTGCTGCGGAACGCAAGGAACCGATCCCTGTCTATGCAGAGATGAGCAGTATCAATCCGGTGTTCATGCTGGAAGGCGCGCTGTCCTCGAACGAAAAACTGCCGCAGCAGTTCGCCGATTCGCTGACCCTGGGCGCAGGCCAGTTTTGCACCAACCCAGGCCTGCTGCTGGCGATTGAAAGCCCGGCGCTGGACAAGTTCCTGGCCGGCGCAAAAGCCGCGCTGGAAGCGAAGAACCCGGCAACGATGCTGACCCCCGGCATCCACCAGGCCTACACCTCGGGCGTGGCCAAGCTGGCTGCCATCGACGGCGTATCGCTGGTTGCACAGGGCGCCACCACGGGCATGACCTGCGGCGCCGTGGCTGCGCTGTATGCCACCGACGCCGCCAATTTCCTGGCCAAGCCGGAACTGGAAGGCGAAATCTTCGGCCCATGCTCGCTGCTGATCCGCTGCCGTAACGAAGCGGAACTGATCCAGGTTGCAGAACATGTGGAAGGCCAGCTGACGGCTGCGGTTCACGCTACCAGCGCCGACATCGCGACCGCACGCAAGCTGCTGCCAACGCTGGAGCGCAAGGCCGGCCGTATTCTGTTCAACGGCTTCGGCACCGGCGTGGAAGTTGCGCACGCCATGGTGCACGGCGGCCCGTTCCCATCGACCTCGGACAGCCGTTCGACCTCGGTAGGCGCATCGGCCATCGACCGCTTCCTGCGTCCGGTGAGCTACCAGGACGTGCCTGCTGAACTGCTGCCGGCCGAACTGGCCACGGACAACCCGCTGAAGATCGCGCGCGTTGTCAACGGCGACCTGGCATGGAACGCGTAAGCGGCGTTCAATGCACGGTGGGCGAAAGCCCGGCGTGGGATGCAGCGCACCAGGCCTGGTTCTGGGTCGACATTCCGGCAAAGCGCATCTGGAGGCTGGACGCCTCCGGTAATTCGCGCTACTGGGAAGTTCCGGAAATGGCCGCGTGCGTCGCTCCCCGTCCGGGCGGCGGCCTGATAGCAGGCATGGAAACCGGCATGTTCAGCGTCACGCTGAGCGACGGTCCTGTAGCGAAGACCGAACTGCTGGCGAAGCCGGCGGAAGGCGCGCTGGGCGCAGGCATGCGCTTCAACGACGGCCGCACCGACCGCCAGGGCCGTTTCTGGAGCGGCACGATGTTCATGGACATGAGTGCGGCCAAGGCCGTCGGCCAGCTGTACCGCTACGATGCGCGCGGCCTGTCCGCGCCTGTGGTGGAAGGACTGGTCACGCAGAACGGCCTGTCCTGGTCGCCGGATGGGAAGACGATGTATCTGTCCGATTCGCACCCGAGCAGCCGCCAGATCTGGGCTTTCGACTATGACACCGGCGACGGTGTGCCGACGAACCGCCGCGCTTTCGCCAACCTTGGCGATCACGTGGGCCGTCCGGATGGCGCGGTGGTGGATGCCGACGGCTGCTACTGGATCTGCGCGAACGACGCAGGCTGCCTGCTGCGCTTCACGCCGGAAGGCAAGCTTGAGCGCCGCGTGGATGTTCCCTTCGCCAAACCCTCGATGTGCACCTTCGGCGGTTCCGACCTGAAGACCTTGCTGGTTACCTCGATCGTCTCCGGCAAAGCCGAAGACGCCGAGTGGGGCGGCGCCGTCATCCTGCTGCGCCCCGGCGTGCAAGGCCTGGCCGACTCCCCCTTCCTCGGCTGATAAACAACTGCGACACCTTGGGGTCAGGCACCGCTGTCATGTGACAGCCGGTGCCTGACCCCATGGTGTCGCAGTTTTTTTATTTCAGGCGGAGGCCCATTTGGTTTCGGCGACGGGGTGGCCTTCGTCGATGTGGAGGGTGGCGCGGATGGAGCGTAAGGCCGTGATGCGGGCCAGCAGGCCGTCGCATTGGGCCAGCAGGACTTTGCTGATCGATTCCAGCAGCTTCTTGTCGCGGCCGGGGGCGATGCGCAAATTCAGGTAGAGGAAGGCGCGGTCGGGGGAGCCGTCCGCTACCGCGAAGTATGGCGCGGGGTAGGCCAGCACCCGGGTCCCCGTCAGCGGGAATACCGGGGCGCCGGTGTCGTCTTCAAATTGCGTCAGCGTGCGGGCGAGCACCACGCACAGGGATTGCATGTCGAGGTGCTCGTCCAGGTTCGACGTGTATTCAATTCTCAGGTGGGGCATAAGGCTTTCAGCGGTATTTCATCGTCCATTGAATGACCAGCGGTTTGTCCATCGTGAACTTGCCGCTGCTGCAGCTGACCAGCGTCTTCATCGGGCCATATGGCGCCTTGTACAGGTCGCTGCCGTTCGTGGGCTCGGCCTTGCAGCTGTCGAGCCCATTCACACTGTACTCATAAACCGCGCCTTCCGCAAAGCTCACACGCTTGCCGTCCAGTTTCGCGCCGTCCGAGAAGCTGGCGAATTCCAATGCAATGCCTGCCACTTCCTGCGCACCCACCGGCGTGTAGGTGTCGGTGCGGCTGATGACGCCCTTCTCCATCGTGTACACGGTGTCGAGCTTGATGCGCGCGTCTTTTACCGGAACGCGGCCGCCCTGCTTCGACAGCTCGTCCTGATGGTAGCTCACCACGTACTGCTTGCCTTTGCGGCTGTCCTTGATGTTCCTGATATAGGAAGTCGGCAGCAGCTGGCTGCCATCCGCCATCGTGAACTTCGGCAGCAGCTGCGGATGCTTCGAGCCGCTGTCGGCGATGCCGCTGATGATGCCAGGCGCAAAAGGCAGCGGGTAGTAGGGACTGTTGCTGTGCTGGCTCTGGCCGCCGTTGATCATCAGCAGGCTGAAGACGTTGTTCCGGTCGCGGAAGATGGACAGCGCGCGGTCGTACTCGCCCTGCGCAAACCAGGTCATGCTGAATTCGGGCTGCGTTTTTTCCAGCCATGCGGCCAGCTCCTGGCGCGGCGCCTTGTCCTTCATGCCCGCCATATTCCACTGCTCGTTGGTGAAGATGAGCTGGTGCAGCAGCGAGAAATTTTCGCCGAGGATGCGGTGCTTGCCGCGGTAAGTATCGGTGCGGCGGCCCTGGTTCCACATATCGACGGAATGCATGGCGGGGCTGTACCAGAAGTCCATATAGCGCGCGGCAATGCGCGAGGAGTAGCTGTAGGCATACTCTTTCTCTTCCGGCGTGAGCACGCCGAGGTAGGCGGAGATCGACAGGATTTCCAGCATCGCCGTTTCGCCGTACGGGCCAAGGCTGCGCCCGAAACTGAAGCCGTTGCCGGACGGATTGGCGGCATTCAGCGCCACCACGGCGGCCTTGCGCAGCATGGTTTTCAGTTCCGGCGTGACGGGTACACCGGTTTCGATGAAGCGCTCGCAGATCTCGGCGATCAGCAGGATACTGTAGCGGTCGAAGCGGCCTTCGCCCGAGGTTTCGTCCGAGAAGCCGTATTTGCCGGAATAGGCGGCGTAGTGCTCCATCATCTTGTTCAGCAGGACCTGGGCGCCGCTGTCGTCTTCCCATCCCATCAGCACGCGCAGGCGCGCAATGCTGAAGGCCACGCCGAAGTAGTTGGTCGGCAGGTCCATCAGCTCATAGCCGGGCTGGGTGACAAAGGTGCGCCAGTCCAGCTTCTGCTTCAGCTTTTCCAGCGTGGCGGGCTTGATGGCACGCTCCAGCAGGCCCGCGTCCTTCAGCTTGCGCAGCATGAGCATGTAGTAGTAGATGCCCCAGGTGTGGTTGTCCATGCCCGCCGTCATGTCGGCGATGTCGCTGTACTGCTGCAGCAGCTGCGGCAGGCGTGGATCGTCCTGCGCGGTGTTCAGCAGCACGTGGCCAAGGCCTGCCGCCACTTTCCCGGGCAGGAATTTGTCGCCGGACTTGAAGGGGGCATAGCCATCGATCATGATGGCTTCCTTCTCCACCGCCAGCTTCTGGAAGAAGTAGTTCAGCTGCTGATAGGCGTTGTCCTGCACGATGCGGTTCATCGGCTGGCTGGCCAGCGGCGGAACGTAGTCGGCGTAGGGATTGGCGGCGATCGCGGCAGGCGCGGCGCCGAAGGCGAACAGGGCGCCGAGGACGGCGGAGGACAGGATTGTGCGGGAAATATTCATCGTCTCATCGTTGTTAGTTAAACGTTTAACTTGATGGTAGAAGATTTTGCCGCGAAGGTAAAGCGAAATGTCGTAACTAGTTCCGGTTGATGGTGGACGAGCGCAGGATCAGCTGCGGTTCGATCATCGTGAACGGCGCCGTCGGCTTGCCCTCGATGGTGTCCAACAGCTTCTCCATGGCGGCCACGCCCATGCGTTCACTTTGCAGGTCCACCGTCGTCAACGGCGGCGAGGTGTAGTTCCCGAACTGGATATTGTCGAAGCCCGCCACCGAAATATCGGCCGGCAGCTTGAAGCCGAGGATCTGCGCCGCCTTCATGAAACCAAGCGCCATCAGGTCGTTGTAGCAGATCAGCGCATCGGGATGTTCGGAGCCCAGCATGATGGAGGAGCAGATGCGCTCCCCTTCCAGCGCAGACGGCGCGCTGCCGTCATACACCTGCAGCGACATGCCGTGCGCCGCCAGGCATTCCTTGATGCCGCCCATGCGTTCCTCATCGCGCCGCGATTTGGAGAAACCCAGGTAGGCTATGCGTTTGTGGCCCAGCGTGACGAGGTGGCGCGTGACCATGTAAGCGCCGCGGTGGTCGTCGCTGGCCACGCGCGGCAGGGCCAGCTGGCTGAGGCGGCCGAAGAAGACCAGGGGCTTGTCCAGCTCCACCATCCAGTCCATTTCCTTTTCCTGCATGCGCGAGAACACGATCATGCCGTCCACGCGGCGGCTCAGCGCTTCCAGCAGCGGACGTTCACGGCCGGGGTTTTCTTCCGTGTCCACCAGCAGCAGCGTATAGCCGTGCTGCAGCGCCACGCGGTTGGCGCCTTTGACGATGCTGGTGAAGTGGGGATTGGATACGTCCAGCACCGACAGACCCACCGTGCGCGTGCGGCCGGTAATCATGGACTGCGCCAGCGGGTTCGATTTGTACCCCAGCTCCGCGATCACCTTGCTCACCTTCGCCTCCACCGCCGGCGAGAAGCGCTGCGTACCATTCATGAACTTGGAGACGGTGGCCGTTGAGACGCCTGCGGCTGCAGCGACGTCGCGGATGGTGGGTACATTTTTCTTCATATTGTTATCGGAAACGGTAATCGCTTAACGGGCGAAGTGCATAGTAACACGCTGCCGAGCCAGGAAAACCGGCAGCCATCGCAAGTTAAACGTTTTACTTCCTCAAGCTGAAACGGAAACCGGTTTCGGAAACGAAGCGCTGGCCGGGCCGCAGCACGGTAGTGGGGAAACTGGGCCGGTTCGGACTGTCCGGCAGATGCTGGGTTTCGAAGGCGAAGCCGTCGTGGCGCTGGTAGGCATAGCCTTCGCCGCCCATTTCGCTGCCATCGAAGCCGCCGCCCGTATTGAAGACCAGCGAAGGCTCGGTAGTGCGCACCTCCATGCGGCGCCCGCTGCGCGTTTCTTCGATCACGCCCACCAGGCCCGGTTTCGCGAACACGAGGGCGTGGTCATATGCGGCCGGATCGCCCAGCAGGGCAGATGGCTTCAGCCGCGCGATGGCGCTGGCCGGACGGCGGAAATCCAGCGGCGTCCCGTCCACCGGCGCCAGTTCGCCGGTCGGCACCTTCTTCGCATCCAGCACCGCATACTGCGGCGCATCGATGCGGAACAGATGGGTATCGAGCCCCGTGCTGCCCGCACCGGCGAGATTGAAATAGGCGTGACTGGTGAGATTGATGACCGTGGGCGCATCCGTCACCGCCGCATACTCGATGCGGAATTCGTCGCTCTTGCGCAGCAGGCGGTAAGTAACGCTTGCTTCGAGGCGGCCCGGATGTCCCTGCTCGCCATCGGCGCTCACCAGCGTGTAGACGGAACCGATGGAAGCGGCATCGGCAAAGTCGCGCCGCTGCCACAGGCGCTTGTCGAATCCATTGGGGTCGCTGTGCAGCGCCGTGCCGCGCGCATTCACCGGCAGTTTGACCGTGCGGCCATCCAGCTCGTAGCTGCCGTTGCCGATGCGGCCCGCGTAGCGCCCGATGATGGCGGCGTAGCGCCGCGTGGTGCGCAGGTAGGACGGCAGGTCGGGCAGGCTGAGGATGATGTTGCGGCGTTCGCCGCCGCGGCCGGCCACCATGGCGGAAGTCAGCGTGGCGCCGTAATCGATGTACGAGAGCTGCATGCCGCGGTCGTTGGTCAGCGTGACCTTTTCCACGCGCTCGCCGGATGGCATAAAGCCAAACGGCTGCACCGAGATGCCGGTACAGCCGCCCTGCCCTGCTGCGCCGAGCAGGACGATCGCCAGGAGGAGGCGCATTACAGGTCCGTGATTTCCTTATGGCGCGGCACCAGCGCCTTCATCACACCCCATGCCAGCAGGTAGGCCACGGCGCAGATCGTGAACATGATCATGTAGCCGGTGCCGATCTGGCCCAGCGCACCGTAGTAGTCGAACAGCCAGCCGCCCAGCTTGGACAGCACCACGCCGCCGATGCCGCCCGCCATGCCGCCAATGCCCACCACCGAAGCAACGGTACGCTGCGGGAACATGTCGGACACGGTGGTGAACAGGTTGGCCGACCATGCCTGGTGCGCCGAGGCGCCCACGCCGATCAGCAGGATCGGTACCCATGGGCTGATGCCGCCCATCGGCTGCGCCAGCAGCACCACCAGCGGGAACAGCGCAATCACCAGCATCGCTTTCATGCGGCCGTCGTACGGCGACTGTCCACGATTCATGAAGTAGGCCGGGAAGTAGCCGCCGCCGATGCTGCCTACCATGGTCATGCTGTACAGCACGGCCAGCGGGATAACGATGTCGGCCGGGCCCATGCCATATTGCGCGGACAGGTATTTCGGCAGCCAGAACAGGAAGAACCACCACACGCCATCCGTCATGAATTTGCCGAAGGCGAAGGCCCAGGTCTGGCGGTAGCCCAGCAGGCGGAACCATGGCACCTTCGCGCCGGCGGGTGCGGCAGGCGCAGCGGCCGGCGCATCGCTGCGGATGAAGGCCAGTTCATCAGCGCTGAGGCGCTTCTGCTGTTCCGGCGGATCGTAGAAGATCTGCCACGCCACCATCCACAGGAAGCCGATCGCGCCGATGGCGATGAAGGCTGCCTGCCAGCCCCACAGCAGGGCAATCGGCGGCACCGTCAGCGGCGCCAGGATGGCGCCCACGTTGGCGCCGGAATTGAAGATACCGGTCGCGAAAGAGCGTTCCTTCTTGGGGAAGTATTCGGCGGTGGCCTTGATCGCGGCCGGGAAGTTGCCCGCTTCACCCACCGCCAGCACGGCGCGCGACAGCATGAAGCCGGCGATCGACGCCGGCACCACGGCCAGGCCCAGTGCGCCCATCACATGGCCGACCGCGGAACCCATGGGCACCGAATAGGCATGCATGACGGCGCCCAGCGACCAGATGACGATGGCGAGGATATAGGCTTTCTTGGTGCCGATGGCATCCACCACGCGGCCCGCGAACAGCATGGACACCGCGTACACGAACTGGAAGGCGGCGGTGATGTTCGCGTAGTCCGTGTTGGACCAGTTGAATTCCTTCGACAGCTGAGGCGCCAGCAGGCTCAGCACCTGGCGATCGAGATAGTTGACGGTAGTGGCGAAAAACAGAAGGGCACAGATGGTCCATCTGTACTTGCCAACGACTTGCTGGCTTACAGGCTCATTCAGCTTCATAGGATCACTTTTAGAGTGGTTGTCGTTCGATCTCTCGGTCTCCAGCGAGATCAGCTGCTAGTTGTATGTCATCGTACAACCTAAATGGGGCATAAGCAAGCGGAAATCCGCCGGTTGTATGACGACTAGGCGAGTTTACTTGCGAAGCAGCAGCGTGACCAGCGATTCCGCCGCTTCGCGCAGGCGGTCCTCGTCCTGGTACACGCGCTCCACGACGACCATGCCGCGCGTGGCAGTGACCAGCAGGCGGGCCGCTGCGGCGGGCGCCAGGGCTGCTTCTTCGGGGGCGGCGGCGAAGCGGGCTTCCAGCAGGCCGGCCAGTTCATCCAGCAGGCCGCGCAGGGCTTCCCGGATGGGCTCGCTGCGCGCCGTTTCATCGACGGCGATCTTGGTGGACATGCAGCCGCGCGTGCCGCTGCGCTCTTCTTCCGGCAAGGTCATGGCGCGGATCGACACGGCAAGATAGGCGCGCAGGGCTTCGGCCAGCGTGGGCTGTTCCAGCGCGTCGCGCACCTGGGCCATGAAGTTGCGGCGGTAGCGGGTGAAGGCCAGCAGGAAGATGGACTGCTTGTCGCCGTAGGCGTTGTAGAGGGAGCCGCGCAGCACGCCGGTGGCTTCCGCCAGGTCCTGCATGGAGGTCGCGCCGTAGCCTCTCCGCCAGAACAGGAGCATTGCGCGATCCAGCGCTTCTTCTTCATTGAATTGACGGGTGCCGGCCATGGGGCGATTCTAATCCTTCCTTGACACACCCGTCAAGTTTGACTACTCTGTCAAACATCAACGATCCAGAAAGCCCCGTATGTCTCCCTCTTCCCTGCGCGCCGTACTCGCCGGGCTGTGCGCCAGCCTCGTTGGCATCGGCCTTGCGCGCTTCGCTTACACGCCACTGATTCCGCCCCTGATCGAAGCACACTGGTTCGCGGCGGATGACGTGCTCTTCCTCAGCGCCGCCAACCTGATCGGCTACCTGGCGGGCGCGCTGGCGGGCCGGCCGCTGGCGGCGCGCATCGGCTCGCGGCCGGCGCTGCAACTGATGATGGCGCTGGCCACGCTGACCTTTTTTGCCTGCGCCGTGCCGGTGTCGGTGCCATGGTTCTTCCTCTGGCGCTTCCTGTCGGGACTGGCGGGCGGCATCATCATGGTGCTGGCGGCCACCTCGATCCTGCCCCACGTGCCGCCGGAGCGGCGCGGCCTGGCAAGCGGCATGATCTTCCTGGGTGTGGGCCTCGGCATTGCCGGTTCCGGCACCGTGCTGCCGTCCTTGCTGGCATTAGGCCTGGCACAGACCTGGCTCGGCCTTGGCCTGATGGCAGCCCTGCTCACGGCGCTCAGCTGGACCTGGTGGCCGCAGCCGCTACAGGCCGCGCCCGGCACGCCGGCGCCCGCCCCCGCACCTAACGGCCACCGCAGCACGCTGCGCCTGATCTATGCGCAATACGCCATCAACGGCATCGGCTTTGTGCCGATGATGGTATTCATCGTGGACTTCATTGCCCGCGGCCTGGGCTGGGGCGCCCACGATGCGGCACTGTTCTGGATCCTGTACGGCGTGGGCGCCATGCTGGGTCCGATGCTGTACGGCGCCATGGCCGACAAGCTGGGCGTGCGCTTTACCAGCATCGCCTCGATACTGGGACAGCTGGCGGCAGTGGCGCTGCTGGTCAGCACTGAGCACCACGCGGCCATTGCCCTCGCCACCTTTGTGCTCGGCACCTACCCGCCCGGCATCGTGCCGCTCTACCTGAGCAAGATCCACCAGGCGGTGCACGGCAATCCGGCAGCGCACACCGCCGCGTTCAGCCGCGCTACGATGATCTTCGCCCTGATCCAGGCGCTGGCGGGCTATGCGAGCTCCTGGCTGCTCAGCGCCAGCGGCGGCAATCACCGCCTGCTGTTCATGGCGGCCGCGGCCGCCCTGCTGCTCTGCATGCTGGCCGACCTGACAACTCTGCGTCGCAAAAGCGCGACGACAAAATAGCAACAGTCACCCGCCGCGCCCCGCGAAGCCCTGCGCCAGCACAAAGAGCTGCCGCAGGGCTCTCACTTTCCGAGGGGAAATGTGTTACTGTCGCTTAGCCTGCTACGCTCTCGCCCTTACCCATTTCCTATGGATTTCGCTTCACTGCAGAACCTGTTCTCGCCGTCAGCAGACCCGTCCCTGCTCAACTACGGCCTGTACAACACCCGGCTGGTTGTGCTGTCGGTGCTGGTGGCTATCTTCGCCTCGTGGATGGGCCTGCAAATGGCAGGCCAGACCCGCAAGGCGCCGTCGCGCCTGCTGCGCGTGGCCACCCTGATGACCGGCAGCCTGGCGCTGGGCGCGGGCGTGTGGGCCATGCACTTCATCGGCATGCTGGCCTTCGACCTCTGCACCTACACCAGCTACGATCCCACGCTCACCCTGCTGTCGATGCTGCCCAGCCTGGCCGCTTCGATGGTCGCGCTGTCCATTACGCGCCGCGAGCAGATGAGCGCAGGCACGCTGCTGCTGGGCGGCGTGCTGGTCGGCGCGGGTATCGGCGCCATGCACTACAGCGGCATGGCGGCGATGCGCGTGGGCCTGGCGCTGCACTACGATCCCTATATGTTTGCGCTGTCGATTGTGGTGGCGGTGGTGCTGGCCACGGTGGCGCTGGGCGTGCGCTTCGGCCTGCGCGACATGCGCTGGAAACTGAGTCCCGCCATGCGCCTGATGATCAGCGCCGTCGTCATGGGCTGCGCCATTTCGGGCATGCACTATACGGGCATGGCCGCCGCGCGCTTTATCGGCGTGCCGCCGCCTGGTTCGGCGCCGACCGATTCCACCTTCCTCGCTTTCGCCATCGGCATTACCACCGTGCTGTTCACGGTGTTCGTGATGGCGGCCAACGGCCTGCTGCGCTACCGCGAGATGTACCGCCACCTGCAGCAGAGCGAAAGCTGGATGCGCGCGCTGCTCACCACCACGGTGGACGGCGTGATCACGGTGGACAGCGCAGGCATCATCCATGAATTCAACAAGTCGGCCGAGCGCATCTTCGGCTGGACCCGCGACGAAATCAGCGGCAAGCCGATCAAGACGCTGATGGCCGATCCTTCCCGCTCGCAGCAGGATGGCTTCCTGCATTTCCTCGCTACCGGCGACGACACCAAGGCCCGTTCCGGCACCGAGGTCATGGCCCTGCGCAAGGACGGCAGCACCCTGCCGATCCGCCGCGCCATGGGCCAGGCGCGCCTTGGCGACAAGGACCTGTATGTGCTCTTCATTACCGACATCAGCGAACGCCGCGCCATCATGCAGGCCCTGCGCGACAGCGAGCTGCAGTTCCGTTCCCTGATCCGCAATATCCCGGGCATTTCCTTCCGCTGCCGCGTGGAGGACGACCGGGCGCTGGTCTTCCTGAGCGACGGCGTGGAGCGCATCCTCGGCTATCCAGTGACCGATTTCGTGGGTCCGGTGCGCTCGCGCACCTTCGATGCCCTCACCTTCCCGGCCGACCTGCCCCGCGTGCACGGCACCATCGACCAATGCGTGGCCAGCGGACAGGCTTACACGGTGGAGTACCGCCTGAAGCATGCGGACGGCAGCATGCGCTGGATGTGGGAGCACGGCGCCCTGGTGCGCGGCGACGACGGCACGGCGCGCTGGCTGGACGGCGTGATCCTCGACATCACCGAACGGCGCCAGATGGAAGAAGACCTGCGCCATGCCAAGGAAAAGGCGGAGCAGGCGGCAGCCTCGCGCGCCACCTTCGTGGCCAATATGAGCCACGAGATCCGCACGCCGATGAATTCCATCCTTGGCTTCACAGACGTGCTGCTGGATACGGACCTGCGCCCGGAGCAGCGCACCCACCTCGATACGGTGCGCAATGCAGGCCGCTCGCTGCTGCGGCTGCTGAACGAAATTCTGGATACGGCCAAGCTGGACAAGGGCGCCGTGGAACTGGAACTGGCCGACTTCAACCTGCTGGCCCTGATCGACGAGCTGTCTTCGACCTATAACGCGACCGCGCGCAGCAAAGGCCTGGCGCTGCAGATCGTGTATGCGCCGGACCTGCCGCCATGGCTGCACGGCGACGAGCTGCGCGTGCGCCAGGTGCTCACCAACCTGCTCGACAACGCCATCAAGTTCACCGCAGCGGGTAGCGTTACGCTGCGCGTACAGCAGGAAGGCAACGGTCTGCACATGCAGGTGGCCGATACCGGCATCGGCATCGCGCCGGACCGCCTGGCTGCCATCTTCGAACCCTTCACCCAGGCCGACGCTTCGATGACGCGCCGCTTCGGCGGCACCGGCCTTGGCACCACCATCAGCAAGCAGCTGGTGGAGCTGATGGGTGGCCGCATCTGGGCCGAGAGCGCACCGGGCCAGGGCACCACCTTCCACATCATGTTGCCGCTGAAGCCCGCACTGGAACCGCACCAGCCGCATGTGCCGCGGCCGCGCCAGCGCATCGCCTTCGAGCTGCCGACGCTGCGCGTGCTGGCGGCCGACGATGTGGCGCAGAACCTGGAGCTGCTGTCCCTGCTGTTCGGCAAACGGGGGCATACGATGGTGATGGCGCATGATGGCGCGCATGCCGCCGAACTGGCTGCACAGCAGAGTTTCGATGTGATCCTGATGGACGTGCAGATGCCGCACGTGGACGGCCTGGCCGCCACGCGCATGATCCGTGCGGAAGCCGAACAGAATGGCCGCGCGCGCGTGCCCATCATCGCCATGACGGCCAGCGTGCTGGAAGCGCACCGCCGCGCCAGCGCTGCGGCGGGCATGGATGGTTTCGTGTCCAAACCGGTGGACTGGTACACGCTGTCGCACGAGATTGCGCGCGTGCTGGGCCTTGCCACCGTTGGCCCGCTTGGGGCGCCGCGTCCCGTGGGCGGCCCGCTGGTGCTGAACCAGCAGCTTGGCCTGCTGCGCTGGAGCGGCAACGAATCCGCCTATAACCACGCGCTGTGCCGTTTCGAAGAAGAATACGGCGGCTGCGCCGCGCAGCTGGAAGACCAGTACCGCCGCGCCGAGTTCAAGGCCCTGCAGGCGCTGGCGCACCGCATTCGTGGCGTGGCCTCCAACCTCGGCTTCGAACAGCTGTCGCTCACGCTGTCCGAGCTGGAGCAGCTGGGCGCCGAAGCCGATGCACTGCACAGCACCGACGCACTGCCCGCCGCACTGCTGCGCTTGCGCGCGCAGATGGAAGATGCTGGCAAGGCAGTCGGCGCGCTGGACTGCACCGAACAGCTGCCGCCGCCACCTGCGCCGCAGCAGGCCCTGGATATCGCCGCACTGCGCGGCACCGCTGCTGCACTGGAACAGTCGCTGGCGCGCGGTGCGCTGGACGACGCGGCGCTGGCCCGCCTCTCCACACTGCTGCAAGGCCATGTGGCGCCGGCCACCATGGCCCAGCTGCACATGGCGATTGACGACTTTGATTTTGCGCTGGCCCGCCAGCGCCTGCAGGCGCTCACCGCGCCGCTGCTGGCCACCGATCCGGAAACCCTCTGATGACGAATACCTCCCCGCTGCCGCTGATCCTGGCAGTAGACGACGAAGCGAGCAACCTGCAACTGCTGCGCCAGATCCTGCAGGACCATTACCGCCTCCTGTTCGCCAAGGACGCGGCACGTGCCCTCGAACTGGCGCGCCAGGAACAGCCCAGCCTGATCCTGCTGGACGTGATGATGCCGGGCATGAGCGGCCATGAAGCCTGCCGCGTGCTGAAGGCAGAGCCCAGCACCGCGCGCATTCCCGTGATCTTCGTGACGGCGCTGAGCGACCCGGAAGACGAGGTGCGCGGCTTCGAGGCCGGCGCTGTGGACTACATCACCAAGCCGGTCAGCCCGCCCATTGTGCGTGCGCGCGTGCGCACCCACCTGTCGCTGGTGCGCATGGACGAATTGAAGGAGACGCGCCTGCAGATCGTGCAGCGCCTCGGCCTCGCCTCCGAATACAAGGACAATGAAACCGGCATGCACGTGATCCGCATGAGCCACTACGCCCACCTGCTGGGCGTGGCCGCGGGCCTGAATCCGGTAGAGGCGGACGACCTGCTGCACGCAGCGCCCATGCACGACGTGGGCAAGATCGGCATTCCGGACCGCATCCTGCAGAAGCCGGGCAAGCTGGATGCGGAAGAATGGGCCATCATGCAGCGCCATGCCATCATCGGCGGCGACATCATCGGCGAGCACTCGCACGGCATGCTGAAGCTGGCGCGCAATATCGCCCTCACCCACCATGAGAAGTATGATGGCAGCGGCTACCCCAAGGGGCTGGCCGGCGAGCAGATTCCGCTGGAAGGCCGCATCGTGGCGATTGCGGACGTATTCGATGCGCTGACGTCGGCGCGGCCCTACAAGCCGGCCTGGCCGCTGGAACAGGCGGTGGCCTACCTGGAAGAGCAGCGCGGCAGGCACTTCGACCCGGCGCTGGTGGACCTGTTCCTGACCCAGATGCCGCTCATCCTCGACATCATGGAACGCTGGGCCGAACGCTAGACCCTGGCGATTTCGCGGTAAAGTTCCGCGTAGCTCTGCGCCATCTGGCGCGCCGTGAACAGCTCCCAGTAGCGCGCTTCCGCCCGGCGCCCCATCTCCGCCGCCATCCCGGGGTTTTCCCACAGCTGCCGCATCGCGGTGCGGAAGGCTTCCGGGTCGTCCGGCGGCACCACCAGGCCCGTTTCGCCATCCACATTGATATAGGTGGTGCCGGTGCCGATCTCGCTGGAGATCATCGGCTTGCCATACATGGCGCCTTCCAGCAGCGAGATGCCGAAGGCTTCCGAACGCAGGTGCGAAGGGAAGACCATGGCATAGCACAGCTCCAGCAGCGCGACCTTGTCGTGTTCGTCGACGGCGCCCACGAACTGCACGTGCGTGAGGCCGAGGCGCTGTGCATGCTCCTTGAGCTCCGTTTCGATCGGGCCTGCACCCACGATGACCACCGGATAGTCCAGCTGAGCCATCGCGTCCAGCAGGATATGCAGGCCCTTGTAGTAGCGCAGCACGCCCACGAAGAGGAAGAAGCGTTCGCCGCAGCGCTCGCGCCACTGCGCCATCAGTTCGGGCCGCGCCACCGGATAGGTGGACTTGTCGAGGCCAATCGGAATCGAACGCACCTTGCCGTTATAACGCTTCAGCACTTCGGACGAGGCAAAGTAGTTGGGAGAGGTGGCCACGATCGCATCCACGTTGCCGAGGAAGCGGTGCATCAGCGGCGCGTAGAACTTCATCAGCTTTTTCTGGCGCACGATGTCCGAGTGGTAGGTCACCACGCTCGGTTTCTTCACGCGCGCCATGAAGTGGGCCATGTCCATGAAGGGCCAGGGGAAGTGATAGTGGATCACGTCCGCCTCCTTCGCCAGCTTGGCCAGCTTGCCGATGGATGCCAGCGAAACCGAGTTCGACGCCAGCTCGAAATTCAGCGGCGCGCGGTGCACTGTGTGGCCCTCGATCACGATTTCTTCCGGTCCGCTGTTACGCGTGAGCGTGAGCACTTCGTTGTGCACGCCGAGCGCGGAGGTGCCCACACACATCTGGCGGATTACCTGCTCAACGCCGCCCCAGGAATCGGGATAGTAGGTCTTGTAAAAATGGAGAACGCGCATGATGCTTACTTCAGGAGATTCTTGTAGACGGCTGCCGTCTTGCGGGCCGTTTCGCGCCAGGTGAGTTCCACCGCGCGTATTTTGCCTGCCGCTATGCAGCGTTTGCGCAGCGCTTCGTCGCGCGCCATTTCCAGCATGGCAGCGCCAAGCGCCTGCGTGGACAGCGGGTCGACTTCCAGCGCGGCGCCCTGCGATACTTCAGGCAGTGAGGTCGTATTCGATGCAATCACGGGCACGCCGGAAGCGAAGGCTTCCACCACCGGGATGCCGAAGCCTTCGTACAGCGAGGGGAACACGAACACGCCTGCCCCCGCATACAGGTGGCGCAGCTGCTCATGGCTGGTGAGGCGGTCCAGCCACAGCACGTTCTCGCCGTTCTGCCGGGCCGCCTTAATGCGCGCCAGCGTTTCGTTCGAACGCGCGCCGGGCGCGCCCACGATCAGCAGCTGGCGCTGCGCCCGCACGCTGGCAGGCAGCGCCAGGTAAGCTTCCAGCAGGCGGTCCACATTCTTGCGCGGCTGGATGGTGCCGACGAAGAAGTAGTAGCCGGGCCGCAGCCCGTATTCCGCCAGCGTGGCCTGCACCGCTTCCGGTGCGGGCGCATCCAGCCATTCCTCATCCACGCCGCAGGGCACCACGCTGATGCGGCGCTCGTCCACGCCGAAGGCCTGCACCAGCTCGGGAATCGTGTAATGGGTATGCGCGATCACACGGTCGGCTTTGCGCGCGGCCTTGGCCTGCAGCCAGTTCTTCAGGCCGCGCAGGCGCGGATTGCACCATTCCGGATGCACGATGGGCAGCGCGTCGTGCAGGGTGGCCACGATGGGCCGGTCCATGCGCACGATGCGGTAGTCGGTGGCGTGGTAGAGGTCCACGTCCATCTGCTGGCGCAACGGCGTTGCCAGGTCGCGCAGCGTGGCCAGCGGGAAGGAAGAAGGCATGGGACGCCCCACCGAGAGGCTGGCGGCCGGGCCGAAGGATAGCGGTTTCACATCGCATCCCGCCTGCGGCAAATAGCGCAGCAGCGCGCGGCTGTAGACGCCGATTCCATCGAGGCGGCCGCCGGTCAGCCCGGCTTCAGTCGTCGTCGTGGAAAGGCCGATCTGCGGGATGCTTACGCCCGAAGTCACGGAGCCTCGTACATCCAGCGCAGGGTTTGTTCCAGCGGCGGCGGATCGATCTCGCCCACCACGGATGCAAGGCGGCGGTTATCGCCCGTCAGGCGTGCCACCTCATTGGCGCGCACGAAGGCCGGATTGACGTGCACGTCGATCTTGTAGCCTGCGATCTGCGCCATCATTTCCAGCGCCTCGCCCAGCGAGTAAGCCTTGCCGGAGCTGATGTTGAACACCTGGCCCGCAGGCGCCTTCGCCAGCAGCTGGCGGTAGGCGGCAGCCACCACGCGCACGTCGGAGAAATCGCGCCACACGTTCAGGTTGCCCAGCTCGATGCGCGCTTCCTTGCGGCGGAAGTGCGACACGATTTTCGGCAGCAGGAAGTTCTCGTGCTGGCCCACGCCCGTGTAGTTGAAGGGGCGCACCATGATGATGGGCAGCTTGTCCATCCACAGCCGCGCCATGTATTCCATGGACAGCTTGCTGACGGCGTAGTCGTTGGCCGGCGCGGCCGGCACGTCTTCGTGGATCACTGCCACGTCGGTATTGCCGTAGATATTGGCGCTCGATGCGAGCAGCACGGCGGACGGCTTCTTCGGCGCCGCGGCCAGCGCTTCCAGCAGGTTGCGCGTGCCGACCACGTTGACGCGGTAGATCTGTTCGATGTCCGAATGCGCCACAAAGGCAATGGCGGCCAGGTGCACCACCACGTCCGGCTGCAGTGCCTGCACTTCGGCGGCGAGGGCCGCGCGGTCGGTCAGGTCGGCGCTGATGCCGGCTACTTCGTAGCCTGCCTGGCGCAGTTCCTGCTCCACATACTTGCCGGTGAAGCCGGACAGGCCAGTCACCAGCGCACGCTTGCCGGCGCCTTCACGCGCCGGCGACAGCAGCTCCAGGCGGCCTGCCATATCAGAAGGAGAAGCCTGCGGTGTTGCGGCGGATATCGGCATCCACCATCATCTGGCACAGCTCTTCCAGCGTGGTCTGCGGCTTCCAGCCCAGTTCCTTCATGGCCTTGGCCGGATCGCCGATCAGCAGTTCCACTTCGGCGGGACGATAGAATTTCGGGCTGATGCGCACCAGCACCTTGCCGCTCTGCGCGTCATGGCCGGTTTCGTTTTCGCCGCTGCCCTGCCATTCGATCGCGATGCCCGCTGCCTTGAAGGCCATGGCCACGAAATCGCGTACGGTCTCGGTGCGGTTGGTGGCCAGCACATAGGTGTCAGGCTTGTCGGCCTGCAGGATGCGCCACATGCCTTCCACGTATTCCTTGGCGAAGCCCCAGTCGCGCTTGGCGTCCAGGTTGCCCAGTTCCAGCACGTCCAGCTTGCCCAGCTTGATCTTGGCGACGGAGTCGGTGATCTTGCGGGTCACGAACTCGCGGCCGCGCAGCGGGGATTCGTGATTGAACAGGATGCCCGAGGAGCCGAAGATGCCGTAGGACTCGCGGTAGTTCACCGTCATCCAGTGCGCGTACAGCTTGGCCACGCCGTAAGGGCTGCGCGGGTAGAAGGGCGTGTCTTCCTTTTGCGGAATGGCCTGCACCTTGCCGAACATTTCGGAAGTCGAGGCCTGGTAGAAGCGGATCTTCGGATTGACGATGCGGATCGCTTCCAGCAGGTTCACCACGCCCACGCCGGTGATTTCGGCGGTGGTCACAGGCTGTTCGAAGGACACGCCGACAAAGCTCTGCGCGGCCAGGTTATAGATTTCGTCGAAGTTCCCCTGCTGCAGCAGGCGGATGGAGGTACCGAGGTCGGTCAGGTCGAACTCGACCAGCTTGAGCTTCGGATGGTTCTGGATGCCCAGCTCTTCGATACGCCAGAAATTGACGGAGCTGGTGCGGCGGAAGGTGCCGCTGACTTCATAGCCTTTTTCGAGCAGCAGCTGGGCGAGGTAGGCGCCATCCTGGCCGGTAATGCCCGTAATAAGGGCGCGCTTGGTCGTTTGCATAGATTCGGTATCCAGTAGAACTTTTGACAATGTAGCCCGACATTGTAACAGAGCCCCCTTACCGCTTGTCCGCCAGAATACGAGGATTACAACAGTTACACCTTGTTACAGAGCAACTTTTCGGCCTCTTACACCGCCTCCCGTTCGGTCCAGACCAGCCATGCCCCACACGCCAGCGCAGCTACCGTAAACACGACGGTAGCAAGCACGATCGCCATGTGATTTAACATCAGGACGATCATTCCGGCATCGGCTCCCGCCGAAAACGCAAGCGCAAATTTGGTAAAGCCTTGCGTCTTGATCACTTCAGATCTCTTTTTCATGCGGCACCTCACCCAACACATTGCATGAGCTTGCTGAAGAGCCAGCGTTCGTCACTGAGCGCGCCAGATACCCTGACACCAGCACGATCGCAATCGTGACAAGTGCAGCAATCCTGAACTGCCGCGATGGGCGCCAATTACGGTTCGCGCCGCGTTCGTTCATCCCCGCCAGAAGCTGCATTCCGCAGGCGAGAATACAAATAGTACACCCTATTCCCGCATACAAATACGGCGCTCCCGCTGCGAAAAGGCGCACGGCAGACTGAACGGCAAGGACTAATGCACCGTATAGCCATCCCATCGAGTCAACCGCTTCGCTCCACGCAAATACACTGCCAGGACTGGCTAAGCGCTTATAAAATCCGGACGCGAGATAGACACCGCTCGCGCCAAAAAGTGGCACCAGCCCCTCCCAAAGCAGCCATGCAATCTGTGTCTGCTCAAACATCGTCGCCCCCTTGCTGTGCTGACTGCAAGAGTTATACCCGGAGCAGCGGCAAGCTGCGCCGGGATGGCGCAAACAAAGGAGGCGTTTAGTAACCGATTCCGCGCGCCATCATGGCGGCGGCGATGGGGATGAAGGCGGCGATGTGGATTTCGGCCATGACGAAGCGGCGCACGCGCTGCAGCTCGGCGGCGGGCGGCTGCCAGGCGCCGTCGGCCTTGAGCTGCTTCTGCCAGGCGAGGATGCGCACCGTCGGCACAATGGACAGCAGGCCTACTGCGGCAAACAGCACGACCTTGGTCCAGAACACAGGGTTCTGCAGGTAGAAGTCGGAGCCCTTCGCGCCGTGGAACACGCGCGCGAAGCCGACCACGATCAGGGAGATGGCGACCACGCCATACATCGCATCGAGCATGCCGAGGCGGCGCATGGCGACCGGGTTGACGGCATAGCGCACCAGCATCAGTTCGGCGGTGAGCACCGCGAACAGACCGAAGGCCAGCAGGTGATGGACGATTGCAAGCACCAGGTCAGCCATCGCCCTTCTCCCTTAGCCTTTGCGTTGCGCCACGATATCCACCACGCACAGCGCCGTCATGTTGACGATGCGGCGCACGGTGGCCGATGGCGTGAGGATGTGCACCGGCGCAGCGCAGCCCAGCAGGATCGGGCCCACGGCGATGCCGTTGCCGGCCGCCGTCTTCACCAGGTTGTAGGCGATGTTGGCCGATTCGATGTTCGGCATCACCAGCAGGTTGGCGTCGCGTTCCAGCGTGGAATCCGGCATCAGCTTGCGGCGCAGCTTGGAATCGAGCGCCGTATCGCCGTGCATTTCGCCGTCCACTTCCAGGTCCGGCGCGCGTTCGCGCACCAGCGCCAGCGCGGCACGCATCTTCTGCGCAGACTCGCTGTTGGAGGAACCGAAGTTCGAGTGCGACAGCAGCGCAGCGCTTGGATGCAGGCCGAAGCGGCGCATCTCTTCCGCTGCCAGGATGGTGATTTCGGCCAGCTGGTCGGCGGTCGGGTTTTCGTTGACGTGGGTGTCCACCATCGCCAGCTGGCGCTCCGGCAGTACCAGCACATTCATCGCCGCGTACACATTGGCGCCGGCGCGCTTGCCCAGCACCTGGTCGATGTATTTCAGGTGCAGTTCGGTGGTGCCGAAGGTGCCGCAGATCATGCCGTCGGCATCGCCCTTCCTGATCATCATGGCGCCGATCAGCGAGTGGCGGCGGCGCATTTCCAGCTTCGCGTATTCCACCGTCACGCCCTTGCGCTTGGTGAGCTCGTAGTAGGCGGTCCAGTAATCGCGGTAGCGGTCGTCGTAGTCAGGATTGATGACGTCGAAGTCCACACCCTGCTTCAGGCGCAGGCCGAACTTCTGGATGCGGCTGTCCAGCACGGCCGGACGGCCCACCAGGATAGGACGCGCCAGGCGTTCGTCCACAATGACCTGCACCGCGCGCAGCACGCGCTCTTCTTCGCCTTCCGCATACACGATGCGTTTCAGTTCCGGATGCTGGGCTTTCGCCACCGAGAACAGCGGCTTCATGAAGGAGCCGGAGCGGTACACGAATTCCTGCAGGCTGTCGGCGTAAGCTTCCAGGTCCTTGATCGGACGGGTGGCCACGCCGGAATCCTCGGCGGCTTTGGCCACGGCCGGTGCGATCTTGATCAGCAGGCGCGGATCGAAAGGCATCGGAATCAGGTACTCGGGACCGAAGGCCAGGTTGGTGAAGCCATAGGTGGTGGCCACGATGTCCGACTGTTCGGCGTGCGCCAGTTCCGCAATCGCGTGCACCACGGCGATTTCCATTTCGCGCGTGATGGTGGTGGCGCCGCAATCCAGCGCGCCACGGAAGATGTAGGGGAAGCACAGCACATTGTTGACCTGGTTCGGGAAGTCCGAACGGCCGGTGCAGATGATGGCGTCGCCGCGCACGGCCTTCACGTCGTCCGGCAGGATCTCCGGATTCGGATTGGCCAGCGCCAGGATAATCGGGTTCGGCGCCATCTGCTTGACCATGTCCTGCTTCAGCACACCGCCGGCGGACAGGCCGAGGAAGATGTCGGCATCGGCGATCACTTCGGCCAAGGTGCGGGCCGTGGTGTCGCGCGCGAAGCGCTCCTTGTCCGGGTCCATCAGCTCGGTGCGGCCCTTGTACACCACGCCGGCCAGGTCGGTTACATAGATATTCTCAAGCGGGAAGCCCAGGTCCACGATCAGGTCCAGGCAGGCCAGCGCCGCAGCGCCTGCGCCCGATACCACCAGCTTGCATTCCTTGATGTTCTTGCCCACCAGCTGGATGCCATTCAGGATGGCGGCGCCCACGATGATGGCGGTGCCGTGCTGGTCGTCGTGGAAGACCGGGATCTTCATCTTCTCGCGCAGCTTGCGCTCGATGTAGAAGCACTCGGGGGCCTTGATGTCTTCCAGGTTCACGCCGCCGAAAGTCGGTTCCAGCGCAGCGATGATGTCGATCAGCTTGTCCGGATCCTGCTCGTTGATCTCGATGTCGAACACGTCGATGCCGGCGAACTTCTTGAACAGCACGCCCTTGCCTTCCATGACCGGCTTCGACGCCAGCGCGCCGATATTGCCCAGGCCCAGCACGGCGGTGCCGTTGGAGATCACGGCCACCAGGTTGCCGCGTGCGGTATATTTGTAGGCGTTTGCCGGATCGACAACAATCTCTTCACAGGGAGCAGCCACACCGGGAGAGTAAGCCAGCGCCAAGTCGCGCTGGTTGGTCAACTGCTTGGTAGGGGTTACGCTGATCTTGCCGGGGCGCGGACACTCATGGTATTCCAGCGCGGCAAGGCGCAGTTGCTGTCTCAGTTCTTCTTTCTTCTCGGGGGACGAATCCATTGCGGTACTGCCTTCCGTGTGCTGTCTGAAATCGTTTGATTTTAGCAGACCACCGTTTTCGGCAAACTAGGTATTTTCACCAAGGGCCTGTGAACTAGGGAAATTTCTATTAAAATCAATAAGATGATTGATAGTTCCAATAAGCGTTGCAATAAGTCCTGAACCACGGAGTAGCCGATGTCCTCGCCAACCCTGAAAAACCTCGAAGCCGCCTTTGCCGGCGAAGCCATGGCGCATATCAAGTACCGCTATTTCGCCAAACTGGCCCGCGCCCACGGCGCGCCGGAAATCGCCAAACTGTTCGAAGAAACCGCGGAACAGGAAGTGCTGCATGCCTTCGGCCACCTGGACCTGCTCTACCCGCGCGACCGCACCACGCCGGACAAGGCCCTGCAATTGGCCATCGAGAACGAAACGCACGAATACACCGAGATGTATCCGGCTTTCCGCAACCAGGCGCAGGAAGAAGGCGATAGCGCAGCAGCGCAGGAGTTCGCGGAACAGATCGGTGAATCGCAGGACCATGCAGCAGCCTTCAAACGCATGCTGGAAGTAGCGGCCAAGCGCTTCGGCGCGCTGGCCAACGTTGAAGAACGCCACGCAAATGCTTACCGCAAGGCGCTGGCGCAATTGTCCGGAGACTGACATGAAAACCTATCAGTGCGTGGTATGCGGTTTCATTTACAGCGAAGAAGCCGGTGCGCCGGAACATGGCATTGCACCCGGAACGCGCTGGGAAGACGTGCCGGACGACTGGGCCTGCCCTGACTGCGGCGTCGCCAAGCGCGATTTCGACATGGTGGAAATTTGATGCTGATCCTGTTTGTTCTGCTGTGCGTGGCCGTGCTGCTGGCCGTCGCCGCATGGCGCCAGCGCAAGCGCCGTGAGGCGGCCGAGGAACTCGCCGAGGCAGCTGACATCGCCCGCCTGCTCGACTTGGTGGACACGGATTGACCATGCTGTCCGAGTTCGACCTGATCAAGGAATACTTCAGGCGTCCGCGCCCTTCGCGCGCGGTGCTGGGCATCGGCGACGACTGCGCGCTGCTGGCGCCTACGCCCGGCATGCAGATGGCGATTTCATCGGACATGCTGGTGGAAGGCCGCCACTTCTTCGCCGGTGAAGATGCGCGCCGCCTCGGGCACAAGGCGCTGGCCGTCAATCTCTCCGACCTGGCCGCAATGGGCGCGAAACCGGTCGCCTTTACGCTGGCCCTGGCGCTGCCGGAGGCGCAGCGCGACTGGCTTGCCGCCTTCTCGGAAGGCCTGTTTGCGCTGGCCGATGAACACGGCTGTGAACTGATCGGCGGCGACACCACGAAAGGCCCGCTGAACATCTGCATCACCGTGTTCGGCGAACTGGCGCCGGGCCGCGCGCTGCGCCGCGATGCGGCGCGCGACGGCGACGATATCTGGATTTCGGGCACACTGGGCGATGCGCGCCTTGCGTTGGCCGGCTACCGCCTTGAATGCTCGCTCGGTGCGGAACAGCAGCGCGCCGCCGCAGTGCGCATGCACCTGCCCACGCCGCGCGTGCAACTGGGCCTTGCACTGGCCGGCATCGCCCACGCAGCCATCGATATCTCCGACGGGCTGGCGGGCGACCTTGGCCACATTCTCGAACGTTCCGGCGTGGGCGCTACGCTGGACGTGGATGCGCTGCCGGCCGGCCCCGTGCTGGCCACGCGCGAGACTGCGCAGCGGCGCGCCTTTACCGCAGCAGGCGGCGACGATTATGAGCTGTGCTTTACCGCGGCGGCGGCGGCGCGGGATGCAGTGCTGGCAGCGGCTGCAGCAAGCGGCACGGCAGTAACGCGTGTGGGCCGCATTGAAGCGGCAGCAGGCCTGCGCTTCACCGATGCGCAAGGCGCCGCACTTGATCTTTCATTGAGCAGCTTCGACCACTTTACGGATTAGGCAGGGCCACCTGCTCGCTGCCCTGGTGGCCGCCGCCGTGCAGCAGCCAGTAATGGTGGAAGGCGAGGCGGATATTGTCGCGCAGCTCGGTATCGTCCCAGGGCTTGGTATAGAAGCGGTAGATGGCGCCGCGGTTGATGGAATCCAGCATCGCCTCCAGGCTGGTATAGCCGGACAGGATGATGCGTATGGTGTCCGGATACATCTCCTTGACCTTGCTCAGGAACTCGGTGCCGCTCATCAGCGGCATGCGCTGGTCGCACACCACCACCTGTACCGGGTGCAGGGCCAATAAGTCGAAGCCTTCCTGCGGCGATACCGCCGTGAGAATGCGGTAGCCGTCGCGCCGCAGCAGGCGGTGCAGCGAAGACAGCACGTTCACATCGTCGTCCACGATCAGCAGGGTCTGCACATCGGGATCGGCCAGGTTGGGGTCCGGCGGCAGGCTCTTGCCCGCTTCCACCAGTTCTCCCATGTCTGCCGCGTTGAGCGGACGGCTGAAGTAGTAGCCCTGGATTTCATCGCAGCGGTTGCGGCGCAGGTATTCCAGCTGCGGCCGCGACTCCACGCCCTCCGCGATCACGCGCAGCTTCAGGCTGTGCGCCATGCTGATGATGGCCAGCGCAATGGCCGCATCGTTCGGATTGGTGGTGATGTCGCGCACGAAGGCAATATCGATCTTCAGCTTGTCGATGGGGAAGCGCTGCAGATAGGCCAGCGACGAATAGCCTGTGCCGAAATCGTCGATCGCAATCTTGATGCCCATTTCCTTCAGCGTGGTCAGGATGCCGATGGTGCGCTCGGCATTCGACATCAGCGCGCTTTCCGTCATCTCCAGTTCCAGCAGTTCGGGCGGAATGCTGTACTGCTCCAGCCGGTCCCGCACTTCCTGCACCAGGTCGCCCTCCATGAACTGGCGGCTGGCCACGTTCACGGCAATGCACACGCGGCCGACCGAGGAGGCGATCCACGCCGCGATCTGGCGGCAGGCCGCATTCAGGATCCATGAGCCGACCCGCACGATCAGACCCGTGTCTTCCAGCACACCGACAAATTCCGCCGGCGTGACGAGGCCATAGCCCGGCCGGTTCCAGCGCAGCAGCGCTTCGGCGCCGCTCAGGTGGCCCGTATGCAGGTTGACCTTGGGCTGGAAGAACAGTTCCAGCTCCTCTTCGTCCAGCGCCTTCCGCAGGGCGATTTCCAGGTCCAGCCGCGCCAGCACCTGGGCATTCATGCCGGCCGTGAAGAAGCGGTAGCAGTCGCGCCCCGCCTCCTTCGCGCGGCCCATGGCGGTATCGGCATACTTCACCAGCGTTTCGGGATCGGTGGCATCCTCCGGGTACATCGCAATGCCGATGCTGGCGGTCAGCGTGGCGGGGTGGCCATCCAGCTGGAAGGGTTCACGCAATGCCTCGCGGATCTCGGCCGCGACCAGCACCGCATCCTGCTGGTCGCGCGTCATGGTCAGGATCAGGCCGAATTCGTCGCCTCCCAGGCGGCCCACGGTATCGCGGATGCGCACGCACTGCACCAGCCGGTTGCTGAATTCGCGCAGCAGCTCGTCGCCCAAGGCGCCGCCCAGCGAGTCGTTGATGCTTTTAAATCGGTCCAGGCCGATGAACAGCACCACGATGCTCCAGTCCTTGTCCTGCGCCAGCTCGATGGATTCGCCCAGCGTGCGGTAGAACAGGGTGCGGTTCGGCAGGCCGGTCAGGCTGTCGTAGTGCGCCATGTGCAGCAGGCGCTCCTCGGCCTGGCGCCGTTCCGTGATGTCGCGCGCCACGCAGATCAGGGTGCGGTGGCGCGGGTCGCCGTCCGGCTGCAGCTGCCAGTACAACTCCACGGGAACGCTGTTGCGGTCCTGCCGCAGCAGTTCGCTCTCCACCAGCTCCGGCGTGCGCGCCTGCACGTCGTTGGCGTGCGCCAGCGCGTACTGCTGCAAGGCCTCCCTGCCGGCAAGGCCCAGATATTCGGGGTCCTTGCCCAGCAGGTCGTGCCGGCCGTAACCCAGCATGCGGCAGGCGCCCTCATTGATGTCCACCACGCGCATGTCGGCGGAATCGAACAGGAAAATGGCATCGGCCGTGGCGTCCATCGCGCTGCGAAAGCGCTGCAGCTCCGCGGTGCGTTCGCGCACCGTCTGCTCCAGCATGGCGTTATAGCGGCTTGCCTCGCGCTGCATCAGGCGCACTTCCAGCAGGTTGCGGATGCGGGTCAGCACTTCCAGCGGGTCGAAAGGCTTGCTGACGAAATCGCGCGCGCCCGCGTCCAGCGCCGCCTGTTTCTGGTCCGGCTGCGCCGTGACCACCAGCACCGGCAAATAGCCCTCCGGCTCCAGCGGCCGCAGCGCCTTCATCACCTCAAAGCCGCTCATGCCCGGCATGTGCAGGTCGAGGATGATGATATCGTAGCTGTTCTCTTCATGCGAAGGCGCCACGGTACGGGGATCGTAAGTGAAGCTGACCTGCCGGTAGCCTGTGGACTGCAGCAGGTATTCCAGCAATTGCACATTGACCGGCTGGTCATCGACAATCAGGATGCGTGCATTCAGGATATCGGCCCGTGAAATCATGCGTCGTCCTTGTCCGGTGAACGCGAGGCCAGCCAGCTCAGGGTACTGTTGATGGCCTCGGTGAACTCATCGATGTTGATCGGCTTGATCAGGTAGCGGAAGAAGCCCGCCGCCATGCCGCGTTCCACATCGCGCGGCATGGCGTTTGCCGTCAGCGCAATGACAGGAATTTTCCCGGTGCGTGCATCGGCTCGCAGCACGCGCACGGCTTCCACGCCGCTCATGCCGGGCAGGTTCACATCCATCAGGATAATGTCGGGCAGGTGGGCGCGCGCCATCTCCAGTCCGAGCTGCGCGTCGGGCGCCGTCAGCAGCCGCATGCCGGGGCGGAAGCGGATAATCTCCTGCACCAGCTTGAGGTTGGCCGGATTGTCTTCCACATACAGCAGCGTGACTTCCTCATGCACGTCGCTGTGGTTTGCCGCATTCTCCGCCTCGCTCATTGCGGGCGCCTGCACCGGCGCGGTGCTGCGCAGGTCCACAGAAAATACGCTGCCCACGCCGGGGCTGCTGCTCACGGAAATGGTGCCGCCCATCAGCTCCACCAGGCGCCGCGTGACCACCAGGCCGATACCCGTGCCCTCTTCCACGCCCGACTCCTGGCCCAGGCGGTTGAAAGGCTGGAACAGCATCTCCAGCTGCTCCTGCTTCAGGCCCATGCCTGTATCCTGCACCGAGATACGCAGGATCTCGGGCGAGGGCTCGCTGCAGTCCACCACCACGGCGCCGCCTTCGCGGTTGTACTTGATGGCGTTCGACAGGAGGTTCAGCAGGATCTGTTTGAGGCGCGTGCGGTCCGCCATCACGCTTACATGGCAGCGCTCAGGGAACAGGGCACGGATGCCGCGCTGCTCCGCCAGCGGCTCCATCATGGTGCGGCACTCGGCCAGCATTTCCTGCATCTCCACCGGCTCCATGGACAGCGCCACGGTACCGGATTCGATCTTGGCCAGGTCCAGGATCTCGTTGATCAGCGTGAGCAGGTGGCGGCCGGACTTCAGGATATGGCCGGCGAATTCCTTCTTCTGCGCCAGCGTGGAGGGCAGCTTGTCCGAGGTGAGGATCTGGGCGAAGCCCAAGATGGCATTGAGCGGCGTGCGCAGCTCATGGCTCATCGAGGACAGGAAGGCCGATTTAGCCTGGTTGGCGCTGCGTGCCTCTTCCATCGCCAGTCCCAGCTCGCTATTGGCCAGTTCCAGCTGCATGGTGCGCTCGTGCACGCGCTGCTCCAGTTCCGAATTCAGGCGCAGCACTTCCTGCTGCGTGCGCAGCTGCTCCGCGTTCGAGGCCTGCAGCTCGCTGGTGCGCGCTTCGATTTCGCTCAGCATGCGGTTGAAGGCTTCGGCCAGTTCCGCCAGCTCGTCATTGCCGATGCGCTGTGCGCGGCGCGAGTAGTCGCCGGTAGCCACCACCTCGCGCGCCACGCCCGATACGCTCATCAGCGGCTGCGTGATCACCCGGCTCAGGCCCCGCAGCACAAGGTAGGCCATGGCCACTGCGAGCACGGCGCCGACGATGCCGATCAGCAGGTAGTCGAGGAAGCGCGCCAGCATCTCGTATTCGGCGCGCAGGTAGACGGTACCCAGCAGCTCGCCGTTGTCGTAAATCCGTTTGAACAGCACCAGGTTGCGGTCGGCGAAACTGAAGCCCTCCGCCTGCGGCTGGGGTGGAATGGCAGCGGCCCTGCCCTGCGCCGCGTAGCTTGCAAACAGCGCGCCGCGGGCGTTATACAAGGCCCCTGCCTGCACCTTGGGCCGCAGCCGCAGCAGGGCCAGGTTTTCGCGGGCCAGGCGCTGGTCGTCGAAGGCCAGCGCGGGGGAACTCATATGCCCCAGCAGCTCGGCCTGGGTTTCCATGTCGGCGCGAATGCTCTGGTCGTAGGCATGCAGGTCATAGGCGATGGTGATGCCGATGGAGACGAACAGCGCAGCCAGCGTCACGATCATCACGATCGCGAACAGCTTGGAACGCACGGATCGCATACGTATCATGCGCCCCCCTGCTGTACACGGTAAGCGGCGGACAGCATGCGCGCGCTGATGTGCAGGCCCGCGCTGGCGGCCGCCTTCAATGAGACCTCGAAACGCAGGCGCTCGTTGGCCACCACGAAGTTGATCACGCTGCCCATGCCAAATACATCGTCACGGTCGGACACCGTCAGCACGGGCTGTCCGCGCACTTGCGCGAGCAGCTCCTGCGCGATGCTGCGGTCGCCGATGAAAAGGATATGGACCGCCGCCGGCGCATCGCCTTTCTTCAGGCGTTTCACCTGCAGCGGGTGGCCGTTCACGGTGCGGCCGTTCACGGTGCGTTCCAGTTCCACCGCGAAGGCTTCGCCATCGGCCACGCCGATGACCAGCGGGCTGTCGGGACGCGCGAAACTGCTGTCAGGCCATTCAACGAAGGTGCTGAATTTATAGAGATAGGCCGCCTTGACCTGGCGCTCCAGCGCAGTCTCGTTGTCGGCGAGGACGAGCGCAGGCATGATCGCGAAGACCAGCAGAAGCCAGCGCCCCCAGCCCATGGGGATTAAGCATCGGTTCAAGCCCACAACACCTCGCGTTGTCAGCGGCCGGAATCCCCCTCCGGCTTTTTCAGAATTGTACCGCCCAGCCTGCATTGGGCGCGCCGCTTTCGCGGGGCGCCGCATTTTTTACCATCCGCGTGCCCGAATGGCGGACAGGCGCGCTAGAATGGTTCCATCGGAATCTTCGCACAAGGAGCCACACGTGAGCACGAATATTAACGAACTGGCGGCCCAGGTCGGCCGCGCGCTCCAGGAAAAAGGTCTGCTGCTGGTCACCGCGGAATCATGCACTGGCGGTGGCGTAGGGCAGGCGATTACCGAGATTGCCGGGTCGACGGGCTGGTTCGACTGTGGCTTTATCACCTATTCTAATGCCTCCAAGACCGAATTGCTCGACGTCCCGGCGGCCCTGGTGGCCCAATTCGGGAGCGTGAGCGAGGAAGTGGCAGCCGCCATGGCGCAGGGCGCACTGGGCAACAGCAATGGCCACATCGCCGTGTCCACGACAGGCATTGCAGGACCGACCGGCGCGGTGCCGGGCAAGCCGGTAGGCACGGTATGCTTTGGCTGGGCCAATGACGACACAGTGCATACCGAGCGGCTGGTGTTCAGCGGTGACCGCCACGCGGTCCGCGAGCAGACCGTGATCCATGCGCTGCAAGGCCTGCTGCGCTTCCTCAACTGAAGCTGGCACCTTGCCAGCTGGCCGCCGGCGTCCTGGCGGCGCTGGCGGGCAAGGCGTTTGCCGCGCCGCTGGTGGTGTATGCAGCGGGCGACATTGCTGACTGCCGCTTCAGCCGTCCCGCCTATAGTGGCGCGGCTGCGACAGCGGCGCTGATCGGCGCCGACGCGCAGCTGGTGCTGACGCTCGGCGATACCACCTATCCCAAGGGCCTTATCGCCGAATTCACGGACTGCTACCATCCCACCTGGGGGCGATTCAAGGCCATCACCCGGCCCGCGCCCGGCAACCACGAATATTATGGCGGCAGCGCAGACGGCTACTACGGCTATTTCGGCGAGGCGGCCGGGCCGCGCGGGCGCGGCTACTACAGCTTCGATGCGGGCGGCTGGCATATCGTCTCCCTCAACAGCCATATGAAGGGCGAAGAACACCAGCGCCAGCTCCTGTGGCTAAAAGACGACCTGGCGCGGCATCCCGCCCGCTGCACGCTCGCCTATTGGCACGCGCCGCTGTATAGTTCCGGCGGACACTCTGCAAACCCGCATATGCGCGAAGCCTGGCGGCTGCTGCGGCAGGCGGGGGCGGAACTGGTGCTGTCCGGGCATGACCACGGCTACGAGCGCTTTGCGCCGATGGATGCCGAAGGCCGGCGCGATGCGCAGGGCATGCGGCAGTTCGTGGTGGGTTCCGGCGGCGCCTTCCTCACGCCCTTCCGCCTTGTGCAGCCGAACAGCGAGGCGCGCAATAACACGCACAACGGCGTGCTGCGGCTTGTGCTGAGGGAGAATGGGTACGACTGGGAATTTTTGGCGGCGCCGAACGCGGTGTCGCCCGAATTTCCCGAACAGGAAGCGGGCGATCGCGGCTCGGCCTCCTGTCAATGACAAAAGCGATTCGGGAGTTTTAGATGCAAAACACGGTTCACTTCATCCTGCAAGGCAAAGGCGGCATCGGCAAGACGCTGGTTTCCACCATCCTCGCGCAATGGCTCAAATCCAAAGACGAGACACCGTTGCGCTGCTACGACACCGACCAGGAGAACCCTACCTTCTCGCGCTACAAATCACTGAATGTGAAGCATGTGCCGGTGATGACCGAATCGCGCACCATCGATCCCAAGCGTTTCGATTCGCTGATGATCGACATCCTGGAAGAAGACGGCAACTGCGTGATCGACAACGGCGCCAACACCTTCTCGCCGCTGGTGGCCTACCTGATCGAGAACGACTGCTTCTCGCTGCTGGAAGAATCCGGCCGCAAGGTCTATATCCACACCATCGTGGGCGGCGGCGACACGCTGCACGATACGGCGATGGGCTTCGTCTCCACCGCCAAGTCCACCAATGTGCCGCTGGTACTGTGGGAGAACGAACATTTCGGCCTGCTGCAATCGGCCTCCGGCAAATCCTTCCTCGAATCGCAGACCTATGCCGAGAATTCCAGCCGTGTGAAAGGCCGCGTGGTGCTGGCGCAGCGCAATGCGGACACCTTCGGCGCCGACCTGAAAAAGATGAACACCGGCCGCCTCACGCTGGACGAAGTGAAGGGCAGCGACAAATTCAACGTGATGGAAAAGCAGCGCGTGAAGGTCATCTTCAAGGACCTGTTCGAGCAGCTTGACCGCGTGGACTGGTAAGCGCCATGGACCAGCAAAAGCTGCGCAGCCTCGTTTTCGAAAAAACCGGCGTCAAGGTAGACGTTGACGATCCCATTTTCGCGCTGGTGGCGCTGAACGAAGCGGTGCTGGCGGAGGCGGTGGAACGCCACATCGCCCAGATCGATGCCGCCTCGCAGGAGCTGACACAGCTGGCGCGCACGGCCGGCGGCGTTGCGCCGGCACCTGCGCCGCACCAGGCCGCACCGGCAGGCGTCCGCCCCATCGCCACCCAGCACCCCCTGTTCACGCCGCGCGAGCTGCGCCTGCTGGCCGTATCGGCCGGCCTGTCGGTGCTGGCGGCGCTGGTGGTAGTGGGCGCGCAAGCCCTGTTCAGCAAGCCAGTGCCCGCCCCGGTTGTGCAGACGACGGCCCTGAGCAGCGAACAGATCGCCGCCATCGCCACGGGCGAAAAGCTGAACAAAGTGCTGCCCCGCCTCGACCCCAAAACCCGCGCTGCCCTCCAGGCCGAACTCGCCAAACCCTAAAAGTTGCTCAAAAATTGGGGACAGACGGGGGCGCCGAGACCCTAATTAAATAATTAGGGTCTGTCCCCAATTTCAGGGTAACATATGAATACGTATTCATATGTTGATGAGATGAGCATTTATCCTGATAACGACGCTTCGGTGGCGCAGCTGGCGGATTTGTTTCATTTGCTGGGCGACCCGACCCGGCTTCGCATTGTGCTGGCCTGCGTGCCGGCGCCGATTGCCGTGAGCGAGATCGCGGCGTCGCTGGAGCTGAGCCCTTCCCTCGTCAGCCACCATCTGCGCCTGCTGCGCGCCGCCCGTATCGTGAAGTCGGAGCGCCAGGGCAAGCAGGTGTTCTATTCCGCCGCCGATGCACATATCAGCGGCGTGCTGCGCGATATGCTGGAACATATCGCTGAACCTTCTACCGGAACCGAGACATGAGCGGCCATCACCATCACCACGGCCATGATCATGGCCACCATCATCACGGCGACCCGGCCGGCCATGGCCGCGCCTTTGCCATCGCCATCGCGCTGAACGCCGTCTTCGTGGCCGTGGAATTCGGCTATGGCTTCGCCGCGAATTCGACCGCGCTGATGGCCGATGCGGGCCACAACCTCTCCGATGTGCTGGGCCTGATGCTGGCCTGGGGCGCGGCCATCCTCGGCAAGCGCGAGCCCTCGGGACGCTATACCTACGGCCTGCGCGGCAGCTCGATGCTGGCCGCCCTGTTCAACGCCATGCTGCTGATGCTGGCCTGCGGCGCCATCGCCTGGGAGGCCGTGCAGCAGCTGCTGCAGCCAACGCCGGTGCAGGGATCTACCGTGTCCATCGTGGCCGCCATCGGCATTGCCGTGAACGGCTTCTCGGCCTGGCTGTTCATGGCAGGCAGCAAGGACGATATCAATATCCGCGGCGCCTACCTGCACCTGGCTGCGGATGCCGCGATCTCGCTGGGGGTGCTGGTATCGGGCGTCGTTGTCATGTTCACCAACTGGAGCTGGCTGGACCCGGTCGTGAGTATCGCCATCGTGCTGCTGATTATGGCCAGCACCTGGTCGCTGCTGAAAGAGTCACTGCACATGGTCATGGCGGCCGTGCCGGAGAACGTGAATGCGCGCGAGGTGGAGGATTTCCTGCGCCGCTGCAGCGGCGTGACTGAGGTGCATGACCTGCATATCTGGTCGATGAGCACGACCGAGACCGCCCTCACCGCCCATCTTGTGATGCCCTCAGGTTATCCCGGCGATGCGGCGCTCGACGAGATCACGCGGCAGTTGAAGGAGAAGTTCGCAATCCATCACACCACGCTGCAAACGGAACAGGGCACTACCGAGCATGCCTGCTGCCTGCACCAGGCGCACACGCATGGTGATCACGGCCATCATGGCCATGATCATCATCACCATGCTCACTGATCCGCCAGCCCTGCAAACAGCGGCGTAGACAGATAGCGTTCGCCGAAGGAGGGAATGATGACGACGATGATCTTCCCTTCGCTCTCCGGCCGCTGCGCCACCTGCCCCGCCGCCCACAGTGCGGCGCCGGACGATATGCCCACCAGCAGCCCTTCTTCGCGCGCGGCACGGCGGGCATAGTCGAAGGCATCGTCGTTCTTCACGCGGATGATCTCGTCGTAAATCTGCGTGTTCAGCACCTGCGGCACGAAGCCCGCGCCAATGCCCTGGATCGGATGCGGCCCCTTCGCGCCGCCGGACAGCACAGGTGAAGCATCCGGCTCCACCGCCACGCAGCGGAAGCCTGGCTTGCGCGCCTTGATCACTTCGCCCACGCCGGTGATGGTGCCGCCGGTGCCGATGCCGGAAACCAGGATGTCTACCTGCCCGTCCGTATCTCGCCAGATCTCTTCGGCCGTGGTGCGGCGGTGCACTTCCGGGTTGGCGGGATTGTTGAACTGCTGCGGCATCAGGTAGCGCTTGTCTGCCTCCACCATTTCTTCGGCCTTGCGGATCGCACCCACCATGCCTTCGCTGCCCGGCGTGAGGATCAGCTCCGCGCCGTAGGCACGCAGCAGCATGCGCCGTTCGCGGCTCATCGTTTCGGGCATCACCAGGGTGCACTTGTAGCCGCGCGCCGCACACACCATGGCCAGCGCAATGCCGGTATTGCCGCTGGTGGGTTCGATGATGATGGTGTCGCTGCGGATCTGCCCCGCCTGTTCGGCGGCTTCGATCATGGACAGCCCGATGCGGTCTTTCACGCTGTGGGCCGGATTGTAGAACTCAAGCTTGGCCAGCACTTGCGCTCTCGCGCCCGCCAGCAGCCGATTGATGCGGACCAGCGGCGTATTGCCGACCAGTCCGGTGACGTCGTTTGCAATATTCATGGCGTGGTCTCCGCACGGTGTGTGGGAGACCAGTGTACGCCTATTTGATGCCGACCAGCTCCACGTCGAACATGAGCGTTGAGTTGGCAGGGATGATGCCGTTGCCCATGGTGCGCGCGCCGTAGCCCAGCTCCGGCGGGATCACCAGCGTGCGCCGGCCGCCCACCTTCATGCCCACAATGCCCTGGTCCCAGCCCTTGATCACTTTGCCTACGCCGATCGGCAGCTCCAGTGGCTGGCCACGGTCGCGCGAGGAATCGAACTTGCGGCCCTTGCCATCTTTGGCGTTGAAGTTGTATAGCCAGCCGGTGTAGTGCACGCGCACCATGTCGCCGCTGGCAGCTTCGCGGCCCTTGCCGACACGCGTGTCCCTGATGACCAGCTTTGCACCTTCCGGTTCAGGCACCGCTTCCGGTTCCTGCGGCGCGGCCGGGGCTTCTGCCGCCGCCGGCTGCACGGGAGGCTGCGGGGTTTCAGGCGCGGTTTGTGTCTGCGCCTGGCAGGCAAACGCCGCGGCCAGCAGCGCGCCCAGTACGGACAGTCGTTTCATCATGTCTTCCTTATTTGATTTCGACCAGTTCCACTTCGAAGAGCAGCGCGGAGTTCGGCGGAATATTGCCCTGGCCGTTCTTGCCATAGGCGAGGTCGGACGGGATGATCAGGGTACGCTTGCCCCCTACCTTCATGCCCACCACGCCCTGGTCCCAGCCCTTGATGACCTGGCCGCGGCCGATGGTGAATTCCAGCGGCTCGCCGCGCGGAATCGAGGAGTCGAACTGCAGGCCGCGCATATTGCGTGCGAGGGGGCGATACAGCCAACCGGTATAGTTGACGCGCACGATATTACCCGCGATAACAGAGGTGCCCTTGCCTTCCTGCGTATCGGTGACAATCAGCTTGTCGGCGACGGGGCCGGGCGCTGCGGAGCCCACGACGACAGGCGCTGGTGCAGGAGCGGCGGCGGGAGTCTGCGCCTGGGCGGCGCCGGCGAGGCAAACAAATGCGAGCAAAGCGGGAATTCGGGTCATGATGTCTCTTTCTTGGTTTTCCGAGGCGGCGCCATGATAACAAATCACGGACACAAACTATTTTTTGCCTTATGGCCGGGTGATGCTGAACGTAACGCGCTGGCTCGCCTGCAGGATGACGTGAGCGGCCGCCTCACGCCGCGCAGCAAGCTGCATCTCACGCTGGCCTTCCTCGGCCAGCAGCCCGCCGAACGCCTGCCGCTGCTGCTGGAGATCCTGCATACGCTGCCGGTTCCGTCAATGCAGCTGGAGATCGACTGCTATGGCTACTTCACGCGCCCGCGCATCGCCTGGGCCGGCATGACGCAACCGCCGCCGCAACTCGCCACGCTGCACGCGGAGCTGATGCTGCGCCTTGAACAGGCAGGCATCATGGCCGCAACGCACGATGCCTTCCGTCCCCACATCACGCTGGCGCGCGAAGCGAAGACGGCACCGCCGCCGGCGCAGTTCGCCGCGGTGATATGGCATGTGCGCGACGTGGCGCTGGTGGAATCGATGCCGGACGGCGAATACCGCCCTATTGTGCTGCAGCGCTGAACTGCCCGGTGTCCTCTTCAGCCGGCGCTACCTGGGCGGCCAGCTTGCGCAGCAGGTGGCCTGCGGCCACCATGCCAAAGGTCGCCGTCACCACCATGGCCGAGCCGAAGCCCGCGCAGTTAATGCCGGTAACACCCTGCTGCGGTGCTGCGCCGCGGTCGTCGCCGTCCACCGAGCACACCTCGCCCGTTTCGGGGAATTTCAGCGGCTCCATGGAGAACACCGCGTCCACATTCAGCTTGTTCTTCGAATTCGGCGGATAGTTGTACTGGCTGCGCAGGCGGCGGCGCACCTTCTTCAGCAGCGGCTCCTGCTCCGTTTTCGCCAGGTCGCGCACCTCGATGCGCGTGGGGTCGGTCTGGCCGCCAGCGCTGCCGATCACGATCAGCGGAATGCCCTTGGTGCGGCAATAGTGCACCAGCGCGGTCTTCGATTTGGCGCTGTCGATGGCGTCAATCACGTAGTCGTAATTGTGGGCGCCGATCATCTCGTCCAGGTTATCCGGCGTGATGAAGTCTTCGACCTGGACCACTTCGCAGTAGGGATTGATCTGTGCGATGCGCTCGGCCAGCGCCGTAATCTTGGCCATGCCGATGGTGCTGCTGAGCGCCTGGATCTGGCGGTTGATATTCGATTCGGCCACATTGTCCAGGTCAATCAGCGTGAGGCGGCCGATGGCGCTGCGGGCCAGCGCTTCCACGATCCAGGAGCCCACGCCGCCAACGCCGATCACGCAGATATGGGCGCTGCGGAAACGCGCCAGCGCGGCGTCGCCATACAGCCGTGCAATGCCGCCGAAGCGGCGTTCGAAGTCGATATCGTGTTCAGTCATCCCGCCATTCTACCGGACGCTGCGCGAAGCTTTCATCTACAATGGTTTACTTAGCAAGCCATCAATGTTGACCGCCATGACTTCTCTCCTGCCCGATTCCGCGCCGCCCTTCGACCAGCCGATCGCCGTGCTCAAGCACTGCCACGACAAGATCCGCAAGCAGCTCGCCACCCTGCAGAACCTGCTCACCCACCTGCCCAGCCACGGCGCCGACGCGGCCGCCCAGCAGGCTGCGCAGGCGGTGCAGAAGTACTTCAACAAGGCGGCCCACCTGCACCACCAGGACGAGGAACAGGACCTGCTGCCCATGCTGGAAGCGACCGCCGAGGGCATTGATGCCGAGCTGCTGCGCACCATGAAACCGGAGATTCTGGCCCAGCATGAGCAAATGGAGAAAGATTGGCATATACTTAATTCACAACTGGACAAAATTGCCAACGGCTCCGGCGCGGCCCTGTCTCCTGACGACGTGGCGCGCTTCGTGGCGGCGTACACGTCCCATATGGAGCGCGAAGAGGGCCATATCGCCCCCATGGCGAAGCGAATCTTCAGCCCTGCCCAGATGCAGCTGCTGGGTGAGGCCATGCAGCGGCGGCGCAATATCGGCCCGGCTGCGGCGCAGGCAGGCGGCATCGCGCTGGCCGATCTGCGCCTGGATTACGGCCGCGCCAGCCTGTCCGAGGAGGACACGCTGGCCGGCCCGGTCGCACAATTTGCCAAGTGGTTCAGCGAAGCCATGAAGGCGCAGGTGAACGAACCGAACGCGATGAGCGTGGCCACCGTCGGCGACGACGGCCGCCCCAGCTCCCGCATCGTGCTGATCAAGCAGTACGATGAACGCGGCTTCACCTGGTACACCAATTACGAGAGCCAGAAAGGCCAACAGCTCGCGCAGAACCCTCATGCAGCCCTGCTGTTTTTCTGGCCGGAGCTGGAGCGGCAGGTCCGCATCGAGGGCCGCGTGGAGCGGACATCGTCCGAGGACAGCGACACGTACTACTACAGCCGTCCGGTGAAAAGCCAGCTGGCCGCGATTGCCTCGCGCCAGAGCCAGCCCATCGCCAGCCGCGACGAAATGGAAGCGAATTATGCGGCCGTGGAAGCGGCCAGCGGCGGCAAGCCGCAACGTCCGGCGCACTGGGGCGGCTACCGCCTCAAGCCGGAACGGGTGGAGTTCTGGCAGGGGCGCCAGTCGCGCTTCCATGACCGGATCGTGTATACGCTGCAAGCGGACGGCAGCTGGCGCAAGGAACGCATCCAGCCCTGATATCCCCGCCAGCCATGCAGCGCAGTCGTTTTACCGCAGTACTTACCGGAGGCTATCTTGTTCGTACAAAACCGACTCAGCGCCTGGATGGCAGGCGTCACCAACCAGATGAAACTGCCCTTGCGGGTGGAATTGTGGAACGGCCAGAAGTTCGACTTCTCGAACGAAGCGCCGCGCGTCACGATCCGCCTGCCCCAGGCCTCGGCCGCACGCTACCTGCTTACGCCTTCGCTGTCCAACCTGGGCACGGCCTATGTGGAAGGCGCGATCGAGGTGCGCGGCGCGGCGCGCGACATGATCAATGTCGTCAATGCGCTGGCGCGTTCCACGCTCAAGACCGACGGCAAGCTGGCGCGCATCGCGCGCACCTTCCGCCACGACCGCAAGAAGGATGCGGAGGCCATCCGCTATCACTACGATGTGTCCAATGAGTTCTACCAGCAGTTCCTGGACCCGAACATGGTGTATTCCTGCGCCTACTTCGAGAACGGCGACGAGGATCTGGAAACGGCTCAGCTCAAGAAGATCGACCATATCCTGACCAAGATCCGCCTGCAGCCGGGCCAGACCCTGCTCGATATCGGCTGCGGCTGGGGCGCGCTGGTGATCCGCGCGGCGCAGAAGTTCGGCGCGAAGTGCGTGGGCATCACGCTGTCCGAAAACCAGTATGCACTGGCGACCGAACGCGTGAAGGCGGCCGGGCTGGAAGACCGCATCGAGATCCGCCTGCAGGACTACCGCGATGTGCGCGGCACCTTCGACCGCATCACCAGCGTCGGCATGTTCGAGCACGTGGGCCTGCGCCACCTGCCCGACTACTTCGGCATCATCAACCGCCTGCTGGCGGAAGATGGCGTGTGCATGAACCACGGCATCACGTCCACCGATCCGGACAACGGCGAAACGCCTTACGGCGGCGGCGAGTTCATCGAGAAATACGTGTTCCCGCACGGCGAGCTGGCCCATATCGGCCAGGTGCTGAAGGCCATGCAGCAGGGGAACCTGGAGGCTTTCGACGTGGAGAACCTGCGGCGGCACTATGCGAAGACCTGCGCGATCTGGACCGACAATTTCGAAGCGCAGGCGGACAAGGTGAAGGAGCTGGGCGGCGAGAAGCGCTTCCGGATCTGGCACGTCTACCTGGCCGGCTGCAGCTATGCCTTCGACCAGGACTGGATCAGCCTGTACCAGATTGTGTGCGGCAAGGCCGGCCGCCATCCGCGCGCCCTGCCCTGGTCGCGCAACTACATCTACCGCTGAACTACTTCAGGAATTTGGTCTGCGTCTTGCGGAACTTGGCCACTTTCGGTTCCACCACAAAGGCGCAGTAGCCCTGCAGCGGATGCTGGGCGAAGTAGTTCTGGTGATAGTCCTCGGCCTTGTAGTAAGCCTGGGCCGGGGACACTTCCGTCACGATCGGCGCGTCCCACACATGGGCCATCTCGGCGATGACCTGCCGCGCCGTGGCTTCCTGCTCCGGCGACTGGTAGTAGATCACCGAGCGGTACTGCGTGCCCACGTCGTTGCCCTGGCGGTTCAGCGTGGTGGGGTCATGGATGGTGAAGAAGATTTCCAGGATATCGCGGTAGCTGATGAGCGCGGGATCGAACTCCAGCCGCACCACTTCGGCGTGGCCGGTGCTGCCCGAGCATACCTGTTCATACGTGGGGTTCGGCCGGGCGCCGCCCGTATAGCCGGATTCCACCTTCGTCACGCCCTTCACTTCCAGGTACACCGCCTCGGTGCACCAGAAGCATCCGCCGCCCAGTACGGCGACTTCGGTAGCCGCATTCGTCGTCATACTGCCTCCCGTCAATGGATAGTGCCTACTGTAGCACTTTTTCCTATCCCTATATGGTGCCAGAGTGTGTGGCCTCAAGCGCGAGCTGCATGTCCTGCATTTCGGCCGTAATCCAGTCGCGGAAACGCATTACTTTGGGCAGGCACTCCTTGCTGCGCGCGGAAAGGAAGCGGTAGCCGCGCCCGTTGCGGCTGCGGCGGCAGGGCATCATCTTCAGGGCGCCGCTGCGGATATCGTCGTGCGCCACCGGATAGCTGAGCAGGGCGATGCCATGCCCCGCCAGCGCGGCCTGGGCCAGCACGCCCTGGTGGCTGAAGCCGCGCGAAAAGTCGTAGCGCCCGTCCAGCGCATCGTTTTCGCGCAGCAGGGCAATCCAGGCATCCGGACTGTCGTCGAACAGCAGCGGGAAGCGCTGCAGGTCGGCCAGGCCCAGCTCCTGCTGGCCAGGCTCCAGCAGGATGGGGCTGTAGACGATCAGCGGCCGGTCCACGAACACCACACCCGGTGCGCCCGCGGTGACGGGGCAGGCACGCAGCGCCACATCCACGCTGCCGTCTTCCACATCCACCAGGCGGTCGCTGGCATCGATCTGCAGGTCCAGTTCCGGATACAGCTTGGTGAAGCGGCCGATGCGCGGCGCCAACCATTTGAAGGCCAGCGAGTGCGAGGTGGTCACGCGCAGCACGCGCTCTTCATTGCTGTCCTGCAGGCTGGACACGTGCACCCGCAGCTCGCGCAGCATGCGCGCCACCGCCATGGCCAGCGACTGGCCCCTTTCCGTGAGCTCGATGTGGCGCGGATGGCGCACAAACAGCGCAAAGCCCAGCGCCTCCTCCAGCTGCTTCACCTGCAGGCTGACGGCGGCAGGCGTCTTGCTGAGCTCCTGCGCTGCCAGCTTGAAACTGCCCCAGCGCGCGGTGGCGTCGAAATCCAGCAGGCCGGAAAGCGAACGCAGTGGCCGGTTTGACATGTCGTGCATAAGTTTTCCTTGCGCTCAGCCTCAATATTTCTCGTTTGCTAACGCAAGGATACACGATGAGAATGGAGTCAGCACAAGGAATTCTTCACCAGCCAAGGAGCACTGCCATGACCAGCACCGCCCTCAGAAAACCGATTCCCACCAGCACGCGGGGCATCAATGCCGACTTCGCGGCGGCCGTGCTGCATCGCTTGATGGACATCCTGGCGCAGCTGGCGCGCAAGGGCTGACCGTCTTCTTTGGCTTCGGCCCGCCGATCTTTGGCATAATGGGGGAAAACAAGGTCCCCCATGAATACCAGCTCTCCCCGCGCGGAAGCGCCCGGCTTCGACAGCCGGCATTTCCGCCAAGCCCTCTCGCAGTTCGCTACCGGCGTTACCGTCATCACGACGCGTCTGGCGGACGGCAATTTCCGCGGCCTGACCGCCAGCTCCTTCAATTCGGTGTCGCTGGACCCGCCGCTGGTGCTGTGGAGCCTGGGCAGCGGGGCCAACAGCATGCCCATCTTCAGCGGCAACTCGCACTACGTGATCAATGTGCTGAGCGCGGACCAGGCCCATCTGGCCAAGCTGTTTTCCACTCGCACCGCCGACCCCTGGGGCACGGTGGAGTATGAGCTGTCGCGTACCGGCCAGCCGGTGCTGAAAGGCGCCACCGCCTGGTTCGAATGCCATAACCGCAGCCGCTACCCGGAAGGCGACCACGTCATCTTCGTCGGCGAGGTGGAGCACTGCGAGTTCTCGCCCCAGCCTCCCCTCGTGTTCCACGGCGGACAGTTCGGCAGCCTGCGCTAAAAAAGCAAATTGGTGTCGCCATTTGGAAAGCCGGGCGCCGGGGGCGCGGCATAGAATGGCAGGATTGCATAATCCATCCGGAGACGAAACACCATGAGCCAAGCCCGCGCCGCATTCCACTGGGACGATCCCCTGCTGCTGAACGACCAGCTGACCGACGACGAGCGCATGGTGCGCGATGCCGCTGCCGCCTATTGCCAGGACAAGCTGGCCCCGCGCATCCTGGAAGCCTTCCGCCATGAGCGCATGGATACCTCGATCTTCCGCGAAATGGGCGAGCTGGGCCTGCTGGGCCCGACCATTCCGGAACAGTACGGCGGCCCCGGCCTCAACTATGTGGCCTACGGCCTGATCGCGCGCGAAGTGGAGCGCATCGACTCGGGCTACCGCTCGATGATGAGCGTGCAATCCTCGCTGGTGATGGTGCCGATCTATGAATTCGGCACCGAAGAACAGCGCCAGAAATACCTGCCGAAACTGGCCACCGGCGAATGGATCGGCTGCTTCGGCCTGACCGAGCCGAACCACGGCTCCGATCCCGGCTCGATGATCACCCGCGCCAAAAAAGTGGCAGGCGGCTATGCCCTCACCGGTTCCAAGATGTGGATCACCAATTCCCCGGTGGCCGATGTGTTCGTGGTGTGGGCCAAGGACGACGAAGGCGCGATCCGCGGCTTCATCCTCGACAAGGGCATGCAGGGCCTGAGCGCGCCTGCCATCCACGGCAAGTTCGGCCTGCGCGCTTCCATCACCGGCGAAATCGTGATGGACAATGTGTTCGTACCGGAAGAGAACGCCTTCCCGGACGTGCGCGGCCTGAAAGGCCCGTTCACCTGCCTGAACTCGGCACGCTACGGCATCGCCTGGGGCGCGCTGGGCGCGGCCGAGAGCTGCTGGCACACGGCACGCCAGTATGTGCTGGACCGCAAGCAGTTCGGCCGTCCACTGGCGGCCAACCAGCTGGTGCAGAAGAAGCTGGCCGATATGCAGACCGAAATCACGCTGGGCCTGCAGGGCTGCCTGCAGCTGGGCCGCATGAAGGACGCGGGCACGGCCGCGGTGGAAATCACCTCGATGATGAAACGCAATTCCTGCGGCAAGTCGCTGGACATCGCCCGCACCGCGCGCGATATGCTGGGCGGCAACGGCATCTCGGATGAATTCGGCATCATCCGCCACATGGTGAACCTGGAAGTGGTGAACACCTATGAAGGCACGCACGACATCCACGCCCTGATCCTGGGCCGTGCACAGACCGGCATCCAGGCCTTCCAGTAATCAGGGCGCGCCGGTGCGCGGCACCAGGTAGCGTTCCTGCAGGCGGCGGTATTCGGCCGAGCCGGCCAGCCGCCGCATTTCGGCATCGAAGGCCTCGCGCAGCCCTTCCAGGCGGCGGTTGCGCGCAAAGGCGATATAGCTCGGCACATGGTCGACCGGCTGCGGCGACTGTATGATCTGTTCCGCCAGCCCGGCGAAATCGCTGCGGCCCAGAATCGCCAGCGCCGTGGCCTCGTTGCTGGGTACCACATCCACCCGCCCTACTGCGAGCTTGCGCAAGGTCTGCTCGACGGTAGGCGCCTCATCCAGCAGCAGCGCCGCGCGCAGCGCCTCGAAGCGCGGCCCATAGTTCAACTGCCGCGCCACGCCAACCCGCAGTCCTGGCAGCTCCTCCAGGCTGGCCGCCTGCCGGCCATCGCGCCGCGCATACAGGTAGACCACCTGCCGGGCCAGCGCTTCCTGTGAAAAATCGAGGAAGGCGGCCCGCTCCGCCGTCTGGTAAATGGTGAAGATGCAGTCGGCCGCGCCGCTGCGCACCATGGCCAGCGCGCGCGGCCAGGGATATACCGCGATGTCGACCTGATGTCCCAGGTGCTGGAACACGTCCCGCACCAGCGCAACGGCCATGCCATCCGGCCGCCCGTCACCGGCCAGGTAGGCCAGCGGCGGATAGTCGAAGGTGACACAGCGGTAGGACTCCGCGCGCACCGCGCCGCCGCACAGGGCGGCAGCGCAGCAGAGGCTAAGGACGTACGCGTTTGGCCGGATCGCCATAGCCGCCGCCTCCCGGCGTCTCGATCACGAACACATCGTCCGGCCCCACCTCGGTGCTGGCCACAAAGCCCAGTTCCTCGCGCTCGCCATTGGCCCGTATCACGTAGTTGCTGCCGTAGTCGCCCGGCGCCCCGCCTGCCGCCCCGAACGGCGGCACCAGGCGGTTGTTGGACAGGATGGACGCGGTCATCGGCACCAGGAAGCGCACCTTGCGCACGCCGCCGTTGCCGCCCACCCACTGCCCTTCGCCGCCCGACCCGGCGCGGATCGCGTAGCTATCCAACCGCACCGGATAGCGCCATTCCAGTACTTCCGGGTCGGTCAGACGGGAATTGGTCATGTGCGTCTGCACCACGTCCGTGCCGTCGAAGCCTGGCCCAGCGCCCGAGCCGCCGGAGATCGTTTCGTAGTACTGGTGTTCGTCGTTGCCGAAAGTGAAGTTGTTCATGGTGCCCGGCGCGGACGCCATCACACCCAGCGCGCCGTACAGCGCATTGGTGATGCAGCTCGATGTCTCCACATTGCCCGACACCACGGCCGCCGGATAGTGCGGATTCAGCATGGAACCGGGCGGAATAATGACCTGCAGCGGTTTCAGGCAGCCGGCATTCAGCGGAATTTCGTCGTCGATCAGGCTGCGGAACACATACAGCACAGCCGCCATGCAGATGGCGCTCGGCGCGTTGAAATTATTGTCCAGCTGGGGCGAGGTGCCGCTGAAATCGACCTGCGCGCTGCGCGTGGCCTGGTCGATGCGGATCGCGACCTTGATCACGGCGCCGTTGTCCAGCGGGTATTCATAGCTGCTGTCCTTCAGCGCCGTGATGACGCGGCGCACCGCTTCTTCCGCGTTGTCCTGCACGTGCTGCATATAGGCTTCCACCACGCCCAGGCCGAAGTGCTCGACCATGCGCAGCAGTTCTTCCGCGCCCTTCTGGTTGGCAGCGATCTGGGCCTGCAGGTCGGCGATGTTCTGCGCAATATTGCGGCATGGATATGGCCCCGAGGACAGCAGCGCACGCACTTCCTCTTCCAGGAAGCGCCCGCCCTGCACCAGGCGGAAGTTATTGATCAGTACGCCTTCCTGCTCAATGTGGCGGCTGTCGGCCGGCATCGAACCGGGCGTGATGCCGCCGATGTCCGCATGGTGGCCGCGCGAGCCGACATAGAACAGCACGCGGCTGCCGTCCGCTGCAAATACCGGCGTGATGACGGTCACGTCGGGCAGGTGGGTGCCGCCGTGATAGGGGTCGTTGAGCATGAAGACATCGCCCGGCTGCAGCCGGCCCGCGTTGTCGCGGATCACGGTCTTGATACTGTCGCCCATCGAACCGAGATGCACCGGGATGTGCGGCGCATTGGCGATCAGGTTGCCCTGGGCATCGAACAGGGCGCAGGAAAAATCCAGGCGCTCCTTGATGTTGACCGAGACCGCCGTGTTCTGCAGGCGCAGGCCCATCTGCTCGGCGATACTCATGAAGAGGTTGTTGAACACTTCCAGCATGACCGGGTCGGCCTGGGTACCGATGGCCTTGCGCTGGCTGCGCGGCACCACGCGGTTCAGCACCAGGTGGTTGAGCTGCGTGACTTCCGCCTGCCAGCCCGGCTCCACGATATTGGTGCCGTTGCTCTCGGCGATGATGGCCGGACCATCGACCACGTCGCCGGGCCGCATGTCGTCGCGCCGGTACAGGTCCGTTTCATGCCACTGCCCGCCGGAGAACAGGCGCACGGTTTCCGCCGCGTGCAATGCGCCTTCGCGCGGCGGCAGCACATCGGCGCCCGCCGCATCCTCGGCCGATGCGCCGATGGCCTCCACCGAAATCGCTTCTGCGATCAGGGCCTTCTCCGGCATCAGGAAAGCGTAGCGCTTCTGGTAGGCCGCCTCGAACTGCTGCACCATGGCCTGCGCGCTGCCGGCGCTGACCACGATCACCGAATCGGTGCCATCGTAGCGCAGGTGCACGCGCTCCACCACCTTGATGCACTGCTCCGCCACGCCCTGCGCCAGCAGGTCGGCGCGCGCCTGCTCGCCCAGCTGGCGCAGCGCCGCCTGCAGCGCCGACACGTCCTCGCCCAGGGTAATTTCAAGCGCCTGTTCGCGCATGGCGGTCTGGTCGGCGAGGCCCATGCCATAGGCCGACAACACGCCGGCGAAGGGGTGGGCGAACACGCGCGTCATGCCCAGCGCATCGGCCACCAGGCAGGCATGCTGGCCGCCCGCGCCGCCGAAGGTCACCAGCGTGTAGCCGGTCACATCATGGCCGCGCTGCACCGAGATGAATTTGATGGCATTGGCCATATTGCCGACGGCGATTTCAATGAAGCCCTCCGCCACTTCTTCCGGCGTGCGGCGCTGGCCGGTGGCCTGGAAGATCTCTTCGGCCATGGCGCTGAACTTCTGCACCACGGTATCGCGGTCCAGCAGCTGGTCGGCCTGCGGGCCGAACACGGCGGGAAAATAGGCGGGCTGCAGCTTGCCCAGCATGACGTTGCAGTCGGTGACGGCCAGCTGGCCGCCGCGCCGGTAGCTGGCCGGGCCGGGATTGGCCCCGGCGCTGTCCGGTCCCACGCGGTAGCGGCTGCCGTCGAAATGGAGGATGGAGCCACCGCCGGCTGCCACCGTGTGGATGCTCATCATCGGCGCGCGCATGCGCACGCCCGCGACCTGTGTTTCGAACTCGCGCTCGAACTCGCCTGCGTAGTGCGACACGTCGGTCGAGGTGCCGCCCATGTCGAAGCCGATGATGCGGTCGAAGCCCGCGCTTTGCGCCGTGCGCACCATGCCGACGATGCCGCCCGCCGGGCCGGACAGGATGGAATCCTTGCCCTGGAAGCGGTGCGCATCGGTCAGGCCGCCATTGCTCTGCATAAAGAGCAGGCGCACACCGTCCATCTGGCTCGCCACCTGATCGACATAGCGGCGCAGGATGGGCGACAGATAGGCGTCCACCACCGTGGTGTCGCCGCGCGAGACCAGCTTCATCATCGGGCTCACCTGGTGCGACAGCGAGACCTGGGTAAAGCCTGCCGCATGCGCCAGGCGCCCGATCGCTTCTTCATGCGCACTGAAACGGTAGCCGTGCATCAGCACCACGGCCAGGGTGCGGTAGCCCTGCTGGTACAGCGTGGCCAGCTGGTCGGCGACCTTGCCTTCATCCAGCGCCTGCAGCACTTCGCCGTGCGCGCCGATACGCTCGTCCACTTCCAGCACCGCCGAATACAGCAGTTCCGGCAGCACGATATGGCGGTCGAACAGGCGCGGGCGGTTCTGGTAAGCGATGCGCAGCGCGTCGCGGAAGCCGCGCGTGATCAGCAGCGCGGTCGGCTCGCCTTTGCGTTCCAGCAGTGCATTGGTGGCGACGGTGGTGCCCATTTTCACCGCCTCCACCAGCGCGGCCGGAATCGGCGCATCGGCATCCAGCTTGAGCACGCGGCGAATGCCGGCCACCGCCGCATCTTTATATTGCTCAGGATTCTCGGATAACAGCTTGTAGGTCAACAAGCGCCCATCAGGCCGGCGCGCCACGATGTCGGTGAAGGTGCCGCCGCGGTCGATCCAGAACTGCCAGCGCGGATCCTTGTACGGTACTTGCTCAGTAGTGCTTCGATTCATGGTGCCTCAACCTTTCTGGAGGAGTGTGTGCCGCAGCGCATCACCGTGGTGCGAAGCCGCACCAGGGCCGATCACGCGCTGCACAAAAAGTATTCGGTGTCGTATTGTAGGTTTATTGACGACGTTTTGTAAAACAATTTATTGACAATTTGTCGGTAAAAAATCTAATATCAAAACTCGGAAGCAGACGCAGCCATGTATCTCAGCTAGCATTGGCATGTCGCGCGCGGCCCGGCAGGGAGCACACCGATCCGCAGCATCGGGAGAGGGATCAATCATTGATGTCACATCATTAGGGAGAGTCTCAATATGTTCAGCAAGGTCTTCAAACACATCGCGCTGGCCGGCGTCACGCTGTCGTTCAGCGTGGCCGCCTATGCGCAGCAGGAAATCCGCATCGGCGTCATCTACCCGCTGACCGGCGCCGCGGCATCGACCGGCAACGAAATCAAGAATGCGCTGGAACTGGCGGCCGATATCGTCAACAACGGCGCCAAAACGGTGCCCGGCCTGCCCTTCGCCAGCGGCGGCGGCCTGCCCGGCTTGAAGGGCGCGAAGATCAAACTGGTGTTCGCTGACCACCAGAGCAACCCGCAGGTCGGCGCGACCGAGGCCGAACGCCTGATCACGCAGGAAAAAGTGGTCGCACTGATGGGTTCTTACAACAGCAATGTGACGCAGACCGCCAGCCAGGTGGCCGAGCGCTACAAAGTGCCCTTCCTGAACGCCGAATCGTCCGCTGCGGGCCTGACCCAGCGTAATTTCAAATGGTTCTTCCGCACCACCGCGCATGACGACCTGTTCGTGCACAACTTCTATGTGTTCTATAAAGAACTGGCGGCGAAGAAGGGCATCAAGGTCAAGAACGTAGCCCTGTTCAACGAGAACACGCAGTGGGGCAATGAGACCACCAAGCTGGAAAACAAGCTATCCGCCGAAAACGGCATTAATGTGGCCAAGGCCATCTCCTATCCCGCCAAAAGCACCCAGCTGACCTCCGAGGTGCAGCTGCTGAAGGCGGCCAACCCGGAAGTGGTGATGCAATCGTCCTACCTGGGCGATGCCATCATGTCGATGAAGACCTACAAGGAACTGGGCTTCTCGCCGGACATGATCCTGGCCAATAACGCCGGTTTCACGGACACCGAATTCATCCGCACCTTGGGCAAGGATGCCGAGTATGTGATCACGCGCGAAGTCTGGTCGCTGGACCTGGCGAAGAACAACCCGCTGATCAAGCAGGTCAACGAGCTGTACAACGCGCGCTACAAGGCCAACCTGACCGGCAATACCTCGCGCGCCTTCACCGGCCTGCTCACCCTGGCCGACGCGATCAACCGCGCCGCCTCCACCGAGCCGGAAGCGATCCGCAAGGCGCTGACCGAGACCGATATCCCGGGCAGCAAGCTGATCATGCCGTGGAAGGGCATCAAGTTCGATGCCCAGGGCCAGAATATGTACGGCGCCGGCATCCTGGTGCAGATCATCGACGGCAAATACAACACGGTGTGGCCGTTCGACCTCGCCACGCGCGACGTGGTATGGCCGATGCCGAAGTGGAACCAGCGTAAGTAATCAGCAGCCTGGCCGCGCCAGCCCGGCGCGGCACTGAGGAGAAACCCCATGTCCTTTGAAATACTCGTGCAGACGCTGGCGTCCGGTCTGCTGATTGGCCTGATCTATGCCCTGGTGGCGGTGGGCCTGACCATGATTTTCGGCGTGATGGATATCGTGAACTTCTCGCACGGAGAGTTCCTGATGTTCGGCATGTACGGCAGCTTCTGGCTGTACGCCCTGTTCGCGCTCGATCCGCTGTTTACGCTGCCGCTCACGGCCCTGATGCTGTTCGCGCTGGGCGTGCTGGTCTACCGGCTGGTGATCAGCAAGGTGATTCACGCGCCCATGGTGTCGCAGATGTTTTCTACCTTCGGCCTGATGCTGCTGTTCCGCGGCATTGCGCAATTCCTGTGGAAGCCCGACTTCCGCACCGTGGACCAGTCGGTGGTGACGGGAAATGCCAGCCTGGCCGGCATCCAGCTCGGCCTGCCGCAGCTTACCGCCGGGGTGGGCGCCATCCTGGTGACGGTCGGGGTCTACCTGTTCCTGACCCGGACCCGCGCCGGCGCGGCGCTGGAAGCGACCGCCGCCGACAAGGATGCGGCGCGCCTGATGGGCATCGACTCGCAAAAGATGTTCGCGCTGGCCTGGGGCATCGGCGCCGCCTGCGCCGGCGTGGCGGGCGGCCTGCTGTCCACCTTCTTCCCCATCTTCCCCGAAGTGGGGGCCAATTTCATTCTGATCGCCTTCGTGGTAGTCAACCTGGGCGGCTTCGGCAGCGTGATGGGCGCCCTGCTGGCAGGCATCCTGGTGGGCGTGATCGAGGTCATGGGCGGCCTGCTGCTGGGGCCGCAATACAAGCTGGCCGTGGTGCTGGTGCTGTTCCTCGCCGTGCTGATGTTCCGCCCACAAGGCCTGATGGGCAAGGCCTGATATGAAAGGTATCGAGATGAGCAAGAACCCTCCTCCGGCCGCAGCCATGGCCACGCTGGCGCCGCCGCGCCTGCGCTACGGCCGCGTACTGGTCGCGCTGGCCCTGCTGGCCGCGCTGGCCCTGCCGCAGTTTGTCGGCAGCCCCGCGCACCAGAACACCGCCATCCTGGTGCTGATGGCCGCCCAGCTGGGCGTGGCCTGGAATATCGTGGGCGGCTATGCCGGCCAGGTATCGCTGGGCCATGTGGCCTTCTACGGCCTGGGCGCCTACACCTCCACCCTGCTGCTGACGGTGGCGCACTGGAACCCGTGGCTGGCCATGCTGGCCGGCGGCGTGCTGGCGGCAGCCGTCAGCCTGATGATCGGCTGGCCCTGCTTCCGCCTGAAGGGCCACTACTTCACCATGGCCACCATTGCCGTGGCCGAAATCGTGCAGATCGTGTTCACCAACTGGGAGTTCGCCGGGGCCGCCGTGGGCCTGACGATCCCGATGGACGAGCAGGGCTGGGCCGCCATGGTGTTCGCCGACAAGGCGCCTTACTACTACATCGCGCTCGGCCTGCTGGCGCTGACCCTGCTGGTCAATTTCCTGATCGAGCGCAGCTACCTGGGCTTCTATTTCCGCGCCATCAAGGATGAGCCGGATGCGGCGCGCAGCCTGGGCGTGAGCCTGGTGCGCTACAAGCAGGTGGCCTTCGCCGTCAGCAGCTTCTTCACGGCGCTGGGCGGCAGCCTGTATGCGCAGAAGGAACTGTATATCGATCCCGTCTCGGTGCTCGGCACCGGGCTGTCGATCAAGATGGCGCTGGTGTCCATCCTGGGCGGCATCGGCTCCCTGTTCGGCCCCGTGATCGGCGCCGGCGTGCTGACCATGATCGACGAGGGCACCCGCATGCTGTTCGGCGGCAGCGGGCGTGGCACCGACCTGATTATCTATGCGGCGCTGATCATCGTGATCGCCGTCTACTACCCCACCGGCGTGGTGGGCTGGGTGCGCCGCTTCGCGCAGCGCCGCCAGGCCCGCCGCCAACGCAAGGCGGAAGGAGAACAAGTATGAGTTTGCTGCGCGTGGAAAACGTGACCAAGCGCTTTGGCGGGATTACCGCCAACCAGGATGTGTCATTTAGTGTAGGAGAGGCCCAGATCGTGGGCCTGATCGGCCCCAACGGCGCCGGCAAGACCACCATGTTCAATGCCATTGCCGGCTATGCGCCGCCGACCTCCGGCGACATCTGGCTGGGCGGCCGCAAGATCTCCGGCCTGACGCCAGAGCAGTGCGCGCGCGCCGGCATCGGCCGCACCTTCCAGGTCGCGCGTACCTTCACCAGCATGACGGCGCTGGAGAATGTGATGGTGGGCGCCTTCCTGCATGACCGTGGCCTGGGCAGCGCACGGCGCCAGGCCGGCGAGCTGCTGGACTTCGTCAACCTTGGCCGCTTCCGCGACAAGCCGGCCGGCAGCATGACCATTAGCGAACAGCGCCGCCTGGCCGTGGCGCGCGCGCTGGCCGTGAAACCGCGCCTGCTGCTGATGGATGAAGTGATGGCCGGCCTGAACCCGACCGAGGTGCGCGAGATGGTGGACGTGGTGCTGAAGATCCGCGCGCGCGGCATCTCCTGCCTGATCGTGGAGCACGTGCTGGAAGGGATCATGCCGATTGCGGATGCGATCGTGGTGCTCGATTACGGCAAGAAGATCGCCGACGGCACTCCGGCCGAAGTGTCCAGCAATCCGCAAGTGATTGCCGCCTACCTGGGAGAAGAATGATGCTGGAAGTGCGCAATCTGCAAGTGAGCTATGACGGCGTGCTGGCCGTATCGAATGTGAACCTGAAAGTCGGCAAGGGCAAGCTGGTGGCCCTGGTGGGCGGCAACGGCAACGGCAAGTCCACCACGCTGCGCGCCATCGCCGGCCTGAACGCCTGCGACAAGGGCGAGATCCGTTTCCAGGACAAGCCGATCGAGAACGTGCCGGCGCACCGCCGCGTGCCGCTCGGCCTGTCGCTGGTGCCGGAAGGGCGGCGCCTGTTCGCGCGCCTGAGCGTGCAGCGCAACCTGGAGCTGGGCGCCTACACGCGCGACGACGACGAGATCGAGGCGTCGATCGACCGTATCTACACCCTGTTTCCGATCCTGAAGGAGCGGCGCCACCAGCTGGCGGGCACCATGAGTGGCGGTGAACAGCAGATGCTGGCCATCGGCCGCGGCATGATGAGCAAACCCTCGCTGCTGCTGCTGGACGAACCGTCGTGGGGCATCGCGCCCAAATTCGTGGCCAGGGTGCTGGAGACGATCAAGCTGGTGAACGAACAGGGCGTGTCGGTGCTGCTGGTGGAGCAGAGCCTGCACAAGGCGCTGGCGATTGCCGACTATGGCTATGTGATCCAGACCGGGCGCATCGTCATGGAAGGCAGCGGGCAGGAACTGCTGCATAACGAAGACATCAAGAAAGCCTATCTCGGACTATGAACGCCAACGCCATTTATACCCCCCAGCAGGTGCGCGCGCTGTGCCGCAGCGGCGCCTTCAGCGGCCAGACCGCCGGCCAGGCGCCGGGCCATGTGCAGGCCAATATGCTGATCGTGCCGCGCGAGGCGGCCTACGATTTCCTGCTGTTCTGCCAGCGCAACCCGAAGCCCTGCCCGCTGGTTGAGGTGCTGGATGCGGGCAGCTGGTCGCCGCAGTGCGCGGAGGGCGGCGATATCCGCAGCGACCTGCCCGGCTATCGCATCTACGAGCACGGCGAGCTGCGCGGCGAGGTGAACGATATCGCTTCACTGTGGCGCGACGACCTGGTGACCTTCCTGATCGGCTGCAGCTTCTCCTTCGAAGATGCGCTGATCCGGGGCGGCATTCCACTGCGGCACGTTGAGCAGCAGCGCAATGTGGCCATGTACCGCAGCAGCATTCCCTGCCGCAGCGCAGGCCGTTTCAGCGGCAATATGGTGGTCAGCATGCGGCCAGTGAAAGGCCGCGATGTGGCGCGCGCCGTCGAAATCAGCGCCCGCTACCCGCAGGTGCACGGGGCCCCCGTGCATATCGGCGACCCTGCCGCCATCGGCATCGCCGACCTGGGGCGGCCCGACTTCGGCGACCCGGTAGAGGTGATGGAGGACGAGCTGCCGGTGTTCTGGGCCTGTGGCGTGACGCCACAGTATGTGGCCCAGCAAAGCCACTTGCCGTTCTGCATCAGCCATTCTCCGGGTAAGATGCTGGTTACGGATTTCAGGACTGACTGAAAAACCGGCGCCATTCATTATCTGGAGCAGGCATGACCAAGGAAAAAAGCAAGTCCAAAGCGACATTCGCCCAGCCTTCGAAGGAAGCTGCGGCCGAACGGCCGAAAGTGCCCATCGTGTCTTCGGCCCACCTGGCGGCGGGCCGCAGCGCGGAGCTGAGCGAATTCGAGTTCGGCATGATCATCGCCGGCAATGCCTTCAACCGCTGGGCGGTGCGCTGCATGTCGGCCGCGGGCATCAAGGACATGACCATCACCGATGTCCTGGTGCTGCATCACATCAACCACCGCGCCCGCGAGAAGAAGCTGGCCGATATCGCCTTCATCCTCAATATCGAGGATACGCACATCGTCAACTACGCGCTGAAGAAGCTGCAGTCGCTTGGCCTGGTGCATACCGAGCGGCGCGGCAAGGAAGTGCTGTACTCGACCAACGAGGCGGGCCAGGCGCTGTGCAAGCGCTACTACGAGATCCGCGAGGACGTGCTGGTGTCCGGCCTGACCGGCGACGGCACCGAAAGCTATGAACTGGCCGAGCTGGCGCGCTTCCTGCGCGTGCTGTCCGGCCTGTACGACCAGGCCGCGCGCTCCGCGACCACCATGTAATACCTCGCGCCGCGCGTCCTGCGCGGCGCCTCCTTCCTTCCCTGTCTTCGCCACAGCGCATTGCTGCGCGCTGCCCGCGCATTTCCGAATAAAGATGTTTTTTCGTGTTTTTATCCACACTTCGTACAATTTAACATCAACGATTCGTTGACAATTTATCGCTAAAAAACCTACTATTTACTCATCAACTTAGCTTATGCGAGGCGCGCCATGAAAATGCTGCAGCAGTCCATCGCACGCCGCTTGGCCTTTGGCTTCGGCGTGGTCACTGCCCTGATGCTGTCCATCGCCATCATCGGCGCCACCGAGATCAGCCAGATTGCGGGCCACATCCGTTCCGTCAACCAGGACTACTACCCGAAGACGGTACTGGCTGACAGCGTGAAGTCGCAGCTCAACGTTACCGAGCGCAGCATCCGCAACCTGCTGTTCCTGACGATTGCCGCCGACATCGAGCGCGAAATGCAGGCCATCGACGCCGCCCAGGCGGCCAGCAAACAGGCCCTGGCACGCTTCGCGAAACTCGATTCCACCACCGAAGGCAAGCAGCGCCTGGCAGCCGTGACGGCAGCCCACAGCGCCTACCAGCCCGCGCTGGCCGCTTTCCTGCAGCTGGTGCGCGACGGACAGGTGGAACAGGCGCGCGACCTCAACCTGCCCGACATACAGCCGCTGCAGCAGCGCTACTTCGCCGCACTGGACCAGCTGATCGCCTTCCAGGGCCGCCAGATGGACGATGCGGGCCAGCAGGCCGAGCGCGCCGCCGTGGTGTCGCGCAGCGTGATGCTGGCGCTGGCCGTGGCGGCAATGGCGCTGGCGGCGGCCGTCGGCTTCGGCATCACGCGCCGCATCACGGCGCCGCTGCGCGATGCGGTCGCCCTGGCGCGGCGTGTGGCGGAAGGCGACCTGTCGGCGCATATCCCGGTGCAGGGCAAGGACGAGACGGCGCAGCTGCTGGCGGCGCTGGGCGCCATGACCAGCAGCCTGGAAAGCACGGTGCGCGAGGTGCGCGGCGGTACCGAAACCATCCACCACGCCTCCTGCGAGATCGCCAGCGGCAATGCCGACCTGTCCGCGCGCACCGAGGCGCAGGCCGGCTCCCTGGAGGAAACGGCGCGCGCCATGGAACGCCTGACCGAAACGGTGCGCGCCAATGCTGACAGCGCACAGCGCGCGGAACAGCTGGCCGCGTCGGCCCGCGCCATTGCCAGCAGCGGCGGCGAAGTGGTGGGCCAGGTCGTGGCCACCATGGGCGATATTGCCGCCTCCTCGCGCAAGATCGCCGATATCACGGGCGTGATCGACGGCATCGCATTCCAGACCAATATTCTCGCGCTCAACGCTGCCGTGGAGGCGGCGCGGGCGGGAGAACAGGGCCGCGGCTTTGCCGTGGTGGCGGGCGAGGTGCGCAGCCTGGCCCAGCGTTCAGCCGTGGCGGCACGCGAGATCCGCGTGCTGATCGGCGACTCCACCAGCAAGGTGGATACCGGCAGCCGCCTGGCTGGCGATGCCGGCAGCACGATGGCGGAAATGCTGGCGGCGGTACAAGCGCTGGCCCAGACCATGTCCGGCATTGCCGCCGCCAGCGACGCGCAGCGCGGCGGCATTGAAGAAGTCAACCTGGCCATCGCCCGCATGGATGGCATGACGCAGCAGAACGCGGCACTGGTGGAACAGGCCGCCGCCGCGGCGGCCAGCATGCAGCAGCAGGCGGCGCGCCTGGCCGAGTCGGTAGCAGTGTTCCAGCTCGGCGGCGCCGAGGGCGAGCGCCGGCCGCCGCAGGCGCGGCGCCAGGCTGCCGCAGGCGCACTGCTGCAGGGCGCATGAGCACTCCGATTTTGCATCACACCCGCAGTTCAACGTATCACCCAACTAACCAATCAAGTAAAAAGGGGATTCACAATGAAGAGATCTATCGTGGCACTGGCAGCGCTGAGCCTGGTATCCGGACTGGCCGCAGCCCAATCGTCGGTCACCGTCTACGGCCTGGTCGATGTGGCGCTGGTCAAGGAGAGCGGCGCGGCAACCGGTTCCTCCACCAAGATCACCAGTGGCGTGGGCGCCGGCTCGCGTCTGGGCTTCAAGGGCACGGAAGACCTGGGCGGCGGCATGTCGGCCTTCTTCCTGCTGGAGAACGGCTTCCAGGCCGACACCGGCGCGCTGGGCCAGGGCGGCCTGCTGTTCGGGCGCCAGGTGTATGTCGGCCTGCAGGGCGCGTTCGGCAGCGTGTCGGTGGGCCGCCAGTACACCCCGCAATACCTGGCGGTGGCAGCCATCGATCCGTTCGGCTCCGGCTATGCGGGCGACACCAAGAACCTGATCCCGGCCACCGGCAACGGCACCAGCCGCATGGACAATACCGTCAAGTACACCTCGCCGACGGCCGGCGGCGTGACGGCGGAACTGGTGTATGCGCCGGGTGAAGTGGCCGGCGACAACACGGCCAGCCGCCAGTACGGCGCGGCGCTGACTTACCGCAGCGGCCCGCTGATGCTGCGCCTGGCCTACCACAACCGCAACAACGACACCGCTACCGTGAAGAACACGGACGATGCGCGCAACCTGCTGGCCGGCGGCACCTACGACTTCGGCGCCGCCAAGCTGCACTTCGCGTACAACAGCAATAAAGGCCTGAACAGCTCGCCGCTCCGCAACACTGCCAATCCCTTCGGCTACGCCGTCGCGCCGGTCCCGTCCATCGACAGCCGCGACACGCTGCTGGGGGTGACGGTGCCGTTCGGCCTGCATACCCTGCTGGCTTCCTATATCGACAAGAACGACCGCACGCGCTTCGACCAGGATGCGCGCCAGCTGGCCGTCGGCTACAAGTACAGCCTGTCGAAGCGCACCGAGCTGTATGCGGTGCACTCGAAGATCACCAACAAAAACGGCGCCGGCTACACGGTCGGCAGCTCGATCGAGGGCGGTACCGGCGACCGTGCTACCAACCTCGGCATCAAGCACCTGTTCTAAAGCATTGTCCCGTCCTCGATCAGCACGAGGCTTCTTCGGCACTCCTTCGGGAGTGCTTTTTTTTTTGGCGCAAAAAAAAACGCTGGCCGAAGCCAGCGTTTCTGCGATGCGAAACGGCTCAGAACTTGTAGCTGAGGCCGATGTTCACTGCCACCGGATCCAGCGTCATCTTCTGGGTCTGGCCGGTGGAGTAATGTGCCGTGGTTTTCAGCTTGGTCTTGATCACGCCGCCATCCACCGACCACTTGTCGTTGATGCGCACGCTCGCGCCGAGCTGAGCGCTGACGGCCAGCTTCGCATCCAGCGAGAAGGTCGCGCCAGGGCCGCCGGTGTTCAGCACGGCGGTCAGCTGGCCCGAACCGCGCTCGCGGCGGAAGAAGGCATAGGTCAGGCCCAGGCCGGCGTACGGACGGATCATCGAGTTCGGCTCGCCGAAGCGGTACTGCAGGAAGGCCGTTGGCGGCAGCACGTCGGCGGTACCCAGCTTGCCGGTGCCTTCAATGGCGCCCGCGCCGAACAGGTCGTGGCGGTAAGGCACGCCCAGGTCCAGCTCCGCCACCCAGTTATTGGTCAGGAAGTAGTTGATGTTGAAGATAGGCTTGGTGTCGCTGCCCACGTCTGCCTTGGTGTTCGGCATGGCAGGCGCGCTGACGTTGCCGCTCTCTACTTTCGGGGTGATCTTGTTGACGCCGAATTTCACAACCCAGTCGCCCTGGGCTTGCGCCATGGCGCCGCCGGAAACGGTCAGCGCAGCGGCCAGCGCCAGCAACTTGACTGCAGTGTTCATATTTTTTTTCATCTTATCTCCTGTTTCTGTTATCAAGTGCGCCGATTACAGCCAGCCGCGGGTCACCATGGCTTTGGACACGTAACGCGCCAGCAACAGGTTGTTGAACGGGGTTGGGTGCAGGTCGTCAGCGAAGGACCAGTGGCTCACATCGCCCGAACGCAGATTGCCGGCATTGCAGGTCAGGGACGCGCCCAGCGGATTCTTCGGCGAAGCCAGGTCGCAGGCCGTTTCGGTCACATTGGTCAGGCCGTATGGACCAGGATTGACGATCTGGTCGTGGCTGACGGTGTAGACATCGACCAGCAGCACTTTGCTTTCGCTGCCCAGGCCCGATGCCAGCGCCGCATTGAAGGCTTTCACCATGGCGTCGATCAGGGCGCGGGTGGTGGCGTCCTTGGCCATTGCAGACGGCGTGGTGGCCACGTCAGGAATATTGTTCACCACAACATAGTTTGCACCATTGGCGACCAGCTGGTTCTTCACCAGGCCAACCAGTTCGGCACCGAGGGCGCCCATCGCGGCTACCTGGGCAGGCCCCTGGGCAGTGGCGTAGTCAGCGCCCGCTTTGGCGCCGGCAGCTGCAGCAGCAGTCTGCGCTTTCGCGACCATCGGACCATATACAGCCGGGCTCGCGGCAGCGGTATTGCCCGCCATCACAGCAGCAGTCACGCCAGCGGTCACCACCGTGGTGTCAGTGCTGCCAGGCTTGGCAGCTTCAGTCGCCATGGCCAGGCCAATGGCCTGAGCAGCGGTGGCAGGATTGGTTGCGCCTGCGGCCAGCTGGCCTGCCAGGTTGACGGCGAAGGCTTGCTTGCCTGCAGCGGTGCCGGCATTGGTCGCGGCAACCTGCAGCGCGCCCAGCAGGCCAAGGATGTCATTGGCGCCGGCCATCACGAAGACGACTTCGTCGCCCTTGAACTTGCCGCCGGTTTTCGCCAGGTGGTTGGCAATCTGTTTGGAGACCGGATAGGTCAGCGCGCCGAGCGGGCTGCCGGTGAGCTTGTTGCCGGTGCCGGCCGGGTTGCTCACACGGGCGCCGCCCTGTGCATAGCCGGTGCAGCTGGCGTTAGCGGTCACGGGCACGTTGAGGCCCTTGGTGGCGTCGCCTTCCAGGCCGGTAACGGCCGGGCAAGGCGCGGCCAGGCCAAACTGGGCAGCCATCAGCTCGGTCCAGTTCTTGCCGGTCAGTTCAGGGTTGATTGCAGTATTGTTGCCGTTGATGGTCCACTTGCCGCCGCCGAGGGCTTTCACGGTGCCGACGTTATAGGTGCCAACGTCGGACAGGCTGTCGCCGAACGATACCTGGGAAGCGAATTTGACGCGGATCGTCTGGTCGCCCGGTTGCGGGCTGCCGCTGCTGCCGCCGCAAGCGGCCAGGACAGCTGCGGACATAGCCGCCAAAGCAAGTTTCATATAACGCATTGTGTCTCCTTAAAATATATTCTTGTTCTAAACGAACGGACGTGCTATTCGCAACACAACTAATATGCCAGCGATCTCATGTCTTACACAAGCGAATTTTGTCAAAAACAACAAGTGGCGTTAGTTGCAACGCAGCAAATTTGATCTAAGGCAAAGAAGCCTTGAAAAAATCGCGCGCCGCCATGAGGCAGAACGGTGCAACGAGCCCGGCATGATAATTATCAGCCATTGCTGCTGAGACCGATTTTCCTTTCGATATAGCATCGGCTTTCAGCGCCAGCTTGGCCGCGGCGAAGCCGGTGCGCTCCACCAGCCAGGGATCGTGCAGGCCGTCGCCGGTGTCGAGATCGAGCACGGTGACGCCGGCGCCGGACGCCTTGAAGTAGGCGGCGCTGGTTTGCGTATTGGCGAAAGGCACGGTGGGATCTTCATTGCCGCCGCACAGGAGCAGCGGCTGGGCCGGCTTGTAGCTGCGCAGGTCGTTCTTTACCATCCACTTGCGCAAGCCGTTCTGCGGCGCGCAGGCCAGCGGCGCGGCCGCACTGGTGTTGCAGGGATTGCCCAGCATATCGGCCAGGTAGGCCTCGCGGTAGGCCGAGCGCACCAGCTGGTGCTGGCCGAAATAAGCGGCTGCGGCGCTGGATTGCGGCAGCGAGTTATAGGCGAACAGGGCGAACTCGGGCAGCTGCCCTGCTTCACCAGCTCGCTGCTGCTCAGGGTGCCGGGCAGCAGGTTCTCCACGCCGGGCGCGTACTCGGCCTCATACATATCGCCGGGAACGGTGTAGACACTGCCGCCGTTCTTCTGGGCGGCGGTGGTAATCATCGGCAGGAAGGCCGTGATGCCCTGGCCGGGATTGCCGCCGAAGACATTGTCGGAGAACTGCGCCAGCGCATACGGACCGGACAGGCCCGCCACGGCAGTCACATTGAACTCACTACTCCCCTGCATCGCTTTCTGAGTGGCCAGCGCCACATAGCCGCCCTGCGAATAGCCAGCGATGAACAGGCGGTTGGACTGGTTGGCGCCGATGGCCGCGAAGGAGCCGCGCGCGGCGCGCAGCGCGTCGATCATATCGGCGGCCTGCAGTTCGCCATCGAGATAAGGGTGGTAGCCCAGCGTGGAGCCCGCATAACCCTGGTAGCTGGGCGCAACGACGATGAAGCCCTGGGCGGCGAACATGGCGGCGACCAGTTGCGATTCGCCGCTCAGCTTCGCCATGCTGTAGGTCTTGTCGAGGCTGGTGCCATGGGCATACAGCAGCACAGGCCGCGCGCCGCTGCAGTTGGGATCGCTGCCGCTGGGCACCATGATGGCAGCGCTGGCATCGCTCAGCGCGTTCTGCGGCGCGGCGGTCTTGTACTGCACGGCATAGCTGGTGACGGTGCAGCGCGGATCGCTGGTGATTTTGGTCAGGCCATCCTGCACGCCATCGAGGGCGGCCTTCATGACGGCAGGTTCGATGGCGGCGAGCCTGCTGGCCGCGCCGACGATGCTGCCGCGCGTAGGCGCAGGCGAGGCGACGGGGCCGGACGGCAGGCTGACGCCGCCGGGGCCGCTGCCCCCGGTACCGCCGCCGCAAGCGGAAAGAACAAGGGAAGCAAGGAAAGCAGGGAAAGCGAGGTAGGACGGGCGACGCACTTTGACAACTCCGGACAGGCGGCAGCACAAACGCTGTGCGGCAACCGGCCGATCATATCAGCGCCATCCGCCGGCCTCATCCATTTTGCAGCGCCGCATACCGCCCTGTCGCGCCCGCCCCACAAACCCTGGCAAGCCCGCCAATATTGCCTCGGCCTGACACCATGGGGTCAGGCACCCCGGTGTCAGTTTCCAGCGAAGCATGACAGTGGGGGCCTGACCCCAGGGTGTCAGGCTATGGCTGAGGCTGCGACAGCTGGGGGCTGGCCCCAGGGTGTCGCGGACTCGGCGGTGGTCAGGCGAGGAGGCGGTCGAGGATGCCGGCGGTGCCGTGGGCGGCGCGGCGCAGGCGGTCGTTGATGCCGTGCCAGGGCTCGGCCGTCGGCGGGGCTTCGACGACGATCAGGTCGACGTCGGCGCGGTCCATGGCGCGTAAGGCGGCGTACAGGCCGAAGGCGTAGCCTTCCGGGTTCGGCGGCAGCGCTACGTGCGGCGCCGTGCGCGCGCTGGCGGCAGGGCCGGAGGCCGCGGCAGCGGCCAGCAAGGCTCCCGCCGCTGCGTCCGAATGGCGGATCAGGGCGACCCGGCGGCCTTTGGCGGCCAGTGCCGCCAGCGTGGCAACCACCTTGTCGCCAGCCAGCAGGGCGACCGGGGCTTTCGGCGCGTAGTGCGATTCGAGCGTGCCGGAGGCGCGCGGTGCGGCGGCGTCGGGCTGCGCGGGCGTGACGCCGATGACGTCGGCAATTTGCTTCGCCGTGATGTGGCCGGGACGCAGCAGCACCGGGCCGTGCGTCGCCAGCCGCGACAAATCGAGGATCGTGGATTCGATGCCGACTTTGCTGGAACCGCCGTCCAGCACCGCCCCCAGCAGCGGCTCGCTGCCGAATTCGTCGCGCACGTGCTGCGCCGTGGTCGGGCTGACGTTGCCGAACTTGTTGGCGGACGGCGCGGCAAGCCCGCCCTTGCCGCCCTTGAAGGCGTTCAGCAGGGCCATGGCGACCGGGTGCGAGGGGCAGCGGATGCCCACCGTGTCCTGGCCGCCTGAAACGGCATCCGGAATGTGGGCGTGGCGTTTCAGGATCAGCGTCAGCGGTCCCGGCCAGAAGGCAGCAATCAGCTTGCGCGCTTCTTCCGGCACGTCCGTGACCCAGTAGTTGATGTCGGCGCCGGGGGCGACGTGCACGATCACCGGGTGGTCGTTCGGCCGCCCTTTCGCTGCATAGATGCGGGCGACAGCATCGGGATTTTCCGCGTCCGCGCCGAGGCCGTACACGGTCTCGGTGGGAAAAGCCACCAGGCCGCCGGATTCCAGGATCGCGGCGGCGCGGGCGATATCCGCTGCGGAGGCGGCGTTCGCGCTCTGCGTCATGCGCTTACTGGGTCAGCAGGCGCAGCGCTTCGGCGTACTTGGCGGAAGTGCGGTCCAGCACGTCCTGCGGCACGCGCGGGGCCGGCGCTTTCTTGTTCCAAGGCTGCGATTCCAGCCAGTCGCGCACGAACTGCTTGTCGAAGGATTCCGGCGAGCCGCCCACCTTGTAGGTGGCAGTCGGCCAGAAGCGCGAGGAGTCCGGCGTCAGGATTTCGTCAATCAGGTGCACGACGTTGTTGTCGTCCAGACCGAATTCAAACTTGGTGTCGGCGATGATGATGCCGCGCGTGGCCGCGTATTCCGCTGCCTGCGTGTACAGCTTGATGGCCATCTCTTTCACTTGGCGCGCGATGTCGGCGCCAACGATTTTCTCGGCTTCTTCGAAGGAGATGTTTTCGTCGTGCGCACCGGCCGGGGCCTTGGTGGACGGCGTGAACAGCACTTCCGGCAGCTTCTGCGCTTCCTGCAGGCCGGCCGGCAGCGGAATGCCGCACACGGCGCCGGTCTTCTGGTAGTCCTTCCAGCCGGAGCCGATCAGGTAGCCGCGCACAATCGCTTCGATGCCGAGCGGCTTGAATTTCTTGACCACGATGGCGCGGCCTTCCACTTCGGCGCGCTCTTCAGGCGCCACCACGCTCAGCGGGTCGATGCCGGTTTCGTGGTTCGGCATCAGGCTGCCGTATTTGCGGAACCAGAAGTTCGACATCTCGGTCAGGATCTTGCCCTTGTTCGGAATCGGGTCGTCGAGAATCACGTCAAAGGCCGACAGGCGGTCGGTCTGGATCACGAGCAGCTTGTCGTCGCCCACGGCGTAGATGTCGCGCACTTTGCCGCGGTGCAGGAAAGGCAGCGATTTGATCGAGGTTTGCAGAACTCCGGACATCATATTTCCTAGTTTTTGATAATGACTATTTGCCCGGCACCCAGCCGGGTTTGTTCTCTGGGAACAGCTCGCGCTGCACCTCGCCGTCATACGGCGGCTCCATCGTGCCCAGCGTGACGGCAATGTTGTTGGGCGTCGCAACGCTGCGCCAGGTCAGCGAAGATCCGCACACACGGCAGAAGCCGCGCCGGCCTTCATCGGACGAGGCATATTCCTGCACCAGCTCCGCGCCCCGCACGTAGCGGAATTTGTCCGCGCTGAAGTTGGCATAGCTGCCCGCCGCCGCGCCGTGCTGTTTCTGGCACATGCTGCAGTAGCAGTGGCTGCTGTGGTGCACCGGTCCGTGCGCGACGTAGGCAACGCCGCCGCACAGGCAGGCGCCCGTGTACTGTTCGGCCATGGTTTCCCCTGCCAGATGGACGCGCGCCGCAGGAACTGCGGCGCGCGGGGACATTATTTTACTTCACAATCTGCGCCAGCTCGCCGGCCTTGTAGCGCTCGGCCATCTTCTCGAGCGGGATCGGCTTGATCTGGCTGGCGCGGCCTTCGCAGCCGAAGGCCAGGAAGCGCGCCTTCACCACTTCTTCCGCAGCCAGGCGGGCCGGCTTGAGGAAGTCGCGCGGATCGAACTTGGACGGGTTCTGGAACATGTACTTGCGCACGGCCGCCGTCATCGCCAGGCGGATATCGGTGTCGATATTGATCTTGCGAACGCCGTGGCGGATGCCTTCCTGGATCTCTTCCACCGGCACGCCGTAGGTTTCCTTCATGTCGCCGCCGAATTCGCGGATGATGGCCAGCAGTTCCTGCGGCACCGACGAGGAGCCGTGCATCACCAGGTGGGTGTTCGGAATGCGCGCGTGGATTTCCTTGATGCGGTCAATCGCCAGGATATCGCCGGTCGGCTTACGGGTGAATTTGTAGGCGCCGTGCGAGGTGCCGATGGCAATCGCCAGCGCGTCGCACTGGGTGCGCTCGACGAAGTCGGCGGCCTGCGCCACGTCGGTCAGCAGCTGTTCGCGGGTCATGGTGCCTTCCGCGCCGTGGCCGTCTTCCTTGTCGCCCTTCATGGTTTCCAGGGAACCGAGCACGCCCAGTTCCGCTTCCACCGTCACGCCGATGGCGTGCGAGAACTTGACCACTTCGCGCGACACTTCCACGTTGTAGTCGTAGGAAGCGACGGATTTGCCGTCGGCCATCAGCGAACCGTCCATCATCACCGAACTGAAACCGGAGCGGATGGCGGCCATGCAGACTGCCGGCGACTGGCCGTGGTCCTGGTGCATGACGACCGGAATGTGCGGGTAGGCTTCGATGGCGGCGTCGATCAGGTGGCGCAGGAAGGCCTCGCCCGCGTATTTACGCGCGCCGGCGGAAGCCTGCATGATCACCGGGCTGTTGACGGCGTCGGCCGCGGCCATGATGGCCTGCACCTGTTCCAGGTTATTGACGTTGAAAGCCGGCAAGCCATAGCCGTTTTCGGCGGCATGGTCCAGCAATTGACGCATGGATACGAGAGACATGGTAGTACTCCAATCAAATGAAAACCTGTGCGGCCGCCCTGCCGCGCTTATGGCGCAGCGGGCAGCCTGAATCCTTGCGGCCGCTTACGCGAACTCGCCTACCTTCACGATCTTCAGCGCATTGGTGCCACCGACCTGGCCCATCGGCTCGCCCCAGGTCACGACGATCATGTCGCCCTTCCTGGCGACGCCGTTTTTCACCAGCAGGTCCTCGGCCTGTTTCAGTACCTCGCGGCTGCCGCCTTCCTGCACCAGGTAATGCGCACGTACGTTACGGTACAACGAAGCCTTGCGCTGGGTGGTGACGCTTGGCGTCAGCGCGAAGATCGGGGTGTCGATATTGTGGCGGCTCATCCACAGCGCGGTGGAACCGGACTCGGTCAGGGCCACGATGGCCTTCACGCTCAGGTGGTGCGCCGTGAACAGCGCGCCGTAGGCGATGGACTGGTCGATGCGGGTAAAGCGCACGTTGAGGAAGTCAGCGTCCAGCTTGTTGTACTCGGACTGTTCCGCTTCCACGCAGACGGCGGCCATCATTTCCACGGTTTCCACCGGATAGCGGCCGGAGGCGGTTTCGGCCGAGGCCATCACGGCGTCGGTGCCGTCCAGCACGGCGTTCGCCACGTCCGACACTTCGGCGCGGGTTGGCACGGCGTTGAAGATCATCGACTCCATCATCTGGGTCGCGGTAATTGCAATCTTGTTCGATTCGCGCGCCATGCGGATCATGCGCTTCTGCAGCGCAGGCACGGCGGCATTGCCCACTTCTACGGCCAGGTCGCCACGGGCCACCATGATGCCGTCGGAGGCGTTCAGGATTTCCTGCAGGCATGGAATTGCCTCGGCGCGCTCGATCTTCGCGATCATCATCGGCTTGTGGCCGAAGGGCTCGCCGGCGATATTGGCCAGCTGGCGCGCCATTTCCATGTCGGTGGCGTTTTTCGGGAAGGAGATGGCCAGGTAGTCGGCCTGGAAGCTCATGGCGACCTTGATGTCTTCCATGTCCTTCGCGGTCAGGGCCGGCGCGGTCAGGCCGCCGCCCTGGCGGTTGATGCCCTTGTTGTTGGACAGCTCGCCGCCGATCTTGACCGTGGTGTAGATCTCGCTGTTGACGATCTTGTCCACCACCAGCACGATCAGGCCGTCGTTCAGCAGCAGCACGTCGCCCGCGCGCAGGTCGTTCGGCAGGTTCTTGTAGTCCAGGCCCACGCGTTCCTGGTTGCCCAGTTCGCCGTTCTCGCCCCATTTTGCGTCCAGGATGAACTTGTCGCCGTTGGCCAGGTCGATCTTGTTGCCTTCGAACTTGCCGACGCGAATTTTCGGACCCTGCATGTCGGCCATGATGGCCACTTCACGCCCGCATTCCGCCGCCGCCTGCCGCACCAGCTTCGCGCGATCGATATGATCCTGGGCCTTGCCATGCGAGAAGTTCAGGCGCACCACGTCCACGCCTGCGCGGATCATTTTGATCAGAACGTTCAGGTCGGTAGAAGCTGGGCCGATGGTTGCGACGATTTTGGTGCCACGGGACATTGAGAATTCCTTGAGACGTGTTGAGGATGACGAAAAAGGCGCAGCTTGCGCGGCGCCTTGGGCTTACTTCTGGCTGCGTTGCACCAGGATGTCGACTGCTGGCAGGGTCTTTCCTTCAAGGAACTCAAGGAAGGCGCCACCGCCGGTGGAGATATAGCCAATTTTATCGGTAATGGCGTATTTTGCAATCGCGGCCAGCGTATCGCCGCCGCCTGCGATCGAGAAGCCTTTGGAGTTGGCAATTGCCATCGCCAGGGTTTTGGTGCCTTCGCCGAACTGGTCGAACTCGAACACGCCGACCGGGCCGTTCCACACGATGGTACCGGCAGCGGCGATCTGGCCGGCCAGCTGTTTGGCGGTTTTTGGACCGATATCAAGGATCATGTCGTCATCCGCCACATCGGCCACGTCCTTGACGGTAGCGGCGGCAGTTGGCGAGAACTCCTTGGCGCACACCACATCGACCGGAATCGGCACCTGCGCGCCGCGCTTGGCCATTTTGTCGATGATGGATTTGGCGTCGTTCACCAGGTCGGGCTCGGCCAGCGATTTGCCGATCTTCAGGCCGGCGGCCAGCATGAAGGTGTTGGCGATGCCGCCGCCCACGATCAGGTTATCGACCTTGTCGGCCAGCGATTCGAGGATGGAGAGCTTGGTGGACACTTTGGAACCGGCCACGATGGCCAGCAGCGGACGGGCCGGCGCGCCCAGCGCCTTGCCCAGTGCATCCAGTTCGGCGGCCAGCAGCGGACCGGCGCAGGCGACAGGCGCGAACTTGGCGATACCGTGGGTGGACGCTTCGGCGCGGTGCGCGGTGCCAAAGGCATCGTTCACGTACACGTCGCACAGCTTGGCCATTTTCTCGGCCAGTTCGTCGGCGTTCTTTTTCTCGCCCTTGTTGACGCGCACGTTTTCCAGCAGCACGACCTGGCCGTTCTGCAGGTTTTCCAGGCCGGCGCCTTCCACCCAGTTCTGTTTCAGTTCCACCGGCTGGCCCAGCAGCTCGGCCATGCGCGCGGCGATCGGCGCCAAGCTGTCTTCCGGCTTGAATTCGCCTTCGGTCGGACGGCCCAGGTGGGAAGTCACCATGACTTTGGCGCCGGCGCCGACGGCAGCCTTAATCGCCGGGATGGAAGCGCGGATGCGCGTATCTTCGGTGATATTGCCCGCATCATCCTGCGGTACGTTCAAATCGGCGCGAATGAAGACGCGCTTACCTTGCAGCGCATTTTGCGCGACCAGATCCTGCAGACGAATGAAATTCAGCATGGCCTTCCAAATGGGATGGGTGACAGAAAGACCAGTATTTTACCGCAAGCTCAGTTTGGATTTTCGCTAATTAAAACAAATGCAACAAACGAAGTGCCGTGAACAGCAGCATGCCGAACACGATGGTTTCCAGCATATTGCGGCGGAACAGATACCAGCCGATGGAAGCGAGCCCCGCGACCAGCTTCGGATTCAGCACATCGATGGCCAGCGAACCGGGGTTCATCAGCAGGTCGGGGCCGACGATGGCGGCCAGCGCGCAGGACGGCGCATAGCGCAGCATCTCGTTCACGCGCGTGGGAATCGTCACGTGCTGGCCGATCACCCAGAAGGAGCTGCGCGTGATCGCCGTCGCAATGACCAGGGCGCCGATGGTGATCCAGATTTCCAGGTCAGACATGCTTGTTCGCTTTCTTGAAGCCGATTTCTTCCACGGCCATCGCCGTCACCATGCCTACCAGCACGGCGGCGAGCAGGCCAAGCTTGTAGGGCAGCCCCGCTGCGAGCACCGACACCGCGGCGGCCACCAGCACGCCGCACAGCGCGGGTTTGCTGGCCACCATGGGCACCAGGATGCAGACAATGGCCAGCGTGCCCGCGAAGCCCAGGCCCCACTCGGTCGGCACCATATTGCCAAGGAAAATACCGGCGATGGAACCGACCTGCCACGCCGCCCAGTTCGGGTACAGCAGGCCTTTGAGATAGGATAGCTTGCCCGGCTCCGGGCGAATTTCGGGATAGCGCTGGAGGTAGATGGCCACCGTCATATCGCCCGCCACATAACCCAGCATCAGGCGCTGGCGCCATGGCAGGCTGGCGAAGTGCGGCGCCAGCAGCGCGGAGAAAATAACGAAGCGGAGATTGACGACGACGGCGGTGGCGAAGATGACCCAGATCGGGGCCGAAGCAGCGATCAGCGGCAGCGAGGCCAGCTGTGCGGAACCGGCGAACACAAACAGGGTCATGCCCAGCGCCTGCGGCACCGTGAGGCCGGACTTGATCATGGCCACACCAACTACCAGGCCCCAGGCGCCGATGCCGAATAAAGTTGGCACGCCGGTCTTGATGCCCTCGCGCCAGGAAGCCTCGTTGTGGGCGGCGAGATCGGGCTGGGCGGCGGGGTCGTTCATGTGGTTTGCTTGCCACACATTGAAATCGATCGACGGCGGCCTAGGTATTGGGAGATCGACATTTTACCGATGAATCCTTTTGCCTGCCCGAATCCGTTAAAATCGTGCTTTTTGACCCCCGGAGCATTAAAGAATGAGCAACGCCACCGCCCCAGTCGAACTCGACGGTAAAGACCTGCCGGCCCACTGCCCGAACCCGGCCATGCCGCTGTGGTCCTCGCACCCGCGCGTGTTCCTGGACTTCAACGCACACGGCGATGCGAAATGCCCTTATTGCGGCACCCAGTACCGCCTGAAACCGGGCACCGCTGCCTCCCACCACTAATGGCCAAAAAACAGCTCAACGGCAGCGCCGCGGAATGCGAAGCGGCGTTTTACGACGCCCTGAACCGCGCTGACCTGGATGCGCTGATGGCCCTGTGGGCGGACGATGACGAAATCGTCTGCATCCACCCGGGCGGCGGCAGGCTGATCGGCCACGCCGCCATCCGCGCCTCATGGGCGACCATTCTGGAACATGGTGGCCTGCACATTGTTCCGACCCAGCTGCACGAGACGCACAACCTGATGAGCTCCGTGCACACGGTGATCGAAGGTGTGGCGGCGGCTGCCGGCGAGCCCGCGCATTTGATCGCGAGCAATGTCTATGTAAAAACGCCGAAAGGCTGGCGCATTGTGCTGCATCATGCATCAGTAGCCGCCGGCCCCGCCCCCGCCGACCCGCGCGCCACCATCCTGCATTAATTACTAAATAATTAGGGACAGACCCTATTTATTTTAATTAGGGTCTGTCCCCAATTTCTATGGACTACACCGCTCCGCTCTGGCTGCCCAACGGCCATTTACAGACCATCGTTCCGGCGACGCTGTTGGCGAAGCCGGTGGTGCAGTTCCGCCGCGAGCGCTGGGATACGCCGGACGGCGATTTCATCGATGTCGATTTCGTGGACGGCGAGCCCGGCCAGCCTTTCGTGGTGCTGTTCCACGGCCTGGAAGGCTCCTCCAACAGCCATTACTGCCGCGCCATGATGGCCGAACTGCGGGCGCGCGGCTGGTCCGGCGCGGTGCCGCATTTCCGCAGCTGCTCCGGCGTGGAAAACCTGGCGCCCCGCTTCTATCATTCCGGCGACGCCGCCGAAGCCGACTGGATCATCCGCAAGCTGCGCCCGCGCGCCGGCGGAAAGTTCTATGCCTGCGGCGTATCCCTGGGCGGCAATGTGCTGCTGCGCTGGCTGGGCGAATCGCAGCACCAGGCGGAGATTGTGGATGCCGCCGTTTCGGTCTCCGCGCCGCTGGACCTCGCGCGCGGCGGCGAAGCGCTATCGCGCGGCTTCAACCGCCTGTACCAGCGCATGTTCCTGCAAACGCTGAAACCGAAGTGCGTCGCGAAGCACAAGCAGTTCCCCGGCCTGTTCGACTTCGACGCCATGATGGCCGCGCGCGATCTCTACACCTTCGATAACGTGGTCACCGCCCCGCTGCACGGCTACCGCAATACGGAAGACTACTGGGACCGTGCCAGCGCCAAGCATGTGCTGGGCGATATCACCGTGTCCACGCTGGTGCTGAATGCGCAGAACGATCCCTTCCTGCCTGGCCGCCACTTGCCGCAGCAAGCCTCGCCGCATGTGGTGCTGGACTATCCCGAACACGGCGGCCACGTCGGCTTTGCGGCCAGCAGCCGCGAAGGCAGCCTGCGCTGGCTGCCGCGCCGCATGATCCAATTCCTCGAAGGCGGCCGCCCGATCAGCGCGCCGGAATCGCCGCAACTGTGCGAAGCTTGAGCCATGGACGATATCGTTAAACAGGCCATGGCCAAGTGGCCGAATGTGCCGCACTGCTACGGCTGGCTGCTGCTCGATGCGCGCGGCAACTGGCGCATGCGCGACGAGCGCGCCCAGCACCTGAATCTTCCCGGCGACAAGCTCACCAATCCGGCGCTGGTGGGCTTCATCGTGCGCAACTACCTGCGCGATGAACGCGGGAACTGGTATTTCCAGAATGGCCCGCAGCGCGTCTACCTGAACCTCGAAACCACGCCTTTCATTGTGCGCACCGATCCGGCACAAGGCTTCGTGCTGCATACCGGCGCCGCGCTGGGCGCGATCGAACACGCCTTCATCACCGAAGCGGGCGAGCTGATTCTGCAAAGCGGGGAGGTGGTGGCGCAGCTCGATGACCGCGACGTGGCGCAGGTGCTGGCGCAGTTGCGGCTGAATGGCGACGCCGTCAGCGACGAAGCCCTGCTGGCGTGGCTGGAGGATACTGGCAATCCGGCGCAGCTGACGCTGGACGGCACGCCGGTGACACGCCTTGCGCGCGATACTGTGCCGGAACGCTTCGGCTTCCATCGCCAGCCTGCTGCGTAGCAAAGTCCTTCTTCTTCTCGCCCATCGCTTCGCGGCGGCGGGCCTGCCACTCGCGCTCACGCGCATCGATCACGGATTGATCGTAGTAGGAAGCATCCGGCGCCTTGCGCGCCAGCGCGAGCTGGTCGAGCGCCGCCATCGTGCCGCCCAGCAGAGAATACGATTCGGCCAGCGCGATGTGCTGCAGCGCGATCTTGCCCAGCTTCGAATAGGCCTGCGCCAGCAGGTCCTGCAGTTCGGGCTCGCTGCGATAAAGCTGGATCTGGTCGCGCAGGAAGCGCTCCGCATCGGCGGCGCGCCCGCCCTTGATCAGCCCATCCGCGTATTGCCACACCAGTCCGCGCGACAGCGGGAAGCGCTTGTGCGCTTCGTCCGCTTCTTCGATGGCTTTCGCCAGCATGTCCGGCTTGTCTTCCTGATCGAGCTTGATGTCGATGGACTGGAACGCCATCATGGTTTCAGTGAGTCCCTTCGGCAGCGGCGAACTGAAAGCGCCTTTCGCGGCCGGCGCGTCGATGGTGGCACGCGCTTTCTTCAGCCAGTCCTCCGCTGCCGCGTAGTTCTTGCGCTTCTGCGACAGCAGTGACATGCCGTACTGCGCGGACGCAATCGCGTGCCGGCTTTGCTGTTCCATCTGCAGCTTGAAGAACTGTTCCGCCTCCGCCTGGCCCTTGGTGGTCTGGTCCTGCAGCACACGGGCGCGCGCACGGGCCAGGTAGAAGTCCAGCGCATCCACGCGCTGGCGGTAAGGCGTTTCGCGGATGCGGGCCTGGATATCGGCGATACGCTCGGTGGTCAGCGGGTGCGTCTGCAGATAGGAAGGCACCAGGTCGCTGTAGTTGCGCGTGGCGTTCTGCATGCGCTGGAAGAAGGCGACCATGCCGCTGGTATCGTAGCCCGCCGAGCCCATGATCTGGAAACCGATGCGGTCCGCTTCCCGTTCCGCATCGCGTCCGAAATTCAGCTGGCGCTGGATGGCGACGCCCTGGCCGCCCAGCATCACGCCCATCGCCGCATCGGGATTGGATTTGGCCACCAGCGCCGCCAGCACCATGGCGGCCAGCGGAATCAGCGCGTCCGTCTTCTGCTCGCCCAGCTGGCGCGCGATGTGGCGCTGGCTGACGTGGCCGATCTCGTGCGACAGCACCGAAGCCAGCTCGGACTCGGACTGCGCGGCCAGCAGCAGCGCCGAGTGCACGCCAATGAAGCCGCCCGGCAGCGCGAAGGCGTTCAGCATCGGGTCGCGCACCACGAAGAAGAAGTAATCGTAGTTCGCTTCGCCGCGCGCATCGGGCCGTGCCAGCACCAGGTTGATGCCGAGATTGTTCAGGTATTCGAGTATGGGCGCGTCGTCGAGATAGTCGCGGTCGAAGCGGATGCCGCGCATGATCTCCTCGCCCAGCTTGCGCTCGTTGACCGGCGACAGCGCCTCGCGCGAGGTATCGCCCAGCGACGGCAGGTTCGGCACATTGGTCGCGCTCAGCGCCGTTTGCGCCTGCCCGAGCGGGGCGGCGCAAGCCAGCGACACGGCAGCGGCAATCAGCAGACGGCGGGGAAAACGGGTGGCATTCACGGTGCTATCATACCTGTCATTTCTGAAATCTGGCTTATCCCATGAGCGACACCAACAACGAGCAGCTGACCCATTTCGACGCCACCGGACAAGCCCATATGGTCGACGTCGGCGCCAAGGCGGAGACCCACCGCATCGCCGTGGCGACCGGCAGCATCCGCATGAAGCCGGAAACGCTGGCGATTATTCTATCCGGGACGGCGAAGAAAGGGGATGTGCTGGGAATTGCGCGGATTGCCGCCATCATGGGCGCCAAGCGCACCAGCGACCTGGTGCCGCTATGCCACCCGCTGGCCCTGACCCGCGTGACGGTCGATTTCGAGACCGACGAGGCGGCCTCAAGCGTGCACTGCCGCGCTCAGGTGGAAACCTATGGCAAAACCGGGGTGGAGATGGAAGCGCTGACTGCCGTGCAGGTGGGACTGCTCACAGTGTACGACATGTGCAAGGCCGTGGACCGCGGCATGGTGATGACGGACATCCGCGTGCGCGAGAAGCACGGCGGCAAGTCCGGCGACTGGTCCAGTTAAGGACTTAACACGTTGATATACAGGCGTTTTTTGTACTCCTGTATTTCAAAATATCTACCAAATCGTGCTCGCTGCTGCTTTGCTCTACTAAGCTAAATCGTCTATTTTCCTGCTTCTTGTCCCACGTCTGTCCCATTAGGAAGGCGTATGGCATCAATCAGACAACGTTCCGGCACATGGCAAGCCCGTGTACGCCGCAAAGGGTTCCCCGACGAGGTTAAGTCGTTCCCTACCAAAACTGAAGCACAAGCTTGGGCTCGTACTATCGAGACAGCGATGTATCAAGGCAGCTACAAGCACACTGCTAAGGCTGAAGACCTGCTGCTACGCGATCTATTGGCGCGATACGTTACAGAGGTATCCCCTACCAAGCGCAGCCACAAGCGAGAAGCAGAAGGTATTCGATTCATGCAGCGCCAGCGGTTAGCATCGTTTAGCATGGTCAACCTTACACCAGCCGTCATAGCCGCATATCGAGACGAGCGCATGAAATCCATCTCTGCAGGTACGATCATCCGGGAACTGAGCATCCTATCCAGCGTGATCAGCCATGCAAGGAAGGAATGGGGGCTGCCTACAGAGAATCCATGTGCGTTGGTCAGGAAACCTCAGACCCCACAAGGCAGAAACAGGCTCTTGAGCCGCGAGGAGGAATATGCACTCCTCAGAGAACTTCAACCAGTAGGACGTCGCAGTGTTTGGATGGTGCCACTGGTTTCACTAGCGCTAGAGACTGCGATGCGTAGAGGTGAGTTGCTGGCGCTGGAATGGTCCAACGTGAATCTAGCAGACCAAATCGCGTACCTCCCGTTGACGAAAAACGGTCGGTCTAGAACCGTTCCGCTATCGAGAGCCGCTGTAACGATTCTACAAGCCCTTCCGAGACATAAGACAGGAAGGGTCTTTCCGGTTTCCTACATGGTTGTGAACAACTGTTTCGTAGACGCCTGTAAACGTGCTCAGATCAAAAATCTGCATTTTCACGATCTTCGTCACACAGCTACTACCAGACTGGCTGAAAAGCTTCCAAATGTGATTGAGCTGGCTGCGGTGACCGGCCACCAAACAATTCAGATGTTAAAAAGATATTATCACCCAAAAGCGGAAACGCTTGCCCTGAAGTTAGGGTAAAGAGACGCTATTTTGGACCCCCTTCAAAAGCCGCCCTCTTTCTTCTGCCGACATTCTCGCAAAATGACATACCAACATGGCTTCGTCTTCAGCCTCCGCGTAGAAGTAAGTCAGCGGGAGCTGAAGGACTGCGGCAAACCGCTTCACCAATTCTACAGAAGGGGCACGTGTACCTCTTTCATAGCGGTTCATGCGTGCGCTGGCGCTGGCTTCTTCGATACCGGCTAATACTCCCAGCCTCTCCTGAGACAGGTCAGCGGCAAGACGGGCCTGCCGTAAGCGCATACCAACAACGTTACTCATTTCTCATGTGGGCAAAAGAAATGAATAGTCCATGTTTTCCGTTGCTGTCGAGCTACCAAATTGGTAGGATTTGAGCTTTGGACAGTCTCAGACAGGTATGGACCAAACACATAATCGTGAATCCGGCAGCGTAAAAGCTATCGGGCGGACTCAGGCAGCGCAGACGTGGGCAGCGGTTATGCTATCCGTCTTACCGCTCGTAAGTGCGGCTGCGGCCTCTTCCGACCATCTTCAGGCGACTAAGGTATTAGGCGTATGGGATGATCGGGCGACGCCGATGATGAGTTGCTTCGTACAGATCGAAGAACGGGCCGGTAAGTATCAGGCTGTGAGAAAAGATTGTGAGCGTGGCAGTAGTCTCTTCGAGGGGGATATAAACGCTCTTCGTAAGACGGGACCCAATCAATTTCATCCTGCAGACGCGAGGCTGGGCCACTGGTTTTATGTAATCGCCGCCAGTGGCGATCTCGAAGTTCGGGATAAGAAAGGAGTTGTACGCACCATTACTTCAACCGCCCCGAAATCTGCGGAACAACGGCGTGCAAAGCTGAAAAGCGAAGGCGTGGCAGTCGGAATGCAGAAGGACGAAGTACTGGCAAGTTCGTGGGGCAAGCCAACAAAAGTAAATCGAACTCAAACTGCTAACGGCGTCAGGGAGCAATGGGTTTATCGTAACGGTTATCTGTACTTTGATGGGGACACTCTTGTAGGAATTCAGAACTGAGTTAGGGCTTTTCCCGGAAAACGAGGTTCCCCTCCCGGTCCTCTCAATCGACGGCAAGGCCAAAGATCGACTCCAACGAGCTGAATCTAGAGTGTGCGACAGGATCGGGAAGACGACGACGAGTCAGGTTCACATGAGACGTATCGAAGTCAGCAACTCGAAGAAGGAAGTAGTCCGCTATCGTCATGTTCTGCTTATCGAGGCGTCCGATCAAAACAAAATCTACCGGATTTCTAGCCTGTAGCGGAGCTCGCCATCGCGGGTACTCGCCCCCCTGATGCGTGCAGCATGCGGTTGCCACCCTTAGCCTTACATCGCCCTCTAGCGTGAGTATAGGACGGAGTCCCTGCTGGACGTATGAACTGCCTCTTGCGACGATACATGCTTTCACTCTGTTGAGTAGTTCTTCGCGTAACCTGCGCATAGCACGCTTAGTTAATGCCCCGGCTATCCATTCAGTACGAGGTAAGCCAGCAAGCATGTAGGCCTCCGCCATCGAGCCAAACCGTTTCTCCAGTCCGCGCCAGCCCATACGAGGAAGTTCCTGATCCAAGAGCTTTGCAGTGACGTGGCCGTGTGCATCGTAGATGGCCTTAATGCCCTCTAGAAGCGCTTCGTTCGTTGGAGGGGTCTTCCTACGCTGACGCTCCTCCATCGCAGCCTTGAAGCGCTCTGCAGTCACTATAGGCTCGTATGCAGCCCCACTTCTAACCCAGTCGTCTTGGGCCGTCCTCACAGACGCCGTAGCAAGCTTCTTTGCAGTGCGTGCAAACACAAGCTCGGCGCAGTACTTGGAGTTCGTAAGGACTGACTTGATATCAGTAGGTCGCCATCTATCACCACGTTCATTTGCGATGCAACGCTGATTCAGTTGCAAAGCAATCTCCGTATCGCCCAGCCTAGAATCTAGATATAGCGAATAGACTTCTCGGACAACCTCGACTTCGCTCGGTGGCCCCAGTACCAGCCTAACACGGTGGCCAGATTAGATTTCCGCTCTCCTCGGAATAGAAGCTGCTTAGGCTGCCCATCGATACCAAATTCCATCCGCCGAAAGCCGTAACCCGGATTGCCGCCTTGCTTGAAGCCTTTACTGAACAGCTTGCATTGGGCCGAGAACACCTTATTTGAGAGTTCCCGCGAGTACTCAGCGGCCATGGCACGTTTGATACCTTTAACCATTGCGGTGAAGGGGCCTTCGCCGGAGAACGGCTCTGCACAGTACTCAATCTTCACACCTGCTTGCCGACAGATGAATTCGTAGTATCCCGATTCGTCCGCATCCTGAAATCGTCCCCAACGGCTCACGTCAAGAACGAGAACAGTTCCATATTCAGCATTGCCACTCAGGATGTCTGCGATCATGTTGCGGAGGCCATGACGGCCCGCCAGCGTCAGCCCGCTCTTTCCTTCGTCTAAGTAGATGCGGACGATCCTGAGGCTGTGCTTGGCCGCATAGGCTTGTATGGCATCGAGCTGCTGTTGAATGGAGAGAGTCTGGTGATCAGTTGACATACGGGCGTATGCCGCTGCGGAGGCGGACCACTTGGCGCTCATAGACTCTCACTGACATCGTTCCTCAGCTTAGATTCGTTGGCCTGCCGCAGAGTGTCTAGAGCTCGCCAAATCGCATCACAATGCTCATAAACTTACGCAGCGGCAAAGGTGCCACCATGCGTTCGTTCCAACTCATAGTATGTAACGAGAACAGCTACAGCCGCTGGGCTTCCATAACTCATGATTCCTCCAAGCTGGATAAAGCAAAACTCGTTTGTCACCGGACATTACACGTATCCTTCGCCTATAACAATGCATAGGGAAACAATCACTACTCTCTAGCGGGCTAAATCAGAACAAATAGAGGAAAAATTTCTAAAAAGATACATTTGGAGAGAATTGATAGCAGCTGCAAAGGCTAAACTTGTTCAAGAAAGGACTCATATGAAAATTCTCGTTATAGCTCATTTTTTGTTATATATATGGATCACGATGCATACTGGTATGGCAACAGGAAAAGAAGCTGGGCAGCCAATCCCATCATGCGACAAGTGCGCGCCGGGTTTGGAAAACCTTATGACCGCTATCGAAAATCCAACGAACCTTTCAAATCGGAGAGTGCTAGAAAAAATCTTTGGCGCTCCATTCATTCAGATGAAAACCACACGCTTGAATGGAAGTCCAGCGGATTATTATTCAAGCACCATCTCCGGCCCACCGCGAATGATAATAAATTGGGCTTTAAATAATCCGGGAGACTTCATTGTGATATTTTCCCTGAATGCGCCATACATGCCACCAAACACGCTCGGCAATATGGATAACTGTGTCCATCCTAGCGATTTCAAAAGTTTTGAGGATTTAGGCTGGCAAACATTGGGAATCGAAGACGCCCCAACCAGTTATGCACAACATTACCATAAAGGCGAATATCGGCTAGATCTTAACTATTCACCACGCTATCGATGCCTCAGCTCCGCCATAATATCGAAAAAATAAATAGGGAAATTATGCCATTCAGCAGCAAGCTCAATCAATATCTAGACTCGTTTGCAAAAACAGTTCCAAACGGAGTTAATTCAAACACATACCTCTTAGTAGTTAATTCGTTAACCAATTCACCGCTGCTTCTTCAACAGCTGGAGGATGCTATAAGTGGATGGTGGGCGCCTCGTTTGAAGGGTATCCGCGCGGAAGGCTGCTGTCCCGGGCTCTGCATACCATTGATAGAACCTCTCAAAGAATTCGTTTGACTCCGTCCGTCCAGCCCGGAGCTTGCCGCGCTCGCAGACGTAAAAGCGGCGGTCCCCGCCATCGAAGACGAATGGTCGCTCCTTGTTCGTACAGATTAGAATCCGTCCAAATACTTCTCGTGTGTGCGCGGCCTGTACAAACTTAACGTTGACTTGATGGTACTTAGTAGAGACCACGTATTTCAGCTTTTCGTACGTGTCTGACTTCGCTACGGCGTCATCAAAGCAGATAAGCAAATGACTGGTCAGCACTTCTGAAAAATCTTTTAGTGCTGGCTTGTATTCGCTTCGCTGCCATACGTGCTGGCCGCCCAAGGCCGCCCTCACGAGCATAGCGACAGTTGATTTCCCGGTTCCCTGCTCGCCGGACATAATTACGCCCCACTCTGGTCTACGCATCGGGTTTTGAATGATGTCAGCACACCAGTCAAGGACCGTTTCGCGGTCTTGCTCGTTCATGAACACCCTTCCAAGATATTCTTCGAAAATTGGCGGCATCTCTACAGGCCCAGTTCGCACTGGCTCGAACGGCACATGAGTATTGGCGAGTGTCACTCCGCCTCCTACCTCGATCAACTTCGTTCCATCTGGCCGGAATGCATGGCCCACGATCCGCGTCAGAAGTCGTTGAAGGCGTCCACTTAGGTCTTCAATAAACGCTCTGTAATCACCAGCTACTTGGGCTTTGTTATGCAATGTCCATTCACCGAACATGAACGTGAGGTGTGCCACAGCCGCATGGTGGTTCGTTTTCATGTTGAACGCCCTTGGTTGGGTGGCCGAGAAGTCGAAGCACCAGCCTTCTCCCTTGAGGTAGTCGGCATACCGCTCAGCAACCTCCCTGTTCACCTTGGCGTTTTCTAGGTAGATATTCTGGTCTGGCGCTTCAGACAATTGTTCATCAGATATTGGCAATTTTTGTTCCTTTACAGTGTTCCGAGTACGAGCGCGTACACCAAGTCCTGAGCACAGGCGTAACAACGCCTGCCAAGGTTTTAACTCGGTTTACGGTCGAACTAAGGGTGGGTACAGCGTGCCGTTGGGCGGCGGATGCAGGCCACTCGATGTTGAGGCATCTAGCGGCAGTGCGGCTCTATAGACACTGATGCTGCTGCTGCTGCATCAGATGAGGACATTCTATCGACCGCATTTTTTGGCGCAAGGGGGTAAAACGGCCGGGGAAGGCCCTTATCTGCTAGCTAACTAACTACTTAACTTTCCCATTAAAATCAATCGCTTACAATCACATAGAATAACCACACTAAATACTCAACAATTCAAATATTTTTCTGTATGACGGACAGAGTGGCGGCGGTACAACACGATAAGAAAGTTTGCATGACAAAGCACCTTTAAGTACACTCCAGCGACCAGATTTCTGGCCCATTTTTGTCCCACTCGTGGGCAAGAAGGAGAAGAAAAGACGAGGGAGGCGTTAGCCTCGACTGCCGCGCTCAGGTGGAAACCTATGGCAAAACCGGGGTGGAAATGGAAGCGCTGACGGCTGTGCAGGTGGGCCTTCTCACAGTGTACGACATGTGCAAGGCCGTGGACCGCGGCATGGTGATGACGGACATCCGCGTGCGCGAGAAGCACGGCGGCAAGTCCGGCGACTGGTCCGCCTGACGCCGTCATGCGAAATAAAAACGGGCCGCGTCTGCGGCCCGTTCCTTGAAGCTAAGCTAGCTGATCAGATCTTTGGCAGGTACTTGGTATCGGCGGTACCGGTAACAGCGGTGGTGCAGCCCACGCCTGCGGTGCAGGTCAGGGTGTAGACAACGGTTTTGTCTTCGATGGCGGCATTACCGGTCAGTACTGCAGTGACGGTGCCTGCGGTGTCCGAGGTGCCGGCAGCGGTCACGGACTTCACATAGGTGCTCTTGATGTCCGTTGCGGTCTTCAGGTTGAAATCGGTATTTGCCAGGCCGGCCTTCAAGGTGCCTTCGTTGAACGATTGAGCGACTGCCAGACGAGCTGGTGCGGTCACGGAGTTCACTTCGCTGACTTTAGCTTTCAGGCTGTAGTCGGAGTAAGCAGGAATTGCCACGGCGGCCAGGATGCCGATGATGGCCACAACGATCATCAGTTCGATCAGGGTGAAGCCAGCTTGTGCCTGTTTTTTCATCATTTTCATCGATTTCATTTTGCTACTCCTTCAGGGTTTTCATGTTGGGGGTGTGACACTGGAGATACAGCAATCGCCGTGCCAGCCTGATTTTTGTCAGAAAACGTGCGAAAAGTAGCTTCCCCGACAAGAAGTGTTGACAGAATTTGTCAGAGGCCGGGACAAGATTGTTAAAACGATGACGCAGTTTTTGGCAGCTGACGAAATTTGTCAGCCGGTGCGGAAGGCCATCCGGGTTCCTGCCAGGTCGAGCACGTCGCCGTCGGCCAGCATGCGCGGCTCACGGCTAAGGACGGCGCCGTTCAGCAGTGCTTGCTGGGCGCCCTCGGCGTGGACAGCCGAATAGCCCTCCCCTGTGCGGGCAATCACCACTACCTCCACGCCGGGGCGGCCGAGGCTGGTCAGGGTCTTGGCGAGGAGGAGCTGTTTGCCGGCATTGCTGCCGTTCAGGACTTCGATGCGCGCGCCGGCAACGGACGGCGGCGGTGTCGGACGGATACCATCAGCCACGAAGGCAATGGTGTACTTCGCCAGCTTGATCACATCCTTGTCCTGCAAATGGTGCTTGGCCACGCGCTGTCCGTTGACATAGCAGCCATTGGTGCTGTGCAGGTCTTCGAGGAAGGAGTCGTCCAGGATGGTGACGATGGCAGCGTGCTCGCCGCTGACGGTTACGTGGTCCAGCACAATGTCGTTGCGCCGGCGGCGGCCGATGGTCATGCGCTCCTTAGTGAGCGGCACGGTCTGCTGCACTTCGCCGTCGAACGAGATAATCAGCTTCGCCAAACCCATCCTCCAAATAAAAACGGGAGGCCGAAGCCCCCCGCTATTATGACCAAAGCCAGGCTGGATTACAGCATTGCCTTCAGCAGACGCGCCATTTCGGACGGGTTCTTGGTCACTTTGATGCCGCAGGCTTCCATGATTTCCAGCTTGGCCTGGGCGGTGTCAGCGCCGCCGGAGATCAGCGCGCCAGCGTGGCCCATACGTTTGCCTGGAGGCGCGGTCACGCCGGCGATGAAGCCAACCACTGGCTTCTTCATGTTGTCCTTGATCCAGCGGGCAGCGTTGGCTTCGTCCGGACCGCCGATTTCGCCGATCATGATCACAGCGTCGGTGTCAGGATCTTCGTTGAACATGCGCATCACGTCGATGTGCTTCAGGCCGTTGATCGGGTCGCCGCCGATACCAACTGCCGAGGACTGGCCCAGGCCCAGTGCGGTCAGCTGACCCACTGCTTCATAGGTCAGGGTGCCCGAACGGGACACCACGCCGATACGGCCTTTCTTGTGGATGTGGCCTGGCATGATGCCGATCTTGATTTCGTCAGGAGTGATCAGGCCTGGGCAGTTCGGGCCCAGCAGCAGGGTCTTGGAACCGGCTTTGGCCATGCGGTCTTTCACTTCCATCATGTCGCGGACTGGAATGCCTTCGGTGATGCAGATGGCCAGGTCCAGTTCAGCTTCCACGGCTTCCCAGATCGCAGCGGCGGCGCCTGCAGGTGGGACGTAGATCACGGAAACGGTCGCGCCGGTTTCCGAAGCTGCTTCTTTCACGGAACCGAAGATTGGGATGCCTTCGAAGTCTTCGCCGGCTTTCTTCGGGTTCACGCCTGCTACGAAGGCGTTCTTGCCGTTCGCGTAGTCGCGGCACATGCGGGTGTGGAACTGGCCGGTCTTGCCGGTGATGCCCTGGGTGATGACTTTGGTGTCTTTGTTGATCAGAATAGACATGTTGGTTCCTTAATTATTTACCTGCGGCAGCGGCGACAACGCTCTTGGCTGCGTCTTCCATGGTGTCGGCGGAGATGATAGGCAGACCGGATTCGGCCAGCATCTTCTTGCCCAGATCTTCGTTGGTGCCCTTCATGCGGACCACCAGCGGCACTTGCAGGGACACGGCTTTCGATGCGGTGATCACGCCTTCGGCGATCACGTCGCAGCGCATGATGCCGCCGAAGATGTTCACCAGGATGGCTTTCAGGCCTGGGTTCTTCAGCATGATCTTGAACGCTTCGGTCACTTTCTCGGCCGTTGCGCCACCGCCCACGTCCAGGAAGTTGGCAGGCTCGCCGCCGAACAGCTTGATGGTGTCCATGGTGGCCATGGCCAGGCCGGCGCCGTTCACCAGGCAGCCGATATTGCCGTCCAGGGAGATGTAGGCCAGGTCGAATTTCGATGCTTCCACTTCAGCCGGGTCTTCTTCGTCCAGGTCGCGGTAGGCAACGATTTCCGGATGGCGGAACAGGGCGTTGGCGTCGAAGTTGAACTTGGCGTCCAGGGCGATGACCTTGCCGGAACCGGTCAGGATCAGCGGGTTGATTTCGGCCAGCGATGCATCGGTTTCCCAGTAGGCTTTGTACAGGCCTTGCAGGTTGGTGACGGCGTCGGCGATGGAGCCTTCCGGCACGCCGATCTTGGCGGCGATGGCGGCGGCGTCAGCGTCGGTCAGGCCAACGGCTGGGTCGATCGCGATCGAGTGGATTTTTTCCGGGTGGGATTCAGCGACTTCTTCGATGTCCATGCCGCCTTCGGAGGAGGCCATCAGCACCACGCGCTGGGTGACGCGGTCGGTCACCAGGGAAACGTACAGTTCTTTCTTGATGTCCGCGCCTTCTTCGATCAGCAGGCGGCGCACTTTCTGGCCTTCAGGACCGGTCTGGTGGGTGACCAGCTGCATGCCCATGATCTGGTCCGAGTACTCTTTGACCTGTTCCAGGGACTTCGCCACTTTCACGCCGCCGCCTTTGCCGCGGCCGCCAGCATGGATCTGCGCCTTCACGACCCACACCGGGCCGCCCAGGGTCTCGGCAGCTTTCACTGCTTCTTCAACGGACATGCACGGAATGCCGCGCGGTACCGTCACTCCGAACTTTCGGAGGATCTCTTTGCCTTGATACTCATGGATTTTCATGCTGGCTTCCCTTCTGATACTGATTTAATAAATCGGGTTAATACTGCTAAAAGTGACAGGTGATACAGCACCTAGATTGCATCGGCTTTTTCCGCTACCCAGCTCGGGTAAAACTCGGCAACTGCGCCGCCGTCGGTGCGGAGGGCGTGGCACTTGTCGAGCTGGAATGGCTTTTCTTTGCTTTGTGCGGCACTGGCTTTGTCGTAGGTAGGCCAAACATCGTTGGCGTAGGCCTGGACAGCAGCCGTGGGCAGAATCTGGGCCAGTTCCGTCAGATGGGTGCAGCCGGCGATACCGGCCAGGCGTGCTTTCAGCTCCTGGCGAAAGCCCTTCATCAGGTTCAGGCCGATCAATGCCTTGTAGGCTGGGCCAATGGTGTTGCAAAAGCCGGGGTAAGGTACAGCGTCCGAAACAGCTTCGGCATCGACGATGGTGAGTTGCTTGTCGACCGTGATGCGGAGCCAGAGATCGTGCAGGGGTTGGCCGCCTTGGCGCAGGCCGGAAGCCAGCAGGGTGTCGTGGACTTTGATGTCGGTGATATGCGCGTCAAGATCCCACAAGCCATCCTCGCGCGCGAACGCCTGGATGTCTATGGCACGCGTGTGTCGCAGCGCGCGTCGGGAGACTGGAGTTGACAGGGACATAAGACCGATGCCACATAATGTGGCCAAATTAGTAAGCAGCCATGTACAGAAAAGTACGTTGCCGCAGCTTCTACGGACAACCACCGCACCCGCGGTGCTGCATCAAACTACAAAAGTGTAGCACACCGGCAGGTGCTTTGGAAAAATGCGGCCTGACCAGAGGGGGACCAGGATTCGGGGACAGATGGGGACAGACCCCTCATTGCGTAGCAATCAGGGGTCTGTCCCCGAAAGCCCAGTCCGCTACCGACCACGGTCAGCGCCGCTGACTGGAGTTCGATGGTCGACTGGGTTACCAGGGACAGACGCGGACGGCGAGTCCCTAAGTTTTGGCTGCGCCAAAATTAGGGACTGTCCCCTGCCTAATAGTCCTCATCGGGGGCGGTGCCCTGCATGGCGACGCGGATGGCTTTTTGGGAGAAGCCGCGCTGCATCAGGAAGCGCATCTGCTTGCTGCGGCCTTCGGGATCGGCCGCCACTTCGCCGAATTTGCGCTGCCATACGTCCACGCAGCGCGCCGTTTCGTCTTCCACCAGGCCGGCCTTGGCTTCCTGCAGGGCCTCGCCGCTGATGCCGTGGCTTTGCAGCTCGGCCAGGATGCGGCTGTTGCCGTAGCGCGCTGAGCGCCGGTGCACCAGCGATTCCGAAAAGCGCGGGTCGGACAGCCAGTTGTTCTTTTCGAGGAAGTCCAGCAGCGCCTCCACATCGTCGCCCTCTTCCGCGTAACGCTCCAGCTTGCGGCGCAGGTCCACGCGGCTGTGCTCGCGTGTGGACAGCAGGCGCAGGGCGCGGGCTTTCAGGCTCAGGGTTGGACGGGGCATACAGTGCGGGCCTTAAATGCAATCGCCACCGTGCCGCAGTGCGGGACGGTGGCGATCTTCTTACCGGTAAAAATTACTCCACAGCTTTCAGCTTCGGCGCCGGAGCGTCGCCCGCCGATGGCGGCAGTTCACGCACGCCCAGCGAGGCGCGGACTTTGTTCTCGATCTCGCGCGCCAGTTCCGGACGCTCTTTCAGGAAGATGCGTGCGTTGTCCTTGCCCTGGCCGATGCGGTCGCCGTTGTAGGAGTACCACGAGCCCGACTTCTCAACGATCTTGGCTTCCACGCCGAGATCGATGATTTCACCTTCGCGGGAAGTGCCTTCGCCATACAGGATGTCGAAGTGGGCTTCCTTGAACGGCGGCGCGATCTTGTTCTTGACCACTTTGACCTTGGTTTCGTTACCGATCACCTCGTCGCCTGACTTGATGGAGCCGGTGCGGCGGATGTCCAGGCGCACGGAGGCGTAGAACTTCAGCGCGTTACCGCCGGTCGTCGTCTCAGGCGAACCGAACATCACACCGATCTTCATACGGATCTGGTTAATGAAGATCACCAGGGTATTGGTGCGGTTGATGGTGCCGGTCAGCTTGCGCAGCGCCTGGGACATCAGGCGGGCCTGCAGGCCTGGCAGGGCGTCGCCCATATCGCCTTCGATCTCGGCGCGCGGGGTCAGGGCCGCCACGGAGTCCACAACGATCAGGTCCACGGAACCGGAGCGCACCAGCGCATCGCAGATTTCCAGGGCCTGCTCGCCGGTGTCCGGCTGGGAGATCAGCAGCTCGTGCAGGTTCACGCCCAGCTTCTGGGCATAGGTCACGTCCAGCGCGTGTTCCGCGTCGATGAAGGCGCAGGTGCCGCCGATTTTCTGCATTTCCGCGATGGTTTGCAGGGTCAGCGTGGTTTTACCTGAAGATTCCGGACCGTAGATTTCGACCACACGGCCGCGCGGCAGGCCGCCGACGCCGAGTGCAATGTCCAGGCCCAGCGAGCCGGTGGACACAGTCTGCACTTCCTCGATCGGGGCGCTGGCGTCCATGCGCATCACGGAGCCTTTGCCGAACTGCTTCTCGATCTGGGCCAGGGCGGCAGCCAGGGCTTTGGCTTTTTCGGAGGCCGGTACTACAGCTTTTTTGTCGTCCATAGTGGTCTTTCGGGCAAAGTTATTCGGTACAGGTGATACTGTATAAGCATCCAGTACTTTTTGCAAGCACTATATGAAGGATGTTCGTGATATAAATCAGGGATGCGTATTTTACTTGCCGAAGATGACAGCGTTCTGGCCGACGGACTCACGCGCTCGCTGCGCCAGTCCGGCTATGCGATCGACTGCGTGAAAAATGGCCAGGAAGCCGATACCGCCCTCTCCACCCAGGAGTTCGACCTGCTGATCCTGGACCTGGGCCTGCCGAAGATGTCCGGGCTGGAGGTGCTGCGCCGGTTGCGTTCGCGCTCCTCGCTGCTGCCGGTGCTGATCCTGACTGCCGCAGATTCGGTGGAGCAGCGCGTGAACGGCCTCGACCTGGGCGCCGACGACTATATGGCCAAACCTTTTGCGCTGTCCGAACTGGAGGCGCGTGTGCGGGCGCTCACCCGGCGCGGCCAGGGCGGCGGCTCCACCGTCATCAAGCATGGCCCCCTCAGCTACGACCAGGTGGGCCGCAGCGCCTATATCAATGAGCAGATGCTGGACCTGTCGGCACGTGAACTGGGCCTGCTGGAGATCCTGCTGGCGCGCACCGGCCGCCTGGTGTCGAAGGAACAGCTGGTAGACCACCTGTGCGAATGGGGCGAGGAAGTGAGCAACAACGCCATCGAAGTCTATGTGCACCGCCTGCGCAAGAAGATTGAAGTGGGCGGCGTGCGCATCGCTACCGTGCGCGGGCTGGGCTACTGCCTCGAAAAGTATTCAAGCGCCAGCGCTGCCGAAACCAAGTGAATCCGGCCGCCGAGGAAGAAGTCGAGATCCAGCATTCGCTGTTCGGCGAAATCCTGGACTGGATGCTGGCCCCCCTGCTGCTGCTGTGGCCCATGAGTATCGCGATCACCTACCTGGTCGCCAAGTCCATCGCCAACCAGCCTTTCGACCACGCGCTGGAAGACAGCGTGACCGTGCTCGCGCAGCAGGTGCGTGAGGTGAACGGCAAGCTGGTACAGCGCCTGCCCGGCGCCGCGCGCGATATCCTGCGCGCCGACGATATCGACAATGTCTACTTCCAGATCATGGGGCCGGAGGGCCGCTACGTGGACGGCGACCGCGACCTGCCGCAGCCGGAAGCGCGCGCCGAAGACGATGAGCTTCGCCCCGGCGACGTGCGCTTCCGCAACGACAACCTGCACGGCACGCCGATCCGCATTGCCTACTCCTATGTGAACCTGGAAGAAGACAGCAAGCGCGAACCGCGCCTCGCCATGGTGCAGGTGGCGGAGACGCTGGAGAAGCGCGCCAAGCTGGCCAATGAGATCATCAAGGGCGTGATCCTGCCGCAGTTCATCATCCTGCCGGTGGTGCTGGCGCTGGTGTGGTTCGCGCTGTCGCGCGGGCTGCTGCCGCTGGCCGAACTGCAGGAGCGCATCCGCGCCCGCAGTTCGGATGACCTGAGCCCCATCGCGCCCAACCAGGTGCCGGAAGAGATTACGCCGCTGGTGCGTTCGCTGAACGAGATGCTGGGCCGCCTGTCGTTGTCGATCGAGATGCAGAAGCGTTTCATCGCCGATGCCGCGCACCAGATGAAAACCCCGCTGGCGGGTATGCGCATGCAGTCCGAGCTCGCGCTGCGCCAGACCGACCACGACGAAATCCACCGCTCGCTGGAACAGCTGGCGAAAAGTTCGGAGGCCGCTACCCGCCTGGTGAACCAGCTGCTGGCACTGGCGCGCGCCGAGAACCAGCCGCAGGCCGGCGCCGCGCATGAACAGCTGGACCTCACGGGACTGGCGCGCAATGTGGTGCGCGACTGGGTGCAGGCCTCCTTCAACTACCGCATCGACCTCGGTTTCGAAGAGCAGAAGGAAGACACCATCATCGACGGCAATGCCGTGATGCTGCGCGAGATGCTGTCCAACCTGATCGACAATGCGCTGCGCTACACGCCGGCAGGCGGCAGCGTGACGGTGCGCGTGCGCCGGAATACCAATGAGGCGGTGCTGGAGGTGGAAGATACGGGACCGGGCATTCCTCCCGCCGAGCGCCAGCACGTGTTCGAGCGCTTCTACCGCATTCTTGGCAGCAGTGCCGAAGGCAGCGGGCTCGGTCTCGCCATCGTGCGCGAGATCGCGCAGCAGCACGGTGCGGAAGTGGACCTGTTCAGCAATCCGCGCGCGCAGAATCCCAGGTACCCGGGCTGCCTGTTCCGCCTGTCCTTCCCGCTGCACGCAGCCGATCCGGAACCAGAAGACCAGGAGCCGCCGCACTATGGCTGATGCCGATCCACGCCAGCGCCACTGGGAACGCACCCGCAAGATGACGGCGCTGCTGCTCGCGCTCTGGCTCGTGGCCAGCTTCTGCGCCGTGTTCTTTGCGCGCGAGCTGACCGGGCTTACGGTGTTCGGCTGGCCGCTGTCCTTCTATCTCGCGGCGCAGGGCGCCTCGCTGGTCTACCTCGCCATCATCGGCGTGTATGCATGGCGCATGCGGCGCATCGACCGTGAAGCAGCAGGAAAGGAACAGCCTTGAAACGCAACCTGTTCCGGCGCCTGTCGCGCTACTACCTGCTGTTCTCGCTGGGCTTTGCCTGCTTCCTGGTGGCGCTGGCCGTGCTGGAGAAGGAAGGCATGCCGCGCGTGTGGATCGGCTATATGTTCATGTTCGCCACCATCGTGCTGTATGCATCGATCGGCGTTATCAGCCGCACTTCCAATGTGGCCGAGTACTATGTGGCGGGGCGGCGTGTGCCCGCCCTCTACAACGGCATGGCGACAGCAGCGGACTGGATTTCCGCAGCGAGCTTCATCAGCCTTGCGGGCGGCCTGTACCTGCATGGCTTCGACGGCCTGGCCTACATCATGGGCTGGACCGGCGGCTACGTGCTGGTGGCGCTGCTGATCGGCCCCTACCTGCGGCGCTTCGCCCAGTACACGATTCCGGACTTCCTCGCGGCGCGCTATGGCGGCAAGCACCATGGCAGGCCAGTGCGGCTGCTGGCCGTGGCGGCCACCATCATCGTCTCCTTCACCTATGTGGTGGCGCAGATCTACGCGGTGGGCCTGATTGCCTCGCGCTTTACGGGCGTGGATTTCTCGGTCGGCATCTTCCTCGGCCTGGCCAGCATCCTGGTGTGCTCCTTCCTCGGCGGCATGCGCGCGATTACCTGGACCCAGGTGGCGCAGTACATCATCATTCTCGTCGCCTTCCTGATTCCCGCCATGTGGCTATCGGCGAAGCACAGCGACAACCCGGTACCGCAGGTCGCTTACGGCAAGCTGCTGCCCAAGCTGAGCGAACGCGAAGCGGCCCTGCTGGCGGACAGCAAAGAGCAGGAGGTGCGCGACATCTACCGTGAACGCGCGGCGGAATTCCAGGCGCGGCTCGATGGCCTCCCTGCCTCATGGGAATCGGGCCGCTCGCAGACCCAGCATGCGCTGGAGCGGGTACGCCAGCGCAATGCATCCCTGCTCGATATCCGCAATGCGGAGCGTGCGCTGATCGCCTATCCGAAAAATCCGGAAGACGCAGAAACGCTGTGGACCGAGCAGCGCGACTTCAACCTGGCGCGTTCGCGGCCGCTCACGCCGCATGCGGTGCCCTTCCCCGGCCGCGATGCGGCGCATTCAGACATCAAGCGCAATAACTTCCTGGCGCTGGTGTTCTGCCTGATGCTGGGCACCGCCGCGCTGCCGCATATCCTGATGCGCTCCTACACCACGCCGTCCGTGCATGACAGCCGGGTATCCGTGTTCTGGACGCTGTTCTTCATCCTGCTGATCTACCTCACCATTCCCGCGCTGGCCGTGCTGGTGAAGTACGACATCTACAGTGCACTGGTGGGCACCGACTTCTCGCGCCTGCCCACCTGGGTGTCTTACTGGGCCAATGTGGACAAGGCGAATCCGCTGATCAGCATTGCCGATATCAATGGCGACGGCATCGTACAGCTGGCGGAAATCGCCATCGACGGCGACGTGCTGGTGCTGGCCACGCCCGAAATCGCGGGCCTGCCCTATGTGATCTCCGGCCTCGTTGCGGCGGGCGGCCTGGCGGCGGCGCTGTCCACCGCGGACGGGCTGCTGCTCGCTATTTCCAATGCGCTGTCGCACGACATCTACTACAAGCTGGTGGACCCCAAGGCCTCTACGCAGAAGCGCGTCACCATCTCCAAGCTGCTGCTGCTCGGCGTGGCCTTCATCGCGGCCTATGCGGCATCCACCAAACCGGGCGACATTCTCTCGCTGGTCGGCGCCGCCTTCTCGCTCGCCGCGTCCACCATGTTCCCGGCGCTGGTGCTTGGCGTGTTCTGGAAGCGCGCCAACCGCTACGGGGCACTGGCCGGCATGATCGCCGGCTTCTTCGTCTGCCTGTTCTATATGCTGGCCACCAACCCTATCCTGGGCGGCAACGCTGCGGGGCAGTGGTTCAATATCGCGCCCATCTCCGCAGGCATCTTCGGCGTGCCCGCAGGGCTGCTTACGCTGGTCGTGGTCAGCCTGCTCACGGAGCCGCCGGATAGCGAAACGGAGGCGCTGATCGACCAGATCCGCGCGCCGGAAGAACAGGCCTGAAGCGCTACAAATTTGCGACAGACACCTCGCGGGCCGCTTGCATAATGGCGCTTTCCGGAGCCCGCCTGCCATGCGACTGCAACTGACAATCAACCGCAAAAACGTACCGGTCGAAGCCGACCCTGAAATGCCCCTGCTGTGGGTGCTGCGCGATACGCTCGGCATGACCGGCACCAAGTTCGGCTGCGGCGCTGGCCTGTGCGGCGCCTGCACCGTTATCGTGGGCGGCGAAGCTGTCCGGTCCTGCAGCACTACCGTGGGTTCGGTGGCCGGCAAGCCGATTCGCACCATCGAAGGACTGGCCGATGCGCGCACGCAGAAGCTGCATCCGGTGCAGCAGGCGTGGAAAGACTGCAATGTGGCGCAATGCGGCTACTGCCAGTCCGGCCAGATCATGAGCGCCGTGGCCCTGCTCGAAAAACATCCCCGTCCCAGCGAAACGCAGATCGCCGAAGGCATGGAAGGTAATCTGTGCCGCTGCGGCACCTATCCGCGCATGCTGCAGGCCATCCAGCAGGCCGCCGCGAAAGGCAAGGCATGAGCACCGGGCGCCGCGATTTCCTCAAGTTCTCGGCCCTTGCCGGCGGCGGCCTGCTGCTGCAGGGTGCCTTCCCTGTGCTGGCAGCGCAGCGTGATGGCAGCGACGTCGGCTATTTCGTGCGCATCCTGCCCTCGAATGTGCTGGAGTTCTCGCTCACTCACCACGAAATGGGCCAGGGCGTCGCTACCAGCATGGCCATGGTCTTCGCCCAGGAGCTGGGCGCGGACATGGCGCAGTTCCGCGTGCAGCCCATTCCGGACACGGCCAGCAAGCGCTATGTGCTCAGCGGCACCGGCGGCAGCAACTGCATCAAGGACAACTACCTGCACCTGCGCCGGGGTGCAGCGCTGGCCCGGCAAGCCTTGCAGCAGGCCGCGTCCGCGCGCTGGAAGTGCAAGCCGGAAGAGTGCAGCACGGCCCATGGCTTCGTTGCCGGACCGAAGAAGCAGCGCCTCAGCTTCGGCGCGCTGGCAGCCGATGCCGCTGCGCTGGGCAGCCCCGCCAACCGCGACGAGTTCCGCAAGCTGCAGCCCGCGCTCGGCGAGCGCGTAGCGGGCGATGTAGTCGGCAAAGGCCAGCCCAATGTGTATGCGGATGCCATCGTGCGCGGCCGGCAGAACTACGGCATCGACTTCGCTGTTCCCGGCATGCTGTTCGCCAGCCTGGAACGCTCGCCGCAGCTGCGGAGCCGCGTGGCGCGCTTCGATGCCAGCGCCGCGCTGAAGGTGCCCGGGGTGCGCGCCGTGGTCAAGATCGCAGCCCATGAGGAAGCCGCGAACAACCTGCCGGCGCCCGCCACCTTCTTCTCGTCCAAGGAAGCGGTGGCAGTAGTCGCCACTTCCACCTGGGCGGCCATGCAGGGCCGCAAGGCGCTGGTAGTGGAGTGGGAGAAGCCCGCTGGCGCCAGCCATTCGAATGAATCCTGGGACGCTTTCGCGGCACAGGCGCTGGACCGCGATCTCAGCGTAGTGCAGGAAACGGGCAGTGCGCCTGTGGAACGCCTCAATATGCTGGCGGCCGAATACATCTACCCCTTCCAGGCGCATGCCTGCATGGAGCCCATGAACTGCGTGGCCCATCATCAGGGCAAACGCGCCGAAGTCTGGGTGGGCACCCAGAGCGCCATCGGCTGGCGCAACCAGCTGGCCCGCATCTTCGGCCTGCCGGAAAGCGATGTCGTGGTGAGCCCGCAGTTCTCCGGCGGCGCGTTCGGCCGCCGCTTCTATATGGATACCGCCATCGAAGCGCTGCGCGTGTCGCAGGCGGCGGGCAACGTTCCGGTCAAGATTGTGTGGACGCGCGAAGACGACCTGCGGCACGACCACTTCCATCCCTATACCCGCAGCCGCCTGCGCGCGGCGCTCACGCCGGATGGCGCCCTCGCCTCCTGGCAGCATGACGAGGCGCGTTCCTACTTCGCCAATCCGCGCGGCGAGCATCCGTGGTTCGCTTACGACACGCCGCATATGCGCTACGCCTTCGCCAACCTGCAGGGCGCGAGCCCGCTGCAGGGCGGCGCCTGGCGCTCGGTGGTTGCCAACCACTGGGCCTTCTCGCAGGAGTGCTTTGTGGACGAACTGGCGCATGCAGCACGCAAGGATCCGGTGCAGTTCCGCCTCGGCGTGATGCGCAGCGGGGAGGACAAACCTTCCGGCGACCGTTACAAGGTCAGCCAGAAACGGATGCGGAAAGTGCTCGAAACGGCAGCGGCCTTGTCCGGCTGGGACAAGCCGGCGGCATCGGAGCCCGGCGTGCAGCGCGGGCGCGGCATCGCCGCCTATCCCTACATGCATGGCAACAGCTACTGCGCCATGGTGGCCGACGTGGAAGTGCGTGGGAGCCAGTTCACCATCACGCGCGTGGTGGCCGTGGTCGACTGCGGTCTGGTGATCAATCCGGACGGCGCGCGCCAGCAGGTGGAAGGCGGCATCATGTGGGGCCTGTCCGCAGCCTTGCACGGCGGCATCCGCCTGGCGGACGGCGCGGTCGTCAACACGAACTTCCACGACACGCCGTTCGCGCGCCACAGCGAAACGCCGCGCAAGATCGAGGTGTACTTCATTGAGGAACCAGGGGCTGCGCCATGCGGGCTCGGAGAAATCTCCCCGCCGCTGATTGCACCTGCCTTGTGCAACGCACTGTTCGCGGCCACCGGCCAGCGGATAAGGGAACTGCCGGTCAAACTGGCTGCCGCCTGAAAACAACGGTGTGACAATCTGCGATATTGCGGAGATGCGCCATGTGATATGTTGCTGGCATGATAAAAAATGCACTTCTTGCACTAGCAATCAGCACCGCCGCCTTCCTCCCGCAAGCCAGCGCGCAGGCCCTGGTCCCGCCGCCGGTTGAAGCATTCTTCGACAATCCGGAATTCGGATCGGCATATCTCTCCCCAAGCGGGAAATACATCGCCGCGCGCGTCGGCGGCAAGGGGCGCCGCATCCGGCTCGCGGTCTACGAGATCGCCACCGGAAAAGCCAACGCCGTCGCGCAGTTCGACGACGCCGACATCAACCAGGTGCAATGGATCAGCGACGACCGGCTGCTGTTCAATTCCATGGAACCGGATGTGGGCTACGGCCAGATGCGCTACGCGCCCGGCCTGTATGCCGTCAACCGTGACGGCAGCAAATTCAAGCGGCTGGCGGAGCGCAGCAACCCCTTCATCCGCGTGGCCGGGGGCGAAAAGCTGCTGCCTTGGCATACCTATATGATGCCCCAGGCGGGCAAGCAGGATTCCGAATATACCTACGTCGCCAGCCGCGAGTACCGCGGCATGGGCGAGATCGCGCATGTGACCCTGCTGCGCCTGAACACGCTGACCGGTCGCTATACCTCCTATGAGGGACCGCGCCACGTGCAGCAATGGGTCATGGATTACGAAGGTGAACCGCGCCTGGCCGTGGTGCGCCACGAAGGCACGGCCTCCGTTCACTACCGCGATCCCAAACAGAACAATGCCTGGCGCAAGCTGTCCGAGTACCCGCGCTATCTCGGCGGGCAGAATGCCTTCGATCCGCTGGCCTTCGGTCCCGATGGAACGCTGTATGTCCGCACCAGCGCAGGGCAGGACAAGGAGGCCGTGTATACCTTCAACCTCGACACCGGCAAGCTCAGCGACCAGCCAGTGGTGCGCGTACTCGATTTCGATTTCAGCGGCCGCCTGATATTCAGCGACAAAGGCTTGCGCGGCGTGCGCTTCATCACCGATGCGGAAGGTACGCAATGGCTGGACAAGGAGATGCAGGCGGTGCAGGATGCGGTGGACAAGCTGCTGCCCAACACCGCCAATGTGGTGACGCCCGCACACGACGCGCAGGCCACCAACTACACGGTGAAGGCGTTCTCGGATTCGCAGCCCGCCGTGTACTTCATCTATGACGGCGCGCGCAACAAGCTGATACGGGTTGGCGACAAGCGCCCCCAGCTCAAGGCATCGGAAATGGGCAGCCGCGCGCTGGTGCACTACACCGCGCGCGATGGCCTCAGCATTCCGGCCTGGCTAACGCTGCCCAACAAGCCGGGCAAGGATATGCCGATGGTCGTGCTGGTGCACGGTGGCCCATGGGTACGCGGCGGCAGCTGGGAATTCGATGAGGAAGCCCAATTCCTTGCCTCGCGCGGCTATGTGGTGCTGGAGCCCGAGTTCCGCGGCAGCACGGGATTCGGCGCAGCACTGTTCCGCGCGGGCTGGAAACAATGGGGCCTGAAAATGCAGGACGACCTGGCCGACGGCGTGAAATGGGCCGTCGCACAAGGCCATGCCGACAGCAGGCGCGTTTGTATCGCTGGCGGCAGCTACGGCGGCTACGCGGCGCTGATGGGACTTGTGAATGATCCTGAACTGTACCGCTGCGGCCTGAGCTGGGCGGGCGTTACCGACATCGACCTGATGTACACGGGCACCTGGTATGCCGGCAACGACCTGTCCGAGTCCTATAAGCAGTATGGCATGCCGGTGATGATCGGCGACCGCGAGAAGGATGCCGATCAGCTCAGGCGCACATCGCCGCTGCTGCAAGCGGCCCGCATCAGGCAGCCGGTGTTCCTGGCCTACGGCGGCGCAGATGTACGGGTGCCCATCCACCATGGCAAGCGCTTCTACGATGCAGTCACCAGGACCAACAGCAAGGTCGAATGGGTCGAATATCCGGAAGAAGGCCACGGCTGGCTACTACCGAAAAACCGTTTTGACTTCTGGACGCGGGTAGAGAAATTCCTTGACCGGAATATCGGGACCGGCGCGAAAGGCGGCGAATGATGCGCGGCGTTTTCCTGCATTGTGTTCTTGCCGCTCTGGGCACGCTGGCCCTGCCCGCGCCGCACGCGCAAACCGCGCCGCCGCCGGTGGAAGCCTTCTTCGACAACCCGGCCTTCAGCGCCGCCATGCTCTCGCCGAGCGGCAAATACCTGGCGGCCCGTGTCAGCGGCAATGGCTCACGCGAACGACTGGCCGTCTATGATATTGAAACCGGCAAGGCCCAGATTGTCGCCGTGTTTGCCGATGCCGATGTGGACGACTTCCAGTGGGTCAGCGACGAGCGGCTGATCTACGACCTGGCCGACCGCGACCAGGGGCAGGGCCAACGCCGCTATGCGCCCGGCCTGTTTGCCGTGAACCGCGACGCCAGCCAGTTCCGCCGCCTCGCCGAACGCGAACATGTGGTCGTTTCGGATGGCAGCATGCAAAAGATCCTGCCCTGGCATACCTATATGCTGCCCCAGGTGGGCAAACAGGACTCGGAATTTGTCTACGTGGAGAGCATCGAGTTCAGCGGCCTCAGTGAAGTGGTGCACAGGACTCTGCTGCGGCTAAATACCCTCACCGGGCGCAGTACGGAATACCAGGGTCCGGGTAATGTGAAGCGCTGGCTGACCGATTATGCGGGCGAGCCGCGCATTGCGGTAACGGCGGCCGAAGGCACGTCCGCGGTCTACTACCGCGACCCCAAAAAGAACAATGAATGGCGCTCGCTGGGCGAATTCGGGCGCTATATCGGCACCGATGGTTCGTTCTCCCCATTGGCTTTCGGCCCCGATGGCAAGCTTTATGTGCTCACCAGCCGTGGCGACAAGACGGCGGTGTATAGCCTGGACCTGGAGACCGCGCAGGTCAGTGACAAACCGGTCGTGGTGCAGGAGGACTTCGATTTCAGCGGTGAACTGGTGTTTTCGGAAAAGGGGCTGCTGGGCATCCGCTCCGTTGGCGATACCGAAGCCACGCAGTGGGTGGACAACGATCTGCAAGCCGCGCAGGCCTATATCGACAGCGTGCTGCGCACCACCGTCAATGTCCTGATGCCGCCCCGGCATCCGGCGACGCGCAACATCCTCGTGAAATCCTATTCGGACCGGCAGCCGGCCATCTACTACATCTACCGTGGCGATACGAAGAAGCTGGTGCTGGTCGGTTCCATGCATCCGCAGATTAAACCGGCCGCCATGGGCAAGCGCGACCTCGTACGTTACAAGGCACGCGACGGCCTGACGATTCCGGCCTGGATCACACTGCCGGCCGGCGGCAAGAAGAACGCGCCGATGGTGGTGCTGGTGCACGGCGGCCCGTGGGTGCGCGGCGACACCTGGGCCTTCAACGCCGAGGCGCAGTTCCTGGCCTCGCGCGGCTACTTCGTCCTGCAGCCGGAGTTCCGCGGCAGCAGCGGCTACGGCAAGGCCCTGTTCCACGCCGGCTGGAAGCAATGGGGCCTGAAAATGCAGGACGACATTGCGGACGGTACGCGCTGGGCCATTGCACAGGGCTATGCCGACCCGAAACGCATCTGCATCGCCGGCGCCAGCTACGGCGGGTATGCCACCCTGATGGGCCTTATCAAGGACCCGGACCTCTACAAATGCGGCATCAACTGGGCAGGCGTGACCGACATCGACCTGATGTACTCGGGGGCCTGGTATCGTGATTCGGACCTGAGCGCGGCCTGGAAGAAGTACGGCATGCCGGTGCTGATCGGCGACCAGCAGAAGGACGCGGAGCAGTTGAAACGCACGTCCCCGCTGCTGCAGGCGGCGAAGATTACCCAGCCCCTGCTGCTGGCTTATGGCGGCGCGGACCAGCGCGTGCCCATCTTCCATGGCCAGCGCTTCTACGATGCGGTAAAGCCGTACAACAACCGCGTGGAATGGCTGGAGTACCGGGAAGAAGGACACGGCTGGGTGCTGCCGAAAAACCGCTTCGACTTCTGGACCCGGGTTGAAAAATTCCTGAATCAGAATATCGGCGCGGGCGCGAAAACGGAGTAAGCTGGCGGCTCTGATTCCTTTCACAACGGGGAGGCTGGCTATGGGTTCTGGCAAGATTCTGGTGGCGCAGGGAGGCGGACCGACCGCCGTGATCAACCAGTCGCTGGTGGGTGTGGCGCTGGAGGCACGGCGCTTCCATGAAGTGACGAAGGTCTACGGCGCGCTGCACGGCGTGCGCGGCATCATCAACGAAGATTTTGTCGACCTCACGCAGGAAACCTCGCATAACCTGGAACTGGTGGCCGCCACGCCCTCCTCCGCGCTCGGCTCCACGCGCGACAAGCCGGACCTGAAGTACTGCGCCGAGATCTTCAACGTGCTGCGCGCGCACGAGATCGAGCACTTCTTCTACATCGGCGGCAACGACTCCTCGGACACAGTGCGCATTGTGAGCGAACAGGCGCAGGCGGCGGGCTATCCGCTGCGCGCCATCCACGTTCCCAAGACCATCGACAACGACCTCGTTGGGAACGACCACACGCCCGGCTTCCCGTCGGCCGCCCGCTTCGTGGCGCAGGCCTTTGCGGGCGCCAACCTGGATAACGCCTCGCTGCCCGGTGTGTATGTAGGCGTGGTGATGGGCCGCCACGCCGGTTTCCTCACGGCCGCCGCGGCGCTGGGCAAGAAGTTCCCGGACGACGGCCCGCACCTGATCTACCTGCCGGAGCGCGTGTTCTCGCTCGACCAGTTCCTGGCGGACGTAAAAGCAGTCCATGACCGTTATGGCCGCTGCGTGATCGCCGTCTCCGAAGGCATTCACGATGCCAGCGGCGAACCGATCGCCACGCTGCTGGCGAAGGAAGTGGAACGCGACGCGCACGGCAATGTGCAGCTCTCGGGTACAGGCGCGCTGGCCGACCAGCTATGCGACGAAATCAAGGCCAAGCTGGGCATCAAGCGCGTGCGCGGCGACACCTTCGGCTACCTGCAGCGCAGCTTCATCGGCTGCGTATCGGACGTGGACCAGCGCGAGGCGCGCGAAGTGGGAGAGAAGGCGGTGCAATTCGCCATGTGGGGCAGCGGGAACGGCTCGGTCGCCATCAAGCGCACCGGCTTCTATTCAGCGGACTACCAACTGCTGCCGCTGGAAGCGGTGGCCGGCAAAACCCGCACCATGGAGGACGAGTTCATCACCGCCAGCGGCACGGACGTGACGGACGCCTTCCGCATGTACCTGCGCCCCCTGCTGGGTTCCGGCATGCCGGACGCCTACCGCCTGCGTCCCGCTCCCGTCCCCAAAATCCTGCACCGCTGAAACATGACACCGTGGGGTCAGGCACCGCTGTCATGCTGACAGCCGGTGCCTGACCCCACGGTGTCGCAGGCGGGCTGGAGCGTTAGATGACGATGGTCTGGTGCTCGCCGTCTTTGCGGGCACGGATGGTGCCGATGCGGGAGACGGTTTCGCCGGCGGCGGTCAGTTGCGCGACCGCGGCGTCGGCGTTGGCGGCGGAGACGATCGCCGTCATGCCGATGCCGCAGTTGAACACGCGGTGCATTTCGGCGTCAGCTACGCCGCCATGCTGCTGCAGCCACTTGAACAGCGGCGGCATGGTCCAGGAGCTGCCATCCAGTTCGGCGGTCAGGTTGTCGGCCAGCACGCGCGGAATGTTTTCCACCAGGCCGCCGCCGGTGATGTGCACCAGGCCTTTCACTTCCATCGATTCCATCAGCGCCAGCAGCGGCTTCACGTAGATGCGGGTCGGCTCCATCAGCACGTCGGCCAGCTTGCGGCCGTGGAAGTCGGCGTTCAGGTCAGGCTTGGCCACTTCGATGATCTTGCGCACCAGCGAGTAGCCGTTGGAGTGCGCGCCCGACGAGGCCAGGCCCAGCACCACGTCGCCCGGGGCGATCTTCGAGCCGTCGATCAGCTTCGATTTTTCGACCGCGCCCACGGCGAAGCCGGCCAGGTCGTATTCGCCGGCCGGGTACATGCTCGGCATTTCAGCGGTTTCGCCGCCGATCAGCGCGCAGCCGGACTGCTCGCAGCCCTTGGCGATGCCCTTGATCACGTCGGTGGCGATGGCCACGTCCAGTTTGCCGCAGGCGAAGTAGTCGAGGAAGAACAGCGGCTCGGCGCCCTGCACCAGGATGTCGTTCACGCTCATGGCCACCAGGTCGATGCCCACGGTGTCGTGGCGGTTCAGCTCAAACGCCAGTTTCAGCTTGGTGCCCACGCCGTCGGTGCCGGACACCAGCACCGGTTCCTTGTATTTTTTGCTGATTTCGAACAGCGCGCCAAAGCCGCCGATGCCGCCCATCACGCCTTCGCGCATGGTGCGCTTGGCGAATGGCTTGATCGCTTCAACTAGAGCGTCGCCTGCGTCGATATCAACGCCGGCGTCACGGTAGGACAGGGAAACATTCGAAGGTTGGCTCATGGTGTATTTCGCAGCAGAGGCGGTAAAATAGAAGGCGGACGCCGTATTGTTGCAACGGATAGTCGCAAATCCCGGCAAGTCCGCTATTTTATCAAAATGCCTCGTCAACCTGCCCTTTTTCGCTGAAAACCGCCCTTCACATGCCATTTAACCTGAGCGCAGAGCAAAAACAAACGGCATTCTGGTTGGCGGTCTGGCTGGGTTTTCTCTTCCTCCTGATCCTGCTCGGCCCTGTACTGACGCCTTTCCTGGCCGCCGCCATCTTCGCCTACGTGCTGAATCCGGGCGTGGACCGGCTGGACCGGGTGCGCATCGGCCGCTACCCGATGCCGCGCTCCGTCTCGGTCACCATCGTCATGCTGCTGTTCTTCGCGGCCATCCTGGCGCTGGTGCTGATCGTGATTCCCGTGCTGCAGAAGGAAATTCCGCTGCTGCAGGCCGCCATTCCAGCCTTCCTGGCAAAGCTCAACGATACGCTGGCGCCGCGCCTGCGCGAGCTGGGCGTGGACGTCAGCTTCGATTCGGCCAGCATCCGCCAGCTGGCCTACGAGAAAATGGCCGCTTCCGGCGACGAAATCTGGGCCGCCGTGCTGAATTCGGCCCGCGTGGGCGGCACCGCGGTGCTGGGCTGGATCGCCACCCTGACCCTGATCCCGGTGGTGCTGTTCTACCTGCTGCTGGACTGGCCGCAGCTGATGGCGCGCATCGCCGGCGCCGTACCGCGCCGCTATATCGGCTACACCCTGGAGATGGCGCGCGAGTGCGACGCCCTGCTGGCCCAGTACCTGCGCGGCCAGTTGCTGGTGATGCTGGTGCTGGCCATCTACTACTCGGCCGCGCTGGCGATTGCCGGCTTCGACGTGGCGCTGCCGGTCGGCATCCTGAGCGGCCTGCTGGTCTTCATTCCCTATCTGGGCTTCGGCCTCGGCCTGTTCCTGGCGCTGATCGGCGCCGTGCTGCAGTTTGCCGACTGGAGCGGCATTATCGCCGTGGCCATCATCTACGGCCTGGGCCAGGTGCTGGAAGGTTTCGTGCTCACGCCGCGGCTGGTGGGTGAGCGCATCGGGCTCGATCCGCTGGCCGTCATCTTCGCCCTGCTGGCCTTCGGCCAGCTATTCGGCTTCGTCGGCGTGCTGCTCGCCCTGCCCGCTTCCGCCCTGCTGATGGTGGCTTTCCGCCATCTGCGCCGCCATTACCTGCGTAGCAGCTTCTATAATACGTAACGCAATGGACAGAAAGTTAAGCAAATGACATCGAGGCAGGCATGAAGCAGCTGGTGCTGGACCTCGGCGCGGAACCGGTACACACCCTCGAATCCTTCGAGGTGGGCCGCAATGCGGAAGCGGCGGCGCTGATGCGCCAGTTCGCCGACCGCAGCTCGCGCGAGCATTTTGCCTACCTGTGGGGTGAAATGGGCTCGGGCAAGTCGCATCTGCTGAAGGCGCTGGCGACGACCGAGCGGGCGCGCTATATCTCGCCCTTCTCCATCGAGTCCGAATTCGTGTATTCGCCGGACGTGGACCTGTACCTGCTGGACGATTGCGAAAAGCTGTCGCCGGTGGCCCAGATCGACGCCTTCGCCCTGTTCAACGAGATCCGTGCCAACAATGCCTTCATGGTGTCCAGCGGCGCGGTGGCGCCCGCCGTGCTGCCGGTGCGCGAAGACCTGCGCACGCGCATGGGCTGGGGCCTGATCTACCAGCTGCACGGGCTGTCGGACGACGAGAAGGTGGCCGCGCTGGGCCAGGCCGCGGCCGCGCGCGGTTTGACGCTGTCGCCCGGCGTGTTACCCTATTTGCTGTCCCATTTTCAGCGTGACATGCGTTCGCTGTCCGCCATGCTGGACTCGCTCGACCAATATTCCCTTGAAACCCAACGCCCGATCACGCTGCCGCTCTTGCGCGAGTGGCTGCAGGCGGAAGCGAAAGAATAATGAACCTCGCCCTGTTTGACCTCGACCACACGCTGCTGCCCATCGACTCCGATTACGAGTGGGGCCAATTCCTGTGCCGTATCGGCGCAGTCGATCCGGTCGAATTCGCCCGCCGCAACGACGCCTTCTTCGCCCAATACCAGGCCGGCACGCTGGACCCGGTCGAATACCTGGAATTCTCGCTGGGCACCCTGTCCGGCTTCGACCCGGTGAAGCTGGCGGCCATGCAGCAGCAGTTCATGGACGAGGTGGTGATTCCGAATATCCGCCCCTCGGCGCGTGCGCTGCTGCAGAAGCACGTGGATGCGGGCGACCTGGTGGCCATCGTCACTGCCACCAACCATTTCGTGACCGCGCCGATTGCCAAAGCTTTCGGTGTCGAGCACCTGATTGCGGCCATGCCCGAAGTGGCCGAGGACGGCCGCATCACCGGCAAGCTGCTCGGCACGCCGACCCAGGGTCCCGGCAAGATCGTGCACACCAAGGCGTGGCTGGAAAAGATGGGCAAAACGCTCGACCATTTCGAGCATGTGTACTTCTACAGCGATTCGCACAACGACCTGCCGCTGATGTCCATCGTCAGCCATCCGGTAGCGACCAATCCCAACGCCAAGCTCACGACTCACGCTTCCGCGCAAGGCTGGCCTTTACTCCATCTGTTCAATGATTAAGAAATTCATCCGCAAGATCCTTGGCGTCAAGGGACGCACGACCAACGAGCCTGATGTTCTCGGCCCGGACCAGCATGGCATCGACCCGAAGATGGTGTCGTCCAACGCCGTGCGCGTGACGAGCACCCTGCAGGAAGCGGGCTTCGAAGCCTTCGTGGTGGGCGGCGCGGTGCGCGACCTGCTGCTGGGCGTGAAGCCCAAGGATTTCGACATTGCCACCAACGCCACGCCGGAGCAGGTAAAGCGCCTGTTCCGCCGCGCCTTCATCATCGGCCGCCGCTTCCAGATCGTGCACGTGATGTTCGGCCAGGATCTGCTGGAAGTAACCACATTCCGCGGCACCACGCTGGACAACGCGCCGAAGGATGAACATGGCCGCGTGCTGCGCGATAACACCTTCGGCACCCAGGCGGAAGACGCGGAGCGCCGCGACTTCACCATCAACGCCATGTACTACAACCCCGCCACGCAGCAGGTGCTGGACTACCACGGCGGCATTGGCGATATCCGCGCGAAAACGCTGCGCATCATCGGCCAGCCGGAAGCGCGCTACCGCGAAGACCCGGTGCGCATGCTGCGCGTGGTGCGCTTTGCGGCCAAACTGAAGTTCGGTATCGAGCCCACCACCGCCGCACCGATCAAGGTAATGGCGCCGCTGATCAACAACGTGCCTGCCGCACGCGTGTTCGACGAGATGCTCAAGCTGCTGATGAGCGGCCAGGCGCTGGCCTGCCTGCAGCAGCTGCGCAAGGAAGGCCTGCATCATGGCCTGCTGCCGCTGCTGGACGTGGTGCTGGAGCAGCCGCTGGGCATCAAATTCGTGACGCTGGCGCTGGATGCGACGGACCGCCGCATCATGGCGGGCAAGACGGTGTCGCCGGGCTTCCTGTTTGCTTCGCTGCTGTGGCACCAGGTGCTGGAGAAGTGGAACGCCTACCAGGCGGCGGGCGAATTCCCGATTCCGGCGCTGCACCTGGCGGCGGACGAAGTGCTCGAATCGCAGACCGAAAAACTGGCCCTGCAGCGCAAGATCGGTTCGGACATGCGCGACATCTGGGCCATGCAGCCGCGCTTCGAGCGCCGCAATGGCAAGAATCCCTACAAGCTGCTGGAACACCTGCGCTTCCGCGCCGGCTACGACTTCCTGCTGCTGCGCTGCGAGTCCGGCGAGATCGACAAGGAGCTGGGCGACTGGTGGTCGGCCTTTTATGAGGGTGACGAGATTATCCGCGCCGAGATGGTATCCGCCATCGGCAGCGGCGGTGGCGGCGCGAAGCGCAAACGTCCGCCACGCCGCGGCCAGCGTCATAAGGATGACGCGGAAACCGCCGAAGCAGGCAGCGACGAGGCGCAGGACGACACGCACGACGACGACGATTTCGACAGCGCACCGGCTGAGGGCGAAGCCCGCGAAGGCGCGCCGGCCAAGCGTCGCCGCCGCCGTGGCCCGCGCCGCAACCGCCGTGGCGGTGGTGGCGGCGAAGGCAGCGCCCCATCCAGCGATGGCGCATAACGCTGTCCCGCACGCCCCCGTCGCCCCCGTACAGGCGGCGGTCCGCCGATGCGGGGACCAGGGGTGTGACGTAGCGGCACCCCGAGGCCCCCGCCTTCGCGGGAGCGACGAATGATTACGGCCTACATCGGCATCGGCGCCAACCTCGGCGACGCGCGCGCCAACGTGCTCGATGCCGTCGATCGCCTGCGCCGCGCCGATGGCTGCACGCTGGACGCCGTCTCAAGCCTTTATCGCACCGCCCCCATCGACTCCAGCGGCGACGACTACATCAACGCCGTCGCCCGCATCCACACCACGCTGAGCGCTGAAGCGCTGCTGCAAACGCTGCAGGCCATCGAACTTGCCCATGGCCGCGAGCGTCCTTACCGCAATGCGCCGCGCACGCTGGACCTCGACATCCTGCTCTACGGCGACGAGACCATCGCCAGCCCGACGCTGACGGTGCCGCACCCGCGCATGACTGAACGCGCCTTCGTGCTGGTCCCCCTGCTCGCACTGCAGCCGGACCTCATTGTTCCCGGCAAAGGCCCGGCAGCATCGTTCGCGCCGATGGTGCAGAATCAGGGCATCGAAAAACTCGACTGAGCACCATCCTATGCAAACCCTTCTCCTGCTCTCCGCTTCCAACATCTTCATGACGATCGCCTGGTACTGGCACCTGAAGGGCGGCATGAACAAGCCGCTGTTCTACGTGATCCTGATCAGCTGGGCTATCGCCTTCGTGGAATACTGCCTCGCAGTACCAGCCAACCGCATCGGCTTCGCCAGCGGCTGGAGCGCGGGCCAGCTGAAGGTGGCGCAGGAAGCCATTGCCCTGATCGTGTTCGGCGTGTTCGCCGTGGCGGTGCTGGGCGAGCCATTGAGCTGGCGCCACCTGGGCGCCTTCGTCTGCATCATGGCGGCGGTGGCCTTCCTCTTCGTCGGCAAATAAAGCGCCCCGCAGTTAAAATACGCGCCGAAACATCTTTATTCGAGGACTGCCATGTCTGGATACCTGCAAGGAAAAGAAATGGGTGGGGCGCCACAAGCGCCTGCGCCTGCCAAGGCTGTGATGAGTAAAGCCGTCACAATTCCCTCGCTGAACGCGCTGCGTGCGGCGGGCGAAAAGATCGCCATGCTCACCTGCTACGACGCGAGCTTTGCCTCCCTGATGGAGCGTAACGGCGTGGAAGTGCTGCTGATCGGCGATTCGCTGGGCATGGTGTGCAATGGCCATACCTCGACCCTGCCGGTGACGGTGCAGGAGGTGGCCTATCACACGGCAGCGGTGGCGCGCGGCGCCAAGTCTGCAATGATCGTGGCCGATATGCCTTTCGGCAGCTATGGTACGCCGGAGGCGGCCTTCAACAATGCGGTGCAGCTGATGCAGGCTGGAGCGCATATGGTGAAGATCGAGGGTGGCGCGTGGGTGGCCGACACAATCCGCTTCCTGGTTGAGCGTGCGGTGCCGGTGTGCGCCCACCTCGGCCTCACGCCGCAATCAGTGCACCAGCTGGGCGGCTACAAGGTGCAGGGCAAAACCACGGAAAGCGCTGAGCTGCTGAAAGCGGATGCGCTGAAGCTGCAGGCGGCGGGCGCCTCACTGCTGGTGCTAGAAGCCATTCCAACGGCGCTCGGCAAGGAAGTGACCGACCTGCTCACCATGCCGACGATCGGCATCGGCGCCGGTCCGGACTGCTCCGGCCAGGTGCTGGTGATGCACGACCTGCTGGGCGTTTTCCCCGGCCGCAAGGCGCGCTTCGTGAAAAACTTCATGGAAGGTCAGACCAGCATCGACGCCGCCGTCACCGCCTACGTCACCGCCGTCAAGGACGGCTCTTTCCCCGCCCTCGAACACTGCTTCTAAGAAATATTGCTCTAAAATTGGGGACAGACCCTAATTTCAATTTACAGCTGGATCCAGGTGGTTTTGAGTTCAGTGTATTTGTCGAAGGCGTGCAGGGATTTGTCCCTCCCGTTGCCGGACTGCTTGTAGCCGCCAAAGGGCACCGTGATGTCGTCGTTGTCGTACTGGTTGACGTGCACCGTGCCTGCCCGCAAGGCGCGCGAGGTCTTGATAGCCTTGCTCAGGTCGGAAGTCCATACTGCCGCGTGCAGACCGTACTGCGTGGCGTTGGCCTGCCGGATCGCGTCGTTCAGGTCCGTGAAGCTCAGCACCGACAGCACCGGGCCGAAAATCTCTTCACGTGCAATCGCCATGCTGCTGTCTACGCGGTCGAAGATGGTGGGCGCCACGAAATAGCCGCCGCTCTCGGTACGCACGCGCTCACCGCCAGCCAGCAAGCGTGCGCCGCCGCTCTTGCCCTGCTCGATATAGCCCAGCACCGTGCGCAGCTGGATATCGTCCACAATCGCGCCCATCACCGTGTTCTCGTCCAGCGGATCGCCCGGCGTGAAGTCGGGCACCATGGCCAGCGCCTTTTCGATGAACTGCTCGCGGATCGATTCTTCCACGAACAGGCGCGATGGCGCGTTGCAGCTCTCGCCCTGGTTGAAGAAGATGGACCCAATCGCCGCCGACACCGCGGCATCGATATCCGGACAGTCCGCACACACGATATTGGCAGACTTCCCGCCCAGCTCCGTCCAGGCCCGCTTCAGGTTCGACTGCCCCGCCATCTGCATAATCTGCTTGCCCACCCGTGTTGAGCCGGTGAAGGCAATGCAGTCCACGTCCATATGCAGCGCCAGCGCGCTTCCAGCCTCATTGCCGTAACCCGGCAGCACGTTGAATACGCCCGGCGGGATACCCGCCTCCAGCGCCAGGTCGGCCAGCCGCAGCGCCGTCAGCGGCGATTTCTCGGATGGTTTCAGCACCACGGAATTCCCTGCCGCCAGCGCCGGCGCGATCTTCCAGGACGCCATCAGCATCGGGTAGTTCCAGGGCACGATGGCGCCCACCACGCCCACCGGCTCGCGCGTGATCAGCGCCAGGCTGTGTGCAGGCGCGGGGGCAATCTCGTCGTAGACCTTGTCGATCGCCTCGCCGTACCAGCGGATGCAGTTCGCCGCCCCCGCCACGTCCACCGATTGGCTGTATTTGATCGGCTTGCCCATATCAAGCGTTTCCAGCAGCGCCAGCTCGGCGGCATTCTTCTGCATCAGGTCCGTGAATTTGATGAGGATGCGCTTGCGTTTGGCCGGGGCGAAGTTGGCCCAGCGGCCGTCTTCGAAGGCGGTACGCGCGGCGGCAACGGCAAGGTCCACGTCTTGCGCATCGCAACGCGCCACCTGGCCCAGCAGGCGGCCGTCGATGGGCGAATGGTTGTCGAAGGTCTGGCCGCTGCGGGCGCCCAGGCGCTGGCCGTTGATCAGGGCACGGCCGTCAATGGCCAGTGCGGCGGCGCGTTCGTGCCACGATGTTGTTGTCATGTCCGATTTCCTTCTCTTTTATACAACTTCCGATGCCAGATACTAGCAAACTTGATCCAAGTGCCCGGTTCTGCATTTATAATCGCGAATTTTCTGCCCGATAACTTTTCGCCGCCCCGGAGCGCCCCTGCATGAACACCACCCTGATCGTTTTCGTCGCGCTGTATCTCCTCGGTACCCTGGGCCTCGGCATGTGGGCGGGCACCCGGATCAAGAACACCAGCGACTTCGCTGTCGCAGGCCGCAGCCTGCCGCTGATCATGGTGATTACCACCACCTTCGCCACCTGGTTCGGGGCCGAAACGGTGATGGGCGTGCCGGCCAAGTTCGTGCAGGGCGGCCTGAATGCGGTGATCGAAGACCCCTTCGGCGCGGGCACCTGCCTGATCCTGGTCGGCCTGTTCTTCGCTTCCAAGCTGTATAAACTGAACCTGTTGACCATCGGCGACTACTACCGCCAGCGCTACGGCAAGGGCATCGAAGTGTTCTGCTCCGTCGCCATTATCCTCAGCTACCTGGGCTGGGTGGCCGCGCAGATCACGGCGCTGGGCCTCGTGTTCTCCGTACTGACCAACGGCGCCATGGCGCCCGCTACCGGCATGATCGTGGGCACGCTGGCCGTGCTGATTTATGTGGTGGTGGGCGGCTTCCTCGCCGTGGCCATTACCGACTTTATCCAGATGATTGTGCTGGTGGTGGGCATGACCATCATCGCCTTCTTCGCGGCCGACCTGGCCGGCGGCGCGGACAAGGTGCTGAACATGGCGCAGCAGGCCGACCTGTGGCGCCTGTGGCCTGAACCGACCTTCACCGACATCATCTTCTTCATCGCGGCCGCTATCACCATGATGTTCGGCAGCATTCCGCAACAGGACGTATTCCAGCGCGTGATGTCCGCCAAGGACATGCCGACCGCCCGCAGCGGCGCAGTGATCGGCGGCGCCAGCTACATCCTGTTCGGCTTCGTGCCGATGTTCATCGTGGCCGCCGCCGTGGTGGTGATGGGCGACCATGCGATGGATATCGCGCGCAACGACTACCAGCAGCTGCTGCCTACCTTCGTGATGACGAAGATGCCGCTGGTGATGCAGATCCTGTTCTTCGGCGCGCTGCTGTCCGCCATCAAGAGCACCTCGTCCGCGACGCTGTTGGCGCCTTCCACCAGCTTTGTCGAGAACATCCTGAAGAACCTGCGCCCGCACATGAGCGACCGCCAGCAGCTGTTCGCAATGCGCGTCACCATCGTGATCTTTGCCGCGCTGGTGCTGGCGTATGCGATTGCGATGCAGGGCACGTCGATCTATGAGCTGGTGTCGAGCGCCTACCAGGTCACGCTGGTGGGCGCCTTCGTGCCGCTGGTGATGGGCCTGTACTGGAAGCGCGCCACCACGCAAGGCGCCATCCTGTCCATCGGCGCCGGCATCTTCGTGTGGATCCTCTTCTTCCCGCAGATTTCGACGCTGGGCGAAGCCTTCCCGGGCCAGCTGGCCGGCCTGCTGGCGGCCTTCGCGGGCATGTTCATCGGCTCGCTGGCGCCGCAGGTCCTGAAGAACCGCCAGGAACCGCACCACCACGCCGCTGCCTGATCAGCCTAGCCAGCCGCGTGCTTCGAGGTCTTCCAGCGTGCGGTCCAGGCAAAGCCGGATCAGCCCTATCATCTCGTCGATCTGCGCGCGCGTCATGATCAATGGCGGCGCGATGATCATGCGGTCGCCCACCGCCCGCATCACCATGCCATTGTTGAACATGTGCGCGCGGCAGATCATGCCCACCGCCAGCGAGGCGTCAAAGCGCACCTGATGGTGCACGCGCGCGGCCTTGCGCCGCACCAGGTCCAGCCCGGCGACGAAGCCGCAGCTCTCGGCCGTGCCCACCAGCGGATGCGCGGCCAGGCTGGCGAAGCGCTGCTTGAGGTAAGGCCCCGTGTCGTTCGCCACGCGTTCCACCAGCCCTTCCTCTTCGATGATGCGGATATTTTCCAGCGCCGCCGCGCAGGCCACTGGATGGCCGGAATAAGTGAAGCCGTGATTGAAGTCGCCACCCACCATCAGTGCTTCCGCGATGCGGTCGCTCACCAGCACCCCACCCATCGGCACATAGCCTGAGGTAACGCCCTTGGCGAAGGTGATGAGGTCCGGCCGCATGCCAAAGCCTTCAGAAGCAAACCAGCTGCCGAGGCGCCCGAAGCCGGTAATCACTTCGTCGGCGATCAGCAGCACATCGTATTTATCGCAGATGCGGCGGATCTCGGGCCAGTAGGTGGAAGGCGGAATGATCACGCCGCCCGCGCCCTGCACCGGCTCGCCGATGAAGGCAGCCACCTTGTCCGGCCCCAGCTCCTTGATGCGGTCTTCCAGCCAGGAGGCTGCAAAAACGCCGAATTCTTCCGGCGTCATGCCTTCGCCATGGTCCGCATAATAAGGCTGCTCGATGTGTACGATGCCGGGAATCGGCAGCCCGCCCTGCACATGCATGCCGCTCATACCGCCGAGCGACGCGCCCGCCATCGTGCTGCCGTGATAGGCGTTGCGTCGGCTGATGATCACGGTGCGCTCCGGGTGCCCCATCAGGTCCCAGTAGCGGCGCACCATGCGCACATTAGTGTCGTTCGCCTCCGAACCGGAACCGGTATAGAACACATGGCTGAATCCCGGCGGCGCCAGTTCCGCCAGCTTCGTGGCGAGTTGAACGGCCGGGATATTGGTCGTGTTGAAGAAGCTGTTATAGAAGGGCAGCGTGTCCATCTGCTTCGCCACCGCCTGCGTGATGCTGCTGCGGCCATAGCCCACGTTCACGCACCACAGGCCGGACATCCCGTCCAGCATCTTGCGCCCTTCGGAGTCCCACACATAAATCCCGTCGCCGCGCACCACCACGCGCGCGCCCTTCTCAGCCAACGCCTTATGGTCGGTAAAGGGATGCAGATAGTGCGCCGAATCGAGGCGCTGCAAGGCCTGCGTGTCCGGCAGGTCCGGCGTCACGGGATTGGTGGTCATGATGGACTCCTCTCATACGTGCAGCAGCAGGTGCTCGCGTTCCCACGGGCTGATCACGGTCATGAACTCCTGGTGTTCCAGATCCTTGATCGCGGCATAAACGTCGATGAAGCGTTCGCCCAGCACGGTACGCAGCTTTTCTTCAGCGCGCAGCGCGGTGAGGGCTTCAGGAAGTCCTTGCGGCAGCTCGTACTTCATATCATACGCGCTGCCGGTGGTGATGGGCGAAGGCTCCAGCTGCTCGGTCATGCCGAGGTAGCCGCAGGCCAGCGTGACTGCCAGCGCCAGGTAGGGGTTCGCATCCGAACCGATGATGCGGTTTTCCACACGCCGGTCCTGTACGCCGGATTCCGGCACGCGGAAGCCTACGGTGCGGTTGTCGATGCCCCACTGGATATTGATCGGCGCGGCTGTATGCTTCACCAGGCGGCGGTAGGAATTCACGTAGGGTGCAACGATGGCCATGGCCGAAGGCATATAGCGCTGCAGGCCGCCGATATAGTATTTGAAGGCCTGCGATGGCGAGCCGTCCTCATTGCTGAAGATATTGCGGCCAGATTTCGCATCCACCACGCTCTGGTGAATATGCATCGCCGATCCCGGTTCGCCGGCCATGGGCTTGGCCATGAAGGTGGCATACATATGGTGCTTCAGCGCCGCCTCGCGCAGGGTGCGCTTGAAGAAAAACACTTTGTCCGCCAGGCCGAGTGGTTCGCCGTGCAGGAAGTTGATTTCCATCTGGCCTGCGCCGATTTCGTGGATCAGCGTGTCCACGTCCAGGCCCATCATGTCGCAGTAGTCGTAGATGTCCTCAAACAGCGGGTCGAATTCGTTCACCGCATCGATGCTGTAGACCTGGCGCGAGGTTTCGGCACGGCCGCTGCGGCCGATCGGCGCCTTCAGCGGCAGATCGGGGTCGGAGATCTTGTCCGTCAGGTAAAACTCCAGTTCCGGCGCCACCACGGGGTTCCAGCCTTTTTCCTCATACAGCTTGAGCACGCGGCGCAGCACGGAACGCGGCGCGAAATCGACCAACCGGCCATCGGCAAAATAGCAGTCGTGGATCACCTGCGCGGTAGGGTCGGTGGCCCAGGGCACCATGGTGATGGTGGTGGGGTCGGCCTTCAGGATCATGTCGCGGTCCGTCGCCGAAATGGCGCGGTCGTAGGCCGGATCGTCGGTCGGCGAGTTGCCGGTCACCGTCATGCCCAGCACTGCTTCAGGGATGCGCATACCGCGCTCCTGCGTGAACTTCCCGCGCGGGAGGATTTTGCCGCGTGCCACACCGGTCAGGTCCGGCACCAGGCACTCAATTTCGGTGACTCGTTTTTCATTGAGCCACTCTTCCATATCGGTGTAGCTGAAATTTTCTCGGATAGCCATTTCTCTCTCCTGTAAGTCTTCGATGGCGCCGCCGTATGAATACAGCGGCGCAGCGTTGCACAGACTTGGCGAGAACAGCTACGGGACGCCCCCGGCCCAGGTTTCGTAAGTGTCCATCATGCGCGCTCCTTTTTGCTGTCGCGGTAATCGCGGCATGCCTTGCCGAAGGCGTCGAACATCTTCAGTGAATCCTGGTTCTGAGTGATAAGCCACTCGGGGTGCCACTGCACCGCCAGCGTAAAGCCTGGGGCGGTGCTGACGGTATAGGCCTCCACGAGGCCATCATCGGCCACGGCTTCCACCGTGAGGCCGGGTGCGAGCTTGTCCACGCCCTGTCCATGCAGTGAATTGACCATGATCTCGGCCGGGTTGCCCAGCATCTGCGCGAACTTCCCACCAGGGGTAATGAGCACGCGATGCGCGGGGCCATACTGCACTTCGAGCGAGTCATCTTCCTTGTCGCGGTGATCCATCATGCCCGGCACTTCCTGCACCGCCTGATGCAAGGTGCCGCCCAGCGCCACATTCATTTCCTGGAAGCCGCGGCAGATGCCCAGCACGGGAATGCCGCGCTTGATGGCGGCGCGAATCAGCGGCAGCGTGGTGGCGTCGCGCGCCGCATCCAGCGGCAGCGCGGGATTGTGGATGGCCTGTCCGTACAGGTCCGCATGCACATTCGATGCGGAACCGGTCAGCATGACGCCGTCCGCCACCTCCAGCACCGCTTCCATGTCCGTCATTTCGCCCAGCGCAGGCAGCACCAGCGGCATGCAATGCGCGCCGAGAACGACGGCATTCACATACTTTACTTGCGCAGCGTGATTGGGAAACAGGCCAATCTGCCGCGTACAGGCTGGAACGAGTACGATTGGTCGGCGCATGATGGTCTAACCCTGCGACAGGGTGTCCAGATGACTGATGACCCAATTTAGCACAATTCCCATTTGTCATCTTTGCGCGCACGCGCAATCGGAATGCCCCGCACAGTTCGTTTTGTGCGCCGCACAAAAGTGTGATATACTGCGTTCTGTGGTTGAGGTTTTGTACCTCTCCCCTCCCGCCACGGACCCTCGCGCAACGCTTGTGTAATGCGACACGAGATCCGGTTCCGGCGGTTTGTAGTTCCGGATACATTGGCCGGTTACACAGCGGAGGCACTTTGCAGATAGCATAGGCGCCCGCCGCGTTAGCACCATGCAGATAGCATGGGCGACCGCTCCAGCCAAAGCATTGGTTATACATTTGAAACGAAGCCCGCGGTTGTGCGGGCTTTTTTTTCTTCAACCCTGCCTGGAGACTGAATGGCTAAGGAAGAACTGATTGAAATGAACGGTCAAGTGACCGAAATCCTCCCCGATTCGCGCTTCCGCGTGGATCTCGAAAACGGCCACAAGCTGATTGCTTACACTGCTGGCCGCATGAAAAAGAACCACATCCGCATCCTCGCCGGCGACAAGGTCACCCTTGAGCTCTCGCCGTATGACCTGAACAAGGGCCGCATCGTTTTCCGCCACATCGAGAAACGCGGCGCACCTCCACCACAGAACTACCAGAACCGCCGCTGATCAGGCGGCGCTGCTCGCAGTCGCCAACAGCTGGCGGATCTCGGGCACGCAAGAGCCGCAGTTGCCACCTGCCTTGACACAGGCGGTAACTTCGGCAGCAGTTTTCAGCTTATGCTCACGGATGGCGTCGCAGATCGTATTGCGGCCTACGCCGAAGCAGGAACACACCGTCGGACCCACGTCTACCGCCTGCTGCAAGGGGCGGCCCGCCAGCACGCCTGCGCGGTCTGCATCGCCCAGCTTATCCAGTGCGAACAGGCCTGCGAGCCATGCGCGCGCGGGCAGGTCCGGCGTGCGCGAAACGAAAATGCATTGTTCGATGCGGTCATCCACCAGGTGCACCGCGCGGTAGACGCCTGCGCCGCGGTCCGTGTATTCGAGCCAGTCGGCATCGGCATCATCCATGCCGAGCAGCTCGCGCGCCCAGCCGCCGAAGTCGGTGATCTTGTTGCGGCCCGCCAGTTCGTAGCGCGCGAAGTCGCGGCCCTGCACTTTGGTCCAGTAGGCCAGGCTGTCGAGGTCCAGCGCGCTGCGGCTCAGTACAAAGCCGTACCAGTTCACGGGGAAGCGGTCCACGCTCACGGGAGTGTGCTTGAACTCGGGCTCGCCCGATACCGGATCGACCACCGGATTCACCACGGCGCCGACGCGGCCATCCGATGCATTTTGCGCGTTCCAGTGGATGGGGATGAAGACGCTGCCGCGCGCGATGCCGCCGCCGTGGCGCACGCGCGCCACCATCGATCCCCAGCGCGAACCAATGCGCGCCAGTTCTCCTTCCTTGATACCGCACAGCAGCGCATCCTGCGGATGCACGTCCACAAACGATTCGGACGTGTGCTCGGCCAGCTTGGGCGCCTTGCCGGTGCGCGTCATCGTATGCCACTGGTCGCGCACACGGCCGGTGTTCAGCACCAGCGGATATTCGCTGTCGGTCCTGTGCATGGGCGCGCGCGGCACGGTGGGCACAAAGCGCGCGCGGCCGTCCAGGTGCGCGAAGCGGCCGTCGGCGAACAGCCTGCCGCGTGAGCCGCCCATCGCTGCCGGCCATTGCAGCGGCGCCAGCGCGTCGTAGCGGCTTCGGTCCAGGCCCGCCAGTGCGCCGATATCGAACATGCGCGGCAGTTCGTCCGGCGTGTTGCGCCATGCGCTCAGGCGTGCGTGTTCGTCGAAGATCTGTTCGGGGCCGGTGTAATCGAAGCCCTCGTAGCCCATGCGTTGTGCGAACTGGGCAAGAATCTGCCAGTCGGCACGCGCTTCGCCTGGCGCGGGCAGGAAGGCGCGCTGGCGCGAGATGCGGCGCTCGGAGTTGGTTACCGTGCCGTCCTTTTCGCCCCAGCCCAGTGCGGGCAGCAGCACGTGCGCGTAGTCGTTGGTGTCCGTGCCCTGCATGATGTCGGAAGAAATCACCAGCTCGCAGGCCTGCAGCGCGCGGCGCACCTGGTCGGCTTCCGGCAGGCTCACCACCGGGTTGGTGGCGATCACCCATACCGCCTTCACCTTGCCGGCTTCGATGGCCTGGAACAGGTCCACGGCCTTCAGGCCGCGCTTGTCCGCAATGCGCGGCGAGTTCCAGAAGGCCTGCACGGCATCACGGTGCCCGGCCTTGTCCAGGTCCAGGTGCGCGGCCAGCATATTCGCCAGGCCGCCGACTTCGCGGCCGCCCATGGCGTTCGGCTGGCCGGTAATCGAGAACGGTCCCATGCCGGTCTTGCCGATACGGCCGCCAACCAGATGGCAGTTGATGATGCTGTTGACTTTGTCCGTGCCTGCGGAAGACTGGTTCACGCCCTGCGAGAAGGCGGTGATGACCTTTGCCGTAGCCGCGAAGGACTCGTAGAAGGCCAGCACGTCCGCGAGCTTCAGGCGGCAGGCAGTGGCCACGTCTTCCGGCGAGATGGCGGCTGCTGCCGCGGCGTCATTCAGGCCATGGGTGTGCAGCGCGACGAAGTCTTCGTCCACTGCGCCAATGCCGAGGAGATAGGTCAGCAGGCCGTTGAACAGCCACACATCGGTGCCGGGCTTGATTGGCAGGTGCAGGTCGGCCAGTTCGCAGGTGGCTGTGTGGCGTGGATCGATCACCACGATCTTCATGTCCGGCCGCTGCTCCTTTGCGCGCGTGATGCGCTGGAACAGGATCGGGTGACACCACGCCATGTTGGAACCGACCAGCACGATCATGTCGGCCAGCTCCAGGTCGTCGTAATCGACCGGCACCAGGTCTTCGCCGAAGGCGCGCTTGTGCCCCGCCACGGCGGAGGACATGCACAGGCGCGAGTTGGTGTCGATATTGGCGCTGCCCACGTAGCCCTTCATCAGCTTGTTGGCGACGTAGTAGTCTTCGGTCAGCAACTGGCCGGAGACGTAGAACGCCACTGCATCCGGGCCATGTTCATCGATGATGGCCTGCCATTTACCGGCCACGCGGTCCAGCGCCTCCTCCCAGCTCACCTGGCGCAACGCGCCATTTTCACGGATCTGCGGATGCAGCAGCCGGCCATCCAGCGATAGCGTTTCATTAAGCGCCGAGCCTTTTACGCACAGGCGTCCGGCATTTGCCGGGTGCTCGGTGTCGCCGACGATCTGGGCGGCAGACTTTCCCTGTGGCATGGCCTTCACGCCGCAGCCAACGCCGCAGTAAGGACAGGTACTGCGGATCGGAATATGTTCCTGGTTCAGATTCATGCGGCTTTCCCGAACAGCAGATGGTGGCGGATCGCCGAAATATCGGCGCCTTTCTGAATCATGTCGAAGTACCACGGTCCGTCCTGCACGTCGCCATACAGCACGGCGCCCGCGATCCGGCCGCCGTCCAGCACCAGGCGCTTGTAGACGCCACGGCGCGCATCGCGCAGCACGAGGTCCTCGGTTTCCGCGTCGCCGATAATGTCGCCGACGGAATAGATTTCGATGCCCGTCACCTTGAGGCGAGTGGGCGTGGCCTGCTGCACATAGCGGCGGTGGCCTGCGCCGGAGAGATGGGCCGCACACACGCGGGCCTGTTCCCAGATCGGCGCCACCAGGCCGAACGTGGCGCGGCGGTGCTGCACGCACTCGCCGACGGCGTAGATGCGCGGGTCGTAAGTCTGCAGCGTGTCGTCCACCACAATGGCGCGTTCGCAGTGCAGGCCTGCGGCCTGTGCCAGCGCGATATTGGGACGCACGCCTGCGGTCATCACTACGAGGTCGGCCGGAATCTCGGTGCCGTCTTTCAGGCGCACTGCGGTGACGCGGTCTTCACCGACGATCTCGCTGGTATGCGCCTCCAGCATGAAGTGCAAGCCCTGGCGCTCGAGTGCCGTCTGCAGCAGCTGCGCGGCAGGCTTGTCCAGCTGCTGGTTCATCAGCGAATCTGTCACGTGCAGCACGGTGACGTGCATGCCCTGCTTCGACAGGCCGTTGGCGGCTTCAAGGCCCAGCAGGCCGCCGCCGATGACGACGGCGCGGCGATGAGTGCGCGCCGCCGCCAGCATCGATTCCACGTCCTTGATGTCGCGGAAGGCAACCACGCCGGGCAGCGTATGGCCCGGCACAGGAATGATGAACGGCACCGAACCGGTGGCCAGCAGCAGGCGGTCGTAAGGCACTTCGCAGCCCGAGCGGGCGCGCACCACGCGCCGCTGGCGGTCGATTTTCTCCACCGGATCGCCCGCATGCAGTGTGATGCCGTTCTGCTCATACCACTCGCGGGTATTGAGCATAATGTCGTCCACGGTCTTCTCGCCCGCCAGCACCGGCGACAGCAGGATGCGGTTGTAGTTCCCGTGCGGCTCGGCGCCGAACACGGTGATGTCGTACATATCCGGCGCGAGCTTCAGCAGCTCCTCGACGGTACGCATGCCCGCCATGCCATTGCCGACGACGACCAGCCGGGGTTTCATGCGCCGACCCAGACCTTTCCGCCATCGATGCGCGCAGGCCAGGTGGCCACCGAGTTCTCCGGCGCCTCCACGCATTCGCCTGTCTGCAGGTCGAAATGGTGCTTGTACAGCGGCGACGCCACCACGATGCGCTCGCCCAGGTTGCCGACCAGCCCGCGCGACAGCACTGCGGCCTGCGCATTCGGATCGTAGTTGGCAATGGCGAACACGCGCTGTTCGGCGCCGTCGTTCAGGCGGAACACAGCTACCTGGTCCTCACCAAGGAGGGCGCACACGCCGGTGTTCGGCACGATGTCTTCCAGTTCGCAGATGGCGGTCCAGCTGCCTGCTTCGTTCTCTCGTTTCATCGTTCTCTCCTCACGCTACCTTGATGGGAATACGCTTGCGCTCTTCGACCGTGGCCGGACGGATCTGGCCACGCTCTTCCATGAACACCACGTTGTTGTCCTTCGCCTCGCTGTTGACGAAATGGCGGAAGCGCTTGCGGGTTTCGGGATTGTTGACGGCTTCTTTCCACTCGCAGGCATAGGTATCGACCACGCGCTGCATATCGGCTTCCAGTTCCGCTGCCACACCCAGCTTGTCGTTGATGACGACCTGCTTCAGGTAATCCAGCCCGCCTTCCAGGTTCTCGCGCCAGGTGCTGGTGCGCTGCAGGCGGTCCGCCGTACGGCTGTAGAACATGAGGAAGCGGTCGATGTAGCGAACCAGCGTGGCCTTGTCGAGATCGGAGGCCAGCAGTTCCGCGTGGCGCGGCTTCATGCCGCCGTTACCGCACACATAGAGGTTCCAGCCCTTCTCGGTGGCGATAATGCCCACATCCTTGCCTTGCGCTTCCGCGCATTCACGGGTGCAGCCGGACACGCCGAACTTTATCTTGTGCGGCGTGCGCAGGCCCTTGTAGCGGTTTTCCAGTTCGATGGCGAGACCCACGCTGTCATCCACGCCGTAGCGGCACCAGGTGGAACCGACGCAGGACTTCACGGTGCGCAGCGACTTACCGTAGGCGTGGCCGGTTTCGAAGCCCGCCTCAATCAGCTCTTCCCAGATATCCGGCAGCTGTTCCACGCGCGCGCCGAACAGGTCAACGCGCTGGCCGCCGGTGATCTTGGTGTACAGGCCGTACTTCTTGGCCACCATGCCGACGGCGATCAGCCCTTCCGGCGTCACTTCACCGCCCGGCATGCGCGGCACCACCGAATAGGTGCCGTCTTTCTGGATATTACCGAGGTAGTAGTCGTTGGTATCCTGCAGGCTCGCATGCTCCTTCTTCAGCACGAAGTCGTTCCAGCAGGTGGCGAAGATGCTTGCGGCCAGCGGCTTGCATACGTCGCAGCCCAGGCCCTTGCCGTGCTGAGCGATCAGCGCATCGAAAGTCTTGATCTGGCCCACGCGGACCAGGTGAAACAGCTCCTGGCGCGAATGTGCGAAGTGTTCGCACACGTGGTTGTTCACGTCCATGCCGAGCTTCTTCATCTCGGCCTTCATGATCTGTGTTACCAGCGGCACGCAGCCGCCGCAGCTGGTGCCTGCACCGGTGCACTTCTTCAGCGCGCCGATGCTGGTGGCGCCGCCGCCGACCGCGTCGCAGATGGCGCCCTTGCTCACGTCGTTGCAGGAGCAGATCTGCGCGCCTGCAGGCAGCGCCTCCACACCGATGCCAGGCTTCGCGCCGCCTTCGGACTGCGGCAGGATCAGGAACTCAGGCGCTTCCGGCAGCTCGATCCGGTTCAGCATCATCTGCAGCAGCGTGCCGTATTCGCTCGCGTCACCGATCATCACACCGCCCAGCAGGTACTTGCCGCAATCGGATACCACGATCTTCTTATAGATTTGCTTGCGCTCGTCCATGAACTGGTAGCTGCGGCTGCCCTCGGCCTTCGCATGCGGGTCGCCGATGCTGGCCACGTCCACGCCCATCAGTTTCAGCTTGGTGCTCATGTCGGCGCCGGTGAATTCCGCTTCCTGGCCCAGCATATGCTTCGCCGCCACGCGCGCCATGTCGTAGCCCGGCGCCACCAGTCCGAAGATCTGGCCGTTCCACAGCGCACATTCGCCGATGGCGTAGACGTCCGGGTCCGAAGTGAGGCACTGGTTATCGATGGCGATGCCGCCGCGCGGGCCGATGGCCAGGCCGCTGTCGCGCGCCAGCTGGTCACGCGGGCGGATACCGGCGGAGAACACGATCATGTCGGTATCGAGATGGGTGCCGTCGGCGAACTGCATGCGGTGCGTGCCGTCTTCGCCATCGACGATGGCGACCGTGTTCTTGCCCGTGTGGACCGTTACGCCGAGGTTTTCGATCTTGTTGCGCAGCACGCGGCCGCCGCCGTCATCCACCTGCACCGCCATCAGGCGCGGCGAGAATTCCACCACGTGGGTGTCCAGGTTCATGTCGCGCAAGGCCTTCGCGCATTCGAGGCCCAGCAGGCCGCCGCCCACCACCACGCCGCTGCGCGAGCGGGAGCCGCATTCCAGCATCGCTTCCAGGTCTTCGATGGTGCGGTAGACGAAGCAGTCCTTGCGGTCCTTGCCTTCAAGTGGCGGCACGAAGGGGAAAGAGCCGGTGGCCAGCACCAGCTTGTCGTAGCCCAGCACCTCGCCGGTGCTCACGGTGACTTCACGCGCGGCCAGGTCAATGGCAGTGGCGCGGGCATTCAGCTTGAGCGCATAGCCGCTCTGCTCGAAGAAGCCCTCTTTCACCAGCGAGAGCTGGTCTGCGCTTTTCCCGGAGAAGAATTCGGAGAGATGCACGCGGTCGTAGGCGGCGCGGGATTCTTCGCACAGCACCGTCACCTGCAGGTTCGCCGCACCGCTGTCGGACAGCGCTTCCAGGAATTTATGGCCCACCATGCCGTGGCCGATCACCAGAACTTTCATCGCAATACTCCTTTTAAACCGTTGCCGCAGGCGGCAGCGCGTGTTCCGCTGCCGTGGACGCGCTGAAGCGCACCGCAATCGCGCACAGTGCGGAAGCGGCCACAAAGAAACCGAGGATGGACAGCGTCTGCTCGATGCTGCCCATGCCTTTCATCAGGAAGCCCGCGGCGACCGCGCCCACATTGCCGCCGGCGCCGATGATGCCGGTAACGCCGCCCAGCGCGCGCTTGTCGATAAAGGGCACCAGTGCATAGGTGGCGCCGCAGGCCATGTGAGTGCACAGGCCGAACGCCAGCATGGCGATGACGGCGAATACCACGTTGTCCGCATGCGAGAACAGAATCAGGCCCGCGCCTTCGCCCAGCATCAGCACGAACAGCAGGTTGACGCGGCTGTTCAGGGTGCCGCGGCGGGCCGCCTTATCCGAGATCCAGCCGCCCAGCGCACGGGCGAACAGCGCCAGCAGGCCGAAGCTGCCCGCCGCCATGCCGGCCTGCGCCAGGGACAGCTGGAATTTGTCGACGTAGTAGACGGCGGCCACGTTGTGAATGAAGAGTTCAATGCCGAAGCAGGCGCCGTAGGTAATGAAGAGCAGCCATACACGGTAGTTCGATGCGGCCAGCTTGAAACTGTCCCAGCCGCCTTTCTTGCCGCCTTCGATCTCCACGCCCGCTGCGCGCAGCTCGGCGTAGTTACCTTGCGGGCAGTCCTGGGTGAAGCGGTAATACAGCAGGCCGATGACGATCATCAGTACACCCGGCACCACCAGCGCCACACGCCAGCCCATGGTTTCGCTTACGCCCAGCATCAGCAGTGCAGAAAGCAGCAGCGGCATGGTGGCCTGGGTGGCCCCGCCGCCTGCATTACCCCAGCCTGCGGCAGCGGCGTTGGCGGTGCCTACCACGCGCGGCGCGAACATCACGGTGGTGTGGTACTGCGTGACCACGAAGCTGGCGCCGATGGCGCCGATCAGCAGGCGGAAGAACAGGAAGCTTTCGTAGCTCTGCGATGCGGCCACGCCGAATACGGGAATGGCGCCCAGCAGCAGCAGGCCGGTATGCGCCTTGCGCGGGCCGATGCGGTCGCACAGCGGGCCGATGACCATGCGCACGGCGATGGTGATGGCCACGGCGGCGATGTTGATGTTGGCGATCTGGCCGACGGTGAGGCCGAATTCCCCTTTGATGACCGGCATCAGGGGCGCGCAGGCAAACCAGGCGAAGAAGCAGGCGAAGAATGCGAGCCATGCCATATGGAAGGCGCGCATCTGCGGCGTGCTGAAGGAAAAGATCTTGATGCTTTCTGCTTTGCTGGCCATTTCCGTATCCCGTAGTAAGCAAAAAGGCGCCCGCACATGGCCGGCCAAAACTGGCCAGACTGCGCGGACGCCTTTGTCCTGTTTGCCCGTCCGTCGTTAGACCGGCATCGAATGTTTGGGAAGATCGCCGTTGACCCTCGTCTTATGCTTTGCAAGAGCCATGCCAGCCCTGCCACAGAGGGCGGGAGCCGGTGGCGCAGGCCCGGATTGCCATACCGCGGTGCGGCACTGCACAACAATGGTGCAGCGGCTCTTAAGTTCCGCCTAAATCGTGCGGCTGTCCGGCCCACTTATACTGGCGCGTGACCGAACCACAGAAAAGACGCCCATGCATGGCCAACCCATATCCCAGACGATCCGCAGCCTGGTGCGATCCCTGCCGCCTACCGGCATCACGCTGGGGGACCTGATACACCGCGTCGGCAGCGACGGCCTGCTGCTGCTGACCGCATTGCTCACACTCGTTTTCCTGATTCCGGTATCGATACCCGGCGTGAGCACCGTGTTCGGCGCCGCCATCCTGCTCATCGGCGTAAGCCGTGTGCTGGGGCGCGAGCTATGGATCCCTTCCCGCATCAGGCACAGGACGATCCGTACCGGCAAATTGCGTCCTGTTTTGCGCAAGGCCCTGCCCTGGCTGCAGAAGATCGAGCGGGTGAGCCGCCCGAACCGCATCCGCTGGCTGGTGGCGGACGGCGTAGTCGAGCGCATGAACAACGCTTCCCTCGTCCTGGGTGCGGTGCTGCTGATGATGCCCTTCGGGATGATCCCGTTCAGTAATACCTTCCCCGCCGTCGCTCTGCTGTTCCTGGCGATCGGGCTGCTGCAGCGCGACGGGGTTTGCGTGCTGCTGGGTTATATCGCCAATGCCGCCACCATTGCTTATTTCGCGATTCTCGTGGCGGGCGGCGGATTCGCGGTACGCGAAGTGTTCGGCCGCCTGGCCGCGTGAATGCTTAAACCGATGAACTGAGGGCGGCGCTCACCATATCGTCGATTTCGGTGGTGATGTTCGACAGCACGCCGGCCACCACTGCAAACTCGCGGCCCGCATAGCCTGCACGCGCAGCCACAATGCGCGCATTGAAGGCCACCATGCGCGCCTGCTTGGCAATCGCTTCGATATCGGTGATCACGCCGCGCAGCTGCTTCTTCATCAGCGTTGCGTGCAGCTTGGCCTGTTCCTCGTAGATGCCGGTGATCTGGTGCAGGATGGCCAGGGTAGGCGTGGTGATGCGCACCAGCTCGGCCAGTTCCGATTCCGCCGCCGCCCTGCCCTGCTCGATCGCATCCAGCGTCCGCTCCGCAAGGTCGATGAAGTGCACGATCTGGCGGTCGCCTTCCAGCTTGCCGAAGTACGCTTCCTGCAGCTCTGCGCAGAACACGCCGGGCAGGCCGTCCGCATCGCTCAGCAGCGCCGCATGCGCGTTGCGGAACAGGCCAAGCGCTTCGCGCGAGATGCCGCTGGCGCCTTCCTGGCCCTGCGAGGCCAGCACTGCATACAGCACCAGCCTTTGCGAGGTAAAGCGGCGGCGGCCTGAAAGGTTGATCAGGGCACTGAAGGTTTCGCCTGCGATCGGCTTGCCGGTATGGTTCACCATCTACGCTGCTTCCTTTGCGGGGTGGGCTTGTTTGCGGTACAGGAATTCCAGCACCGCGCTGCGGTAGGCGATATAGCGTGCGTCCTGCGCCAGGGCTACGCGGTCGCGCGGCCGCTCCAGCTGCACGTCCACGATTTCGCCAATGGTGGCGGCGGGGCCGTTGGTCAGCATCACAATGCGGTCGGACAGCAGCACGGCTTCGTCCACGTCATGCGTCACCATTACCACCGTGGACTGCGTGGCGGCGACGATCTTCAGCAGCTCATCCTGCAGGTGTGCGCGCGTCAGCGCATCCAGTGCGCCGAAGGGTTCGTCCATCAGCAGCACCTTCGGCTCCATCGCCAGCGCACGGGCAATGCCGACGCGCTGCTTCATGCCGCCCGAGATTTCGTGCGGCCGCTTACCCTCGGCAGCCGTGAGCCCGACCAGCGCCAGCGCATTCATGGTGCGCTCGCGCAGCTGGGCACGGGTTTCAGTGCGGCCGAATACGCGCTCCACGCCGAGGTGGATATTCTCGGCACAGGTGAGCCAGGGCAGCAGCGAGTGGTTCTGGAACACCACCGAACGTTCCGGCGACGGGCCGGCGATTTCGCGGTTGGCACACAGCAGCGTGCCCTCGGTGGGCTTGAGCAAACCGGCAATGAGGTTCAGCAGCGTCGACTTGCCGCAGCCGGAATGCCCGATCAGCGTGACGAATTCGCCCTTCGCCACTTTCAGGTTGATGCCGTGAAGCGCATGGAACACGCCCTTCTTCGTATGGAAGACCATTTCCACGCCGGCGATATCGATAAACTTTGCGCTCATGATGCTCTCCCTCAGTTCTGCACTTGTTCGTAGCTGAATGCGCGGGCCAGCGCCATCAGTGCCTGCTCCAGCAGCAGGCCGACTACACCGATGGCCACAATCGCAATCAGGATGTGGGGCACGTTCAGATTGTTCCACTCGTCCCAGAGCCAGAAGCCGATGCCCACGCCGCCGGTGAGCATTTCCGCCGCCACGATCACCAGCCATGCGGTGCCGATCGACAGGCGCACTCCCGTGAGGATGTAGGGCAGCGCGGACGGCAACAGGATCTTTGTCATCACCTTCCACTCGGAGAGGTTCAGCACGCGGGCCACATTCATATAGTCCTGCGGTACGCGCTGCACGCCGACGGCGGTGTTGATAATCATCGGCCAGATGGAGCAGATGAAAATGGACCAGATGGCGGCAGGATTGGCGGACTTGAACACCAGCAGGCCAATCGGCAGCCAGGCCAGCGGCGACACCGGCTTAAGCAGGCTGATGATCGGCCCGAACATCGCACCGAAGAACTGCACGCGGCCGATCAGGAAGCCCAATGGAATGCCGACCAGCGCCGCCATGCCGAAGCCGATGCCCACGCGCTGCAGCGAGGCCAGCACGTTCCAGCCTATGCCCTGGTCGTTCGGGCTGTTGCGGTAGAAGGGATCGGCAAACATCTTCAGCGCTTCCTGCAGCGTCACCAGCGGCGAAGGAAAGGTGCTGTTCCCTACCGAGATGAGATGCCAGACCAGCACCACCAGAGCGACGCCGAGCAGCGGCGGCACCACCAGCATGAAGGCTGCGGAGGCCGGCCGGCGCATGCGCGGCACGGGCGGTGCGGATTGATGTTTGGCGCGTGGCGCAGGCACTGCTGCCGACGGCGGCTCCAGGCTTTCAGGTTTCAGCATTGCAGTCATGACGGCTCCTTTCAGCGGCCCGCATCAGGCCTTGATCTTGAACGAGGCGGCAAACGCTTTCGGGTTCTTGCCGTCCCAAACCGAGCCGTCCATAAGTTTCGATGTCCGCATCGGGCTTTTCGGAACAGGCGTCTTGCTCAGCGTGGCGGCATCCTTGTACAGGGCAATCTGGTTCACGGACTGCGCCACGGCCAGGTAGTCCGGATCTTCCTTCAGCAGGCCCCAGCGGCGATGCTGCGTCATGAACCACATGCCGTCGGACAGGTAAGGGAAGTTGACTGCGCCGTCGTTATAGAACTTCATGTAGTTCGGGTCGTCCCAGGTTTTGCCCAAGCCATTCTGGTAGCGGCCCATGATGCGCTGGTCGATCGCGTCCTTGCTGGTGTTGACGTAGGACTTGTCGGCGATAACCTCGGCCATCTTGTTCTTGTTGGTCAGCGAGGAATCGATCCACTTACCCGCTTCCAGTATCGCGGCCATCATGGCGCGGCAGGTGTTCGGATACTTCGTTGCGAACTCCTTCGTGCAACCCAGTACCTTCTCGGGATGGTCGCGCCAGATGTCCTGTGTGGTGATGGCGGTAATGCCCACGCCGTCCATGATGGCCCGGTGGCCCCACGGTTCGCCCACGCAGAAGCCGTCCATATTCCCCACCCGCATATTCGCCACCATCTGCGGCGGCGGCACGGTGATGACCTTCGCATCCTTGAGCGGATTGATGCCGTTGGCTGCCAGCCAGTAGTAGAGCCACATGGCGTGGGTGCCGGTCGGGAAGGTCTGCGCGAAGGTATACTCGCGCTTATCGGCCTGCATCAGCTTCGCCAGCGATGCGCCATCCACCGCGCCCTTGTCGGCCAGCTTCTTGGACAGCGTGATGGCCTGGCCGTTGTTATTGAGGCTCATGAGCACCGCCATGTCCTTCTTCTGGCCTCCCACGCCCATCTGCACGCCATACAGCAGGCCATACAGTACATGGGCCGCATCCAGGTCGCCGTTGGACAGCTTGTCACGCACGCCGGCCCAGGAGGCTTCTTTGCTCAATACGAATTTCACGCCGTACTTCTTGTCCAGCCCCAGCACCGATGCCATCACGACTGATGCGCAATCGGTCAGCGGAATGAAGCCGATCTTGATTTCTTCCTTCTCCGGTTTATCCGATCCTGCTGCCCACACACCCTGCGTCGATAATCCCAGCATGCTCCCTCCAGCTACAAGTCCAGCGCCATGCAGAATCTTCCTGCGCGTGGTATCGACGTGCTCTTTGCTTTCCATGGCATTCCCCGTTTGACCGGCAAAAAAAAAGCCTACCCTCCACGGAAAACTCCGCGTTTGGTAGACGTCGTTGTCTGTGCACCCTACCGCCGTTGGCACGATGCATCAGTACCTGTTAGCAATCACCGTGCCAATCGCGGTTTCATAGGGGGGGAGATGGCGGGAGAGGTCAAGGCGCAACGCCGTGGCGCACAAAACGCACTCCGTTTGTGCGCCGCATCATTTTGGGCCGGATCAGCCCAGCAGGTCTTCCACATCGAGAATGCGCTGCGCCACTTCGGACAGCTTGAGGTTTTTGCTCATGGCCATGCTGCGCAGCTTCTGGAAAGCCTGTTCCTCGCTGAATCCCTGGCGCTGCATCAGCAGCCCCTTGGCGCGCTCGATAACCTTGCGCTCCGCCAGCTTGCTCTTCGTGTCAGACAGTTCGTCCAGCAGCTTCTGTTCGCGCCGGAAGCGTGCCAGCGCCACATTCAGCACGGGCTTGATACGCTCGCTCTTCAGGCCCGCCACAATATAGGCCGATACGCCCGCCGCCACGGCAGCCTCCATGCTCTCGGTATCGTCGCTCTCGGTGAACATGACGATGGGGCGGCGCTCGTCGCGGGTGGCGATAACGATGTGCTCCAGCACATCGCGCGCGTCCGATTCCGCGTCCACGATGATCATGTCGGGCTGCAGCTGGGCGATGCGCTCAGGAAGATACATATCGGACGGCAGAGAGGCCACGATATCGAAACCCGCTTCCAGCAGGCCAATACGGAGGATGCGCGCCCGCTCGGTCTGGGCGTGCAGGGACTCATCATCCTCGGAGCCGGGATGAATGGTCGGGTTGACAACAACAATGCGCAGCTTACGCATAATCTGGGGCAAAAAAGCAGGTCATGCCCCATAGGGAAGCAAGAATCGCACCAGAAACGACTTTATTTTGCCATGCCCCAGCGCCGTACGGTCGTTCGCTCCAGAACGTTGAACACCACGTTGTCTACCAGCAGCCCGATCAGGATGACGGCGGCCAGCCCGGCGAAAACCTTGTCCGTATACAGTTCGTTCCGGTTCTGGAAGATGTACCAGCCCAGTCCTCCCTTCCCGGACGATGCACCAAATACGAGCTCCGCAGCGATCAGGGTGCGCCAGGCGAAGGCCCAGCCGATCTTCAGGCCCGCGACGATGGAGGGCAGCGCGGCGGGAATCAGGATCTGCAATACGAAGCGCAGGCCGCGCAAGCCGTAGTTGCGGCCCGCCATGCGCAGCGTTTCGGGCACCGACTGGAATCCCGCATAGGCGCCCAAGGCCAGCGGCCACAAAACCGCATGCACGATCACGAAGACCAGGCTGGCCTTGCCGAGGCCAAACCACAGCATGGCCAGCGGCAGCAGCGCAATGGCGGGCAAGGGATTCAGCATGGCCACCAGCGTTTCGAGCAGGTCGCGGCCGATGCGGGTGGAGACGGCCAGCGTGGTGAGCACGAAGGCCGCCGCGATGCCCGCGGCATAGCCCTGCACCAGCACGGCGAGCGACAGCCCCACCTTTTCGATCAGTTCACCGCTGGCGATGCCGTCCGCGAAAGCGCGCGCGGTCTGCAGGAAGCCGGGCAGCAGCAGGTCATTATTGGTCCAGCGCGCGGCGAGTTCCCATACCAGCGCCAGCACGATGAGCAGCAGGGACTTGCGCAGCGCACCGTACTGCCACAGGCGCTCCGCCAGCGGCAGGGGGCGGTCGATTACAGCGCCGGTCTGCGCCGGGGCCGGGTATTCAAATTCCTGGCGGATCGGTGGTTCCAGCGTGAGGCTCACAGGGCGATCCTTTCCGGCTCGGCCTGCGGCTCGCTGCCGCCGAACAGCAGTCCATGGATGCGCTGGGCCGTGGCCTGGAAGTCCGCGCTGCCGCCGCTGTGCAGGCCAAACTGGTGGCTGTTGATCTCCGCGCGCACGCGGCCGGGATGGGGCGACAGCAGCAGGATGCGGTTGCCGAGCACCAGCGCTTCCTCGATCGAATGGGTGACGAAGAGCAGCGTGAAGCGGGTTTCTTCCCACAGCAGGCCGAGTTCTTCCTGCATATTGCGGCGCGTGAGTGCATCCAGCGCGGCGAAGGGCTCGTCCATCAGCAGGATGTCCGGCTGCATGGCGAGTGCGCGCGCGATGGCCACGCGCTGTTTCATGCCGCCGGAGAGCGTGTGCGGATAGGCGTCCGCAAAGCGCGACAGGCCCACCTTGCCGATCCAGTGCGCGGCGCGCTCTTCCGCTTCCTTGCGCTTCAGGCGCTTCGATGCCAGCAGGGGGAACATGACGTTCTGGCGCACCGTCTTCCAGGGCGGAAGCTGGTCAAATTCCTGGAATACGGCCACACGGTCCGGTCCCGGCTCGGTAACGCGCGCACCATTCACGGTAATGCTGCCCGCAGCCGGGGCCAGGAAGCCGCCTGCCGCCTTCAGCAAGGACGACTTGCCGCATCCGGATGGGCCGAGCAGGACGAAGCGGTCGCCCTTGTAGACGTCAAAGCTCACGCTATCCGTGGCGCGCACGGTGCGGGCGCCGCTGCGGTATTCCAGCGTTACGTCCTGCGCGCGCAGCAGCGGTTCGACAGCGGCCGGTGGCCGCACCACCTGGAAGGGCTGCGCCATGGTCAGCTTCCTCCGTTCACTACCGCATCGTCAAAGAAGTAGTCTTTCCAGCTCTCCGGCTTGTTCTTGATGGCGCCCACCCGGTGCATGAACTGGGCGATGCCGAGGGTATTCTGCGGGTAGGTCTTGAACTGCGAGTCCGGGTTCCTGAAGATCTTTACGAGCAATGCGCGGTCGACCTTGCTCTTGTTTACGCGCAGGTAAATATCGGCAGCGCCTTCCGGATTCTTCGAGGCATAGTCCGCCGCTTCGGCCAGCGCGCTCACGAAGGCGCGGTAGGTCTTGGGATTCTCCTTGCGGTACTTCTCCGTCGCATACAGCAGGGTGGAAGAGGATGGGCCGCCCAGCACATCGTAGGAGCTCAGCACCACGCGCGCATTCGGGTTCTGCGCCAGCTCCTGCTCCTGGAAAGGCGGCGTGGCGAAGTGGCCTGTGATTTCGGTGCCGCCCGCGATGATGGCCTTCGCCGCGTCCGGGTGCGGCAGGGTTTGCGTGTATTTGTCGAGGCGGTTGAATTCCTTCTCGCCCCACTGCTTCGCCACGGCCATCTGCAGTACGCGCGCCTGCACTGACACCGTGACGGCAGGCAGCGCGATCTTGTCTTTTTCCGTGAAGTCGGCGATGGACTTCACCTTCGGGTTATTGCTGACCAGGTAGTAGGGGAAGCTGCCCAACGAGGCCACACCCTTGACGTTCTGGCGGTCCTTGGTACGGTCCCAGATCGTCAACAGCGGGCCGACACCGGCGCCTGCGATATCGATGGCGCCGGACAGCAGCGCATCGTTGATCGCTGCGCCGCCGGAGAGCTGCGTCCATTCCACTTTCACATCGATGCCCTGCTGCTTGCCGTGCTTTTCGATCAGCTTCTGCTCCTGAGCGATGTTCAGCAGCAGATAGGTTACGCCATACTGTTCGGCGATACGGATGCTGCCTTCGGCCTGTGCGGCGCCCGCCGCTGCCAGCGCCAGCGCGGCGATGATGATTTTGTACTTCATGCGTTCTCCTGGATCAGAAAGGGACATCGCCCTCGATGGTGGTGCGATAGAGCTTGCGGCGCTGGTCAGGCGGACAGCCTGCGGCCAGGTGCATCAGCGAGCGGTTATCCCAGAACACGAGGTCGCCGGGCTGCCACTGGTGGCGGTAGATGTGTTCGGGGCGCACGCTATGCGCAAACAGTTCATCGAGCAGCGCGCGGCTTTCGTCTTCCGGCACGCCAACGATCTTCGTCGTGAAGTGTTCGCTGACGAAGAGCGCGGGACGCCCCGTTTCCGGATGCGTGCGCACCACAGGATGCGTGACAGGCTTCACTTCGTCGATCTGCTGCTGCGTAAGGTTCGGACGGAAGGGGCTGCGCCGCTGCAGCTCCGCATACTGGGCGAGGTAGCTGTGCTCCGCGTACTTGCCCTTGATGGCGCTGCGCAGCGCGGACGGCAGCGTGTCGTAGGCCAGATGCATATTGGCGAACAGCGTATCGCCGCCCTCCGCCGGCAGTTCCTGCGCATGCAGCATGGAGCCGAGGCTGGGCGTTTCCTTGTAAGAGAGGTCGGAATGCCAGAAATGGCCCGCGTCGCCAAGGCCGGTCGGCTTGCCGTCTTCGATGATGTTGGAGATAACGAGCACCTCGGGATGGCCTTCGAGCTGGAAGTTGCGCAGCACATGAATCTGCAGCTTGCCGAACAGGCGGCTGAAATCGATCTGCTGCTGCGGCGTGATGTGCTGGTCGCGGAATACGAGCACGTGGTGCTTCAGGTGCGCGTCATGCACGCGCAGGAAGTCACGGTTGCCGATCGGGCGCGACAGGTCGAGGCCGAGCACTTCGGCTCCCAGCGGCGCATCGAAGGGGCGAATGGCGAACGGTGCGGAAACTTCGGAGAGGACGGCGTTCATGACTTCTCGCGGTGACAGATCGGGAATTCAGTCTAGGCGCGCTCCGATAGTTAGGGAACGAATACATTTTGATATTAATATGCGGTTTTCGTTTGGTGGAGCATGCATGCAAGACCGGATCAAACCATTTCACCTGCTGCTGGCAGCCATCATGTTCGCCGTGCTGGCGTGGTCGGGCACTGCGCCTTATGACCGGGCTACGTGGTGGATGGAAGTCGCTCCCGTGCTCATTGCTTTCCCCCTGCTGGCCGTGAGCTACCATCGCCTGCGGCTGACCGACCTGCTGTATGTGCTGATTCTGCTGCACGCCATTGTGCTGATGGTGGGCGGCGCTTATACCTACGCGCGCGTGCCCTTCGGCTTCCAGCTGCAGGACATGCTGGGCCTTGCCCGCAATCCCTACGACCGCATCGGCCACTTCTTCCAGGGCTTTGTGCCTGCGATGGTGGCGCGCGAGATCCTGCTGCGCGGCGGCTATGTGGCAGGCCGCCGCATGCTGGCCTTCCTGTGCCTCTGCGTGGTGATGGCGATCAGCGCCAGCTATGAACTGGTTGAATGGGGCGCAGCCGTGACGCTCGGCCAGGGCGCGGATGAATTCCTCGGCACGCAAGGCGACCAGTGGGATACGCAGTCGGACATGTTCATGGCCCTGATCGGCGGCGCCTGCGCGCTGCTCCTGCTACCGCGCTGGCAGGACCGGCAGATCGCTCAGCTTACGCGGGCATAGCATCCGGCGGGCCGCCTTCGGCCAGACGCTGCGCCGTGCGCAAGGCCTCCACCATGGCCGCCAGAGCTTCCGCCCGCGCCTCGGAGCTGGGCACGCGCAACGCATAGGCCGGGTGATAGGTAGCCACCACCCAGCGGCCCTCATGCTGGAATGGCTCGCCCATATATTCCTTCAGGCTCACGCTGCCGCTTTGCAGGATGGACTTGAGGGCGGTGCTGCCCAGCGCCACGATCACGTCCGGCGCAATAGCCTCCAGCTCCGTTTCGAGCCAGTAGTGGCAGGCCATCACTTCGCGCTGGCCCGGCGTCTTGTGCATGCGGCGCTTGCCGCGCGGCTCCCATTTGAAGTGCTTCACCGCGTTGGTGATGTAGACTTTGCGCCGGTCCATGCCTGCCTGGTCCATCGCCTTGTCCAGCAATTCGCCGGCCGGGCCGACGAAGGGCTTGCCGGCCAGGTCCTCCTGGTCGCCGGGCTGCTCGCCCAGCAGCATCACCTTGGCGCGGCGCGCGCCCTGGCCGCCCACTGCCTGCGTGGCGTTCTGCCACAGGTCGCAGCGGCGGCATTCATCGAGTGTGGTCGGCTGCTGGCGTTCCGGCTGCGCATCTTCCGCGGCAATCGGAATCGTGGTGCCCTTGCGCTTGCCCACCGTGTCGAGCTGGCCGACCTTGCGCGCGCCTGCTGCCGCCTGCGACACCATCTGCGGCACCACGGCGGCTTCCGGCAGGTTCTTCCAGAAGCGCGAACGGATATGGCTGTGCATGATGTCCGCATTCAGGCGCGCGGGATTGAAGATGCTGCGGTAGTAGGTAAGCCAGAGCTTTTCCCCCGCATCGTCGATATCGGCCGCGCTGCGCATCAGGGGGCCGGTGCTGTGCATGCTTGCGCCGTCCCACAGCACCGAGGCCTCCGGCGTGGCGATCATCCAGCTGACGCGGCCCATGCGCTGCGTGAAATGCTGCGCCACCTGCGGCAGCACGTCATGCGCCGGTTCAAACCATGCGACGAAGCGCGGCGCGCCTTCAGCCTCCGGACGTTCGCGGAAGCGCAGGTAGGCATGCATGTCGTGGATTTCATGGTGCACGGCTTTCACCATCTGCTGCAGGCGTGCGCCATCTTCATCGGCCATCGAAAGAATCTCCTGTTCGCCATGGTGCCAGCGCCAGAGCACGCGGTACAGGAAGGCCCAGCGGTCCGCAGCGCGGTAGCAGGCGGCGCTTTCCAGCATGTCCATCAGCTTGCGCGGAACGCGTGGCGCCGCGCCGGGCTGCGTTTGCGGCAGTTCGTCCGCCGTGCCGCTCAGCAGGTCGCCGCCTTCCTCTGAAATCCATTGTACGGATTCAGGCGGCACACGGCGCACGATCAGGCCGCGCGCCGCCGCGCGCCACTCATCAAAAGAGCGGACCAGCACAGCGCTCATGCCGCCTGCAATTCAGGCCACAAGGGCATCTGCTCCGGCACATCGGCCATGGCGCGGCGCAGCGTTTCGGAGGGTGTGGTATCGCGCGCCGGTGAATAGTCGGCCGTGACGATGAAGGGTGCAATCTTCTTCATGCTGCAGCGCATGCGCGACAGGTCGGCATAGCGCACCTGCCGCATGCGGCGCAGCTCCACGATGCGCGTGGCGTTGCGCAGGCCGATGCCGGGCACGCGCGCAATCATGCTCACATCGGCGCGGTTCAGGTCCATCGGGAAGTGCTCGCGGTGGGCCAGCGCCCACGCCAGCTTGGGGTCAATATCCAGCGCCAGGTTGCCCGATGCGGGCAGCAGCTCCTTCACCTGGAAGCCATAGCTGCGCAGCAGGAAGTCCGCCTGGTACAGCCGGTGTTCGCGCAGCATGGGCGGCGGCGCCAGCGGCACGCTTTTCGGGCTTTGCGGAATAGGACTGAAGGCCGAGTAGTACACGCGTTTCAGCTTGTAGCTGCCGTACAGCGTTTCGGCGGTGCTGAGGATGCGCTGGTCGTCGCTCGCATCCGCGCCCACGATCATCTGCGTGCTCTGGCCTGCGGGCGCGAAGGCTGGCGCTTTCGGCTCCGCTTCCTTCTCGTCCAGCTTCAGGCGGATATTGCCCATCGCGAGCTTGATGGTGTGCACGCTCTTTTCCGGCGCCAGGCGCTCGATGCTGTTCTGTGTCGGCAGTTCGATATTCACGCTCAGGCGGTCGGCATAGCGGCCTGCCGCTTCGATCAGGGCGGGATCGGCATCCGGAATCGTCTTGAGGTGGATGTAGCCGCGGAACTGGTGCACTTCGCGCAGCTCGCGTGCGATGGCGACCAGCTGCTCCATCGTGTAGTCGGCCGACTGGATGATGCCGGAGCTGAGGAACAGGCCATCGATGTAATTGCGCAGGTAGAAATCGATGGTGAGCTTCACCACTTCCTGCACCGTGAAGCGGGCGCGCGGCACGTTGGAGGTGCGGCGGTTCACGCAGTACTGGCAATCGTAGATGCAGAAATTGGTGAGCAAAATCTTCAGCAGCGAAACGCAGCGGCCATCCGGCGTGTAGCTGTGGCAGATTCCCATGCCGGTACTGGCGCCCAGGCCGTCCTTGCCCTCCGACGAGCGTTTGGGCGCACCGCTGCTGGCGCAGGAGGCATCGTACTTCGCCGCATCCGCCAGTATTTCCAGCTTGTCGATTGTCTCCATTTGTGGCACCAGAAACTGTATAAATACACAGTATATCGTAATTTGTCCATGACAGACAGCCGTGCAGCAAACGTGTCACGCTCAGGGCACAATAGCGAAAACTTCAACAAAGCGAGACCCCATGCTGATCGCCACTTTCAACGTCAACGGCATTTCCAGCCGCCTGCCTGCCCTCCTCCAATGGCTCGAAGAAAAGCAGCCTGATGTGGCCTGCCTGCAGGAGCTGAAAGCGCCACAAGAGAAATTCCCGGAACAAGCCATCCGCGATGCGGGCTACTACCCCATCTGGCACGGCCAGAAAAGCTGGAACGGCGTGGCCATTCTGGCGCGGGGCGTGGAACCGCACGAAGTGGGACGAGGCCTGCCGGGCGATCCGGAAGACCTGCAGAGCCGCTATATCGAGGCCGTGGTGAACGGCATAGTGATCTGCTGCCTCTACCTGCCGAACGGGAACCCGGCGCCCGGTCCTAAATTCGACTACAAGCTTCAGTGGTTCGAGCGTTTCATCATTCGCGCACAGGAGCTGATGGAGAGCGGAGTGCCCGTTGTGATGGCGGGCGACTACAACGTGATGCCGACGGAGCTGGATGTCTACAAACCGGAACGCTGGGTTGACGACGCCCTTTTCCGGCCGGAGACGCGCGAAGCCTTCCACCGCCTGGTGGCCCAGGGCTGGACGGACGCGCTGCGCACCATGCACCCTGGCGAGAAGATCTACACTTTCTGGGACTACTTCCGCAACGCCTACGGCCGCGATGCTGGCCTGCGCATCGATCATCTGCTGCTCAGCCCAGCCATTGCGCCGAAGCTCAAGGCCGCCGGCGTTGACCGCGATGTGCGCGGCAGGGAAAAGCCAAGCGACCATGCGCCTACCTGGATCGAGCTCGATTGGCCTTAAGCCGCGCTTGCAAATATTTACATAATTTCTGTCCCCCGCAGACTGGTTAAAACGCCTGGTTCATTGCATACTCCAAGCGCTGCGCATAAAGAATAATCAGGGATGGAAGCATGAAAGCTGAGTTGTGGGACATTCTCCAGAATGGCCGGGTTGAGTCCATTACCGGGGACGTGCCCGGAACGGTCTCTGTCGAGATTTCGCTATCCTATATCCGGCAGCAATTCCCCAACGATGGCAGCGGCTTCCGCGTGGACCTGTCGCACTGCTCGGCCTTCGAATACCGCGAGAACGAAGACTCGCCGCGCAGCGACTTCTATCCGATTGCCGCAGCCAGCCCTGAATCGGTGCGCGAGGAATACGCGCAGGAGCCGGTGACCATCAACTTCATCACCGGCACGCTGACCGCATGCTACGCACAGGCACACCTCTTCGTCGATTCCGGCGCCCTGGTTTCCTTCACCGAGCTCGCCGCGGCCAACCAGGCCTACTGGAACGAGTGGAAAGCGCGCACAAGACAGGACTGATTCGATGAACAAATGGCTTATCCTCGGCATCGCCATCGTAGCCGAAACCATTGCAACCTCCGCGCTCAAATCGAGCGAAGGCTTCTCAAGGTTCTGGCCTTCCGCGGTCGTTGTCGCAGGCTACGGCATCGCTTTCTACTGCCTTTCGCTCACCTTGCGCGTCATTCCCATGGGCGTGACCTACGCCATCTGGTCCGGCATCGGTATCGCCCTGATCACGCTGGTCGGATGGCTCGTCTACGGCCAGAAGCTGGACGCACCGGCACTGATCGGCATTGCGCTCATCATCGCGGGCGTCATCATCATGAACGTGTTTTCCAAGGCCGGACACTAAGCGCTGCTGCCATACTATTGGTTATGAACCCCTGAGAAAAAGGAATGCAGATCCGCGAATCAGGCGGGGATACAATGGCTGAGTCTTAACCCTTAAAAAGATAACCATGGCCTTCCGCACCGCCCTCCTCTCCTCGCTCATCGCTGCCCTGTTTGCCCTTCCCGCCCACGCTGAATCGCCCTCGCTGCAGCGCGCCAACAAGCTGCTGGCGTCCACGCCGCTGATCGATGGGCACAATGACCTGCCTTACATTATCGCCAGCTATGGCAAGCCGCCGTACGATATCGATGCGTATGACCTGAACCACACCATGCCGCATGAGACGGATATCGCGCGCATGCACAAGGGCCACCTCAGCGGCCAGTTCTGGGCGGTGTATGTGCCGGGCGAGCTGAAGTCGGGCTGGGCGAAGGTGGGGCTGGAGCAGCTGGAGCTCACGCGCCGCATGATTGCGAAGTATCCGAAGGCACTGCAGCCGGCCTACTCCGCCAACGATATCGAGCGCGCCTTCAAACAGAAGCGCGTGGCCTCGCTGATCGGCCTGGAAGGCGGCCATATGATCGAGAACAGCCTCGGCGCCCTGCGCGCCTACTACATGCTGGGCGCGCGCTATCTCACACTGACCCACAACGTAACGCTGGACTGGGCCGATGCGGCAATGGATGCGTCGAAGCACAAGGGCCTCACGCCTTTCGGCAAGGAGGTGGTGCGCGAGATGAACCGCCTCGGCATGCTGGTGGACCTGAGCCACGTGAGCGCGGACGTGATGCGCGATGCCATCGCTACCTCGGAAGCGCCGGTGATCTTCTCGCACTCTTCGGCGCGGGCGCTGACCGACCATCCGCGCAATGTGCCGGACGACGTGCTGGCCAGCATGCCGAAGAACGGCGGCATCGTGATGGTGACCTATGTGCCTTCCTTCGTTTCGACCGAAACGATGAAGTGGGCGGACGGCCTGATTGCGGCGACCAAACCTGCAGGCAGCGACTTGGCGGCGCGCAAGGTGGCGCGGGACGAATATGTGCGGGTCCACGGCGAGGCGCCGAAGGCGACCGTGAAGCAGGTGGCCGACCATATTGACCACGTGGCGAAGATCGCGGGCAAGGACTATGTCGGCCTCGCCGCGGACTACGGCGGCGCGCCGATGCCGGCAGGCCTGGAGGATGTGTCGATGTACCCGACGCTGTTTGCGGAACTGATGGACCGCGGCTGGAGCGATGCCGACCTGAAGAAACTGGCCGGCACCAACCTGATCCGGGTATTCCGCGAGGCGGAGAAGCAGGCGGCGCGTCTGCAAAAAACGCGCGCGCCTTCAATCGCAACGATCGAGCAACTGGACGGTAAAAAGACTCAGGCTGCCGAGTAAGTTTCGAGGCGGCGCGACAGCACCGGCTGCAGTTCCGCAGCCGAGCTGACATTCATGTTCAGGTCCTGCAGCTGGCCGTCGCGCAGGCCGTACACCCAGCCGTGCACCGTCAGCTGCTGGCCGCGGTCCCAGGCGTCCTGCACGATGGTGGTGGAGCATACGTTCACCACCTGTTCCACCACATTCAGTTCGCACAGCTTCTCGCTGCGCACGCGCTCTTCCAGCACCGAACCCAGGTAGCGCTCGTGCTTCTGGCTCACGTCCTGCACGTGGCGCAGCCAGTTGTCGACCAGGCCCACACGGGTATTGGTCAGCGCGGCGTGCACGCCCTTGCAGCCGTAGTGGCCCACGATGATGACGTGCTTCACCTTCAGCACTTCAATCGCGAACTGCAGCACGGAGAGGCAGTTCAGGTCCGAGTGCACCACTACATTGGCGATGTTACGGTGAACGAAGACTTCGCCCGGCGGCAGGCCAAGCAGTTCGTTTGCTGGAACGCGGCTGTCGGAACAGCCGATCCACAGGTAGTCCGGCGACGCCTGCTGCGCAAGGCGGTTGAAATAGTCCGGATCTTTCTGGGTCATCGAAGCTGCCCAGCGTTTGTTGTTGTCGAGGAGGTGCTGCAGTTTGGTGTCGCTCATGATGCTCCCGTCATACGTGGCGAGGCCGCCGGTCTGCATTCCGCAGAGCGGCGGCCGATTGAAATCAGGCGATAGTTTACCTGATTACTCGAAGAAGTCCTTCACCTTATCCATCCAGGTCTTGGACTGCGGGCTATGCTTGGAACCGCCTTCCACCGTGGAGCGGTCGAATTCGCGCAGCAGGTCCTTCTGCTTGTCGGTCAGCTTGACCGGCGTTTCAACAGCGACGTGGCAGAACAGGTCGCCCGGATAACCGGAGCGCACGCCCTTGATACCCTTGCCTTTCAGGCGGAAGGTTTTGCCCGATTGGGTGCCTTCCGGCACCGTGAAGGACACTTTGCCGGACAGCGTGGGCACTTCGATCTCGCCGCCCAGGGCTGCCTTGGCGAAGGAGATCGGCATTTCGCAATGCAGGTCGTCGCCTTCGCGCTGGAACACGGCGTGCGGCTTGATGTGGATTTCCACATACAGGTCGCCCGGCGGTCCGCCGTTGGTGCCCGGCTCGCCGTTGCCGGACGAGCGGATGCGCATGCCGTTGTCGATGCCGACCGGGATCTTCACTTCCAGCGTCTTGTTGCGCTTGATGCGGCCCTGGCCGGAGCACGATGGGCATGGCTCGGGAATGATCTTGCCGGTGCCGTGGCATTTCGGGCAGGTCTGCTGGATGCTGAAGAAGCCCTGCTGCATGCGCACCTGGCCATGGCCGCCGCAAGTGGAGCAGGTAACCGGCGAGGTGCCCGGCTTGGCGCCGGAGCCGTGGCAGGTGTCGCACTTGTCCCAGGAAGGCACGCGGATCGTGGTGTCGAAGCCGTTGGCCGCCTGTTCGAGGGTGATCTCCAGGTTGTAGCGCAGGTCCGCGCCGCGGTATACCTGCGGGCCGGAACTGCGGCCACGGCCGCCGCCGAAGATGTCGCCGAAGATGTCGCCGAATGCATCGCCGAAACCGCCGGCGCCGCCGAAGCCGCCGCCGCCCATATTCGGGTCCACGCCGGCGTGACCGTAGCGGTCATACGCTTCGCGCTTTTCCGGATTGGTGAGCATCTCGTAGGCCTCTTTGACCTCCTTGAACTTCTCTTCCGCCTCTTTGTTGTCCGGGTTGCGGTCCGGGTGGTATTTCATCGCGAGCTTGCGGTACGCCTTTTTCAGTTCGTCTTCCGACGAATTCTTGGCGACCCCAAGGATCTCGTAATAATCACGCTTTGCCATCTTGTGTGTCCGATTATGCGAAAAAGCCGAGCGAGCCCCGTGCAATACGGCCGCCCGCTCGGCAGGTCAGAGTTTAACCGACCGGTGTGGACCGATTACTTGCTGTCCTTGACTTCCTTGAAGTCGGCATCGACCACGTCGTCCTGCTGCGGACGCGCTTCCGAAGCGCCGCCTTGCGGGCCGCCAGCTTCCGCGCCGCCGGCTGCACCGGCTTGCTGCGCCTGCATGTCAGCATACATCTTCTCGCCCAGCTTCTGGGAAGCGGTGGACAGGGCCGCCACTTTCGCGTCGATTTCGGCCTTGTCGCCGGTTTTCAGCGAGGCTTCCAGATCGTTGATGGCTGCTTCGATCTTTTCCTTCTCGCCGCCTTCCAGCTTGTCGCCGTATTCGGTCAGGGACTTGCGGGTGCTGTGCACCAGCGCGTCGGCCTGGTTGCGCGACTCGGCCAGTTCCTTCAGCTTCTTGTCTTCTTCCGCATTCAGCTCGGCGTCCTTCACCATCTTCTGGATCTCGTCCTCGGACAGGCCGGAGTTCGCCTTGATGGTGATCTTGTTTTCCTTGCCGGTGGCCTTGTCCTTCGCGCCCACGTGCAGGATACCGTTGGCGTCGATGTCGAAGGTCACTTCGATCTGCGGCGTGCCGCGTGCTGCCGGCGGAATGCCTTCCAGGTTGAATTCGCCCAGCGCCTTGTTACCGGCAGCGATTTCGCGCTCGCCCTGGTAGACCTTGATGGTCACGGCAGGCTGGTTGTCGTCCGCAGTGGAGAACACCTGCGAGAACTTGGTCGGGATCGTGGTGTTCTTCTGGATCATTTTGGTCATCACGCCGCCCAGGGTTTCGATACCCAGCGACAGAGGGGTGACGTCCAGCAGCAGCAGGTCCTTGCGGTCGCCCGACAGCACGGCGCCCTGGATCGCGGCGCCCACGGCCACGGCTTCGTCAGGGTTCACGTCCTTGCGCGGATCCTTGCCGAAGAACTCCTTCACTTTTTCCTGCACCTTCGGCATACGGGTCATACCGCCGACCAGGATGATGTCGTCGATGTCGGAGACCTTCACGCCCGCATCCTTGATGGCGGTGCGGCATGGCTCGATGGTTTTCGCGATCAGTTCCTCAACCAGCGATTCCAGCTTGGCGCGGGTGATCTTCAGGTTCAGGTGGACCGGCGCGCCGTTCGCCATGGCGATGTACGGCTCGTTGATTTCAGTCTGCTGCGAGGACGACAGCTCGATCTTCGCGCGCTCGGCCGATGCCTTGATACGCTGCAGCGCGATCGGGTCCTTCTTCAGGTCCAGGCCATTGATCTTCTTGAATTCGTCGATGATGTAGTCGATCACGCGCTGGTCGAAGTCTTCGCCGCCCAGGAAGGTGTCGCCGTTGGTCGACAGCACTTCGAACTGCTTCTCGCCGTCCACATCCGCGATTTCGATGATCGACACGTCGAAGGTGCCGCCGCCCAGGTCATACACGGCGATCTTGCGGTCGCCCTTGTCGGTCTTGTCCAGGCCGAAGGCTAGTGCTGCCGCGGTAGGCTCATTGATGATGCGCTTCACGTCGAGGCCCGCGATACGGCCGGCGTCCTTGGTCGCCTGGCGCTGCGAGTCGTTGAAGTAGGCCGGCACGGTGATCACGGCTTCGGTCACTTCTTCGCCGAGGTAGTCCTCAGCGGTTTTCTTCATTTTGCGCAGCACTTCGGCCGAGATCTGCGGCGGCGCCAGCTTCTTGTCGCGCACGCCGATCCACGCGTCGCCGTTGTCGGCCTGCGTGATTTCGTAAGGCATCAGGGCGATGTCCTTCTGCACTTCTTTCTCAGTGAACTTGCGGCCGATCAGGCGCTTCACCGCGAACAGGGTGTTCTTCGGATTGGTGACAGCCTGGCGTTTCGCAGGGGCGCCGACGAGGATCTCGCCGTCGTCCTGGTAAGCGATGATGGATGGCGTGGTGCGCGCGCCTTCCGCGTTCTCGATGACCTTCGGCTGGCCATTTTCCATGATGGCGACGCAGGAGTTGGTCGTGCCCAGGTCAATACCGATCATTTTGCCCATGATTTTTTCTTCCTTAATCTTTAAGTAGGTTTAACTATTTCTTTTATATGGTGAAAAGCTGGCGTGTTTTCAAGACCGGCTTTATTTCGGCTGGGCAGCCGTCACGATGGCGGGACGCAGCAGGCGGTCCGCAATCATGTACCCCTTTTGCAATACTGCAACAACGGTATTCGCTTCCTGCTCGGAAGGCACCACGGCCACGGCCTGGTGCTTGTTCGGGTCGAGTTTTTCGCCCGGAGCAGGCATGACTTCAATGAGACGGTTCTTCTCGAAGGCGGCGCTGAGCTGCTTCAGCGTCATTTCCACGCCTTCCTTCAGGTTCTCGATGGTCGGGGTTTCCACCTTCAGGGCCATTTCCAGGCTGTCCTTCACCGGCACCATAGCCTCGGCGAAGCTCTCGACGGCGAATTTGTGGGCTTTGGCCACATCTTCCTGGGCGCGGCGGCGGACATTGTCCGCTTCGGCCTTGGCGCGCATGAAGGCGTCGTGCATTTCAGCGAGTTTCGCCTCGGTGGCGCTCAGCTGCTCTTCGAGGCTGGGGGTGGCGGGGTCGGCGGGAGTCGAAGGCTGGGCGGACGCCAGGTCCTCCTCTGGATTAGGTGCTGCCTGATTTTCCTGATCTTGCATCTAAGTGACTCCTACTAATAACTGTTGTGATGAGTGAAACTACGGCACTGGCCGAATATGGGACTTGCCCTTACCTTTTCAAGGGTCTTTCAGCCCGCCGCCTGATACAAGGCGTAACAAACTCGCTACAAAATTTACCTTTATGGAGATACGCGCGCGAAAGCCAGGGACTACACTGAAAGTGAACCCACTGTCGGGAGCGCCTCTATGAAGTTGCCATTTCTTACAGCCACCGTCGTCGCCTGGGTAATCGTGGCGACGGCGTGGATCTGCTATAGCGAATACCTACGCTGACCGGCTATTTTAGCAAATTAGCACTCGCCAGCGGCAAGTGCTGATTATCGCTACTGCCTGCTGAATGTGCAAGATTACTGCTGCGCGCCTTGGGAGAGCGCACGTTCGCGCTGCGCTGCTGCATCTTTTTTAAGCAATTCGCGCTGAGCGGCAGTCATCAGGGTGGGCCAGCCGATCATGTTCTGCTCGGCAATTTCCGCCAGGGCGGCGATCCAGGCCGGGTTTTCGTTCAGGCAGGGGATGTAATGGAACTCCTTGCCGCCCGCCGCGATGAAGTCATGGCGCACTTCCATATTGATTTCCTCCAGCGTTTCCAGGCAGTCGCTGGTGAAGCCGGGGCAGATCAGGTCGATGCGGCGCAGGCCGCTTTGTGCGAGCTGCTGCACGGTCGGCGCCGTGTAGGGTTGCAGCCACTCGGCCTTGCCGAAGCGGGACTGGAAGGTCACCAGGTACTGGTCTTCGCTCAACTTCAGCTTGGCGGCCAGCAGGCGCGCCGTTTTCAGGCACTCGCAGTGATAGGGATCGCCCAGCAGCAGGGTGCGCTTGGGCACGCCGTGGAAGCTCATCACCAGTTTTTCGGGGCGGCCGTTGGCATCCCAGTGCGCCAGTACCGAATCGCGCAGGGCATCGATATAGGCCTCATGGTCGTGGTAGCTGCGGATCAGGCGCAACTCCGGCACGTTGCGGATACGTTTGAAGTGGGCAAAAACGGCATCCCAGATCGAGCCGGTGGTGGTACCGGAGTATTGCGGATAGGCGGGCAGGATGGCGATGCGGTCGCAGCCGTCCTCCTTGAGGCGGGCCAGCACATCGGGCAGCGCAGGCGAGCCGTAGCGCATGGCCATGGCGACAATGATTTCCGAGTGGCCCCGTTCGCCAAGCGCGCCGCGCAGCAGCATGGCCTGGGCCTGGGTATGCACCTTGAGCGGCGAGCCGTCCTTCGTCCAGATCGACTGGTATTTTTTTGCCGACTGGCCGGAGCGGAAGGGCAGGATAATGCCGTGCAGGATGAACCACCAGATGGCGCGCGGAATCTCCACCACGCGCGGATCGGACAAAAACTGTTTCAGGTAACGGCGCACGGCGCCGCGGGTCGGCTCATCCGGCGTTCCCAGGTTCACCAGCACCACCGCGCTGCGGCTGGGGGTTCCGTGCTGATACTGCGGTTCCTTAGCAAAAGCCATAATCTTCTTATCGGATCTGAGAGAGACCGGCAATTATAGCTGTGACACCGTGGGGTCAGGCACCCGCTGTCATGTGACACACGGTGCCTGACCCCATGGTGTCATGTTACGAGGCGAGCAGTTCGCGGGCGTGTTTGCGGGTGGTGGCGGTGATTTCGAGGCCGCCCAGCATGCGGGCGATTTCTTCGATGCGCGCTTTGGGGTCGAGGATGTCGATGCGGGATGCTGTTTTGCCGTTGTCCAGCGTGCCCTTGGCGACCTGGAAGTGGCTGTTGGCCTGGCTCGCAACCTGCGGCAGGTGGGTCACGCACAGCACTTGCCGTTCCTGTCCCAGGCGCTTCAGCAGGCGCCCCACTACCTCCGCCACGCCGCCGCCGATGCCGCTATCCACTTCGTCAAAGATCAAGGTCGGCACCGTGGTGGCGTGCGAGGTGATGACCGAGATCGCCAGCGAGATGCGGGCCAGCTCGCCGCCCGAGGCCACCTTCGCCAGCGGACGCGGGGCGACGCCCGCATGCCCCGCCACCATGAATTCCACCTGCTCCAGTCCTTTGGCGCCGGGCTCGGCCGGGTTCAATGCAATTTCGAAACGGCCGCCCGTCATGCTCAGGTCCTGCATGGCCTGGGTGACGGCGTCGCCCAGCGACTTCGCGGCCGCCGCTCGCACCTTGCTCAGCTTGCCCGCGGCCTTCATGTAGTCGGCCTTCAGCTTTTCTTCCTGCTTGCGCAGGCCTTCAATGTCCGTGGCATCGGCCAGCTGGCTGAGTTTCTCGGCCAGCTTGGCATGCTCGGCAGGGAGCTCTTCCGGATCCACGCGGAATTTGCGCGCCGTGGAGTGCAACGCTTCCATGCGCGCGTCGACCTGGCGCAAGCGCCCGGGGTCCAGTTCTACCTTGTCGAGGTAGGTGTTCAGCGCATAGGCCGATTCCTGCAGCTGGATGCGCGCCGATTCAATCAGGTCCACCACCGGCTGCAGCTCGGCGTCCACCGATACCAGCTTGCCCAGCTTGAGGTTCAGCGAGGAGAGCTGGGACACAATCGGGTGGTCGTCCGACTCGGAGATCACACCCAGCGCTTCCTGCGCGCCTTCCAGCAGGCTGGCCGCATGCGACAGGCGGCTGTGCTCATTACCGATCTCGGTCCACTCCCCTGCTTTCGGCGCCAGCTTGTCCAGCTCGCCCACCTGCCATTCCAGGCGCTCGCGCTCCAGCAGCACATTGGCCGCGTTGGTTTCGAATTCTTCCAGCTGCTTCGCCAGCGCGCGCCAGGCCTTGTACGCCGCGCTGACTTCCTTCATGTCGGCGCCGGCCTGGTTGTCCAGCAGCTCGCGCTGCGCATCCGTTTTCAGCAGTGACTGGTGGGCGTGCTGGCCGTGGATATCGACCAGCAAATCGCCCAGCTCGCGCAGCTGCCCGGCCGTGGCGGCAATGCCGTTGATGAAGGCCTTGGAGCGGCCCGCGTTGTCGATTACACGGCGCAGCAGCGCGCCGCCTTCGTCGTTGGCGAATTCGTTTTCGGCCAGCCAGGCCTGGGCCTGCGGCGTGACCGCGAAGTCGGCCGTGATGTCGGCCTTGGCCGCGCCTTCGCGCACCACGGAGGCGTCGCCGCGGCCACCCAGCGCCAGCGTGAGCGCGTCGATCAGGATGGATTTGCCGGCGCCGGTCTCGCCGGTGAACACCGTAAAGCCTGCAGAGAATTCGAGTTCAATGGAATCGACAATGACGAAGTCGCGGATGGACAGTGTTCTCAGCATAGATAGCGGTCAGATTTTTCCGTCGCCGGAGGGATATTCGTTCCAGTGCAGCTTTTCGCGCAGGGTGTTGTAGTAGCTCCAGTCTTCCGGATGCAGGAAGGTGATGGCATGCGGCGAGCGGCGGATATGGATGCGGTCCTGCGGCATCAGGCTGGCAAAGGTCTGCATGTCGAAGTTGAGCGTGATGTCGCGCCCGCGGTTTACTTCGATCACGATCTCGCTCGAATCGGGCAGCACGATGGGGCGGTTGGACAGCGCATGCGGCGCAATCGGCACCATCACGATGCCGCCCAGCGTGGGATGCAGCAGCGGCCCGCCCGCCGACAGCGCATAGGCCGTGGAGCCGGTGGGCGTGGCCACGATGAGGCCGTCCGAACGCTGGTTGTACATGAAGTGTTCGTCCACATCCACCCGCAGTTCCACCATGCCGGCGCCAGCGCCGCGCGCCACGACCACGTCGTTCACGGCCAGGCCGAAGTGAATCGGTTTGCCTTCGCGCAGCACGCGCCCTTCCAGCAGGGTGCGGCGCTCGGCCTTGTGGGTGCCGCGCAAAATCTTGTCCAGCACCGGCAGCATGCCTTCCAGCGGAATATCGGTCATGAAGCCGAGGCGGCCCTGGTTGATGCCGATCAGCGGCACATCGAAGGGCGCCAGCTGGCGCGCGATGCCGAGCATGGTGCCGTCGCCGCCCATCACGATGGCCACATCGCATTTCTCGCCGATGCCGGCCGCGCTCATGGCCGGCACGTCCGCCATGTTCAGGTGGGCCGCCGTTTCGGTTTCGAATACCACGCTGTAGCCCGCTTCGCGCAGGAAGTTCAGCACACTTAAAACAGACTCTTCAATGCCCGTGGTGTTTGGCCGGACAACCAGTGCGATCGTGTTGTACATGGCATGCGTGGCGGGCATAAAACTCTCGTCAGGTGATGGGGGTAGCGACACGCCGAAGGGTAACCCATAATGCGGCGTATTGCTACGCGCTCGCCACTTGGCAGAACGCCGCAATCACTGTATGTTTACACAGTATAGTACCGCTCCGGCAACTGTGCAAGGGCGGCAATAACAGGAGACAAACATGGCAAAGGTATTGGGCGTTGGCGGCATCTTCTTCAAATCGAAGGACCCGAAGGCGCTGATGCGCTGGTATCAGGAGCACCTGGGCATTCCCGGCGATGCGGGTTACGCCGTGTTCAAGACGGATACCGTGCCGCCCGGCGGCGCCACCGTGTTCAGCGCCTTCAAGGCCGACACCACGTATTTCGCACCGTCCGAACAGAGCTTCATGCTGAACCTGATGGTAGATGACCTGGAAGCCGCCCTGAAACAGGTGGCGAGCGGCGGCGGCACGCTGGTGGGCGAGCCCGAGTCCCACCCGAACGGCAGCTTCGGCTGGTTCCTCGACCCGGATGGCAACAAGATCGAGTTGTGGCAGCCGAAGCCGATGGATTAATGCGCCAGCGCCACGCCCATGGCCATGGCGCCCAGCACCGCGAAGCCCAGCGAAATGCTGTGCAGGAGGGCCAGTACCGTCCAGCGCCAGAAGGTGCCGAAGCGGCTCTTGTTATAGACGCGGCGCATGGCCCAGGGCAGGTAGCCAATCACCCACAGCCACAGCGTGCCCTTCATGAAGCCTTCCGGCAGGTAGAGCAGCAGGGCGAAGATGACGAAGGCGAAGGAGTTCGTATGCAGTGCAAACAGCAGGTGTTCGCCGTAGCGCCGGCCGCTGCCCAGGTATAGCAGCTTGAGATAGGAAGCAAACACCGGCATCAGCAGGAACATCGCGTAGGGCGCGTAGCGGTAGAAGCCGTCTTTCAGGACAGATGCCTTCTGGTCGGGGCTGAGACCGTCGAAGCGCTCAATGACCTTGCCCAGCTGGCCGGTGCCCCACTTGTCCTTTTTCAGGTCGAGCGCCTTGCCGATTTTCACGTCGTCCTCCGTGGCATCGCCGTGCAGGGCGACCACGCTCTCCTTGTCCATCTTGGCCTTGCCATCCATGTGAACCGGCTCCATGCCGCTGAACTTCAGCAGGGCAAAGAAGATGATGCTCAGCGAGAGGTAGAGCCGCAGCGGCTCGACAAAACGGCGGCGGCGGCCTGCCAGGTATTCATTGGTCAGCGCGCCCGGGCGGAACAGCAGGCGCCCGATGGTGCCCCACAGCCGGCCCTCCAGCGCTACGTAGTGGCCCACAAATTCATGCAGGAATTCGCCCAGGCTCGGCGCATGCAGGCGCGTCTCCTGCCCGCAGTTGTGGCAGTAGTTGCCGGTGGCGGTGGCGTTGCAGTTGCGGCAGACGATTACAAGCGGCTCTGCGGCCGCATCGAGGATGGCAGGTTTCAAGGTGGGGTCGCTTTCAGGTCGGTCCACCTGCCATGCTAACCATTTCATGCCAGAAATGCACTATGTCCTTGGCGGCAAACCAACAGTTCAAGCGGGCGACTGCGCACGATACCCTTGGCTATGATGTGTTTCAGATAAGTTTTTTGGAGGACCGCATCATGGCTACCAATAGCAAGGACCGCCAGGTCAACACGGATGTGCCGGTTGGAAAAACCGGCGGCAAGCGCCTGCCGCATGAGCGCGACGAGTCGCCGGAAGGCGTGCAGCACCAGAAGCCGCGCAGCGTGATCCGGCAAGCGGCGGAAGATATCGAATCCGGCATGGTCGATACCGACCTGCGCGAAACGCGCGGCATCCAGAAGGCGCCGCCCGGCAACGGCGCCGAAGCCAATCCCCTGCCGAACACCAAACGCGACTGAGGAGCACCATGAAACGCATCACCGTTCTCGCCCTGCTGTGCGCCAGCGGCGCCGCGCTGGCCCAGACTGCCACCTCGCAATATGCGGTCGGCTTTGGCCCCAACCCTGTGCTGCCGGAGCCGAACAAGAAACTCATTCCCACCGTGAACGTGGCGCCCACCGAGGTGTTCAAGGGCGATGAAAAACCGGTGGCGGCGGCAGGCTTCGTGGTGCAGGCTGCGGCGCGCGGCCTCGACCATCCACGCTGGCTTTATATGCTGCCGAATGGCGATGTGCTCGTGGCAGAAACCAATGCGCCGCCCAAGCCCGAAGACAGCAAGGGCGTGAAGGGCGCCATCATGAAGCATATGCAGAAGAAGGCCGGCGCCGTCACACCGTCCGCCAACCGCATCACGCTGCTGCGCGACTTCGATGCGAACGGCGTGGCGAAAACGAAGACCGTGTTCCTGAAGAACCTGAACTCGCCCTTCGGCATGGTGCTGGTGGACCGCGACCTCTACATCGCGAACACGGACTCGGTCATGCGCTTCCCCTACCAGGAAGGCCAGACGGCCATTACCGCACCCGGCGTGAAAGTGATGGACCTGCCGGCCGGCCCGCTGAACCATCACTGGACCAAGAACATCACCGCCAGCCCGGACGGCAAGTTCCTCTACATGACGGTGGGCTCGAACAGCAATGTGGCCGAAAACGGCATGGACAAGGAAGAAGGCCGCGCCGCGATCTGGGAACTGGAACGCGCCAGCGGCAAGTCGCGCCTGTTCGCCACCGGCCTGCGCAACCCGAACGGCATGGCCTGGGAACCGCAGACCAAAACCCTGTGGACCGTGGTGAACGAACGCGATGAGCTGGGCAACGACCTGGTGCCCGACTATCTCACGTCGGTGAAGGACGGCGGCTTCTATGGCTGGCCCTACAGCTACTTCGGCCAGCATGTGGATGAGCGCGTGAAATCGCCGCGGCCGGACCTGGTAGCGAAAGCCATCGTGCCCGACTATGCGCTGGGCGGCCACACGGCCTCGCTGGGCCTGGCCTTCTACGACGGCAAGCTGTTCCCGGCGGCCTACCAGGGCGGCGCCTTCATCGGCCAGCATGGTTCATGGAACCGCAAACCGCACAGCGGCTACAAGGTGGTGTTTGTGCCTTTCGCGAACGGCAAACCCTCCGGTCCGCCGCAGGATATCCTGACCGGCTTCCTCAGCAAGGACGAGAAGGCGAAGGGCCGCCCGGTGGGCGTGGCGGTGGCGAAGGACGGCGCGCTGCTGGTGGCGGACGATGTGGCCAATGTGGTGTGGCGCGTGGTGCCGGCAAACCGGCAGTAAGTCGCATACAATCGCGCTTTTCACCATCGCGAGAGATACACATGCGCATTCTGCACACCATGCTGCGGGTTGGTAACCTGCAGCGCTCGATCGACTTCTACACCAAGGTGCTCGGCATGAAGCTGCTGCGCACCTCGGACAATCCCGAGTACAAATACACGCTGGCCTTCGTCGGCTACGGCAACAATCCCGACCACGCGGAGCTGGAGCTGACCTACAACTACGGCGTGGACAGCTACGATCTCGGCACCGCTTACGGCCACATTGCTATCTCGGCCGACAACATCGTGGAAGCCTGCGAGCGCGTGAAAGCCAACGGCGGCAATGTCACGCGCGAACCCGGCCCGGTCAAAGGCGGCACCACCGTGATCGCCTTCATCACCGATCCCGACGGCTACAAAGTGGAACTGATCGAACGCGCCTTTGGCGGCGAAGGCGGCGGCCTGCGCTAAATTGAGGGGAAAAAAAAGCGGCCCGAAGGCCGCTTTTCCTGATGCGTCTGGCGCTTAGTTGCCCAGCAGCGCATTCACCGGCTGCAGGTCCGCTTCTTTCAGCGTGCCGGCGGCGGCTTTCAGGCGCAGGCCATTCATGATGGTGTCGTAGCGCGCTTTCGACAGGTCTTTCTGGGTTGCGTACAGCTGGCGCTGCGCGTTCAGCACGTCGATGTTGATACGCACGCCCACCTGGTAACCCAGCTTGTTCGAATCCAGCGCCGACTTGCTCGACACTTCCGCCGCTTCCAGCGCCTTCACCTGCGACAGGCCGGTGTTCACGCCGAGGAAGGCGGTGCGGGCATTCTGGGCTGCAGCGCGCTTGCTGGCTTCCAGGTCGTTACGTGCCTTCTCTTCCAGCGCGATGGCTTCGCGCACGCGGCTGGTGACGGCAAAGCCGTTGAAGATCGGCACGCTCCACTGCACGCCGATGGCGTTGTTCTTGGTGGTGCCCTGGATGTTGTTGAAGGAGTTGCGCTGCTTCTGCGCCACCAGGTCCAGCGTTGGCAGGTGGCCGGCGCGCTGCAGCGAGATCTGGCGCTTGGCGATTTCCACCGCCAGTTCCTGCACCGTCACGGTGTAGTTCTGGCCTTCGGCGGCCGAGATCCACGGATCGATGCTGGCCGGTTCCGGCGGCGCGATGGCCACGCCGGTACGCAGGCCCGCCAGGTCGCCCGGCGCCTGGCCAATGATCTGGCGCAGCGCATTGCGCTTCACTTCCAGGTCATTGATGGCGGCGAATTCCTGCGCCACCACCAGGTCATACGCGGCCTGCGCTTCGTGCGTATCGGTGATGGTCTGGGTGCCCACTTCGAAGTTGCGCTTGGCCGATGCCAGCTGCTCGGTGGTGGCCGACTTCTGCGCCTGGGTGGCGGTCAGGTTGTCCTGCGCGGTCAGCACGTCGAAGTAGGCCTGGGCCACGCGCAGGATCAGGTCCTGCTGGGCCGCCGCAAACTGCGCCTCGGCCTGGGCCTGGGACAGCTTGCTCTGCTCATACTGCTGGTAGTTGGCCCAGCGGAACAGCGGCTGCGTGAGCTGCAGCGTGTAGCTGTTGTTGTGGTTATCCTGGTTCACCTTGGTGATTTCCACCAGCTGGCCATCCACCACATCGATCGCGCCGATATTGCCCGGCGTGCGGTCGCCGTAGTTGCGCAGGTTCTGGCCGGTCAGCGTGACGGTCGGCAGCAGCAGAGAACGGCCCTGGGTGATGCGCTCCTGGCCGGCGGTCAGCGAATTGCGCGCGCTGGCGAAGGTGGCGTCGTTGGCCTGCGCTTGCTGGTACACCTGGAGCAGGTCGGCCGCCTGTGCGTTGAGCGTGAACAGTGCGCTGGCAATCAGCACGGCGATGAGGGGTCTCTGCATTGCTATCTCCGTTGGAGTCGTCAAAAAGTTTTCAGGATCTTGTTGTTCTTGCTGCTTGAAACTTGTTCCGCCTAGTAGCGCGGCATGGTGTCATCCACCTGCATTGCCCAGGCATGCACGCCGCCGGTCAGGTTGCTCACCTTTTCGAAGCCATGCCGCTCCAGAAAGGCCGCCACCTGCAGGCTGCGCGCGCCGTGATGGCAGATGCAGACAATCTCCGCATCTTCATCCAGGTCGTCGATACGGGCCGGAATGGTCTGCATCGGCATCAGCTGGGCGCCCGGAATGCGGCAGGTGTCGAACTCCCACGGCTCCCGCACGTCCAGCAGGAAAGGCTTGCTGCGGCCTTCTTCGGTCAGCCATGCGGCCAGTTCCGGTGCGCTCAGATGCTGCATCGTCTTGCCTTAGAACGTGAAGTGCGACGGCGTGACCGCGGCGCTCAGCGGCTTCACATCGGTTTCAAACAGCTTCTTCGTGTCGTAGCCGTTGTCGCCGGTGCGGGTAATCAGGTGCGCGGACATGACCGGCGATTCGCCGATGATGGCCAGGATGCGGCCGCCGGTCTTCACCTGCTGCAGCACGCCTTCCGGCAGCACGGGCAGGCTGCCGGCAAACACGATCGCGTCGAACGGTGCGCCGTTGGCCCAGCCCTGGGCGCCATTGCCCAGTTCCACCGTCACATTGCTCACGCCGTTGGCCGCCAGGTTCGCTTCCGCAGCCGCCTTCAGCTCCGGCGAGATTTCCACGGCCGTCACGTGGCGGGCGCGGTGCGCCAGCAGCGCGGCCAGGTAGCCGGTACCGGCGCCCACCAGCAGCACGTTCTCATGCTTCTTCACCTGCGCGTCCTGCACGATGCGCGCCTCGATTTTCGGCGTCAGCATCGATTCACCACCGGCCAGCGGGATTTCCGTATCCACGAAGGCCAGATTCTTGTACGCGGCAGGTACAAAATTCTCACGTTTCACGACCAGCAACAGATCGAGGATATCCTTGTCCAGCACGTCCCAGGGACGGATCTGCTGTTCGATCATGTTGAAACGGGCTTGTTCGATATTCATCTTTTAAGACTCAGTGAAGGATTAGGAATCCGTCATTTTATCGTTGAACTGGTCAGGACGGCATATTAACGATAATGACTGGGGATCGAGGAAAATTGCGACAGTCTGCAGTTTAAAGGGGCTGAACGACGTAAAAAGGGGCTAAGCGGGCGCCTTCAGGCCGCGCTGGATCATGGCCAGGAAGGTGTCCATGAACACGTCCGGGTCGATTTCGTGGGTATCGCAGGGGAAGAAGCTGTGGGTCCACATGGTGAGCATCAGCACCGGCGCGCACAGCACCATGGTCATGGTGGGCGCATGGTGCCGGATAAACTCGCCCCGCTCGATGCCGCGCTCCAGCACCACGGTGATCAGGTTCTGGGCCCGCGACACCACTTCCTCATTGTAGAACTGGGCCAGTTCGGGGAAATTGCCCGATTCGGCCATGATCAGCTTGTCCAGCCCGGCGGCCCGGGTGGCGCCGAACTCGGTCCACCAGCGGCTCAGCAGCGTGCGCAGCAGCTCGGCGCTGCTGACTTCGGTCGCTGCAGCGAACTCGACTTCCGCATCACCGATAATCTGCACGATGTTCTCGCGCACCACGGCCTTGAACAGCTCCTGCTTGTTCTCGAAATACAGATACAGCGTGCCCTTGGAGACGCCGGCCTTGCGCGCCACGTCTTCCAGCCGGGTGGCGGCAAAGCCGCGGTCCACGAACAGGTCGAGCGCAGCCGCCAGCAGCTCCTGCGGCCGGGCATCCTTGCGCCGCTCCCAGCGGGGCTTGGTTTCAGATTGCATAAAAAGGGGATTCGGGTAACTTACTTGCCAGTCAGTAATGATAGGCCCCAAGCAACCCTGAGTCAAGTTAGCTGAGTAATAGGCGGCAGAGGCGGGGCTTATGAAATAAGCGCGTTCGGCTCGCATTGAACTGCGGATTGAGCACCTTCGCCTTGAGAGCCATGCCACCGCATGGACAATTCAGATCGCAGGAAATCGTTTTGGTAGCATATATGAGTTAGTGCCCGGATTATTGATTTCAATAATATGCACTTTGTCATCTTCAATAGATACAGTGCCGAGGTCATCTTCTGACTAGTTTGGCAGCGTATGGGCGCTTTTCTTCGCGTTTAAATACAAGCTCCAAAAGTCTTGGCGCAGAAAGACTTCCTGACGCTGGCCATCGGAACCCAAACGCTTAGCGTGCACCAGGCCTTTTCGCTTGAAATCGAATCATCGAGTCTCTCGCAGTGCTTACGCGCGCAGGGTAGACCCTGGAAGTTGAGGATAAAACTCTCCGATTGTCACGAGTCGAATTTTTATTTAATTTTTGACGTAATGCGACATAGCATGCAGTAAAACGAACTTATTTCTTGCTGCCAAGTCCGCTCCCTCAGTAATATATAATTTTTAATAACTTCGGGACATAGGATGAGGCAGAATACGTGGATTTGGCTGCTGTTAATAGTCACCGTGTTGGCGGGATGTGGCGGGGGGAGCGACGATGGCGGGTCCCCCCCACCACCGCCGCCACCGGCGCAGACGGCAAGCATGACCGTGCAGTCAGGAACGATCAAGCGGGTCATTGCCAAGGACACGGGCATTCACATTGAAGTGAAGGCGCAAGCAAGCAACTTCACGCCTTCCGGCACGCTGTATGCCAGCATCGGCGATGGCGTCAACCTGGTTCAGGGGCCGGTCACTGTCACAGCGAACGGCGGCGGCAGCTATACCTTTGAGCTGGATACGATTGCCACCAAGCCAGGCGGCCACTACAGCGGCAACGTGACCATCAAACTGTGCAGCGATCAGGCTTGCACCGTGGCGCAGGCCGTGCCATCGGTGACGGTTCCTTTTGATGTGACGGTGCAAACTTCAGACAGCGCATGGCCGGGCGACAAACTCAGCGCCTTGTCGGCCTGGAGCGGCGTGGCGGACTGGGCCACCTTCCAGGGCAATAACGCACACACTGGCTACGTGCCGGTCGAGGTGAACGCAGACCAGATTCAGCTGCGCTGGAAACGCGGTGCCATCAACAACAGCGGAAGCGGCTACAACGCGAAGATGTCGCCGCTGGTAACTTCCGGCGGCCGCTTCTTTGCCAGCGGCGAGAAGTCGCTTACCGCCTATCAGGAACACGACGGCGCACAGATCTGGACCTACGATACGTCCGGCCTGACATGGCCTTCGGCCAACCCGCCTGCTGTCGATGGCGGATTGGTCTATGTAGCGGCCGGACAGCAGGACTCAACCTATATGCTGGCGCTCGACGCCGTGAATGGCAGCCTGCGCATGAAGTCTCCCATGAGCTCGCAGTGGGAAAGCTATCTGTCGCCTATCGTTCAGAGCGGGGCTGTGTACACCAATGCGGGAGCGTATGGCGGCATGTACGCCTTCGCCAGCACGGGGGAACGGCTTTTCATCGGCACGCTGTCCCAAACCTCCATGTGGTCGCCCGCCGGCGATGCGCGTGCCATCTATGCCTATACCGGCGACGCGCTGACCATGTTTGAACCGAAAACCGGCGCCGTGCTTGCCTCGATCAAGGACAGCAGCTTCAACAACTACGTTTACGCAGTCGGTGGGGCGGCCGTGATCGGCGCAAACGGCGGCGTGTATGCGGCCGCGTATGCCAACGGCTATCTGAATGGAGGCGCCATTGGCAACGCCCTCACCCGCTTCGACACGGCCAAAGGTTTCGTGGACTGGCGGCTGCCGGGCGTCTACCGCGTAACGCCGGCGTACGCGGACGGCGTGCTGTACGCCCCCAACTTCAATCCCTACCGCATCGAGGCGCGCGCCGAGGCGGACGGCAAGCTGCTGTGGTCGTGGATTCCGCCGCTCAGCGGCGAAACCTCCTTCCATGCTTCGCCGGTCGTGACGAAAAACCTGCTATTCGCCAGCACCAATCTGAACACCTATGCCATCGACCTGAAGAGCCGGAAGGTCGTATGGAGCTACCCCGCACCTGGCTATCTTGCGATCAGCCAGAACGGGGTACTGTACATTCAGAGCCCCGATGCTTTAGTAGCCGTCAACCTGAAGTAAACCGGGCGCGCACTCAGAAGTGGGTGCGCACGCCGATCACGAAGTTACGGCCCGGCAGCGGCGAGATGTCTTTCAGCACCGAGGTGGAGAGACGGATGTCTTCGTTGGTCAGGTTCTTCGCCAGCACGAACCAGGTCAGTTCCTGCTTGCCCAGCATCTGCGTATAGGAGAGGTTGGCATTGACCTGGTTGTAGGACGGCGTAGTCGTGGTTTCGAAGGAAGCCAGGCGGTTCTGGCCGTCGGCGTGCACCAGCGACAGGCCGCCGCGCCATGCGCCCTCGCGGTAGCCGATGCTGGCACCCACGCGCTTGGCCGGCTGCAGCGGCAGGCTGCCGCCTGCATCCAGCTTGCCTTGCGAACCATCGGCGAACAGGCGGCCGGACCAGCCAGCGCCCTGCGCGTTGTACGTGATCTCGCCTTCCGCACCGTGGATGGTGGCGTTGGCCTGCTCGTAAATGCGTTGGCGCAGTTCGTCGCCAGGGTTGCCTTCATCGTCCAGCAGGTTGCCGGTGATGTGGCCGAAGATGAAGTCGCGCACCTTGTTCTCGAAAATGTTCGCCTTCCAGCGCACCAGGCCGCGCGTTTTCTGCACGCTCAGCTCGGCATTGCGGGAGGCTTCTTTCTTGAAGTTGGGATTGCCCACGTCGAAGGTTACGGTGGCATCGTGCGGGCCGTTCGAGTACAGCTCTTCCGTTGCCGGTGCGCGTTCGGCGTAGGACAGGGTCAGGCCCGCGGCATAGCCGGGCGTGAACATCCACTGCCCGCCCACCGAGCCGGACTTGAGGCTGAAGGAGCGGCGCAGGCCGCCTTCCGGGGTGCGCTCCACCGATTCCGCACGCACACCCGCGCTCAGCACAACCGGGCCGATGGTCTTTTCTTCCACCAGAAAGGCCGCTGCCGATTTCGAATGCGTAACCGGCACGGTCTCGGCCACACCATCCGGGCTCAGGCCGGAGAAGTGGGTGTTCTCGGTCTGGATGCCGAAGGAACCGCGCATGCCGGCAATCGGCTTGTGCGTCATTTCCGCGCGCGTTTCGAGCGAGCGGTTCTTGAAGATCACTTCGGGATCGTTTTCTTCATTCAGTTCCGCATGTTCGTAGCTGGTGTAGCCGGCCTTGAACTTGAAGGACTCGATGCCCTCGAAAGGATTGCGCACCAGGCTGTCGAAGTCGTAGCGCGTCTGCTTCTGGTCGATGCGCGAGCCTTCTTCGCTCGGAATGCCGTACAGATTGCTCAGGTGCGAAGCGGAGATGCCGGCAAAGCCCCAGTCGGCAATATAGGAGCCGCCGATGCCCACGTTGCGCTCCTTGGTGGCCGAGTGCGACAGGCGGCCGCTCCCGGATTCCGGATCGTCCAGCACGCGGCTGCCGGGAATCTTGTAGTCGTCCGTGTTGCGGATATTGCCGTCCGCATGCCAGCCAAACTGGCCGATGGAACCGTCGATGGTGCCGGAGGCATTCTTGCCGCTGTCCACGGTGCTGTAGCGGGTTTCGACCTGGCCGGTGACTTCCTTTTCGAGCGCGGTGGGAATGCGCTCGTTCACCACATTCACCAGGCCGCCGATGGCGCCGGAACCATACAGCAGCGCCGCCGGGCCGCGCAGGATTTCGATCTGGCGCGCTACGGCGCCTTCGGCCGACACGGCGTGGTCGTTGGACAGGCCGGATACGTCGGACACGGCCATGCCGTTCTCCAGCATCTTCACGCGCGAGCCTTCCAGGCCGCGGATGATGGGACGCGAGGCGCCCGCGCCGAAGGCGGAAGCGGACACGCCCAGCTCTTCGGACAGGGTTTCGCCCAGCGAGCTGCCGACCTTGTCGCGCAGCTCATCGCCGGACAGCACTTTGGCCGGGGTGAGGATCTGGTCGGCTTCCGTGCTGCGGAAGGGGTTGGCGGTCACGACGACCTTGGGCATGACGGCATCCGTGGCTTGCGCCAGGGACAGCGTGGAAAACGTGGACAGGACTGCCGTAGCAAGCAGGGAACGCTTGATGATCATATAAACCTCTGACTCTGGAAAAAAATACATGCGGCAGCCGGCGCTACGCAAGCGCCGGCTGGATTAGCTGCGTGGTTTTTTCAGAGTGCGGGAGGGGCGCGCGAGCGGAAGACGACCGTGGTGAGCCGTTCAACGCGCTGATAGAGCTCAAAGCCGAGGTAGAAGGCCGGGGCGGCGACCACCTGCAGCCGGTGCATGCTGCCGTTGATGGCAGAAGCCAGCTGCGAGCCGACCAGGCACAGTTCGCACAGCACATCGCTGAGCACCGGATCGTCGCTGGCCGCCGACACCACAGACTGGGTGGCAGCCGGAACGTCCTTGATGCGCACCCAGTGCGAATACACGTGCGACTGCGTCGCCAGCTGGGACATCAGCAGCGAGAACGCAATCAGCAGTGGCAACAGGCGACGTAACATGGACGGCGGGAAATGAAAGTGCGGATATTCTAACCGCATTCGGCGGGATTATGCACGGGCCGCATCAGGCCGGCGGCGGCCCCGGTGGCAGCTCGAAGCGTACCGGTTCCGTGGCGCCCGCCTTGCGGCGCACCACTACCGTGCGCGCCATCTTGTCATGCCAGGCCTGCTTGCGGGCGTCGAAGCCTGCCCAAATGCAGCCCAGGCCAAGAGGGAGCGCCGACACAAAATAGCCGGCGTAGCGGATCAGGAACTGCCCGGTGCCCGGCTTGCCGCCGGTGCGAGCGTCGACAATAGTGGCTCCAATGGCCTTTTTGCCGGGCGTGGCCGAGAAACGGAGCCATAAGCCGATGACGAGTATGGCTGGAAGAACGTAGGAAATCAGCGCATCGGCCGGGCCCATGACCATGGTGGTCGAGGTCCAGTATTCGGCGCCATACACGGCCAGCAGCAGCGGCATGGTCACAATGAAGAGCAGCGCCGTATCGATCAGCGTGGCGCCGAAGCGCAGCCAGAAGCCGGCATATTCCAGTTCAGATTCTTCCTGCATCATTCCTCCGTGTGCTTGCCGAGCCGTTCGAGCATGAGGCCATGAATGTGGGCCAGTTCGGCGCTCAGCTGTCCATGCCGGGCAACGAGCTCGTTCAGGCGCTGCTGTTCGTCCTTCAGTGCATCTTGCCGGCCCTGTTCAAGCAGCAGCGCGTAGCGCACTTCGGCCTGGTTCTTGTCCCAATCGGTCATATGGATGGCATGGTCGATGCGCTGCAGCTCCGCGCGCAGCCGGGCCGCCTCCTGTGCCGGCAGCAGGCCTCGCGCTGCGGACTGCACGATGGCCGTGTCCAGTACGATGCGTGCGCGGGTATGGGCGCAGGAGAGCTGCTTGTCCCGCAGCGCCTTCGAACAGAGGCCAACCCGAACCATGCCGGGATCATCCTCAACGGCCCCGTCACGGCGCTGGATGCCGTTCGCATCAACGATTACCCGTTCATGCACCAGCCGGCATGGCAGCACGCGCAGCGAGGCCAGCTCGGCATGCAGGGTGGACAGGGACGGGGTCTCCGCTTTCATATGGGCAGCATACCTGCGGAAGCCCGTCCGCACAACGGCCTCAGGGCGTGACGCGGAAATAGTCGATATCGGTGTAGCCGCTGCCCGCCTTGCTGCCGACACTGAACAGGCCCATCTGCGCCCCCACCCAGCGCCCGCGCGTGAGCGTGAACGCGGCACCGGCCGGGCTGTAGCGCTTGCCGTCCGTGCTGTAGAAGAAGCTGGCCTTGCCCGCTTCCACACGCATGCGCAGGAAGATGGAGGACGGCGCATCTTCCAGCACCGTAGTGGCTTCCTCTTTGCAGGATGGTGCAGCCGAGCCCGTGTCCACCTTGGGGTCAGGCACCTTGGTGGACACGGGCTGAACAATACAGTTGGCCAGCACCAGCTGGCTGCGCCCGGCGTGCCGGCGCAGGCCGAGCCAGGCGGCGCCGAGGGCGTTCATGATGAGGCCGGCCCGGTCGCCTTCGGCCGCCGCTGCCAGCTCGATGCGGGTGTCCACGGTGAAGGCCGGAGCAGGCAGCTTTTGCGTGAGGATGCTGGTGGCGCGGCGCACCGCATCTGCAACTGCGGCCTGGGTATTCAGGCGCAGCCAGCCGGGCCGGGCGGACAGCGAATACTGTTCCGGCCGGGGATTGGCATTCCACTGCCATTGCAGGCCCAGCGTGGTGCCGTCGAATTCGTCGCTGACGGTGGGAGCCGCCGGAGGCTGTCCGCTGATGGGCTTGCGCCATTGCAGCACGGGGTTGCCGCCCTGTCCCATCAGTGGCCAGTCATCCTTCCACTGCATGGGCTGGAGGTGGACGATGCGGCCGTAGGCCTGCTTGTCCTGGAAGTGGAAGAACCAGTCGCTTCCGTCCTGCGCCTTCACCCACGCGCCCTGATGCGGGCCGTTGACGGGCGTTGCGCCCTGTTCCAGCACGATGCGCACATCGTACGGCCCTTCAATGCTGCGCGAACGGAATACGCTCTGCCAGCCCTCCTCCACGCCGCCCGCCGGGGCGAACACGTAGTACCAGCCGTTCTGCTTGTAGAGCTTGGGGCCTTCCAGCGTGCGGTAGCCTTTCAGCCGGTTGCCGTCGATAAGGACTTTGCCTTGTTCGTCGAGCAGGCGGCTGCCGTCCGGCGCCATCGCGCGCAGCGTGAGCACATTGTTGAAGCCCGCGCGGCTCCTGGCCCAGGCGTGCAGCAGCCAGGCCTTGCCGTCATCGTCCCACAGCGGCGTGGGATCGATGATGCCCTTGCCGGGCAGCAGCAGGTGCGGCGCCGTCCAGGGACCGGCGAAGTTCTCCGCCGTGATCACGTAGACGCCGAAGTCCGGGTCGGGATAGAAGATCCAGAACTTGCCGTCGTGGTAGCGCAGGCAAGGCGCCCACACGCCCTCGCCATAGCGCGGCTGGGAGAAATGGGCGTCTGGAACCAGGCGCGGCAGGGCGTGGCCGACGAGGGACCAGTTCACCATATCCTTCGAGTTCAGCAGAGGCAGGCCTGGCACGCTGTTGAAGCTGGAGGCCGTCATGTAGTAGGTGTCGCCGACGCGGATCACGTCGGGGTCGGAGTAGTCGGCATGCAGGATGGGGTTCTGGTAGCGGCCGTCGCCCAGATCGGCGGTCCAGGCCTGCGGCGCGGCTTGGGAGGGGCTGGCCAGTATGGCCAGCAGGGCGAGAATGGCGGATGCGGGATGCATGGTTGATCCAATGTTTTGGTCCGGCCAATCCTAAACTGGTTAGGCCAATACCGCAAGCGTTTCACGCGTGGGAATCGGTGAGATTCTGGCGGCCGGAAGGAGGGCATAATCCCTTACCTTCAATTCATCCGCACAATATGAATCTGGTCCGCACATTTGCCCTGGCAGCAGCCATCGTTCTTCCGTTTATCGCGCACGCTGAAAATAGCTGCCGGTATTCAGAGCTTCTCAGCTTGCCCATTACTAAGCTGCCGCACCAGGGAACCTTCGAAGTGCGCGGAAAAATTAACGGGATTTCCGTCAATATGGGGCTGAGCACAGGCAGCAACCGCAGCCACCTTTCCCGGAAGGAGATGGTAAGGCAGGGCATTCCCATGGAGGAGACACGGTTGACCTCCTATTCCAGCGAGAAGGTGCAAACGGTATTCGAGGCGCAACCGGCGGAGGTGGCGATTGGACCATTGCGTGCAGAAAACAAGCGTTTTCTCGTCATCGACATGGCGCAGAACAGCCGTTTCTCCGCGACTCTTGGAGCCGACTTTTTGCTGCAGACCGATATGGAGCTATTCCTGAGCAAAGAACAAATCAAGTTCTTCAAGGCAGAAAACTGCGCCGAACGCGGCCTCTCCTACTGGGATCCCGATGCCGTTGTTGTGCCACTGGCCTCGGGGAAAAATGAACGTCCGGTTATCAATGTGACCATCAACGGGGTGAAAGGCCGTGCGCTGATCGACACCGGCACGGCGCGTTCGGTGGTGCTGGTGCATTTTGCGAAACTCGCGGGTTTCAAACCCTTGCCGGGCGAAACGCCGTACAAATACTTCGACGCGCGTATCAACGATCACGTGAACATCTGGAAGGCTGATTTTGAGGAGTTTGCCATCGACAACGAAGTCATCCGCAAACCTCAGCTGAGCGTGAGTTCCATTGCGCGGCCGCGCGACCGCACATATGACATGATCCTCGGCCTGGACTTCCTGATGGCGCACCGTCTGCTCATTTCCGTCAGCCAGGAGAAGGTCTATCTCAGCTATATCGGCGGCGAAGTGTTCTCCAGCGCGCAGAAGTGGTGAACGCCTGAACAGCCGCCTTATGTGAACTGAGGGGCGGAACCCAGGCCACAGCTGCGCGACAATGATACTCATCGCACAGCCGGAGTGAGCCCCAATGCCCGACCGAGATCCCTCCCTGCGCCTGCGCCGCAACCGGCGCCTGGCGACTGGCCTGCTGGTCCTCATGACCATACTGTTTCTGGCCGCGCGCTCGCAGGAGCAGCGCCATCCCTGGCTCGCCTTCGTGGCGGCGTTTGCCGAAGCGGCCATGGTGGGGGCGCTGGCGGACTGGTTTGCGGTCACGGCGCTGTTCCGCCATCCGCTCGGCCTGCCGATTCCGCACACGGCCATCATCCCGCGCAACAAGGACCGCATCGGCGCCAATATCGCCGACTTCCTCGAACATAATTTCATCACCCACGAAGTGCTGCGCAGCGAACTGGCACAAGTGGATTTCGCGGGCGCCGCCGCACGCTGGCTGGCGCAGGAGCAGAACAGCCGCGCCGTGGCCGAACGGCTGGCGGGCACGGTGCCCCTGCTGCTGCGCATGGTGGAGGACCGCGATGCGGGCGAGTTTGTGCGCAAGGCCATGTCGTCCGCGCTGCGCGACGTGAAGCTGGCGCCGGTGGCGGCCAACATCCTCTCCGTGCTGGTGGCGGGCCGCCAGCATGTGCGCATGCTGCAGCGTGTGCTCGGTATCGTCGCACGCACGCTGGACGAGAACCGCGACTACCTGCGCCAGAAGGTGCATGAACACAGCCCGCGCTGGATGCCGCGCGCCATCGATGACAAATTCTTCGAGCGCCTGATGAACGGCCTGCAAAGCATTCTGGACGACCTGGGCGACGAGGACAGCGAATGGCGCGCCCGCTTCCAGCTGGCGCTGGATGAACTGATAGAACAGCTGGCGCACTCTCCCGAATACGAGGAGAAGCTGCGCGGCTGGCTGGCCAGCGGCCTCGCGCATCCGGTATTCCGCGACTATGTGCGCGACGTGTGGGAAGACATCCGCGAGCGCCTGCATGCGGAAGCTACGGATCCTGCATCGCGCATCACCGCGCATGTGCAGCGCGCGCTGGCCGCCTTTGCACGCACACTGCAGGAAGACGCAGCTGCGCGCGAGCGCCTGAACGGCTGGCTGCGCGGCTTCACGGCGGATGCGGTGGTGGAAAGGCGCGGCCTGATCGTGGCCGTGGTGCAGCGCGTGATCGACAAATGGGATGCGCAGACCATTTCGCAGAAGGTGGAACTGTACCTGGGCAGCGACCTGCAGTTTATCCGTATTAATGGCACGCTGGTGGGCGGCATCGTGGGCCTGCTGCTGTACTGCATATCCCTGCTGCTCACCCGCTGAGCGAGCTGACGAAGTCGAGGAAGGCCACCGTCTTAGCGGGAATGTGCTGGCGCGAAGGGTACAGCGCATACAGTGGAAAGCGTTCGTCCGGCCAGTCGGGGAACAGCTCCACCAGCTTGCCGTCCTCCAGCATTTTTTCCGCGCCCAGTATCATCATTTGCGCGATCCCATGGCCAGCCAGGCATACGCTGTGCAGCGTGCCGGCATCGTTCAATACCAGCTGCCCGGGCGGCTCAAGTTCCAGCTTGCGGCGGCCTTTGTGAAACTCCCAGCTGAAGGGGCGGCCCGATTGCGGGTCGCGGAACAGGATGCATACATGCCGGCCTTCTTCCAGTTCCTGCGGCGATGCCGGCCTGCCGTACTGTTTCAGGTAGGCCGGCGCGGCGACGGTAACGATACGGCTTTCCAGCAGCTTGCGCGCCACCAGGCTGGAGGAACGCGGAAAACCGAAGCGCACTGCAAGATCGAATCCTTCCCCCACCAGGTCGCCCAGCTGGTCGCGGTTGACCATCTCCAGCTGCAGCTCCGGATGCGCGCGCAGGAATGCGCCAAGGCGCGGCCCCAGCATCAGCCGCGAAAAGAAGGGATCTATATTCACGCGCAACCTGCCGCGCACTGTGCTGCGGCCCAGCGTTGCCGCGCTGGTGGCTTCTTCCAGCTGCTCCAGCAGTGGCAGCACCTGACCGTGGAAACGCCTGCCCTCGTCGCTCAGTGCCACATTGCGCGTAGTGCGTTCGAACAGGCGTACGCCCAGCCGCTGTTCCAGCCGCGCAACCGCGCGGCTCACGCCTGAAGGCGTCATGTCCAGCGCATCGGCGGCGCGGGCGAAGCTGCCGCTATCGACAATGGCCAGGAGCACGCGCAGGCCATTCACTACCTTTTCGTCGAGGTTCAGCATTCGTGATTAACAATCATTAATCCAATGATCTCCATGCTATCGCGAAATCAGTCCTGCGGAAAGAAAATGCTCTCCATCGCAACCATTCAAGGAGAACATCATGTACGTCGTCATGGGCATTACAGGGCAGGTTGGCGGCGCAACAGCGCGCGCGCTACTGGCAGCAGGCCAGAAAGTTCGCGCTGTCGTGCGCGATGAAGCAAAGGGCGCTGCGTGGCGCGCAGCGGGATGTGAAATCGCGGTAGCGGACATCGGCAATCCCTACGCGCTGCGGGATGCGTTTTCGGGTTCAGAGGCAGTGTTTGCCATGCTGCCGCCGTTGTTCGACCCGGCGCCGGGCTATCCGGAAGCGGCAGCCATGATCCGCTCGCTGCGCTCCGCGCTGGAGGTAGCACGCCCTGCAAAAGTGGTCGCACTCTCGACCATCGGCGCAGCCGCGCAGCGGCCGAACCTGCTCAACCAGCTCGGCATGCTCGAAAGCGCACTGCGTGAGCTGCCCATGCCGGCAGCCTTCGTGCGCGCCGCATGGTTCATGGAGAACTTTGCCTGGGATATCGCCGCGGCGCGCGACACCGGATTCCTGCACAGCTATCTCCAGCCGCTGGACCGCGCCATACCGATGATCGCAACCGCCGACGTAGGCAGCACCGCCGCCGCATTGATGCGGGAAGACTGGCAAGGCAAGCGCATTGTGGAACTGGAAGCGCGCCAGCCTGTCAGCCCTGCCCTTGCTGCGCAAACCCTCGGCCGCATTCTTGCGCGCGATGTGCGGGCGCAGGCCGTGCCGCGCGAAAGCTGGCAGTCGCTATTTGTGGCGCAGGGCATGCGGCATCCCCTGCCCCGCATCCAGATGCTGGACGGCTTCAACGAAGGCTGGATCGCCTTCGACGGAGAAGGAGAGCGCCGCCATGGCGGCACCACGCTGGAGACGGTACTGGCGGGGCTGGCAGCGACGTAGCGGTAAAATACGCGGATGAACTGCCGCGATCATTGCGGGGCGTGCTGCATTGCCCCTTCCATTTCAAGCCCTATCCCTGGTATGCCGAACGGTAAGCCGGCCGGGGTAAAGTGCATCCAGCTCGACGAGGACATGCGCTGCAAGATCTTCGGCCATCCCGACCGCCCGCAGGTGTGCGGTTCACTGCAGCCTAGCGGAGAGCTGTGTGGCGACACACGCGAGCAGGCCTTGCGCTGGCTCGGCTACCTCGAAGACGCTACAGCGCCTTGAGCGCCTTGCGCTGGAATACGGTCGCTTCGGGATTGTCGTTGTAGCGCTCGCAGTCCTGGTAGCCGCGCTTGCGGTACAGGCGGATAGCGGCATCCAGTCCGGCCTTGCTGTCGAGGTAGATCCATGCACGGCCTTCAGCGGCCGCGTGGGCTTCCATCGCATCCAGCAGGGCTTCGGCAATGCCGAGGCCACGGTGCTGCGGACGGACGTAAAGCCGTTTGCATTCCACCGCCCCGCTGATCTGCGGCAGGGGCCGCAGCGCGACGCAGCCTGCCGGTGCATCGTCCACATAGGCCAGCCACAGCGCCGAATCCTGGGCGCTGAGGAAGGCCTTTACGCCGTCCGGCGTGTCGCGGACGACGACGTTGATGGCTTCGAAGTATTCGTTGAGGAGGGCATGCGTGTCCTCCAGGTGTTCGAGGGTGGCGCGGATGATCTTCATGGTGTGGCCAGTGTAGCAGCCTTGCTGCGCGATTGCAGCGGGGTGCTGGCCTGGCCATGGGTGGCGAAATCGATGCGTGACATCGCGATGGCGCATTCCATCGCAAGGGCTGCTGCGGCGCCGGGCTCGAACTGCTGGCGGTAGCGCTGCAGCGCTTCCTGGATGGCATAGGCGTAAGCCACCGGCCACTGGTCCGGCGCGGAGCAGAACTTCATCACCATCGGCTGGAAGGCGGGCCATTGCGACCGCAGGTAGAGGAAAGGCAGGTCGCGCGGCGCACGCGGGCCGCGCTGGCGCGGTTTGCCGAACTCCGGCGTGCCAATGCTGCTTGCCACGTGGTGGAACAGTTCACCCACGTCCGGCAGGGTTTCGAAACCGGCCTGGCGCGCGCCATCCATCAGCAGGCACCAGACGGCGCTTTGCGATTCCGCCAGCATGGCGTCCACGCTGCCGCTGCGGTAGTAGGTGTGGCCGTCTGCGCCCTGCGATGGCTGCAGCAAGGTGGCGGGGCCCACGCCGCGCGCCGTGGCGTGGGCACGCACTGCGGTCTGGCAGGCATATCCCGCCAGCGCGCCCAGTGCGCAGAACAGCGATTCGGCGTGCACGCCGGTGTCGGTGGCGAGCATATTGCCAAGCCGGCGCAGGATCTCCTTGCTGGCGATGCGCGCGCCGATCAGCGGGTCCTGCGCCCGCATCTCGACGATCTGCCGCAGCAGGACTTCTTCGATCGGGCTGGCGGAGGGCCGCGCGGGCGCAGCCCCCGCCCCGCCGCCGAGCGAGGTGAGAATTTTTTTCAGCATGTGAGGAAGTGTTATTTACTTATCGTTTTGCTCAAGTATAGCGAACGATGGCGACGGAATAGTCACCCTTTCTCACTGCCGGGGAAATAAATGTTCAGGCGCTATGGCGCTCGATGATGATGAATCCCACATCGCAGACCGGGTCTGCCACCGGTTTTCCCTCTGTGCGCTGGATGATGTAGCGCGCCGCGGTCTGCCCGATCAGGGTGCCGTCCACGCGCACCGTGGTCAATGCAGGGTGCAGATCCTTCGACAGGGCGAGATCGCCCAGGCCGACCACCGCCAGCTGCTGCGGAATGGCGATGCCCTGTGCCTGCGCTTCAATCATCACGCCCAGCGCCACCATGTCCGAGCTGCAGAAAATGGCGTCGATGCCGGGATGCTGCGCCAGCAGGGCGCGCAGCCCTTCCCTGCCGCTGGCCACGGAGCTTGGCGCCGGCACGATATGGGCCGGCACTTCGGCGCCGCCGCCCGCGATGCCCAGCGCGCAGGCGGTATCCGAATAGGACTTGTTGCGGCGCGCGGCGCGTTCGTCATCCGCGCTGATGGCGGCGAGATGGCGCCTGCCCCGGCGGTGCAGGTATTCGGCCACCGCCGCGCCCAGTTTCTCGTGCGAGAAACCGACCAGCATATCGACCGGCGTTGGAGTGAGGTCCCAGGTTTCGACCACAGGAATGCCGCTGGCGATCAGGCGGCGCCGCGCGAGCGGCGAGCGCATGATGCCGGTGAGGATGACGCCGTCCGGGCGGCGGCCGATGATGGCCTCCAGCAGCGCGTCCTCGCGCGACTCGGCATAGCCGGACTGGCCCAGCATCATCTGGTAGCCGGAAGCGGCCAGCGTAGCCGTCAGCGCCTGCACCGTTTCAAGGAAAACGGAACCGGTAATGGTGGGCACCAGCGCCGCAACAAGGCGGCTCTTGCGCGATGCGAGGCCGCCCGCCAGCAGGTTGGGCACATAGCCGGTGCGCTCCACCGCGTCGCGCACGCGGGCCAGGATTTTGTCCGACACCGCTTCCGGCGTATTCAGCGCGCGGGAAGCGGTAATCGGCGCCACGCCCGCCATCTTTGCCACATCGCGCAAGGTCAGGCTGTGGCCCTTGTTGCGCTTGCGTTTTACGGGTTCGGCGGGCTTCTTGTCTTCACTCATGGGGCGGATTCTATCAGCGCACCAGGCAAGGGCGTTTGCTGTCGAAGGTCCAGCCGGGGATGAGGAACTGCATGGCCACGGCGTCGTTGCGCGCACCTAGGCCCATGTTCAGGTAGCGCTGGTGCGCCGCTTCCACTTCGGCCATGTCCAGTTCCACGCCAAGGCCGGGCTTCTTCGGCACGTCCACCATGCCGTCCACGATCTGCAGCGGCGCTTTCGTCAGGCGCTGGCCGTCCTGCCAGATCCAGTGCGTATCGATGGCCGTGATCTGGCCCGGCGCAGCGGCGGCAACGTGGGTGAACATGGCCAGCGACACGTCGAAGTGGTTGTTCGAGTGCGAGCCCCAGGTCAGGCCCCATTCGTGGCACAGCTGCGCCACGCGCACCGAGCCCTGCATGGTCCAGAAGTGCGGGTCGGCCAGCGGAATCGTTACCGACTGCAGCTGGATGGCGTGGCCAAGCTCGCGCCAGTCGGTGGCGATCATATTGGTGGCCGTCGGCAGGCCGGTGGCGCGGCGGAATTCGGCCATCACTTCGCGGCCGGAGTAGCCGTTCTCGGGACCGCATGGGTCTTCCGCATAGGCCAGCACGTCTGCCTTGTCGCGGCACAGGCGGATGGCGTCCTTCAGCAGCCAGCCACCGTTCGGGTCCAGCGTGATGCGCGCATCGGGAAAGCGTTCGGCCAGCGCAGTCACGGCTTCCATCTCTTCCTCGCCGCGCAGCACGCCGCCTTTCAGCTTGAAGTCCTTGAAGCCGTAGCGTTTGTAAGCCGCTTCGGCCAGCGCCACCACCGATTTCGCATCCATCGCTTCTTCATGGCGCAGGCGGAACCAGTCATCCTCCGCCTGCTCGTCGCTGTCGTATGGCAGGTCGGTTCGGCGGCGGTCGCCGATGTAGAACAGGTAGCCCAGCATCGGCACCTTGTCGCGCTGCTGGCCGTCGCCCAGCAGCGCGGCCAGCGGCACGTTCATGAACTGCCCCACCAGGTCGAGCAGCGCGCATTCAATCGCCGTCACGGCGTGAATGGCAATGCGCAGGTCGAAGGTCTGCTGGCCTCGGCCGCCCGCATCGCGGTTGGCGAAGGCGGTGCGCACGCTGTTCAGCATGGCGTTGTAGTGGCCGATGGGCTGGCCCACGAGCAGCGGTTCGGCATCCTGCAAGGTCTGGCGAATCGCTTCGCCGCCCGGCACTTCGCCAACGCCCTGATTGCCGGAGCTGTCCGTCAGGATCAGCAGGTTACGCGTGAAATATGGTGCATGCGCGCCGCTCAGGTTGAGCAGCATGCTGTCGCGGCCTGCTACAGGAATAACGCGAAGGGAAGTGATGGTTGGTGTGTTCATTTTTCGAGAAGGCGGAGTGGCAGTTCGGCGCGGATATCGTCAGACGCGCTGCCGACCATCAGCTTGAAATCACCGGGCTCGGCGCCCCATTTCAGTTGAGTATTGAAGAAGGAAAGGGTATTGCGGTCAATCGTGAAACTGATGCGGCGCTGCTCGCCCGGCTGCAGGCGCACCTGCTGGAAGCCCTTGAGCTCCTTGAGCGGACGCACCACCGAGGAAACCAGGTCGCGGATGTACAGCTGCACCGTTTCCGTGCCCGCCGCCTTGCCGCTGTTGGCGATATCGAGCGACAGCGTGATGCTTTGGCCGGGCTGCATCGTATTGCTGCTCAGGCTCGCACCGGAGTATTTGAAGCTGGTGTAGCTCAGGCCATGGCCGAAGGCATAGCGTGGCGTGTTCACGGAATCGATATAGGCCGATTTGTAGACGATGTTCTTGTCGTCCAGTACCGGGCGGCCCGTCGAATACTGCGCGTAGGACAGCGGCAGCTGGCCCATATTGCGCGGGAAGGTGACGGGCAGCTTGCCGGAGGGGTTGTAGTCGCCGAACAGCACATCCGCAACAGCGTTGCCGCCTTCGGTGCCGGGGAACCATGCATACAGGATGGCATCCGCCCGGTCCGCGATCTCGTTGAAGATCAGCGGACGGCCTGCCAGCATCACTACCACCACCGGCTTGCCGGTTGCCTTGATGGCTTCAAACAGCTTGTTCTGCAGGCCGGGAACGCCGATATCGGTGCGCGATTTCGCCTCGCCGCTCATGTCCCAGCTTTCGCCGATGGCCAGTACCACTACGTCTGCGTCCTTCGCTGCGGCGACGGCGGCGTCCAGCGCGTCCAGCGTGGCGCAGCCGGGCGCGCAGGCAGCGGCGTGCGTTACCGTTGCGTTGCCGGCGCGGCGGCGTATGCCGTCGAGGATGCTCACGACTTCAGCGCGCTCGCCCTGCACCACCCAGCCGCCTTCGAGGTCGCGCTTCGAATCAGCCAACGGGCCGATAACCGCGAGGCGCTTCGCACTGGCAGCCAGCGGCAGTGCATTGTTGTCGTTCTTCAGCAGCACCATGGACTTGCGCGCCACATCGCGCGCAATCTCGCGATGCTTCGGATCGTTCAGCGCGGCCTTCTCGCGCGCCTCGTCCGAGAACTTGTAGGGATCGTCGAACAGGCCCAGCTCGAACTTCTTCACCAGCACGCGGCGCACTGCGTCATCCAGCAGCTTCGCCTGCACCTTGCCGGACTTCACGGCATCGGCCAGGTGCTTCGTGTAGGCATAGCCTTCCATATCGATGTCGCTGCCGGCATTGAGCGCCTTGGTGGCGGCATCCGCAAGGTCGGCGGCATAACCGTGCGGCACCATCTCCTTGATGGAGGCCCAGTCGCTGACCACCAGGCCCTTGAACTTCCATTCGCCTTTCAGGATATCGCGCTGCAGGTGCGCGCTGCCCGTGGCGGGAATGCCGTTCAGGGTGTTGAAGGAGTTCATGAAGGTGGCTGCGCCGGCATCCAGCGCGGCCTTGAACGGCGGCAGGTAGACTTCGTGCAGCTGCTGCTCGCTCATATCGACAGCGTTGTAGTCGCGGCCTGCGATTGCGGCGCCGTAGGCGGCGAAGTGCTTTGCGGTGGCCATGATGGCGTCCGTGCCGCCCAGCTTCGAGGTCTGGAAACCCTTGACGCGGGCGCGGGCGATCTGCGAGCCCAGATACCTGTCTTCACCTGCGCCTTCCATCACTCGGCCCCAGCGCGGATCGCGCGAGATATCGACCATGGGCGCGAAAGTCCAATGAATGCCGGAGGCAGCCGCCTCGATGGCGGCCACGCGCGCGCCCTGCTCGATCGCGTCCAGGTCCCAGGAGGCTGCCTCGCCCAGCGGCACCGGGAAGGTGGTCTTGTAGCCGTGGATGACGTCGAGGCTGAACAGCAGCGGAATGCGCAGGCGCGACTGCAGCGCCAGCGCCTGGATTTCGCGCGTCTCCGCCACGCCCTTCACGTTCAGCATGGAGCCGACCTTGCCGGCGCGGATATCGGCCAGCTTGTCCGCAAACTTGCTGCTTTCCGGACCGGTGAACTGGCGGCCGGACAGCTGGTGCAGCTGGCCGACCTTCTCTTCCAGCGTCATCTTCTTCAGCAGTTCATTCACCTTGCGGTCGATCTGGGCGTCCTGCGCGAAAGCGAAGGATGGCAGCAATGCGGTGGCCAGGAGGTGGCGAAGTTTCATCATGTCTCCTTACTTCTTGTACTGCTGTTCTTTTTTGTCGTAGTAGGACTTCAGCGTATGGAAGGCCTGCTTGCGTTTGCCGGTTTCGGAAATCAGGCCCTTGCGGTTCCAGAAGTCTTGGTAGTAGGGATGCGGACGGCGTGGCGAACGGAAGTCCACCAGCACCCACGGCGTCATGCCGCGCAGGCCCGGAATCGCCTCCAGCATCTTGAACTGGTTCTTGTAGAGCTGGTCCTGGTATTCCTCGCTCCAGCGCGTGTCGCTGTCGCCGTGGAAGCCGCCCAGCGCATCGGCGCCAAACTCGGTAATCATCACCGGCTTGTTGTAAGGGATGTTGAAGTGGAAGTTCAGCATGTCCTTGTTGCTGGCCCAGTACCATCCTGCGTACTCGTTGAAGCTGGCCAGGTCCAGCTTTTCCGCCAGCGGATCTTCCACCGTTACTTCGGAGCCCTTGCGGTGCACTTCCAGCGCGGCCGCGATCAGGCGGGTGGCATCCAGGCCGCGCGCGGCGTCGGCCAGCTTGCCCATGAAGGCGTTGCGCGGTTCGCTCACCGGCGTTTCGTTACCGATGGACCAGACCACCACACTGGCGCGGTTCTTGTCACGCACAATCAGGTCCGTCAGCTGCTTGTTCGCGTTGGCGTAGGTATCGGCGTTCTGCCAGGAGATGGTCCAGTACACGGGCACCTCGGCCCATACCATCAGGCCCATCTCGTCGGCCAGGCGGATCATTTCTTCGCTGTGCGGATAGTGCGCCAGGCGCACGTAGTTGCAGTTCATGTCCTTGGCCCACTGCAGGATCATGCGCATATCGCCGGAACCGCGCAGGCGGCCGGGGATCAGCGGGTTCTCGTCATGCACGGAGACGCCGCGGAAGAACACGGATTTGCCGTTCAGCAGAATGTCTCGCCCGCGCGTTTCGATGGTACGGAAGCCGATGCTGTCGCTGATCTTGTCGGTGGTGGCGCTGATGTTTACCTTGTACAGCTTCGGATCTTCCGGCGACCAGTAGCGCAGCGACTTCACGGGAATGCTGATGGCGGCGCGGCCAGTGGCATCGGTGCGCACGGAAGTGCGAAGGCCCGCTTCCGGAATGTCGATGGTCACGGCCTGTTCGCCCTGCGCGCCGGCCAGCTGCACATAGCCTTCGATGCGTTTCAGGTCGCCCTTCGCCAGCTGCACCTTGTAGTCGGAAATATACGTCGCAGGCACTTCGGCCAGCAGCACGTCGCGCGTAATGCCGCCGTAGTTCCACCAGTCGGTGCTTACGGTCGGAATCTCGTCCTGGTGGCGTGTGTTGTCCGCCTTGACCACAACCGTGTTCTCGCCCGCATTCAGCTTGCCCGTTACTTCGAACTGGAAGGGAGTGAAGCCGCCTTTGTGGCTGCCCAGCTTCTTGCCGTTCAGGTACACGTGCGATTCATAGTTCACGGCGCCGAAGTAGAGGAAGTAGCGCTTGCCCTCTTTTGGCGCGGCATTGAAGCGCTGGCGCAGCCATACCGTGCCTTCGTAGAACTCCAGCTTCGTATTCTGCGAATTCCAGTCGCCCGGCACGGCCATGGTCTGCGCCAGGTCGAAACTGTATTCGATGGTTTCGCCCTTGTCCTTTTGTTTGCGGTCGTCGTAGAAGCCGCCGCTGCCGGTCGCTGACTGGTCGTGCGGCTTGCGGCGGTAATCGTAGTAACCCGTCTCATACGGGTCGATGATGTAGTGCCAGCGCCCGTTCAGGCTCTGGTGCTCACGTCCATAGATATTCTGCAGCGTTTGTTCCTGGGCATTTGCCAGTCCGCTCGCCAGCCAGAGGCAGGCTGCCAGCCATTTCAGAGTCTTTGTCACCGCCATCTCCTGTTATTTTTTGGTACCGCTACCAATTCTACCTAAAAAAACTGCCGTGACGCAGAAAACACGTCACGGCACAAGGCAGAGAAAATCAGAACTTCACATCCAGACGCGCACCGACGTAGCGGAAGGCGTCACGCGCAGGCACCCAGCTGGTGGTCGTTACGTTGACCACAGGGTTCGGGGCACGGGAGCTCCAGCTGCCGCCGCCGCCCAGGCCTGCGTTCGCATAGCGATGGTCGAACAGGTTGTTCACGAAGAAGGTGAACTTGTACTTGTCCTTCTTGTCGCGCACACCCACACCCACGTTGGTCAGCGCATAGCCTGGGACGCGGTTGCCCGGGTCCTGGTTCAGGTTGGTGATGACTTCCGAGGTGTAGCGGGTGTTGAAGGTCATGAAGCCGTTGAAGCTGTAGTTCGGCAGGCGCAGGTCATACTGGCCGCCGATGTTGATCTTCCACTTCGGCGCATTCGGCATCTGGCCGCCAGAGATATCCTGCGTGTTCTGGTTGCCGTACAGAGGATTCTTCAGCACGCACGATGCGTTGAAGCCGCCATTCGGGCTGCCCGTCACGTTGTAGCACGGCGCATTCTTGAAGTCCGTGATCGAAGCACGGGTGAAGGCGACGCCGGCGTTCAGCACCAGGTCTTCCACTACCAGTGCGGACACGTCCAGCTCCACACCCTTGGTCTGCACGCCGCCAACGCTGTTCAGGCGCGTGACGTAGGTGGTGGTGCCAGGCAGGTAGCTGCCGGAGTTCTGCTGGTAGTCCTTGAACTTGCTGTAGAAGGTGGCCAGGTTCACAGTCAGGCGGTTGTTGAAGAAGTTACCCTTCATACCGGCTTCCACCGTCTTCGCCGTCTCGGAAGGCACCGGCTGTTCCGCAGCGGTGGCCGCGTTCAGGCTGGAGGTCAGGTCATATGCCATGCCCTTGTAGCCGGTGGCGCCCATCACGTAGCCCATCACGCCCGGCGTGAACTGCTTCTGCAGGCTCAATTTGCCGGTGACCGCATCTTCGCTGTTATCCAGGCTGGAGAAGATCGCGCTCGGCACGAACGGGCCTGGTGGCGGCAGGCCGGTGGCGAATACATAACCCGAGGTTTCGCGGTTGTAGCGCAGGCCGGCCAGCAGGCTGTAGGTCGGCGCGAAGTCCCAGGTCAGCTGGCCGTAGACTGCGCGGTTCTTGTTGTAGGTGCTGGTGTCGTAGCGCGCCGGCGTGGACAGCACCACGTCGCGGTAGCCGCGGGTGAAGGAACGGGCGATGCTGTTCTTCGCGTACCACAGGCCGGCCACGTAGCGCACGGTGCCGCTGTCCGGCGAAATCAGGCGCAGCTCCTGGCTGCGGCTATCCACTTCGGTCACGCCGTACTGCACATAGCCTTCGTTGGCGCCGGCCGGTTTGCCGTTACCCAGCGGGTAGTACATGAGGGTTGGCGCATCCACAAAGTCCTGGTCGCGCGAGTCGTCCGCCGTGTAGTGCGATACGGAGGTGATCGAAGCCAGCGTGCCGCCGTTCGGCATGGACCAGGTGACTTTCAGGCCGGCGCCGCGGTCCACGGAGTCCTGGCCGGTGCGGTCGTTATTGCGGATGTTGACGTTGTCGGCGCTCGGCGTGATACCTGCCAGCAGCTGGCTCGCAGGCAGTTGCGGGATATTGCTCAACAGGCCGCCGGTGGCCGGGGTCATGCTGGTCAGCGCGATGGCGCAGCAGGTGCGCTCGGAGCGGTTGATACGCGGCGAGAAGTCGATGTCGATATCGTCGGTGAGGCGGTACGTGAACTTTGCCATCAGCGACTTGTCGCCGGTGCCGTTCGCATGGCGCCCGGTGGTCAGGTTGTACAGCAGGCCCGGGAAGCGCTCATTGCTGGCCGAAACGCGGAAACCGAAGCGGTCGGTCAGCATGCCGCCGTAGCTGCCGCTCAGGCGCCATTCGCCGTCTTCGGTGTACATGGCGCTTGCCTTGCCGGCCAGCGGACCGGAGATCGGCTTGGTGGTGATATTGATTGCGCCTGCAATGGCGGCCTTGCCGAACAGGGTGCTCTGCGGACCTTTGAGGATCTCCACGCGCTGCAGCTCGGCCAGATTCTGGAAGGCTTTCACCTGCATGCCCATCGGGATATCGTCCAGAATCACCGACACGTCGGCTTCCACGCCGATACCGATGGAGGTGGTGCCGATGCCGCGCAGGTTGATGCCGTTGTTCTGCGGCGTGGTGCCGTAAGTCACGCTCAGCGCAGGCGACAGATTGATCACATCTTCGATGTCGCGCACATTGTTATTCTGGATGACGGTCTCGCTCAGCACCGAAATCGCCATCGGCACGTGTTCGAGTTTTTCAACGCGTTTGTTCGCGGTCACGACCACGGTTTCCAGGCCGCCCGATTGTGCTGCATCCTGGCCCCATGCCAGCGCAGGCAGCGCCAGTGCCACGGCAAACGCCATTGGCGTAAGGCGGCTGTTCATCCCATATTTCACTTGTTGCATCAAGGTCTCCTTGTTCACTTCGTCTATTTAATGCTGCACGTTTTCTCAGCATTTGGAAAACGTTTAACTGGATGGTAGATCATTTCTCAACACAGAACAAGCTACCTGTCGTAAAAAAAGCACGCCTTGTGGAAGATCGGCGACAGACAGGTGCGCCGGCGGGCCGCAGAATCGCTGTCCCGCACTGCCAATTGACTCGCGCAGGATTTTCGATATACTGAGTTAAACGTTTTTCTTCCGAACCTATAAGAACACACCATGACCACGACAACGACAAACAAACCCTTCAAGCGCCTGCTGCTGACCGGCGCCGGCGGCGGCCTGGGCCAGGTGCTGCGCGACCGCATCAAGCAATGGGCGGACGTGGTGCGCATCAGCGACATCAAGGACCTCGGCCCTGCCCGCGAAGGCGAAGAGGTCATGCAATGCGACCTGGCCGACCGCGCTGCCGTCATGAAGCTGGTTGAAGGCTGCGATGCGATCCTCCATTTCGGCGGCATCTCGGTTGAAGACCGCTTCGAGCCGATCATGAACGCCAATATCCTCGGCCTGCACTACCTGTATGAAGCCGTGCACAAGTTCGGCGTGAAGCGCGTGGTGTATGCCAGCTCGAGCCACACCGTGGGCTTCTACAAAACCACCGACATCGTGGACGCCGACATGCCACTGCGCCCGGACGGCTTCTATGGCCTGAGCAAATGCTTCGGCGAAGCGCTGTCCCGCTACTACTACGACCGCTTCGGCACCGAGACCGTATGCATCCGCATCGGCTCCTCCTTCCCCGAACCGCGCAACCCGCGCATGATGGTCACCTATCTTGATTACGACGACCTGGTGGAACTGCTGCGCTGCTCGCTGTTCACGCCGCGCGTCGGCCACACCATCACCTTCGGCACCTCGGACAACGACACGCGCTGGTGGGACAACCGCAAGGCCTCCCACCTCGGCTACAAGCCGAAGTCCAGCTCCCGCCGCTACGCCGCCAACTTCCCCGACACGGCCGAACGTCCGGCAGCCGACGACCTGCCGACGATCTACCAGGGCGGCCCCTTCGTCACCGCCGGCCCGATGTACGAATAGCAGTACCCGGCCCTGACACCATGGGGCCAGACCCCATGGTGTCAGGGTTCTTGTTTCCATCAAAATGGTAGCGGTGTCATTTTTTATTGTAATTATAAATGGAAAGCTTTCCAGACTTTCCGGCACAAAGGAGACCGAATTGAAGCATCCACACCTTGCCACTCTCGCCATCGCTGCCGCACTGGCCTGCAGCGCTGCCGCCTATGCACAAAGCCCGGCGCCGCAGCCTGCGCAGGCCGAGGTCCAGCTGTCCGCCGCTGTGGCGCCGAAGGCGGTGCTGGCCGCCATGGAGCGCGTCGCCGACTGGCAGCTGGCCAATCCGAGCCGCCACCGCACTACCGACTGGACGCAGGCCGTGGGCTATAACGGCATCATGGCGCTGGCGAATATTTCGGGCGACCGCAAATACCGCGACGCCATGGTCGCCATGGGCGAGAACAATGGCTGGAAACTCGGCCCCAATCACTATCATGCGGATGACCACATTGTCGGCCAGACCTACGCCGAGCTGTATCTGCAGCTGCGCGAGCCGAAGATGATCGAGGGCCTGCGCGCCCACTTCGACGATATTCTCGCCAATCCGCGCGAAGGCACGCTGGACTTCACCGTGAAAGGCAACCAGGACCGCTGGTCCTGGTGCGATGCGCTGTTCATGGCCCCACCCGCGTGGATCCGCCTGTGGGCCATCACCGGCGACCAGCGCTACTTCGACCTCGCCGTCAACCACTGGTGGCGCACGTCGGACTACCTGTACGACAAGGAAGAACACCTCTACTACCGCGACAGCAATTACTTCAACAAGCGCGAAGCCAATGGCCAGAAGGTGTTCTGGAGCCGGGGCAACGGCTGGGTGATGGGCGGCCTGGTACGCATGCTGCAATACATCCCGGAAGGCCATCCGGCGCGCGCCCGCTTCGAACAGCAGTTCAAGGAAATGGCGGCGCGGGTGCTCGGCCTGCAGCAGGACGATGGCCTGTGGCGCGCCAGCCTGCTGGACCCGGCCACCTACCCGATGAAGGAATCCAGCGGTTCCGGCCTGTATACCTACGCGCTGGCCTATGGCGTCAACCAGGGCATCCTGGACCGCGCGAAGTATGAACCGGCGGTGCGCAAGGCCTGGGCCGCGCTGGTCGGCAACGTGGCGCCGGACGGCAAACTGACCCACGTGCAGCCTATCGGCCTGGCGCCGAAGTACTTCGACAGCAACCTCACCGAAGTCTATGGCGTTGGCGCCTTCCTGCTGGCGGGCAGCGAGATGTACCGCATGGCGGCGCTGGAGAAAACGAAGCCGCACCAGGTAAGCGTGACGAATCCCGGCGCCACGGTGCGCGGCGACGAACTGGCCGAGGCGAAGCTGCCGAAAGGCCTGCGCAATCCGGCGGTAATGGATGCGCACACCTCCGCCATCGTGAACTCGCAGGTCATCGGCGACCGCATCCTGTTCCCAGTGAACCTGCCGGCCGGCGAAACGCACCGCTATTTCCTGCTGTCGAAAGACCGCCTGGCCGCCGTGCCGCCGGCCGATGTGAAAACCCATGCCCGCTTCGTGCCTGAGCGCCTCGATGATTTCGCATGGGAGAGCGACCGCATTGCGCACCGCACCTACGGCCCGGCCATCATCAAGGATCCGAAGGAACAGCTGGTGAGCAGCGGCATCGACGTGTGGGTGAAGCGCACCCGCGCGCCGGTGCTGGACAAGTGGTACAAGGCAGGCAACTACCACAAGGACAATGGCGACGGCATGGACTACTACCATGTCGGCAGCACGCGCGGCTGCGGTGGCAGCACTGTTTATGTGGACGGCAAATTCCACAATTCGCGCAATTTCGAAAGCTGGAAGGTGCTGGCGGACGGCCCGCTGCGCTCCATCTTCGAACTGCGCTTCCCTGCATGGGATGCCGCCGGCCGCAAGGTAAGCGAAGTGAAACGCATCTCCATCGATGCGGGCTCCAACTTCAGCCGCGTGGTAAGCCGCTTCACCGCCGGCGGTAAACAGCCTGTGCCCGTCGGCGTGGGCATCGTGCAGCGTGAAGGCGAAGGCCGGTACCGCAGCGACGACAGCGCGGGCTGGATGAGTTATTGGGAACCACAGCACGGCGACGACGGCAACACCGCCTGCGCCGTACTGATTCCCGGCGGCGCCACCGGCTTCGCCAACGCAGAAAAGCACTACCTCGCACTCGGCAATGCCACGCCGGGCAAACCCTTTGTGTACTACTTCGGCGCTGGCTGGAGCAAGAGCGGCGACTACGCCGACGCGGCCTCCTGGGAAGCAGGCGTCAGCAACTTCGCCCAGCGTGTGAAGACCCCCCTCGTCGTCAAACCTTGAGAAAGGAGAATCTGTTTTACCAGGCATCACCTGAAGCACCGGGCCGCAGCCGCGGCCTCCAATAATAATCAGGAGACTTATATGCAATCTGTGAAACAGCGGCGGACCTTTCGTCCGTTGCCCCTCGCTGTAGCCGCCGCACTGCTGGCCAGTGGCGCAAGCCATGCCCAGACTCAGGATGGTGCCGATAGCGGCAAGCTCGAATCCGTGGTGGTTACGGCCAATAAACGCGCCCAGAACCTGCAGGACGTTCCAGCATCCATTACGGTGCTGGGCGACGCGATCCTGCAGCGCTCCAATGTGCGCGAGCTGGAAGACGTTCCAAGTCTTTCCCCTGCGCTGACGCTGTCCTACGGCACGCAGCCGGGCAACTTCAGCATCAATATGCGCGGCGTGGGCACCTTCTCGCTTGGCATCGGCGTGGAAGCCGACGTGGCGGTGATCGTTGACGATATCCCGCTCGGCATGCAGGCCAATGCCTTCAAGGACCTGGCCGATGTGAACCGCATCGAAGTGCTGAAAGGCCCGCAAAGCACCCTGTTCGGCAAGAGCTCCATCGCCGGCGCCCTGAACATCACCACCAAGCCTATCGGCGGCCCGGTCAAGACCAACACCACCCTGCTGGTGACGGAGGACGACGAATGGCGTGCCGGGGTGAGCGTCTCCGGCGCCGTATCGGACACGTTGCGCATGCGCGTGGCTGCCAGCAAAACCAGCTACAAGGGCACGCTGAACAACCTCACCAACGGCGGCAAGCTCAATGGCAGCAAGGGCGAAAACATCAACGCCAAGTTCGAATGGAAGCCGACCGACGACCTGACCTTCACGCTGACGCCGCGCTACAACCGCACCGAGAAATTCTGCTGCACCAATGCCTTCAGCTCGATGACGCCGGGCGGCATCTACCGCAACGCGCCGCAGCTGCCGCAGTCCCTCGTCCTAGCGGGCATCAACATCAATCCGGATAACCGCGATATCCGCAACGACTATCCCACCGGCGGCAAGTTCCATGACTGGGGCACCGGCCTGAAAGTGGACTATGCCTGGGGCGACCACACGCTGAGCTCCATCTCGTCCTACAGCAAGTACCACATGGACGACTACCAGGACAACGACGATACCGATATCGACATCCTGCAGTTCCTCACCCTGCAGGATGGCTCGCCGACCAATATGCACGGCGGCCTGTATCAGTATGGCCAGTTCAATGTGAAGTCCACCACGCAGGAATTCCGCCTCACGTCCCCGGACAAGGGCACGCTGCGCTACGTGGTCGGCCTGTGGTACGGCAAGAACTACCTGAACCGCGAACTGGCGAAGGCGCCGCTGATCTTCAACTACGGCACCAACTACGGCGCCGACGCATGGAACGTGAACAAGGCGATCTACGGCCAGGGCAACTGGGACTTCCGCCCGGACACCAGCCTGATTGTGGGCGCACGCTTCAACGATGAAGACACCGGCTACAACTTCCGCCGCTACACGGTGCCGCCGCAAGCGATTGTGACGACAGAGTTCTACACCAAGGCCGACAGCAATACGAGCCACACCTGGAAGCTGGGCCTGGAGCACCGCCTGAACCGCGACGCCATGGTCTACGGCACCATCTCCACCGGCCACAAAGGTGTGGCCTACGACCTGACTTCCGGCTTCACGGCGGCGCTGGCGAAGAAGGACGCAGTACCGGCCGAATCGGCGCGCAGCTATGAGCTGGGCTGGAAGCAAAGCCTGTGGGACAACCGCGCCATGTTCAGCATGGCCGTATTCCAGACCAACTTCCGCAATTTCCAGCAGTCGGCGGGATTCTTCGACTACGACGGCATCTTCCGCACGGCGCTGAACAGCCTTGGCGGCCTGCGTACGCAGGGCTTCGAAGTGGAAGGTAGCGTGCGCGTTACGCCGCAGCTGCAGCTGAACGGAAGCCTGGCCTACACGGAAGCGACCATCCGCGAATTCCGCAATGGCCCCTGCTACAACGTGCTGAATGCCACCGGAACCGGCTCCACGCCAGGGCCGGGCTGCGTGCGCAGCGCGGAATTCAACAACACCAACGTGCAGGATTTGGCAGGCAAAACGCTGCCGAATGCGCCGAAGGTGAAAGTGAACCTGGGCGGCCAGTACGATATTCCGCTGGCATCGCAGAACTTCAATGCCTTTGTATCGGGCACGACGCGTTTCCAGAGCCGCACTCAGTTCTCGCTGAACCAGGATCCGATGACGATCCAGGGCGCCTACAGCATCACGAACCTGAGCTTTGGCATCAATGACAAGAAAGGCCGCTACAAGGCTTCCTTCTTCGTCAACAACCTGTTCGACAAGCGCTATGCCGCAGGCCTGAACAACAGTATCGCCAACAGCAACTGGAGCCCGAAGGCTCCTAATGTGCCGCTTGCCGTCAACACGACTGCCTGGCTGCCGCCACGCGACTTTGCACGCTACTTCGGCGCCCGGCTCGATATGACGTTCTGAACCCCGGCAACGCATGCCGGTCTCTCCTTGCGCCGTCCACGGTCAGCCCCCGTGGCGGCGTTTTTTTCATCTTCCACCCGAATTGCATCAAAACCGTGCAGGCGAAGCGGCGCTACGCTTGAGCAGCGTGCCTTCGGAATAGCGGGCGTGGTAAGCTTCGTGCCCGCGTAGTGTCGCCCCTTCCCGAACCGCTTTTATTAAAATCGCAATGGATATCGTTCTTGCACTGAAGGCCCTGATCATGGGCCTGGTTGAAGGCTTTACCGAGTTCCTGCCCATTTCCTCTACCGGCCACCTGATTCTGGCCGGCAGCCTGCTCAACTTCACCGGCGAGAAGGTCAAAGTGTTCGAGATTGCGATCCAGGCGGGCGCCATGCTGGCGGTAATCTGGGAATACCGTGTGAAAATCGCCAGCGTGCTGGCAGGCGCGTTCAGCGAGCGCAAGGCGCAGCGCTTCCTGATGAACATTGTGATTGCATTCCTGCCCGCTGCTTTACTGGGCTTCATCTTCGCCAACGCCATCAAGGCCAGCCTGTTCGCGCCGGTGCCGGTGGCGCTGGCCTTCATTATCGGCGGCTTCGTCATCCTTTGGGTGGAACGCCGCGCCAGGCTCAATCCCGTTTCGGTGCGCGTGCATTCGATGGACGACATGACTGCGCTGGACGCCATCAAGGTAGGCTGCGCCCAGGCTTTCGCGCTGATTCCCGGCACCAGCCGTTCCGGCGCCACCATCATCGGCGGCATGCTGTTCGGGCTCTCGCGCAAGGCGGCGACGGAATTCTCCTTCTTCCTCGCCATTCCAACGCTGCTGGGTGCGACTTTCTATTCGCTCTATAAGGAACGTGCGCTGCTGTCGGCGGCCGACCTGCCGCTGTTCGGGATTGGTACAATATCGGCCTTCGTGTCGGCCTTTCTCTGCGTGCGCTGGCTGCTGCGCTATATCAGCACGCATGATTTCACGGTGTTTGCCTGGTACCGCATCGTCTTCGGACTGGTGGTGCTGGCAACCGCCTACTCTGGCCTGGTAGTGTGGGCCGAATAGACATAATGAACGACACCAGCGAACGCGCCCTTCACCTGCTGCAAACCATCTTCGGCTACCCCGCCTTCCGCGGCAACCAGGCCGAGATCGTGGAGCACGTGGGCAACGGCGGCGACGCGCTGGTGCTGATGCCCACCGGCGGCGGCAAATCCCTGTGTTACCAGATTCCGGCGCTGCTGCGCGACGGCGTAGGCGTGGTGATCTCGCCGCTGATCGCGCTGATGCAGGACCAGGTGGATGCGTTGGCGGAAGTGGGCGTGCGCGCAGCCTTCCTGAACTCCACGCAGACCTGGGAAGAAGCGGCGCGCATCGAACGCCTGGTGCGCACCGGCCAGCTGGACCTGGTGTATGTGGCGCCGGAGCGCCTGATGACGCAGCGCTGCTTCGACCTCTTCCAGGATTCGAAGATTGCGCTGTTCGCCATTGATGAAGCACATTGCGTGTCGCAATGGGGCCATGACTTCCGGCCAGAATACATCAAGCTCTCGGTACTGCACGAGAACTTCCCGAACGTGCCGCGCATTGCGCTCACGGCGACCGCAGACCAGCAGACCCGCGCCGAGATCGTGCACCGCCTCAAACTGGAAGACGCGGCGCAGTTCGTGTCCTCCTTCGACCGCCCCAACATCCGCTATGCCATCGTGGAGAAGGCCAATGGCCGCAAGCAGCTGCTGGATTTCATCACCACCGAGCATGCCGGCGATTCCGGCATCGTCTACTGCCTGTCTCGCAAGAAGGTCGAAGAAACGGCCGAATTCCTGAACGAGAACGGCATCCGCGCCCTGCCTTACCACGCGGGCATGGAACACACGAAACGGGCCGCCAACCAGGCCCGCTTCCTGCGCGAAGAGAACTTGGTGATGGTGGCCACCATCGCCTTCGGCATGGGCATCGACAAGCCGGATGTGCGCTTTGTGGCCCACCTCGACCTGCCCAAGAGCATCGAGGGCTACTACCAGGAGACGGGCCGCGCAGGCCGCGACGGCCTGCCCGCCAGTGCCTGGATGGCCTACGGCCTTCAGGACGTGGTGCTCCAGCGCCGCATGATCGACGAATCAGAGGCGGACGAGGGCTTCAAGCGCGTGCTGGGCACCAAGCTCGATGCCATGCTGGGCCTGTGCGAAACCCTGAGCTGCCGCCGCGTGCGGCTGCTGGATTATTTCGGCGAGCCCGCCACGCCCTGCGGCAACTGCGATACCTGCCTGATTCCGCCGGTGTCCTTCGACGGCACGGTGCCCGTGCAGAAGCTGCTGTCCGCCATCTACCGCGTGGACCAGCGCTTTGCGGCGGGCCATGTGATCGAAGTGCTGCGCGGGATCGAGACGGACCGCGTCCAGACCTGGCATCACAATTCGCTGTCGGTGTTCGGCATTGGCGCCGACCGCAGCGAGCAGGAATGGCGCGCGATTCTGCGGCAGGTGATTGCGCTTGGCCTGGTTACGGTCGATCACGAACAATACAGCTCGCTCAAGCTGACCGATGCTGCACGGCCCGTGCTCAAGGGCGGCCAGAAAGTGCAGTTGCGCCAGTACCAGAAACCGGTCAAGCAGAAACGCACGGCGGCGCCGAAAGGCTATGTGGAGACCGACCTGTCCACGGACGAGCAGAAAATCTTCGACAAGCTGCGCTGGTGGCGTGTGGAGACGGCCCGTGCGCACAATGTGCCGGCCTACGTGATCTTCGTCGACGCCACCCTGCGCGAAATCGCCAAGGCCAAGCCTCGCTCGCTGGACGACCTGCGCGGCGTATCGGGCGTGGGCGAGAAGAAGCTCGCCTCTTACGGCGAGGAGATTGTGCGGCTGCTGGCCGACATGATCTGACGGAAGCGCGTGGGCGACGTGCCCAGCGCATCGCGGAAGCGGTGGCCAAAGTGGCTCAGGTCCGCGTAGCCGCAGGCATCTGCAATCTGCTGCAAGGGCAGGTTCGATACCTTCAATAACTGGCGCGCGCGCTCCACACGGCGCGCAGCAATCCACGCCGACGGCGGCATGCCGAAACTGATGCGGAACATGCGCGCCAGATGGAACTCCGACAGGTTCGCCTGCTCCGCCAGCATGCCGAGCGTGATGGGGCGGTCCATATGCGCTTCGATATAGTCCGCCAGATGGCGGCGCGTATGCGGCGCCAGCCCGCCGCGCAGTCGCAGCGCAGGTTTGGTCATGGACTGCGAGTGCAGCAGCGCGCTGAGCGTTTCGTGCGTGATCTCGTTCGCGCGCAGCAGCTGGTCAGGGTCCTGCCAGGGCGCCGACAGCAGGTCTTCCAGCAGCTGCACGATACGCGGATCTTCGAAATAGGTACGGTCCTGCAGCGTGAGCTCGCGCGGCTCGCGGTCCAGCTCCGCCACGGCGCGGCGCGTGAAATGCTCCGGCATGAAATAGACGTGCAGCAGGCGCAGGCTGTCGCGCACCACCCACTCCGATTCATGCCAGTCCGGCAAGGAACACAGGCGGCCCGGCGCCCCATACTGTCCCGGTGCACCGCCCCGTTCCACGCGATAACCGCCGCCCAGGTAGCAGGACAGCGTGTGGTGGCCGGGCTGTTTGTAGGCAGTCAACTGTTCATCGGTCTGCCGCTGCCACACTGCAGCGGCCAGCCCGTCGCCCAGCCAGGCAAAGCGTTCGAGCACTGCATCGGTATTCGACATGGTACCGAACACCGCATGCGACATCGCATCGCGCGGCGCCGCATCGAGCGCCACGCGCGCAGCGGGCGCCACGCGGCCTTCAGCAGCAGGAAACAGCTCAGCAAGTGACGGCGCGCAAGAACCCATGCCAAAAAGTCTATCACGCCCCCAATCGCCGCGCTGGCGCCCCCAAAAAACTCCGCAAGCCCAGACAACTGACACCATGGGGTCAGGCACCCAGGTGTCAGTCAGCCGTGGAAATGCGCAGGTGAGACAAGCGGGGATGGCGTCTGGGCGGGACACTGACAGCGGGGGCCTGGCCCCATGGTGTCGCGGGCTCGGCTAGGGAAATGCGCAAATGGAGACAAGTGCGAGTGCGGCGCGGCCCGGATACTGGCGCCATGAATACTTTTCTCTACCTGCTTACCGTCCTGATCTGGGGCACCACCTGGATCGCCATCAAATTCCAGCTGGGCGAGGCCGCCGCGCCGGTTTCGATTGCCATCCGCTTCTGGCTGGCGACCGCCGTCATGTTTGCCCTTATGTTTATTTTGCGTAAACCGCTGAAGCCGCCCCGCGCAGCCTGGCGCTATTTGGCCGCCCAGGGTCTCGCCCTGTTCTGCCTGAATTTCATCTGTTTCTATTATGCGAGCCAATGGATGCCGAGCGGCCTGGTCGCCGTCGTGTTCTCCACCGCCCCGATCTGGAATGCCATCAATGGCCGCCTCTTCCTCAAGCGCACGATCCGCCCGCAAGTGCTGGCTGGCGCGCTGATGGGCCTGGCCGGCATCGGCCTGCTCTTCCTGCCGCAGATGCGCGGCCACTGGGGCGACAGCAGCATGCTGCTCGGGCTGGGCCTGGCGCTGACGGGCACGCTGTGCTTCTCGGCAGGCAACCTGCTGTCCAGCCGCATGCAGGCGCTGGGAATGTCGCCGTGGATGACGAACACCTGGGCCATGCTGATCGGCTCCTGCGTGCTGACCATCGGTGCCCTGGCCTGCGGCATGAGCTTCAGCTTCCAACCAAGCGCGCGCTATATCGGTTCCCTGCTCTACCTCGCCATTCCCGGCTCGGTGATCGGTTTTACGGCCTACCTGCTGCTGGTCGGCCGCATCGGCCCTGACCGCGCGGCCTACAGCACGGTGCTGTTCCCGGTGGTCGCCCTGACGGTATCCACCTTCTTCGAGGGGTATCAGTGGACAGCGTCCGCTTTCGCCGGCCTGGTGCTGGTGTTAGGCGGAAACCTGCTGGCCTTCCTCAAGGCTTTGCCCCGCCTGCCGGCGCTTTCGCCGCGCGAGTGCGAGGACAACTAGCCCCGCGAGCAGCAGTCCCAGCCGGCCGGGCTCCGGTATCGGCGTGGCCAGCGCCAGCACCCGTTCCCATGGGCGCTCGCCATCTACTTCAAGGAGTATCTGCCCCTGGTCATTGATATCGAAGGCTTCATAGACTTGCAGGCCACCGGTGTACTGCGGCCCCAGCAATCTGAGTCCCCCGTTGCGCCAGTAGAGCGGTTCGAGATTGGGACCGGAACCGATGATTTCGCCCCTGTTATTCATCGTGGTGACGTAGAAGTCTCCCAGTTCGATCATCGCGCCGTCACGCCACAGCACCGCGCGCCGGCCGATATTGCCGGCAATCCACCCTAGATCATTGATCGCGACGGCGTCGCCGCCCGCGCCTCCCGGCAGAAGTTGCGGCACGCCATCGCGCCAGACTGCCGCATTCCAGGTGTGTCCCTCGCCTACCCGGCCCACCAGCACGCCGGAATCGTTGAGATCGGAAAGCGCGGCATATTTGTAGCCTGCCGTGTCCGCATAACTCAGCCTGCCGTCTTGCCAGGTCCAGCCAATCGATTCGTCGGCACCAATAAAGGTGCGTCCAAGAATAACCCCGGAATTATTGATGCGCCTGGCACGCGAGGGCAGCGCGCCCGCCACCTCGATAAAGTGCATATTGCCCTGCTGGTCCCACCATACCGGCCGCTGCTGGCCGACCGCATAGTTCCAGGTGTTACCTGCAATAATGCCATGATCGTTGATGTCCCCCGTACCACCCCAAAAGTCGTCACCGGCCTGCAGGCGACGCCGCGTACCATCCGGTTCCACCACCACGGGCCGGTAATATGCCCGCGACGCGATATAGTCGATCTGTTGCCCGGTTATCCGGCCTGCGTTGTTCAGGCGATAAAATCCGGCATCGATATCGGGCAGTTTGATCACCTTGTAGTCCGCGAGCGCTGCGCCGCTCGCGAAACAAAAGATGATTCCAGCAAGAATGCGTTTGTTGAGCATGGCGGCCTCGTTGCATGGAAAGCTTCATCATGCTGAAATGTCGCACTTGCTGGGCAGTGAATGTATGGAGTGCGCGACAGCTTGCAGGCCGCAAGCATAATGAATGGAGGTAATATGCGTTTGCTGTTCCCGCTTCTTGGTCTGGTCTACGGACTCGCACAGGCTGCGACGCCTGCCGATGCCGTTTACCGCAACGGGCTCGTTGTAACGATGGATGCGCAGAATACCGTGCTGCAGGCGCTGGCGGTCAGGGACGGACGCATCGCCTACACCGGCAGCAACGAAGGCGTGCAGGAACACATCGGCCCTCGCACGCGCGTCATCGACCTGCAGGGCCGCATGCTGATGCCCGGCCTGGTGGACGCCCACATGCACCCGCAGTCAGGCGGTGCGCGCCTTCTGAACTGCAATCTCAATTACGAGAAGCTCACGGTGCCGCAGTTCCAGTCGCGCATTCAGGCCTGCCTCGATAAGGAACGCGATTCGAAACGCTGGCTGGTAGTGGTGAACTGGTTCCAGCAAGGCATGCAGCCGGCCGGCGCCGCCGTCAGCCATGCCACGCTGGATGCGCTGCGCACTAAACGCCCCATCATCGTTCGCTCATCCTTCGGCCACTCGGTACTGCTGAACACGCGCGGCCTGCAGCTGGCCGGCGTGAAGGACGGCACGCCCGATCCGCACGGCGGCAAGATCGCGCGCGACGCACAGGGCAAGGCCACCGGCCTGCTGGAGGACGCCGCGCAGGACATGGCGATGAACCTGCTGCCGCCCCTCACGCCGGCGCAGAACCTCGCTGCTTCCGCCCGCGCGCTGGAAGCGATGCGCAAGCAGGGTGTGACCACCTTCCTGGACGCTTATACCGATCCCGAAACGCTGACCGCCTTCGCCGCCCTGCACCGTCAGAAAAAGCTCACCGCCCGCGCCCATTTCGCCGTGCTGGTGGAACCGGAGCAGGCGCCGGAGAAGGCCGTCAGCGAGATCCGCAAGCTCGCCGCACAGTTCGACCAGGGGGCGACGCGCACCGAACCATCAATGCAGGTACGGCACGCGAAGCTCTTCATGGACGGAGTGATCGCTGCGCCTGCACTGACGGGCTCCATGCTCACCCCCTACTTCACTGAGAAAGGCGAACCAGGCTCCAATGCCGGCCCCGATCCCTACTTCACGCCGCCCGTGCTGCAGGCCATGCTGCGCGCGCTGGCACAGGCGCGCATCGATCCGCACATCCACGTGGACGGCGACCGCGCCGTGCGCGAAGCGCTGGACGCGATCGAAGCCGTGCGCGCCACGCCGGAAGGCGCCGCCATGCGCCCGGCGCTGGCCCACAATGAGATCGTGGACCCGCAGGACTTCAACCGCTTCGCGCAGCTCGATGCCACGGCCGTGCTGTCCTTCCAGTGGGCGAAACCGGCGCCCGATACCGTGGAGGCATTGAAGCCCTATATGGGCCCGATCCGCTACGACTTTGTGGAACCACAGTCCATGCTGCGCACCGCCGGCGCACGCATCGCCTTCGGCAGCGACTGGCCGGTTGATCCGCTCGATGAATGGTTTGCGCTGCAGGTGGCGGTCACGCGCGCCGCCGGGCCGGACGCGGGGCCGCAGTACCAGGGCCGCCTCGGCACGCAGCCCGGCCTGCCGCGCGCCGCCGCGCTGAGGGCCATGACGATCGAAGCGGCTTATGTGCTGCGGCAGGAGCAGGACATCGGCTCGCTGGAGAAAGGCAAGCTCGCCGACATGATTATGCTGGACCGGAATGTGTTCGACATCCCGGCAGAGGAGATCGCCAGGACCAGGGTGCTGCAAACGATCGTGGGCGGTAAAACAGTGTACGAAGCGAAGTAGCTTACTTCTTCGTGAAGACCAGGTCCCACACGCCGTGGCCCAGCTTCAGGCCGCGGTTCTCGAACTTGGTCAGAGGACGGTAGGACGGCTTCTCCGCATAGCCTTCAGCGGTATTCTGCAGGCCTGGCTCTGCGCCCAGCACTTCCAGCATCTGCACGGCGTAATCTTCCCAGTCGGTTGCGCAATGCAGGTAGCCGCCGGGAGCCAGGTGGTCCACCAGCTTCTTGACGAAAGGCGCCTGGATCAGGCGGCGCTTGTTGTGGCGGGCCTTGTGCCACGGGTCCGGGAAGTAGATATGCACGCCGGCCAGCGAATTGGCCGGAATCATATGGTCCAGCACCTCCACCGCGTCATGCTGGATCACGCGCAGATTACCCAGTTCCTGCTCGCCGATCAGCTTGAGCAGGCTGCCCACGCCCGGCGTGTGCACTTCCACGCCGATGAAATCCTTGTCCGGCGCGTTCTTCGCGATGAAAGCCGTGGTATCGCCCATGCCGAAGCCGATTTCCAGGATCACCGGCGCCTTGCGGCCGAAGGCTGCCTCGTAGTCGAGCGGCGCCTTCGCGTAGGGAATCATGTATTTTGGCCCCAGATCGTTCAGCGCACGTTCCTGCGCAGTCGACAGACGGCCCGCACGCGTCACGAAACTGCGGATGCGATGCTCGGTGGGGTCATACAGCATGGTCCTTGCAGGACCGTTCGAAGGCGTATCGGAAGACATGGAAAGCTTGCGGCAAAAGGGAACGATTATACCAGCCGGGCGGCACCTGCGATAATAGCGGTTTTCGCGCATCTTCCCGGACTGGCATGGCCCAAGCACTCAATATCGCAATCATCGTCGTCGCCCTGCTGGCGCTCTATTACCTGCTGAAAGGCGCCCCGAAGGCGAAGCCGGTAGCGCTCCAGCACCCGGCCGGCGGCTCCTACACGCCGGTGCCGGAAGGCGAACCGGTACGCCACTGGAGCGATGGCGGCCGCTTCAACCTGGAAGTGGTGGGCGAATCGCGCTACCGCGACACGGTGCGTGCGCTGGCCGGTGAACATGGCGAGGGCAAGGCCGACGCCCGCCACCGCGCCCTGCTGCTGCCGGATGACGACAATCCCTATGAAGACAAGGCCGTTGCCGTCTTCCTCAGCGGCGAAATGGTGGGCTACTTGGCGCCGAAAGATGCGCTGGCCTTCCGCACCCTGCTCAAGCGCGAAGAACTCGACGGCAAGCTGACTTCGTGCGAGGCCGCCGTGCGCGGCGGCGGCAGCTGGGAAGGCAAACAGCTGGCTTATTCGGTGTGGCTGGACCTCGATCCGTCCTGAGCATGGGCGGCGCCCGGCAGCGGCGGCAGATACTGTTCGATGGCGCCGCCATCAATCAGCTCGCGCGCCAGCGCACGGGCTTCGATCTCGGCGGCATGTTCGCGCTTGAACAGCGCGGGCGTTTCAATCAGCACCGGCGGCAGGAAGCTGCGGCCGGAGTAGCGGTGGGACTTCACCAGAATCTGACCACGAAAGCGTCCCTCGTCCTGCTGAACGACGGACACGCAATACACATACCCTTTAACCCAGATATCTTCAGTCATACAGCCTTAAAAAAGGCCGCATGCTAGCACGGGGGCTCGCGCGCGGTGCGCACGCTTGCCTCCGGAAACTTTTAGCGATTTCCCTGCTGCAGTTTTACTTGCCGAGATGCTCGCGCACCGCGCTCACGCTGGGGCCGGCCGCCTTGACCGCCGCCTCCAGTTCTTCCTTGCTCAGGCCCAATTCCCTGGTCCAGTAAGCCACTTCCCATTCCTCGTGAACATTGATGCGGCTGCGGTCCTGCGGGCCGCGGTTCTGCAAGTTGTCGGACATGACAGGCTCCTTGATGCACGGTGGATTCCGTAGCCGGAGCATCGCGCCGGGCGGCGCCGCTGTCGGTTAGGTCGCTCACGGATGCGGCCCAAAGGGATGGAGCGGGTGAAGGGAATCGAACCCTCGTATGAAGCTTGGGAAGCTGCCGTTCTACCATTGAACTACACCCGCGTTGCCGGGCATTTTAACAGGCTTCCGGACGGATCCGCTGTTGCGGTATAGTCCTTTGGAATACTTTCGAACGAAAGAAGAATAACAAAAGCGCAAAAAAACAACAGGAAACTCGAAAAAACGTAAGAACCTTTGTGTTGCTTCCGGTTTCGCTATAGACTGAATTTCGCCGTACCCCATAGTGTTCTGGCAAGATATTTCGATACCTTCAAATCGAAACCTTTCCGGTCAAAATTAACGTCATTCGAAACAAAACGAAAGCGCAAATGAGGTCATGCCAGCCGGCCCCGGAACCAGGCGGTAAGACTGGTGAGCGCAAAACACTTATAAAAGGAACCGTTTAATGAGTTCTCACCTGAAACACCGCCCGCGCGGAGACAGTCACCCCCATTTCGTCCTGAATCCGTTAACTGCCGCCTGTCTGCTTGCGCTGGCCACCCTGGCGCCGGCACACGCCCAGGAAGAAACCGCCGCAGCCGATGCCGACAAGATGGCACAGGTCGTCGTGACCGGCACCCGCGCCAGCCTGCAGCAGTCCCTCGCGCTCAAGCGCAACTCCTCGGTCGTGCAGGACAGCATCAGCGCGACCGAACTCGGCCGCTTCCCTGACAACAACGTGGCCGACTCGCTCAGCCACATCACCGGCGTTTCGATCTCCCGCACCGCCGGCGGCGAAGGCCAGAAGGTCAGCATCCGCGGCCTGGGCCCGGATTACACGATCACCACCTTCAATGGCCGCCTGCTCGGCACCGACAGCGCGGGCCGCTACTTCGCCTACGATGTGCTGCCGGCCGACGTCATCAGCGGTGCCGACGTGGTCAAGTCGACCCAGGCGCAGCTGATGGAAGGCGCCATCGGCGGCCTGGTGAACCTGCGTTCCGCCAGCCCCTTCGACCAGAAAGGCCAGCACGGCCTGCTGCGCGTGGAGGGCGACCGCAACCAGATGAGCGACTTGAACGGCAAGAAGCTGTCCGGCACCTACAGTAAAACCTTCAGTGATAAGCTCGGCGTGCTGCTCGGCGTTGTCTACGCCAAGCGCGACGTGCGCACCGATACAGCCGGCAACGACGGCGGCTGGTCGCGCAATGCCATCCCAAGCGATCCAAGCCAGTTCTGGGAGTGGGGCAACACCTGGGGCGGCGCCATCGATCCGAACGGCAACGGCGTACTTGACCGCGACGAAGAAGGCCTGATCGGGCCAGGGCAGTTCCGCTTCGGCTCCATCATGGAGAAGAAGGAACGCCTGGCCGTTTCGGGCAAGGTTGAGTGGCGCCCCAGCTCCGACGTGAAAGTCATCGTCGATGGTTTCAAGACCCGCCTGGATTCGCCGCAGGTCGGCTACCAGCTGTCCTTCTATCCCCTGTTCGCGCCGGGCCGCTGGTCCAATATGAAGGTCACCAACGGCGTCGTGACCGACCTGACCTTGGCCGGTACCGATCCCGAAATGCGGCTCAATCCCGAGATCCTGAACAAGACCGAATACCGCGTGGTGGATACCGCGATGTACGGCGCAAAAACGGAATGGAAGGTCTCGCCCGACCTGAAAGTGACGGGCGACATCTACGAGTCCACCTCCAAGCGCCACTCCGGCGGCAACGACAGCTACGTCGTGCTGCGCATGAACCAGCCGAACGTAACGCGCATCCAGCTCACCGGCGCCGCCGTGCCTGACGTGAAGACCACCTTCGCCGATGGCCGCGACCTGCAGACCGGCCTGGCCCAGGGCCTGTTCAAGCCCAGCGACTTCAACACCCACTACTACAGCCGTGCGGGCGACAACATCGACGACCGTATTGGCGGCGCAACGGTGAATGCCGACTGGAAGCTGGATCGTGCCTACGTGGAGACGCTGCGGTTCGGCCTGAGCCAGACCAACCGCAAGAAGAAGCGCGACATGATCAATAACGCCTTCAATGCGGGCCAGGACCACTACTCCGGCCAGAATGCGATCAACCTGGGCGCACTGGGCGGCAACGTCATCAACCAGACCCTGAGCCCGAGCGGCTTCCTGTCCGGCGTGAGCGGCAATTTCCCGCGCAGCTTCCTGGGCTTTGATGTCGCGAACTATGCCGAGGCCCTGAAGGCTTACGACGGCAAGCCAAGGCCGGGCGGCGGCGTGTACAGCTCGACCCTGTCGGCGCCTGCCTGGAACCCGCTGGAAAGCTACCGCGTGACCGAGAAGACCACGACCGCCTTCGTGCAGGCCGACCTGGCCGGCGAAACCTGGAACGCGGACGTGGGCGTGCGCCTCGTGAAGACCCGCACCACCTCGCAGGCCTGGGACGCGAAGATCAACGACATCATCGAGAACGGCGCCTTCAACTACACGGCCGTCTACGCCGCGCCATCCGTGGTGCAGCAGAAATCCGACTACACTTTCGGCCTGCCGTCGTTCAACTTCACCTACCTGTTCACCGACAAGCTGCAACTGCGCCTCGGCGCCGCCAAAACGATGGCGCGTCCGTCGGTGGACAAGCTGGCGCCGTCCAGCACCACCGCCAGCATCTCCTGGGGCGACTTCACGCAAATCTTCGGCGGCAACGCCGAGCTGAAGCCGTACAGCGCGCGCCAGGCCGACGTTTCGCTGGAGTGGTACTACGCCAAGGACTCCGCCCTGACCCTGGCCGTCTACCAGAAGAACATCAAGAACCAGATCACCAACCTCTGGCTGTCCGGCCAGGACATCGGCGCCCCGGGCGGCCGCCTGTTCAACGTGCAGCGCCCCATCAACGGCGACAGCGCCAAGGCGCGCGGCGTGGAGGTCGGCCTGCAGCACTTGTTCGACAATGGCTTCGGCGTGCGTGCGCAGTACACCCGCAACCAGTCGCACAGCTGGGTAGCCGGCACCGAGCGTCCGCTGGAAGGCATCGCACCGGCAACCGCGTCCCTTGGCCTGCTCTATGAGCGTGGCCCGTGGAGCATGAGCACCACGGCCGACTACACCGACTCCTTCGTCACCGCTACCAATGTGATCGGCGCAGGCTGGAACGAAACGGCCAACTCCATGACGTGGGTAACGGCACAACTGGCCTACCAGGTGAACAAGTCGCTGCGCCTCAGCATCGAAGGCAACAACCTGACCGATGCGGTGCAGGCGCCGAAGCTGGGTAACGGCACCATCAGCCTGCCGAACGGCTATTATCGTTACGGCCGTTCCATCACCCTCGGCGCAAGCCTGAAGTTCTGATGCAGGAGGGGGCGCCCTGTGCACGGTCCGGGCGCCCCCGACTGCACTACCGACAACTGGAATCCTGATGCGACCTTTTACCCTCTCCATTGCCGCCCTGCTGTCCGGGGCGGCCTTTTTCTCCGCACACGCCGCCGATGCGCCCAGCTACACGATGGCTGACTATGCCCGCGTCGGCAAGATCGATGTGCACCTGCACCTGCACAATCCTGCGCCGGCTTTCATGGAAGCCGCAAAGCGCCAGAACTTCAAAGTACTGACGATTAACGTCGACTACCCCGACTTCCCCCCGCTCGATGAGCAGCAGCGCGTGGCCATCGCGCTGAAGAAGCAATTCCCGCAGGACGTGGCTTGGGCCGCCAGCTTCTCCGTCGACGGCTCGGACAAGCCTGAGTGGCTGCCCGCAACGCGGCGCCGCATCGCCGAATCCATGAAGGCCGGCGCCGTGGGCGTGAAGGTGTGGAAGAACATCGGCATGAGCCTGCGCGGCAGCGACAAGAAGCTGGTCATGATCGACGACGCCCGCTTCGTGCCGCTGTTCGAAGATTTCGCCCGCCAGGGCATCCCCCTGCTGGGCCACCAGGGCGAGCCGCACAACTGCTGGCTGCCGCTGGAGAAGATGACGGTCAATAACGACCGCGAATACTTCAAGGCCCACCCGCAATACCATATGCACCTGCACCCCGAGATGCCAAGCTGGGAAGCGCAGATGACCGCGCGCGACCGCATGGTGGCGGCGCATCCGAAGCTGCACTTCATCGGTGTGCACCTGGCCTCGCTGGAACGTGATGTGGACGAGCTGGCAGCCTTCCTCGACAAATTCCCGAACGCCGTGGTGGACATCGCCGCGCGCATCGGCCAGGTGCAATACCAGAGCCAGAAAGACCGCGAGCGCGTGCGCCGCTTCTTCATCAAGTACCAGGACCGCATCCTCTACGGCAGCGACATGGCGCAAACTCCGGACCAGGACGGCGCCGCGATGGGCCGCGAGGCCGAAGCGGTATGGCGCATGCACTGGCGCTACTTCAACACGGCGGAGTCCTTCAAGGTCTCCGACCTCGACCAGCCGGTGCAGGGCCTCGCGCTGCCGCGCCAGGTGGTGGACAAGCTCTATCGCATCAATGCCCAACGCGCCTTCCCCACGGCCTGGGGAGGCAAGCGATGACGGCACGCCGCGCCTTCCTCCAGTGGCTGGGCGCCGCCCCGCTGGTAACGCAGCTTCCGTTCGCCCAGGCGGCCGAAGGTAAAGGCCATGTGCGCGTGCAGGACGCCGCCGTGTCGCTGCAGTTCGACCAGCAGATGCGTTGCCGCATCGTGAGCATGGCAGGCAAGCAGCCCGTCACGCTGACTGGTTTCGACAACAGCGAGCACCTGGTCGTCAAGGGCAAACCACTCGGCCGCTTCACGCTGCAGAAGGCAGACCCGGCGCGCGCCGTCACGCCGTTCGGCGCCGGACAGGTGCTGCGCCTCTCCGGCCGCTCGGCGGAGGGTGTCGAGAAACGCGTCACCGTGACCCTGCTCGATGAGCATCCCGGCCTGGCATTGCTGGAAGTGAGCTATGTGAACACGGGCAGCACGCCGCTGGCCATCGACGCATGGGTGAACGGCGCGCACCGCCTGGCCGCCGCGCCGCGCCACGCTGGCGGCTACTGGACCTATTCCGGCGCCAGCCACGCCGACCGGCGCGACTGGGTGCAGCCCGTCAAGCGCGGCTTCGAGCAGCGCAACTTCATGGGCATGAACGCCTCGGACTACGGCGGCGGCACGCCGGTCGCCGATGTCTGGCGCCGCGACGTCGGCTTGGCTGTGGGCCACCTGGCCCTGCAGCCGCTGCTCGTCTCGCTGCCGGTGAAGGCGGCCGGCGAGCAGGTGGATATCGCGCTGCGCGGCGACGAGCCGCAGACCCTGGCGCCCGGCGCCACCTTCAGCACCCCGCCCAGCTTCATTGCCGTGCACCGCGGCGACTTCTACGTGCCGCTGGACCGCTACCGCCGCCTGATGGCCGCACAAGGTTTGATGGCTCCCGAGCCGCCGCAAAGCGCCTACGAGGCGCAATGGTGCGCCTGGGGCTATGAACGCGACTTCTCGCTCGACTATGTGCGCGCCACGCTGCCCAAGGTGCAGGAGCTGGGCTTCAAGTGGGCGGTGCTGGACGACGGCTGGCAGGTGAAGACTGGCGACTGGACACCCGACCTGGCCAAGTTCCCGCGCGGTGGCGCCGACATGAAGGCGCTGGTGGATGACATCCACGCGCGCGGCATGAAGGCGCGGCTGTGGATCGCGCCGCTGGCCGTGGCCCCCGGCAGCGACGAGCTGCACGACCACACCGACCTGCTGCTGCTTGACCAGAACGGCGCGCCGCAGGACGTAACATGGTGGAACAGCTTCTACCTCTGCCCCGCTTACGCGAAGACGCAGGCGCGCCTGGCCGAAACCATCCGCATGATCATCGCCGACTGGGGCTTCGACGGCCTCAAGGTCGACGGCCAGCATCTCAACGGCGTGGCGCCATGCTTCAACCCCAAGCACAATCACAAGCGGCCGGAAGAATCGGTCGAAGCGGTATCGGCCTTCTACAAGGTCATGCATGACACGGTGCATGCCATCAAACCGGAAGCGGTGCTGGAAGTGTGCCCCTGCGGCACCAGCTATGCCTTCCACAACATGCCTTACATGGACCAGGCGCCGTCCTCCGATCCGCTGTCGAGCTGGCAGGTGCGCCACAAGGGCAAGACGCTGAAGGCGCTGATGGGACCATGGTCCGCCTATGCGGGCGACCATGTGGAGCTGAGCACCGGCGGACAGGACTTCGCGTCCAGCGTGGGTATCGGCGCCGTGGTGGCCACCAAGTTTACCTGGCCGGTAGACCCCAAGCCCAAGGACTCCTTCCTGCTGACGCCAGAGCGCGAAGCGCACTGGCGCAAGTGGGTGGACCTCTACAACAAGCAGCGCCTCGCCGAAGGCCGTTACCGTGGCGAGCTGTACGACCTGGGTTTTGATAAGCCGGAGACCCACGTCGTGGAGCAAGGCGGGGCTTTGCACTACGCCTTCTATGCCGAGCGCTGGGATGGCCCGGTAGCGCTGCGCGGGCTCGGCCCGGGCGTCTGGACGGTGCGGGACGCGCTCACCGGCCAGTCCCTGGGCAAGGTAACAGCCGACAAGCCCACGCTGCCCCTGCGGTTCACACACAGCCTGCTGATCGAAGCGCAGCCCGAAGTTCCCGATACGCTGCCCGTTGCATTCGCCGGCAAGATCGCGGAAGTGGGAGCGGACGGCTTCCCGCGCGCATCGCAATGGGCGGATGCGCCTACGACCTTCTTCCGCCACGACTGGCAAGGCAAACCGCTCGCCGGTCCGCAGTCCACCCGGGTGCAGCTGCTGCGCGGCGCCGGCCACCTCTATCTGCGCTTCATCTGCAAGTTCGATGCGCTGAACACCTTTGAGCGTGCCGGATCGGAAACCGCTATCTGGCCGCTGTGGGAACGCGACGTGGTCGAAGTCTTCCTGCAGGCGCCGGACCGCGCAGGGCTGAAGAGCTATCGCGAGGTGGAAGTAGCGCCTAATGGACTGCTGCTGGACATTGCCGTCGAGGTGTCGGGCAAGCGCCGTATCGTTGGCGAGAGCCGCGCCAAAGCGCACATCGATGCCGGGAACAAGGTCTGGACCGCTGAACTGGCCGTGCCGATGAGCGGTGCGGACGAGGGCTGGCGCCTGAACCTGTTCCGCGTGGAGGGCTCGGGCCAGCGCCGCGTCTATTCGGCGTGGAGCCCGACCCGCACCGGCACGCCGGACTTCCACGTGCCGGCCGCCTTCGGACGCCTGCTGCCCGCCGCATGATGCTGCCGCTTCTGCGCCCGCCCCGCAAGCACCAGGGCGTCAAGCGCCTCGACTTGCTGGCCTGCGTCAGTCTGGTACTGCTTTCCGCCTGCGGTGGCACGAATGGCGCGGAGCAAGCGGCGCAAGTGCCGCAAGTACCGGTGCCCCAGGTGCCGCAGCATCCCGATACGCCCCCGCCCCCTTCGGGCGGGGTGACGGAAGCCACCTTCCTTGCCACCGGCGAGGAGATCGCCAATCCGGAACGCGGAATGTATGTGTGGGCGGCGGACAACCTGGCCTCATGGACGCAGGCGCAAGCCGATGCCCAGTTCAATGCCGGCTATCGCCTCGTCTATGCACCGGTGCGGCTGGACGCGTATGCCAACGGCACGCTGCCGGAGAGCGCACTCGCCGGCTTGTCCAAAGTCTTCGCAACGGCACGGCGTGCGGGCCTGAAAGTCATTCCTCGTTTTCTGTACAACTACCCTGCCGGTGAAACGGAATACCGGGCAGCGAAAGATGCGCCGCTCAGCCGCGTGCTGCAGCACATCGCGCAGCTCAAGCCGGTGCTGGCGGAAAACGCGGATGTCATTGCGTATCTGCAGGCCGGATTCGTCGGCGCCTGGGGCGAGTGGCACACCTCATCCAACAATCTCACCGCACCCGCAGCGCGCACGCAGATTCGCGACGCGCTGCTTGCCGCACTTCCCGCCGGCAGATTCCTGCAATTGCGCTATCCGGGCTACCTGATGGAATGGTCGCCGCAGGCGCCGCAATGGCGCGACGGGTCGGCCGCCGCGCGCATCGGCGTGCATAACGACTGCTTCATGGCCTCGGCCACCGACGTGGGCACCTATAGCGAAGACGCAGCAATCCGCCAGCGCGAGCGCGGCTACGTCGCCGCCCTCTCGGCCGTGGCGCCCTTCGGCGCAGAAACGTGCAACCCGGCGGACGAAGCCAACCCAACCCCGCGCACAGAATGCAGCGACATCGTGCGCGAAGGGCGGCAGTTTGGCCTGACCTACCTCAATGACAGCTACTACCGCGCCCTCTTCCACACACGCTGGGAAACGCAAGGCTGCATGGCCGAGGTAAAGCGCAGCATGGGTTACCGCTTCGAGCTGATGGCGCTGCGGCACAGTGCCGCCGTCTCACCCGGCCAGTCCGGTGAACTCACACTGACATTGCGTAACAGCGGCTGGGCACGCGCCTTCAATCCGCGCAGCGTGCAGGTTTTGCTCAGGCACCGCAGCAGCGGCGCCGTGGTGCGCATGGCGCTGGCGTCAATCGATCCCCGCGAATGGCTGCCAGGGAGCACCAGCACGGTGACGGCAGCTTTTAACGTGCCAGCAGGCACACCGGCCGGCACCTACGACATGCTGCTTGCCTTGCCGGATGCCGCGCCCTCGCTGGCGGGGGATGCGCGCTATAGCGTGCGTCCTGCCAATGCAGAAGACGCCGCCAGGTCGCAGGGATGGAATGTAGAACTGGGAGCGTTCCGTACCGGGACAATGCTCAGCATTCCCTAGGAACGCAGGCCCTTAATCGGCAATCAGCAGCTCTATGCCGGCGTCACGCAGGCCGTCGCGGTACTGCGGGCTGAGGTTGCCGTCAGTGATGATGGTGTGGACGCGGTCGAGCTGCACGATGCGGTGCAGGCTGATGACGCCGAACTTGGAAGCATCGGCGAGCACGATGACCTTCCTGGCGCGGTCCACCATCTTGTGGTTCAGGCTCGCTTCGGGTTCATGGTGGGTCGTCAGGCCGAACTGCAGGTCGAACCCGTCGACGCCGAGGAACAGCTTGTCGAAGCTGTAGGCCTGCAAACAAGCCTCGGCCTGCAGGCCCTGGATCGACAGGGACTGCTTGCGCAGCAGGCCGCCGGTCAGGATCAGGTCCACGCCGGGCGCGTTGGCCAGTTCCCAGGCGATATTCAGGCCATTGGTCATCACCGTTACGTTCTGGGCTTCGCGCAGGTGGCGCGCCAGCGAGAGCGTGGTGGTACCCGAATCGATGATGATGTTCTCGCCCGGCTTGACCAGGCTCGCAGCCAGCTCGCCGATGCGTTCTTTCTGTTCGTGATTCAGCGCGTCTTTCTGCGACACCGTATGTTCGGTCGGCGGTACGCGCGCCAGCATGGCGCCGCCGTGGCTCCGGATGGCGAGGCCCTGCGCCTCGAGTGCGGTCAGGTCGCTGCGGATGGTTACCGCCGAAACGTTCAGCTGCTTCACAAGCTCGCTGACTTGCACCGAGGCGTTTTCGGTAAGTACTTTAAGGATGGTAGCGCGGCGCTGACCTGTTTGTCCCATGGCCGGACGAATAGTGAGAATAAAGTAGCAGCTTACCAGATTGCAGCAGGGCCGGCACTACTGTTTGGGGCCTTGCCCTGCAAGGCGTTCAAGCGCTTCGGCGCCGAGCGGCGTGCCGGCATTCAGCGCCGCATACAGCGCAGCACCCAGCACCGGCGGCAGGCGCGGTGATACAACGCAGTATGCGCCGGCTCGGCTGGCGGCAAGTGCCCGCGCGAAAGGCGCGCGCATCGGCCCATCTGCGCCGAACAGGCCGCCGGAATAGGACACCGCCACTTCCGTCGCCGGATCGACACCGAGCGTGCCCCGCACCGCGTCGACCAGGGCTGCCACTTCGGCTGCGGCCGACTCGATGATCGCTGCCGCCTGCAGGTCGCCCTGCACTGCCGCCTCGGTGACGAGCCGCGACAGCGCAGCGATCTTGCTGCGCTCTCCTTTCAGTTCGCCGTACACCACCTGGCACAGGTCGAGATCGTCCTGCAATGCCAGGCGCTCGCGCATCAGCGCATGCAAGGGGCCGCGGGGCATGCGCCCATCGCTCATGCGGGAAAACAGCGCCAGCCCGGCACGCGCGATCCAGTAAGCCGAGCCCTCGTCGCTGAACAACTCGCCCCAGCCGCCGGCACGCGCGCGCTGTCCACCGATTTCTCCATAGGCCATCGAACCGGTACCGGCGATAACGCTGATGCCATCGGCGCAGGCCAGCGATCCGGCCCAGCTGCACACCATGTCGTTGCCGCACAGGTAGCGGCGGTGGCCCAGTACCGCGAGCGGCAGCGCATCCAGCTGCGGCTGTACCGCGCGGTCTTCGCCATAGGCCGGCAGGCCGAAGAAGGCAAATTCGACCTGCTCCGCGGTGATGCCGGCCATGGCGAACAGCACTGCACAGCCGCGCGCCAATACCGTGGCGGCGCCTTCCATGCCGACTTCAAGGTAATAGGCGCTGCTCTCCTCGTGGCGCGCGAGGATGCCGCCTTGCCGGTCGACCAGCGCGAACGCAGTCTTGGTGCCGCCGCCGTCAACCCCGAGGAACACTGCTCTCTCCTGGCAAAGGATAAATGGTAACACCGCGCACCACCCGGTTAACGGTGCCCGAAACGCTGGGCGTATCCGGGCGCAATCCCAGCGCCAGCGATTGCAGCAGCGCGAAGGCCTGGCAGAACAGGATGTATGGCAGCGCCAGTGCCAGGTCGGGGGCCTGCTCTGCGCCATGCAGCGCCAGGCAATCCGCACCCAGTTCCGGCTCGTCCTTGCCGCTCAGCGCCAGCACGCGGCCGGCACGGCCATCGTTGCGCAGCTCGCGCAGCAGGTCCAGGTCATAGCGGCGTGCCTGCGGGTCGTTCGACAGCAGCACCACGATCAGGGTGTTGGCATCCACGATGGTCTTGGGACCGTGGCGGAAGCCCAGCGGCGAATCGAACAGCGCCACCACCTGGCCATCGGTCAGTTCCAGCAGCTTCAGCGAGGCTTCGCGGGCCAGCCCGCGCAGCTCATTGCTGCCAAGGTAAACCACGCGGCGGAAGCGGCGCGCCACCAGCGCTTCCAGCAGCGGCGACGCCGTTTCCAGCACATCGTCCGCGGCCGCCGACGATGCCTCGGTGGCGCCTGGCGCCAGCACGCCGAAGGCGCCTGCCGCGGCCAGCATCATCGACGTGAAACTAGTGGTCATGGCGAAGCCGCGGTCGTGCGTGGCATCGGGCAGCAGGATCACGTAGGCGTTACTGCGTCCCTGCGACAGCTGGCACAACTCGCCGTCGGCGTTGCAGGTGATGACGAGGTGATATACGTCATCGACCAGCTGGTCGGCCAGCTTGACGGCAGCCACGCTTTCCGGACTGCTGCCCGAGCGGCCGAAGGACACCAGCAGCGTGGGCACCTGCGGCTGCAGGAACTGGCGCGGGCCGGAGACCAGGTCGGTGGTCGGCACGGCTTCAGCGCGCAGGCCGGCGCCCAGCAGGGCCGGCACCAGGCATTCGCCGATAAAGGCCGAGGTGCCGGCGCCGGTCAGCACGACGCGCAGGTTGGGGCGTGACAGCAGCGGACCGAGAAACGCGTCGAGCGCCGCGCGCTGCTCCGCCACCAGAGCTTCGATCTCGGGCCAGACGGCAGGTTGCTGCGCGATTTCACGCGCGGTGAGGCCGGCGCCGGCGGCATCCAGCCGCTCGGCGCTGATGCCAAGAATGTCTCTCTGTGCTACTAGCATGCTTCCAGCTCCTTGATTGCGGCGCCCGCATTGCAGGCATCCATATACTGGCGCAGCACACGGGCCACGCCTTCTTTCACTAAATCGACGGGCCAGTTGCGCACCCGCCCTTCGCGCACCGCTTCATATTGCGGCGGCAGGTACTGGCTCAGCAGGGTAAGCGGCGGCGCCTGGTGCTCCAGGTTCTCCAGCAGCTGCGCCTGCGCCGCCTGGATGGCCGGGTGCGGCCAGTAGTAGCGGATCCGGTCGCTCAGGCTGTATTGCTGGTCGAAGCGGGCGCGGCGTGCATCGCCGCTGTAGTACTTGCGCCAGTATTCCGGTTCGGCGCGCATCACTTCCAGCACCTTGTTCTTGAAATCCGATCCCTCGCCGTCGCCCAGCATCGCCGCCTCGATGTCGGCCAGCGCCCACAGCGTTTCGCGCAGCGCGAACGTGGCGCCGGGGCCGACCTTGAGAATGGCGAAGTGGCCTGCCACCAGCGCAGCCAGGTTGGCCGGCGTCTGGTAATCCGTTGAATGCGCTTCGTACAGCAGCGTCGGTTCGCCCTCGATAAAGCGGCTGAGCGCCGCGGCCTTCGCAGGCTGGAAGTCAATCACCTTGTGATGATCGAATTCCACGCCCGGCTGCACCACGATCGCGATCACGCGCGGCCATGCGGCATCCAGTCCGGCGGCGGCGAATGCGCCGCGGTGCGAGGCGATCGTCTTGGCCGCTGCCTCTGGCGTAGTGACGGCCAGCTCGCCGAGATCCTCATGCGCGCCGCCAGGCACCGGCACTTCGGTGCCGACCACATAGACCGGCGCTTCGCCGCCTGCGGCACGCCAGGCCCGCTCGGCAACAGCGCACAGGCGGGCGGCACGTACGGCCACCACTTCGTCCGACAGGGGTACCGGATCTCCGGCGCAGGACATCGAGCAATCGAGATGAATCTTGCGGAAGCCCGCGGTGACATACTGGTCGATCAGCACTTCGGCCTTGGCCATGGCCGCGTCGGCAGGCTCGCCTTGCCAGGCGTTCGGTCCCAGGTGGTCGCCGCCCAGCAGCACACGCCCGCGCGCCAGGCCGGCGCGGTCCGCGATGCCGTAGACGAAATCGCGGAAGCCGGCCGGCGTCATGCCGGTATAGCCGCCATCCTGGTTCACCTGGTTCGAGGTAGCCTCGATCAGTACCCGCTGTTCCGGCCCTGCCGCCAGCGCCACCTCCATCGCGGCTTCGATCACCAGCGGGTGCGCCGAGCACACGGCAAAGATGCCGGCCGGTTCACCGGCCTTATGCCGGCGCACCAGGTTCAGTAAATAGTCCATCGTCAAGCTCCTTGATTGGTTTCGTTTCCGTCGCTTGCACCCTCATCCGGGTTCAGCGAGAGAAACAGCGCCGCAGCCAGCGCCAGGCCGATGCCGGCCAGCCGGTAGCCGCCCGGCATCGTTGCGGCCAGCGCCATGGCGATCACAGTGGTCAGCAGCGGTGCGCCCGCGTTCACCAGCGGCGACACGGTCAGCGCCTTGCCATGGCGGAAGGCATACACCAGCGTCAGCGCGCCCACCGCATTCAGGATCTGCGTAGCGGCGGCCAGCAGCGGCCCGCTCGGACCATAGTTGATCGGCTGCGAGAAATCGGTCATCGCCAGCGCCACCGGAATGCACAGCAGCGCGCTGACGGTCATGTAGAAGAAGATGCTTTCGGCATCCATGCTGGTATTGGCCAGCTTGATGAAGTAAGCCTGCAGGCCCCAGGCCACCAGCACCGCCAGCGCCAGCACGAACCACAGGCCATACTGCTGCGGGGCGCCGCCCGGCGTGTAATCGAACAGCGGCAGCGCGCAAATCGCCAGCACAATCCCGGCGATGCCCATCGCACCCGTGCGCTCGCGCAGGAACAGGAAGGACAGCGCGATCGTGATCACGGGCGACAGCGAAATCAGTGGGAAGATCAGGTAGGTCGGCCCGGCCTTGACCGCATAGAACAGCACCATCTGTCCACCAGCGCCCAGCAGGCCGATCACCATTCCATAAGCAACGGCGCGGCGGTCGCGGCGCACCTGCCAGCCCGAGCGGGCCAGCACGAACAGGGCCGGCGGCACCATGGTGAGCGCCCAGACCACGTAGACCAGCGTTTCCGGAAAGCCGTGCTGGGTGGGCAGGCCGGCAAACGCGCCCCAAACGCCCCACAGCAGCGTGGTGGCCAGGGCATAACCGAGCCAGCGTGGCCGGCGTGCGGCGCCTCGCTCAAGCGGCATGGTGGTCGTTGTCTTCATGGTGGCCTTAGCTCTGAATTATGAACAGATCCGATAGTAACGAAATTATCGAACGAAATGTGGGAATCTTTCTAAATATTTTCGTTTTAGTTGTATTTTTTTCGTTTACGGGGGCTGGCTTTTCTTTTTGATGCCACTCGTTTACCATCTAAAGCCATAACATTTTCAATTCCTTATCGGAGATTTGCATGCAAAAGCGCTGGCCTGGAATGAGTGACGCCCCGAAATTCAGGGTTCTTAGTGGAGTTCTTGCTGCGGCAATCGCTCTATCACTCACCCAGGCCTCGGCCGCACCGGCGGCCGATCCGCTGGCGCCGGCCGGCCGGTGGGAAGGCAGCACCGGCGGCAGCGCCAGCACGCCGCCCATGGGCTGGAACAGCTGGAATGCCTTCCGCACCGAAGTGGACGAAGCGAAAGTCATGGGAGCGGCGCGCGTGCTGGTCGACAGCGGCCTGGCCAAACTTGGCTATATCTACGTTAACCTCGACGACGGCTGGTGGCTCAAGCGCAGCAGCAGCGATGGGCGCCTGCAGATCCGCACCGGCATCTTCCCCTCGGCGGCCACCGGCGGCGCCAACGGCACCAGCTTCAAGCCATTCACCGACCGGCTGCACGCCATGGGCCTGAAGGCCGGCATCTATACCGACATCGGCCGCAACGCCTGCTCGCAGGCTTACGACCTGCATTCGCCCAACCTGCCGGAAGGCACAACTGCCGAGCGCGAGGTAGGCCTCGATGGCCACGTTGAGCAGGACATCAGCCTGTATTTCAGGGAATGGGGCTTCGACTACATCAAGATCGATGCCTGCGGGCTGGCCGATTTCGTGCCGGGTTCCGATCTGGTGAAACGCCAGGATTACCGCGCGATGGCGCCGCTGATCGAACGCGGCTCGATCAACCGCACCGACATCGCTGCCGTGAAAGGCCGCTACGAAGCGGTAGCCGCCGCGCTGAAGGCCGCACGGCCGGCCAAGGACTATGTGCTGTCGATCTGCGCCTGGGGCATGGCGAACGTGCGCAGCTGGGGCAAGGACGTCGGCAACCTGTGGCGTACCAGCAGCGACATCACCCCGAGCTGGACCAGCATGCTGCACAACTTCGACAGCGCCGCGAAACGCCCGCTGTATGCCGGGCCGGGCCACTGGAACGATCCCGACATCCTGCACATCGGCCATGGCGAATTTGACGCCGCCCATCCGGTCGAAGTGCGTTCGCACTTCTCGCTCTGGGCAATGATCAATGCGCCGCTGCTGGTGAGCTACGACTTGCGCAATGGCCCGGCATCGTTCCTCGACGTGCTGGGCAACGCAGACGTCGTGCGCCTGAACCAGGACAAGGCGGGCCACCAGGGCGTGGTGGTCTATGATTCCAACGATGCGCAAATCATCGTCAAGACGCTGGGCGACGGGCAGCGCAAGGCAGTAGCGCTGTTCAACCGCGGCGCAACGCCGGCGGCGGTGACTTTGCTCGCCAAACACCTCAAATTATCCGACGACGCACCGGTAACGCTGCGCGACCTGTGGTCGAAGCAGAGCCTCACCTTCACCGGCGAGAAGGCCTTCACGCTCGCGCCGCACGAGACGCTGGTATTCGAAGCGACTGGCATGCGGCAGCTGGAAAACGGCGTCTACCTCTCCGAGATTCCCGGTGCCATCAACGTCGCCATTGACGGCACGCGGCAGCCGCAGCTCGACCCCAGCATTCACCGCATGATCGACCCATGGTCCAACACGCGCTCCGGTGGCTCCCGTCCCCAGTACGCTGGCTGGGGCGGTGCGCAGGCGGATACGACGCCGTACGGCCAGACCCTGCAAGTGGCAGGCCAGGCATTCGACTCCGGCATTGGCGTACTGTCCAACTCCCGCGTGCAGGTGAAGAACGACCTTGGCTATACACAGCTCGCAGCCTCCGTCGGCGTGGACGATTCGACCGAAAACACCGGCCAGCCTGTGCGTTTCTACGTTTATGGCGATGGCAAGCTGCTGGCCGAAAGCCCGGCGCTGGCATTCGGCAGCAAGGCGCACCGCCTGAAGGCGGATATCCGGGGCAGGAAAGTCATCGAGCTGGTGGTGCGGGACGCCAAGTCCGGCAAGGCGCAGCCTGTGGTGGCAAGCTGGGGGGATGCCCAGTTGACGCGGTAATCCGCTGGCGTTTTGCCGCGCCTGTCATCGGCTTATTCAGGGGGCTGGACTAAATAGCCCCTGGCTTTCAGCGCCGCGATATAGCCCTCAGGATCGACGATATCGCGTAGCTGGAGCACCGCGAAAGTAGAGCGGTTGGCCGCCAGCGCGCGTTCGGCGGCACTCAGCCAGGATTCCCGCATCCGTTGTTCCATGGAGTGGAAGCTGGCCTGCTCTTTCACGAACTGGCTGTTGTATACAGCATCGCGGCAGGAGTTTTCGCGGTCTGCAAAATTCAGCTTGAGGATCTCGCCGATATCGCCGACCGCCCAGGCGTTGGCGCGCTTGCGCAGCGTATCGAGCTCGCCTTCAAGCTGGTCCAGCGTCTTGCGGAAACACGCCACGTCTTCCAGCGGCGATTTCTTGAACTCCTTGAGCATGCGCGAAGGGTCGTCCAGCGCCAGCAGCACTTCCGTTTTGGTCGAGCGAAGTTCGTACTGTTTGACGAGCTTCTCGATGCGGGCACGCACTTCCTTGTCCGTGCCGAGACCGATCTTGCCGAGCGCGCGGCGGTGCAACTCACCCGCCGCAAACAGCGGCCGTTCCCGTTCGATGCCGCTGTCTTCGCCGATATATTTCTGCTTGAGTTCCAGCCAGCGCGCGTAGACGTCCGCTGGCAGCACGTCCTTCAGCTCTGCGCCGTCAGGATTTTTCTTCAGGCCGATCATCTGCGGCAGCAGGGTCAGTCCCTTGAAGAACCCCACGTCGGCACGCGCATTTGGCGGCAGCAAATACTCCTGCGATTCCGCGAGTATCTGTTCTACCTCACGCGAACGCCACTCCATCTTCCTGGGCAGCGGCGCGTAGCTGCCGAACACCCACAGCACATGATCGCCCTTGCTCACCTTCCACAAGCCCGGCCCCGGCTTCTGGCCGACCACCACAATCTGTTCCGAAAGTTTTTCGGGCTCGGCATCCTGCGCAAATGGAGAGGATGCTACGAGACTCAGGAGAATGGCGGCGGCAATTTTCATGATCAAATTTTACCTCACCCCTTTCGGCTCAAACGGCAGCCGCTTGTGCGATCATTGAACTTTCCAGCCGAAGATCCATGATGATGCGCTACCTCCTCACTGCCATGGCACTCAGCGTTGCCGCCGCCGCGCCTGCGCAGGACTACCAGCATGAAGGCGTGCGCGATGCGTTGCCGGTCTACCAGCAGGCTTTGAAGAAGCGCCTCACTTTCCCGATGGCGTGGTCGCAGGATGTGCATGACCTGCCGGCATGGCGCGCCGCCGGCCGCGCGAAGCTGTGGGAACTGACCCTGCAGCCGCGCGATAACTCGCCTTTTGTGCCGCAGGTGATTGCGGAGCAGGACCGGGGCAGTTATGTGGCGCGCCAGGTCGTGTTCAACCTCACCGTCGACAGCCGCGTGCGCGCGCTGCTGCTGGTGCCGAAAGCGCCGGGCAGGCATCCCGCCGCGCTGATGCTGCATGACCATGGCGCCAAATTCGACATCGGCAAAGAGAAGCTCATCACGACCTGGAACGACCCGGTGCGCAAGGCCTCATCGAAGGCATGGGCCGAGAAGAGTTTTTCCGGCCGCCTGCCGGGCGATGCACTGGCCCAGCGCGGCTACGTGGTGCTGGCCACCGATGCGCTGGGTTGGGGCGACCGCGGCCCGATGACGCCGGATGCGCAGCAGGCATTGGCGGCCAATATGTTCAACCTGGGCAGCTCGATGGCGGGCGCCATGGCGGCGGAAGACGTACGCGCCGCCGCCTTCCTCGCCTCGCTGCCGGAAGTCGATACGCGCCGCGTGGCCGCCATCGGCTTTTCGATGGGCGCTTTCCGCGCCTGGCAGGTGGCTGCGCTGTCGGACGACATCAAGGCCTTCATTGCGGTGAACTGGATGGCGGCTACCGAAGGCCTGATGGTGCCGGGGAATAACCAGCTGCGCGGCTCCTCCGCCTGGCAGATGCTGCACCCCGGCCTGCTGCGCTACATGGACTTCCCGGACGTGGCCAGCTTGGCCGCGCCGAAGCCCGCGCTGTTCTTCACCGGCGCGCAGGACAAGCTGTTCCCGCTGGAGTCGGCCAGACAGGCTTTCGCGAAAATGCGCCGCGTATGGCAGGCCTGGGATGCGGAGGGGAAGTTCGATGCACGCGTGCTGCCCGGCGGCCACGTGTTCCCGCGCGAGGTGCAGGATGCCGCTTTCGACTGGCTGGAGCGCCAGCCCTACTAGATATTGCGCAGCAGGTTGAGAATCAGGCGCGGCTGGGAGTTGGCCTGCGCCAGCATGGCCATCGCAGCCTGCTGCAGGATCTGGCTGCGCGTGAGCCGCGCGGTCTCCGCCGCGAAGTCGGTGTCGAGGATCGCGGAGCGGGAAGCGGCCAGGTTTTCGGCCATCGTGGCGTTATTGCTGCTGGCGTAGCCCAGCCGGTTCTGGATCGCGCCCATGCGCGCGCGCACCATGTCGATATGCAGGATCTGCTCATCGAGGAAAGTCAGCGCCTTGGTGGCGTCGGCATGCGAGGTCAGGTCGATGGACGTCGGGTTGTAGCCGTCGGCGTCCACATGGAAGATCGACGGTATGCCCAGCTGCAGCAAGTCGCCCGCATTTGACCCTATCTGCAGGTGCGAACTGAAACTCCCGTCCAGCAGGCTGATGCCGTTGTAGTTGGTGTCCTCCACCATGCGCTTCGCTTCCAGCAGCAGTGCCGAAGCTTCGAGCTGGATCGCTATCCGGTCTTGCGCATTATTGGTATCGCTCGCCGCCTGCACGGCCAGCTCGCGCACGCGCTGGAAGATATCGGTAATGGTGCCGAGCGCGCCTTCGCCCGTCTGCAGCAGCGAAATGCCGTCATTGATATTGCGGTTCGCCTGCTGCATGCCGCGCAGCTGGGAGCCCATGCGCTCGCTGATCGCCAGGCCCGCTGCATCATCGCGCGCGGAGCTGATGCGCAATCCGCTGGACAGGCGGCGCAAGCTGTCGGCGACATCCATCCCATGGCGCTCAATGGCGCGCAGGGCGAAAAGCGCAGGCGTGTTGGTAAGCTGCATGGCGTGTCCGTGGCTGGCGGACAAAGCGCCGCTCTACCCTGTTAACGACAGGAAAGCGTAGAACTTAATCACCAATTGTCACAGCGGGAGGAGAGAAGCTCAGGCGGCGGCCAGTTCCTGGCCTGCTTGGGCAGCCGCCAGCTGCGAGGGTGCGAGGCGGGCTGCGGCCTGCGCCAGGTAGCGCACGGCGCCCGGCATGCCCTGGCGCTCGGCCTGCGCCAGCCAGTGCCAGGCCTGGGCCGCATCGGCCGCCACGCCCTGCCCCGACAGGAACATCAGGCCCGTATTCAGCTGGGCGCGGCCATGTCCCTGTTCCGCGGCGCGCAGGTACCAGTGGAAGGCCTGCACGAAATCGCGCGCCATGCCCTGCCCGCTGTCGCAGCGCAGCGCCAGCGTGAATTGCGACAGGGTGTGGCCGTTCTCGGCCGCCTTGCGGTACCAGTGGTTGGCGCGCACCGTGTTCGGCGCCGGGCCATCGTCGCGGTCATAGAGCTGGCCCAGCATGTACTGGGCGGCCGCGTAATCCTGTTCGGCGGCGCGCGAATACCAGCTCAGCGCCTTGCGCAAGTCGCGCGGCAGGCCCTGGCCATTTTCGTAACGCAGGCCGAGATCGAACTGGGCGCGCGCGTGGCCCTGTTCGGCGGCCTCGCGGCACCAGCGGATGGCTTCCTGCGTATCCTGCGGCACGCCCTCGCCCGCCTCGTACAGCAGGCCGAGATGGTATTGCGCGGCGGGGAAGCGCTGCTCCGCCGCCTGGCGGTACCAGTGCGCGGCACGCGTGGCATCGGCCGCCACGTCCTGGCCGTGCTGGTAGCGCTGGCCCAGGTTATTCTGTGCGGCGGCATGGCCCAGCTGCGCGGCGGCGCGGTAGCATTCGATCGCGCGCTCAGGATTGCGCGGCACGCCGCTGCCGTTATCGTAGATCAGCGCCAGGTTGAAATGCGAACTCACATGGTCCTGCGCGGCGGCGCGGCGGTACCAGTGAATGGCCTGGCGCGTATCCTGCGGCACGCCATCGCCCTTGTCATAGCGCAGCCCGAGGTTGAACTGCGCCGGCGCATAACCCTGTTCGGCGGCCTTGCGGTACCACTGGATGGCCTGTTCCGGATCGGGGTCGATGCCATGCCCGTTGTCGTAGCGCAGCGCGAGGTTGAACTGCGCGCGCGCATAGCCCTGGGTGGCCGCCTTCTGGTACCAGTACAGGGCCTGCGCATAATCCTGCGGCACGCCCTTGCCGCTGTCATACATCATGGCCAGGTTGTTCTGCGCGCCCGCGTCCCCCTGCTCGGCGGCCTTGCTGAACCAGAAGCGCGCCTGCTCGGTGTCCTGCGCCACGCCCTGGCCCTTGGCATACAGCCAGCCCAGGTTGTACTGCGCGGCCGCATAGCCTTTTTCGGCCGCCATCTGGTACCAGCGCGCCGCCTCGCACAGGTCGGCGTCCACGCCCTGGCCTTTCTGGTACATCACGCCCAGGTTGTACTGTGCGTGTTCCAGGCCTGCGTTGGCGGCCTGGCGGTACCAGGCCACGGCCAGTTCCTCATTGCGCGCCACGCCCTTGCCGTGGAAGTACATATAACCGAGGCTGTGCTGCGCAGTAGGATTGCCGCGTTCAGCCTGGCCTTTCACGCGCAGGAATTCCGCGGTGTAGCTGCTGTTATCGGCCGCGGCGGCGGTTTTGGCGACGAGGGCTTCGGTAACGATCATGGGCTTATGCCTGCAGGGCGCGCGGCGCAGCCGCCTGTGGTGCGATGCGCTCCTGCGCGGCCAGCACGTCCATGAAAGCGTTCAGCGAAATCGGACGGTGGAACAGATAGCCCTGCATGGTGCTGCAGCCATTGGCCTGCAGGTAGCGCGCCTGCACTTCGGTCTCCACGCCTTCCGCCACCAGGTGCAGGCCGAGGCCGCGCGCGATCGAGATAATCGCCAGGATCACCGGGTAATGCCCGCTTTCGTCGTGGATCTCCTTGACGAAGCTCTGGTCGATCTTGATGGTGTGGATGGGGAAGCGGTGCAGGTAGCTGAGCGAGGAATAGCCGGTGCCGAAATCGTCGATGGCAACGGACACGCCCAGCTGGCACAGTTTGTTCAGCTGCTCGATCGCATACTGCGGATTGCGGATGCAGATGTTCTCGGTGATCTCCACTTCGATCTGCGCCGGCGAAATGTTGTAGCGGGTGAGCGCGCCGCGCATCTTCTCGAAGAAGTCGCCGCGGTCCAGGTATTGCGGCGACAGGTTCAGCGACAGGCGGATGGTGTCCGCGCCCGCCTGCTGCCAGTGCAGCAGGTCGCGGCACAGCGCGCCGATCATCCAGTCCGAAATCGGCAGCATCAGGCCGTTCTCTTCGGCGAAGGGCAGGAACTCGCCGGCCGACAGCAGGCCGCGCTGCGGATGGTTCCAGCGCATCAGGCCTTCGGCGCCGATGATGCGGCCGCTCGCCACATCGAGCTGCGGCTGGTAGTACATTTCCAGTTCGCCGTGTTCCAGCGCCTTGCGCAGCGCCTGCTCCAGCGCAATCTTCTGGTGCGACACGTCCTGCATCGAAGCGTGGTAGAAGCTGTGGCCATTCTTGCCCAGCGCCTTCACCTGGTACATGGCGATATCGGCGTGGCGCAGCAGCTCGTCGATGCTTTCGCCGTCGCTCGGGTACACGGCGATGCCGATCGAGGCCGAGATATGCACGACGTGGCCATCGAGGTCGAACGGCTTCTGCAGCGTTTCCAGGAATTTCTCCGCGATGATCTTGGCGTCGTTGCGGTCGCGCAGCTCCGGCAGCACGATGGTGAATTCGTCGCCGCCCTGGCGCGCCAGCGTATCGCCCTTGCGCAGGCAGTCCTTCAGGCGCGCGGCGGCCTGCTTCAGCAGCTCGTCGCCCTTCACATGGCCCAGGGTGTCGTTCACCAGCTTGAAGCGGTCCAGGTCGATGAACATCACGGCCAGCTCGGACAGTTTGCGCTTGGCCTGGATCACGGCCAGGCCCAGGCGGTCCTTGAACAGCACGCGGTTCGGCAGGTCGGTGAGGATATCGTGGTAGGCCTGGTAGGAGATGGTTTCCTCGGCGCGCTTGCGGTCCGTGATATCGCGCGCCACGCCATAGGTGCCGAAGAACTCGTGCTTGCGCACCGCATTGTCCGGCACGTGCATGCCGATCGCGTTCAGCGAAATCGTCATCAGCGTGTTGTTGAAGGTGCGCTCGGCGCTGCCGGCCGCCGTCTTGCACTTCAGGCGCAGCTCCACATTGCGCGAGGCGCGCTGGTCCACGCGGCGCTCGTTGAAGGCATAGCGCGCCTTCTCCTGGTCTTCATCATGCACCACCAGCGAATAGTGCTTGCCCAGCAGCTCGTCCCGCTCATAGCCCAGCAAAGTGGCGGCGCGGTCGTTGACGAAGGTGAATTCGCCGGCGTGGTTCAGGGTGTAGATGATGTCCGGCGAGCTGTCCACCAGGTAGCGGTACATCTTCTCCGAGTTTTCCAGGCGCTGCGTGATCGTATGGTTGTCGACTTTCAGGCGGCGCTTCTGCAGCGCATTGTCGACGGTCTTGATCAGTTCTTCCGGGCTGTAAGGCTTGCGCAGGTAGTCGTAGGCGCCGCGCTTCAGTGCGCCGATCGCGGAATCGATGCCCACTTCGCCGGACATCACCACCACGTCGCAGTCCATCTCGCGCGCATTGATCACGTCCATGATGTCATGCCCGCTCATGTCCGGCAGGCGCAGGTCCAGCAGCACCAGGTCGAACTGCAGCTTGTCCAGCTGGGCCAGCGCTTCGGCGCCGGTGGCCGCCGTTTCGAGGTGGTAGCCGCGCCCGGACAGCAGCGCATGCAGGGAGGCCAGCAGGCGCGGTTCGTCATCGACCAGCAGCAGGCGCGGATAGAAGGCGGAGGCGTCGTTCGGAGTCAGGATCATGGTCGCTTATACGGAATCGAGCAGGCGGGCCGTGGCGCCGGGCGCCGGACTGGGGCTGCGCACCGGCAGCAGCAGTTCGAAAGTGGTGCCGCCCTTGCCGCTGCGGCAGCTGATCATGCCGCCCAGCTTGTGCACCAGGCCGTGCACGATGGACAGGCCCAGGCCGCGGTGCGTGCCGCCCTTGCTGCTGGCGACCGGCGCGAACAGGTTGGCCAGCACTTCCGGCGGCAGGCCGGGGCCGTTGTCGGCCACCGCCACTTCGGCGTACAGCTGGCGCTCGCGGTTCACCAGGCCGCGGTGGGCAATCTCGATGCGGCCGCCCTCGGGCAGCGCTTCGACCGCGTTCTTCACGAGGTTGAGCAGGATCTGCTTCAGCAGGTCCGCTTCGCCGTCGATCTCATTGTGTTCGTCCTGCATGCGCACCAGCAGCTGCACCGAGGCCGGCACGAAGCTGGTGCTGCGGAAGAAGCGCAGCACGTCGTCCACCACGCGCCCGATATGCGCCGTGCGCACGCCTTCGGCAGCAGGCGCCTCGGCCAAACCCTGGATCAGCTGGCCCACGCGGTCGATCTCTTCGTTCAGCACCGACAGCTCGCCCACCACCGGCTCGCGCCGCGCCAGTTTGTTGTCCAGTACCGACAGGTAGTTCTTGATGATGGACAGCGGGTTGTTCACCTCATGCACCACGCGCCGCGTGGCGTCGCGGTATTCGTCCGCCACATGCGCCAGCTGGCGCTTGGCGTGGCCGCGTTCGGACAGCGCGGTTTCCAGCGCGGCACCCGCCTGGTTGCCGAAGGCCTGCAGGAAGCGCAGGCGCTGCTGCACGGCCGGCAGCTGCCAGCTCGCCACGCCGCCCACCAGCACGCCGAGGCAGCGCTGCCCCGCGACCAGCGGCACGCACACCATGCCTTCGCTGCCCAGCATGCGGAACAGCTGTTCTTCGGCCAGCGAGGCGGGGGTGGCGCTGCTTGCAGCCAGCACCGGGCGCCGTTCGGCCGCGGCCTGCGCCGCATGGCTGCCGTCGTTCAGCGGCAGGCTGAATTCGGCCAGGCGCTGCGGCTGCTCGCTGCCGCTGGCGCCCACCAGCGCCTGCCCGGCCGGATGCTCCAGCAGCAGCAGCGCGCTGTCAAAATCGAACAGGATGCGCGCCGAACGCGTCATCGCGTCCAGCATGGCGGCGTCGCCCTGCTGGCGGCTGAAGGTCTGGCCCATTTCGGACACCAGCACCATATCGCGCACTTCCTGCTGCAGGCGCTGCTGCACCGGGTCGGCCGGCGCGGCCAGCTGCGCGGGCGGCGGCACGATATCGTCCGCCCCTTCCAGGTCGATGCCCAGGTAGTCGGCCGACTGCTGCACCTGGCGCGCGGCCTGCTGCACCACGTGCTCCAGCTGTCCCGGCTCCAGGCCACACAGGCCGGCTGCTTCGTCCAGCGCGTCCGCATCGTCGCGGTGATAGGCCAGCAGGTGCGCCAGGCGCACCAGGCGGATCAGCGGATGGGCGGTGCTCAGGCGCTCCGTGGCCTCGTGGTGGTACAGCACGGAGTCGGCCAGGAAGGAGTCCAGGCGCCAGCGTTCCACCAGCCAGGCGCCCGCTTCGGTATGGGTGATCTGCAGGGTGCGCTGCTCGACGGCGCACAGCGCCTCGTCGTCGCGCGCCTGGAAATTGGCCGCGTATTCCTTCGGCGCCGTGGCCAGCAGGGCCAGGCGGCCCACATTGTGCAGCAGGCCCGCCAGGTAGGCTTCTTCCGGCTGCGGATAGGCGATCAGCCGCGCCACGTCGCGCGCGATGACGGCCGTGGCCAGCGAATGCTGCCAGAAGCTGCGCAAATCGGTGCCGCCGGAATGGGGGAAGCTGCTGAAGGTCTGGTACACCGATTCGCTGATGACCAGGGTCTTGATCATGTCCGTGCCCAGCGACACCAGCGACTGCTCCAGGCTGACCTGGCGCCCCGCGCGGTGATAGGCCGAGCTGTTGGCCACGCCGAGGATCTTGCTGGCCATGGCCGCATCCTGGGCGATCAGCGCGGCCAGCTCCGGCATGCCGGCGTCGTCCGCCTGCAGCAGCTCGATCAGCTTGATCAGGATCTGCGGCATGGCCGGCAGCCGGGCGATCAGCAGTCGATTGCGGATGTCGTGGTCAGGTTGGTGCATTGTGCGCTGTGCCGTCTGTGGACGTTTCCCCGGTGCGGGCCGCGCGCCGGGCAGGGGCGCAGGACCAAAGGGGATCTTAGCATAAAGGTACGCTGACTTAAGGGAAACACAAATTTCCCCCTAAACTTTTTCGATTTTACCGCCGTTAATGTTGTTTCGCCGCAAGTCGGCGCCGGTACTGCCGTGCCAGCAGCCAGAGTCCCAGGCCGCCGCCCGCAAAAAGCAGCTGGCCGGCGGCCAGCGCCAGCACCGAATGGGACAAAGCCGGGGCAACCACCCCGGCGATGACGGCGCTCAGCAGGGTGGTGGCAAAGCTCTGGCAGGACGCCACCGTACCGCGGATCTGGGGAAACAGGTCCAGCGTCAGCAGCGTGGCGGCGGGCGCCACCATCGACATGCCGAAGGTATAGAAGAAAATCGGCAGCACGGTCCACGGCAGGGCCGGGGCATGCAGCAGGTGGAAGGCTACGTTGACAACGGCCGCCGCCAGCAGGAAGCAGTAGCCATAGCCGATCTGGCGCGAAAAGCTGATCTTGCCCGCCACCCGGTTCACCGCCAGCGCGCCCAGGAAGATGCCGGCCACCGAAGGAATGAACAGCCAGCCGAAATCGCCGGGACCGAGGTGCAGCTGCTGCGGCAGCATCACCGGCGCCGCCGTGATGAACACGAACAGGCCCGCGAAATTGAGCGCCACCACGCCGGATTTCAGGTGGAACAGCGGCGAGGCCAGGATCATGCGGTAGTTATGCCACAGGTGGCGCGGATTGAAGGGCTGCCGCTTGTGCGGCGGCAGCGTTTCCGGCAGGCGCAGCCAGCACACCAGGAACAGCGCGATGCTGAAGCCCAGCAGGGCCAGGAAAATCGTGCGCCAGTCCGCCACCTGCACGATGGCGCCGCCCAGGATGGGCGCCAGTGCCGGCGCGATCGAGAAAATCATGGTCACCAGCGACAGCAGGCGCGCCGCCTCGGCATCGTGGTACAGGTCGCGGATGATCGCCCGCCCCACCACCAGCCCGGCCCCGGCCGACACGCCCTGCAGCACGCGGAAGATCCACAGGTATTCCACGCTGTGCGCGGCGGCGCAGCCCACGGTGCCGATGGCGAACGCCACCAGCGACACCAAGATCACATTGCGCCGCCCGAAGGCGTCGGACAGCGCGCCATGCCATAGCACCATGCCGGCGAAGGCCAGCAGGTAGGCGGTCAGGCTCTGCTGCAGCTGCAGGGGCGTGGCGCGCAGGTCGGCCTCGATCTGCGGGAAGGCCGGCAGGTAGGCGTCGATGCAGAACGGGCCGAACATCGACAGTGCCGCCAGCACCACCGCCAGCCCGCGCCGCCCCAGGGGCCGCGGCCCCGGTTTCAGCTGGGGCGCGGGCGGCGGGACGGGGTCGGGCGGCAGGTTGGCAGGCGATTCAGGGAACATTTACTCGGTTTTCGGTTTGGCTTCTTCGCGCCGGTTAAAGCCCGCCACCATATCGAAGCGGAACAGGCGGCATTCCAGCGCGCCATTGAAGAACGGCGTCTTGCGCGATTCCTTCAGGCGCAGCAGCTTGGGCAGGCCCAGGTCGGCGGTAAACAGGTAGGCCGTCCAGCCCGCAAAACGCTGCTTCAGCGTGCTGCTGAAATCAGCGTAGAAGGACTTGGCCAGCTCATCGTCGCCCAGCGTGGAATCGCCGCGCACGCCGATCCGCTCGCCATACGGCGGGTTGGTCAGCAAAACGCCCGGCTGCGCGGTGGGCGCCTGCACCTGCTGCGCCTCGATCTGCTTCAGCGGCACCTCGAACAGGATACCTGCACTCTTGAGGTTGTGTCGCGTCATTGCCACCATATCGCCCGAAATATCGGAGCCGAAGATGGTGGGCTCGGCCGGCAGCGGATTGGCCTTGATGGCCGCCTTCATGTCCTGCCACGGCGCCGGGTCGAAGTCATGGAATTTCTCGAAGGCGAACTTGCGGCGCGCGCCGGGCGGCACGCCCTGCACCATCTGCGCCGCTTCGCACAGGATGGTGCCGGAACCGCACATCGGGTCGAACAGCGGCATGCCCGGCTTCCAGCCGGACACGCGCAGCAGGCCGGCGGCCAGGTTCTCGCGCAGCGGCGCGTCGCCCGTCTCGTTGCGCCAGCCGCGCTTGAACAGCGCCTCGCCGGAGGTATCGAGATAGATGATGAACTGGCGCTGGTCCAGGAAACCGGCGATGCGCATATCCGGCTCGCGCGTATTGACGGACGGACGCTTGCCATACATATCGCGGAAGCGGTCGCACACGGCGTCCTTGATCTTCAGCGTGGTGAACTCCAGGCTTTTCAGGGGCGACTTGATCGCCGTGACGTCGACGCGGATGGTATGGTGCACGCCGAACCACTCCTCCCAGGGCTGGGCCAGCACCAGGTCGTAGATATCGTTCTCGTTCTGGTAATGGCAGACGCCCATGCGCATCAGCACGCGCGAGGCGATACGGCTGTGCAGGTTGATGCGGTAGGCGTCATACAGGTCGCCCGAGCAATGCACGCCGCCCGGCACCTGGTTATGCACCTTGAGCGTCGGGCTCAGTTGTGCAATCTCCGCCAGCTCATCGGCCAGCGGCCCCTCCATGCCGCGCGGGCATGGGCAAAAATAAGAAGTCATCGGTGTACCCTTTATCCGTAAGTAAATATTGCCTGAAAATTGGGGACAGACGGGGACGCCGAGTCCCGGATTTCGAAAATCCGGGTCTATCCCTAATTTATTTAATTAGGGTCTGTCCCCAATTATTTTCCGTTCGAGGAAGTCGAGGCGGTCCTGGCCCCAGAAGCTTTCGCCGTCCAGGATGTACCAGGGCGAGCCGAATACGTTCGCTGCCGTGCCCGCTTCCGTGTTGCTGTCGTATTCGGCCTGCACGCTTGCCGTCTGCGCTGCCTTCAGCAAGGCTGCGCCATCCAGCTCGCATTCATTCGCGATCGCCACCAGCGTGGCCTCGTCGCCGATATTCCTGTCTTCCGCCCACAGCCCGCGCATCACGGCTTCGCTCAGCGCCAGCGCGGCATCCAGGCCGTTGCTCAGGCGCGCGGCGATGATCAGTTTCGCGGCCGCATCCGGTGACACGGGGAAGAATTTGGGCTGCAGCGTCAGCGGCACGCCGAGGAACTCGGACCAGCGCGCCAGCTCCACCAGCCGGTAGGCCTGGCGCTGCGGCGCGCGCTTGGCCAGCGGCAGCCCGCCGGATACGCCGAACACCTTGCCCAGGTCCAGCGGCTTCAGCTCGATCGCCACCTTGTTGGCCTTGCACAGCGCCACGAAGCGCGCATGGCCCAGGTAGGCCCACGGCGAATGGGGCGCGAAATAGTATTGGCAAACCTTGCTCATCTCAGCCTCAGAACGGTTTGACCGTCACCAGCACCACAATGGCCAGCAGCAGCAGCACCGGCACCTCGTTGAACCAGCGGTAGAACACATGGCCGCGCCCATTCACGCCGCGCTCGAATTTCTTCAGCAGCGCGCCGCAGGCGTGGTGGTAGCCGATCACCAGCACCACCAGCGTCAGCTTGGCGTGCAGCCAGCCCGGCAGCTTGCTGCCCGCCTCCAGGTACTGCAGCCATACCAGCCAGCCGCCCAGCACCAGCGCCGGCACGGCGAGGATGGTGGTGAAGCGGTAGAGCTTGCGCGCCATCAGCAGCAGGCGTTCGGTGGCGGGCGCCGACTTTTCCATCGCCAGGTTGACGAAGATGCGCGGCAGGTAGAACAGGCCGGCAAACCAGCTGGCGATGAAGACGATGTGCAGCGCTTTGATCCAGAGCATCGGTGGTCCTTATTGACGTACTTCGCCGTGGCCGAACACCACGTATTTCAGGGAGGTCAGGCCTTCCAGCCCCACCGGGCCGCGCGCGTGCAGCTTGTCGTTGCTGATGCCGATTTCGGCGCCCAGCCCGTATTCGAAACCGTCCGCGAAACGGGTCGAGGCGTTCACCATCACGCTGGCCGAATCCACTTCGCGCAGGAAGCGCATGGCCGCGCTGTGGTCTTCGGTGACGATGGCTTCCGTATGCTTGGACGACCACTGGCTGATGTGGTCCATCGCTGCGTCCATATCGTCCACCACGCGCACCGCCAGCACCGGCGCCAGGTATTCGGTGGCCCAGTCTTCTTCGGTCGCATGCGCCAGGTGCGCATAGCCTTCGGCCGCCAGGATGCCGTAGGCCGCATCGTCGCAGCGCAGCTCGACCTGCTGCGTGGCGTACAGCTGCGCCAGCGACGGCAGGATGGATGGCGCAACGGCGTGCGCCACCAGCAGCGTTTCCATCGTGTTGCAGGTGCCGTAGCGGTGGCATTTGGCGTTGTAGGCGATGTCCAGCGCCTTCCGCGGGTCGGCCTTGGCATCGATGTACACATGGCAGATGCCGTCCAGGTGCTTGATCATCGGCACCGTGGCTTCGGCCATCAGGCGCGCGATCAGGCTCTTGCCGCCGCGCGGCACGATCACGTCCACATACTCCGGCATCGTGATCAGCGCGCCCACGGCGGCGCGGTCGGTGGTGTCCACTACCTGCACGCCGTCTTCCGGCAGCCCGGCCGCCACCAGGCCCGCCTTGACGATCTGCGCCAGCGCGCGGTTGCAGTGGATCGCTTCCGAGCCGCCGCGCAGGATGGTGGCATTGCCGCTCTTGATGCACAGGCCGGCCGCGTCCACCGTCACATTGGGACGCGCTTCGTAGATGATGCCGATCACGCCCAGCGGCACCCGCATCTGCCCGACCTGAATGCCGGTGGGGCGGAATTTGAGGCCGCTGATTTCGCCGATCGGGTCCGGCAGCGCAACGATCTGGCGCAGGCCTTCGACCATGGTGCCGATCGCCTTGTCGCTCAGCGCCAGCCGGTCCAGCATGGCCGGCGCCAGGCCGTTGGCGCGCGCCGCGTCCAGGTCCTGCTGGTTGGCCGCGCGCAGCAGCGCGGCGTCGCGCTCGATGGCGTCGGCGATCAGCAGCAGCGCGCGGTTGCGCGTGGCGCTGTCGGCACGCGCCATGGCGCGCGAGGCGGCGCGGGCGCGCTGGCCCAGCTGCTGCATGTACTGCGCCACATCGGGCGTTTTGTCGGTCGGGGTGTTCATCTTTATCCTCTTGCCACGTTCAGCGCCAGGTGCAGCATGGCGTCCCATGCGTCGCCGGCAAAGGCTTTGGCGCGCAAGCCCTTGACCATCTTGTCGACCTGCGCGGCCTGCTGCAGTGCCGCTTCCAGCGCGCCCTGCGTCAGGCGCCGCAGCGCCGGTTCCATCATCCGCTCGCGCGGGCCCCAGATGCGGTGTTCCTTGAGCAGCGCGCCCAGCGGCCGGCCCTGCGCCATGCCTGCCTTTAATTTTAGCAGCGTGCGCAATTCTTCGGAGACGGCCCACAGCACCAGCGGCAGCGCCTCGCCTTCACCCTTCAGGCCTTCCAGCATGCGCACCAGGCGCGCCGGGTCGCCGGCCAGCATCGCTTCGCTGAGCTTGAACACGTCGTAGCGCGCCACATTCAGCACCGCGTCGTGCACCTGCTCGTAAGCCAGCTTGCCGGGCGGATGCAGCAGGCCCAGTTTCTGGATTTCCTGGTGCGCCGCCAGCAGGTTGCCCTCCACGCGGTCGGCAATGAAGTCCAGGCTTTGCCGGTCGGCGCTCTGCTCCTGCTGCGCCAGCCGCATCGAGATCCAGTTCGGCAGCTGCGCCCGTTCCACGTTCGGAATCTCGATATACACGGCGGCCTGCTGCAGCGCGCCCACCCAGGCCGCCTTGGCCGTCTGCCAGTCCAGCTTGGGCAAGGTAATCAGCGTCAGGTTGTCCGGGCTCAAGTCCTTCACATAGTTTTGCAGCGCGGCGCCGCCGTCCTTGCCCGGCTTGCCGGTCGGGATGCGCAGCTCGATCAGCTTCTTGTCGCCGAACAGGGACAGCGCCTGGTTCGCCGCCAGCAGCTCGCCCCATTTGAAGCTGCGCTCCACGGTCAGCACATCGCGCTCCGTATAGCCCTGCGCGCGCGCGGCGCGCCGGATCTTGTCGGCCGCTTCCAGCGCGAGCAGGTGCTCGTCGCTGGTAATCACGTACAGCGGCGACAGGGGTTTGGCCAGGTGGCCGTCCAGCGCTTCGGCCCGCAGTTGCATGGCGGCCCTTATTTGGCCGGTACCACCGGCAGCGCCGGGCCGGTGGGCTCGGTCGACTGCGGGGTCGGCGCCGCCGACGGCATCACCGGCACCGCCGGCGCGGCCGGCAGCGACGGAGCTACCGGCGCCGCATTGGCGGCCGGCGTGGCGCTCAGCTTGATGGCCGCCATGCGCCGCATCATCTGCTGCACCAGGTCGGTCTGCATGTCCTTGTACAGCAGCGCCTCTTCCTGCTCCTTGGCCAGCAGCTGGGTTTCATTGAAGGTGATCGGGCGCGTCAGCGTGATCTGCGTCGGCGCCAGCAGCTCGTTGCCCGCCTTGTCCTTGACGCGGAACACGATGTTATAGCTGAGCAGGTATTCGCGCACCCGGCCATTGCTGTTCAGCGACAGGATAGTCTTGCTGCGCGTTTTCTCCGGATCGGTGATCACTTCCACCACGCCGTCCGCATACTTCGCTTCGCTGACCACGGCGGTGTGGCCGTTGACGCGGATATTGCGTTTCAGGTCGATCGCCAGCGGCGACGATTCCGGCAGCCCGATATACATGGCGCGGAACGGCAGCGTGTAGTTGCCGCCCGAACCGCGCAGGTGGAAGCCGCAGGCCGTCACGCTGCCGGCAAGCGCCGCGCACAGCAGCGCCGCCCTTGCCACGCGGCCCCAGCCTCCCATCCCGCCCATCGAAATCCCCGCCATGCGACGCCCCTTATACGACGATATTAACCAGCTTGCCCGGCACCACAATGATTTTCTTGGCCGGACCTTCCATGAACTTCTGCACGCTCTCTTCGGCCAGCGCGGCGGCTTCGATGGCGGCCTTGTCGGCGCCCTTCGCCACTTTCACCGAGCCGCGCAGCTTGCCGTTCACCTGGATCATGAGCTCGATCTCGCTCTGCTCCAGCGCGGCAGGATCGACCTGCGGCCAGGCCGCGTCCAGGATATCGCCGCCATAGCCCAGCTCCTGCCACAGCACGTGCGTGATGTGCGGCGCCACAGGGTTCAGCAGGCGCAGGAAGATGGCGAAGCCTTCGGAGATCACGGCCGACGACTCGGCGCTGTCATCCAGCTTGGCCGATTCCAGCGTGTTCAGCATCTTCATGCAGGCCGAGACCACGGTGTTGTACTGGATGCGCTTCAGGTCGTAGTCCGCCTGCTGCAGCACCTTGTGCAGCTCGCGGCGCAGCGTCTTCGCTGCATCGGCGGTGGCGCTCGCGGTGAGTGCGCTGCCGGCGGCGGCAATGCGCTCGCGCTGCGCGTAACCAAAGGCCCACACGCGGCGCAGGAAGCGGTTGGCGCCTTCCACGCCGCTGCCCGACCATTCCAGCGTCTGCTCCGGCGGCGAGGCGAACATGGTGAACAGGCGCGCAGTATCCGCGCCGTACTGTTCGATCTGCGCCTGCGGGTCGATGCCGTTGTTCTTCGACTTCGACATCTTCTCGGTGCCGCCAATCAGCACCGGCTGGCCGTCTTCCTTCAGCAGCGCCGACACCGGGCGGCCCTTGTCGTCCGTGGTCAGTTCCACGTCGGCCGGGTTGTACCAGACCTTCTTGCCGGAAGCGTCTTCGCGGTAATAGGTTTCGTTCAGCACCATGCCCTGCGTCAGCAGGTTGACGAAAGGCTCCTTGAAATCGACCAGGCCGAAGTCGCGCATCACGCGCGTCCAGAAGCGGGCGTACAGCAGGTGCAGCACGGCGTGCTCGATGCCGCCGATATACTGGTCCATCGGCATCCAGTAGTCGTTGCGCTTGTCCACCATGGTGTCGGCGCCCGGCGAGGTATAGCGCATGTAGTACCAGGACGAATCGACGAAGGTGTCCATCGTGTCGGTTTCGCGGCGCGCCGGCTTGCCGCACTGCGGGCAGTCGCACTTGAGGAAAGCCTCATGCTTGTTCAGCGGATTGCCCGAGCCGTCCGGCACGCAGTCTTCCGGCAGCACCACCGGCAGGTCTTTCTCGGGCACCGGCACCGAGCCGCAGTCGGCGCAGTTGATCATCGGGATCGGCGTGCCCCAGTAGCGCTGGCGCGAAATGCCCCAGTCGCGCAGGCGGAAGGTGATCTTCTTCTCGCCCAGGCCCTTGGCCGCCAGGTCGGTCGCCACCGCATCCACGGCCGCCGCATAGCGCAGGCCGTCGTACTTGCCGGAATTCGCGACCACCGAGATATCCTTGTCGCCGTACCATTCCTGCCATGCCTCGGTGCTGTATTCCTTGCCTTCGGCGGTGATCACCTGCTGGATCGGCAGATGGTATTTTTTCGCGAAGGCGAAATCGCGCTCGTCATGCGCCGGCACGCCCATCACGGCGCCGTCGCCGTAAGTGATCAGCACATAGTTGCCGACCCAGACTTCCACCTGCGTGCCGGTCAGCGGATGGGTGACGAACAGGCCGGTCGGCATGCCCTTCTTCTCCATCGTCGCCATGTCAGCCTCGATCACCGAACCCTGCTTACACTCGGCGATGAAAGCCTGCAGCGCAGGATTGTTCTGCGCCGCGTGCGTGGCCAGCGGATGCTCGGCCGCCACCGCGCAGAAGGTCACGCCCATGATGGTGTCGGGACGGGTGGTGAACACATACATCTTGCCGTCGCCGATCAGCTGGCCGTCCGCGCCCGCGATGGTATGCGGGAAGGCGAAGCGCACGCCGGTCGATTTGCCGATCCAGTTCGACTGCATGATGCGCACGCGCTCCGGCCAGCCTGGCAGCTTGTTGTCCACATAGTCCAGCAGGTCTTCCGCGTAGTCGGTGATGCGCGCGTAATACATCGGGATCTCGCGCTTCTCGATCACCGCGCCCGAACGCCAGCCGCGCCCATCGACCACCTGCTCATTCGCCAGCACGGTCTGGTCCACCGGGTCCCAGTTCACGGTGCCGGTCTTCTTGTAGATGATGCCCTTCTCCAGCATCTTGAGGAACATCCACTGGTTCCACTTGTAGTACTCCGGCTTGCAGGCCGTCATTTCGCGCGACCAGTCGATGGCCAGGCCCATCATCTCCATCTGCTGGCGCATGTGGGCGATGTTCGAATACGTCCACTGCGCCGGCGGCACATTGTTTGCCATCGCCGCATTCTCGGCCGGCATGCCGAACGCGTCCCAGCCCATCGGCATCAGCACGTTGTAGCCGTTCATCCGCAGGTAGCGGTACATCACGTCGTTGATCGTATAGTTGCGCACATGGCCCATGTGCAGCTTGCCCGACGGGTAAGGCAGCATCGAGCAGGCGTAGTACTTCCCTTTCGGGAAACGCGGGTCGTTCTCGACCGCTTTATAGGCGTCGATGGCCTTCCAGTGGGCCTGGGCTGCTTTTTCTACGTCGGCGTGACTATATTTGTCTTGCATGATGGGATGCGGATGTTGGTATAGGAGTGGAATGGATATGAACCGATCATTATACTGGTTCACGCCATGATGCTCTATCGCGAATATCCCCCCTGCCCCGCCCTGGCCCCGCATGTGGCCTGCCTCTGGACTTCCCACGTCCGCCCGGCGCCGGGCGCCTTGCCATTTATGCATCGCGTGCTGCCCGATAACTGCGTCGATATCCTGTGGCAGGACAGCGGTGCTTCGGCCTTCGCGGTCGGCATGATGAGCAGCGCCATCTTCGTGGCCAGTTCCGGGCCGGTGCAGACTGTGGCCGTGCGCTTTCTTCCGGGCGCGGCGCGCGCCTTTTTCGGCGTGCCGCTCGCCGTGTTGACCGATGGCCGCGCGGATCTGGCGGATTTGTGGGGCCGCTCATGCGCTGAGCGCTTGCAGGATGGTTTGTGGGAGCGCACGCTGTCCGACCGGGAGCGGCTCGACCTGATTGAGCGGGCGCTGATCGAACGGTTCATGGCGCGTTTGCCTGGCACGCTGCCGGCGCGGGCCGCCTTGGTTCCCGGTTCGCCGGCGCGGGCCGCGGTAGGCCCCGGCTCGCCGGTGGCGCAGGCCGCGGTGGGTCCTTGTTCGCCGGTGGCGCCGATCGCGCTGGCCAATGGTTCGCCGGCGCTGCGGCTCGCCGCGGCGGACGGTTCGCTGTTGGCGCGGGCCGCCGTGGCGCGTATCGAGGCTTGCGGCGGCGCGCTGCGCGTGGAGTCGCTCGCTGATGACCTGCGCGTCTCGCGCCAGCACCTCGCCGCGCAATTCCGCGAGCAGGTCGGCCTGTCGCCCAAACTGTTCGCCCGCATCACCCGCTTCCGCCGCGCTACCGAGAAAGCGCGCGGCCAGCAAACCGTGGACTGGGCCGCCCTCGCCCTCGACTGCGGCTACTTCGACCAGTCCCACCTGATCCGCGATTTCCATGACTTCGCCACGACCACGCCGGAGCAATTCCTCGCCCCGGCAGCCTATTGAGAGTGGGTACGCCCTTCCACACCCTTCGCTCAAATGCTCTCAAATCCGCTCTCTTTTTCTCTCAAATGGGCCGTTTTTCTCTCAAATTGACCGGTTTTGATATCCAAGAGCAATTTGAGATCGAAATAGACGATTTGAGAGAAAAAGAGAGCCGATTTGAGAGGATTTGAGAGGCGCGCTACTCGGGTTTTGGCGCCCTGGCGCGAATCCCCTGCTCAGCCCGCTCTTAAATTCTCTCAAATCGGCTCTCTTTTTCTCTCTTTTGAACTATTTTCCTCTCAAATTGTCTAACTCCAATAAAACAGCCCATTTTGAGAGAAAAATGGCCCATTTGAGAGAAAAATAGAGGAGATTTGAGCATGGTTTACGGAACGTGCCTGTCGATACACCCCGACACCCTATACCAGTTACTGGACCATCTGCGCGAATCCGGCAGCCCCCCTCAACGCGGCCGAGGCTGCCAATCAGGCCCTGCGCGACTGGTTGTCCAAGGCCCGCGAAAAGCGCGGCAAAGACGGCGCCATCCTGCACGGCTATCGCTGGAAGACGCTTTTTCTCCCCAAGGGCAGCAGGCTGCGCGTCTGGCTGCGCCACGAGCACGGCCACGCCGAGGTCATCGGCGACGAGCTGATTTACGACGGCCGCCCGGTATCTCCGAACGAATACGTGCGCTACTGCGCCGGGCCGAACCGCAACGCCTGGGAGCTGGTCAGCATTCTGCTGCCCGGCGCTCCCAAATGGATTCCCGCAACGGTACTAAGGCGCCAGGCCGTCGCCGCGCCACCAGAACCGCTTGCGACGCAGCCTCCAGAAGAACCAGCAATCAAACTCCCGCCCGCCCCGCGCCCGAAGCAGGCAACACAAAAACTGTGGGGCGAGCGCCGTACGTGGAACCAGCCCGGCCGGCGCGAAACGGACTGCATGCCGGAACAGGTATTCCTTGACCACTGAAGACGCTTTCCATTTTTCCAATCGGCGCCGCGTGCGCCATGCGAAGATGCAGCCTTCACGAAAACAAGGAGGAAGACCATGTTCAAAGGCCTGCGCACTGCGCTCTATCCTGTCAACGACCTGGCGGCCGCAAAGGCCTGGTATGCCGAGGTGGCGGGCGTCCAGCCCTATTTCGACCAGCCTTTTTATGTGGGCTTCGCGGTCGGCGGTTTCGAGCTGGGCCTGGTACCGGACGGTGTGCCGGGCAAGACCGGCACCCAGGTCTACTGGGGTGTGGACGATATTGAAAGCGAGGTGCAGCGCATCCTCGCACTGGGAGCAAGCACTCACTCTGCAATCCAGGATGTGGGCGACGGCATCCGGGTGGCCGAGCTGGCCGATCCCTTCGGCAATGTGCTGGGCCTGATCCAGAACCCGCATTTCGACTTGCAAGCCGTACGCTGAGTCGTGTTAATATACGGTTTATATACAAACCGTATAAAGGCACGAACAAATGGGTATCGTAAAAATTTCCGACCAGATGCATGAAAACCTGCGCATTGCGAGCGGCGCGCTGAGCCGCTCGATCAATGCCCAGGCCGAGCACTGGCTGCGCATTGGCCTGCTGGCCGAAACCAATCCCGACCTGCGGTACAGCGAGCTGTGCCAGCTGCTGCTGCGCGGCGAGATCGGCGGCGGCGGCGGGCCGCTCAGGCTGGGCAGCGTGGAAGTGGAGGCGCTGCAGAATGCGTAAGAAGAACAGCAATGCCATCCTGATCAAATCGCCGGAGCAGGTGGCGCAGTCGCGCGTGGCGGCGCAGCTGGCCTCGCGCGTGCTGGACATGATCGGCCCGCACGTGAAACCGGATGTGAGCACCGAGGACCTGGACAAGATCTGCCACGACTTCATCGTCAAGGAGCTGCAGGTGATTCCGGCCAATGTGGGCTATGGCGGCTTCACGAAAACCATCTGCACCTCGGTCAACGAGGTGGTATGCCACGGCATCCCCACGCCGAAGAAGGTGCTGAAAGACGGCGACATCATCAACATCGACGTGGCGGTGATCAAGGATGGCTGGTTTGGCGACACCAGCCGTATGTACTACGTGGGCAACCCGGGCAAGGCGGCGAAGCGCCTGTGCGAAGTGACCTATGACGCCATGTGGGCCGGCATCCGCGCCGTGAAGCCGGGCGCCACCCTGGGCGATGTGGGCCATGCGATCCAGATGCTGGCCGAGAACGCGGGCTACAGCGTGGTGCGCGACTACTGCGGCCACGGCATCGGCATGGTGTACCACGAAGATCCGCAGGTGCTGCACTACGGCCGTCCCGGCCAGGGCATGACACTGCAGCCGGGCATGATCTTCACCATCGAGCCGATGATCAATGCCGGCAAGCACCACACGCGCGCGCTGCCGGACGGCTGGACCGTGGTGACGCAGGACCGTTCACTGTCCGCGCAGTGGGAGCATATGGTGGCGGTGACGGAAACCGGCTTCGAGGTGCTGACGCTGGCGCCCGGCGAGCAGGCCGCCTAGCGCAGCACCAGCTTGAGGGCCGGCTTTTCGCCGTAGTCCTCGTAGCGCTCGTTGATGCCGCCCACGCAGAAGGTGATTTCCTCTAGCAGTTCGGGCACGGCGGCGCGCATCGCGTCGGCCTGCTCGATCACCAGTTCCAGCACCTCGTTCGGCTTGAGGCGGAACTTCGTCATGCCCTCCGTGTCGCGCAGGTAGCTGAGGGCATCGATCCAGCTGTCGATGCTGGTCACGTATTCGGGCAGGCCGAGCGCCGCGCGGCTGGCGGCGAAAAAGGTGGCCTCGTCGCGGATTGCCGCGCCATTGATGCTGGCAGTGGCCATTATTTGCTTCCCTTCGGATCGGTGACGAATACCAGGCGGTTCAGGCCCTGCGCCTGCGCCGCCGCCATCAGCTGCGCCACCACTTCGTAGCGCGTGTTCCGGTCGGCGCGCAGCTGCAGTTCCGGCTGCGGCTCGCGCTGCGCGGCGGCGGCCAGCCGTTCATCCAGTTCGCCCGCCTGCAGCGGGCTGTTGTTCCAGTAAATGGTGCCGCCGGCGTCGATCGCAATGGCGATGCTGTCCGGCTGCTGCGGCGCGGCGGCGGCCTGCGCTTTCGGCAGGTCCAGCTGCACGGCGTTGGTGAACATGGGCGCGCTGATGATGAAGATCACCAGCAGCACCAGCATCACGTCCACCATCGGCGTCACGTTGATGTCGGCCATCGCCTCTTTCTGCCGGTGGTGGTTGAAGGCGCCGAAAGCCATCTCAGTCTCCGCGCGTCAGCCAGGCGTGCAGGTCGTGGGCGAAGGCATCGAGCTCGCTCAGCGTGAGGCGGTTGATGCGGTTGAAGCCGTTGTAGGCCAGCACGGCGGGAATCGCCACCAGCAGGCCGACGCCGGTCATGATCAGCGCTTCGCCCACCGGACCGGCCACCTTGTCGATCTGCACCGTGCCGCTGGACGATACCGCCGCCAGCGCGTGGTAGATGCCCCACACGGTGCCCAGCAGGCCGACGAAGGGCGCGGTGGACGCGATGGACGCCAGCAAGGTCAGGCCGCTTTCCAGGCGCGTGGTGGAGCGGTGGATGGCGTCGCGCAGCAGGCGCGTGGCCTGTTCCGCGCGGCCCACGTCCGCGCCCAAGCTGGTTCGCCCGGCTGTGCCGCCTGCAGCGTCAACGCCACCGGCCGCCGCCGCAGCGCTGGCAACCTTGCCATGGGCCGCCGCATGCAGCGCCGCCGCCCTCACCAGCTCCGCGTAAATCCCTTCGGCATCGCCCGCCGTGACCACGGCCACGCCGTCCTGCAGCGCCGGTGCATCCCAGAAGGCCTGCACCACGCGCGCCGCGCGCCGCACGCGCCATGCAGCATAGCCCTTGGCCAGGATGAAGAACCAGCTCGCCAGCGACATCGCCAGCAGCAGCCAGGCCACCGCATGGCTGATCGCATCGCCCCGTTCCCAGTAGCTGGCGAAGCTGAAGTGCTCCATCAGCCGTTCAGCCCCAGCACGTCGTACATATCGTACAGGCCGTTCGGCTTGTCGGCCAGGAAGCGCGCCGCGCGCAGCGAGCCGTGGGCATAGGTCACGCGGCTGCTGGATTTGTGGCTGATTTCAATGCGTTCGCCGGTGCCGGCAAACAGCACCGTGTGGTCGCCCACGATATCGCCGCCGCGGATGGTGGCAAAGCCGATCGAGGACGGATCGCGCTCGCCGGTCACGCCTTCGCGCGCATACACGGCGCAGTCGTCCAGATTGCGGCCCAGCGCGCCGGCGATCACTTCGCCCATCTTGAGCGCGGTGCCGGACGGCGCGTCCACCTTGTGGCGGTGGTGGGCCTCGATGATTTCGATGTCGTAGCCGGTGGCCAGGCTTTTCGCCGCGAATTCCAGCAGCTTGAGCGTGACGTTTACGCCCACGCTCATATTCGGCGCGAACATGATGGCGGTTTTCTGCGCGGCGGCGCCGATGGCGGCCTTGCCGGCCGCGTCGAAGCCGGTGGTGCCGATCACCATCTTGATGCCATGCTGGGCGCACCAGGCCAGGTGTTCCAGCGTGCCTTCCGGCCGGGTAAAGTCGATCAGCACGTCGGCGCCTTGCAGGCCTGCGGCGAAATCGGACACGATGGCCAGGCCCGAGGCCTGGCCGAGGAAGGCGGCCGGATCGCTGCCCAGCGCGGGCGAGCCCGCGCGGTCCAGGGCGCCGGACAGGCGCAGGCCGTCGGCCTGCAGCACGGCTTCGATCAGCATGCGGCCCATGCGCCCGCTGGCGCCCGCGATTGCAATATTCAGTGCCATGGCTGCCTTACTGTTTGATCGGCGGCGTGACCTCGACCGGGCGGGCGGCCGAGCTGTCGGTGCCGGCCGGCAGCGGCGCCTTGCTGTCGCCCATGGTGTTCTCGGACGCGCGCTTCTGTTCCTTGGCGAACTGCTTGACCGGGCCGGCGATGCGGGCGATGTATTCCTGTTCGGTCGGCAGGTTGCCGCCTTCCCAGCGCGCCACCTTGCCGTCCTTGTCGAAATAGACCACCACGGTGGACACGGTCAGCTCGCCGTTGCCCTTGGCCATGCGGAAGGGATAGTCCCAGCGCTCGGCGTGGAAGATATCGGCCAGCAGCGGGGTGCCGAGCACGAAGCTGACCTGCTCGCGCGTCATGCCCTCTTTCAGCTTGGCCAGCATTTCCTGGGACACGAAGTTGCCCTGCTGGATATCCGGCCGGTAGGGCGAGAAGAACCACATGAACTTCTGCAGCTGGGTCACGGTGGTGGTCTGGGCGCCCTTGGACGGATCGACGGTGGCGGCATCGGCCTGGGACTTGTCCTGGGAACCCAGCACGGAGCGGCCGGCGCAGCCGGCGGTGGCCAGGGCCAGGCCCAGCAGGCCGAGGGCCGGAAGCCGTTTCAAGGACAACAATGGGGTGAAGCGCATAAAAGACCTCAATTCGGATTGAGCAGAAGTGCCAAAACGCTATATCATAAAGCACTCCAGCCCCAAACGACACCAAACATGAGTAACAGCCCTACCGACCTGAAGGCAAGCGGCCTGAAGGCGACCCTGCCGCGCCTGAAAATCCTCGACATTTTCCAGAGCAGCCCAGTGCGCCACCTGACGGCGGAAGACGTCTACAAGATCCTGCTGGCCGACAATATGGACGTGGGCCTGGCCACCGTCTACCGCGTGCTGACCCAGTTCGAGCAGGCCGGCCTGCTGAACCGCAACCATTTCGAGAGCGGCAAGGCGATTTTCGAGCTGAACGAAGGCTCGCACCACGACCACCTGGTGTGCCTGGACTGCGGCCGGGTGGAAGAATTCATCGACGAAGACATCGAGCAGCGCCAGCAGCGCATCGCCCACGAGCGCGGCTTCAAGATCGCCGAACACGCGCTGGCCATCTACGGCAACTGCGTCAAGACCAACTGCCCGCACCGCTAAGAAATTGGGGACAGACCCTAATTATACGAATCGTATAATTAGGGTCTGTCCCCAATTTCTGGCCCGTCAGTTCTGGCTCAGGGCGTTCGACAATAAGCGCGATGTAATGTCGACAATCGGGATCACCCGCTCGTAGGCCATGCGGGTGGGGCCGATCACGCCCAGGGTGCCGACGATGCGCCCGTTCTGCATGTACGGCGCGGTGACCACGCTCATGTCGTCCAGCGGCACCAAGGTCGATTCGCCGCCGATGTAGATCTGCACGCCGGAGGCCTTGCTCGACACGTCGAGCAGCTGCATCAGCCCCGTCTTCTGCTCGAACAGGTCGAACATCGCGCGCAGCGAGCTCATGTTTGAGGACAGCTCATTGACCGACAGCAGGTTGCGCTCGCCGGCAATCACCACGTCCTCGCTGCTCTCGGCCATGGCCGCGCTGCCCGCCTCCACCGCGGCCTGCATCAGGCGCCCCATATCGTCTCGCAGCTGGGCCACTTCCTGCTGCAGGCGTCCCCGCACCTGCTCGAAGGACAGGCCGCTGTAATGCTGGTTGATGAAATTGGCCGACTGCTGCAGCTGGGCCGGCGAATAATCGACATCGGTCAGCAGCAGGCGGTTCTGCACATCGCCGCCCGGCGCCACGATAACCAGCAGGATGCGCTTCTCGCCCAGGCGCAGGAATTCAATTTGCTGGAACGCCGATTCGTGGCGCGGCGTCATCACCACGCCGGCGAACTGGGACAGCGAGGACAGCATCTGCGCCGCATTGGCGATCAGCTTCTGCGGCGGCTGGGCCTGGGCCTGCAGGCGCGACTCCACGCTGCGCTCGTCCAGCGGCTGCACTGTCAGCAGGGTATCGACGAAGATGCGGTAGCCGCGCGGGGTCGGCACCCGGCCGGCCGAGGTATGGGGGCTGGCCACATAGCCCAGCTCTTCCAGGTCGGCCATGATGTTGCGGATGGTGGCCGGCGACAGGTCGAGGCCGGAGATCTTGGACAGCGCACGCGAGCCGACCGGCTGGCCGTCGGCAATATAGCGCTCCACCAGCGCTTTCAGTAAGGTTTGGGCACGTGTATCGAGTTGCATAATCAGATCAAGCACTTTCCGCCTATTATGCACGGCCCGCGCCGGGCCGGGGCCTCAATTGGCCAATTGTTGTTCCATCCACGCAATCAGTTCGCTAAAACTGGCCACGATGGCATCCGGCTGCACGCCGGCCGCCAGGTGGGCCGCGCTGCCGCTGCGGTTCATCCAGACGGCGCGCAGGCCGGCCTGCTGGGCGCCCCGCACATCCAGCTCCAGGTCGTCGCCCACATAGACGGCGGCCGCCGGGGCCACCCCCAGCGCGTCGCAGGCGGCGCGGAAGATGGCGGGATCCGGCTTGCCGCGCCCGAAGCGCGCCGCGGCCAGCGATACCTTGAAATGGTGGGCCAGGCCCACGACTTCAAGGTCGGCATTGCCATTGGTGATGGTGCCCAGGGCCAGGCGCCGGCCTAGGTGCAGCAGGCCGGGCAGCACATCGTCGTAAGGCTGCACCGCATTGCGCGCGGCCAGGAAATGCGCCATCGCGCCCTCGATCCGGGCCGCATCCTCGCCGGCATGGGCGAAGGCCTCCTCCAGCCCGCGCCGGCGCAGGGTAGCCAGGTCATGCGCCAGCTCCGGCGCGCCCTGCAGCAGGGCCAGGCGGCGCGCGCGCAAGGCCGCGATGTCGAAGGCCGCCGCCACCCTGGGCGCGTGACTGGCCAGCCAGGCGTGCAGGCTGGTTTCGGCGGCGGCGATCACGGGCGCGATCGGCCACAGGGTGTCGTCCAGATCGAACAGGATGGCTTGGGGGCGGCGCATGGCGCCATTGTCGCATGGTGGGCGGTCACAAGCTGTTACAAGGATTAATCGTCCTGCGGCTTGCCAAATGCACTAAAATAGGCGCCGATTCCGTGCCGCGCGGCGGCAATGGCCCTGATTGTGGAGATAGAGTTCAATATGAAGAGTATGTTTGTGCGGGCGGGCAGCGGCCTGCTGTGCGCCGCCGTGCTGAGCGCCTGTGGCGGCGGCGACGGCAATGGCAATCTGCTGCTGGGCGGCTCGGTCGTGGGCCTGAGCAAACCGGGCCTGGTGCTGCGGAACGGCGACCAGACGGTCGAAATCGGCGCCGGCGCCAGCAGCTTCTATTTCCCCAACCTGATCGCGCCGGACGCCAGCTTCGACGTCCAGATCAAGACCGACGCCACCGCCAGCAACTGCAAAATCGAAAATGGCAGCGGCAAGGCCAACTACTACAACACGCAGCAGGTGGTAGTGCGCTGCACCACCGACAGCTACCAGCTGGGCGGCACCATCAGCGGCCTGACGGCCGACGGCCTGGTGCTGGCCAATGGCGCCAGCACGGCCGGCGTGGTGAAAGGCAGCACCAGCTTCGTCTTCACCGGCAAGGTATTTGACGGCGCCAACTACGGCGTGACGGTGCTGGCCCAGCCGGCCGGCCAGGTGTGCACCGTGGCCAACGCCACCGGCACCATGCCCTCGGGCGACGTGCTGACGGTGGCCGTGAGCTGCCAGCCTGCCGCCTGACCCCTGACCTGGAGACCTGAATGAAAGCCAAGTACTTCCTCGCCGCCGGCGCCCTGGGCACCGTGCTGGCGCTCGCCGCCTGCGGCGGCAAAGCCAGTTTCGCCATCAACGGTGTGTTCATCGACGGCAACGGCAATGAAACCGGGGTGCCGAACAGCGGCCTGGTGCTGCAAAACGGCGGCGACACCGTCAGCGTGCCGGCCGGCGCCAGCCGCTTCACCTTCCCGAACACCATCGGCTACGGCACCGAATACCATGTCACGGTCAAGACCCAGCCGCAGCACATGACCTGCAACACGGTGGGCGGCAGCGGCATCGGCTCGGCCGGCCATACCACCGCGATCAATGTGCTGGTGAGCTGCGCGCAGAACACCTACACGGTGAGCGGCACGGTCAGCGGCCTGACGGCGGCCGGCCTGGTCATCATCAACGGCAGCAACGGCACCGGCCTGACGATTGCCAAGGACGCCACCACCTTCGCCTATCCGGAAGCGATTCCGGTGGGCGTGGCCTACGGCCTGTCGGTGCTGACCCAGCCTGCCGGCCTGCGCTGCACGATCGCCAACGGCACCGACGTCATGGGCGACGCCGACCGCGCCAATATCGTGATCACGTGCGTGCCCGCCTGATATTCACCGTGGAAATGACGGGCATCCATAAAATAAATTGGATCAATATGCGGCAGTGCCGCATAATCACTCCCGTCTCCTCCACTTCTTTCTGAGAATTGGATTTAGCCGGCTCCCAGAGCCGGCTTTTTTTTTGCCCGTAAATTGGGGACAGACCCGGATTAAATTAATCCGGGTCTGTCCCCAATTTTCAGGCAACTTTGCGGGCGAGGGCCACGTAGGCTTCGAGGGGGACGGTTTCGGCGCGGGCGGTGGGGTCGATGCCGGCTTCGCGCAGCTGGTCTTCGGTGAACATGCCGCCCAGGGTGTTGCGGATGACCTTGCGGCGCTGGGAAAACGCCTGCTGCACCACTTTTTCCAGCGCGGCGCCGTCGCATTCCAGCGGCTGCTCAATCGGGATCATGCGCACGATGGCCGAATCAACCTTCGGCGGCGGGTCGAAGGCGTCCGGCGGCACCACGAACATCAGCGCCATGCGGTAGCGCCATTGCAGCATCACCGACAGGCGGCCGTAGGCCTTGCTGCCCGGCTCGGCCACCATGCGCTCCACCACTTCCTTCTGCAGCATGAAATGCTGGTCCTGCACCAGCGGCGCAATCTCCGCCAGGTGGAACAGCAGGGGGCTGGAAATGTTGTAGGGCAGGTTGCCCACCACGCGCAGCTTCTTCCCTTCCGGTACCGGGATGCCGCCGAAATCAAATTTCAACGCATCGGCCGAATGGATCAGCAGGCGCTCGCGCGGATAGCGCTTTTCCAGCCGCGCTACCAGGTCGCGGTCCAGCTCCACCACGTGCATCTGTTTCACGGTCTGCAGCAGCAGGTCGGTCATGGCCGCCAGGCCGGGGCCGATTTCGACCATGGCATCGTCCGGCGCCGGATTGATGGCGGCGATGATGTCGTTCAGGATGCTGTCGTCGTGCAGGAAGTTCTGGCCGAAGCGCTTGCGGGCAATGTGTTTCATGCGTGTTCTATGGTTGGTTGCGGACGGCATCGGCCATGCGCAGGGCGCTGCGGATGGCTTCTTCCATGCTGCTGCTGTCGGCCAGGCCCAGGCCGCGCGCGGCCAGGTCGAGCGCCGTGCCGTGGTCGACCGAGCTGCGGATCAGCGGCAGGCCGAGCGTGATGTTGACGCCGCGCCCGAAGGTCGCGTGCTTCAGCACCGGCAGGCCCTGGTCGTGGTACATGGCCAGCACGCAGTCGGCGTCCTGCAGGTATTTGGGCTGGAACAGAGTGTCGGCAGGATAAGGGCCGCGCGCGTCGATGCCGCGCGCCTGCGCCGCTTTCAGCGCCGGTTCGATCACCTCGATCTCCTCGCGCCCGAGGTAGCCGTTCTCGCCCGCGTGCGGGTTCAGGCCTGCCACCAGGATGCGCGGCGCGGCGATGCCGAATTTGGCGCGCAGGTCGGCGTGGATGATGTCCAGGATCTGGGCCAGGCTGTCCTGCGTGATGGCCGCCGAAACATCCTTCAGCGGCAGATGCGTGGTGGCCAGCGCCACGCGCAGCGGCGGCGCGTCCTGCGGCGCATGCGGCTGGCCGGCCAGCATCATCACCACGCGCGGGGTGCCGGTGCGGCCGGCAAAGTACTCGGTATGTCCGGAGAAGGCGACGCCGGCATCGTTGATGGTGCTCTTCTGCAGGGGCGCGGTGGCCACGGCCTCGAACCAGCCCGCACCGATACCTTCAATCGCGGCATCCAGCGTGGCCAGCACCGCGCGGCCATTCTCCTTGTCGAGATGGCCGGGCAGCACGTGGGCGCTGAGGGGAATGTCGATCACGCACAGGCGCTCCGGCCCGAAGTGCGGCAGGCCGCTGTTGCGCACGGCCTGCAGCGACAGGGCGCTGACGCGGATTTCCGGATCGATCTGCTGCGCCGTCATCGCGAGGAAGGCGGCGTCGCCCAGCAGTACGGCATTGACTTCATGGCGCAGGGCCCAGGCCGCGCGCAAGGAGATCTCCGGGCCGATGCCGGCCGGCTCGCCGGTGGTGACCGCAATTGCGGCGCGGGCACCGGGGCGCGCTCCAGGGCGCCGTGCTTGCAAAGTGGCGCTCATGAAGCCGGCCCGCCTTTACTTGAGGTCTTCGCTGCGGTACTCGACGTAGGCGCGGTCGCGCGTCTCGCGCTGGAACTCGTCGGCCGCCTCCACCATCTTGCGTTCGCGCAGGGCCAGGCGGGCTTCGTTGCGCTTCTTCTCTTTCGACATATCGTCGCTCTTGCGCTCCAGCACCTGGATCAGGTGGTAGCCGAAGCTGGTTTCGACGATACCGCTCACCTCACCCGGCTGCAGCGCATTCATGGCCTGTTCGAATTCCGGCAGCGTATCGCCGGGATACAGCCAGCCCAGGTCACCGCCCTTGCCGGCCGAACCGTCCTGCGAATTCAGGCGCGCCAGTTCCTCGAAGGCGGCGGCCTTGTTGTCGAGGCGCTCCTTCAGGTCCGTCAGGCGGCGCTTGGCGTCGGCCGCGGTCTGGGTCGGCGTCACGCGCAGCAGGATGTGGCGCGCGTGGGTCTGCTGCACGGCGGCCGTGGCCTGGGCTTCGGCCAGGCTGCGCTTGTCCACCAGCTTCAGGATGTAGAAGCCGTTGACGGTTTTCATGGCCGGCGTGACCTGGCCCGGCTTCAGCTTGCCCAGCGCGTCGGCGAACAGCGGCGGCAGTCGGTCGCTCGGGCGCCAGCCCACGGCGCCGCCCTGCAGCGCGTCGGCCGCGTCGGAATAGGTGGCAGCCATCTTGGCGAAATCGGCGCCGGTGCGCAGCTGGCGCATCACTTCATCGGCGCGCGCCTGGCGCTGCGCGATCACTTCCGGCGTGGCGTTCTCCGGAATGCGCACGAAGATCTGCGAAATATTCAGTTCGAACTGTTCCTGGGCTGCCGCTTCCTGGGTGGCCAGGAAGCTGTCCACTTCCGCTTCCGAAATCTGGATCTTGTTGTCCACCTGGCTCTCGCGCAGGCGCTGCATGATGATCTCTTCGCGAATCTCTTCGCGGAAGGCGGCGAAGGAGGTGCCCTCCTTCTCCAGCTGGTTGCGCATCTGCTGCAGGGTCATCTTCTGCTGCTCGGCGATACGGGCGATGGCGCGGTCGACGATGGCGTCGTCGGCGCGCACGCCCATTTCCTTGGCCAGCTGCAGCTGGGCGCGTTCCACGATCATGCGCTCCAGGATCTGGCGCTGCAGGTCGGCGGCGGACGGCAGCTGCACCTGCTGCTGCTGCATGCGCTTGATCACGGTCTGCACGCGCTCGCGCAGCTCGCGCTGCGTGATCACATCGTCATTGACCACCACGGCGATCGAGTCGATTTCCTGGTTGGACGACTGGCCGGGCGGCGTGAAGCCGCCCACGGCCGGCGGTGTGCTCTGCGCAAAGGCGGCGCTGCCCGCGCCCAGGGCGCACAGCAGGACTACGGCAAGTTTGATCGGGTGCATACTGGCATTACGCATATCGGAGACGCTCATGTGTCGGTGAAAGGGGTAGTGTAGCGCGGAATCAGCGGCGGTAGCCCTCATTCAGCCGCTGATAGCCGGGAATGCTGTTCTTCAGCACTTCCAGCGGGTTGCCGATGCCGAACTTGGACAAGCCATTCAGTTCGAGCTGGAAGAAGACCTGGGTCGAGGTCTTGTTCGCGGTGGTGACGAAACGCTGGGCGCCCATGCGGAACACCCAGCAGTCGCAGTTGTATTCCAGGCCGATCAGGCTTTCCAGCACGCGGTGGTCCTGCAGCGAGTAACTGAGGCGGCTCACGCCGAACCACTTCTGCGACAGCGGCCATTGGGTGGAAAAGTCGGCATTGCGGAAGCTGTCGCGCAGGTAGCGGTAGCCGGCATTGAACACCTTCTTCGGCCCCGGCTGGAACTGCACATTGAAGTTCGAGCTGACGATGCGGCTGTCGCCCGGATTGTACTGCACGGCGCTGTCCACGGCCCAGGTATCCGAAATGCGGCCGCTGGCGGCCAGCAGGTAGTCGGAGCGGCTGATATTGCGCTTCACGTTCGGGTCCAGCTGCACGCGCTGGTCGTTGAAGTAGAAGCGCTGGCCGAAGGCCAGGCGCAGGCGCTCGGCGCCGGAAGGCTCCAGGAAGCGCGACACCAGGGCCGCCGTCACCTGGTTCGCATCGCTGATGCGGTCCGAGCCCACGAAACGGTTCTCGTTGAAGATCTGCGAGAAGTTGAAGGTGGATTCGGCCGTGTCGAAGTTCGGGAACGCGGTCTGGTCGCGGTAAGGCGTATACACATAGAACAGGCGCGGCTCCAGCGTCTGCGTGACGCCGCGGCCGAACAGCGTGGTCTCGCGCTCGAACTCCAGGCCCGAATCGAGCGAGAACGTCGGTACGGCGCGGCGCAGCGATTTCGAGTCATGCTCCGCCGTGGCCGGGTCGTCTTCCAGCTGGTAGGCGCTGGCGTTCATCATCAGCTTGGGCGTGATGAAGAAGCTGGGGCCGATGATCGGATAGCTGACCTGGGGCTGCACCACCAGGCGGTTGCCGCGGATCAGGTCCGGATGCCAGAAGCGGGTCAGTTCACTGTCCACCTGCCAGTCGAAGCCGCCCACGTCGTAGCGCGCCGCGTGGAAGTTAATCGCGGGCAGGCGGTCGTAGGGACGGGTGACGAACAGGCTTGGGTCAGTCACCGAATCCGGGTCCTGCAGCACCTGGTATTTCTGCACGCGTGCGGTCAGGCTCCAGAATTCGCCGCGGTAGTCGCTGCGCAGTTCGCGCAGCAGCTGGCGCTCGGCGCTGCTGGCCACCGTCTTCGAGAAGTCGTTCGGATAGTTGTCGTCCGAGGCGGCGCGCACATTCCAGCCGTAGGACCATTCCTTGGTCAGGGCCTGCGAGTGGATGGAGGTGACTTGCCAGCGGTCCGAATCCGTCTTGCGGTCATGCGGCAGGTACTCGATGAAGGTGCGGCCTTCATAGTAGTTGCCCTCGTCCGTTTCGCCGATATAGCGGCCCACGGCGCCCAGCTGCAGGCCGCGGCGCGAGATATAGCGCGGATACAGCGTGAGGTCGCGGTTGGGCGCGATATTAAAGTAGTAAGGCACCGTCAGTTCGGCCGCGCCGCGCGAGCTGAAGCCCGGCACCGGCGGCAGCCAGCCGGAGCGCCGCGCGCCGGACAGCGAGAAGGACAGCGCGGGCGTGCCGATCAGGGGCACGTCCTTGAAATAGACGATGGTGCCGCCCGCCGTGCCCAGGTCGCGGCCCGTGTCCAGGTTCAGGGTGCTGGAACGCAGGTACCAGTCCGGGTTCGGGCCTTCGCAGGTGCTGTAGGTGCCGTCCACCACCACCGCCTCTTCCTGGTTCAGGAAATCGATGCGCTGGGCCTTGCCCTGTGCATTGTTCAGTTCCAGCTTGTAGGTGGGGCGCAGCATGTAGCCCACGCCGGTTTCCGTATTCAGCTTGAATTCGTCGGCCGTGTAGTAGTCGCCGAAGCGCCAGATGCGCACATTGTTGTTGGCCTCGATTTCCGCTTCCACATTGCGGTAGCAGGCGGCATCGGCGGTCACGCGCATCTTGTCGCGCACGATTTCCACATCGCGCTTCAGAATCAGCTCGCGTTCCGGGCGGCCGCTGATTTCCTCGGCCTGGATGGTGACCGGTGCGTTGGGGTCTTCCACGCGCGGTCCCGGTTTCTGCTGGCCGGCCGGCACGGTCTGGGCGTGGGAAGGCAGCGCCGAAGCGGCAGCGAGTGCGGTCAAGGCATATGCCCAGCGTTGCTTGTGTTGGGGGGCCAAAAACCAGCTCATGAAAAGAACGCGCGAAACACCATTGAAGGCGAATTTTTGATTGGAATCCCTTATTATATGAGAATTGTCTCCATCAACCGGATTTCGCAGGCCGTTTTCATGTCTTTATTGTCTAATTCACCATCCGGCGCCGCCGATGTTCGCCTCGTCCAGTTGAAAGAATGGCTGCACAGCACCGGTCTGGTGCTCGCCGACTCCGCCCGTCCGGCCTCCGCCGACGCCAGCTTCCGCCGCTATTTCCGCATCGACGTGCTGCCCGAACACCAGGCCGCCCACGGCGCCACCCTGATTGCGATGGATGCGCCGCCGGAGCGCGAAAATGTGCCCGCCTTCGTCAAGGTGGACGGCATCCTGGCCGAAGCCGGGGTGTCGGTGCCGAAGATCGTGGCGGACGACGTGCCGCGCGGCTTCCTGCTGCTGTCCGACCTGGGCACCACCACCTATCTGCAGGCGCTGAACCACGATAACGCTTCCGCGCTGTATGCCGAAGCGCTGTCCGCGCTGGTGAAGATCCAGCAGCATAGCCAGCCCGGCCTGCTGCCCGAATTCGACCGCGCCTTCATGCTGCGCGAGCTGAATATCTTCCCCGAGTGGTATATCGCGAAGCACCTGAATACCACATTGACCGACGCGCAGAGCGCGGACCTGAACAAGGTATTCGACACCATCATCGGCAACTGCCTGGCGCAGCCGCAGGTCACCATGCACCGCGACTACCATTCGCGCAACCTGATGTGGATGGACGAGAACAATCCCGGCATCCTCGATTTCCAGGATGCGGTGTGGGGGCCGATCACCTACGACGCCGCCTCGCTGCTGCGCGATGCTTATGTGTCGTGGGACGAGGAACTGGTGCTGGACTGGGTGATCCGCTACTGGCAGCACGCCAAATCGGTGGGCCTGCCGGTGCACAAGGACTTCGACGACTTCTACAAGGACTTCGAATACATGGCGCTGCAGCGCCACCTGAAAATCCTCGGCATCTTCTGCCGCCTGAACTACCGCGACGGCAAGCCGATGTACCTGGGCGACCTGCCGACCGTGATGGAATACGTGCGCAAGACGGCCGGCCGCTACCGCGACCTCAAGCCGCTCCTGAAACTGCTCGATACGCTGGAAAACGTCCAGCCCCAAGTCGGCTACACCTTCTGAGGACGCCCGCATGAAAGCCATGATTCTCGCCGCAGGCCGCGGCGAACGGATGCGTCCATTGACGGACACCAGCCCGAAACCGCTGCTCAAGGTGCGCGGCCGTCCTCTTATTGAATGGCATGTGCTGAACCTGGTGCGTGCGGGGCTGAAGGACATCGTCATCAACCACGCCCACCTTGGCCACATGATCGAGGAATACCTGGGCGACGGCAGCCGCTTCGGCGCCCGCATCGCCTATTCCGCAGAGAAGGAAGCGCTGGAAACGGCGGGCGGCATTGCCAACGCCATGCACCTGCTGGGCGACGAACCTTTCCTGGTGCTGTCCGGCGACATCTACTGCCCGCATTTCGATTTCAGCGAATGCGTGGGCGTGCTGCACGACCGCGATGCGCGCGGCGACCTGTACACGGCGGAGCAGCGCGATATCGCGTGGATCTGGCTCACGCCGAATCCATGGCATAACCCGAAGGGCGACTTCGCGCTGACGATGTACACGGTGTCCGGCCAGGGCGAACCGAAATGGAATTTCTCGAATATCGGCGTGTACCGTCCCGAGATGTTCGCGGGGATCACGCCGGGCCAGAAGGCGGGCCTGGGCAAGCTGCTGTTCGAGTACGCGGACAAGGGCCTGATCGGCGGCGAGATGTATGAAGGCGAATGGGTCAACGTGGGCACCGTGCAGCAGCTCGAACAGCTGAACGCGGCGATGAACGCATGAGCCCCCACGCCGCGCGCCGTGCCCGTTTGCTGGCGCAGATGGAGCCCGGCAGCGTGGCCGTGCTGTCCACCGCGCCGGAAGTGCTGCGCAACGGAGACAGCGACTACCTTTACCGCTACGACAGCAGCTTCCACTACCTTACCGGCTTCGGCGAACCTGAAGCGGTGCTGGTGCTGGTGGCGCCTGCGCAGAGCATCCTGTTCTGCCGCGAGAAGAACGAAGAACGTGAAATCTGGGAAGGCCGGCGCTACGGGCCTGAAGCGGCGCGCGAGGCCTTCGGCTTCGATGCGGCGCATCCCATTTCCGCGCTCGACGAACAGATGGCAAAGCTGCTGGCCAATATGCCAACGCTGTACAGCGCCAGCGGCCGCAGCGAAAAGCACGATGCGCAGGTCCGCAAATGGCTGGACAGCGTGCGCGCGCAGTCGCGCAGCGGCGTGACAGCACCTTCGTCGCTGCGCGATCTCGTCCCGCTGGTTGATGAGATGCGGCTGCTGAAGGATGCGCACGAACAGGCCATCATGCTGCGCGCCGGCGAGATCTCCGGCGCCGCACACGCCCGCGCCATGCGCGCCGCGAAGCCCGGCATGTATGAATACGAGCTGGAAGCGGAACTGCTGTACGAGTTCCGCCGCCGCGGCGCTCAGTATCCGGCCTATACGCCCATCGTTGCATCGGGCGAGAACAGCTGCATCCTGCACTACAACATCAACAACCGCCAGATGCAGGACGGCGACCTGGTGCTGATCGACGCGGGCTGCGAACTGGATGGCTATGCCTCCGACATTACGCGCACCTGGCCGGTGAACGGAAAGTTCAGCGGCCCGCAGCGCACCCTGTATGAGCTGGTGCTGGCTGCGCAGCAGGCGGCTTTCGGCGCCATCGAGGTCGGCAAACCATATTCGGCGATGCATGAAGCAGCGGTACGCGTGCTGGCGCAAGGCATGCTGGACCTCGGCCTGATCGCGCGCGACCGCGCCGCCAGCGTGGACGACGTCATCGCGAACAAGCTGCACCTGCCCTTCTACATGCACGGCACGGGCCACTGGCTCGGCATGGACGTGCACGACAGCGGCGCCTACCGCGACGTGACACAGGCCGACAAGCCATCGCGTCCGCTGCAGGCAGGCATGGCGGTGACGGTGGAGCCGGGCATTTATGTGCGCCCGGCGGAGGGCGTGCCGGAGGAGTACTGGAATATCGGCATCCGCATCGAAGACGACGTGATCGTCAGCGACAGCGGCTACACACTGCTGAGCGGCAGCGCACCCAAAGCTATCGCCGACATCGAAGCGCTGATGCGGGACGCAGCATGAGCCTTGATTACGACGTCGCCATTTGCGGCGCGGGTCCGGCAGGCATGGCCTTCGCGGCCATGCTGGCAAAGCGCGGCGTGCCTGGTGCGCGCATCGCGCTGATCGACGCCAAAACGCTGGAGCAGGCAAGCGCCGATCCGCGCACGCTGGCGCTGTCGCACGGCAGCCAGCAGATTCTGGAGCATATTGGCGCCTGGCCGATCCAGGCCACGGACATTCACGAGATCCACGTGTCGCGACGCGGGCAGTTCGGCCGCAGCATGATCACGCGCGAGGACGAAGGCGTGCCCGCGCTCGGCCACGTGGCCCGCTATGGCGACATCGTGACGGTGCTGGGCCGCGTCTGCACGCAGTTCGGCATCGGAGCGCTGCGCCCCGCCCGCGTGGCAGCCATGGACGAGCAGCAGGACCACGTCGTCCTCACGCTGGACGACGGCCGCAGCTTGCGCGCCGCGATCGTTGTGCAGGCCGAGGGTGGCCTGTTCGGCGAACAGAGCGCCAAGGCCGTACAGCGCGACTACGGACAGAGCGCAATCATCGCGCAGGTACAGAGCACGGCGCCAGTCGCCCACCGCGCCTATGAGCGCTTTACGCACGAAGGACCGCTGGCACTGCTGCCGCAAGGCGAAGAGTATTCGATGGTATGGTGTGTCAGCCCCGGCACAGCGGAAACGCTGCTCGCGCTGGATGACGCGGCTTTCCTGGACAAGCTGGGTGAAATGTTCGGCCAGCGCGTGGGCCGCTTCAGCGCCATCACGCGCCGCCTGGCCTTCCCGCTTGGCCTGAACGCCGGCGTCTCGAACACGCCGCGCATCGCGGCCATCGGCAATGCCGCGCAGACCCTGCATCCGGTTGCCGGGCAAGGCCTGAACCTTGGCCTGCGCGACGCCGCCGTGCTGGCGCGCCTGCTGGCGCAGGATGCGTCGCCAGAGCGGCTCGCCGAATACGGCGCGCTGCGCCGCCGCGACCGCGACACCACGGTGCGCCTGACAGACACCATGGCGCGCATCTTCGCCAACAACTCCCCCGCGCAAGGCCTGCTCGGCCTCACCCTCGCCGCCATCGACCTCGCCAGCCCCGCCCGCAGCGTGCTGGCCGAACTCATGATGTACGGCCGCCGCTAAAGAAATGTTGCAGTAAAAATGGGGACAGACCCGGATTATGGAAATCCGGGTCTGTCCCCATTTTTTAAGCAATATTTCTTACTGTTTATGGAGGTTGGCGTATTTCAGGCCGAAGTAGAGGATGAAGGCGTAGCAGGCAACCGGAATGAAGAACGATACCTGCAGGCCAGACGAGTCGGCTACCGCGCCCTGCACGAACGGCACCAGCGCGCCGCCCACGATCGCCATGCACAGCAGGCCCGATGCCTGGCCGGTCTGCGAGCCCAGCTTGTGCAAGGCCATGCTGAAGATGGTCGGGAACATGATGGAGTTGCACAGTCCCACCGCGATAATCGCCCACATCGCCACGTGCCCGCTGCCGAAGATTGCCGTCAGGATCAGCAGCACGCTGCACAGCGCGTTGAATGCCAGCGCCTTGCCCGGGCTGACCGTGCGCATCACAGCGAAGCCGATGAAGCGGCCGACCATTGCGCCGCCCCAGTAATAGCTCACATAGACCGCAGCGTCGGCATGCGACAGGCCTGCAATGTGCGCTTCGCCCAGGTAGTTGATCAGGAAGCTGCCGATGCTGACCTCACCGCCCACGTACAGGAAGATGCCGATGGTGCCCAGCACCAGGTGCTTGTGCTTGAACAGGGCGCTGAAAGGCTGTGCGCTGCCTGCGTCGGCTTCGCTGGCGCCGTTCAGCTTCGGCAGGCGTGCGATGGCAAACAGCACCGCCAGCAGCAGCAGCGAGCCGGCCAGTGTCAGGTATGGTCCTTGTACGCTGGCGGCTTCCTGCGCACGGTGCGCTTCCTGCTGCGCCGCCGTCATCGCGGCCAGCTGGTCCGCGCTGAAGGCGGCGCCGTTCAGAATCAGCATGCCGCCGACCAGCGGTGCCAGCGTGGTGCCCAGCGAATTGAAGGCCTGGGTCAGCGTGAGGCGGCTCGATGCGGTGCGCGGGTCGCCCAGCACGGTCACATAGGGATTAGCCGCCACCTGCAGGATCGTGATGCCCGATGCCAGCACGAAGAAGGCAAACAGGAACAGGCCGTAACCCGCCTGCGCTGCCGGATAAAACATGGCGCAGCCAAAGGCCGCGATCACCAGGCCCGTTACCGCGCCCATTTGATAGCCGATGCGGCGGATCAGCATCCCCGCAGGCAGCGACACAATGAAGTAGGCGCCGAAGAAGCAGAACTGCACCAGCATGGCCTGCACATAGCTCAGCGTGTAAATCGCCTTCAGGTGCGGAATCAGCACGTCGTTCAGTGCCGTCAGCGCGCCCCACATGAAGAACAGGATGGTGATGATGACCAGCGGCCCGGTATTGGACTGGCTGGACGTCCCCTGCGGCACTGTGGCCGCTTGCGAATAGTGTTCCATGTCTCCTGTTCCTTTTCTTTAGTTATTGCAGCTCAGCGCATCCTTGTCGCCTGCCGCACCGCCAACGATCTGGATGTTGGTGATGGCCGCCACCAGCCCGCCCTCGGCACTGATCTTGAACGGCGTGTCTACCTTCTTCAGGTCCACGCCCTTCGCAGTGAAGCAGGACAGCGGGATCTTGACGGTGCTCTTAGGCTTGCCAACGCGGCCTGCCAGCGCTTGCGTCACATCGACTGCGGCATTGCCCATCGAGACCTCAACCTTGCCTTGCGGCGCGGCGCTCACGATGGTGTCGAAGGATAGCACGCCGTCTTTCGCCGCATATTCAGGAATCTTATAGGCCTTCTTGCCGTGCGCTTCCACGCTGCCGGCGCCGGTCCAGCTGATTTTCTTGGCGTCCTGCTGGGTGTTGACCTGCGCGGTTTCGATTTTCATCGTCGGCAGCGTGTACACGGCATTCAGGTCGGTACCCAGCGCCTGGCGCTCGCCGCCGCTCGTCACGTACAGCGGGAAGGTGGCGCGGTCGGCCTGGCTGAACACAGGGAAGGCGGTGGTGTTGCCGCAGCCTGCGGTGCTGCTGTCCACCGGCAGCTTGCCAACCTTGCTGGCCTTGCCGTAGGTCAGGCCGTAGCCGTAGGCGAACAGCGGCGCGTAGTTCTTGTCGCCGACGTTGAGCGGCGTCTGGCATGGCGCTTTCGGCCACGAGAAGGACAGCTTGCCGCTGAACGGCGCATTCACCTTGCCGTTGGCAGCGCGCACCAGCACATCGGCCACGCCCTTGCCTTCGGAACCCGGCAGCCAGGCGGCCACGAAGCTGTCCGAAAGATTGAGCAGGTCGTTGGCATACAGCGGACGGCCGGACAGGAACACCGTTACCACCGGCTTGCCCTTGCCTGCCACGGCCTGCAGCACTTCCAGGTCCTGCGGGAAGCGCGCGCTGTGGCGCAGGTTGCCCGCCGGGCCGATATCACCGTCGCCTTCCGCGTACGGGTGCTCGCCGATCACGGCCACTACGGCGTCGAATTTGCTGACGTCCACGCCCGCGCCATCGAGGCTGTAGCTCACGTTCGCTTCGCCCAGCGCGTCACGCAGGCCAGCGAGAATGGTGTCGCCGTATGGGAAATCCTTGTTGGTGTTGCCGGTGCCCTGCCAGGTCAGCGTCCAGCCGCCCGTCTGGTCGGTCATGCTGTCTGCGCTCTTGCCGACGACGAGTACTTTCTTGCCGCGCGCCAGGGGCAGCGTATTGGCGTCGTTCTTCAGCAGCACCAGCGATTCCTGCACCAGCTTGCGCGCCAGCGGGCGCGCCTGCATGGATTCCATCTTGCCCGCGTGGACCGACTCGGATGGCTTCTTCATGTTCGCGCGCAGCTTCACGCGGATGATGCGGCTTACCGCGTCATCGATGCGCGCCATCGGGATCTCGCCCTTCTTCACCTGCTCGATGGTCTTGGCGATGAAGGACTTCCAGTCATCAGGCACCATGATCATGTCGATACCAGCGTTGATCGCCTGCGCGCAGTGGTCCTTGGCGCAGCCCGGCACTTCTTCCAGCGCGTTCCAGTCGGAGACTACAAAGCCGTCGAATCCCATCTTCTTCTTCAGCACATTGGTCAGCAGCTCTTCGCTGCCGTGCATCTTGCCGAAGTTGGTGCCGTGCTGAGGATCGGTGACGCTGCTGAACGACGCCATTACCGTCTGCGCGCCCGCTTCCAGCGCAGGGTAGTAGCCTGCGCCATGAATGTTGATCAGGTCCGACAGTGGACCTTGCGTGGCGCCGCGGTCCTTGCCTTCCGCCGTGCCGCCGTCGCCCAGCCAGTGCTTGGCGGTGGCCACCACGGTGGCATCGCCTTTCAGGTCGCCCTGCAGGCCCTTGACGTACACGTCGGCGTAGTCGGCGACGATGCGCGGATCTTCGGAGAAGCTTTCATAGGTGCGTCCCCAGCGGTCATCGCGCACCACGGCCAGCGTTGGCGCGAACACCCAGTTGATGCCGGTGGCGCGCACCGCTTTCGCCACCGCTTCCGCCATCTGGCCAACGCCCGCACGGTCACGCGCTGCGCCGAGGCCGATATTGTGCGGGAACAGCGTAGCGCCCAGCACATTGCTGTTGCCGTGCATGGCGTCGATGCCCCAGATCACAGGCACCTTGTGCTTCATGTCGGTGGACAGCGAAGCGTCGTAGTAGGCATCCGCCAGCTTCACCCAGTCGGCAGGCGAAGCGTTCTTGTTGTTGTTCGGCCAGCTGCCGCCGCCATTCAACACGGAGCCCAGGTAGTACTTGCGCACGTCGTCCGGCGTGGCGGTCTTGATTTCGGGCTGGGTCATCTGCCCGATCTTCTGCTCCAGCGTCATGCTGGCGACGATTTCCTTCACGCGCGCCTCGATGGCGGCATCCTGCTTCACGGCGCTGGTGATGTGCGGCCAGTCTTTCAATGGAGCCTTCGCAGGAGCGGCGAAGGCGGAAGCGGCGCAGAGCAGCTGCACCGCGGCAGCGAGGGCGGTAAGTGGACGATTCAAGGCAAGTCTCCTGGTTGTTGTCATTGCTGGCAACGTCCGTTGGAAACGTTACCAATCATCCTGCAATTATTCGGCTCGCCGATTTTTTTGTCAACGAATTCCTTTCAGGAAGTCGCGATACCAGCGGCCGCTCTGCTTCAGGGAACGCTTCTGCGTCTCGAAATCCACATAGGCCAGGCCGAAACGGCGGATATAGCCTTCGGCCCATTCGAAGTTGTCCAGCAGGCTCCAGGCGAAGTAGCCGCGCACCGGCACGCCCAGCGCAATCGCCTCGCGGATCGCATTCAGGTGGCGCACGAGGTAGGACACGCGCTGCGGATCCTCGACCGTGCCGTCCGGGCCGGGAATGTCTTCGTAGCTGGAGCCATTCTCCGTGACGTAGACGTTCTGCACGCCGTAGTCCTTGCTCATGCGGACCAGCAGCTCGGTCAGTCCTTCCGGCGACACTTCCCAGCCGAAGGCGGTGCGCTCCACGCCTTCGGTATGCACTACCTTGCCTTCCAGCGGACCGTTGCCCGGTGCGTGTGCAATCACTTCCGGGAAGTAGTAGTTCAGGCCCACGAAGTCGGTCTTGCGCGCGATGGCTTCCACATCGCCAGGCTCGATGCGCGGCGCGGCGTCGCCCATCAGGTCCAGCACATCCTGCGGGTAGCCTTTGCCGTACAGGGGATCGAGGTACCAGCGGTTGCGCAGTCCATCGTGGCGGTGCGCTGCTGCCACGTCTTCGGCGCTGCTGGATGCGGCGCGCGTTGGGTGCAGGCTCAGTGCGATGCCGACCTGCGCATCCGGCACATTGCGGCGGATGATGGGCAGCGCCAGCCCGTGCGATACCAGCACGTTGTGGCTGCACTGCACGGCCATGGCGAAGTCTTTCATGCCGGGGGCGTGCATGCCGTCCCAGTGGCCGTGCATGGCCGTGCACCATGGCTCGTTGTGCGTGATCCAGTGCTTGACGCGGTTGCCCAGGCGCTTGCTCACGATGTCGGCGTAGTGCAGGAAGGCGTTCACGGTTTCGCGCACCGCCCAGCCGCCCTGGTCCTGCAGCACTTGCGGCAGGTCCCAGTGATACAGCGTTATCCAGGGCTGGATGCCCCGTGCCAGCATGCCGTCCACCAGCTTGTCGTAGAAGGCCAGGCCCTCCTCGTTCGGCGTTTTGCCGTCGCCGTAGATGCGCGGCCACGCGATCGAGAAGCGGTAGACGCTGGCGCCGGTGTCGCGCAGCAGGTCCAGGTCCTCTTCCCAGCGGTGGTAGTGGTCGCAGGCCACCGCGCCGCTGGAGCCGTCACGGATCTTGCCCGGCTGTTCGCAGAAGGTATCCCAGATCGATTTGACGCGGCCTCCTTCGTGGATGGCGCCTTCGATCTGGTACGAAGAGGTGGCGAAGCCCCAGAGGAAGTCGCCTGCGAAGTCACTGCGCTTGGGCGCGTTGTCGTTATTGGATGTCATTGATGTTCCGTGGAGAGGTGCTGGTGAGCCAACGCTGCAGCGGCTCATGGATTTCATATGGCTGGGTGCCGAAGGAACGGAACAGCGCTTCGATTTCAGCCAGCGATGCGGTATTGAAGTCCGTTTCGGGAACGGTGGCGCCCTTGGCGTTGGTGATCATGCCCCAGATGCCTTCGCCGTGGCCGCCATTGCGGGTGACGATTTTCCAGGACCACGCGGTCGCGGCCCAGCCATACTTCGCATAGGTGTCGAAGGACGCGCGCGCTACCTGGCCGCCGCGTTCCAGGCCGAGGAAGGCATAGGGCTGGATCTCGCCGACGTAGAAGGCCGTATCGAGCTTCTTCAGGCGCTCGTCCCAGGCGCAGACGGTATCGCCGCCGCTCTTGTCGCAGGTGAGCCATTTGCGGTGCACCTCGATGCCCGGCTTGTCCCAGCCGAAGTGGCCGGGGTAGGGATGCATCTCGAAGGCCACATTGCGCATGCCGTAGTCGGAGGGCTTGCCATAGGCGTCGATGCCCTTTACATGGCCCGGCAGGATGATGACGTGGTTAGGGTCGGCCGCGCGCACTGCCGCGTACAGCTTGCGCATCACGGCAGCCATATTCTCCGGCGTGGTGCCCCATGGTTCGTTCAGGATGCTGTAGCCCGCCACCGATGTGCGGTCCTTGTAGCGGTTTGCTACCTGCTGCCACAGCCACTCGGTGCGCGCCTGGTACTCGGGATTGCTCCAGTATTCGTTTTTGTTGGCGCAGCCGCTGTGGTGTTCCGTGCCCTGGCTGCCGACCGCGCCGTGCAGGTCGAGAATCACATAGATGCCGCGCGATTCGGCCTGTTCGATGGCCCAGTCCAGGTAATGCCAGGCATCCGGACGCAGGGTGCGCGGCTTGTATTCGTCTTCCACCACGCTGTAGATGAAGGGCAGGCGCACCACATTCGGGCCGTGCTGCCTGATCAGGTCCCAGTCGCGGGTGGTGATCCAGTTGTCGCGGAAGAGCTTCATCAGGCGCTCGCGTTCCGCGTGGCCGAAGCGCTTGTCCAGCACTCCTTCCAGCTTGCACTGGTCGTCGATGCCGGCCGAGCCCTGCTCCATCATCCAGAATTCGTTCAGCAGCCAGTTGCCGAGGTTAACGCCGCGCAGCGTGACCTGCTGCTGGTTCGAATCCAGCCAGCGCGTGCCTTCCGTATGCACCAGCGGCAGCTGCGGCGCAGGCTCGCGCACCGTGGCGCAGCCGGCCAGCACTGTCAGCGCGGCCAGGGTGGAACAGCGCACAAGCTTCTTTAACATCTCCATCATTGTCTCCTTATGGTGGAAAGCTTTCCATATACCGCATTTATAAAGGCATGCAAAAAACGCATGCCTTGCCGCTTTTACTTGCGGATGCGTGGTCCTTCAGATGCTGCAGCCAGCGAGGCGCGGTGCGTCACGCTGACGGGATATTGGCGCGACACCGGACGCTCGCCGCCATAACAACGGTTCATCAGCGAATTCAGGCCGCTCAGCGTCACGTCGCGCCACGGCACATGGACCGAGGTAAGGCGGGGTGCGGTGAATTCGGCGCTCGGGGTGTCGTCGTAGCCCAGCACGGATACTTCCTCCGGCACCTTGATGCCGGCCTGCTGGAAGAAGGACAGCGCACCCACCGCCATCTCGTCGTTGGCGCACCAGACCGCCGTGAAGTGATAGCCGGACTTCAGCAGCTCCTCGGCGCAGGACCAGCCGCCCTCCGGCGAGAAGTCGCTCTCCGCCACCCACAGCTTCTTGGTATCGATGCCGCAGCGTTCCAGCTCCGCCATGAAGCCACTGATACGGTCCACGTTGTCCGGCGCCGTGGACGGGCCGGCGATGACGGCAATGTGCTTGTGCTTCTGCGCCAGCAGCGTGGCGGCAGCCAGCGCACCGCCCTGCCGGTGGTCGACATAGAAGCACTGCTCGCTGGGGCCTTTGAAGTTGTGGTTCACGGCCACCATCTTCCAGCCGCGCGCCGTAAACGCTTCGATATCGGCGTCATGCAGCGCCGTATCCATGCTGATGATGCCGTCGCAGCCGCGCTGCATCAGGAATTCGATGCCTTCGATGGCCTGTCCGCGCGCGTCGGCCAGGCCGTAGCCGAAGGCCACCACCATATGCAGGCCGTTGTCGCGCAGTTCGGTGTCGATCAGCTGCAGGATGGGCGTATAGAAGGTGCCCTTCAGCACCGGGATATACACGCCGATCATCTGCGTGGTGCCTGACAGAAGGGAACGCGCAGCGTGCGAAGGACGGAAATCCAGTTCTTCGATGGCCTTGCGGACCTTGGCCAAAGTGGCCGGCGACACGGCGCCCTTGCCACTTACAACGCGCGAAGCGGTGCCCAGGCCTACGCCTGCCAGCCGAGCCACATCTTTGATGGTTGCCAAGGTTCTAGTGCCTTATACAGTCTGTCATCCCGCAAGGATACTGCAAAGCGCTGCTCCCGGGCTACCTGCCGGTCGCAATCTGCAGCCTGTGGAAACGTTACCACAAGGATGGCGCTGACTATAGCACAACCGCTGGGCGATGCAAGCGTTCAGCGCGCGGGCGGGATAGCATCCAGCTGGCCGTCCAGCAGCGCGGAGAGGCCGGTCAGCATCTGGGTCACGCGCACGAAGAAATCGGCATTGATACGGTCAAAGGTATCGGTCGGGGCATGGTAGTCGGCATGGTCCTCCACCCCGAAGTAGAGGAAGGGGATGCCAAGCTTGTGGAAGGCGCCATGGTCGGAACTGCTGGTCCAGTCCTCCACCTTGCCCGCCAGCGCCTGCGGCACGTCATGGCCCGCAGTTACGCGCACGGTCGATTTCGCGGCGGCCTGCTCCACCAGCGGCTTCAGCCAGGGGTAGTGGTAGGTGCCGGCGACGAAAATCTGGTTCTGGTCATTATGCGAAATCATGTCCATGTTCAGGTTCAGCGCTACCTGCTCTTTCGGCACCGGCAGTTTGGCGGTGAAGGCTTTGGCGCCTTCCAGTCCCTGCTCTTCCGCGTCGAAGGCGGCAAAGATTACCGAGTGCTTCGGCGGATTCGCCTTGAACCATGCGGCCATGGCCAGCATGGCGGCCACACCGGAAGCATTGTCGTCCGCCCCGTGGTAGATCTTGCCGTCGCGGACGCCCAGGTGGTCGTAGTGCGCCGAGATCACCAGGTAGCGGTCCGGCTTTTCGCTGCCGCGCTGGTAGCCGATGATGTTGGTGGCGTCCGGATAGGCCGTTTCAAAGGGCTTGCCCGGCGTGACGAGGCCTTTCACGCTGTGGTGCTTGAAGCTGAAGGGCTGCTTGTAGCTGCCGCCGAAAGGCTGCAGGCCGAGCGCAGCGAAGCGCTGTTCGATCAGCGCCTGCGCCTTCTTGTTGCCGGGCGTACCCGTCTTGCGGCCCTCGAATTCAGGCGATGACAAAGTGCGCACATCGTCCAGCAGAGCTGCACGTGCTGCGGCTGGCATGGCTTCTGCCTCCTGCTTCGCCGACGGCATCGGCTCCGCAATGCGCTTCGCTTCCAGGTAGCCGGCGCCGTAGAACCACGCGCCGAGTACCGCCACCACTGCCAGACCACGCACGATGCGCGCTTTCTTTGCCATTTACGCTTACTCCGCTGCCTTGACCATATCTTCGATGACTTTCTTGGCGTCGCCGAAGACCATCATGGTCTTATCCATATAGAACAGTTCATTGTCCAGGCCTGCATAGCCGGCTGCCATTGAACGCTTGTTAACGATGACGGTTTTGGCTTTGTAGGCCTCCAGGATCGGCATGCCGGCAATCGGCGACTTCGGATCCTTGGCTGCCGGGTTCACCACATCGTTCGCGCCCAGCACCAGCACCACGTCTGCCTGGCCGAATTCGCTGTTGATGTCTTCCATCTCGAACACCTGATCGTAAGGCACTTCAGCCTCCGCCAGCAAGACGTTCATATGTCCCGGCATACGGCCAGCAACAGGGTGGATCGCGTATTTCACCGTGACTCCGTGCTCCGTGAGCTTTTCCACCAGTTCCTTCAGCGCGTGCTGGGCGCGCGCCACGGCCAGGCCGTAGCCCGGCACGATGATGACGGTTTCCGCATTGCTCATCAGGAAAGCCGCATCGTCCGCCGAGCCGGATTTCACGGGACGCTGCACCTGCGCGCCGCCGCTGGTGGCCGCCGCCGCATCGCCGCCGAAGCCGCCCAGGATCACGTTGAAGAAGGAGCGGTTCATCGCCTTGCACATGATGTAGCTCAGGATGGCGCCGGAGGAACCCACCAGCGAGCCCGCGATGATCAGCATGGAGTTATTCAGCGAGAAGCCGATGCCCGCCGCCGCCCAGCCGGAATAGCTGTTCAACATGGACACCACCACCGGCATGTCGGCGCCGCCGATCGGGATGATGATCAGCACACCCAGCACGAAGGCGATGGCCGTCATGATGAGGAAAGGCGTCCACGCAGGTTCGGTGCCGCCGCTGAACACGAAGACCAGGCCCAGCGCAACCATCACCAGCGCCAGCACCAGGTTCAGGATATGCTGGCCGCCGAATACCACCGGCGCGCCCTGGAACAGGCGGAACTTGTATTTGCCCGCCAGCTTGCCGAAGGCGATCACCGAGCCGCTGAAGGTAATGGCGCCGACGAAGGTGCCGATGAACAGTTCGATGCGGTTCCCCATCGGCAGCGCCTCGCCCACGGCGGCGATGCCGAAGGCGTGCGGTTCCGACACGGCGGCCACCGCGATACACACTGCCGCGAGGCCGATCAGCGAGTGCATTGCTGCTACCAGCTCCGGCATCTTGGTCATTTCGACCTTCTTCGCCAGGTAGGCGCCGATGCTGCCGCCCACAATCACGCCCAGCGCCACCAGGCCGAAGCCCATGCCGCCCGCAGGCGCTTCGGCCTTCAGCTTGAGGATCAGCGCCAGCGTGGTCACGAAGGCGATGGCCATGCCGGTCATGCCGAAGGCGTTGCCCTTGCGCGCCGTGGCAGGCGACGACAGCCCTTTCAGCGCCTGGATGAAGCAGACGGAGGCGACCAGATAGAGCATGGTCACCAAGTTCATGGTGATGAAGCTCATTGCTTGCCTCCTTCCTTGGCGCCCTTGCCTTCTTTTTTCTTGAACATCTCCAGCATGCGCTGGGTGACGAGGAATCCGCCGAAGACGTTCACCGCTGCCAGCGCAACGGCCACTGTGCCCGCAACCTGCCCAACGATGCCTTCAGTTAGGCCCGCCGCCAGCATGGCGCCGACGATGATGATGGCCGAAACCGCATTCGTCACCGCCATCAGCGGCGTATGCAGGGCAGGCGTAACGGTCCAGACCACGTGGTAGCCGACGTAAATGGCCAGCACGAAGATGATCAGGTTGATGATGGTGTGGCTGACTTCCATGTCTCTCTCCTATTTGCGCAGCACTTCGCCGGCGTGGGCGACGAGGGTGGCTTTGATGATTTCGTCTTCGCGGTCGATCAGTAACTTGTCTTCCTTGTCGATGATCAGCTTCAGGAAGTCCAGTACGTTGCGCGAATAGAGGGCGGAGGCGTCGGCAGCCACCAGGCAGGCCAGGTTCGGTTCGCCGACAATGGACACGCCATGCTTCACCACGGTTTTGCCCAGTTCGGACAGGGGGCAGTTGCCGCCCTGCTCCACTGCCAGGTCCACGATCACGGAACCGGGCTTCATGGCCTTCACGGTTTCTTCGGAGATCAGCACCGGCGCGGGACGGCCGGGAATCAGCGCGGTGGTAATAATGATGTCGGCCTGTTTGGCGCGTTCGTGCACCAGTTCCCCCTGGCGGCGCATCCAGTCCGCTGGCATGGGGCGCGCGTAGCCGCCCACGCCCTGGGCGATTTCCTTCTCTTCGTCGGTGAGGAAAGGCACGTCGATGAATTTGGCGCCCAGCGATTCCACCTGCTCTTTCACGGGCGGGCGCACATCCGAAGCCTCGATCACGGCGCCGAGGCGCTTGGCAGTGGCAATCGCCTGCAGTCCGGCCACGCCCACGCCCATGATCAGCACGCGGGCCGCTTTCACGGTGCCTGCCGCCGTCATCAGCATCGGCATGAAGCGCTGATAGGTATTCGCAGCCACCATCACGGCCTTGTAGCCTGCGATATTGGCCTGGGAGGACAGCACGTCCATCGACTGTGCGCGGGTGATGCGGGGCACGGCTTCCAGCGCAAAGGCGGACAGGCCGGCTGCGCCCAGCGCGGCCACGGTGTCGGCATCGAAGGGATTGAGCATGCCGATCACCACGCTGCCAGGCCTCATCTGGCCGCGTTCGGCGGCATCCGGTGCACGCACCTTGAGCACAATCTCGGCGCCCAGGGCGTCTGCCGCGCTGCCGATGGTGGCGCCTGCGGCAGCGTAGGCTTCATCCGTAATGGAGGCCGAGGCGCCCGCTCCGGCCTGCACGACGATCTGGTGTTTCGCTGCGAGCTTCTTAACGGTTTCGGGCGTGGCCGCAACCCGCGTCTCCCCGATCCGGGTTTCGGCCGGAATCCCTATTCTCATCTTTTGCCTCCAAATTATGGATAAAATGCTTACAATTTAACACGAAATCATCTACATCTATATTTATACGGCGCAAAGTTGATACTAATGCTACACCCAACAGGCGGGCAACGGATGTGTAACGGTAGAACAAGCTAAAATAGCGTCTCTTTCGAGGATGGAACATGCCGCTGACCTGGAGACCTAACGTAACTGTTGCCGCCGTTATCGAGCGGGACGGGAAGTTTTTGCTGATCGAAGAAGAGACCAGCGATGGCATTCGCCTGAACCAGCCGGCGGGCCACCTGGACCCGCACGAGTCGCTGGAACAGGCGGTGGTGCGCGAAACCCTGGAAGAAACGGCCTATGACTTCACGCCGACAGCGCTGGTGGGCATGTATATGTCGCGCTACCGCTCGGCGCGCACGGGCGAGGCCGTGACCTACCTGCGCTTTGCCTTCTGCGGCGAAGTGGGCAAGGAACACAAGGACCGCCCGCTGGACGACGGCATCCTGCGCACACTGTGGCTTACGCGCGACGAAATCGCCGCCTGCCGCGAACGGCACCGCAGCCCGCTGCTGCTGACCTGCGTGGACGAATACCTGGCGGGCAAGCGCGCGCCGCTGGAAATCCTGCATACGCACTCTTCGGTGTTCGAAGAGGTGTAATCGATATCGGAATACTGCAATGAGCAAGAAAAAAGTCGTGATCGGCATGTCCGGAGGCGTGGACTCCTCGGTCGCGGCGTGGATGCTGAAGGAACAGGGCTATGAAGTCATTGGCCTGTTCATGAAAAACTGGGAAGACGACGACGATTCCGAATACTGCTCCACGCGCCAGGACTGGATTGACGCGGCCAGCGTGGCCGACGTGATCGGCGTGGACATCGAGGCCGTCAACTTCGCCGCCGAATACAAGGACCGCGTGTTCGCGGAATTCCTGCGCGAGTACCAGGCTGGCCGCACGCCGAATCCGGATGTGCTGTGCAACGCTGAAATCAAATTCAAGGCCTTCCTCGACCACGCCATGCACCTGGGCGCGGACCTGATCGCCACCGGCCACTATGCGCGCGTGCGTCAGAACAGGGGCAACGGCCGCTTCGAGCTGCTGAAAGCCTTCGACCATACCAAGGACCAGAGCTACTTCCTGCACCGCCTGAACCAGGCGCAGTTATCGAAAACCCTGTTCCCGCTGGGCGAAATCCCGAAAACGGAAGTGCGCAAGATTGCGGAAAAACTCGGCCTGCCGAATGCGGCCAAGAAGGATTCCACCGGCATCTGCTTTATCGGCGAGCGGCCGTTCCGCGACTTTTTGAACCGCTACCTCTCGTATAAACCGGGGCCGATGAAGACGCCGGACGGCAAGGTGGTGGGCGAGCACGTGGGCCTGTCCTTCTACACACTGGGCCAGCGCAAGGGTATCGGCATCGGCGGCGTGAAGACCTACCAGAACGCGGACGGCAGCAGCGACGCCTGGTATGTGGCGCGCAAGGACATCGCCAACAACACGCTGTGGGTGGTGCAGGGACACGACCATCCCTGGCTGCTGTCGCAGACGCTGGAAGCTGACCAGGCAAGCTGGATTGCGGGCGTGGCGCCGGAAGCGGGCCGCATCGCCGCGAAGACGCGCTACCGCCAGTCGGATGTGGCCTGCGATGTGGCGCCGCGCGAGGACGGCAATTTTGCGCTGAGTTTCGTGGATGCCCAGTGGGCGGTCACGCCGGGCCAGTCGGCCGTGCTGTATGACGGCGACGTGTGCCTCGGCGGCGGCATTATCGACAGTTCAAGCTTCGTCGCCGCCTGATTCTTCGGACTGCCCGGCCGCTGCGGCCTGGGCTTTCTGCTGCCGCCTTACCATCGTGATGACCGTATTGCGTATCGTCTTCAGCACGGTGCCGGCATTGAAGGGCTTCACGATAAGGCCATTGATGCCCAGGGCGTGCGCCCATTGCACGGTGGCGGGATCAAACTCGCTGGACACCATGAACATCATCGCCTTCGGATAATCGGCGCGCATGGCTTTGGCGCCTTCCACATCCGCCTCCGCCACATCGCGCGAAATGCAGATGATCTGCGGCTGATGCTTGATCAGCAGGACGGTGGCGGAAGGACAGGTATGGGCCTGGCCCGCCACCTCGTAGCCGCCATCCGTCAGCACCGTCTGCAGCAGGCCGCGCGCAACGGCGCTGCTATCGATAATCACAGCCTTTAACATCGTCTCTGAGCCCTATTCGGCGCGGTGCCAGGCGAGCATATTCCAGCTCACGCCAACCCGCACATCTGTTTTTAACTGAACCAGCTGACGAGAAAGATACAGCATCTCGCGCTCTTTTCGTAGTGTTTCGCCCAGCTTGTCCTTCAGGATGCCCGCACCATCCATGATGCCGTCCAGCGTTCCGTAGGTACGTAGCAGCCTGGCGGCGGTCTTGGCGCCGACTTTGGAGACGCCGGGAATGGAATCGGTGGCATCGCCCATCAGCGCCAGCAGGTCGGGCAGTTGGTCCGGCGGCACGCCCCATTTGCTCTCGACCCAGGCGTGGTCGTGCCACTCGCTCTTGAAATGGTCCCACACCAGGGCGCCGTGGGCGATCAGGCAATGCAGGTCCTTGTCGGTACTGGCCACGACGGCTTCGCCGCGGCCCTCGTTCAGCCAGCGCATGACGACGGTGCCGATGACATCATCGGCCTCCACTTCGGGCAGTGAGACGGGCTTGAGGCCGAGCTTCTCCAGCGTCTGGTAAAAGCCCGGCAAGGCCGCACGCAGCGGCGCCGGCATGGGCTCGCGCGCCTCGCGGTAACCGTTGTAGAGGGCATGGCGCCATGTCGTGCCGCCGAAATCGAAGGCAGGCAGCACGTGGCTGGGATCATGGTCATTGACGAGGGTGCGGAAGGAAGACAGGGCATGGCGCAGTGCGATGTCAGCCTTCAGATCCGAATCCGGCTCCGGGCTGGCCTCATACACGCGCCGCACGATATTCAAGCCATCGATGGCAAGCAGTCTCCCCATCCCGCCATTCTACCGCAGAGCAACTGACACCATGGGGTCAGGCACCCGCTGTCACATTGCGCATGAGAACCTGACAGGTGGTGCCTGACCCCATGGTGTCATGTTAGCGGAGGAGCTGGTAGGGGCCGCCGCGTTCGAGGGCGCGCTGGTAGGCGGGGCGGGCGTGGATGCGGGTGAGGAAGGCGGTCAGGCGGGGATAGGCGCTGTCGAGGCCGCCACGGGCGGCGGCGGCTTCGAGGGGGAAGCTCATCTGGATGTCGGCGGCGCTGAATTCGGCGCCGGCGAACCAGTCGCGCTGGCCCAACTCGGCTTCGAGGAATTTCAGGTGCTGGTCGATCTGCGGCTGGATGTAGCTGCCTTTGACCTTCTTTGCGATGCCGCGTGCGATCGGCTTGACGAAGAAGGGAGCAGGACTGGTTTCTACCCGGTCGAATACGAGCTTCATCAGCAGCGGCGCCATCATCGAGCCTTCCGCGTAGTGCAGGAAATAGGTCCAGCGCAGCTTGTCCTGCGTGCCGGCAGCGGGCTTCAGGCGGCCGTCACCGTATTTTTCAAGCAGGTATTCGATCACGGCGCCGGATTCGGCCAGCACCGCGTCGCCATCCACTACCACCGGGGACTTGCCGAGCGGATGAATCGCCTTCAGCTCCGGCGGCGCCAGCATGGTCTTCGGGTTGCGCTCGTAGCGCACGATCTCGTAGGCTAGCCCCAGTTCTTCCAGCAGCCAGAGCACGCGCTGCGAGCGGGAGTTGTTCAGGTGGTGGACGGTGATCATGCGCTTCCTTTCTCGGCGAAGAAAGGAAGCTTATCAGTTTGCTTAGAAGCCTGGCGGTGGATTCTCGGGAATCTGGTTGCGCAGGCTGAGATTAATCACGTTCCAACCGCGGATCACGGCTACGTTGTAGCAAAGTTCGGCGATTTCGGTCTCGTTGAAGAAGTCCTTCACCTTGGCGTAGGCGGCGTCGGTGTGGTCCTGGCCCGGCAGCGCGTTCACCGCTTCGGCCCATTCCAGCGCGGCGCGTTCGCGTTCGGTGAAGAACGGCGATTCGCGCCAGCCGGCGATGGAGTTCAGGTGGCGCGCATCGGCGCCCTGCTTGATCAGGTCGCGCCAGTGCATGTCGATGCACACGCCGCAGCCGTTGATCTGCGATACGCGCAGGTTGACCAGTTCCACCAGACGGATGCCCAGCGAGCTTTTCTTCACGCTTTGCGACAGGTCGATCATCGCGCGCAGGTTCGCGGGCGCCAGCTGGAAGAAAGAAGGGAGACGTGCAGTATGAGTCATTTAGGCCTCTCAGGTTGCGAGGGCGCCCTGTGCGCCCTCTTCATACCCTTAAGACGGGAGGCTCGTCCGCTTGTGACAGCTTTTTTCAAATATTTTGCGGTACGCCGGCCAGCTTGTCCGGATTGCGCACGATATACACCGCCACGATCTTGTTATCGTCCATGATGAAGGATTGGGCCGACTCGATTTTGCCGTCCACATAGCGCAGCAGTCCCGGTTCGCCGTTGATAGTGGCCATGCGGTAGGAAACCTGGCCCGGGAATTTGTGTTCGAGCGACCAGAAAACGCCTGCCACGCGGCCTGCCCCATGCAGGGTGTGCATGTAGGCAGTGACCTTGCCGCCGCCATCGGCCACCAGCTGGGCGTTCGCGGACAGCAGCTCCTTCATGGCGGCCCGGTCGGCCGCCTGCGCCGCCACCATGAATTTGCCCAGCAGTTCGCGGTGCGCGTCCTTCGGCACTTCGAAGCGCGGCGTTTCCTGCTGCACGCGGGTCTGGGCGCGGCTCACCATCTGGCGGCAGCTCGCTTCGGTTTTGCCCAGCATGCCAGCGATATCGCCGTAATCCTGGTCGAAGACCTGGCGCAGCAGGAAGGCGGCACGTTCCTCCGGCGCCAGCCTTTCCAGCACCCACATCACGGCCATCGACACGTCGCTGGCCAGTTCCGCCGCCGTTTCCGGCGTGCGTTCGTCCAGTTCCACGATGGGTTCCGGCAGCCACCAGCCGATATAGGCTTCACGTTCCACCTTGCGCGTGCGCAGCCGGTCGATGGCGAGGCGGGTGGTGATGGTGACCAGCCAGGCTTCCGCCGACTGCACCGCATTCTGGTCGGATTCGTTCCAGCGCAGCCACGCGTCCTGCACCACGTCCTCCGCATCGGCGCGGATGCCCAGCATGCGGTAGGCGATATTGAAGAGACGCGGTCGCAGCCGCGTAAACAGGTCAGTGCTCATGGTTTGTCCATTGTAGGTCAATGGACAACAGACGGGTCAGCCCTGCGGTTTGTGACAGCGGCAGCTTATTTTTTGTGGATTTTGATGACCTTGCGGCCATCTTCCGGTGGCTGCACTGGTGCATCGCTCTCGCAGGAGCCGCAGGAGCCGCAGCCGTCGCCGCAGCTGGACTGGGTCTTGAAGATTTTGGCCAGCCGGTCCTGGTTCAGGCCCCGCTGCGTGAGGAAGAACACGATGCGCTGGCGCCACGCGGCAGGCAGATACTTCGTGCAGGCGTGCAGCGCGGCGAGAGCCACGATAACGCCGACGAGAATCTCCTGCCACATGGTCAGCTCCCCAGCATCAAGGCAATGCGGTAGGTGAGGAAGGAGGCCGTATAGGCCAGCGCGAACATATAGCCCGCCATCAGCAGCGGATAGCGCATGCTGTTGGTTTCGCGGCGCACCACCGACAGCGTGGACAGGCACTGCGGCGCAAACACATACCAGGCCAGCAGCGACAGCGCCGTGGCCATCGACCAGGTCTGCGCAATCACCGGCGTGAGCGAAGTCGCCAGCTCGTCGCCTGTCTGGGACAGCGCATACACGGTGCCCAGCGCGCCCACGGCCACTTCACGGGCCGCCATGCCCGGCACCAGCGCGATGCAGATCTGCCAGCCGAAGCCGATCGGCGCGAACACTACTTCCAGCGCGCGGCCCAGCATGCCCGCAATGCTGTAGTAAATAGGCGGATGAACCGCGCCTTCCGGTGCGCCGGGGAAGCTGCTCAGTGCCCACAGCAGCACCATCAGCGTGAGGATGATGGTACCCACGCGGCTCAGGAAGATCTTGGCGCGCTCCCACAGGCCGAGGCCGAGGTTGCGCATATGCGGCCAGTGGTAGCTTGGCAGCTCCAGCATCAGCGGCTGGTTGCGCTTGGCGCCCATGGTGCGCTTCATGAAGTAGGCCACGGCCATCGCCGAGATGATGCCTGCGAAGTAGAGGCAGAACAGCACCAGCCCTTGCAGGCTCACGCCGCCCCATACGTCGCGTTCAGGAATGAAGGCGGCGATCACCAGCGCATACACCGGCAAGCGCGCGGAGCAGGTCATCAGCGGCGCGATCATGATGGTGACGAGGCGGTCACGCGGGTTCTGGATGGTGCGCGCCGCCATCACGCCCGGAATGGCGCAGGCAAAGCTGGACAGCAGCGGGATGAAGGCGCGGCCGGACAGGCCCACGCCGCCCATCAGGCGGTCCAGCAGGAAGGCCGCGCGCGGCAGGTAGCCGCAGTCTTCCAGCACGAGGATAAAGAAGAACAGGATCAGGATCTGCGGCAGGAATACGAGCACGCTGCCCACGCCGCCCAGGATGCCTTCGACGATCAGGCTGCGCAGCACGCCTTCCGCCATATGGGTTTTCACCAGTTCGCCGATGCTTTCCACGCCCGCCGTAATCATGTCCATCGGCGTTTCGGCCCAGCTGAACACGGCCTGGAAAATCAGGAACATCAGCACCGCCAGGATCACGGGACCGGCCACCGGGTGCAGCACCACGCTGTCGATCTTTTCCGAGAGGTTGCCGGTATCGCGGGCATCGTTCGATACGATGGAGAGAATACGGCGTACTTCGCGCTGGGTATCCTCGACCGACACCGCATCGATGGCTGCCAGCGGGCGCGCCGCCGTTTCATGCAGTGGCCACATCTGGTCCAGCGCGCGCAGCAGGGACTTTTCGCCGCCGCTCTGCACGGCCACGGTTTCCACCACCGTCATGCCCAGTTCCTGGGCCAGCTTGTCGGCATTGATCTCGATGCCGCGCTTCTTGGCCACGTCCACCATGTTCAGGCACAGGATCATCGGCAGGCCGAGGCGCTTGATTTCGAGGACCAGGCGCAGGTTCAGGCGCAGGTTTGTGGCGTCGACCACGCACACCACCACCTCCGGCGCAGCTTCGCCGGCACGCAGTCCGGCCACCACGTCGCGCGTGATTTCCTCATCCGGCGTGTGGGCAGACAGGCTGTAGGCGCCCGGCAGGTCCAGCACGCGGTATTGATTGCCGGCGGGGGAAGTGAACTGCCCTTCCTTGCGCTCGATGGTCACGCCGGCGTAGTTGGCCACTTTCTGGCGTGCGCCGGTGAGGCGGTTAAACAGGGCGGTCTTGCCGCAATTCGGATTGCCCAGCAGGGCGACCATCGGCATCTGCACCACGGCAGGCGCGGCCTTCTCAACTACATCCATTACTTATTGTTCCGGTTGAATGGCGATCAGCGCGGCTTCGAAGCGGCGCAGTGCGAAGGTGGCGTTGCCGACCTTGATGGCGAGCGGTTCACCGCCCGGCATGCCGCGTTTCAGCATGCGGATGCGCTCGCCCGGTACGAAGCCCAGTTCCATCAGGCGGCGGGCCAGGTCGGCGCCGTCCTCGGTATCGGCCGGGTTGCCCGGCGCCACGTGCACCACGGTGCCGCTTTTCCCGGCCGCCAGGGCGTCCAGGTTAATAAGAGTGGGAGCGAGTGTCATGGCCGGTCCGATGGATTCTTTGGGGAAAGTCAACGTACTCATTATATGGTGAATGCGAATGGTTTGTATTTGCATGAACTGCTTGCATTGTACGCCCTCTTGCGGCAGAATAGGAAACGTAATGATAATGATTCTCATTAAGTTACATGCAATGATGGCTGAAAGGTAAGCAATGATTGTCTGTGTCTGCAATAACATCTCCGACCGCGAAATCCGCCAGGCTGTGGATATGGGCCTGAGCACCATGGCTGAACTGCGCCGCGACCTCGGCGTGGCAACCTGCTGCGGCAAATGCGCGCCCTGCGCCAAGGAAGTGCTGACCGAGCACCTGGCTGTGCAGGTTAATGAGACCGTTCTGAAACGCCCTGTCTTCACCGAATAAATACTGTTATGAGTACGATGACCGTCCCTACCGGCGACGCCGGCGCCTTCCTGTCTGAATTCTGGCAAGAAAAGCGCGGCCCGATCGGCAAGTTCGCGGTCATTTTTGGCATTCACGCTGCGCTGTTCTACGGGCTGCAAAGCTCGATGGTGCATGAGGTGGTCAAGAAACTGCCGCAGGTCGTGAATGTGAGCTTCGTGGCGCCGCCTGAGCAGCCGCCTGCCCCGCCGAAACTGGTGGAAGTGGCGCCGAAGCCGCCTGTCGTGATTACCCCTGTCATTCCGATGCTGCCGGTGCAGATCGAAAACACGATCACCGTGCAGCATGAACCGCAGCCGCAGAAGCAGGTGGAAGCGGCGCCTGCAGCCGTCAGCACCCCGGCGCCGGTTGCGCCGCCCGTGAAGGCGGCACCGCCGGGTCCGCGCATTGTGTCTGCTGTTGAATATATCCGTCCGCCGCAGCCGGTGTATCCGTCGATTTCGCGCCGCATGGGCGAGAGCGGTGTGGTGACGCTGCGTGTGCTGATCAGCGAGAAGGGCTTGCCGGAGCAGGCCATCGTGCAAAAGTCTTCGGGTTCGTCCAACCTTGACGAAGCGGGCCGCCAGGCGGCCATGCGCACCCTGTTTAAACCCTATGTCGAGGATGGCAAGCCCATCCCGGTATATGTGCTGGTGCCCATCAACTTCCAGCTTTCGTAACCTGCATTTATGAGCCCTTAGGCCCGCCTGTCTCCCCAGGCGGGCTGTTTTTTATTCAGGCTCGATAGCGTCCGGGTTGTTTTTACAAACGTTCTGCCAGCTTAGCTTGCGTCTTGTTTCAGTGTCGGGTGCAATGCATACCAATAACGGATTGGTCGAGGCAAGCTCCCGGGTTGCGCTGATCCGTGGATTCATTTGGACCTCCGCATAAATTACAGTTCCTGAGCGGCCCTCAATGCGAAAGGTCAATGCGAAAGGAAGACGATTTTTTACCCCGGTCGGCCCGATTTGCGAAAAGTTCATCACCCCGCCGGAATGCTTGAGGACAAGAGGATGCTGACGAGCGAAAACTTCAGCGTCTTTCCGGACGCGCTCTTCGGCTGCCTTCAGGTCAAGTGCATCCAGCGTGCCCGGCCCACAACGGTCGGCATACATCGCTTTGAGGTTAAATTCGCGCGCATGTTGCACGCTGGCCGAATTGATATCGGTATTTCCCAGTACCTGACTGGGCAACTGTCCAATCATCTCATCGACTGCGGCGAGTTTGGCAGACATTTCGGGCGCGCTCCCGGTAGGCGCGTGCCGATATGGGTCGGGCGCAGTCATATCCCATGCGCGCGCGCGTTCGACAACACGCTGAGTCAATGCTGGGTTTTCGCTGAGTACAGGAAGGATAATGGGCGCTGCCATCATAGTCATGATAGCCAGCAGCTGCGGCACATCACCACGTTTGATGATTGCCTGGCGCGCACTGCGCGTTCTTGCGATGACAAATAGGAACGCCGCTTCTTCCTGGCTGCCGACCAAAAACTCGCCCAACGCGGCATGGAACAGTGCCAATGGCTCGTCAGGCTTGCGCAACAGTTCCTGCGTGGCCGTTCGCACCACCTCTATTTTGCATGAAGCAAGTCGCGTCTCAAGGCGAGGCTCGCCAGCGCTGACCTGCATGGCAACGGCCGCGAGGGCGAGCGCCAGGAGTGTGCGTGCGATCACTGTCGGCATACCTTAGCCCGGATTATGCTCATCAAGCGGAGTGTTGCGGTGCTGGGTGCCTTCGCCGCGGGTGATGTGGAGCATGCGGCTGGGGGCCTGCACTTTGGCGGTGTGCCAGACGCCGCGGGGAATCACGACGGCGCCGCTGCCGTTCAGGGCGATGCGCTGAACGCCGTCCGGCTGCTCCAGCAGCAGTTCCAGCGCGCCGGACAGCAGGTACACGAACTCGTCGCCGTTCGGATGCATCTCCCAGTTCGGCCAGTCTTCGGTGAACTCGAACTCGGATACAAGCCAGCCCTGGGCGATGCGCTCGAATTCGGATTCGGGCAGGCTCCAGAACGCATCGCCGCCCGGCATCTTGGTGGCGGCGCCGTTCTCGGCCAGGTGAACATAGGTATCGCGTGGATTCAGCGGCATGACGTCCTCTGGTCAGCGGCGGTTCTCGACGTGGTGCGCGAACTTGTCGAGAATGGCTTGCCAGCCGTCGCGCTGCTGTTCGATGGAGTGCGTGTCCTCAGCATCGAAGGTTTCGCGCACGGTGACGCCTCCGGGGATCTCGATGAACTCGACCTGCAGGCTGCGGTCGCCGAAGGCGCATTCGATCAGCTTGTGCGGAACGATCTTCGTGTAGGTGCCAGCGAAATCGAAGCCCATGCTGCCGTCCTTCGCTTCCATGCGCGAAGAGAATTCGCCGCCTTCGCGCAGGTCCACCGAAGAGCTGACGGTATGCCAGTCATCCGAGGCCGCATTCCACTGCTTGATGTCTTCGGGCGAGGTCCAGGCACGCCACACCTCGGCCACCGGGGCACGGACAGTCGTTTCGATGCTGATCTTCATTGGCAGCTCCACAAAGAGAAGGAGTGCCAATGCTACCGCATTTACATCTCAGCCCACATGCGCAGCAGGTTGTGATAGTGGCCCGCGAGGCCGACGGTGGCTTCGTTGTCGCCGTGCTGGCCGCGCAGCTTCTGGATGTTCTGGTCAAGGTCGAACAGCATGGAACGCTGCCAGTCATCGCGCACCATGCTCTGGGTCCAGAGGAAGGAGGCGATGCGTTCGCCTTTCGTGACGGGGTTCACGCGATGCACGCTGCTGGAGGGGTAAACGATGGCGTCGCCCGCCGGCAGCTTCACTTCGTGGGCGCCATAGGAATCCATCACCGTCAGCTCGCCGCCTTCGTATTCGTCCGGGTCGCTGAGGAAGACCGTGGTGGAGACGTCGGCGCGCAAGGTCTGGCTGCCGTCGTTGCGGGCGCGGATGGCGCCGTCGATGTGCAGGCCGTAATGCTCGCCGCCCGTATAGCTGTTGAAATACGGCGGCAGAATGCGCAGCGGCAGCGCGCCGGAGAAGAACAGCGGATTCGCCGTCAGCGCGCGCACGATGATGTTCCCCAGCTCCACGCACAGCGGCGAGCCTTCCGCCAGCTGGCGGTTGCGCTTCACGGCCGCGCCCTGCGGCCCCACGCTCGCCCGCCCATCCACCCATTCCGCTGCGGCCAGCTGCTGGCGGAACTGCCGGACCTGCTCGGGCGTGAGGACACCGGGAACGTGGAGCATCATGATAGGAACTTTCGTGGATAAAAAACAGGTTCTAAATGATAATGGTTTTCATTTGCGTTAGCAATCCTGATTGGCCCTTCTGCCTTGCGCGCCCTTACGCGGGCCTTGCTAACGTGGCAAAATGCTCGCATTCACCACCTTATAGAAAGCACTCCCATGAAGGGCGATAAAGACGTCATCCGTCTGCTGAATGCGCAGCTGACCAATGAACTGACGGCCATCAACCAGTATTTCCTGCACTCGCGCATGTACCGCCACTGGGGCTTCGAAAAAATCGCGAAGAAGGAATATGAAGAATCGATCGGCGAGATGAAGCACGCCGACAAGCTGATCGACCGCATCCTGATGCTGGACGGCCTGCCGAACCTGCAGGCGCTGCACAAGATCATGATCGGCGAATCGACCCAGGAAATGCTGGAGTGCGACCTGAAGCTGGAGCGCGCCGCCCACATCACCATCAAGGAAGGCATTGCGCAGTCGGAGAAAGTGGGCGACTACGTGTCGCGCGACCTGCTGCTGATGATCCTGGAAGACACCGAAGAGCACATCGACTGGCTGGAAACGCAGATCGACCTGATCGGCAAGATCGGCATCCAGAACTACCTGCAAAGCCAGATGGCCGACGCAGAGTAATACTGCTTCAGCGCGCCCAGCTTTCCAGCCAGGGCGCGTATGCCGCAGGCTGCGGCACGGCGCCCGCCACACCGCAGCTTGCCGCCGCAAAGGCATTCGCCCGCGCCAGCGTCTGTTCGATGCTCCAGCCGCGCATCCGTCCCAGCAGGAACACGGACACAAAGGCATCCCCCGCTCCCACCGTATCGGCAAACTGCGCCGGAGGCTTGACCTCATGGTTCGACACGCGCACGCCGTCGGCGCTGTACCAGGTGGCGCCGCGCTCGCCGAGCGTGACGATCAGGCTCGACAGGGAAAAATTGTGCATCAGCGCGCGGCATTCCGTTTCCACGGCCACGCAATCCATATCGCCCGTTTCGGGGCAGGTATGGCAGTACCAGCCGAACAGCACCTGCAGCTCGTCTTCGTTGACCTTGAGGATATCGGCCTGCTGCAGCGAATCGAACACGATGGCTTCGTCCACCTGGCCTTCGCGCAGGTTGAGGTCGAGGAAACGCGTGGCTTGGGTGGCGGCCAGCAGGGTGTGCAGGGTGGCGCGGCTTTCTTCGCTGCGCTGGGCCAGGGTGCCGAATACGATAATGTCCGGCTGGGCCGACTGCAACGCGGCCAGTGCGGGACCGGCCGCGATATGGTCGTATGCCTGTTCCGGCAGAATGGTGAAGCGGTGCGAACCATCGTCCTGCATGGCGACGGCGACGCGGCCGGTGGGCCGGGCCGGATCGCGCTGCAGGCCCGCAAGGCTCATGCCGAAACGTTCGAAATCGGACTGGATCAGGGCGCCGTTTGCATCGTTGCCCACGCGTGTGACCATGGTGGCGCGCACGCCAAGGGCCGACAGGTTGCGCGCCACATTGAAGGGGGCGCCGCCCACCACCTGATGGCTTCCAAAGTCATCCACCAGCGCTTCGCCGAAGACCAGTACCGCATGTTCCATGACTGTCCCATCCCCTTAGCCGCGATGGGATACAGTGTAACCGAAGCTCGCCCGGCCGGAGCGTCAGGCAAGGCGGAAGAGGCTCACGGCGCGGCCCAGCGCGCCTGTCTGCTCGCGCATGCTTTCGGCAGCGGCAGCCGTCTGGCTGACGAGGGCGGCATTCTGCTGGGTCATGTCGTCCACTTCGCCCAGGCTGCGGTGCACCTGTTCGATGCCGGCCGCCTGGTGGCGGCTGGCGGCCGCAATGCCGTCCATGATGCCTGCCACCTGCGTTACGGAAGCGATCAGCTCATGCATAGTGCGGCCTGCGTTGTCCACCATCTCTGTGCCGTGGCCGATGCGCTCCACCGAGCTGTCGATCAGCTGCTTGATCTCGCGCGCCGCCACGCCGCTGCGCTGCGCCAGGTTGCGCACTTCGCCCGCCACCACGGCAAAGCCGCGTCCCTGCTCGCCTGCCCTGGCGGCCTCGACTGCAGCGTTCAGGGCAAGGATATTGGTCTGGAAGGCAATCTGGTCGATCACGCTGATGATCTCCACGATCTTGCGCGAACTGTCGCGAATGGCGCCCATTGTGCTGACCGCGTCGCTGAAGGCCTGGCCGCTGCGCGAGGCCACGCCGGCCGCGTCGTTGACGAGGCGGTTGGCCTGCTCGGCGCTGCCCGCGGTCTGGCGCACGGTGGCCGTGAGTTCATTCATCATGGCCGAGGCGCTGCGCAGCGAGGCCGACTGTTCAACGCTGCGGGCGGCCAGGTCGGCATTGCCGTCGGCGATTTCGTCCGAAGCCGCCGCCAGATTTTCCGTGCTCGTATGCACCTGCGTGATGGCCTTGACCAGGCTGCAGTTCATGTCGGCCAAGGCCGACAGCAGCTGCCCCGTTTCGTCGCGGCTGCGGGCGGCGATATGGGTGCTGAGGTCGCCTTGTGCGACGCGGCGCGCAACCGCCACCGCTGCATCCAGCGGCGCCGTGATGGAGCGCGTAATCAGCAGCGCGGCCAGCATGCCGATGACCACCGCAAACAGGCCGAGGCCGATGGCAAGAGCGCGCGATTGCACGATGTTCTGCTTGATATCGCTGCCGTTGGCTTCCATATCGCGCTTTTGCGCGGCGACGATCTCGGCCACGATGCGCAGCACCCGGTCCAGCGCGGGTTCCACCTTGCTGTTCATGGTGGCCACGGCGCGCTGCTGCTCGCCCTCTTCCACCAGGTCGGCGGCGGAGGTATAGGCTTTCTGGAAGTCGGTATAGGCGGCGTTGAGGCGGGCCAGCGCATCGCGCTCCCCGGGCGTGGCGGCCAGCCGGTCCAGCACCTTCATCAAGTCCGCGATACGGCGCTGATTGGCGTCGATTGCCTTGTATTGGGCCACACGCACCTCGCGGTCCTCATTGATGAAGAGGGCCAAAGTGCGGCCGCGGTTCTGCTGGGTGAGCCCTTCGATCTCCTGGGCAGAGGAAGCGCCCAGCCAGTTCTTGTCCACGATCGTGGCGTTCTTGCGCTCGATCGCCATCAGCCGCGAGGCCCCCGTCACGGCCAGCACGGCCATGATGACGATCAGCATGCCGAAGCCCAGCGCCAGCCTGCGGCTGATCTTGAGGTTGCGGAGTCCCATGGCTCACCTTTCCCGTTGGAAATTATTGATGAGCCTTTGTCGGCGAAGCCCGCCGATTCCTTACAAGAATTTAATTTTGCGGCAGGGTGTCGCGGAAGGAAGGGCGTTCGGCCAGCTTGTCGAACAGCTTGCCGAGGTTGGGATAGGCGCTGCGCCAGTCAATTTCCGGGAAGCGGAAGGAGAACCAGCCCAGGGTGCAGCCCACCGCCACGTCGGCCAGCGAATAGTGGTTGCCCGCGCACCATGGGGAGTCGCCCAGGCGGTCCGCAATGGAGGCCATGCCGCGCTGCACCTTGCCCATCTGGCGCGCAATCTGGTCTTCGCTCTGCAGTTCGGGCGGGCGCTGGGTGCGCTCCAGGCGCATGGCGACGCCGGCGTCGATCACGCCATCGGCCAGGGCCTCCCAGTTCTTGATATCCACGCGCTCGCGGCCGTTCGGCGGCAGCAGCTTGCACACCGGCGTAAGGGTATCGAGGTATTCCACGATCACGCGCGAGTCGTACATCACATAGCCGTCTTCCAGCACCAGGCAAGGCACCTTGCCAAGCGGGTTCAGCTCATGAATCCTGGTTTCCGGCACCCACACATTTTCCAGCTCAATCGCATAGTCGAGCTTTTTTTCCGCCAGCACCACGCGCACCTTGCGCACATAAGGACTGGCGAGCGAACCAATAAGTTTCATAGACGAGATGAGTGAAAGATTGGGCCCCAGTATACCATTCGGGTCCTGGCCGCAGGCGCAGCGCTGGCGAGGCTGGCGGGCGCGCAGGATGGTAAAATCGTCTTTTTTCCTGCCGCTCCTCCCCGCCATGACTACTCCATATTCGACCTTGTCGGCCCTGTCCCCGCTGGACGGCCGTTATGCTTCCAAAACCGACAAGCTGCGTCCCATCCTGTCCGAAGCCGGCTTCATGCACCACCGCGTGAAAGTCGAAATCGCCTGGCTGCAGGCCCTGTCGCTGGCCGGTTTCGCCGAGATCAAGCCCTTCCCTGCCGCCGCCACCGCGCTGCTGGACAAGCTGGCCGCCGATTTCACCGAAGCCGATGCCGCCCGCATCAAGGAAATCGAAGCCGTCACCAACCATGACGTGAAGGCCGTGGAATACTGGCTCAAGGAGAAGGTCAAGGACGTGCCGGAGCTCGTGGCTGCATCCGAGTTCATCCACTTCGCCTGCACCTCGGAAGACATCAACAACACCTCGCACGGCATGATGCTGAAGGCCGCGCGCGATGGCGTGATGGTGCCTGCGCTGCAGGGCCTGGTAGCCAAGCTGAAAGACATCGCCCATGCGAACGCCGAACTGCCGATGCTGTCGCGCACCCACGGCCAGACCGCCAGCCCGACCACGCTGGGCAAGGAATTCGCCAACGTGATCGCCCGCCTGCAGCGCGCCATCGAGCGCATCACCAAGGTGGAAATCCTGGGCAAGATGAACGGCGCGGTCGGCAACTACAATGCCCACCTGTCGGCTTATCCATCGTTCGACTGGCCTGCCTTCTCGAAGAAGGTGATCGAGGAGCGCCTGGGCCTGGTGTTCAATCCGTATACGATCCAGATCGAGCCGCACGACTACATGGCCGAACTGTTCGACGCCTTCGCGCGCGCCAACACCATCCTGCTGGACCTGAACCGCGACATCTGGACCTATGTGTCGCTGGGCTACTTCAAGCAGAAGCTGAAGGCGGGCGAAATCGGCTCCTCCACCATGCCACATAAGGTGAACCCGATCGACTTCGAAAACTCGGAAGGCAACCTGGGCCTGGCCAATGCCGTGCTGAAGCACCTGTCGGAGAAGCTGCCGGTGTCGCGCATGCAGCGCGACCTGACCGACTCGACGGTGCTGCGCAATATCGGCGTCGGCCTCGGCTACGCGCTGCTGGCCTACGACAGCTGCCTGCGCGGCCTGAACAAGCTGGAAGTGAACCCGGCCCGCCTGGAAGCCGACCTTGACGCCAACTGGGAAGTGCTGGCCGAGCCGGTGCAGACGGTAATGCGCCGCTACGGCATCGAAAATCCCTACGAGCAGCTGAAAGAGCTGACCCGCGGCAAAGGCATCTCGAAGGACGCCCTGCGCGACTTCATCACCGGCCTGGCGATCCCGCAGGACGCCAAGGACCTGCTGCTGGCAATGACCCCCTCCAACTACACCGGTATCGCCGCCCAGCTCGCCAAAGCCATCTGACACCCTGGGGTCAGGCACCAGTGTCAGTACCCCGCGCCAACTGTTGCTGCATGAGCCACTGACACCTGGGTGCCTGACCCCATGGTGTCAGTGGCTCGTGTGTTATGCGGGGATGGAAAAGTTGGGGTAGAGTCGGCGTTCTGCGCAGTTTGCGTTTCTTTGGTATATTTAGTCCTAACACGTACTATTTTCCTGAAAGAAGCCGATGCAACGCTATACGAAGACCGCCATGCTGCTGCACTGGCTGAGCGCCGGGCTGATCGTTGCCGCCTTTTCCATGGGCCTGGTGATGGTCGATATTCCCGGTATTACGCCGACCAAACTCAAGTATTACTCCTGGCATAAGTGGATGGGCGTGACGGTGCTCGCGCTGGCGGCTGTCCGCCTGCTGTGGCGCAAGGCCAATACACCGCCGCCACATCCGCTGGGCATGCCTGCGTGGCAGATGAAGGCGGCTGACGCTACGCATGTGCTGCTGTATGTGCTGATCTTTGCGGTGCCTCTTTCGGGTTATCTGTACACAACTGCGGCAAATGTGCCCGTGGTGTATCTCGGCCTGTTCCAGATTCCTGCCCTGTTCGAGGGTTCGCCGGAGCTGAAGGCGCTGTTCAAGCCCGTGCATTACTGGCTGAACATGCTGCTGCTCGTCACCGTGCTGGCGCACGTGGGCGCCGCGCTGAAACATCACTTCATTGACCGCGACGACGTGCTGAAACGCATGTTGCCCTGACCCTTATCCTATGGAGCCCCAACAATGAAGAAAACCCTGCTGCTTGGCCTGCTTGGCCTGTCGCTCGCGGCCAGCGCCGCCGTCCTGAAAACCGATCCGGCCAAGACTACCGTGTCGGCCGTGTTCAAGCAGATGAATGTGCCTGTTGAAGCGAAGTTCAAGAAGCACAATATCGTCATCGACTACAACGCCGCGGCACCCGATACCTCGAAGGCTACGGTGGAAATCGAGACAGCAAGCCTCGATGTGGGCGACGCGGAAATGAACAAGGAAGTGGCGAAGAAGGAGTGGTTCAACTCCGCCCAGTTCCCGAAAGCGAGCTTCGTTTCCAGCGCGATCAAGAGCGCTGGCGCAGGCAAGCTGACCGTCACCGGCAAGCTCACCATCAAGGGCAAGGCCGCCGATGTGACTTTCCCCATCACCGTGAAAACCGAAGGCGGCAAGCAGGTGTTCGATGGCGCGCTGCCGATCAAGCGCCTGGCGTTCAATGTCGGTGACGGGGAATGGAAAGACACCAGCATGGTTGCTGATGAAGTAACGATCAAGTTCCACGTAGTAGGCCAATAACACTTCCTTTTTTGACTGGAGACCGTATGAAACTGAAGCTGATGATCGCTGTGCTGGCTGCCGCTGCTGCAAGCTCCGCTTTTGCAACGACTTACAACATCGACCCTAACCACACCTATCCAAGCTTTGAAGCGGATCACAAGGGCCTGTCCGTATGGCGCGGCAAATTCAACAAGACCAGCGGCACCATCGAGCTGGATCGCGCCAAGAAAACCGGCAGCATGGAAGTGACCATCGATGCGACCTCGATCGACTTCGGCCACGAGAAGATGAACGCGCACGCGAATTCACCGGACATCTTCGACACCGCGAAATACCCAACTGCCGTCTACAAGGGCAAGTCCTTCAAGTTCCAGGGCGATACCCCGGTGGCCGTGGAAGGCGAACTGACGCTGCACGGCGTGACCAAGCCGCTGGCGCTGAAGATCAACAAGTTCAAGTGCGTGCAGAATGAGCAGCTGAAGCGCGAAGTGTGCGGCGCGGACGCCACCGCTGAATTCAAGCGCAGCGATTTCGGCATCAACTACGCGATTCCTGCCTTCGCGCCGGAAGTGACGCTGCGCATCCAGGTGGAAGCGATCGCCGCGCAGTAAGCCCGCTTTAGCCACGAGCCCCTGCCCGCCCCTGCGCGCAGGGGCTTTTTCATGTGTATCATGCCTCCCCATGGTCAGATTCTTACTACTCGCCGCCCTCCTGCCTGCCGCTGCAGGCGCTGCCGAATGGCGCGGCCTGGTCGATGTGCGCGCCGGGTATTCGAATGCGGAGCGCAGCTGGCTCGATGCCGGCATGGACAAGGGCCGCTACGATCGGAATTCTGACCGCATCGGCATCGGCCAGGCCGTGCTGCGCGGCGATATCGACCTGCCCGCATCGCTGACGGCCTCCGTGGCGCTGAGCGCGGACGACCGGCATCACGGCGTGGTGGATGTGCGCGAAACGTGGCTGGCATGGAGCCCGCTGCCATCGGGCGCATGGAAGGTGAAGGCGAAGCTGGGCGCCTTCTTCCCGCAGACCAGCGTGGAAATCGATTACGACGATATCGCCTGGACGCCGGTGCGCACCATCTCGTCTTCCGCCATCAACAGCTGGATCGGCGAGGAGCTGCGCACCAAGGGCCTCGAAGTGCAGCTGCTCAGGAGCGGCAAGTTCGAAGGCTCGCGGCACGACTTCGGCGTGACCGCCGCCCTCTATCGCGGCAACGATCCTACCGGCACGCTGCTCGCCTGGCGCGGCTGGACCATCAGCGACCGCATCGCGGGCCTGAACGAATCGGTGCAGCTGCCGGACCTGCCGGTCTACCGCAGCGATGGCGATATTCCGCGCCAGACCCGCAACATCCATCCTTTCCGCGAACTGGATGGACGCCTGGGCTACTACGCCGGTGCGCAATACCGCTACGGCACGCGCCTGGAACTGGCGGCGCTGCATTACGATAACCGCGCCGATCCGCTGGTGGTGGTGGATGGACAGTATGGCTGGCGCACGCGCTTCGACCATGTGAGCGCGGTGCTGCGCCCGGCAGGCCAGTGGGAGTTGATGATGCAGGCGATGCGCGGCGATACGCTGATGGGCAAGAACGGCGTGGCGCTCGACTTCCGTTCCTGGTATGCGCTGGCGGCGCATCCGGTCGGCAAAGGCAAGCTGGCCGTGCGCTACGACCGTTTCAGTACCACGGGCCACGACGCGCTGCCGCAGGATCCAAACGATGAACGCGGCCATGGCATCGCGCTGGCCTACAGCATGCCGCTGCAAGACTCAATGGAGCTGGTGGCGGAACTGCTGCGCATCCGCAGCGAGCGCGGGGCACGCAGCCAGATCGGCCAGGCGCCCCTGCAGGATGAGCACAGCGCCACGGTGGCGCTGCGCTGGCACTTCTGATTCTACCTCTGACGATTACTTGCCGTCACGGTCGGAATCGCCGGGGATGGCGCGTTCCACTTTGTCCCATGCGGCGCGGGTAGCGCTCTTGGCCTGCTCCCAGCTCAGGCGCGACTGGCCTTTCACGCTGTCCCAATCGTTGCGCAGGTTGTTTTCGCTTTCGTCCCAGGTGCCTGCGTAACGGCCACGGCTCGTATAGCCCAGCGAGTAGGCCGGATCGTAGTCGTCGTAGGTATAGGCCGGGTTGTAGTAGGACTCGTTGCGGTAGTTGTCCTGCCAGTAGACTTTTTCATCCGCCGGATTCACCAGGCCGCCCACGCCCTTGCCTGCCATGCCGCCGGCCAGTGCGCCAATCGCGCCGCCTGCTGCCATGCCCACAGGGCCTGCCGCAGCGCCCAGTGCCATGCCGGCCATGGCGCCGCCGCCTGCGCCCACGCCGGTTGCCATGTGATGGTCGCTCAGGTCATCGCCCGATTTCGGATTCACCACTTCGGCTGCGCCCTTGCCTGCCAGGCCGCCCGCAATGCCGCCGACAACAGCGCCTGCCGCCATGCCAACCGGGCCGCCTGGAATGCCTGCCGCAGCGCCAGCCGCAGCGCCGCCCGCAGCGCCAAGACCAGTGCCGATCACGTGCTGGCCTGCGCTGTCTTTCCAGCTTTGTTCGATGTGCGCGGTATCTTCATCCGAACGGGTGTTCACGCCCATGACGATGCCGCCGTTTTTCAGGCCTTCTTCATAGTGCTTCACGCGCTCTTCCGGAATGCCTGCGCCAACCAGTGCGCCCAGCAGGCCGCCCGTCAGGCCGCCAGCGCCAGCGCCGGCCAGTGCGGCAGCCAGCGGACCGGCCACCACCACGCCCAGGCCCGGCAGCACCAGCGTGGTGCCCACGGCAGCAACGGCTGCCAGTGCTGCGCCCACCGCGCCGCCCACGCCGGCGCCAATGCCGGCGCCTTCAGCCGCTTTACTGCCGAGCTCGGTTTCGGTGTCGCCGCTGAAATGGGTTTTGCGGGTATCGTCCGACATCATCACGTTGATGTCGTCCTTGCCGTAGCCGCGCGCGGTGGCATGCTGGTAGGCGCGTTCCGCGCTGGCGCGATCAGTGAACAGGCCGGTGACCAGACGGGAATTCTTGTCGTATTGATTCATGGTATTTCCTTTCGCGTTGTCAGGTTCTGAGAGAGTCCAACCAGCACACGATAGGCCGCGCGCCATGCCACATCTGTACGTTCGCGCACGCTGAGCCGGTGGCAGGATTGCCCATCCGCATGTCGCGGCGTAGGTACGCTGGCGCACCGACCGTGCAGCGGGCGCTGCCTACACTTTTTCCCACGGCAGGGCATTCGTCCCGGTCATTTCGTCAACGATATAGGGGAATGAACATGAACTTTATTATCTGGATCGTTATCGGCGGCATCATCGGCTGGCTCGCCAGCCTCGTTATGAAAACCGACGCACAGCAAGGTCTTTTCCTGAATGTCGTCGTGGGTATCGTCGGCGCCCTGCTGGGTGGCTGGCTGCTGTCGCCGCTGTTCGGCACCGGAACCATCAACTCGGATGACTTCAGCGTAATGTCGCTGGTCGTGTCCTTCCTCGGCGCCGTGATCCTGCTGGCGATCGTGAACCTGGTGTTCCGCGGACGAGCGCGCTAAGCCCGGCTTCGCATCCATCAAAGCCAGCACCTTGCGGTGCTGGCTTTTTTATTTGCGTGGAACACAACATGGTGCGCCGCACCAATCAGGAATGGCAGCGATTTCAGGTTGACGAATCGAAACGTGGTGGGGATACTCTCAGACGCCTCAACCACCGGGACAACCCATAATGAAAAAATCACTTCTTGCGCTCGCCATCCTGAGCGCCAGCGCAGCCTATGCCGACGAAGGCATGTGGATGCCGCAGCAGCTGCCGCAGATTGCAAAACAACTGAAAGCAGCCGGCCTGAAACTGGATCCGAATTCCCTGACCAAGCTGACCGAATTCCCGGCCGGCGCGATCGTGAGCCTGGGCGGCTGCTCGGCTTCCTTCGTGTCGCCGCAAGGCCTGGTCATCACCAACCACCACTGCGTGTATGGCAGCATCGCCGCCAACTCCACGCCTGAGCGCAACCTGCTGGCCAACGGCTTCGTGGCGCACAGCTTCGCCGAAGAAGTGCCGGCCGCTCCGGGCAGCCGCATCTTCGTGACCAAGGAAGTGCTGAACGTGACCGACAAGGTCATCACGCCGGAAGTGGCGAAGCTGAGCGGCAAGGCGCGCAGCGACGCGATCGAGAAAAACCAGAAGGCGCTGGTAGCCCAATGCGAGAAAGATGAAGGCCACCGCTGCACCGTGTCCGCCTTCTACGGCAGCCTGGAGTTCTACCAGATCAAGCAGCTGGAAATCCGCGACGTGCGCCTGGTGCACGCGCCGGCTGAAGGCGTGGGCAAATTCGGCGGCGATACCGACAACTGGATGTGGCCGCGCCACACCGGCGACTATGGCTTCTACCGCGCCTATGTGAGCAAGGACGGCAAGGCCGCCGACTACAGCAAGGACAACGTGCCTTACGTGCCGAAGCACGTGCTCAAGCTGGCCAAGGAAGGCGTAAAGGAAGGCGACTTCGTAATGGCCATGGGCTATCCGGGCCGCACCAACCGCCACCGCCTGCCGTCGGAAGTAGCGTTCACCTTCGACTGGAGCTATCCGGCGTTCGTGAAGGCTTCCGGCGAAACGCTGGCGATCATCGACCGCGAAACCAAGGACAACAAGGATACCGCGCTGAAGTACGCCAGCCGCGTGGCCAGCATCAACAACTACTACAAGAACCGCCAGGGCATGATCGATTCCTACGCGGGCAGCGACTTCCTGGCGCGTAAAACCGCCCAGCATGAAGAGCTGAAGAAGTGGGTGAATGCCGACGCCAAGCGCAAGGCCGAATACGCTGCCGATATCGAAAAAGTCGAGAAGCTGATCGCCGAGCGCGATGCCGACACCAAGGCCGATTTCAACTACAGCTATTCGCAGCCACGCCTGCTGGAGCTGGCGCGCGCGCTGTACCGCCTGTCCGTGGAATCGCAGAAGCCCGACGCTGACCGCAAAGCGGGCTTCCAGACGCGCGACCTGAAACGCTTCCAGGCCAGCGTTGCCTCCGTGGCGCGCACCTACGATCCGAAAGTGGACAAGGCCATCGCCATGCACCACATGAAGAACTACCTGGCGCAGCCGGCTGCCGAGCAGAAGGCATCGTTCAACAATGCGCTGGGCATCCGCCAGGGCATGAGCGACGCCGAGCTGTCCGCGGCACTGGACAAGCTGTACGCAGGTACCCAGCTGGGCGACGCCGCCGCACGCAGCGCATGGCTGGGCAAGAAGCCTGCCGACTTCCAGGCATCGAACGACAGCTTCATCAAGGCTGCCGTGGCGATGTTCGACGCTTCCATGAAATCGGAAGCGGAAGAGGAAGAACTGGCCGGTAACATCCAGCAGGCTTACGCCAGCTACATGAAGGCGAAAATCGCTTACATGAAGACCAAGGGCCAGACCGTGTACCCGGATGCCAACAGCACGCTGCGCGTCACCTACGGCAATATCGCCGCGCGTGACCACGGCGCCGATGGCACCACCTGGACCGCCTTCACCACCGTGAACGGCGTGACCGCCAAGCACACCGGCAAGGGCGAGTTCAATGCGCCGCAGGCGCAGCTGGACGCGATCAAGCGCAAGGAATTCGGCAAATATGTCGATCCGAAGCTGAAGACCGTGCCGGTGAACTTCCTGGCGACGCTGGACATCACCGGCGGCAACTCCGGTTCCGCTGCGCTGAACGCCAAGGGCGAGCTGGTAGGCCTGGCGTTCGACGGCACGCTGGATTCCATCATCTCGGACTGGGACTTCAACAAGGCCAACACCCGCGATATCCAGGTCGACCTGCGCTACATCCTGTGGAATATGAAGTATGTGGACAAGGCCGATAACCTGCTGAAGGAAATGGGCGCCGAATAATCACGGCCGCTCACTGAAAGCCGCGCACATGCGCGGCTTTTTTCGTTTACGATCTGCGGATTGTTCAACTCACGGAGCTCTTTATGGCCAACCGCAAAGTACTGGTCCTCATCGGCAGCCTGCGCAAGGAATCGCTGACCCGCAAATACGCCCATGCCGTCGCCGAGCTGGCGCCCGCCTCGCTGGAATTCGAATTCCTGGAACTGGGCGACCTGCCGCTCTACAACCAGGACCTGGACGATGGCGGTGCGCCGCCCGCCAGCTGGACCACGCTGCGCAGCAAGATCAAGGCAGCGGACGCGGTGCTCATCGTAACCCCGGAGCACAACCGCTCGATTCCGGCCGCGCTGAAGAACGCCATCGATATCGCGTCGCGCCCCGCAGGCCAGAGCGTGTGGAACGGCAAGCCGGCCGGCGTGGTGTCGCAGTCACCGGGCGCCATCGGCGGCTTCGCTGCCAACCACCATGTGCGCCAGACGCTGGTCGGCGTCAATGTGGCCGTGATGCCTTCGCCGGACCCATATATCGGCAGCTCGGCCACCTATCTGGACGAACAGGGCAAGGTGGTTAACGAACGCACGCGCGAAACGCTCGGCAAGTTCGGCGCGGCCTTCGCGAAATGGATCGAGGCTAACGCCGCACAGGCCTGATGCGGTAGACCTGTCCCGGCACCGGCGCCGCGAACGTAAGCGCGCCGGTACGCGTTACCACGCCAAACATGCGCTGGCCGGCACGCCGCGGCAAAGCGGCATCGGCGCCGGGAAAACGCTGCGGGATCAGACCAATCTCCTCATCCTGCATCGGGCGGCCGCCGATATAAATGCGGCAGCTTCCCGCGCTGCCTGAAAGATCCAGCAGCGCGGCCTGTTCCGGCAAGGCCGTCAGGCGCAGCGACGAGCGGCCTTTGTGCAGCTGCACTGCTTCCCAGACCGGCAAGGCATGTCCGGCCGCCTGCAACGGCGCATCTTCCTGCAAGGGTATGCGCAGTACCAGATCGGCGGCGTGCTGCGCCTGCGCCCCCTCGGCATCGGCCAGTACCGTGAAACCGCCGTAACGCACCACCACCGCCAGCGGTCCGTGGAATTGCAGCTCGCAGCCTCGCGTCCACCCTTCCGAACAACACAGCATGGCAAGCAGGGCAATCATGGCTTTCATGGCGGTCTCCCGGTCAAAACCCCATAGATAGCACGCCCGGCGGCATCAGAATCTGAATTTTCTCAAGATGCGTGAGTGCTACAATTCCGGCTCGTCTTCCTAAACTTCCCTGCCATGCCACACGATATGCTCACGCCCTACGAGAAGGGCAACCAGAACCAGACCACCCTGTGGGGCGACTGCATCGCTTTCTATGAAGAGCTGGCGCGCCGCTTCCCGCAGGTGCTGCGCTTCGAACAGGCCGGCGTGTCCGATATGGGCATTCCGCTGCACGTGGGCGTGGTGAGTGCGGACGGGGTGTTCGACCGCGAACAGATCAAACGAGAAGGCCGTACGGTCTTCTTCAACAATAATGGCATCCATCCGGGCGAACCGGAAGGCATCGACGCCTGCATGGCGATGGTGCGCGACCTCTGCTTCGAGCCTGCGCGCCTGGCGGCGCTGGGCAAGACGGTGCTGCTGTTCGTGCCGGTGTATAACGTGGACGGCTGCTGGAACCGCGCGAACACTTCGCGCCCGAACCAGGAAGGCCCCGAGCAGTTCGGCTTCCGCGGCAACAGCCGCCACCTGGACCTGAACCGCGATTTCATCAAGTGCGACACGCTGAACGCGCAGTTCTTCAACAAGCTGATTACGGCCTGGGATCCGGACGTGATGGTCGATACCCATACTTCCAACGGCGCCGACTACACGTACACGATGACGCTGATCCACACGCAGGCGGACAAGCTGGGCTCCGGCCTCGGCCCCTTCCTGCGCGATACCATGCTGCCGCAGATTTACCAGGACATGGATGCGCGCGGCTGGCCGACCTGCCCCTACGTGAACCCGGTGAAGGACACGCCGGACGATGGCATCGCCGATTTCCTGGAAGTGCCGCGCTTCTCGACCGGCTTCACAGCCCTGCATAACATCATCGGCTTCATGCCGGAAACGCATATGCTGAAGCCCTTCAGGGACCGCTACGAATCCATGCGCGCGCTGGTGGAAGTAACGATGGCCTTCACGGTCTCGCATGGTGAGCAGATCAGGCAGCTGCGCGCCGAAGCGAAGGCCGCGCAGCGCAAGCAGAAGGAATGGGCCATCAGCTGGACGATGGACGAAGCCAATCCCGCCACCTTCCGCTTCAAGGGCTACGAGGCGAAGCGCCATCCTTCGGTGCTGGGCAATTACACCCGCCTCTCCTACGACCGCAGCAAACCGTGGGAACGCGATATCGCCTGGTACACCAACTACCTGCCGGACGTGAAGGTGCAGGCGCCCAAGGCTTACATCGTGCCGCAGCAGTGGCGCGAAGTGGTGGAGCGCCTGCAGTGGAACGGCGTGCAGATGACGCGCTTCGAGAAGCCGGAAACGCTGACGGCGCGCTATTACAAGATCGGTGAACTGGGCACCCGCGGCCACGCCTATGAAGGCCATATGTTCCACGACGTGGTGGACGTGGAACAGCGCGAAGCCAGCTTCACCGTCAACGCGGGCGACTGGTATATCCCGCTGGACCAGGACAATGCGCGCTATGCCGTGGAGACGCTGGAACCGCAGGCGCACGACAGCTTCTTCCGCTGGGGCTTCTTCAACTCCGTGCTGGAGAAGAAGGAAGCGATCTCGGATTATGTGTTTGAAGACCTGGCCGTGGAAATGCTGCGCACCGAGCCTGAGCTGAAGGCGAAGTTCGAAGCATGGAAGACCGCGCATCCCGAGCTGCTGTCGAACCAGGATGCGGTGCTGCACTTCATTCTCCACAACTGCGCGCGCCACGCGGAACCTGAATGGCGCCGCTATCCGGTGCTGTCGATTCCATGCACTACGCACTAAGCCCGCGCACCTTCTTCTACAGTCACTACTTCCACCTCGGCCTGCGCTTCGGCGCCGGCCTGGTGGGCATCATCTGGTTCACCCTGCAGCTGTCCGATATGCACACCGCGATGGCGGTGGGTATCGGCGCGCTGTGCACGGCGCTGATGGACCTGCCCAGCCCCCTGCGCCACAAACTCAATGAGATGACGGCTTCGGTGCTGCTGTGCGGCTTCGTCACGCTGCTCATCAGCCTGTGCGGGCCGTATTACTGGCTGCTGATGACGATGCTGGTGCTGATCAGCTTCTTCGCCAGCATGATGGTCGTCTACGGCAAAAAGTCGATGCCGCTGCAGCTGGCGACACTCTTCATCATGACGATGTCGATGGAACATCAGATGACGCCTGCGCAGTCCTTCCTGCACGCAGGCCTGTTCACGGTGGGCGCACTGGCCTACCTGGCGTATGCGATGGGCGTATCCTGGCTGCTGCGCCACCGCATCAAGCAGCAGGTGCTGGCGGAGGCGCTGTTCGAGCTGGCCGCCTATATCGATATCAAGGCCGATTTCTACGACACACGCTACAACCTGAACGAGCAGTTCAACAAGCTGGTGCGCCACCAGGCTTTGCTGGCGGACCGCCAGCAGGCCTCGCGCGACCTGATCCTCCGCGCGCACAATAACCGCAAGGACGCCATCGTGGTGCAGATCCACGTCTGCATGCTGGACCTGTACGAGCAGGTGCTGTCCACGCACACGGACTATGCGCAGCTGCGCACCCACCTCGCCGATTCGCCTGCGCTGGCCAGCCTGCACGGCCTGGCTTACAAGGCGGCGCGCGATATCGAGTCGGTGGCCTATGCGGTCACGCGAAAACGTGCCTCCTTCCAGTCCATCAGCTACGAACCGGAGTTGAAGGCCATCGAAGAGCAGCTGGTGCAGCTGCAGGCAGCCGTGGATGCAGGCAAGCCGGCACAGGAAGCGCTGGCCGTGCTGCGCGCGCAGCGCAACAAGGTACGTGCGATTATCAATATGATCGGCGAACTGCATGTGGCGAGCCAGCGCGTGTATGACAATACCCCGTTCTGGAAGGATGCGGACATGCAGCCCTTCCTGTCGCAGCAGAAGTACGAGCTGCAGGTGATGCTGTCGCACTTCCGCATGGATTCGCCGATCTTCCGCTTCTCGCTGCGGGTATCGCTGGCGATTGCCACCGGCCTGCTGATCGGCGCATCGCTGCCCTATACAGCGCACAGCTACTGGATCGTGCTGACCATCGTGATCATCCTGAAGCCCAGCTTCAGCATGACCAAGCAGCGCCGCACTGACCGCATTGTGGGCACGGTGATCGGCTGCATTATCACGGCCATCATCCTCACCTGGTTCAACTACCCGGCCGTGATTCTCACTGCCCTGGTGCTGGCGACTGTTGCCACGCCGACCTTCGTCTACCTGCGCTACCGCTACGCGGCGGTTGCCGTCAGCGTGATGATCCTGCTGCAGATGAACCTTGCGGCAGGCAGCGCGCTGAGTGCCGTTTCCGAACGGCTGACGGATACCTTCATCGGCGCGGCCGTGGCCACGGTGTTCAGCTTCGTGCTGGCGAACTGGGAATACCAGTCGCTGCCGCGCCTGGTGCGGCGCGTGCTGGAAGCCAACCTGCGCTATATGCAGGCCAGCTTCGAGCTGCTGCGCGGTGACTGCAGGAACGACTTCCCCTACCGCATCCAGCGCAAGGGACTGATGGACAGCCTCGCCGACCTGAGCGCCGCCATGGTGCGCATGCTCGATGAACCGGCAAGCAAGCAGCGCGCGATGGAGGATATCAATCTCTTCATCGTGCAGAACTACCTGCTGGTGGCGCACGTTGCCGCCCTGCGCGCCATCCTGCGGCGGCATGTGAAGGATATTCCTGCAGGCGAGGTGAATGCGATGCTCACGCAGAGCCACACGCAGGTGTGCCGCACGCTGACGGAAGCGCTGGCTCGCCACGGCGCTGAGGCCGCGCCCGCTGCCCTGCCCCGCGTGGCGGCCGAAGCGCCAGCGCCGGCCTCCATTCCCTGGCCAGGCTGGCCGCTGGTTCAGCGCCGCATCCGCTTGCTGCAAGCCGACGCCGAGAAAATCATCATCCACAGCGAAGCTATCGAACGCAACGTCAGCACTATCTAGGCGCTGTTCGCCAGCGCCACGCGTGCCGCCGCCAGGTCCCACGCCGCGCAGCCGACGGTTTTGAACAGCACCGGCTCATCGTCGGCCATCGGCCCGGCATCGAGCGCGGCGGAGATGCCTCTCACCTGTGCCCAATCGACGCCTGCCTGCAGCAGGTCTCCCGCCTCGTGGTGTGCGCCGTGCGGGTCGTCCACGAAGATGCGGCTGGCGCGCACTGCCTGCGGCGCAATCTCGGCAGCATCCGGTTTGAAAGCGCCCACGGCGATCAGCAGGCGGCCCGCGCGCGCCGCATGGTGGTAGACCGGCTGTTTGCTGGTGGTGCAGGTGATCACCAGATCCACATCGTCGCCCGGATCGGCCAGCGAACCGGCGCGCACACCGGGCAACTGGGCGCAGAACGCGGTGACGGAAGCGGCGCTGCGCGCGGCGACGCTGATGCACGCCTCCGGATAGAGTTCGGCAAGCGCCTGCGCGTGGTTCAGTGCCTGCGTGCCGGTGCCTGTCAGCAGCACATGGCGCGGAGCCCGGCCAAGCAATACTTCGATGCCCAGCATCGACAGCGCGGCAGTGCGGCGGCCGGTAACCGTGGCGCCGTCGAGCACCAGGCGCACCGTGCCGTCCACGGCATCGACCACGCTGACGCGGCCTGAAATGGTGGGCAGGCCGCGTGCGGGATTATCCGGCACTACTGAAATCAGCTTGTGCACGGCCACGTCCCGCGCCGTGGCGATCATCGACAGCAGCAGTGCACCTTCCTGCAGCGGCTCTACCTGCCGCGCCGGACACAAGATGGCGCCAGCGGCCAGCTCGGCCACGGCGGTGCGCAGCGCAGGCACCAGCTGGGCATATGGCAGCAGGGCTGCGCTCTGGGCGGCATTCAGCGTTTGAGTCATGCGGTCTCCATGTCGGTAGCTTTGCTATCATATTCCGCTCACCGTAACTCTGCATAAGCGATGTCCGAATCCTGCCAGGACTGCGGCGCCTGTTGCGCGCACTATCGCGTGTCCTTCTACTGGGGCGAGAGCGATGCCCATCCCGGCGGCACTGTGCCGCAGCAGCTGACCATTCCCGTCACGCCAGTGCGCATTGCCATGCGCGGTACCGAGCGTTCACCGGTGCGCTGCATCGCGCTGGAAGGAGAAGTGGGCAAGCGGGTAGGCTGCGCGATTTATCCGCAGCGTTCATCGACCTGCCGCGAGTTCACGGCAGGCACACCGGAATGCGATAAGGCGCGCGCCGCCTACGGCCTGGAACCGCTGGCCATTCAGATATGACAGACGCGGTTGCGGCCCGCCTCCTTAGCGCGGTACAGCAGCACATCCGCCTTGCGCAGCATGGCCTCTGCGCTGCCTACGGCGAGGTCGGAGCAGACGCCCATGCTCATCGTTACGCGCAGCTCCGCATGCAGGGTATGCCAGGGATAGCTTTCGATCAGGCCGCGCAGCTTGTCGCATAAGGCGCGCGCCTGCGGGCCGCCGGTTTCCGGCAGCGCCAGCACGAACTCTTCGCCGCCATAGCGCGCCACCAGGTCGCTGAGCCGCATATGCGTGCGCAGGATCTCGCCGATTTGGCGCAGCACGGCGTCGCCCACGGCGTGCGTGTACTGGTCGTTGATGCGCTTGAAGTAGTCGATGTCGGCGATGACAAGGCTCAGCGGACGCTTGTGACGCATGGCCTGCTTGAACAGCGTGGAGGCCTGCTCGTCGAAGTGGCGCCGGTTATAGAGCTGGGTGAGCGCGTCGCGCACGCTCAGTTCGCGCAGCTGGGCGGCCTGCTCCAGCACCTTGCGGTTCGATTCCTGCAATTCCGCATGGCTGGCAGCGAGCCGCGTGCTCATGTCATTGAAAGCCCTGGCCAGCAGCGCAACTTCGTCCTTGCCCTGCGCCGGTACCTGCTGGTGCAGCGCGCCGCCATGCATGGCACGGATCGCACCGGTAAGCCCTTGCAGCCTGCGGCTCAGGCCTCCGCTCAACAGAAGGCCGAGGCCCATGGCAGCGACAAGGGCAGCCAGGGCGCCAGCCAGCAGCGAAGATTTCATCGCGCCGAGGTAGGCACGGTCCTGCGGGCTGGGAATGAACAGGCCTTCCGAGACCACATGCGCAACGGTCCGGCCAGACACGGTGATGGGGTGCGTGGTGTTGCGGATATCGGCCGGCAGCGCTTCGCCGGGTTCGAAGATGCCAGCGCCGAGCAGCACGCGGTAGTCCGCATCGGCCAGCACAAAGCGGAACGGCGGCTCGCCGCCATGCGGCGGAGGCGGCGGATGGCCGGGTGGCGGACCTTCCGTGCCGAGCAAGGCGGGCCTGAGCCGCGGCGGCGGGGGCTCTCCCCGCTCGCCCTGCAGGCGCCGCACGAAGTGGTCGAAGGGCTCGGCGCGGTTGGCGCTGGCCCAGTCGCCATATTTGCCGAAGTAGGCCGTCATTGCGGCGCGGAAGTGTTCCGAAGCCTGCTCGCGGCGGATTTCATCAACGCGGTGGGTCAGTCCCATATACGACAAGCCGCCTACGATAGCCACGGCAGCGAGCCCGGTCGCGAGCAGTGCTGCCATGAGCTTGAGCCTGAGGGACATACGATGACCTGTCGAAAAATCAATTGCCGATAATATATGAATAATATCGCAAGTAACTATTTATCAGGCAACAGATTGTTTCAGTCATGTGTTTTATTTATACCAAACATCATGAACGGAAAGTTTGTTTATGATGATGTGCGTCCTATACTGCACTGCAACAGGACATTTTTCAGGAGCACCATCATGACGACCGCAACGCTGAACAGCTACACCGAACGTGGCTATCTGGGCAATCTGGCCAAAGCAGCAAAGACTTTTCTGCGCGCGCTGTTCGCCGTGGCGCCCGTAACCGCCTCCGTTTCGCACGGCATGGCATCGCAGCGCAGCATTGTGCGCGACCGTGATTCGCTGTGGAAGCTGGCGCGCGATTTCGACACGCTGTCGCCAAGCCAGGCGGCCGAACTGCGCAATATCGCCGGCCGCGACTAAGCGTCAATACAGGCTGGACCAACAAAAAACCGGGCATCAGCCCGGTTTTTTTTTATTTGCTCAGGTATTTGTCGAACCAGGCGATGGTCCGTTCGCGCTGGTCGCGCTGGTGTTCAGGCTTGCGGATGCTGTGACCTTCGTCCTGGTAAATCACCAGCGTGGTGGGCACGCCCATGGCGCGCAGGCCGTGCCAGAACTCCATCGACTGCACCGCCGGGGTTTCCACATCACGCTCGCCGACGTAGATGAAGGTTGGCGTCTTCGCATTCTTGATGGTTTCGAGCGGCGACAGCTGGCGGTAGATGGCAGGATCGTCATACATCGACGCGCCGAAGAAGGGAATCATCCACTGGTCGATGCCGTTCTGACCATAGTAGCTGATCCAGTTCGCGATACCGGCGCCGGCCACCGCTGCCTTGAAGCGGTTCGAATGCGTGACCGTCCACATGGTCATGAAGCCGCCGTAGGAATGGCCCATGATGCCGAGGCGTTCGCCATCCACCGGCACAGTCTTCAGCACCGCATCGATGCCGGTCTGGATGTCGCGCAGGTCGCCGCCGCCGAAGTCGCGGCGGTTGGCGCGCGCGAAGTCCTGGCCCTGGCCGTAGCTGCCGCGCGGGTTCGGCAGGAACACGTAGTAGCCCTTCTTTACCAGCTCGCGCACCAGTGCATCGCCGCCGCCTTCCGCAGCGATATAGCGCGGCGTAACGGCCGATGCAGGACCGCCGTGCACGCGCACTACCATCGGATAGGTTTTGCCAGCTTCCGTCTTCTGCGGACCAAGCAGCCAGCCCTGCACATTGAAGCCTTCATTGGTCCACGCGATATTGCGTACGGCGACCTGCGGCGCAGCATCATCGTTATCGTGCGTGATCTGCGCCAGCTGCGGCAGGCGGCCCGCCACGATGTGCTGCGCGTGTTCGTAATCTTCCACCGTGCCGGCGGCCATGCTGCCGTCCGCGCTGAAGGAGAGGCGGCCATCCGAACCGCTGCTGGAAACGGCGGCGGACCACAGCTTCTCGATTTTTCCGTTCGCTGCGTTCAGCGCCAGCGCCGTCTGCTGGTCGCCCATCAGCGCGGTGCCCACCAGGCCCTTGCGCTTCCACGCCAGGCCGTTGAAGGTGCCCTTGAAGCCGGGCGTGATGTTCTTTGGCTCGCCGCCGGCCAGCGGCACCGTGTACACATCGCCGCCGATGGAACCGAAGTCCGACATCAGGCCGCCGATGAAGGCCACCGTTTTGCCGTCCGGCGAAACGCGCGGCATGTTCAGTTGCGTCATGGGCGAAGCAATGATGCGCAGCGCGCCCGTTGCCGCGTCCACGTAGGTCAGCTTGGCCACCCACCAGTTATTGTCGCCGTTGCCTTTGGCGCTGGTGGCCACGAAGCCTTTGCCGTCCGGCGTCCAGTCGTATTCGTAGACGAAGGTATCGTCCGGCGACAGCAGCTTCAGCTCACCGCCTGCTGCAGGCACGGTAGCAATACGCTGCGCGTCTTCATCCGAACCGATCTCCCCGACCAGGCGCGCGCCCGCGGCGGTGGCGCCGGTTTCCTTCTTCGCGCCAGGCGTGGCAAGCAGCGCGACGGTTTTGCTGTCCGGCGACCAGCGCGCCGTATTGGCAACGCCTTTCACCACTGCCACCGCACGGGCCTTGCCCTGCTCCGCCACGTAGAGCGTTGCGCTGCCGGCCTTGCTGTCGCTGCCGATGAAGGCCACGCTCTTGCCATTCGGCGACCAGCTCGGGCGGTCATAGCTGCAGCTGCTGCATGGGTCGCTGGCCCACAGGATGCGGCCGTTCGAACCGTCGCGCACGACGATGGCGGCGTGCTGGCGTTGGCCGCCTGCCGCGGGTGGCGTTTCGATGGCAACCAGCCGCTCGCCGTCGCCGGAGATGGCTACGCTGCGGTAGTCGCGAATGCCCTCGGCCTGGGAGAGTGCTGCGGAAAGAAGAGAGACAGCGAGGAAGCTCGCTTGCGCAACAGCTTTGACGTACATGATCAGGCCTTATTCAAACGGGAGTTACGAATGCCATACAGGAAGTAGGTAGCGACGGCAGCGGCCATCCACACGGCGAAGACCACGCGCGTGGTGGTTGGCAGGTCCACCATGATGTAGAGGCAGGCGAAGATGGACAGGCCTGGAATCAGGTAAGGGCCGAGCGGCACGCGGAAGCCGTCCTTCTTGTACACGCCTGCCTTGCGCTCCTTGCGGCGCATGACCGGCACCGCAATGGAGACCACGATGAAGGCGGTCAGGGTGCCCATGCTCACCATGTCCCACAGGAAGGTGGAATCCACCAGGCCGCCCAGCAGCGCAACGACGATGGACACGATAATGGTGTTGATGACCGGCGCATGGCTGCGCTGGTTCACGCGCTGGAATACCTTCGACACCAGGCCGTCGCGCGAAATCGCGTACAGGATGCGGGTCTGGCCGTAGATGGTGACCAGGGTAACGGAGAACACCGAGATCACTGCGCCGGCCGACAGCACCAGCGCAGGCCAGGCCTTGCCGGTGACGTTCTGCAGGATGACGGACAGGCCGGCAGCCTGGCCCTCGAACATCTTCGCAGGCTGGGCGCCCAGTGCCGCCACTGCCACCAGCAGATAGAAGACGGTAACGATCAGCAGCGCGCCCAGAATCCCCAGCGGCACATTGCGTTTCGGGTTCTTCACTTCTTCGCCTGCAGTAGCCACCGTATCCAGGCCGATGAAGGAGAAGAACACGGTGCCGGCTGCAGCAGTAACGCCTGCCATGCCGACCAGGCCCGGTGCACCTTCCGCCTTGAAGAATGGCGTGAAGTTGGCGCTGTCGAAACCGGTGAACGCAATCGCCATGAAGAAGATCAGGATGGCCAGCTTGATGATGACCATGATGGTGTTGGTCAGCGCCGATTCCTTGGTGCCGCGCGCCAGCAGGATGCAGCACAGCGCGCACAGGATCATTGGCGGCAGGTTGATATGGCCGGTGTGCCATACCGCACCGTCCGGACTCGATGCAATGAGCGGGGTGCGCAACCAGACCGGGATGTCCCAGCCGAAGGCGTTGTTGAGGAAGTTATTCAGGTAGTCCGACCAGCCGATGGCGGTGGCGCTGGCGGCGAGGCCGTATTCCAGCAGCAGGCAGGCCGCCATCACGAAGGCGAGGAATTCGCCCACCGTGGCGTAGGCGAAGGAATAGGAGGAGCCGGAAGCGGGAATGCGGTAAGCCAGTTCGGCGTAGCACAGCGCGGTAAGGCCTGCGGTGACGGCCGCCATCAGGAAGGACAGCAGCACGGCGGGACCGGCTTTCGGCACCGCTTCGGCCATGGTGAGGAAGATGCCGGTGCCGATGGTGGCGCCGACGCCGATCATCGTCAGGGAGAACAGGCCGAGAGAGCGGGTCAGGCCGCCGCTGGACGGGTGGTCGTCGCCTGCGTGGGCTTCGACCGGCTTGGTACGCGTGAGTTTCTGGACCAGCGTTTGGTTCACAGGCATTCCTTCGGGAGCAAAAACAATCCGGCGATTATAGGCCCAGAGCGTGCCGCATCCCTAAAGGAATTTTGTACAAGAAACACAACGAAACAAATCAGGCCAGCATTGCTTCCATGGCGCCGATGGTAGCGAAAACATGGCGTGGCGCGTGGGCCTGCAGGGCCTCTGGCGCGGCATAACCCCAGGCCACAGCACCGAAGGCCAGCCCCGCACCGTGGGCCGCTTCGATGTCGCGCACTTCGTCGCCCAGGCACAACACCTTGTCCTGCGCCACGCCGCTGCAGCGCAGCACGTGGCGCAGGCGGCGGCGCTTGCCGAACAGGGCAACGCCACATTCGTAGTAGCGGATCAGGTTTGCATCTTCGCCCAGCACCATGCGCACATTCTCCTCGGAATTGGAGCTCACAATGGCCAGCTGCACGCCTTTGGCGGCCGCCGCGCGCAGGAATTCGCGCATGCCCTCGAAAAGCTGGATGCGCGAGATGTTCTGCGCCATCAGCGAACGGAAATGCACACCCACCGGCAGCAGCTTCCAGCGCGGCAGGCCCACGTGCTGCATCATCTGGCGCAGGTCGTAGTGGCGCAGCACGTCGAGGCGGTCGCGTTCCAGGCGGCGGAAGCCGTGGGCGTCCGCCAGCGTGTCGAACACATCGAGGAAGAAGGGAAAGCTGTCGGCAAGCGTGCCGTCAAAGTCGAAGATCAGTAAATCGTAGCGGTTCATCGTTGTCCGAGGGAGGTTTCGCCGAACAGCTGTTTCAGGCCGTGGGGCTGGGAGCGCCAGTATTGCGGGGGCGCGTCCACCTGTGCGCCCAGTTTGGCGGCAGCATGCCACGGCCAGCGCGGGTCGTAAAGGATGCCGCGCGCCAGCGCCACCACGTCCGCCTCGCCCTGCACGATGATGGATTCGGCGTGTTCCGCTTCGGTGATCAGGCCCACACCGATGGTCGGCAGCCCGGTTTCCTTTTTGATACGCGCCGCGAACTGGATCTGGTAGCCGGGGCCCACGGGAATCTTCTGCAGCGGCGACACGCCGCCGCTGGATACGTGCATGAAGTCCGTGCCGCGCTGTTTCAGCTCCTGCGCGAAGACCACGCTCTGTTCCAGGTCCCAGCCGCCATCCACCCAGTCGGTGGCCGAGATGCGCATGCCCACGGCCACTTCCGGCGGCACGGCGGCGCGCACCGCATCGAACACCTCCAGCGGGAAGCGCATGCGGTTTTCCAGCGAGCCGCCGTACTGGTCGCGGCGCTGGTTGGCGATCGGCGACAGGAACTGGTGCAGCAGGTAGCCGTGCGCGCCGTGCAGCTCGATGCCTTCGATGCCCAGCGCGTGCACGCGACGGGCAGCGTCCACGAAAGCGTCCCTGATGCGCTGCAGGCCCGCTTCGTCCAGCGCTTCCGGCGGTGCATCGCCCGGCGCATGGGGCAGCGCGGAAGGTGCAACGGTCTGCCAGCCGCCTTCCTCGCCCGGCGGCACGCTGGCGCCGCCCTCCCACGGCACCTTGCTGGAAGCCTTGCGGCCCGCATGCCCCAGTTGCACGGCGAGCTTGATGGGCGAGTGACGTCGGATGGCCTGGATCACCGGCGCCAGCACCTGCTGGTGGCGGCTGGACCACAGGCCCAAGTCGCGCGCCGAGATGCGGCCTTCCGGCGTGACGGCGGTGGCTTCCGTCATCAGCAGGGCGGCGCCGGACAGGGCCAGGTGGCCGAGGTGCATCATGTGCCAGTCGGTGGCAAGGCCATCCTCCGCCGAATACTGGCACATGGGAGCGATGGCGATGCGGTTCCGCAGTGCCAGCGGACCGAGCTGGAAAGGCGTGAAAAGCTGGCTCATGCTGGAGTCTCCCCTCTAAAGTTACAGTTACTTACTTTTGATACAGGGCAGTGGGTAGATTGCCAATAGGCATAACGGTAATCTTTAACCATGCCTTAACGAACGAGCTCAAGAGGAGCCAGATCATGACCCTGTACCAGAAAATTCCAACCGTCTCCGCCCGTGTTCATCCACTGATGATTGGCGCCGCGCTGGGCGTGATCCTGCTGAGCATTATTTCGACCGCGGCCATCATCGGCTGGCTGCCGGCGCAGAACCACGCGCTGGCGGGTGCTGATCCGGCGCTGAGCGCCAGCACACCGGCTGCGGGTTTTGCCAAGGTTTCGGCTCCTGTCGCGGCAGATGCTGCGCAGGCGCCGTCCCCGAAGACGCCGCGCAAAGCAGCGGCGCGGATCACAAACGCCTGAAGCGTTCGCTGATCCTGCAAGCCGCCCGGCTCCGGCCCGGCGGCTTTTTTTACGCCTTGTCGAAGGCGCCCAGGTAATCCAGCTTACCGATTTTTACGCCCTGGTTGCGCAAGATATCGTAGGCGGTCACCACGTGGAAATAGAAGTTCGGCAGGCCGAAGCTGAGCAAATACTCCTCGCCGCTGAAAGTGGGCGCGAAGGAACCCCAGTTCAGCTGGATGGACTTGTCCTCGCTGGCGTCGACATCGGCGGCCGCCACGCTTTCCAGGTAGGCGATGGTATTGGCGATGCGCTCCTGCAGCTGCTGGAAGGAGGTTTCATCGTCCGGGAACTTGGGCGCATCGCCGCCAGCCAGGCGGTGCACGCAGAGTTTGGAAGCATCGCTGGCGCGCTGGATCTGGGCGGACAGCGGCAGCATGTCCTCGGCCAGGCGGGCACCGAGCAGCACCTCCGGCACCAGGCCCTTCTCCGCCGCAAACTCCTCGCCCTTCTGCAGCAGCGTGGACAGAACTTTCAAGCCGCGCACGTACAGCGGCACCGATACTCTCGACATGGTCAATGACATGGCAAATCCCCTTTAGGCAAAACGCCAGTCTATCGCCTCCGCCGATTTCCCGCTTGTGACACCCTGGGGTCAGGCACCATCTGTCAGTGACACGGGTGCCTGACCCCATGGTGTCATGTTTTCAGGCGCGGGTGACCATGAGGGCGGCTCGGAGGCCGATGCGGACGTCGGGGTTGGGGAAGACCACCAGTTCTTCGTCGTGCTCCACCCGATGCACTTCGTCGCCGTCGCGGGCGATTTCGGCGCCTTTGCTGAGCGGCGTGAAGTTCTGGGTGTCGCGGCCGAAGGCCATGGTGAAGGCGTCGCTGCGCTTGATGATGTTGCGCGCGACCTTGTAGACGTGCGGCTCGGTTACCGCCGCCAGCGGCGTGGCGCCGCGCAGCAGGCGGTCCAGTGCGCGGCGTGCGTCGTCGAACTGGGACAGGTCGTTCTGGCCCAGCACGCCGATGCGGCCCAGTTCCACCGTGGTGCCCGCAGCCGCGTGGTGCTCGGCGCTGTAGTAGCTGTAGGTGCCCACCGATTCGGGATTCATGATGATGGCGCCAATGCCGGCCTCGCCCATCCAGCTGATCAGCTCATGCTTCGCACGCTCTTCGATCAGGTCGGGAACGATGGCGAAGTTGGGGTAGAAGGAAGGACGGATGGCCGTGTGCAGGTCGAGGTGCCAGCGCTCCTTGCCTGCGCCTGCAAAGAAGGCCGACGTTGCGGCAATCATCACGTCGGCACGCGCTGCTTCGGCGGTACCGGCCAGCGTTCCGCGCACGGGTCGGAACATGCGGTTCAGGTCCGCGTCGATAAAGCGCTTGCCTTCGCGGATCGCGCCGATATTACCGACGCAGAGCATCAAGTCCACCGCCAGCTTTTCAGGCTCCTGCGCGAGCGCGTCCAGCAGGAAGGCCGTAAGTTCGATCGGGCCGGTTTCATCGCCATGCACGCCGACCGATACCAGCACGGCAGGACGGGAGCCGCCGCCGCGCTGGATGGTCAGGATGCCGTCTGCCGGCTCGGCGACCGTGAAGCCGGCCGCCGTGAAGCTGCGCGCGACGGCGCTGAAGTCTGCTTCAGCCAGCGCGCGGACGGCGGCTGGCAGGCCGTTTGCTACGCCTGCCATACGCTTACGCTGCCTGCGCCATGCCGACCGCGTTCACGGCTTCGGACAGCGCCCACACGTCCAGCATCGCCTGCTCCAGGTCCGATGCGACCGGGTAGCCGGACAGGCCCAGCGTGTTGGTGACGACTTCCACCGCTTCCGCCGCATCATGGCCGTCCGTCGCGCGCAGCAGCACTTGCGTCAGCAGGCGCTGTTGCGTGCGGCGCAGGGTTTGCAGCGCGTAGGCGCGCAGCTGTTCCTGCGAACGGGTGGACGCCGGCAGCTTGAGGCCGCGCTCCAGGTTGTCGATACCGGCCTGCGTACGCAGCGACATGCCCACCTGCAGGAAGGCCGGCAGGTCCATGCCCGCCGGGCGCTTCACGGACAGCGCCGCGAACACGAAGGCCGCCACGCTGTCGATCGCATCCACGGCTTTCCATGCCTGCACGTACTCGCTGCGCAGGCCCGGAATCGCGTCGGCTTCCGACTTGCCTTCACCGGACAGCTTGGTGATGGTGGCCGGCTCACCGAACAGGCGCGCCAGTTCCACAATGCCTCCGCCGTTGCGCAGCTGGTCGCGTGGCACTGACAGTACGCCTTCGATGACGGACTTCAGCATCGCACGGGTGCGCGCGTCCACACGGATCGCCACATCGCGCGGCACCTGCAGCATGTCGGCATCCAGCGTGTCGAATGCAGGCGCCAGGTTCAGCGCCGACCATGCCTGGCCCCAAGCCAGGATCACGTCGGATTCGTCAACGCCGTGCTGCGCGGCGAGGTCGCGCAGCATCAGCGGACCGCAGCGGTTCACCACTTCGTTCGCCAGCACGGTGGCCAGGATGGCATTGGCCAGCGGGTGGGCCAGCGCCGGGCGGGTAGCAACCAGCAGGTCCGGGAAGTAAGGCTTGAGCACGGACTCGGCCCAGCTTTCATCCGTCAGCGGCAGGGCGGACAGGATCCGCTTGTAGCGGTTCTTCACGTTGGCGATCACCACTGCCAGTTCCGGCGTGGTCAGGCCGCGGCCATCGGTCTTGCGGCGCGCCAGTTCGGCCACGCTTGGCAGCTGTTCCAGCTCGCGCGACAGTGCGCCTTCCTCTTCCAGGCTGGCGATTAAAGCAGCGTAGCCGTCCTGCACGTGCACTTCGGACTGCGCCTGCAGCTCGCGCACCAGCAGGCGCGTTTGCTGCGTGTTGTCGCGCAGGACGAGGCGCTCGATATCGCCGGTCATGTCGTTCAGCACGCGATTACGGTCTTCTTCGCTCAGCTGGCCGGCATTCACTTCCACGTCCAGCCAGATCTTCGCATTCACTTCGTGGTCGGAGCAGTCCACACCGGCCGAGTTGTCGATGGCGTCGGTGAAGATACGGCCGCCGGACAGCGCGAATTCGATACGGCCGGCCTGGGTTGCGCCAAGGTTGCCGCCTTCGGCCACCACTTTGCAGCGCAGCTCACTGCCGTTGACGCGGATATTGTCGTTGGCGCGGTCCTTCACCTGCGCATGCGTTTCGGCCGAGGACTTGATATAGGTGCCGATACCGCCGTTGTAGAACAGGTCCACCGGCGCCAGCAGGATGCGGTGCATCAGTTCTTCCGGCGTCAGCGAGGTCTCTTCGATGTCCAGCGCGGCGCGCACCTGCGGCGACAGCTCGATGGAACGTGCGGTGCGCGGGAACACGCCGCCGCCTTCGGAGATCAGTTCCTTGTTGTAGTCGTCCCACGAGGAACGCGGCAGCGCAAACATGCGGGCGCGTTCAGCGAAGGATTTCGCGGTGTCCGGATTCGGGTCGAGGAAGATGTGGCGGTGGTCGAAGGCCGCCAGCAGCTTGATCTGCTTGGACAGCAGCACGCCGTTGCCGAACACGTCGCCGGACATATCGCCCACACCGACAACGGTGAACGGCATGGTGTCCATATTGTGCCCCATCTCGTAGAAGTGGCGCTTCACGGCTTCGAAGGCGCCCTTCGCGGTGATGCCCAGCTTCTTGTGGTCGTAGCCGTTCGAACCGCCCGATGCAAACGCGTCACCCAGCCAGAAGCCGCGCTTCACTGCGATGCTGTTGGCGATGTCGGAGAAGGTTGCGGTGCCCTTGTCGGCCGCTACCACCAGGTAGGGGTCGTTGCCGTCGTAGCACACGGTGTCCTCAGGTGCAACGATCTTGCCCAGCACGCGGTTGTCGGTCACTTCCAGCAGGCTGGCGATGAACAGGCGGTAGACTCCTTCGCCTTCCGCCGCCACCACTTCGCGCGGCGCGCCGGCCGGCATCTGCTTGCAGACGAAACCGCCCTTCGCGCCCGCAGGCACGATCACGGCGTTCTTCACCATCTGCGCCTTCACGAGGCCCAGCACTTCCGTGCGGTAGTCTTCCATACGGTCCGACCAGCGCAGGCCGCCGCGGGCGACAGGGCCGCCGCGCAGGTGCACGCCTTCGAAACGGCGCGAGAACACATAGATTTCGCGGAATGGACGCGGCTCCGGCACCAGCGACAGGTTGCTGGTGTCGAACTTGAAGATAATCTTGTCGCCCTGACCTACTTTCTGGAAGTAGTTGGTGCGCAGCGTTGCCAGCACCAGGTCGATCAGCGCGGCGAGCATCAGCTCCGTATCCGCATGGTTGACCGATGCCAGGCGCGATTTCAGGCCGATCAGGGTATCGCGCGCGCTGGTGCGGGTGGCTTCGTCCAGCGATGGGTCGAAGCGCTGCTTGAAGGCGTCCACAATGGCTTTCACCAGCGCGGGCTGCTTGCGCACCGTCTCCGCAATGTAGCGCACGGAGAGCTGGGTACCGGTCTGGCGCCAGTAGCTCATATAAGCGCGCACCAGCTGCACTTCCTGCGTGGACAGGCCGCCTTCCACAACGAGGCCGTTCAGGCGGCCGTCTTCCACGTCGTTGTTGAACAGTTTCGTGAACAGGTCTTCCGCCACGGCGGCGATTTCGGGGTTGGTCAGCTTCTCGGCGCTGGCCGCATCCACAGCGAGGCTGGTCACATAATGGCGCTTACCGTCCGAGGTACGGATGGAGTGCGCCTGTTCGCGTTCGATCGACACGCCGGCGTTATGCAGCGCTGGCAGCAGCGCGGACAGCGCAGGCACCTTGTCTACCGAATAGATACGGATGGTGGTCGGGGCGCCCGGCGTGTTCTCAACGCGCACCGCGGTGCGGGAGCCATCGCCATTGCGCAGGATCTTGTCCAGGTCATGGAAGGCCACCACGGGCGAGGTGGTGCTGACGTAGTCGATCGGCAGCGTGGAGCACAGGCGGCGCAGGTTATTGCGCATCTCTTCATTGCCCACCGCATCGGCCAGTTCGGAGAAGCTGTTATGCCAGCCGTCCAGGATGGCCAGCAGCGGACGCTGGATATCGCTTTCCAGGTCCAGCGGATTGCGCGCGGCGCGGGCAATCAGATAGAGGCGGGCCAGCGGGCCGTCGGCCACCAGGGTTTGCGTGCTCACATTGCTGGCGCCGGAGCTTTCCTGCAGGGCGCGCGACAGGGCATTGGCAACGCTCTGGCTGTAGCGCTCGCGCGGCAGGTAGACCAGCACGTTCAGGTGGCGGCCGTAGACGTCGCGGCGCGCGAAGACCTTGGTGCGCGGCTGCTTGTACAGCGACACCACGGAGCCGCAGACTTCCGCCAGCCATTGCGGATCGGCTTCCAGCGCTTCGGTGCGCGGCAGCGACTCCAGGATTTCAACGAATTTCTCGGCGCGGAAGCCGGTTTCGCGCACGCCTGCAATCTGCAGCACTTTGGCGATGCGGCCACGCGCAAACGGCAGGCGCGCCAGTGGAGTCAAGGTGGCAGCGCGGGTGAACAGGCCGACGAAGCAGTGCTCGCCGAGCACATTGCCTTGCGCGTCCATATTGCGCACGCCGATGAAGTCCAGCTGCTGGTCGCGGTGCAGGGTGCCGCTTACGTCCGCCTTCACGATGGACAGCGTATGGCCGCGGCGCGACAGCGTTTCAAAGTCGCCAGGAATGTTGGCGAGGCAGGTGCCGTACACAGGATGCGAAGTATCCTGCAGTACGCCGATGCGGCTCGGGATATCGCGTTCCAGTTCGCGTGCGCCGGCCTTCACCTGGTAGTAGGCGTAGCCGTGCACTTCGAAGCCTTCCCTGCGTGCCCATTCGAGGAAGGCGGCCACTTCGGCGCCCTCTTCGCTTTGGCCGGCAGCGTGTTCCGCTACGGCGCCCAGGCGGTCCTTCATGGCAGCCAGGTCGCGCTTCACGACGGCGGCGTCGCGCGCCACCATTTCAATGCGGCCGGTCAGTTCTTTCAGCGATGCTTCATCCAGTTCTTCGGACAGCAGCACCAGCACATAGGATTCGAGTTTGGAGCCGTCTTCCAGCACGGAGATCACGGTGCCGTCATCGGAGCGGCGCACAGGCAGCACGGCATTCAGCACGCCGTTGGCCACTACGTGCTGGCGGCGCAGGGCCATCACGATGGAGTCGACGAGATAAGGCATGTCATCGTTCAGGATCAGCAGCGCGGTAGCGTCGCCGCCACGGCCGTCCGCATAGCGCAGCGATGCGATCTGGCAGCCCTCGGTGCTGCGTTTGGCGGCTTGCGTGAAGCCCTGCACCAGCACCGGGGCCAGACTTGCCGGCGAAACGTCAGCCAGGTCTTCGTCGTCCAGGGATTTGAGCCAGGCTGCGATCAGGGCCGCAACCTGCGTGCCTTCTGCGGGTTTGCCCGCGTTCACGAGGTCCAGCGTCTCTTTACGCAGGTCTTGTGGCATTTTCGTCATCGTGCATCTCCAATACGTTATAGGTATTCCGTTGTGCGCCCTCTCGCTTTTGGCAGAGCGGCTAAACCATCAGGGGCGGAGGATCGCCCCGCCCCATCTTGGGATGAATCTCAATATTACAAATCATACAGGCCTGGCAGGCCAAGGATGCGGGTCAGCTCTTCCAGCGCGGCGTGGACTTCGATCGCCAGCGCCGGGTCGGCCAGGTCCTTCGGCTCCAGGTGATCGCGGTAGTGCTTCTCCACCCAGGCAACCAACTGATGATACAGCGCTTCGGTCATGATAACGCCCTGGTGCATGGCGCGCGCCTCTTCATCGGTCAGCGCCACGCGCAGGCGCAGGCAGGCAGGGCCGCCGCCATTGCGCATGCTCTGGCGCAGGTCGAAGTGAATCAGCTCGTCGACCGGGCCGCCGCTCTTCACCAGGCCATCAAGATAGCGCGCCACCGATTCCACTTCCTGGCATTCCTGCGGAATCACCAGCGCCATCTTGCCGCCCTCTTTCGACAGCAGCTGGCTGTTGAACAGATAGCTCTTCACCGCGTCCAGCACCGGCACCATGCCGGTTTCCACGCGGATGGCGGTCAGTTCCGCATCCACGCCGGCCATGGCCTGGCGCAGCTGGAACAAGGCGCCCTGCTCGTCGGCGAAGGCCTGCTCGTGATAGAACAGCACGTTCGCATTGCCGACGGCGATCACGTCGTTGTGGAACACGCCCTGGTCGATAACGTCCGGATCCTGCTGGACGTAGACGGCACGCGCTGGATTCAGGCCGTGCAGGCGGGCCACTGCCTGCGATGCTTCCAGCGTGTGGCGGGCAGGATAGCGCTTCGGCGCCGGTGCGTTCGCGTCGAACTCCACGCGGCCGTACACGAACATCTCCACGGCACTGGCGCCGTGCGATGCGCCCAGGCGCGTGTGGTTTGCTGCGCCTTCATCGCCGAAGGCCGGGGTGCCGGGCAGCGCGTCATGAACCGCGAAGTGCTTCGGATCTGCAAAGATGGCGCGCAGTGCGCGGGCCGACTGCAAGTGCTCGAAGGCGCGGTGCAACTTGTTGTTCAGGTTGGCGGGCGTGAAGTGCACGCGGCCGTCGGCGGTGTCTGCCGATGGGCTCACGGTCGCCGCGTTCGCGGTCCACATCGGCGACGCCGAATAGGCGCAGGCGAGGATAACCGGCGATTCCTTATAGGCCCTGGCCAGCACTTCCGAATCACTGCCGCTGAAGCCGAGACTGCGCAGCAGGCGGAAGTTGGGACGGTCCTGCGGCGGCAGAACAGCCTGTGCGAAGCCGCGCGCAGCCAGCGCACGCATCTTCGCCAGGCCCTGCAAGGCAGCCTGCTTCGGATTCGATGCGCTCTTCACATTGTTGAAGGACGCCACATTGCCGAAGGAGAGTCCGGCGTAGTTGTGCGACGGCCCGACCAGGCCGTCGAAATTGAACTCGCGTGCGTGTGCCATGGTGGACCTCAGAACTGCAGACCGGGCGACAGCTTGGCCGGCATTTCCAGCGCGCTGTTTTCGATCGACGCAACAGGATAGGCGCAGTAATCGGCCGCGTAGTACGCGCTCGGGCGATGGTTGCCGGACTTGCCGACGCCGCCGAACGGCGCGCTGCTGGCCGCGCCGGTGGTCGGGCGGTTCCAGTTCACGATGCCGGCGCGGGCGCGCAGCTGGAATTTCTGCCACAGCGATTCATCGTTCGACAGCAGCGCGGCAGCAAGGCCGAATCCGGTGTTGTTCGCCACCTTCAGTGCGGCGTCGAAATCCTTCACGCGCACGATCTGCAGTAGTGGGCCGAACCATTCTTCGTCCGGAATGCCCTGCGCATCGGTCACGTCCACAATGCCGGCGGAAACGAAGCCGGTGCCCGGCTGCAGCTGCTTCATTTCCAGCAGCAGCTTGCCGCCTTTGGCGACCATGTCTTTCTGCGCCTGCAGCAGTTTTTCGGCCACGGCGGCCGACACCACAGGCCCCATGAATGGCTGCGGTTCCGCATTCGATTCGCCGACGGTGATCTTCGAGGCCACGTCGATCAGGCGCTGAATGAACTTCGCGCCTTCCGGCGTGTCCTGCACCACCAGGCGGCGCGCGCAGGTGCAGCGCTGGCCGGCCGAGATGAAGGCGGAAGAAATGGCCATGAACACGGCCGCGTCGATGTCCTTCACATCCCACACCACGAGCGGGTTATTGCCGCCCATTTCCAGCGCCAGCAGCTTGCCCGGCTGGCCGCCGAACTGCTTGTGCAGGGCTGCGCCGGTCTGGCTGCTGCCGGTGAACAGCACGCCGTCGATGTCCGGATTCTGGCCCAGCGCGATGCCGGTTTCGCGGCCGCCGTTGACCAGGTTGATGACGCCCGCAGGCACGCCTGCCTGCTCCCACAGCTGCACCGTTTTGACGGCAGTGCGCGGCGCGTACTCGCTCGGCTTGAACACCACGGTGTTACCGGCGATGAGGGCCGGAACGATATGGCCGTTCGGCAGGTGGCCGGGGAAGTTATAGGGACCGAACACACCGAACACGCCGTGCGGACGGTGGCGGAGCACGGCTTCGCCGTCCGCTACCTTGTTCTTCGTCTCGCCGGTGCGCGCGCCGTAGGCCTGGATCGAGATATCGACCTTGTTCGCCATGGTGGTGACTTCGGTGCGGGCTTCCCACATCGGCTTGCCCACTTCCTCGGCGATCAGCAGTGCCAGCGCCTCTGCGTTCTCCTTCAGCAGGTCGCGGAACTTCGTCACGATGGCGATGCGCTCTTCCAGCGGGCGGTAAGCCCAGTCTTCGAAGGCGGCACGCGCAGCCTTTGCGGCTTCGGCCACATCGGCGGCCGTCGCTTCACGGCTGGCCCAGGTCTGCTTGCCATTGGCGGGATTGATGGTGACCAGCTCCGCGCCGTTACCGGCTTTCCAATAGCCGTTGATGAAATTGCTCAGTGCTTGTTCAGACATTGGAATTCTTCCTCACGTTGAGAGACAGGGTGCGGACGGCTTCGCCCGGATGGCAGTGCAGGAGTTTCTGCTCCGCCGTGGTCAGGTCGATCTTGCCGTTCACGGGCATCGATTCGGTGATGAGCATGCGGAAGTCCTTCAGCGTGGTGTTGGACACCAGCGTAGGTTCCGGGTTCACTGGCGCGCAGGCATGCGTTGCGTCGGTATCGCGGTCCACGATAGCCAGTTCGCTGTCGCGGATGGCGCGCAGTTCGGATACGCGGGCCTGCAGCACCGGGCCGGCGTCGAAGATGTCCACGTAACCTTCGTAGTGCATGCCTTCCTGCTCCAGCAGGCGGCGTGCGGGCGCAGTGGACAGGTGTACCTTGCCCACCACGTCCTGCGCCGATTGCGGCAGGTAGGCGATGTACAGCGGCTGGCGCGGCATCAGTTCCGCGATAAAGGACTTCTTGCCGAGCGCCGTCAGGTCATCCACATGGTGGAAGTCCATCTTGAAGAAATGGCGGCCCAGTCCTTCGTAGAAAGGCGAGCTGCCGTCCTCCGCCTGGTAGCCACGCATTTCGGCGATCAGCTTCTGCGTGAACAGGTGCGGGAACTGGGCGATGAACAGGAAGCGGCTCTTCGACAGCAGCTTGCCGTTGTGGCCCTTGCGGTAGTCCGGATGCAGGAACAATGAGCACAGTTCGCTGCTGCCGGTGAGGTCGTTCGACAGGTAGAGCGTGTCCATCTTGGTGAACACATTCAGCTCACGGCTGGAATGCACCAGGGTGCCGATACGGTAGTTGTAGAAGGGCTCCGTCAGGCCGACCGCGCCCTTGATGGCGCACACGCCAGCGAGGCGGCCGGTGTCCGTATCTTCCATCACGAACATGTAGTCGCGCTGTTCCGGCGGAATGGCTTCGGCAAAGGAGGCGCAAGCCGTTTCCAGGCGCTCGCCCATCATCTTCATGTCGGGCTTGAGGGTCGTCATGCCGGTGCCGACCTGCGTGGCCAGGTCATACAGGGCTTGAAGGTCGTTGGCGTTGATGGCGCGTACAACTAGCATATGGTTCTCGCAGTAAGTGGTTGCGGCATCAGAGTCGAACGCAGGTGACGGTGTCACCCGGCGCAACGTTCAGGATCTCCTGCACATCGGCGCTGAGGGCGATGGCGTTCACGTCCTCCAGTGCCGGGCTGCGGATAGTCACGGCGCGGAAGTTCTGGTCCGCGCCGGTAGCCACCGCATACATCACGTCGCCGCCGCGCGTGCCCGCGGCATCGGCCACGCGCAGGGTCAGCGAGGAAGTGAAGGTGCGCAGCGCATGCTTGTGGGCCTGCAGGATAGGGCCGCCGTCGAAGATGTCGATGTACTCGTCGGCCTCGAAGCCTTCCGCCGTCAGCAGGTTGAAGGCGAGTTCGCCGGACGGATGGATCTGGCCCATCACGGCTTGAGCATCGCCTGGCAGCAGCGGCACGTAGACCGGATAGTGCGGCATCAGCTCCACGATCAGCGTGCGGTTACGCGCGCCGCCGATGGTGCGTTCGGCGTCGAGGAAGTCCATCTGGAAGAACTTGCGGCCCAGCGCGTCCCAGAATGGCGAACCGCCCTTGTCGTCGGTAACGCCGGCCAGCGGCACAAAGAAGCGGTCGCCGAAGCGCTGCGGCGCCTGCAGCGCATACAGCAGGCGGGAACGCGACAGCAGCGCCGCTTCCGGACGCTGGTGCAGCTGGTCGTCCACGTAGAAGCTGGAGAGCTGCGAGTAAGCCGTGAGCTCGGAGCACAGCGTGAGCGCATGCACGCTGTGGCTGATATTCAGGTCGCGCGAGACCTGCTGGATCACGTCATTACGGAAGGAGAAGTAAGTGCCGTTGGAACCGGCCGAAGCGAAGATGGCGGCGGTGCCGCAGATCTTGCGCTCGTCCAGCGACTCCAGCACGAACAGGTACGATTCCTCGCTGGGGATATCGACCTGCGCCGAGAACGAAGCAATCGAACGCTCGACGGCCTGCGCGATTTTCTCGCGCGTCTTGGGCAAGGTATGGACACCCGGCATGGTGACCGCGGCCAGCGATTCAAGCGCTGCGATATCCGCAAGTTCTACCGGACGGACAACATACATGTGAACTCCTTCTTGCTCTAATAAGAAACGCCCGGCACGAGGACCGGGCGGATGGGCCGGGAGGCGAGGCGCTTACGCAGCCTTGATCATGCCGTCGAGGGCCACGCGCAGCAGGCGGTCGGCCTCGTTGATGTGGGCATCGGTCACTACCAGCGCTGGCGCCAGGCGCAGCACGTCCGGGCCGGCGATCAGCACCATCAGGCCTTGCGCTTCAGCGGCGCGCTGGATGTCTTTCGAGCGGCCTTTGAACGGCTCGGCAACCACGAGGCCCAGCAGCAGGCCGGCGCCGCGCACGGCGGTGAACACCTGCGGATAGTCTTTCACCAGCTGTTCCAGCTTGCCGATCAGGGTCAGGCTGGCTTCTTTCACGCGCGCCAGGAAGGCGGGCTGGTTGATGGTGTCGAACACGGTCAGCGCCACGGTCGCGGCCAGCGGGTTGCCGCCGTAAGTGGTGCCGTGGGTGCCGACGGACAGGGTCTGGCCCAGTTCTTCGGTGGTCAGCATGGCGGCCACAGGGTAGCCGTTGCCCAGCGCCTTGGCGGAGGTCAGCACGTCCGGCGTTACGCCGTAGCCCATGTAGGCGAACAGGGAACCGGTGCGGCCCATGCCGGACTGCACTTCATCGAAGATCAGCACGGCGCCGGTCTTGTCGCACAGGGCGCGCAGCTCTTTCAGGAACTCCACGTTACCCGGCATCACACCGCCTTCGCCCTGCACCGGCTCCACGATCACGGCGCACACGTCATCGGTGATGGCAGCGCGGGCGGCTTCGATATCGTTGTACGGCAGATGGTCGATCGACGGCGGCAGCGGCTCGAAGCCTTCGGTGTACTTCGACTGGCCGCCGACGGACACGGTGAACAGCGTGCGGCCGTGGAAGGAATTCAGGAAGGACACGATGCGCGACTTGTTCGGGCCAAACTTGTTGTGCGCGTAGCGGCGTGCCAGCTTCAGCGCGGCCTCATTGGCTTCGGCGCCGGAGTTGCAGAAGAAGGCGCGGTCGGCGAAGGTGGCTTCGGTCATGGCCAGGCCGAGGCGCAGCACCGGCTCATTGGTATAGCCGTTACCGAGGTGCCACAGGGTATTTGCCTGGCGGGTCAGCGCTTCCACCACGACCGGGTTGCAGTGGCCGAGGGCGGCGACGGCGATGCCGGAGGTGAAATCCAGGTAATGCTTGCCGGTCTGGTCCCACAGATCCAGGCCGCTTGCTCGGACTGGAACCATATTTGCCGGGGCATAGGTCGGCACGAGGACTTCATCAAAAGTCTGCCGGGTGACAGGGCGGGTGGTTACAGACGAATCAAGCTTGGCGTTCATTTGGCAAATCCCCAATAGAAAGAGGTGAGTACTGCATGCATTGTAAGAGGCGCGATCCTAAAACTCTTTTGAATCTGCGACAAGGTTTTTCAAAATTGCTTAGAAATTGGGGACAGACCCTGATTTCCAAAATCCGGGTCTGTCCCCATTTTTCGAGCAACATTAACGGGTGGCAAGGCGGCGCTGGCGCTCTTCGCGGGGGGTGTTGCCGAACAGGGTGCCGAAGGCGGTGGAGAAGTGGGAGCCGGAACTGAAGCCGCACATCAGCCCGACTTGCACAATCGAATGGTTGGTGTCGAGCAGCAGCTGGCGCGCGCGCTGCAGGCGCAACTCCAGGTAGTAGCGCGAGGGCAGGCTGCCCAGATATTGCTTGAACAGGCGCTCCAGCTGGCGCCGCGACAGGCCTACCAGGTTCGCGATGTCGTCCGTTGACAGCGGTTCCTCGATGTTGGCTTCCATTAGCTGCACAGCCTCCGACAGCTTGGGCTGCAGGGCGCCGAAGCGGGCCTGCAGCGCCACCCGCTGGCGTTCTTCGGGGCCGCGCACCTTTTCGATGCACAGCGCTTCCTTGACCTCAGCCTGCACCTGGGCGCCGAACAGGGACTCGATCAGCGTCAGCGAGAAGTCGATGCTGGCCGCGCCGCCGCAGCAGCTGAGCTGGCGGCCGTCGATCGCAAACAGGTGGGGCGTGAGGATGGCGCGCTCGGTAATGTCTTCCGTCTCGGCGTACAGCGCCCATGGCAGGGCGATACGCACACCGCCGGCCGCACCCGCTTCCGCCAGCCACAGTACTGCCGCCCCTACCCCACCCCAGTATTCGGCAGCGCGCAGGCGATCGATGACGGCACGGGCCAGCTCGGGGGCAAGGCGCGGGGCGTGTTCGTCGGCAACCAGCAGCGCCAGCTCCCAGCTTTCAGTGCTGGCAGCGAGCTGTTCGGGTGTGAGGATGTCGAGCCGGCATTTGCCGGCCAGCTTATGCGCCAGGCGCAGCGGCTGCGCCAGTCCGGACCAGCTCAGGCTGTCCGCCTCCCCCGCATTGACCAGCAGCAGGCGCAGCGGCGGTTCCTGGGCCAGACGGGAGAGATCGGAAAAAGACATGCGGGCAGCGTTTTACTCGGGCGCGAGCGAATGCGGGGGCCGCTCGCCAGTGTTCCATTGACTGACTATCATACCGGAGATCAGCAGGGCCGCGCCGAGCAGCCCTGTCCAGCCCAGGGTTTCGCCCAGCCAGAAATAGGCGAAAATCGCCGCGCAGCCGGGTTCGAAGGCGTAGATCACGGCCGCCTCATTGGCCGTGGCGTGGCTCTGGCCCCAGGTTTGCAGCGAGATGATGGCCGCCGTGGCCACCACGCCAAGGTAGATCAGGTTGACCGAATACAGCTGCAGCCCCTGCCAGATATAGGCCCAGTAGTCAGCCTGGTCCTGCGCCACGTCCACCGGGCCGCGCGGCACTTCGCGCAGCAGGATCCAGATGGCGGCGCAGATGGCCACCGTCATGATCTGCGCGGCAGTAAGCGTCATCAGGCCTTCGGCCCTGCGCGAGAACACTTCCATCACCTTGATGTAGCCGCCGAAGCAGAGCGCGGCCAGCAGCGCCAGCGTGTCGCCGTCGCCCCAGGTGAAGCTGCCTTCCCAGCACAGGGCGAACAGGCCTGCCACCGCCAGCAGCAGCGCCGCCACGATGCGGCGGTCCGGCCACTTGCCCATGGCGATGCCGAGCAGCGGCACCACCAGCACGTTCAGCCCGCAGATGAATGCGTTGCGGTTGGAGGTGGTGAGCGCCAGCCCTTCCACCTGGAACAGATAGCAGAAGAACAGCAGCACGCCGGCCAGGAACCCGTAGTGCAGGTCCTTCCAGCGCGCCCGGACCACGAAGGGCAGCAGCAGCACGCTGGCAATGCCGAAGCGGCTGGCCACGATCCAGTTGGCGGACAAATAGCCCGTCATTTCCTTCATGGCCGGGAAAGTGGTGCCCCAGACAATGGTGACGATCAGCAGGGCGAGAATGCCGCGGGCGTGTTGGGGCATGGGAAGGATGTGTTAGTTCAGCAAGATTACGAATGGTAACCGAATGCGTGGCAGGTGCGGCGCTATAATTCCGGCCATGGGCGAACGTTATTTGAAAAGTATCCGCTTGCTGGCCGAGTGCATGCAGGGCTTTGAACGCCTGTCCGGCCAGCATGTGCGCGAGTGCGGCCTCACGCATGCACAATTCGATATCATTGCCACGCTGGGGAATACGGCGGGCATGTCGTACAAGGAACTGGGCGAGCGCACCCTGATCACCAAGGGTACGCTGACCGGCGTGATCGAGCGGCTGGAAGAGAAAGGCCTGGTCGAGCGCGAGCGCTGCCAGATCGACAAGCGTTCCTTCTTCATCCGCCTGACCCGGCAGGGGGAGAAGCTGTTTTCCGAGGTGTTTCCCCAGGTAGTATCCAAAGGCGCCGAACTGTTCGCCGGCATGCATGCGGCGGACTTCGATGCGCTGGAGCTGCAGCTGTCCCGTCTCAAGCAGGTGCTGGCCAAGGCCGGCGCCTGAGTTCTCACTCTTACTAAGGCAATAATGCTAAAAACTACCCTGATCGATGGCATCCCGGCCGCGAAATTCGATAAACAGATCACCACCAACCTGCTGCTGGAGCATGTGGCGGCCGACGTGGTGCGCAAGGAAAAGCTGCTGATCGGCGTGCGTAATGAGGAAGGCGATATTTACCGCCTGATCGGCGCCACCAAGCACAACAGCTTCACCAATGCCGTGGAAGAGCTGGAAGACCTGGAACTGGTGGACGAGCTGGCCGCCGTGGAAGGCACGCACGAAGGCTGCGACGCAATTTTCCGTGAAGCCTGAGCCGCTGCATTAATCTTTCCAATCGGCAATATCACTCCGATTAAGAAACAAAAGATGCTATTCGGCAATAGTTGAGTATAATTTTTGGATGGACCGACTGGATATCCTCAAACTCATCATCGCTGAAGCCTCGCGCGGCGAGATGGTGTTCCCCGCCAACGTCAACGCTTCGCTGCGCCTGCAGGAAGCGCTGACCGATCCCGACTGCCACGTCGACCTGGCGGCGCGCCTGATATCGGCCGATCCCCTGCTGGCCGCCCGCACGGTGGCCATTGCCAATTCCGTCGCCTATAACCGTTCCGGCACCGAGATTTCCGGCGTACGTTCCGCCGTGCAGCGCTTGGGCGTACGCACCCTTCAGTCGCTGGTGGCCGCCCTGCTGGTGCGCCAGATCGGCTACCGCATCGAAGATCCCGCCATCCGCGCCAAGGCCGACCAGCTGTGGGAGCATTCGGCCCACGTCGCCGCCCTGTCGCAAGTGATTGCGCGCCGCGTAACCCATGTGGATCCGGATACCGCCCTGTTTGCGGGCATCGTGCATGAGGTAGGCGCTTTCTACCTGCTGTCGCGCGCCGAGGAGTTCCCTGGCGTGGCAGACGGCGAGCCGCAGGACTGGGTGGAGAATGGCGAGGTGGAACTGGGCCGCCTGGTGCTGCAGCGCCTGGCCGTGCCGGAATCCGTGCGCCGTGCCGTTGAGGCCATGTGGACCGGCCTGCGCGCCCTGCCGCCCGAAACCCTCGGCGATACCCTGCTGCTGGCCGATGACCTGTCGCCCGTTGCTTCCCCGCTGCACAGCCGCAGCGACGCCACCTCCCCGCTTGCCGCCCGCACCATCGATTTCGTGGTGGGCGACGGCACCCTGCACGAGATCCTGGAAGAGTCGGCAGGCGAAGTGCAATCCCTGTATTCGGTACTGATGCTTTAACGCGCTGCCCGCTTGGGCGATAATGGCGTTTTGCCTCGTCCGGGTTTCCGCATGTCCATGTACCGCTTCCTGGCCAGCTTTGTCCTGGCCTGCTCCACCTTCAACGCCACCGCACAAGGCAGCATCGCGCTGGAAGGCGCACCCTATGTGCTGGAGGGAACCGAGGTGCGCACCATCCGCGCGCAGAAGCTGCAGCGCGACTACCAGGTCTTCGTCAGTCTGCCGGCTTCCTACGAGAAGTCGGGCCGCAACTATCCGGTGGTCTTCGCCACCGACGCCAACTACGCCTTCCCGCTGACCCGCGCCATTGCGGCGCGCGCCGGCAGCAATGGCCGCGAGATCGAGGAATTCATCCTGGTCGGCCTGTCCTATGCGCGCGGCGATACGCCGACCTACAGCCGCCGCCGCGACTACACGCCTACCCCTACCGCCGACAAGACCGTGACTTCGGATATGCCGGGCCGCGAGGTCAAATACGGCGAGTCCGAAGGCTACCGCCGTTTCGTCATCGACGAGGTGCTGCCTTTCGTGGCCCAGCGCTACCGCGCCGACATGAACCGCAAAACGTTGATGACACATTCCTACGGCTCGCTGCTGGCACTGGACATCCTGTTCAATGAGCCGGGCGCTTTCGAGAACTACATTCTCGGCAGCCCATCGCTCTGGTACAACAACAAGGTGATGTTCGAGCGCGAACGCGCCTATGCCGCAAAGAACCGCGACCTGCGCGCCAACCTTTACTTCGCCGTAGGCGGCTACGAAACCCTGCGCCCCGGCCCGCGCTACAACAAGGACGACGATATGGTGGGCGATATGCGCGCCTTCATGCGCGCCCTGCGTTCGCGCCACTACCCCAGCCTGCGCATGGAGGGAGAGGTGATCCGCGATGAGGACCACCTGACGGTGGCCCCCATCATCATCACGCACGGCTTGCGCTGGGCGCTGCCGGGCAAGAACCTCAAGTAAGGTTCAGGGCGCGCTGGCCAGCGCAGCCGATGCCGGGTCGGCAGCCACCTCGCCTTCCATCACCACAATACGGCTGGCGGCGCGCGCCGCTTCACCACCGGCGAAGGCACGCACCGGCCCGATCATGGTGCCGCTCGCAGCGCCTTTCTGGTCCGTACGGAAGCTGCCCACCGGGCTGGCCTGGCTGCCCAGATACACGCTGTAGACCGTTTCCGGCTTCAGCTTGAACAGCGATACCTCCAGCGCATCGGTCAATCCCAGGCTGCGTGCTACCACGAAGCCGCGCCCCGTCATGCTGCGCACCGGCTTCAGCGCCACATTGGCCGGGTCGGCATTCGCACGCGGCTGCAGTCCTTGCCTGCCGTCGCCGCTGCGCGCCACGCCGGACAGGTAGACCAGGGCCTGCGGCGCCTGCCCCGCCGGCATGCGGCTCACCACCTTGCCTGCGGCCGTATCGATCACGTCCACTGCATCGCCGTTTTCGAGGCCCACGTAGATGCGGCTGCCGTCATCGGAAGCCCAGATACCGTGCGGCAGCGCGCCAGTGGCGATGGTGGCCAGCAGCCGCGGAGTGTCTTCCGTGCTGAAGACCTTCACCACGTTCTCGCCACCCACGGTGACATAGGCCAGCAGCTTGCCGTCCACTTTCGCAAAGGCCAGGTGGTTGGTGATGAAGCCGGTGTCGAACACGCCCTTCACTTCCAGCGTGCGGGTATCGATGCGCGTGACCTTGCCCACGTCCTTATGCGTCAGCCACACTTCGCTTTGGTCCGGCATCATCTGCAGGAAGGGCGAGAAGGGGCTCACCACGGGGATGCGTTTGACCACGCTGTAGCTCTTCACATCGATCACGTCCACCCCCGGCGTAAAGCTGGAGACGGCGAAGGCCAGGCGGCCGTCCGGCGTGAAGAGCACCATGCCCGGGCCGGGCGCGGTTGCAATGCGGCGCTTCTCCCTGAAATTTTGCGGGTCGATCACGGAGATATAGTCCTCGCCGCGCACCACAACCCAGGCTTCCTTGCCGTCCGCGGTGAAGAAGCCTTCATGCGGCGAGCGGCCCACATAGGTCTTGCCTTTCACCTTGTTGGTGGCAGTGTCGATGAACGTTACCGAGTTCGAGCCGTTGGACACGGCAATCAGCGTTTTGTGATCGGGCGAGAAACCCAGGCCGTGCACATTGATCTCGCCCTTGTACAGCGGGGACAGCACATCCGGGCGCGGGTTTCCAAGGCGGATCTGGCCAAGCAGCTCGGCGCTGGCGGGATTGAACACCGAGATGGTGTTGCTGTTCTGGTCAGCGGTATACACGCGGTCCGCGGAGGATGGCTGGGCCAGTGCGGCGCCTGCGGAACACGCCAGGACGATGACTGCAGATTTCATTGTTTCTCCTTGGCGGCGTGGCGCTCCAGCCATGCCTTCATCAGGTTGATCTCGTTCTGCTGCTCGGCGATGATGCTGAGCGAGAGGTTGCGAAGTTCCGGGTCCTGCGAATACAGCAGCAGCGCCTTGGCCATATCCACCGCGCCCTGGTGATGAGGAATCATCATGGTTACGAAGTCATGGTCCGCCTGCCCGTTCATCGGCGCCCATTTCATGCCGTCGTCCATCACGGCCATGGCGTCTTCCATCAGCCCCGCGAAGGGCTTGCCCGTGCTGGCGATGAAGACCGGCGGCGGAGTCCCTTCCGGGCGCGGTGCGCCGTGGTGGTGATGCCCGTCCTGGGCCGCCGCGGCGAGTGGCAGGAGGCACAACAGCAATGCGGCACGCATGGCCTCAGCCCAGGTAGAGCGGATTGGGCGCAAGGTAGATGCGCACATCCGGCACTGCCAGGCCGGCCGGGGCGATTTCCGACAGCTGGAGCGCACTCACGTTGCCCAGCGCGTTGAAGGTATAGCTGAAGCTTTGCGCGCCGATCACGAAGCGCACCGTCTGGCCGTTCGTCACGTTGACATAACGCGTGCCGTCGCCAATTTCGATGGTGGAGTCGGCGTAGCTGCCGGAGGCGGCCATGCCATAGCTGACCAGCGACAGCGCATGCGCGCCCGGCGCCAATGCCAGGACAGCGCTGTTCAGCGCAAGGGAGATCAGCATATTGCGGGTGTGGCGTTTCATCGGTTTTCTCCTTGGTGGTCGATGAAGGCCAGTATAGAAACCGCGTTCTGACGCCAGCATGACCCGCGCATTACAATGCGGTGACAGCGTAAATGACCAACTTGTAATCCCAAGCCGCCGCCCGGCGCGGCACAATGGCGCGGAAAGGGAGCATGCATGCGAATACTGATCGTGGAGGACGAACCGAAGACCGGCAGCTACCTGCTCAAGGGGCTGCAGGAGTCCGGCTATGGCGCGGACCTGGCGCGCAATGGTGCCGATGGCCTGCACATGGCGCTCGAACGCGATTACGAGCTGATTGTGCTGGACGTGATGCTGCCCGTCATGGACGGCTGGACCGTGCTGCGCAAGCTGCGCGAGCGCAAGGAGACGCCAGTGCTCTTCCTCACCGCGCGCGACGAAGTGCCGGACCGCGTGCGCGGCCTGGAGCTTGGCGCGGATGACTACCTGGTGAAGCCCTTCGCTTTCGCCGAACTGCTGGCCCGCATCAAGACCCTGCTGCGCCGTGGCCCGGTGCGCGAGGCGGAAATGCTGCGCCTGGCCGACCTCGAAATCGACGTGCTGCGCCACCGCGTCACGCGTGCCGGCCAGCGCATCGACCTCACACCCAAGGAATTCGCCCTGCTGCACCTGCTGGCGCGGCGCCAGGGCGAGGTGCTGTCACGCTCCCTGATCGCCTCCCAGGTGTGGGACATGAACTTCGATTCCGATACCAATGTGGTCGACGTGGCGATCCGCCGCCTGCGCGCCAAGATCGACGATCCCTATACCGCCAAACTGGTACACACCGTGCGCGGCATGGGCTACCTGATGGAAGAACGATGCTGAGGCGGCGCGAGCCGCTGTCGATTACGCTGCGCCTTGCGCTGCTGTTTGCGGCGATCGCAGCGGCGGCCTTCGTCGGCGTGGGCGCCTACCTGTACCAGACGCTGTCACGCCAGATGGTGCAGCGCGACGATATGGACCTGCTGAACAAGGCGGTGATGCTGCGCCACGTGCTGGCGGAACAGGGCTCCCTGGCCGCGCTGCGCGCCCAGCCGGACATGGCGCTCAACACGGTCTACGGCCAGGACATCCGCCTGCGCATCACGGCCATGGACGGCGGCCTGCTGGCGCAGAACAGCAGCGCCCTGCCGCCGCCCGAGCTGCCCGGCGTGCCGGCCGCACGCGAACCGGCCATGGGCGATATCCGCAACTGGCACTCCGGCACCGGCATGGCGCGCGTGCTCAATGTGCAGGCCACGCTCAATGCCGGCGAGCCACCGGTGCATGTGACGCTGCTGCGCGAGCGTTCGGACCGGCTGGCCATCATCCGGCGCTATGCCATCGACCTGCTGGGTGCCCTGCTGGCGGGGGCCGCGCTGGTGGCCGCGCTGGGTTTCCTGATCGTGCGCACCGGTATGCGGCCCCTGTATGCGGTCATCGGCAAGGCGAACGACATCAGCGCGCACCGCCTGAACAGCCGGCTCGCCGTGGACGAGGTGCCCGCCGAACTGCGCGAACTTGGCGTGGCCTTTAACGCCATGCTGGACAGGCTGGAGGAAGGCGTGCAGCGCCTCTCCGGCTTTGCCGCCGACCTGGCGCACGACATGCGCACGCCCGTCAATACGCTGATGGTGGAAACCCAGGTGGCGCTGTCGCGCCCGCGCACGGTGGAGGAGTACCAGGCGCTGATGGCGTCCAATCTCGAAGAATATGAACGCCTGGCGCGCATGATCGAAAACACCCTGTTCCTGGCGCGCGCCGACAATGCCCAGCTGGGACTGCAACGCGAGCCGCTCGACCTGCGCGCGGAGCTGGAAAGAATCGGGGAATATTTTGAAGGCCTGGCCGACGATAGCGGGGTGGCGCTGGCGCTGGAGCTGCCCGAGAGCGGCAGCAGCCTGCATGCGGACGCGATCCTGTTCCAGCGTGCCGTCAACAACCTGGTGTCGAATGCGATCCGGCACACGCCGCGTGGCGGCCGGGTGAACCTCGGCGCCCGCTTTGCGGAGGGCGAGCTGCTGGTCACCGTGCGCAATACCGGCGAAGGCATCGCGCCGGAGCACCTGGCCCATATTTTCGACCGCTACTACCGCGCCGATCCGGCCCGACCGGCTTCCAGCAGTTCGGCCGGACTGGGGCTGTCCATCGTGCGCGCCATCATGTCCCTGCATGGCGGCCGGGTGGATGCCGCCAGCGGGCCGGGTGAAACCTGCTTTACCCTGCACTTCCCCCACATTGGCTAGTGCGGCGGTAGCGGCACAGCAGCCGGATCGGGCAATTGCAGGGGGGAGAAGCCGGCGCCGGCATCGGGTGCTGCGGCGGGGGTAAGGTATTTTGCATCGCAATCCTCTCGAAGAACATCCGGACAAAAAAATGCCCGCTCAAGAGCGGGCTAAGTCCAAAACTAGGGATGTCCTGAAAGAGACGGTTCCATAGTATGCCGGGGACTCGCCGCGCTCTGTGCGCCAGCTAACATAACTTGATAAATCACCAAACCGGGTTGGTGTGCTGCCAGGCAGGCAGCTGCTGCACCCTTCCGAACCAGGCCATCATGTTCCGGTACTGCGCTACCGGCAGGCCCCCGCGCTCGATGTACATCAGGGGCGCGGACACCGCGAAGTCGGCCATGGTCAGGCCTTCGCCGCACAGCCATTCCCGGTTTTCCAGGTGCTGGTCCAGCACCTGGGCGTATTGCGCCAGTTCGGCGGCACCCCGCGCCAGCTCAACCGGATCCGGTTCCGTGCCTTCAACGAATTTCTTCCAGACGTTTTCCCAGGTGAAGATGCCGACCGAAGGCGAGAAATGCTGGCAGGCCCAGAACAGCCAGCGGTTGACGTCGGCCCGCGCGCGGCGCCCTTCCGGATACAGGGTCTGCTGCGGCGCCAGCTCGGCCAGGTATTGCATGATGGCGCCCGATTCCCACAGCAGCATGCCGTCATGCTCCAGCACCGGCACCTTGACGTTGGGGTTGATCTCCGCAAGACGGCGGCGGTCGTCCGGGCTGCCGAGGTTGATCTCGGTGACGTCCAGCTTCAGGCCGAGGTGCAGCGCGGTCATCATCACGCGCCGGGCGTTCGAGGAAAAAGGGTTGTGGTAGAGGTGCATTGCCGTCTCCTTCATGCATTGTCGATTCATGCATGTTAGCGAGAGGCGCTGACAGATTCTGTCAGTAGTGTTCGTCGATGCGGTACTCTTCGCGCCACTGCTTGATGAGGGCCGCACGCGGGGTCGGGTAGCGGTCTGCAAGCTGCTCGGCCGCCTGGATGCGGTCGATGCGGAAATGGCGCGTGGCGTCGCGCAGTTCGCACCAGGCGGCGAGCACCCGCTTGCCCTCGAAGAAGGCCAGTGCGAACGGCCACACGGTACGCTCGGAGGCGGAGCCATGTTCGTCGCTGTAGCCGAGGCGCAGCTTGCAGTGGCGGCGTATGGCTTCGCGCGCAGGCTGCAGGAAGGCTTCCTGGCTGAAGTTGTTGGCCGGCGGCGCCACATACAGGCTGGTTTCTGCCATGTGGTCGCGCAGGTCTTTCGGTGTGGCAGTGGCGATCTTGGCCAGTGCGGAATTGGCGGCGCGCGACAGTGCGGCATCGCCCTGGTGGCTTACCCAGCGCGCACCAAGCACCAATGACTCCAGTTCATCGGCATCGAACATCAGCGGCGGCAGGAAGAAGCCGGTGCGCAGCAGGTAGCCCACACCCGCGGAACCTTCCACCGGCGCTCCCAGTTCGGCCAGGGTCTGGATATCGCGGTAGATGGTGCGTTCGGAGACGCCGAGCTGTCCCGCCAGCACAGCCGCGGTCACAGGGCGGCGGTTGCCGCGCAATGCGTCCATCAACTGAAACAGGCGGCCGGTGCGGCTCATGCTCTTTACTCTCTGCGTGCGAAGATCGCCAGCTTATCATGGCGCGCTCATTGACAGGGACGGCAATTCACGGTGAAATCTAGCCGCCCTTAACAGTAAATGAGCGAGATGAGCAAAGCCCCTTCCGGAAAGAGCCGTGCCAGCGGCCGCGTTACCCTCAGCGATGTAGCGCGCCTGGCCGGCGTGGCGCCGATGACGGCTTCGCGCGCCATCAATCAGCCGGAGCTGGTGTCGTCCATCCTGCGCCAGCGCGTGCAGGAGGCGATCGATGAACTGGGCTATGTGCCGAACCGCGCCGCGCGCGCCCTCGCCTCCGCGCATTCGAATGTGATCGTGGTGCTCGTGCCATCGCTGTCGAATGCCGTGTTCACGGCCGTGCTGGCAGGCATACAGGATGCGCTGGATGCGCACAACTACCAGATCCTGATCGGCAATACGCGCTATTCGGACGCGGAAGAAGAGAAGCTGCTGAACATCTATATGCAGTCGAACCCCGACGGCATCCTGCTGTCCGGGCTCACGCACAGCCCGCGCGTAAACCAGATGCTGGCATCGTCCAGGGTGCCGGTGGTATCGATGATGGACCTGGCGGCCGACCCTGAGCAGCTCTCCGTCGGCTTCTCGCAGTACGAGGCAGGGCTGACGATGACGCGCTACCTGATCGAGAAGGGACGCCGCCGCATCGGCTTCATCGGCGCCCAGCTGGACGAACGTACGCTGAAGCGCTTCGAGGGCTACCGCAAGGCGATGGAGGAAGCGGGCCTGAGCGATCCGGTGCTGGAGCTGATGGTGCCCGATCCTTCCAATATCGCGCTGGGTGCGGAACTGCTGGGCCGCATGATGGCCAAGGTGCCGGACTGCGACGCCATCTTCTGCTGTAACGACGACCTGGCGCACGGCGCCATCTACCAGTGCCAGCGGCGCGGCATCGCAGTGCCGGAGCAGCTGGCCATCGCCGGCTTCAACGACCTGCCGGCCTCCGCCTGGATGAAACCTTCGCTGACCACCATCGGCACCCCGCGCTACCGCATCGGCTACGAGGCGGCCGTGCTGCTGCGTGCCGCCATCAAGGGCGAAACCCCGCCCCAGACCCGCATCGACCTTGGTTTCACGCTGATGGCCCGCGAGAGCGCCTGAGGCAGCTTGACAATTGGCCCCGTTGCTTTAGACTGAGGCCAATGATAGCGCTATCAAATACTATGGAACGCTGGGTTGTAATGGGGGTGAGCGGCTGCGGCAAAAGCTCGGTAGGCGCGATGCTGGCGCAATCCTTGGGCGTGCGCTTCATCGAAGGCGACGACTACCATTCGCCAGCGAATGTGGCGAAGATGGCGGCCGGGATTCCGCTCACGGACGAAGACCGCGTGCTGTGGCTGGAGGCGCTGCAGGCGGAGATCCGCCAGTCGGTGGAAGCAGGCGTGGGGATCGTGCTGTCCTGCTCCTCGCTGAAGAAGCGCTACCGGGATGTGCTGCGCGCCGGTGCGCCCGGTCTGCGCTTCGCCCACCTGGAAGGGAGCCGGGAAGTGATCGCGCAGCGCATGGCGGCGCGCACCGGCCATTACATGCCGCTGTCGCTGCTGGATGACCAGCTCGCGGTGCTGGAACCGCTGCAGGCCGGCGAGGCCGGCCTGATGCTCGATATCCGCAAGGAGCCGCAGGAGCTCGTTGCGGCCATCCTCAGGGCCTGATCACTTGCCGCGCACGTCGAGCGTGCGCGCATCCAGCTTCACCGTCACACTGGCCACCGGTGCGGCCGACGATTCACCCAGCGTAAGCACGTAGTCGCCCGGCGCGATCTTCCACTGTTTTCCAGCGCTGTCGAAGACCGCCAGCAGGCGCGGATCGATGCGTACCGTGCTGCTGCGGCTCTCGCCCGGTTTCAGGGCCAGCTTGTCCCAGCCTGCGAGGCGCTTCGGCGCTTCCCAGCCGCCGGCCTTGGGCGAGATGTAGAGCTGCGGCACCGCAGCGCCTTCGCGCTTGCCTGTGTTCTTCACCGTGAAACTGGCTTCCACCATGCCGTCCTTCGCCTGCGCCTTCAGGCCGGAGTAGGCATAGCTGGTGTAGGAAAGGCCATGGCCGAAGGCGAACAGCGGTTTGTAGCCTTTGCGGTCGAACCATTTGTAGCCAACTGCTGCGCCCTCGATGGTGTAATCGACGTCGGCGCGCACCAGGTCTTTACCGTCGCCATCGATCTTCAGGCGCGGGAGCTGCTGTTCGGATACCGGGAAGGTGGCAGGCAGGCGGCCGGATGGATTGACTTCTCCAGTCAGCACGCGGGCAATCGCCTCGCCGCCGCGTGTGCCGGGATACCAGGCCTCCACGATAGCGGCGGCCTTGTCCACCCATGGCATGGTGACCGGGCCGCCCGTTTCCAGCACCACCACGGTGCTGCCATTGGCAGCGGTGACGGCGGCGATCAGCGCGTCCTGATTGTCCGGCAGCGCCAGCGAAGGCGCATCGATGCTTTCGGCCGTCCATTGCGTGGCAAAGACGATCACCACATCGGCGCCGGCGGCAGCGCGTGCCGCTGCTTTCACATCCTTGCCGTCGTGGTAGCTGATCTGGGCCTTGCTGCGCGCCTGGAGCGCTTTCAGCGGCGAATTCGGCAGATAGACGATGGGACCAGGGAACTCCGGCGTGCCCAGGTCAGGCACCGCAAAGCCGCCCTCCGGATAGACCAGCGCCGAGCCGCCGCCAGACAGCACGCCCTTGTCCGCATAGCCGCCGATGACGGCGATCTTGCGCAGGCTTGGCGCCAGCGGCAGCAGGCCTTTGCTGTTCTTGAGCAGCACAATGCCCTCTTCCGCATCCGCCTGCGACACCAGCGCATTCGCCTTCATGTCAATCGGCTGGCCCGGCGCGGGCACGGGGTTGTCCATCACGCCGTGTGCGTACAGCGAGCGCACCACACGCTGCGCCATATCGGTCAGGCGCGCTTCCGGCACGTGGCCGTTCTGCACGGCCTCCAGCAGTGCGCCGTTGAAGTATTCGGACTTGTCGAAGGGCCAGCCGGACTGCTGGTCCAGCCCCCCATTCGCCGCCGGAATGGTGGAGTGGGTGGCGCCCCAGTCGGACATCACATAGCCCTTGTAGCCCCAGTCTCGCTTGAGCACCTGGTTCAGCAGCCAGTCGTTCTCGCAGGCGTACACACCGTTCACGCGGTTATAGGAGCACATGACAGAGCCCGGGTCGCCACGCTCGATGGCGATCTGGAAGGCCAGCAGGTCGCTCATGCGCGCCGCTGCGTCCTCCACTTTCACGTTGATGGTATTGCGGTTGGTTTCCTGGTCGTTCAGCGCGAAGTGCTTGATGGTGGAGACAATGTTATTCGACTGCACGCCGCGAATCTGCTCGCCCACCATCACACCTGCCAGCAGAGGATCTTCACCGGCATATTCGAAATTGCGGCCATTGCGCGGCTCGCGCATCAGGTTCACGCTGCCGCCCAGCATGACGTTGTGGCCGGAAAGCCGCGCTTCCTTGCCGATCATGGCGCCGCCTTCGAAGGCGCGCTGCGGATTCCAGGTCGCGGCGGTGGCAAGGCCGGAAGGCAGCAGGGTGCGCGGACGCGGTTCCTTGGTGCGCTGCGTGGACACGCCAATGCCGGAGTCGGTCAGGTGCTGGTTCGGCAGCTTGAGGCGCGGCACGCCGTAGACGAAGCCCGCCGTATCGGCCACGCTTTCGGCCGGACGCTTCACGCCCTTGAAGTCCGTGGCGAAGTAGCCGAAGACCACACGGATCTTTTCTTCCGGCGTCATCTGCGCTACCAGCGCACGGGCGCGTTCGTCGGGATCTGCCGTCTGCGCCTGCGCGGGGATGCCGAAAGCGGCCCCCAATGCGAGCGCCAGCGGCGCCAGTTGCCATGCCTTCACCATCCTCGTCTCCTTTTGTTATGGAATGCTGACTTCCAGTTCGTAATGCTTGCCTGCTTCGATGCCGCTCACGTGTGCCTCCGGCAGCAGCTCACCGTTACAGCGCACCTGCACTCCGGCCACGCCGGTGCGGCGCACCGCCACGTTAAAGCTCGCACCACGGAAGCTGCGCTGGATCTTCATGCCATCCCAGCCGGCCGGCAACTGCGGCGCAATGCGCAGTCCTTCAGCATCGCCGTGCAGGCCGCACAGGCCTTCCACCACGCAGCGGTACACCCACGATACGGTACCGGTGTTGAACAGCTGGCTGGAACGGCCTGCCGTGCGCGGATATTCCTTCCACGCGCCACGGTAGTAATTCGGGATGAACACCGGCAGCTGTCCGCGCTGCAGGTAGTCCGCCTCGTCCGGGCCGGGAATCATCTGGCGCAGAAGCTTGTAGGCGGTATCGGTCTCCGCAATCGTGTACAGGCTGTAGATGTAGAACACGGCGGCGTGGTTGTACACCGCGCCGTTTTCCGCCGAGCCGGGATGCTTCTGCGTGACGCGGCCGACGTCGTCCCGCATCTTCGAATACGGCGGCGCAAACATCTGCACGCCAAAAGGCGTGAACAGCTGCTGCGCCACTTCTTCCAGCATCAGCTTGCGCTGTTCCTCGCTTGCCGCGCCGCCCAGGATCGACCAGGCTTGCGGGTTCAGGTAGATGCGGCCTTCCTTGTCCTTGCTCACACCGAATACCACGTCGTCGTCGGTGATGCCGCGCGCGAACCAGCGGCCATCCCACAAGTGGCGGTTGGCGGCCTCGTTCAGCTGGCGCGCGCCATCGGCATAGTTATCGCGGCCGCATTCGTCGCCACGCTGCGCGCACATTGCCGACCACAGGTTCAACGCATAGCCCGCCGCCACCGTCAGCCAGCCGGAAACGCCCTTGCCGCGGTAGCCGACCATGTTCATCGGGTCGCACCAGTCGCCTTGCGCGATGAAGCTCAGGCCACGGTGATCGCGTTCTTTCAGCAGCCAGTCCATGGCGCGGCTGATGCGCTGGTGTACGCTCAGGCTGTGGCCTGCGGTATCGGCCACCTGCTCGTCCAGCAGCGTCCAGTCGGCGGTTTCGTCCAGATAGGCTTTGAGGCAGACCGGCAGCCACACGCAGTGGTCGGTGTGCGGCACCTGGTTGATGTACTTGAGCTCCGCGCCTTCCACCAGCAGGATCCCGTCCGGCATGGCGCCCGTTTCCTCCTGCTGGCTCAGCGCATGCAGGAAGGCTGCGCGGGCGACCGAGGGCTTGATGAAGCTCATGCCCATATTGTCCTGCAGGTAGTTGCGCGTCTGCGGGTCGGTGGTCAGGCGGTTCACGTCGCCGTGATAGAAGACCTGGCGCGGCAGCCAGTTGTTGACGAAGTTGTCCAGTTCCTTGTCCGGCGTTTCAATGCGCACGCAGCCGCTGCCTCCTGCCACGTAGTCCGCGTACTCCTGTGCTGAGGCACGAAAGCCTTCGGCGCTCAGGTAACGTGCGCGCACCGCTGCGATCTCGGCATCGTCCAGCGCCGGGCCGAAGACGAAGCGGAACTCCTCGGCCGCGCCGCTGTCCAGCGCCAGCCGGTATTGCACGGTGGCCGCAGGCGTTTCATAACGTGCGTCACCGCAGGCCAGCAGCTCGCGTTGCGTGCCGTCCGGCTTGTGCAGGCCGCCCTCGCCTTCGAACGCCTCCTGGCAGGCTTCCCATGCGTCCGGTGCGCGTTCACAGAGGAAGTAAGTCTTGTCCTTGAAGTCCTTGTTCTTGAAGTAGTCGGCGACCTTCTGGTAAGGCGTGACGCTGCTGGCGACGATGCCGCCCAGGTCATGGCGGTATTCCGCCGACTGGTTCATCCACGACATGTAGCCGATCGGGAAGTAGGGATAGATGCTGACCTTGCGCGCGCGAGCGGACAGGTTGCTGACGCGCAGGGACCACAGTTCCACCACATCGTCCACCGGCAGCGTCATCGACAGTTCGATGCGCAGGCCCAGGTGTTCGATGGTCCATGCCAGGTCGCTCTTGCCGACCGAGAAGCTGAAGCTGTCCAGCGCCTCGCGCACGGGCTCATAAGGCGCGGAGAACAGCTCGCCGCTCTCTTCATCCTTCATGTAGAAGAAGCGCCCCGGATGATGCGCGAAGTAGCCCTGCTCCGGCTGCATGAAGCTCTTTGCTTCCATGTTCGGCGCGTGCGCATACTTGGCAGGCTCCGGCTGCATGAACTGCGCAACGGCGTAGCCGCGGCAGGTCACCTGGATCATCATCTTGCGGTTCCACAGGAAGCCCGCGGCGCGCGGCATGGCGGTGGGGCTTTGCAGTTCATAGCGTTCACCGTTGTCGGTGGGGCGTAGCATCTTTCTTGTCTCCGGTATTTCAGGCGTGGCGTTCAGCCAGTTCGCTCTGGATCTGTTTCAGTTTGGCGGCGTCCAGCTGGTAGAAGAACATCGCTGCGACGGCCATCAGTGCAAAGGCGGCTGGGATCAGCGACATCAGCCACACGATACCGGCCTGCGAGCCGGTGCTCTGCTCGGCGTTCGGCACATAGCCCAGCGCGGTGAACAGCGCTCCGATCACCGCAACAGCCAGCGCGGTACCTAGCTTCTGCGAGAACGTGGCGGCGGCGAAGGTCATCGCAGTAGCGCGGCGGCCGGTGCGCCATTCGTTGTAATCGGCCGTGTCGGCGTACATGGAGAAGGCCAGCGGCGATTTCGGGCCGAGCACGAGGCCCATGCCGATCTGCAGTGCGAACATCAGGCCCACCTGGTCTTTCGGAATGACGAAGAAGGCGGCCGACAGCAGCGCCGTCAGCGACATCAGCACCATCATCAGTTTCTTCTTGTCGAGGAAGCGTGTCATCAGCGGCGTGAGCGCGGCGCCTGCGGCTGCAGCCATCATGTATGCGGGGATGAAGCCGGCCAGCAGCTCGGGACGGCCCACGTAGTACTTGAAATAATACGCCGCCGTCGTCGTGCGCAGCGTGATCGTGACCATGATGATCAGCGCCAGGAAGAACAGTACCACCCACGGTCCGTTGCGCGTGAGGTCTTTCACGTCCTGTACCACATTGCTCTTCTGCCCTGCAGGCGGCGCGATGCGCTCGCGGGTGTTGAAGAAGGTGATGGCGAACATCAGTGCTGCAGCAATCGACCATGCAAACATCGTAATCTGCCATCCCAGCTTGTCATCGCCGCCGCCGAAGAAACGCACCAACGAAGGCGTGGCGGCGGTAACGATGGTGCTGCCGCCGAAGGCGCAGATGAAGCGCAGGCCGTTGATGGTGGAGCGCTCCTGCGGGTCGGCCGTCATCACGCCCGACAGGGCGTTGTAGGGAATGTTGATGGCGGTGTAGCACACCATCATCAACAGGTAGGTGCCGTAAGCCCAGACGATTTTGCCGTCATGGCCCAGGTCCGGCGTGGTGTAGGTGAGCACGGCGGCCGCGCCCAGCGGCAGCGGCACCCACATCAGGTAGGGCCGGAACTTGCCCCAGCGCGAGGTGGTGCGGTCGGCCAGCGCACCGATCATGGGATCGGTGAAGGCGTTGATCAGTTTAATCAGGAACATCATCGACGCCGCAGCGGCCGCCGAGATGCCGAAAACATCGGTGTAGAAGATCAGCAGGAAGGTAGCGACATTGGTCCAATAAAAATTGAAGCCCATGTCGGCAATGCCGTAGCTGATTTTTTCGCGCCAGGAGAGGATCACGACCAGGCTTCCGGCTCAAAAAGGTGCTGTGCGGGTGCGCCTCCAGGGGCCCCGCCCGCACAGCTAAAAAACAAGCTGGGCGAGTGAGTCCCAGCCTGCCATCGGACCGTCAACATTCCTGTCTCCTGATATTTTGTGATAGCGCTATCATTAAGTGTTTAGAGTGTAATAACAGTGCTTTGCAAAGTCAACCGAAAAAAAAAGCCGCGCAGCTTTCGCGGCGCGGCTTTTTGTGGAGGGCTACCGTTTATACGACGGCGCCGTCCGTTTCATCTTTTTCCTTGATCGGCTTGATCAGGTCTTCACGCTTCACGCCCAGCCACATGGCGACTGCTGCCGCCACGAACACGGAGGAGTAAATACCGAAGCAGATACCGATGGTCAGCGCCACTGCGAAGAAATGCAGGGTTGGGCCGCCCAGGAAGAGCATGGACAGCACCATCATCTGCGTGCAGCCGTGGGTGATGATGGTACGCGAGATGGTGGAGGTAATCGCGTTGTCGATCACTTCCTGCACCGACATCTTGCGCTGCTTGCGGAAGTTCTCGCGGATACGGTCGAAAATAACCACCGATTCGTTGACCGAGTAACCCAGCACCGCCAGTACCGCAGCCAGCACGGTCAGGGAGAATTCCCACTGGAAGAAGGCGAAGAAGCCCAGGATGATCACCACGTCGTGCAGGTTGGCGATGATTGCCGCCACTGCGAATTTCCATTCGAAGCGTATCGCCAGGTAAATCACCACGCCCACGACCACCATGATCAGCGCGTTCAGGCCGTTCTGCGCCAGTTCCTCGCCGACCTGCGCCTGGATGGAGTCGTACTTCTGGCGCTGCAGCAGCTCTTTACCGGCAGCGTCCACGCAGCCCAGCTTGAAAATGTGCTCGCCCTGTGGCGTGAGGGTGTCGATCTGCTTCGTCGTGCCCTGCTCTGCCTTGCACAGGCCCTCGAACACGCGCGCCGAGGTATCGGCGCTGTTGGAGTTGGCCGATACCGGCAGGCGGATCAGCACATCGCGCGCAGTATCGACACTGGTGACCTCAGGCAGTTCGTAACCCATCTTCTCCAGCGTGCCGCGGATGGCCGGCAGGTTGGCGGTCTGGGAGTACCTCACCTCCATCATGGTGCCGCCCTTGAACTCGATGGAGAGGTGCAGGCCCTTGTGCACCAGGAAGAACACCGCTGCCACGAAGGTCAACACCGAAATGATGTTGAACACCAGCGCGTGGCGCATGAAGGGAATGTCTTTATGAATGCGGAAAAATTCCATTTGATTCCTCTATCTTCCGTTGCCGATTATTTGGACTGGCCCGGCACCCAGACGGTACCGATCGACAGCGTTTGCAGTTTCTTCTTGCGGCCGTACCACAGGTTGACCACGCCGCGCGACACGAAGACCGCGGAGAACATCGAGGTCAGGATGCCCAGGCAGTGCACCACTGCGAAGCCGCGCACCGCGCCGGAACCGAAGACCAGCAGTGCCAGGCCGACGATCAGGGTGGTGACGTTCGAGTCCAGGATGGTGGCCCATGCGCGGTCGAAGCCGGCCGCAATGGAGGCCTGCGGCGAAGCGCCGGCACGCAGCTCTTCCCGGATACGTTCGTTAATCAGCACGTTGGCGTCAATTGCCATACCCAGCGCCAGCGCGATTGCCGCCATGCCCGGCAGGGTCAGCGTAGCCTGCATCAGCGACAGCAGGGCCACCAGCAGCAGCAGGTTGACAGCCAGCGCCAGCACGCTGAAGAAGCCGAACATCATATAGTAGGCGATCATGAAGACCGCAATCGCGAGGAAGCCGTACATCGTGGAATGCAGGCCCTTCGAGATATTCTCGGCGCCCAGCTGCGGGCCGATGGTACGCTCTTCCATGAACTCCATCGGTGCATACAGCGCGCCGGCGCGCAGCAGCAGCGCCAGTTCGGTGGAGTTCTCGATGGAGCCCATGCCGGTAATGCGGAAGCGGCTGCCCAGTTCTTCCTGGATGGTAGCCACGGACAGCACTTCAGGCTTGCCCTTCTCGAACAGCACGATGGCCATGCGCTTGCCCACGTTGCCGCGGGTGGCTTCACGCATCTTGCGGCCGCCGTCGCCGTTCAGGTCCAGCGACACGGCTGGCTGCTGGTTCTCGTCGAAGGTGGCGGTGGCGCTGGCGATGTAGTCGCCGGTCAGGATCACGTCTTTCGACAGCACGACCGGCACCGCCTTGCCCACGGTGAACAGCTCGGAGTTGAACGGGATCGCGGCCGACAGCTCGGTGCCCGGCGTGACGGTTTCGTCCACCAGGCGCACTTCCAGGGTTGCGGTACGGCCGATGATGGACTTGGCGCGCGCCACGTCCTGCACGCCCGGCAGCTGCACCACGATGCGGTCTGCGCCCTGCTGCTGGATGATCGGCTCGGCCACACCCAGCTCGTTCACGCGCTTGGACAGGGTGGAGATATTCTGCTTCACGCCATTGTCCAGCGTGTCTTTCAGCGCCGCAGGCTTCATGGCCGCAGCCAGCACCAGGTCGGCGCCGTCGTTGCGGTCGGTGAAGGCCAGGTCGCCCATATCGGCCAGCGCCTTGCGCGCTGCCTGGCGGGTAGCGTCGTCACGGAATTTGATCAGGATGGTGTCGCCGGAACGCTCGATACCGGCGTGGCGCACGTTCTTGTCGCGCAGTTCGCTGCGGATCGCTGCCTGGTAGCCCTGCACGCGCTTGTTCAGCGCAGCCTTGGTATCCACCTGCAGCAGGAAGTGCACGCCGCCGCGCAGGTCAAGGCCGAGGTACATCGGCAGTGCGCGCAGGTTCTGCATCCACTGCGGCGTATTCGGCGTCAGGTTGACGGTAACGATATAGGTAGGATCGGCCGGGTCGGCGTTCAGGCCTTTTTCCAGCGCGGTGCGGGCCTTGAACTGGTCGTCCGAGGTAGGGAAGCGCACGCGCACGGAGTGGCTTGCGCCTTCATCCAGCTTGACGCCTTCGTTCGCAATGTTCTCGCGCTTGAGCACCGACTCCACTTGCGAGGCTACTGCGCTGGTGATTTTCACCGTGGATTTGCCGCTGGTGATCTGCAGTGCGGGCGATTCGCCGAAGTAGTTAGGCGCCGTGTACAGTGCGCCCAGCAGCACTACCACGACGATGACGATATATTTCCAGACAGGATAGCGATTCATATTCTTCAGCGTTCAATAAGCCGATACACAAACGGGCGGCAGTGCCGCCCGTACCGTGGGATTACAGCCCCTTCAGCGTGCCCTTCGGCAGCAGCGTGGTAATGGATGGCTTCTGCACCACGATTTCAGTGTTGGCTGCCACTTCCAGGGTCACGTAGGCATCGGTCACTTTGGACACTTTGCCCAGAATGCCGCCGGCGGTCACGACTTCATCGCCCTTCGCGAGCGCGTCCATCATGGCGCGTTGTTCCTTGGCGCGCTTCTGCTGCGGACGGATCATGAGGAAGTACATGACCACGAACATCAGGATCAGCGGCAGGAAGGTAGACAGGTTGCTCATGGTTGCTGCTTCGGCGCCCTGAGCGTATGCGTTGGAAATGAACACGGATGACTCCAGATAGTGGTATTACTGTTTTAAAAAATTTAGCGCTGTATTCTAGCACTCGCTGCAGGCGCCCAGATTGGGGCCTATATCACTTTTTACAAGATCGTGCTTAAACCCCACGCGAACGGTCGGCGTGGAACTGTTTTACCCAGTCCGGGAAGCGGTCTTCATCCAGCGCCTCGCGCATCTGGCGCATGATGTCCAGGTAGTAGTGCAGGTTATGGATGGTGTTCAGGCGCGCGCCCAGAATCTCCTGCGCACGGTGCAGGTGGTGCAGGTAGGCGCGGCTGAAGTTGCGGCAGGCGTAGCAGGAGCAGGTGGAATCCAGCGGCTCCTTATCATCCTTATAACGTGCGTTCTTGATCTTGATGTCGCCGAAGCGGGTAAAGATCCAGCCGTTGCGGGCATTCCGGGTCGGCATCACGCAGTCGAACATGTCCACGCCGTTCGACACGCCGGCCACCAGGTCTTCCGGTGTGCCCACGCCCATCAGGTAGTGCGGCTTGTTGGCCGGCAGGCGCGGGCCGACGTGCTCCAGCACGCGCATCATGTCTTCCTTCGGTTCGCCCACGGAGAGGCCGCCGATGGCCAGGCCGGGGAAATCGATCTTTTCCAGGCCTTCCAGCGATTCATCGCGCAGGTTTTCGAACATGCCGCCCTGGACGATGCCGAACAGCGCGTTCGGATTCTCGCCGCGCTTGAATTCATCCATCGAACGCTGGGCCCAGCGCAGCGACATGCGCATCGATTTCGCCGCTTCATCCACGGTGGCGGGACGGCCGTTGATTTCATACGGCGTGCACTCGTCGAACTGCATCACGATGTCCGAATTCAGCACGCGCTGGATCTGCATCGAGATTTCCGGCGAGAGGAACAGCTTGTCGCCATTGATCGGCGAGTTGAAATGCACGCCTTCTTCCGTGATCTTGCGCATCTCGCCCAGCGAGAACACCTGGAAGCCGCCGGAGTCGGTGAGGATAGGCTTGTCCCAGCCCATGAAGCCGTGCAGGCCGCCGAACTTCGACATCACGTCGTTACCGGGGCGCAGCCACAGGTGGAAGGTATTGCCGAGAATGATCTGGGCGCCGATTTCCTTCAGCTCCAGCGGCGACATGGCCTTTACCGAGCCGTAGGTCCCCACGGGCATGAAGATCGGCGTCTGCACTTCACCGTGGTTCAGTTTCACGGTGCCGCGGCGGGCCTTGGTTTTGCCGGTAGTATCGGTCTTGAGTAGCTTAAATTCCAACATTGTTCAAATCCTAAATCAGGCCCGGTTGGGCGTCGTCAGCAACATGGCGTCGCCATAGCTGAAGAAACGGTATTCATTGGCGATGGCGTGCGCGTAGGCGGCACGGATCTCATCGAAGCCTGCGAAAGCCGACACCAGCATCAGCAGCGTGGACTTCGGCAGGTGGAAATTGGTGATCAGGCGCGTTACCGTCTTGAATTGATAGCCGGGCGTGATGAACAGGGCCGTGTCGGCGCTGCCCGCCACCAGTTCGCCCGTCTGCGAGGCCGATTCCAGCGCGCGCAGGCTGGTGGTGCCGACGGCGATCACGTCGCGGCCCGCCTTGCGCGCGGCCTGCACCGCATCCACGGTGGCCTGCGGCATGGTGTACCACTCGGTGTGCATCTTGTGTTCGGCCAGGTTCTCGGTGCGCACCGGCTGGAAGGTGCCCGCGCCCACGTGCAGCGTGACGTATGCGAACTGCACACCCTTTTCCTTCAGCTTTGCCAGCAGCGCTTCGTCGAAGTGCAGGCCGGCGGTTGGCGCGGCGACGGCGCCCGGCACCTTGTTGAAGACCGTCTGGTAGCGCGTTTCGTCGAACTCGCCCGGTGCGTGCTCGATATAGGGCGGCAGCGGCAGGCGGCCGTATTGCTCGATCAGCTCGAAGACGTCCGCGTCGAACTTCAGCGTAAAGAACTCGCCGGCGCGCTCGCCCACGGTCACGTCGAAGGCTTCGGCCAGGCGGATCTTCACGCCGGGGCCGGGCGACTTGGAAGCGCGCACCTGGGCCAGCACCGTGCGCGTATCCAGCACGCGCTCCACCAGCACCTCCACCTTGCCGCCGCTGTCCTTGATGCCGAAGAAGCGGGCCTTCAGCACGCGCGTATCGTTCATCACCAGCAGGTCGCCCGGCTGCAGCAGGTCGAGGATGTCGGTGAACTGGCGATCCACCAGGCGTGCGCCATCGACGTGCAGCAGGCGCGAGGCGCTGCGGTCCGGCAAAGGAAATTGCGCAATGCGTTCTGACGGCAAGTTAAAATCGAAATCGGAGAGCGAATACATATGAAACACGGCTAAAAACGTTGGGCGAACCCTCTATTTTACGCCATCTGCCCAAAAAAACCGCAAACTGATGCCTGAACCGAAGCAAAAGAAGCCTGCCGCCACCATCGAGAGCAAACTCGCCAAGCTGGGCCTGCACTCCGACATGGACCTGGTGCTGCACCTGCCCATGCGTTACGAGGACGAGACCGAGGTGATTTCGATCCGCGAAGCCTGCCTGCGCGGCGGACAGACTTCGCAGGTGGAAGGCGTGGTGACGAAGAACGAAATCGCCTACAAGCCGCGGCGCCAACTGCTGGTGCACATTGCGGACGAAACGGGCGATGTGCAGCTGCGCTTCATGAATTTCTACGGCAGCCAGGTCAAGCAGCTGTCCGAAGGCGTGCGGGTGCGCGCGCGCGGGGAACTGAAGCACGGCTTCTTCGGCGCGGAGATGGTGCATCCGGCCTACAAAGTGATCAACGAGGGCGCGCCGCTGCCCACATCCCTCACGCCGGTCTATCCCGCAGGCGAGGGCTTGTCGCAAACGGTGCTTCGGCGCGCGATTGCGGAAGCGATGAAGCGCGTGAGCTGGGCCGATACCGTGCCGGCCGAGGTGGTGGCGCGCATGCAGCTTTCCGCTTTTGAATCCAGCGTGCGCCTGTTGCACTACCCGCCGCAGGATGTGGACGAACATGCACTGGCCGAGCGCACGCACCCGGCGTGGACGCGCATGAAGTTCGACGAGCTGCTGGCACAACAGCTGTCGCTGAAACGCGCGCAGCGTGCGCGACGCATGAAGGGCTCGCCGGCGCTGAAGAGCGTGGGCAAACTGTCTGCCGCGTTCCAGGCTGCGCTGCCGTTCAAGCTCACCGGCGCGCAGCAGCGCGTGCTGAAAGAGATCCGCGCCGATATCGGCCAACCCTATCCCATGCAGCGGCTGCTGCAGGGCGACGTGGGCAGCGGCAAGACCGTGGTGGCGGCGCTGTCCGCTGCGCAGGCCATCGACAGCGGCTACCAGGCGGCCCTGATGGCGCCGACCGAAATCCTGGCGGACCAGCACTTCCGCAAGATCGCGGCATGGATGGAGCCATTGGGCGTGAAGGTGGCCTGGCTCACCGGCTCGCTGAAGAAGAAGGAAAAGCTCGCCGCGACGGCGCTGGTCGAATCCGGCGGAGCGCAGCTGGTGATCGGCACGCACGCGCTGATCCAGGACACGGTGCAGTTCCCGAAGCTCGGCCTCGTGATCGTGGACGAGCAGCACCGCTTCGGCGTCGGCCAGCGCCTCACCTTGCGCAACAAGGGTAGCGATGGCCTGGTGCCGCACCAGTTGATGATGTCCGCCACGCCGATTCCGCGCACGCTGGCGATGACCTATTACGCCGACCTCGAAGTGTCCGTGATCGACGAGCTGCCGCCAGGCCGCACGCCCATCGTCACGCGCGCGATCGACCAGAACCGTCGCGACGAAGTGATCGAGCGCGTGCACGCAGCGGCCTTGGAAGGACGACAGGTCTACTGGGTATGCCCGCTGATCGAGGAATCCGAAGCGCTGCAATTACAGACCGCGACCGAGACCTACGAAACGCTGGCCGCTGCCCTGCCCGACCTGCGCGTAGGCCTGGTGCACGGCCGCCTGAAGCCGGCCGAGAAGCAGGTCGTGATGGATGCATTCGCGGCAGGCGAAGTGCATGTGCTGGTGGCCACCACGGTAATTGAAGTGGGCGTGGACGTGCCGAACGCCTCGCTAATGGTGATCGAACATGCGGAACGCTTCGGCCTCTCGCAGCTGCACCAGTTGCGCGGACGGGTTGGCCGCGGCTCGGCAGCCAGCGTCTGCCTGCTGCTCTACCAAAGCCCGCTCGGCCCCATCGCCAAGCAGCGCCTGATGACGATGCGCGAAACAACGGACGGCTTCGAAATCGCCCGCCGCGACCTGGAGATCCGCGGCCCCGGCGAATTCCTCGGCGCGCGTCAGTCCGGCCAGGCCATGCTGCGCTTCGCCGACCTGGAAACGGACGGCTGGCTGGTGGACCACGCCCGCGACATCGCCGCCGCCCTGCTGCAGGACGCCACTCCGGCGAATAAAGCCACGGTCGAAGCCCACCTCGAACGCTGGCTCGGCGGCCGCGAAGAATTCCTCAAAGTCTGACACCATGGGGTCAGGCCCCTTGGTGTCAGGTCCCAGGCTCAACCATTTACGGAGGCGGGTCGTCGTCCTTTTGGGTGGCGCCGAGGCCGATCCCCATGCCCATGCCGGCGCCGCCCGCAGCGCCCATGTTTCCGCCGCCGCCTTTGGCCCCGCCACCGCCTGCCTCTCCCTTGCCTCGGCCGCCGCTGCCCTGCATGCGGGTCGGCCCCTGCAAAGGAATGTTCACCTCCGGCGGCACCGGGCCCAGGTCCAGCGCCGTGCGGATGAAATTGCGCAGCGAAACCACCAGTTCGGCAGTATGGATGGGACGCCCTGCCGCCATATCGCTTGCCGCCTGTCCAGCCAGGCGCACGTGCTCCTCGGTACCGAGCAGGATGATGTCGGCCAGCGCCGCTTCTACGGCATCGCGCATCCTGCGTGCGCGGTCTGAACCGCCCGCATCCACACCTTGCTCGCGCAGTTCACGCAAGTGCGTTGGATCGACGGTCAGTTGCCCGGTGAACGAGCCGCCCAATGTTTTGTATGCGGCGATCAGCGTCCGCAGGCGTTCGTTGATCTGGCGGTTCATCCGCTCGCGGCGCTGCTGGATGGTCTGCATCATCAGCACGCGGATCCCGACGCCAAGCAAGGTGAAAACGGCGAGGCCCAGCAAGGTGGTCAGCGCACCGTGCCATGAACTGAAGTCGAAATAACGCATTGCTCCCCCATCCTCTTGATGGAGGCAGTGTAGCGAAATCGGAAATTACGGAGCGCCAGAATAAATCAGGGTCTGTCCCCAATTTAAAAGCACATATAAATGCGGTTGGCGAGGTCGAACATGAAGGCGGGCTGCAGGTAGGCGAGGAAGGCCAGCGCGAGCACGGCTGCTCCGGCAACCCAGAGGGCGGCGCGGAGCAGGCGCGGTTTCATCATGCCGCCTTCAGGTTTTCCCGCACCAGCGGACGTTCGTCCACCGGCAGGTTGGCGGTGCCCGCAAAGATGCCAAGCGCGATGGCGATGCCCCACACCAGGTCGTAGCTGCCTTTGAGATCGAACACGTACCCGCCCAGCCAGACGCCCAGGAAGCTGCCGATCTGATGCGAGAAGAACACCACGCCGGCCAGCATGGACATATGGCCCAAACCGAACACGCCTGCAATGATGCCGTTCGTGAGCGGCACCGTGGACAGCCACAGCACGCCCATCGCGGCCGCGAACAGGTAGACCGACAGCGGCGACAGCGGCGCAAGCAGGAACAGGCCAATCACCACCGAGCGCGCGAAGTAGATGAAGGACAGCAGGTAGCGCTTCGGCAGTTTGCCGCCCAGCTGGCCCGCCATATAGGAGCCGAAGATGTTGAACAGGCCAATCAGCGCCAGCGCCATCACCGCGACCTTGGGATCGGCAATGCCCTTGTCCTTCAGGTAGGCCGGCAGGTGGACGCCGATGAACACCACCTGGAAGCCGCACACAAAGTAGCCCGCCACCAGCAGCAGGAAGGAGCGGTTGCCCACCGCTTCGCTCATCGCCTCACGGATGCTCTGGTGGTGCCCGCCCGCCTTCTGCACCGCCGGTTCACGCAAGCGGAAGGACATCGGCACCATCAGGAATACGACAATGGCTGCCAGCAGGAAGAAGGCGTTCTGCCAGCCGACCGAGGAAATGAGTTGCTGCTCGACCGGCATCATGAGGAACTGCCCGAAGGAGCTCGCCGCGCCCGAAATGCCGAAGGCCCAGGAGCGCCTTTCCGGCGGCGCCGCACGGCCGATGATGCCGCTCACTGCACCGAAGGCGGTGCAGGCCAGGCCGAGGCCAATCAGTACACCGGAGCCGATGATGAACAGCGATGGCTGCGTGACCACCGCCATCCAGATCAAGCCTCCCATATAGGCGAAGGCGCCCAGCAGCACTACGCGCATGGTACCGAAACGGTCCGCCACCATGCCAGCGAAGGGACCGAAGGCGCCCCACATCAGGTTCTGCAGCGCCAGCGCCAGCGAATAGGTTTCGCGCGACCAGCCATTGGCCTGCGAAATCGGCTGCAGCCAGAAGCCGAAGCCGTGGCGCACGCCCATCGCCAGTGTCAGGATGACGCCGGTCGCCAGCAGGACGGTCTTGAGGTCGGGGGCGCGTTGGGCTGTGAACATGGCGGTCGGCGTTAGCATTAAAACATTCAGTGTAGCGCAACTGTTTCCGGCGCGCTGAGGCCCGCTTTTATTGCTGCTGATCCGCCTTGTAAACCACGCCGATCTGCTTGCGGATCTCATCCATGACGCCCATCAGCGCCACCGTTTCACCCCATGGCATGACAGGGCTTTCCAGCAGCCCTTCATTGAGGCAGCGGTTCACTTCGATGACTTCATAGTTGTAACCCGCGCCGTTGCGTGGGATATGCAGGTGGCGGCGTACGCCGTTACGCAGGTCCACCGTGATGTCTTCCGTGCTGTGGAAGCGGCCGCCGAGGCGGATAAAGCCTTTGTCGCCGCAGATGGTGAACTCGGTCGGCGTATTGGCCTGCAAGCTGCTGGTGCAGGCCGACACGCCGCCGCCTGCGTGGCGCAGCGAGAAGGAGACCTGCACATCCACGCCGGTCGGCCCCAGCACGCCCAGCGCCTGCACGGCTTCCACGTCGCCCAGCACATAGGCCGCAATCGAGAGCGGATAGATGCCCAGGTCCAGCAGCGAGCCGCCGCCCAGCTCAGGATTGAAGAGGCGATGTTCCGGCCCCACGTCTGCGGCGAAGCCGAAATCGGCCTGCACGTTGTATGGCTTGCCGATTTCCCCACTATCGATGATGCGGCGCACTTCCTGAACCAGCGGCTGGAAGCGGGTCCACATGGCTTCCATGACGAACAGCTTTTTCTCGCGGGCCAGCGCAAACACTTCTTCCGCTTCGCGGCGGTTGACCGTGAAAGCCTTCTCCACCAGCAGCGCCTTGCCGCCGTTCAGGCACATGATGGCGTTCTCGTGGTGCATGGGGTGCGGCGTGGCGATGTAGATCACATCCACTTCCGGATCATCCGCCAGTGCCTGGTAGCTGCCGTGGCAGCGTTTCGCGCCGTGCTCCTTGCCGAAAGCGGTAGCGCTATCCAGGCTGCGCGACGCAACGGCCGCCAGTTCTGCATCGGGCACCTGCTTAAGCGCCAGCGCCAGCGCTTTGGCGATCTTGCCGGTACCCAGAATGCCCCAGCGAATGACTTTGCTCATGGTGTTTGTCGCTTTCTCCGCCTTGCGGTATCAGGCCGCCGGTTTCCGCTTGGGGCGGAAAACGGTGGCGTCGTCATAGAATTCCTTGTCCTGCTGCGGCCACCAGCCGGGAATGCCCAGCACCGGCAGCGGCGTGAAGCCTGCGTTGCTCAGTCCTTCTTCGGCCAGCGCGGCGGCCACCGTCTCGTCTATCCAGGCGCGGCGCGGCGCTTCGCCGGCATCGAACCAGCTATCCGGCGCGCGCATGATGCGGGTATGCGCCGTGATGGCCTTGTAGGGCGCGACCAGCTTTTCCATCAGCGCGTGGCCGAACAGCCAGACCTGCGCGTCCTTGCCGAACATGGCGGCGCGTTCGACAAAGGCTTCGTGCCAGCGGTGGCTGCGCAGCGCGTCTTCCAGCGCGGCGCCTTCGGCATTATCGCGCAGCACGAGCAGCGCGGCATTTTCGTCGAAGATTGTGGCGGCATCGCGTGCCGGGCCGCGCGACTTGCCTACGCCGTCGCGTGCAATCTGCGCGGCCTGAAGTGCGTTCAGCTGCTGCTTGATACGGGGGAAAGTGAGCCAGACCAGCCCATTGAAGAAGTCATGCAGGTTGTCGCGTGTGGGCACCTTGCCTTCGGCGCCGATGAATTCTTCGTAGGCCATACCTTCCGGCAGGTCGGCCTGCGGCACGAATTGCAGCGGCAGGCCGCGGTGGTTGCGCAGCGCCAGCGACTGGGCGGTGCGGTTGAAATCGGCGATCACGCTGGCCGCGTTCAGGTCCATGCACGACGCGGCGGGCCGCACGGTATCAAACCATGGACGGTCCCAGTCGATCCCGGCGAACACGCTCCCGCCTCAGACCATCTTCCAGTTGATGGTTTCGCCGGCATTCAGCGGCACCAGCTGGGTTTCGCCGAATGGCAGCGATTGCGGCAGCGTCCATTGCTCACGCTTGAGCGTAATCTTTTCTTCGTTCGGTTCCAGGCCGTAGAAGGCCGGGCCATTCAGGCTGGCGAAGGCTTCCAGCTGGTCCAGCGCGCCGGCGCGTTCAAAGGCTTCGGCGTACAGTTCCATGGCGTGCAGCGCGGTGTAGCAGCCCGCGCAGCCGCAGGCGTGCTCCTTCATGCCCTGTGCATGCGGCGCCGAGTCGGTGCCGAGGAAGAAGCGCTCGTCGCCGCTGGTGGCCGCCGTTACCAGCGCAAGGCGGTGCTCTTCGCGCTTCAGCACCGGCAGGCAGTAGTAGTGGGGACGGATGCCGCCCTTGAAGATTTCGTTGCGGTTGTAGAGCAGGTGGTGGGCCGTGATGGTGGCGGCGATCGGGCCTTCCGCTTCCGCCACGTATTGCGCCGCATCCTTGGTGGTGATGTGTTCGAAGACGATGTTCAACGCCGGGAAATCGCGGCGCAGCGGGCGCATGATGCGCTCGATGAAGACGGCTTCGCGGTCGAACAGGTCGATGTCCTGGTCCGTCACTTCGCCGTGGACCAGGAAAGGCATGCCCACTTCCTGCATCTTCTCCAGCACCTTGTAGCAATTGGCCAGGTCGGTCACACCTGCGTCGGAATTGGTGGTGGCGCCTGCCGGGTAGAGTTTGACGGCGTGCACAAAGCCGCTTTCGCTGGCGCGCACGATCTCGTCGGGCTGGGTGTTATTGGTGAGGTAGAGCGTCATCAGCGGCTCAAACTTCATCCCCTGCGGCAGCGCGGCCAGGATACGGTCGCGGTAGGCCGCAGCGGCGGCCACGGTGGTGACCGGGGGGCGCAGGTTCGGCATCACGATGGCGCGGCCGAACTGGCGCGCGCTGTGCGGCAGCACGCTGGCCATGGTGGCGCCGTCGCGCAGGTGCAGGTGCCAGTCGTCCGGGCGGGTGATGGTCAGGCTGGAAGGGGCTTCGAAGGTAGACATGGCAGCTCACAAATCAGGAATGCCGGTATTTTACCTTCTTCACGCTTGACGAAGCGATTCGTCCGGCGTAGTTTGGGTGTGAGACGGAGGGCCATATGCATAGCATTCTGGCAAGCGTTGCACGCACACGATTAGAGCAGCTTCTCGATGAGATAGCAGCCGCGCACGCGCCCGTTACGCTCGTCACGGGGCGCACGAATGCCGTACTGATTTCGTCTCAGGACTGGGAAGATGTTCAGCTCGCGCTACACCCCGGCGCAGCCAATCGGCTTAATGAATGATGCGTGCGAGGAAGTCGCGGGCGCGTTCGGAGCGGGGGGCGGCGAAGAACTCGTCCTTGGCACAGTCTTCGATGATGTGGCCCTTGTCCATGAAGACGACGCGGTTGGCCACCTTGCGGGCGAAGCCCATTTCGTGGGTCACTACCATCATTGTCATGCCTTCCTGCGCCAGGCCGACCATCACGTCCAGCACCTCGTTGATCATTTCAGGATCGAGCGCTGAAGTGGGTTCGTCGAACAGCATGGCGATGGGGTCCATGGACAGCGCGCGGGCGATGGCGACGCGCTGCTGCTGGCCGCCGGAGAGCTGCACGGGGAATTTGTCCTGGTGCGCCAGCAGGCCCACGCGGTCCAGGTATTTGAGCCCGCGTTCAGTGGCTTCTTCCTTGCTGCGGCCCAGCACCTTCACCTGCGCCAGCGTCAGGTTCTCGCGCACGGAAAGATGGGGGAACAGTTCAAAATTCTGGAATACCATGCCGATGCGGGCACGTAGCGCGTTCAGGCTGGTGCCTTTGGCGCCGACCGAGGTGCCATCGACCAGAATTTCGCCCTTCTGGAAGGGTTCGAGCCCGTTAACCGTCTTGATCAGCGTGGACTTGCCGGAGCCGGAGGGGCCGCAGATCACCATCACGTCGCCGCGGGCGACACTGGTGCTGCAATCGGTCAGTACCTGGAACTGCCCATACCATTTGCTAACGTCTTTTATCTCGATCATATCTGTCCACATCTGGCCTGCAGCACGATGTGGAACAGCCCCCACACTCGCTTGACAGTACACCTTTCCCGCAAGGATACTGCGGAACTTGCTGTTAATTGCCTAATAATTCAACATTCTACCGGCAAACTTGGTCCCGCCGTACCACGACGGAACACAATCTGGAGATCTCCGCACATGGAAAAGAAAAACCGCCTGACCACCTATATCCTGGTTGGTCTCGCCCTCGGTATCCTCGTAGGCTACTTTATTAACGCCTCGATGGCCACCCCGGCCAGCTATGCGGACACGATGTCGCTGATCACGACGATGTTCCTGCGCCTGATCAAGATGATTATCGCGCCGCTGGTATTTTCCACGCTGGTGGTCGGCATTGCCCGCATGGGCGACGCCGGTGACGTGGGCCGCGTTGGCGCGAAAACGCTGGGCTGGTTCTTTATCGCTTCCGTGATCTCGCTGGCCCTGGGCCTGGTGCTGGTGAATATGTTCCGTCCGGGCGATGCGCTGCTGGGCCACCTGCCCACCACCGCTGCCGCTTCCGGCCTCGCCACCAGCAGCCTGACGCTGAAAGACTTCGTTACCCACCTGATTCCTTCCTCCATCGTGGACGGCATGGCGAAGAACGAGATCCTGCAGATCGTGGTGTTCTCGCTGTTCTTCGGCCTGGGTGCTGCCGCCGTGGGCAAAAAAGCCGAACCGATGATCGAAGCGATCGACGGCGTGGCGCACGTAATGCTGAAAGTAACCGGCTATGTGATGAAGTTCGCGCCGTTCGCCGTGTTCGCGGCAGTGTCGGGCACCATTGCAAAGAGCGGCCTGGGTGTGCTGTCGACCTACGGCGTGTTCATGGCCGAGTTCTACTTCGGCATCGCGCTGCTGTGGGCCTTGCTGATCGGCGTCGGTTTCATCTTCCTCGGCAGCCGCGTGATGGCGCTGATCAGGGAACTGCGCGGCCCATCGCTGCTGGCCTTCTCCACCGCTTCGAGCGAAGCGGCATTCCCGAAAACCCTGGAAGGCCTGGAGCGCTTCGGTGTGCGTAACCGTATTGCCGCCTTCGTGCTGCCGATCGGCTATTCATTCAACCTCGACGGCTCGATGATGTACTGCACCTTTGCGGCCGTGTTCATCGCACAGGCTTACGGCATCGAGATGTCGCTGGGCACCCAGATGACGATGATGGCCGTGCTGATGCTGACCTCCAAGGGCATGGCCGGCGTGCCACGCGCCTCGCTGGTGGTGATTGCTGCAACGCTGTCGCAGTTCAATATCCCTGAGGCGGGCCTGGTTCTGCTGCTGGGCATCGACCACTTCCTCGACATGGCGCGCTCCGCGACCAACGTGATCGGCAATGGCATCGCAACCGCCGTGGTGGCGAAGTGGGAAGGCGAGTTGACAACGCCGGGGCAGAAAGAGCCCGCGGAAGCGCCGCTGACCTAAGACTAAGGCTCCCTCGGGAGCCTTTTTTAATGTCCAGCTATGCCGCTTCGGCGGATTCGTCTTCGCTGCGGGCTTGCTGGCGTTCCCACATCTGGGCATACAGGCCGCCGGTAGCGAGCAGCTGCTGATGGGTGCCGCGCTCCACGATGCGGCCATGGTCGAGCACAAGGATCTGGTGCGCATCCGCCACCGTGGAGAGCCGGTGCGCGATCACCATCGTGGTGCGGTCGCGCGCAATCTCTTTCAGCTGCGCCTGAATCGCCTGCTCGGATTTCGAATCCAGCGCCGACGTAGCTTCGTCGAAGATCAGGATCGCTGGATTCTTCAGCAAGGTACGGGCAATCGCTACGCGCTGCTTCTCGCCGCCGGACAGTTTCAGCCCGCGTTCGCCCACCATTGACTGGTAGCCATCCGGCAGGCTCTCGATGAAGTCGTGGATCGAGGCTGCGCGTGCAGCTGCCACAATCTCTTCCTTGCTGGCGCCCGGCTTGCCGTAGGCGATGTTGTATTCGATAGTGTCGTTGAACAGCACCGTATCCTGCGGCACGATGCCGATGGCGTGGCGCAGCGAATCCTGGGTGATCGAGCGCAGGTCCTGTCCGTCGATGGTGATGCTGCCGCCGTTCACTTCATAAAAGCGGAACAGCAGGCGTGACAGTGTGGACTTGCCGGAACCACTGTGTCCCACCACGGCGGTAGTGGTACCGGCTGCAATCGTGAAGTCCACATCGAACAGGATCTGGCGCTTGGCCTCGTAGCTGAAGTCCACATGCGAAAACTTCACCTGCGCGCCATGCGTGAGCAGCGGCCGCGCATCCGGTGCGTCCGCGACCTCGCGGTTCTGGTCCAGCAGCGAGAACAGGCGCTCCATATCGGCCAGGCTTTGCTTGATTTCGCGGTAGATCACGCCGAGGAAGTTCAGCGGAATATAGAGCTGGATCATGAAGGCATTCACCAGCACCAGGTCGCCCAGCGTCATCGAGCCGTCAATCACGCCCTGCGCTGCGCGCCACAGGATCAGCGTTACCGCCGTAGCGATGATGGCCGACTGGCCGGTGTTCAGCAGTGACAGTGAGGTCTGCGATTTCACGGCCGCGTTTTCGAAACGCTGCAGGCCTTCATCGTAGCGCTTTGCCTCGTACTCTTCGTTGCCGAAGTATTTCACCGTCTCGTAGTTGAGCAGCGAATCGATGGCCTTGGTGTTGGCCTTCGAATCAAGGTCGTTCATGGTGCGGCGGAAGTGCGTGCGCCAGTTCGTCACCACCACGGTAAAGGTAATGTACAGCACCAGCGCCGAGAAGGTGATGACGGAGAACCAGATGTCGTAGTGCGTGACCAGGTAGCCCAGCACCAGCGTAATTTCGACCAGCGTAGGCAGGATATTGAACAGCGTATAGGAGATCAGCGAGCCCACACCGCGCGTGCCCCGTTCGATATCGCGCGTCATGCCGCCGGTCTGGCGGTTCAAGTGAAAGCGCAGCGACAGCGAATGCAGGTGACGAAATACTTTCAGCGCAATGGTGCGCACTGCGCGCTGGGTGACGCGCGCAAACAGGAATTCACGCAGTTCGGTGAATACTGTGGTGGAAAGCCGCAGCGCACCGTAGGCGACCAGCATGACCACCGGCAGCACCAGCACCGCGCGCGGGTCGTTCGGGCTGATGGTCATGTCGTCGACCAGGTGCTTGAGCACCACCGGCACGCCGACATTGGCCATTTTGGCGCCGACCAGCGCCAGCATGGCGGCGATCACGCGCCATTTATAGACCCACAGATAGGGCAGCAGGGTTTTCAGGGTGGCGATATCGCCACCGCCCGGCGCTTGGTCTGGCGGGGCGGCTGAGTAGGCAGAGCGGCGCATGGAGTTGGGATAGCAGTTACAATTTGCCCCATTGTAGCCCTTCAAGAGATTTCATGATGACCACGCCCGACAACACGCCCATCGCTACCGCCAACCCCGGCCTGCCGCCCGGAAAAATGCCGGAACTGCGTGTAATGCCCGCTCCGGCCGATGCCAATGTCTACGGCGACGTCTTTGGCGGCTGGATCATGTCGCAGGTGGACATCGCCGGCTCGCTGCCTGCCACCCGCCGCGCCAATGGCCGCGTTGCCACCATTTCGGTGAATTCCTTCGTCTTCAAGAACCCGGTATTCGTGGGCGACCTGCTGTCCTTCTACGCCGACATCGTCAGGGTCGGCAATACGTCCATCACGGTGCAGGTGGAGGTGTATGCAGAGCGTAACCGCCTGCAGGCCGATATCGTGAAAGTCACCGAAGCCACGCTTACCTATGTGGCCACCGGTCCGGACCGCAAACCACGTCCGGTGCCCCCTATCGAATCGCTGCTGCACACCTGATCCGCCTACAATCGCTGCATGAACTCTTTCCGCCGCAAAGCGTAAACAGATGCAGCGCCGCCTCCTGCTGCTGAACAGCTGTCGCCTGGCGGCACTCGCCGCGCTCAGCGCCAGCGTGGTGCTGCCGGCGCGCGCGGCGCAACGCGGCGATGGCCGCTATCCCTTCACCTTGGGCGTGGCTTCCGGTTCGCCTTTGCCCGACTCGATTGTGCTGTGGACGCGCATCCTGTATGACCCGCTGAACGCAGGCGCGATGCCGCAAGCGGGCTTCAACGTGCGCTGGGAGCTCGCCGAGGACGAGGGCTTCCGCCGCATTGCAGGCAAAGGTTCGGCGGCAGCGCTGCCGGCGCTCGCACATAGCTTGCATATCGACGTCAAAGGACTGAAGCCCGGCCGCTGGTACTGGTACCGCTTCATGCTGGACGATGCGGTGAGCCCGGTCGGCCGCACGCGCACGGCGCCGGCGCCCGGCGAGATGCCGGACGCGCTCAAGCTGGCCGTGGCCTCCTGCCAGCACTGGGAATTCGGCTACTACGCAGCACACCGCCATATCGCCGCTGCCGCGCCGGACCTGGTGGCCTTCCTCGGCGACTATATCTACGAATGGGGCGCCTACAGCCTCGAACACCCCGCACGCGCCGTGCGCCGCAACGAGAGCTTCACGCTGGCCGAATACCGCGCCCGCTATGCGCACTACAAGACTGACCCCGACCTCCAGGCTTCGCACCATGCGGCGCCATGGATATTGACGTGGGACGATCACGAAGTCGCGAACGACTACGGCGGCCTGCGCGACGAACTGCTGTCGGGCAGCTTTGCCGAGCGGCGCGCGGCCGCCTACCAGGCCTGGTATGAGCACCAGCCGGTGCGGCTGGCGCAGACCAGCAGCTTCGCGGATGCACGCATCTACGAGCGCTACGACTGGGGCAGGCTGGCCCGCTTTCATGTGCTGGACAACCGCCAGTACCGCTCACCCCAGGCCTGCCCGCGCCCCGGCCGCGGCGGCTCCTCCTCCGTCTACCGCAATGCCTGCGCTGTGCTGGCGGATCAGCGCCGCACCATGCTCGGCATGCCGCAGGAACGCTGGCTGAAGGAAGGGCTGGACGGTTCGCGCGCCCGCTGGAACATCCTGGCGCAGCAGACCCTGATGGCGCAGTCCTCACAGGTGCCGATTCACCAGGCCAGCGATGGCCGTTTCTGGACAGATGGATGGGATGGATATCCGGCTGCGCGCCAGCGCCTGCTGGATGCCTTGCGCAGCAGCCGCGCTGCCAATCCGCTGGTGCTGTCCGGCGACGTGCATACCTTCTATGCGGCGGAGCTGAGCCAGCGCCCTACCGCGCAGCAGTCACGCAGCAATCCCGTCATCGCTACCGAGTTCTGTGGCACCTCCATCACTTCCGGCTCCCGCCCGCAGGCGCGCACCGAGGAGTATGTGAAGATGAACCCGCACATCAAGTACGGCCGCAGCGACAGGCGCGGTTTCATGCTGCTGGATGTGCGCCCGGAACGGACGGCGGCCCTGTTCCAGGGCCTGGACAATGTAAGAGAAAAGGCCAGCGGCATTCGCACGCTGGCCTCGTTCGATGTGAAGTCAGGACGGCCGGGACTGGCCGTGGACTGATCAGGCGCCCTGCTTTTCGTCGCGCAGCTGGCGGCGCAGGATCTTGCCGACGTTGGTCTTTGGCAGGTCGTCGCGGAACTCGATGTACTTCGGCTTTTTGTAGGCAGTGAGTTCGTGCTTGCAGAAGTCCATCAGCTGCTCGGCGGTGAGGTTCGGGTCCTTGCGCACCACGAACAGCTTCACGGCCTCGCCGGAGTTCTTGTCCGGCACGCCGATGCAGGCCACTTCCAGCACACCCGGATGCCCGGCCACCACGCCTTCCACTTCATTCGGATACACATTGAAGCCGGACACGATGATCATGTCCTTCTTGCGGTCCACAATCTTGGTGTAGCCGCGTTCGTCCATGATGCCCACGTCGCCGGTCTTGAAGAAGCCATCGGCAGTCATCGACTTCGCGGTTTCTTCCGGACGGTTCCAGTAGCCCGCCATCACCTGCGGGCCGCGGATGGCGATCTCGCCTGCGGTACCCAGCGGCACTTCATTGCCGTCGTCGTCGAGAATGCACACTTCGGTCGATGGAATCGGCAAGCCGATGGTGCCGGTGAACTCGCGGATATCCACGCGGTTCGCCGTCGCCACCGGCGAGGTTTCGGACAGGCCGTAGCCTTCGATGATCGGCGTGCCGGTAATCTTCAGCCACTTGTCCGCCACCGCCTGCTGCACGGCCATGCCGCCGCCGTTGCAGACCTTGTAGCTGGAGAAGTCGAGCTTCGCGAATTCAGGGTTGTTCAGCAGAGCGTTATACAGCGTGTTCACGGCCGGGAACACGGTCACGCGGTATTTTGCCAGCTCCTTGACGAACCCCGGAATATCGCGCGGATTCGGAATCAGCACATTCAGGCCGCCCAGGCGCATGCCCATGAAGGCGCTGATGGTCAGCGAGTAGATGTGGTACAGCGGCAGCGCGCATACGAACACCACCTGCTCTTCCTGCGGGGCCATATGCAGCCAGGCTTCGTTCTGCAGCACGTTGGCGATCACGTTCTTGTGCAGCAGCACCGCGCCCTTGGAGACGCCTGTGGTGCCACCCGTGTACTGCAGGAAGGCGATATCGTCGTGATTCAGCTTTACGGGATTCAGCGTGAGGCGGCCGCCTTCGGCCAGCACCTGCTTGAAGGAGACGGAACCCGGCAGCGAGAAGGCCGGCACCATCTTCTTCACCTTGCGTACCACCAGGTTGACGATGGCTCCCTTGAGGGTGCCCAGCAGGTCGCCCATGGTGGCCACAATCACATGCTTGACCGGCGTGTTGGCCACCACTTCCTGCACCGTGTGGGCGAAGTTCTCCAGCACGATAATGGCTTCGGCGCCGGAATCCTTCAGCTGGTGCTCCAGTTCGCGCGGGGTGTACAGCGGGTTCACGTTTACCACCGTGTAGCCCGCGCGCAGCACGCCCGCCATCGCCACCGGATACTGCAGCACGTTAGGCAGCATGATGGCCACGCGCGCGCCCTGCTGCAGGCCTTTGCCCTGCAGCCAGGCGCCGAACTTCTGCGACATCTGGTCGACTTCACCGAAGGTGAGGAACTTGTCCATGCAGACGTAGGCCTTCTTTTCGGCATACTTCCGGAACGATTCCTCCAGCAAGTGCGTTACGGAGCGGTACTGCGTGCTGTCGATCTCCGCGGGAACGCCTTCGGGGTAGGATTTCAACCAGATTTTTTCCATCTTCTTGCCTCGTCTTTCGTATCAATGCCACGCAAAAAAACCGCCCGACCTGCAGGCGGCTTGCCTGGCGGCCGCGCGGTTTATGCGGCCTTCTTGTCGTCCGGCTTGACCTCGTCGCGCAATACGCGGCGCAGGATCTTGCCCACATTCGTTTTCGGGAGTTCGTCGCGGAACTCGATATATTTCGGCTTCTTGTAGCCCGTGAGGTTCTCTTTGCAGTAGGCCATCAGCGCATCCTGCGTCAGATTCGGATCCTTGCGCACCACGAACACCTTCACTGCCTCGCCGGAGTGCTCGTCCGGCACCCCGATGCAGGCGCATTCCAGCACGCCCGGATGCGCGGCAATCACCGCTTCCAGTTCGTTCGGATAGACGTTGAAGCCGGATACCAGGATCATATCCTTCTTGCGGTCCACAATCTTCACGAAGCCTGCGGCATCCATCACGCCCACGTCGCCCGACTTGAAGTAGCCATCGGGCGTCATGACCTTGGCCGTTTCGTCCGGACGGTTCCAGTAGCCCGCCATCACCTGCGGTCCGCGAATCGCGATCTCGCCCGGCTGGCCCAGTTCCACTTCCTTGCCTTCGTCATCGAGGATGGCGATATCGGTCGACGGCACCGGCAGGCCAATGGTGCCGGTGAAGCCCTTGTTGTCGGCACGGTTGCACGTGGCCACAGGCGAAGTCTCGGACAGGCCATAGCCCTCGATAATCGCTACGCCGGTCGCCTTCAGCCACTTGTCGTTCACCGCCTGCTGCACGGCCATGCCGCCGCCATTGCAGATCTTCAGCTGCGAGAAGTCGAGGTGCGCGAAGTCCGGATGGTTCACCAGCGCGTTATACAGCGTGTTCACGGCCGGCAGCATATTGAACTTGTACTTGCCCAGTTCGCGGATAAAGCCGCTGATATCGCGCGGGTTCGGAATCAGGATATTCAGCGCGCCCACCCGCATGCCCCACATCGCGCACGCGGTCAGCGCGAAGATGTGATACAGCGGCAGCGCGCAGACGATGGAGATCTGCCCTTCCACCGCGCCGAGGCCAGGAATCGCCCAGGCTTCCGATTGCAGCAGGTTGGCGATGATGTTCTTGTGCGTGAGCGTGGCGCCTTTCGATACGCCCGTGGTGCCGCCGGTGTACTGCAGGAAGGCCACGTCATCATGCTTCAGTTCCACCGGCGTCAGCTTCATGCCGGCCGCATGACGCAGCGCATCCTTGAAGCGCACGGCATTCGGCAGCGAGTACGCTGGTACCATCTTCTTCACGTGGCGCACCACCATGTTGACGATGAAGCCCTTGGCGCCGCCCAGCATCTCGCCCATATTGGCGACGATGATGTGCTTCACCGGGGTGCGCGGCAGCACCTGCTCCAGCGTGGTGGCGAAGTTTTCGAGAATGATGATGGCTTCGGCGCCGGAGTCCACCAGCTGGTGTTCCAGCTCGCGCGGCGTGTACAGCGGATTCACGTTCACCACCGTGTAGCCTGCGCGCAGGATGGCGGCAATCGCCACCGGATACTGCAGCACGTTCGGCATCATCACGGCCACGCGCGCACCCGGCTTCATGCCGCGGCTTTGCAGCCAGGCGCCGATGCGCTTCGAATAGGTATCCAGCTCACCGTAGGTGAGGAATTTGTCCATGCAGACGAAGGCGTTGCGGTCCGCATATTTCTGGAACGATTCCTCCAGCAGATGAACCAGCGAGCGGTATTGGTTTGTGTCGATCTCCGCTGGAACGCCAGGGGGGTAGGACTTCAGCCAAATCTTATCCATCTGTGCCTCGTGTCTCGAATTATCGTTGTGATCGCGCTGTTCGCAAAATAAACGAACGCTCGTGCTATCTGCAGATTAAGATGCTATCGGCAGGCAGTCCAGTATGCAAGCGCTTTTGATAATTTGGAATGTCTGTTCGCGCAGCTTTTTCTGCTGCGGCGCAGCATTACTGCGCGGCGGCGGACTCGGTGCGTTTCTCGGCGAGGGTGGTTTCGGCGGGAGGCGGCGCGAGCTGCGCCAGTTGGTGAAGGCGCTCATGGCGTTCCACCGAAGGCAGGTTGCTCATGCTTTGCACCGCAGCATAGAAATGCCGGAAGTCTTTTTGCTGCGCCAGCAGGGCACGGAAGCCCGGCAGCAGGTCGTTATAGGTGGCCACGGAAGCCAGGTGCGCATTGGTGAGCTTCTCGGCGAAGAAACGGTCGTAGCCCGCGTAGCCGCCCCAGCTCACTTTCAGCTGCTGGTATTCAGCCTGCAGCTGCGCAAAGATGCGCGCCTTGCCCTCGCGCTTGCGTTTCGTGCTTTGCTTGCTCGCATAGAGGTCGGACAGCAGCTGGCGGTGCTTCACCAGCAGCGCCAGGAAGTCCTGCCGGCGGGCGCTGTAGCGCGCATAGGCTTCGCGCATCTTCTCGTCGCCATACACTTCCAGCCAGCGCTGCACGCCCGCCTCTTCCACCGAAGTGGCAAAAGCTTCGTTGAAGCGCGAGTCTCCCTGCACATAGGCTACCTGGTGCGCCAGTTCGTGGAACACCATGCGCGCCAGTTCGGCGTCCGAATAATTGATGAAGGTGGAGAGCAGCGGGTCGCTGAACCAGCCCAGGGTCGAGTAGGCGGGCACGCCGCCCATCTGCACATCATTGCCCTCGGCGCGCAGTTCGTCGGCGAAGGCGCTGGCGTCGTCCTTGTTGTAATAGCCCTTGTAGCTCACGCAGCCCGCAATCGGGAAGCACCACTGGATGGGGCGCAGCGAGAGCTCCGGGGTAGCCACCACATTCCACAGCACGAAAGGACGGTCGAGCGCAGCGTAGTTCTTGTAGCTGGCGTTGTCGGGCAGGCCGAGTTCCTTGACCGCGAAGCGGCGGATCATGCGCGCCTTTTCGAGGCGTGCTTTCAGTTTGGGATCTGTGGCAGGATCGCCCAGCCAGTCCTCAATGGGACGGGTGTCGGACCACAGCGAATACTGGCCCTGCGCGGCCTGGAAGTAATACTTGAATTGTGCACAACCTGCCAGCATCAGTGCGCAAGTAGCCCCCGCCAGAAGATATCTGGCCCTTATTTTCAAAGGGACAATCTTGCGCATAACCCACCTTCAAACTGCTTTCTCCACCTGAACGAGTGTATCGTAAAACGTTGGCGCGCGTCCCATGTCGGTCAGGCGCTGGCTGGTGACTTCATTGGCGTTCTTGCCATCGCGGGCCAGCTTCTTCCACCATATCGAAAGGCCAACAACCAGGCCTTTGCGGGCCTTGTTCGTCACGCGCGCCTTGCACACGAAGGAGCCGCGATCGTTGAAGATGCGGACCATATCGCCGTGGATCACGCCACGTGTTGCCGCATCGTCAGGATGCATGTCGAGGTGGGGCTCGCCTTCCGTATTTCGCAAGCTTTGCACGTTGACAAAGGTGGAGTTGAGGAAGTTGCGCTGCGGCGGAGATATCATCGCAAGCGGGTATTTTGCTGCAAGATCAGGGGTAGATGCCCGGGATTCATAGTTTGGCACATAGGTGGGCAGCGGATCGAGTCCGTCCGCCTGCATGGTGGCCGAAAAGAATTCACATTTTCCTGACGGTGTGGGGAAATTGCCGCATGCAAAGGGCGCATCGGGCATATTCAGCTTCTGCCAGCCCTTCAGCTTGAGCGACTCCCAGTCGAAATGGATGGCACGTTCGTCATCCTTGCGGAAGGCCTTTGCTGCCATCTCGTCATCGGTCTCGCGGAAGATTGGATCGTCGAGTCCCATGCGCGCGGCCAGCAGGCGGAAAATTTCGGTGTTCGGTTTCGCTTCGCCCATTGGCGCGATGGCCGCGTTATTTGCCATCATGTACAGGTGGCCGTAGGCCAGGTGCACGTCCGTATGTTCGAGCTGCGTGGTGGCCGGCAGCAGGATGTCCGCATAGTCGGCGGTATCGGTCTGGAAATGCTCCAGCACCACCGTGAACAGGTCTTCGCGCGCAAAGCCGGCCGCCACCTTCGGTGAATCGGGCGCGATGGCCAGAGGGTTCGAGTTGTAGACGATGACAGCTTCCACCTTCGGCCCGAACTCCGGCGACGCTTCGCGTAGCAGGTCGTTGCCGATGGTGGTCATATTGATTGTGCGCGGCATCTTCTTCAGCAGGTCCGGGCGCTGCAGCGCGGGCTTGTTGGTGGGGAAGGTACCGGAGGTGGACAGCTGCACGCCGCCTGCCGCATGGCGCCAGGCGCCGACCAGCGCCGGCAGGCAGGCGATATTGCGCACGGCCATACCGCCGCCATGCACGCGCTGCACGCCGTAGTTGACGCGGATAGCGACCGGCTCGCCCGCCTTTGCGGTGCGGCCATATTCGCGCGCCAACTCCACCACTTCTTCAACGGTGATGCCGCATACCTCGGCGGTGCGCTCCGGCGTCCATTCCAGCGCGCGCTGTTTCAGCTGCTCGAAGCCCAAGGTGTAGTTGCCGATATAGTCCTGGTCCAGCAGGTCTTCCGTAATGAGCACATGCATCATGCCCAATGCCAGCGCGGAATCGGTACCAGGCATCAGGGCAATATGCTGGTGGCATTTCTCGGCCGTGAGCGAGCGGTAAGGATCGATGGCGATCAGCTTTGCACCGCGGCGCTTGGCTTCCTGCGCGCGCATCCAGAAATGCAGGTTGGAGGCGATGGGATTGCCTCCCCAGATCAGGATCAGCTTCGCATTCTGGAACTGTTCCATATCGGTGCCGATGGAGCCGCCGATGGTGTACTTGTAGCCGGTGGCGCCGGCCGTGGCGCAGATGGTGCGGTCCAGCAGCGAAGCGCCCAGCTGGTGGAAGAAGCGCGACGACATCGAATCGCCCTGCAGCAGGCCCATGGTGCCCGCGTAGCTATAGGGCAGGATGGCTTCCGGACGTTCCTGCGCCAGCGGCTTGAGGCGCGCTGCAATCGACTCCAGCGCTTCGTCCCAGCTGATGCGCTCGAACTTGCCCTCGCCCTTTTTCCCTACCCGCTTCATGGGATACAGCAGGCGGTCGGCCGAGTAGGTGCGTTCCGCATAGCGTGCGACCTTGGTGCACAGCACGCCGGCCGTGGTGGGATGGTCAGGATCGCCTTTAATCTCGGTGGCAACGCCGTTTTCGACGGTGACAAGAATGGCGCAGGTATCGGGGCAGTCGTGCGGGCAGGCGGCACGGACCTGGGTGGTGGTCATGGAAAATCCGGATAACGATAGAGCAAACCCTTATCGTAAACCATTCCCGGCGAGCCCGTTGCGGAGCTACAATGTCCTGATAAGTGCCCCTCACGAGGGGGTACGCACAGAATATTGGAGAAGCAGATGAAACTAGTCGAACCAATCATTGCGTTTCAATCCGAGCTGCAGGAAATCCGGCGCGATATCCACGCCCATCCTGAACTCTGCTACGAAGAGCAGCGCACCTCGGATGTGGTGGCCGCCAAGCTGGCCGAATGGGACATTCCCGTAGTGCGCGGCCTTGGCGTCACTGGCCTGGTGGGCATCATCAAGAACGGCACATCGAACCGCGCCATCGGCCTGCGCGCCGATATGGACGCACTGCCGATGCAGGAAGTGAATACCTTCCCGCACGCCTCGCGCCACGCCGGCAAGATGCACGCCTGCGGCCACGACGGGCACACCGCTATCCTGCTGGGTGCGGCAAAGTACCTCGCCCAGCACCGTAATTTCGACGGCACCGTCTATCTGGTTTTCCAGCCTGCGGAAGAAGGCGGCGCCGGTGCGCGCCGCATGATGCAGGACGGCCTGTTCGAGCGCTTCCCGATGGAAGCCATCTATGGCATGCACAACTGGCCCGGCCTGGCTCCCGGCCAGTTCGGCGTGTGCCCCGGCCCGATGATGGCGTCGTCCAATGAATTCCACGTTACCGTGAAAGGCAAGGGAGCGCACGCAGCCCAGCCGCACAAGGGCATCGATCCGGTGATGATCGCCGTGCATATCGCACAAGCCTGGCAGACCATCATCACGCGCAACAAGAGCCCGCTGGATACGGCCGTGCTGTCGATCACGCAGATCCACGCCGGCAGCGCCACCAATGTGATTCCGGATGAGGCCCAACTGGTCGGCACGGTGCGCACATTCACTACCGAGGTGCTGGACCTGATCGAAACGCGCATGCAGGCGCTGGCCGAAAGCATCGCCGCAGGCTTTGGCGCGGAAGTCGATTTCGTCTTCAAACGCAACTACCCGCCGCTGGTGAACCATGAGAAGGAGACGGCGTTTGCAGTGGACGTGATGCGTTCGCTGGTCGGCCCCGAAAACGTGGATGCCAACTTTGAACCAACGATGGGCGCCGAGGACTTCGCCTACTTCCTGCAGGAGAAGCCGGGCTGCTACCTCTTCATCGGCAACGGCGACAGCGCCGGTGCGCACCGCCACGACGGCCACGGCCTCGGCCCCTGCGTGCTGCACAACGCCAGCTACGACTTCAACGACGCCCTGCTGCCGATTGGCGCAAGCCTGTGGGTGCGCATGGTGGAAGCGGCGCTGCCGCTTTCGAAGTAAGCCTTATGGCAGCTGGTCCGGCGCCTCGCCAACGCGCTGGCCCGGATTCAGCTTCTCCAGCGCGAGCAGTGCTGCCGAGTGGTCAGCCATCGGATAATCGCCGCGGATCGATTCATAGCGCTCGGTGACGAGACTCGTCACTGGCAGCGCCACGCCCGCTGATGCGGCAGCGGCAAGAATGTTATGCATATCCTTGAGCTGCGTCGTGACCTGGCCACCTGGAATGAAGTTCCGGTCCAGCATGCGCTGGCCATGCACTTCCAGGATGCGGCTCTCGGCAAAGCCGCCGCGGATGGCTGCCCTTACTGCTGCGGCATCTGCGCCTGCCGCCTGGGCCAGCAGCAGCGCTTCCGCCACGATGTTGATGGTGCCGCCCACGATGAGCTGGTTGCACAGCTTCGATACCTGTCCGCTGCCAGCCGGCCCTACCAGCGTTGGCCGTCCCATCGCCTCGAACACCGGACGCGCCGCTTCGAAATCCTGTGCGCTGCCGCCAGCCATGATCGCCAGCGTGCCCGCCTGGGCGCCGCCAACGCCGCCGGAGACCGGTGCGTCGAGGAAGCGGCAGCCCGCTGCAATGATGCGCGCGTGGAAGCTCTGCGCCTCGGACTGCCGCGTCGAGCTCATATCGATCCATAAGGCACCGGGCTTCATCGCAGGCAATGCAGCATCGATCAGCGCTGCCACCACCGGCCCTGCCTCCAGCATCGAGATCACGACATCCGCGTCCTGCACGGCATCGGCCGGGGATGCCGCGACACGCGCGCCGGCAGGGCCCAGCTGTTCAGCCTTTGCCTGCGTGCGGTTCCAGGCGCTCAGCGGGAAGCCGGCCGCCAGCAGGCGCCGCGCCATGGGCTCTCCCATCAAGCCGATACCGAGGAAGGCAATTTTTGTCGAGAATGGCACCTTGATGACTCCAGCGAATGGACATTGCAGACATTTTAACGATTTGCCTGCAGCCTGCCGGAATTTGCGAACGCCGGTACAATTGAGCGATTGCCTGTGTGGCATCTAAGAGAGAAAGCACAAACATGAAGAAGATGATTGCGGCAGTTGCCGCTTTGATGGTGGCGAATGCCGCCTTTGCGGCCGATGGCCTGGTTGACACCGCGTATACCGAATTCGGTACCGGCTCCAAGATCCGCATGGTGCGCGTTGGCGCTACCCAGGACTGGAAAGACAGCTGGAGCTGGTTCGATTCCAATGGCCGCCACCTCACCGGCTACTGGGACGCGAGCTTTGGCCGCTGGGAAGGCACGCAGTACAAGAATGTACCGGGCGCGAAAATGCACCTGGTCGATATCGGCATCACGCCGGTGTTCCGCTACGAGAACAAGAACAAGCTGGGCTTCTACGCCGAAATCGGTATCGGCGCCCACTTGCTGTCCCACCACTACGACAACAACGACGACGGCCTGTCCACGGCCTTCCAGTTCGGGGACCACATCGGCGTTGGCTATGTGTTCAACAAGAATTGGGAAGTCGCGCTGAAGATGCAGCATTTCTCGAACGGCAGCATCAAGAAGCCGAACAGCGGCGTAGATTACGGTGTGCTGAAACTGGCCTACCGTTTCTGATAAGCCCCAAGCCCGCGCAAGCGGGCTTTTTTTACGGCCGCGTAAACGTAAAAAAGCCCACCAGATCACTGGTGGGCTTTTTCGGTATAACAGCCTGACGATAACCTACTTTCACACTGGTTGCAGCACTATCATCGGCGCAAAGTCGTTTCACGGTCCTGTTCGGGATGGGAAGGGGTGGGACCGACTTGCTATGGTCATCAGGCATGACTTGTACGCAGCGCCGTTTCCCAAGTGGGACAACGTCGCTACTCAATCCGGAAGAAGTAAGGGTAGTGTTCTCAAACACCGGTAAATGCGTATAACCGTCAAGGTTATAGGGACAAGCCGTACGGGCAATTAGTATCAGTTAGCTTAATGCATTACTGCACTTCCACACCTGACCTATCAACGTCCTGGTCTCGAACGACCCTTCAAGGAGCTCAAGGCTCCGGGA